>Ga0080064_1000036_pt1 | contig 403636 bp, 373 predicted proteins | sample Subgrocontami54m_FD_69260 | JGI IMG/M metagenome (GOLD analysis project Ga0080064, IMG submission 69260) | Subsurface groundwater microbial communities from S. Glens Falls, New York, USA - GMW46 contaminated, 5.4 m (SPADES assembly) (version 2) ... | reverse complement strand
GGATCTCGCAGAAAGACGGTCGATTGTTCATTGAATCCAAGCGCGTGGATCTGGTCAATTCAGAGGGACGCCTCGGAAACCTCACGTTCCTGCTCTAGACGACGACGCTGGCGCGAGGCGAAGGGAAGTGAATGCCACGCGGGCGCCAGTAAGTTAACTTTCGGGAATCTGTCCCTGCAGTGCCTCCTGCCCCCTTGCACATGTCCGATCGTGGACGATGTGCGATAGCAAAGGCTCGGCAACGCCTACATCACAGGCCGCACAAAGAAATGCCTGAAGGGTCGAAAAAAAAACAAACCAAGGCTCTCGCGAGTAGCGTCAGCACTCCAAGTGCGATTGCCAAGTACCTAGAGAACGCGATTGTGTCCGGGAACATGCAGCCGGGACAGCGCCTGGACGAAGGTGCACTCGGAAAGAAGTTCGGCGTGTCGCGCACTCCGGTCCGCGAGGCGCTGCTGCAGCTCTCAGCATCGGATCTGATCGAGTTCCGACCGCGCCAGAGCGCCATCGTCGCCGCAATGCCCTTGACCCGCATCTTGCAAATGTCCGAGGTTATGGCGGAACTGGAGTCGCTGTGCGCTCGGCTGTCCGCCGAGCGCATGACAATCGCGGAGCGAAAGTTGATGAGAAACGCAGCCGAAGCGTGCACCCGCTGGGCAGCGAAAGCGAACTCCGAGACGGCCAGCACACGCTATTTCGAGGCGAACACTGCGTTTCACCAGAGCCTTTACGAGGGAGCGCACAATGACTACCTTGCCGAGGCGACGTTCAATCTGCGCAGACGGCTGAGCCCTTTTCGGCGCTTCGCATTACGAAGCGTGGCGCGGCTCAAATCGTCCAACCTAGAACATGGCCAGATCGTGGACGCAATACTCGCGGGCGAAAGCGAGCGCGCCGGGGCGGCTATGCGCATCCACATAACACTTCAGGCTTCGGTCCTTGCCAATATTGATTCGTTAGTCCGTCCGGCGAGCGAGAAATTACAAGAACTGTGACCCTTCATATCTAGCACTTGCAGGCGAAACCGTATAGCGAGACGAGATACCAGCGGACAGCGGTTTTTCGGCTGCGCTCCCAGAAAGTTCATCGCGATTGTGGTTGCTCGTTGCCCAGAATCAGAGTGGAGTGCATGGAGCACATGCCTGGCGATAGCGCCTCACCCCCGTGACCGCTTACCAGGACGAACCGGCAATCGTGGATCTGCCGTTCACCAGCGCCGCCGCGGAGCTGAAGCACGGCCTCGCTCAGCCCGGTGAGGTCGCTGAAGTGATAGGCGGAGAGGAGCCCGCCGCTGGTGTTGACCGGCACATCGCCGCCGGGTCCGATATGCCCCTCGGCAGCAAAAGCTCCGCCCTCACCCTTCTTGCACCAGCCATAGTCTTCCAACTGGAACAGCAACTCGGCGGTAAAGCAATCGAAGAGCTGGGCGCAACTGATCTCTTTGAGGGTGATGCCGGCCTGGCGAAACGCGTGCTCCCTGGCGGGCTTGACGGCGAGTTGGGTGTAGTTCGCCTTCTCCCACCACAGCTCGCCCATGGCATCGCCGAAGCCGACGCCGTGGACCCAGGTCGGGGGGTGAGGATGGTCCCGGGCGCGGTCCTCAGTGGTCAGGACGAAGCCGACGCCGCCGTCACTGTTGAGCGACATGTCTGGTATGCGGTAGGGGTGGGCGACGTAGGGCGCATTCAGGTAATCATCCAGCGTCATCGGGCGGCCATAGAAATGAGCGCGGGGGTTCTTCTGTGCCCACTGGCGGACCTGGACCGCGATGGAGCCGAGCTGTTCGCTGCTGGTACCGTACTCGTGCATGTGCCGGGAGGCTAGGAAGGAGTGGTGGCTGACGGCCTGGAGATCACCGAAGGGGGTACCCCAGTATCCCTCCGCCTCCTTCAGCGCCTGCTGACGCCCGAGCTTGCCCTCTGCCTTCCCGGCACGAGAGCGTGAATACTCCACGCCAGCGTGAACCAGCACCACGTAGTCGACAATACCGAGTTCCAGGAAGGACATCGCAGAGGTGATGCCCCAGGCGGCGAGCCCTCCGCCTCGGCTCATGCGATAGGAGAAGGTCACGGGAAGGCCGAGCACACGCGGGAACGCATCGGAGCTCGCCGCAGCCAGGCCTTTGCCGCCCACAGCTTGCAGTTGAATGGCGCCCTGGACCTGTGAACGGTCCAGGCCGGCGTCTTCGATGGCCAGGCGGGCGACTTCCGCCTCGACCAGGCGTGCCGTCTTCCCCGGCTGAGGACCGGTGATCATTGCCATTCCTACGATAGCGAAGCGTTTCACTTTGTACCCTCCCTGAGGCGGGCTTTCGGGAGGGTAAAGCCCTCCTCCGGATGGTCTTCAAACACGATCTCCACCGGTGCACCGACCGTCACTGCTTCGGGCGGGCTGCCGATGATATTCGTGCCGAACATCGGGCCCTCGTCAGTCTCGATCAAGGCATATACGTAGGGTATATCGTCCTTGAAGGCTGGATCAAAGGCCCGGTAGTGAACATTGAACGCAAAAACATTCCCTCGTCCGCTTGCAGATTGCCATTCCATCTCACCCATAAAGGGCTCGTTCGCGTGGAAGCGGCAGTACGCCGCAGGCCAGTACCAAGCGCCGCAGGTGCGGCAGCGGAAGAGCAGGAACTTGTGGGCCCGCAATCCGTCCCAGAAAGGCTGGGAATCGTAGTCAATGCTGGGAAGGGGTTTGTCGTATGCCACTTTACATTCTCCCGAAGAAATAGGAATCGTAACCTGGGCTGCTCGAACCATCACCCGAAGCGGTGCAGGGGGTTATCCAATTCCACGCCCGGCGTCGGTGCCGATCACCATGCCGGTAATCGCCCTCGCCTGAGCCGACGCAAGCAGCACGTAAGCCCCCGCGTGGTCCTCTGGCCGCAGGGAAATACCCAGGAGATTGCCTCGTGGTGCGGCACCCGCCGCCCCATTGGCCGGAGTAACGGCCGCAGCACCAGCCAACGCCGACGCCACGCCGATGTTGGTAGGTGTGCCGGCGGGCGCGACTCCGTTGACTCGAATCTCAGGTGCGAGCTCATGGGCCAGCGCCCGCATTACACCCAGCGCCGCATGCTTGGAAGCGACATATAGGGCGGCCCCGCCTCCACCCACGTAGAAAGATGACGTAGACAGCGTAAAAATGATGTTTCCCCTGGCCTTACGGAGTTCGGGCGAAGCCGCTTTGGCCCCGAAGAGGCAAGCCCTGACATTCGTCGCCATGATCTGGTCCAACCCGTCGCGAATCTCCTCGGGCGATAAATCCGCCAACCTACGGCCTCCATCATGAATTCCTGCGTTCCCCACGAAAACATCGAGGCGGCCCCAACGCGATAAAGCCGCCGCCACCGCCTTCTTATGGTCCTCCCAGATTCGAACATCCCCCGGCACGGCAGCAACCCGCTCACCCAACTCGCGTTCCAATGCCGCGGCTCTGTCATAAGAAAGGTCCATCGCGACCACCCGGGCACCCTCCTGTACGAAACGGCGCGCAACAGCTTCGCCGATGCCTGAGCCCGCCCCCGTAATCAGCGCCACCTGTCCTGTTAACCACGCCATATTAGGAGCGCGAGCGGACCGCTATTCGCTGAGTCTTATATTCTGTTCTTTGGCGAGCGTATGCCAGAGTCTTGTCTCCTCCGCGATCTGCCGGCCAAACTCCTCCATCACGGACACGCTCTTCACGGCGCCGATCTTCGCCGTCAGCGCCCCGAACTCGTCTGAAGATGCAATCTCGCTCAATTCCCGGGCGAGCTTGCGAACAATCTCCTGGGGCGTCCCGGTAGGAGCAAAAACACCGAACAAACTGCCGGACACGTAACTCGGAAATCCACTTTCGATCATGGTTGGCACATCGGGAAACACCGTCGACCGTGATGGTGAGGTAACAACCAGGACACGCAAGACGCCGTTGAGCACGTGACTCCTGATCGGGGCGATGCCCGTCACCATCGCGTCGATCCGGCCGGAAATGGTGTCAGGAATTCCCGCAGCCGCGCTTCCTTTGTAGGGAACGTGCACGATATCGATTCCGGCTCGCGCCTTAAGCAATTCGAAGTTCATGTGGTTCGTGCTGCCCACGCCGTTGCTCGCGATGCTGAGCTTTCCAGGCTGGGCTTTCGCGAGAGCGATGAACTCCTTGATATTCTTCGCCGGGGACTTTACGCTCGTGACGTAAAGCCCGAATGCCTCGGTCATCTTTGCTATGGGGAGTAGATCCGTCGCCGTGTTGAACGGCATTTTCACGGCCAGAGGATAGACTCCCAGTCCATCCAGAGCGGAAAAGAGCAGGGTGTAGCCATCTGGGGCCGAGCGGACAACGGCCTCGGCCCCGATGATGCCTCCCGCGCCAGGCTTGTTCTCCACCGCAACAGGGACACCCGCGCGCTGGCTGAGAGACCCGGCTACCAATCGGGACAAAGTGTCGAGAACGCCCCCGGGAGAATTGTTAGCGATCATCTTGATCGGCTTGCTCGGGTAGTCCTGCCCTATCGCCAACTGACAGGACATAAGCATCAGCATCGCGACGCTTGTGAGCGCCAGCTCGTTGCGAATTTTCGATTCTGGTTTCATGCGCCCTCCTCGAATATGGTTCCGCCGCCCGGCGTCACGACAAGAATATTGCCTGCCTTCTTGCCTGCTCGCGCTCCGAAGATCTAAGAACTCTCAGAAGAAAATGCTGAGGTTGCTGGCTGCGAGAACAGCCTGATCCAAAAGAATCATCCGGCGAGCGATCCTCCACTGCCCCTCGACCTCTCTGAGAATGTCGTCCCGACAGCCGACGAAGATGTCCAGGTCGTGTTCCAGATGGGTGCGATAGACCAGGAAATTGGAGCGCACCTTCAGTTCACCCGCGCGCTCCCCGCATTCCGCCTGAACATTGGTAATGAGGTGGCGGGTACGTGAAGGTGGCTCTTCCGCCCGCGCCATGCCTGTCCTGAAGCGCGCAATTCTATTGGCCAGTGTCTGCTTGCTCTCCTCGAAGAGTGCCAGCTCACCTGGCCGAGAAACCCCGTCCTGCCCTTTCTCGCCGGAGTTGAAACGGCCCGGCATCCAGTAATGGATATCGCTGGTAAAGAGTTCCAGCCATTCCTCGAAACGGCGTTCGTCCAGAAGTCGCGCCTCTTTGATGAGGAACTGCTGAACAGCGTAGCCCAGATCGGATCCGACCTCTGTTACTTCCACGGCAGTTTCCAGGGGTAGGCAGCAAGGTCGACGTGCGACCAGTCCGGAGCGTCCATCAGGCCGGCCCAGCGAGCGTAGAAACCGCGCACGCGGACACCGCCTGCCAGCGCCGGTGTGTTCGGCTCGTGGCTCAAGCCGGCCTGAATGTTCTGTGGATAACGCCGCGCCACCGCGCCCCTCGCCGTATCGGTGCACTGGACCCAGTTATCCATATCGTCTTCCTCCACGTTGCCGGCGGGCCCGAAGGTCTGCGTGAGATGGCGCCGCAAGGCGTCCTTCACTGCCTGCGGAGCGTCCTTGTCGACCAGGCAGTATGACCAGATCTCCGTGCGGTTAGGGCCGCGCGGATGCCACACTCGAATCATGTGCCGTCCAAAGTTCACCGAGCAGTTGGGAAAAACAGTGGTCACCATGGTGCTCTGGCGCGCGCGCTCCGGCCCCAACCTGCCTATGAGCTCGGGGAAGTGCTCGCGATAATAGTCGCGGATAGTACCCGCAGGAAGCACCGAGAGCGGATCATCGAAGCGCTGGATGCTCTCTTCGTTACTCCGGGTGTAAAAACGGTCGTCTGGCGTGGCACGTCGGACCGATGCATGAGTGATGGCATGATGCCCATCATCGCCAAAGAAGTTCTCTGCGGCATACTTCCAGTTCGATTGCATCACCCATTTATGGACGCCCCCGATGACCTCAGTGCCACCGGCCCGCCGATTCAGTGCCAGGTCCAGTTGGGGCGCCTGGCCGCCGAGGAATTCGAGCAGCGGAGGGGCGCCAGGGTCAAACGTGGCGAAGATGAGCCCCTTATACATCTCCAGCTGTGCAACTTCCACCAGCCCCCAGCGCTCCAGATCCAAGTCATTGCCATAGTATTCCTTGAGGCCCGCGACGCCGACCAGCCGTCCCTCGGAGTTGAAGTTCCAGCCGTGGAAGTTACAGGTGAAGTACTTGGCGTTCCCCTTGTCGGCCCGACACACTCGGTTTCCGCGGTGCCGGCACATATTGAGGAAGGCCCGAATGTGCCCGCTACTATCCCGGCAAAGGATGATCGGGTCTTCACCCATATAGCAGGCGAGGAAATCATTCGGTTGGGGGATCTGTGACTCGTGGCCCAGGTAAAGCCAGCAGCGTGCGAAAACTTGGTTCAGTTCCTGCTGGTAAATATCAGCGTCGACAAAGATCCGGCGGTCCAGAAGACCCCGGTCAGTCTGTGCAAAGCTCTTTGTGCTGCTGACTCGGGTAACCATCGCCGCCTCCGCCACCTTAACGTTGCCGAATCATAAGCACTTGCCGAATCAGAAACAGAGCTGCGAACACAGAGCTGCGAACAATTGGCACACATGCGCTCCTTTGCGTGTATCCTCTTTGATCATAGCACGGTCAAGCTCTTCGGCCGAGCGCCAACCGTGCTCGATGCGCACCGTGTACCCGCGGCTGGCCGACAGAAGCTGGCGTTATCTGGCGGCAGTACTGGGCATCTTCAGCCAAGGTCGGCTCGCTGCAATCGATGCTGTATCAAAGTAGAAGCGCCGTTGCGGCCCAGCCGCGTGACCATCATCAGAATGGGAATTCGCTCTTGCTATCCGCCCTGACCGAGGAACAGATCCAGATCCGCGACCTGATTCGCCGGGTCGCCAAAGAACAGGTGGCGCCGCGTGCCGACGAGATCGACCGTAGCGCCGAATACCCGCAGGACATGTTCGATCTGCTCAGGCAACTTGGCCTGTTCACGCTGCCATTTCCGCCGCAGTACGGCGGCACCAACAGCATGGTTTCCGCATGCCTGGCGATCGAGGAATTCGGCCGGGTCTGTTACAACACCGCCTATCTGCTTCTGCTGCAGTGGGTGCCCTTCGGCGCCGTCCTGGCCGGCGGTACCGAGTCCCAGAAAGAGCGCTTATTGCGCGGCCTGGCTTCGGGAGAACTGCGCGGGGCGATCTCCACCACTGAATCTCAGAGCGGGTCCGACGTGGCTGGCATCAAGACCCATGCGGCGTCGGTCCCAGGCGGCTACAGCCTTACCGGATCAAAGATTTGGTGTACGAACTCCCACATCGCCGATTTCGTGCTCGTCGCAGCCAAGACCGCCGCCGGCAATTCCGCAGGCAGCATCAACCTGTTCATCGTCGAACGCGGCAGCAAGGGCTTCGAAGTCGGTCGCAAGGAGGAGAAGATGGGCGCGCGCGGCGTTCCGTCCTGCCCCCTGTTCCTTGACGATGTCTTCGTACCCGAATCGAATGTCCTGGGGGAACCTGGCAAGGGTTTCAAGGTGGTCATGGAAGCGTTCAACAAAAGCCGCCCGCTGATCGGTGCGCGCGGCGTAGGCCTGTCGCAAGGCGCGATCGACCATGCTAGCGAATTCATCCAGAATCGTGTCGCATTCGGCCGCAAGATTAGCGATTTCCAGGGGCTACGCTGGATGCTGGCGGACATGGCGATGCAAACTGAGGCGGCGCGCAACCTTGTCTACAAGGCAGCCGCGATGGTCGATGCCGGTGTCTCCGGTCGCGAACTCGCGCCGATCGCGGCAATGGCCAAGTGCTTCGCGACGGACACCGCGATGAAGGTTGCGACGGACGCCGTGCAAATGTTTGGCGCCGCCGGGATTTCCAATGAATATCCGATCAATCGCTATTTTCGCGATGCCAAGGTACTACAGATCATTGAAGGCACCAATCAGATCCAGCGCAACATCATCGCCGATCACTTGCTGGGTCGAGTACCGCGCCAGTAGTCTGCGAATCCAATTTTCAACCAAGTAACAAGGAGCGGCAATGCAAACTGTCGGGCTGGGGCTTTACTTCGAAGACCTTCCTATTGGTAAAACCTTTAAAACGCTCGCGCGCACCATCCAGGACGCGGATATCTGCGCTTTTTGCAATGTGATCCATATGACCGAAGTGCTCTTCACGGATATGGAATTTGTCAAGAACGAGTCCGACATCAAGGGTCGCCTGGCCCCAGGTGCGCTCAGCTATTGCTTCGCAGAGGGATTGCTGGCACAGGCGACCATGCAGAAGACAGGCTATGCCTTTCTCAACATGGAACTCAATATAGAAAATCCGGCGTTTGCTGGCGACACCATTCATGTCGAATGCGAAGTCATCGAGTCGCGGCTGTCTAAAAGCCGCCCCGGGCGCGGCCTGGTGCGCAGCCGCAACAGGGTGATCAAGCAGGACGGCAAGGTCGTGCTGACATACACACCACTGCGCATGATCAAGTGCCGCGACGACCTCAAGTCCGGACACGGACAGTGACAACCGCCCCTGGCGCCTCCGCTGCCGGCGCCCTTGCGGGCGTGCGCGTGCTCGATTTGACCACCAACGTTCTGGGACCGGTCGCCACTCAGACTCTGGGCGACATGGGCGCCGATGTGATCAAGATCGAGCCGCCGCAGGGCGACCCGATGCGCGATACCGGACCTGGGCGCCATCCGCAGATGGCGGTATATTTTCTCAACATGAATCGGAACAAGAAAAGTGTGGTGCTGGACCTTAAAAATTCCTTCGCGCAGGAGGCGTTGTTTCGTCTGATCGAAGGTGCCGATGTGCTAGTTCATAGCATGCGCGCCCAGGCTGCCGACCGCCTGGGTCTGAGCTACGGCGCGCTTGCGGAGCGCGATCCCCGTCTGATATTCGCATCGGCGCCAGGCTACAGTCCGGACGGGCCGTATCGCAATCGACCCGCATACGATGACGTGATTCAAGGTGAGAGCGGGCTGGCCGGTATGGTCCATATGGCCACCGGCGTGCCCGGCTACCTGCCAACGGTCGTGGCCGACAAATTGTGCGGCGTATTCCTCGCCTCGGCCATCGGCATGGCCCTGTTCAGCCGCGAGCGTACGGGCTGCGGTCAGCAGGTGCAGATACCGATGCTCGAGACAATGCTGTCGTTCAACCTGGTTGAACATCTATGGACCGGCGCGTTCGGCGACGAAGGCAAGCTTGGTTACGGGCGTGCACTCTCGCCCCACCGAAGGCCCTATGCAACCAAGGATGGCTACATCTGCCTGCTCGCGGTCAGCGATGAGCAATGGAAACGCTTGTTGGCCGAGCTCGACAGGCCGGAACTCGCGGATGACCCTCGATTTGCAACCATGGGCGAGCGCACTCGGAACATCAACGCCTTGTACTCGATTGTGGCGGACCAGATCGGCCTGCGCACCACCGGGGAGTGGCGTGCGCGTCTGGACGCGGCGGACATCCCGAACGGACCGATGAACCGGTTGCAGGACCTGCCGGCCGACCCGTATCTGAGAGAGACAGGTTTCTTTCAGCGGTATGAGCACCCCAGCGAAGGGCCGCTGATTACCACTGCGATCCCGCAACGGTTCTCGCAAACACCCGGCAGCATCCGCCTGCCGCCGCCGCGCCTGGGGGAACATACCCGCGAGATATTGCAATCGGCGGGGTATGACGACACCGATATCGCGCGCATCGTGCAGGGCGCACGGGGGCCGCCAGCAGCCGCGACGCCGTGACTACGGTTATCTTTCGAGCAAAAACCAATCAAGACGAACTGGAGAAGATATGCAAGGACTTGCAGGCAAGGTGGTGATCGTTACTGGCGGGGCCGGCGGCATCGGAACCGCGCTCTGCCAGAGGTTCGCCGCGGAAGAATCGAGCGTGGCAGTGTTCGATCTCAACGACGAGGCGGCACACGCGCTAGCGGCCAAGATCCGTGACGGTGGCGGCAAGGCGATCGGATATGCCGTCGATATTGCCGACGCGGCGCTGGTCGAGACCACCGTCGCTCAAGTTGAAATAGATCTGGGGCCGGTTGACGTGCTGGTCAACAATGCCGGCTGGGACCATGCCGCCCGCTTCCTCGATACCGATCCGACCCTGTGGCAGAAGATCGTCGCGATAAATCTGATGGGGCCGCTCAACATGCACCGCACGGTTCTGAATGGCATGGCGGCTCGCGGCAAGGGCCGCGTGATCAATGTTTCCTCGGACGCGGGACGGGTCGGATCCTCTGGTGAGTCCGTGTATTCCGCCTGCAAGGGCGGCATCATAGCGTTTTCGAAGACCATCGCGCGCGAGATGGCAAGAAAGCAGATCAACATCAACGTAGTCTGCCCTGGTCCGACCGATACCGCATTGTTCCGCGACTTCGCAGGAGAGGGTGAGAGCGGCGAAAAGCTGAAGAGTGCCCTGATTAGGGCCATCCCGTTCGGCCGGCTTGGGCGGCCAGACGATCTCGTCGGCGCGGTATGCTTTCTCGCCAGCGATGACGCGGCGTTCATTACCGGCCAGGTGCTCAGCGTTTCCGGCGGCCTGACCATGGCCGGCTAGGCGGACACTTACCAATCTTCACCAGGAGGCCAATGTGGAATACAAGGACATCATTTACACCGAGAACGGTGGCATCGCCAGCATCACCATTAATCGGCCAAAGGTGCTCAATGCCTTCACCGCCAACACGTGTGAGGAGTTGATTCATGCTTTCAGTACAGCCGGCTGGAACGATGACATTGGCGTCGTCGTGCTGACCGGTGCCGGAGACAAGGCTTTCTGCACCGGCGGGGACCAGTCAGCCTCGTCGCATGGCGGCACCAGCGGCGGCTACGGCGGGCGCGGCACGATCGGCCTGCCGGTCGAGGAATTGCAAAGCATCGTCCGTGACATTCCCAAACCTGTGATTGCTCGCGTCAACGGCTACGCCATCGGTGGGGGTAATGTGCTCGTGACCATTTGCGACCTGGCGATCGCCTCGGACAAGGCGCAACTAGGCCAGGTCGGCCCGAAAGTCGGATCGGTCGATCCGGGCTTCGGCACAGCCTTGCTGGCGCGCGTGGTCGGCGAGAAAAAGGCGCGCGAGATCTGGTACCTCTGTCGCCGCTACACGGCACAGGAGGCGCTCGCCATGGGCTTGGTCAACGCGGTGGTACCGCACGATCAGCTCGATGAGGAAGTGAAGAAATGGTGCGATGAAATCCTCCTCATGAGCCCGACCGCGATCGCCATTGCCAAGCGATCGTTCAATATCGACACTGAGATGATACGCGGCATATCCTCATTCGCGATGCAAGCGCTCAAGCTGTACTACGACACAGAAGAATCGAAAGAGGGAGGCCGTGCATTTCGCGAAAAACGCAAGCCAAATTTCCGCAGGTATGTAGGTAGGTAGATAGGTAGATAGCCCTGCGGTACCAGTACGCCGACGTTCAGTGCATTTGGCTTATTCCGGCTCGATCTTGGCCTTCTTGGCGACTTCGCTGTAGCGTGCTATTTCGGCAGTGATCATTCGCGAGAACTCCTCCGGCGAATTGCTCGCCGGTTCGAATCCGAATTTCCCGAACCGGCTCATGGTTTCCGGCTGCTTCACGAATACTGAAATCTCCCTTGCAACCGCCTGGCGGATCTCCATCGGGGTATTTGCGGGCGACAGAATGCCGAACCACGCGCTCTGATCGTATCCCTGCAGACCTGCCTCGCGCGCCGTGCGAACTTCGGGCATGGCGCGCGAGCGCATGGTCGCGGTACTTAACGACACCGCTTTCGCCTTGCCGGATTCCGCGATGCCTTTGGCGTTAACAGGGGACAAAAACGTCATTTGCACTTCGTTTCGCATGAGGGCGGTTGCGGAGGGCGTCTCTCCCTTGTACGCAACGTTGAGCAACTCGATGCCCGCCAACTGGTTGAGCGATTCGATCATCAGCGTCATCCCGCTGCCGGAAGTGGCGTAGTTCAACTTTCCCGGACGCGCCTTCGCGTAGCTGATGAACTCGGCCAGGGTCGACACCGGCGTCTCCGCGCTGACCATGATGATCAGCGGCAACACGTAAACTACCGATACCGGCGCCAGTTCCCGCTCCACGTCGACCTCCGGTTTCTTGTACAAGGCCTTGTAAGACGGCAGCGACGGTCCGGCGAACAAGAGCGTGTAGCCATCCGGGGCGGCGCGCACAACCGATAGGGTCCCGACAAGAGCGTTTGCACCGGGCCGATTGTCGACCACCGCGGTTTGCTTCCATGCGGTCCGGATATGTTCTGCCAGCAGCCGGGCCGCGGCATCCGTCGGGCCGCCCGCAGCATAGGGCACCACGATTGTGATGGGCCGGCTCGGATACGCCTGCGCCCAAACAGTTTCCGTAAGCACTCCTGCAAGAAATCCGAGAGACAACAAAGAGGCGACGATTCGTCCTAGTTTCATGTTGGCTTTTCCTTTATCTGATATGGTGAACCCTAATCGACACGGGTCGGCAAGTTAATCGCAGTGAATCCAGGGCTTCGCGTGCGCTACAAGCGCCATTGAAAAAATGCAGTCGCCGAAAGCCGGGAGGCAGGCAGGCGATAAGCTACCGAAGAGAAATCTCGCCGAGGGGAAATCTCATGGGACCCGCTCACGGAACCAACCTGAACTTCGGCAAGGTTACCTCCGGCGTCACATCGTCGAACACAACCTCGACATTGCAGCCGACGCGAATCTCGCCGCTCGGCTCCCTCAGGATACTGGTCATGCGCGGACCCTCAGCCAATTCGACCACCACGACCGTATACGGGACTGCGTCCTTCCAGGCCGGGTGAAAGGCGTGGTGCGTGGTGGTAAAACTCCAAACAGTTCCGCGACCACCTGCCTTGACCACCTCTGTTTCGAAGGCGTTGCAACGCGCGCACATCGGCCGGCCCCAATAACGCATGTCGCCGCAGGCGCGGCAACGCTGCAGCAGCAACTCGTGGCGTTTGCAGCCGGCCCAGAAGGCCTCATCGTCGGGGCCAGGCTGGGGAAGCGGTTTGCCATAGACGGGAATCGAGTTCATCGCTCAAATCCTAGCGAGCAGCAGCGCGCTGCCTGGATTGGGCGCGCTCGCGACAATGCCAAGTTCAGCTCCCGCCACCTGTCGGGGAGTTCCGGCGTATTCGTGGCGCAGTTGGCGTACTGCTTCGTTCAGCAAATTCATGGTGCGCACGTACCCCTCCGAAAGATGGCCGCCCGAGGTATTGACCGGCAGTTCTCCACCGATCTCGATTCGGCCATTCTCGACAAACGCTCCACCCTCGCCCTTTTTGCAGAAACCCAGGTCCTCAAGCTGCGAAAGAACGGTGATCGTGAAACAGTCATAGAGCTGCGCAAAATCCACATCCTGAGGTCCCACGCCGGAGTCCTGCCATAACCTTGGACCGGAGTACCGTGAGCCAAGCGAGGTGTACTCTTCGGCGCTGCGTCCGTCGTTAGCTGCAGGTCCCCACGCATTGCAAACGCCATTGAGAATTTGGACCGGCCTGTGGCGCAAGTCGCGTGCACGTTCCTTGCTGGTCACGATAACGGCCGCGCCACCGTCCGTTTCCAAACAGCAATCGAGCAAGCGTAGCGGGGAACTGATCATCCGGCTGGCCAGATACTGATCCATGTTGAGCGGTTTGCGCATTAGGGCGCGCGGGTTCATGCTGGCGTGCTTGCGGCACGCGATTGCGATCGCGCCCAGCTGCTCGGGCGTCGTGCCATACTCGTGCATGTGGCGTTGCGCCCACAGCGCGAACATTTGTGGGGCGGAGTGCATGCCGAACGGCGCGAGCAGATTTGGGCCGGCGCTGCGATCGGGCTTGGCTGAGAAGCGGTTGATCGCGTGCAGGCACAGCACCGTCCTGCAAAGACCGGCGTCGATCGCCGCCGCGGCCGTCGCGACGACGCCGGCGCCGTTGTTGCCGCCCCCCGCAATGTTGAGTTGCCAGGCAAGTTCAGGAATTCCCAGGCCCGCCGCCACTTCTGCGCCGTCCAGAGGCTCGAACAACCAGTACAGGATGATTCCGTCGACGTCGTTTGGCTGCAGGCCGGCATCGCGCATAGCATTGATGGAACATTCCACAGCCAGGTGCAAGGTGCTTTTCCCCGAGCCCCTTACGTACTGAGTTTCGCCTATTCCCGCGATCGCGCATCCCAGGGCATTCAAATCACGCTCTCCTTTCTCAGACCGTCCTGTTGTGCAGATTCTTGACCATATCCCGAATGGCATGCGCCAAATCGAGTAGCCGTACACCCTGCAGTACTTCCGCCATCCGCTTATTCTCCTGGACAGGCATCGCCTGGCGCCCTGCCCTCGCGCGCGCACGTCCAGATTTGGCGGGGCGCCGTCGGCATCCGGAGCGCCGTGCTATCTGTCCCAGCTTGCGCTCACTCCGGTTCGATCTTGGCCTTCCGCCCCACTTCGACATAGCGCGCAATTTCGGTGGAAATCATCTTCGAGAACTCCTCCGGAGAGTTGCTCTGCGGCTCGATACCCAGCGGCACGAGCCGGTTCACGATATCCGGTTTTGCCACGAATAGCGCGATCTCCTTGGCGATCCTGCGGCGGATATCGAGCGGCGTATTCGCCGGCGCCACGACGCCGAACCATGTGCTCTGGTCGTAGCCTTGCAAACCGGCCTCGGATGCGCTCGGTATCTCGGGCATGGCGCGCGATCTGGCGGTAGCCGTACTCAAGGCCAGGGCCTTGGCCTTCCCGATCGAGGTGAATGTTTTGGCGGAAACTGGCGAGAGGAAAGTGAACTGTACTTCGTCTTGAGATACTGCGACCGCCGCCAGCGACTCTCCTTTGTAGGAGACGCGGACCAGATCGATGCCCACCAACTGCGTGAACGATTCGATTATCAGCGTTGCGCCTCCGCCTACCGACGCGTAGTTCAACCTGCCGGGCCGCGCCTTCGCGTAGCTGATGAATTCGCCGAGGCTCGATACAGGCACCTGCGAACTGACCAGCATAACGAGCGGTATGGTCGTCACCAGAGATACCCCCGACAGATCGCGCTCCACGTCAATCTCCGGTTTCTTGTACAAGGCCTTGTAGGACGCGAGAGATACGCCGCCGTATAAGAGCGTATAGCCGTCCGGGGCGGCGCGCGCCACAGCGAGCGCGCCGATCATTCCGTTTGCGCCGGGTCGGTTTTCGTTCACCACGGTCTGATTCCAGGCAGCCCTCAGATGCTCGCCGAGCAAGCGCGCTGTGGAATCCGTCGGACCCGCGCCATAGGGAACCACGATTGTGACGGGCCGGCTTGGATAGGCCTGGGCGTTCGCGCCAGCTGCGTGCACTGCGGCAAGTATTCCCAATGCCATCAAGCCCGTGCGGATTTTCCTTCGCCTCATGCTCGCGCCTCCTCCTTAACGTCTATGGTGCATACGTCCGCCGGCCGCGCCGTATGTCCGCGTGCGAACGTTCCCTTGCTCCTCTTCTCCTTATACCCCATAGAAGGCCTTGCCGTTGTCGTAGACGATCTTCCTAACGGCAGTCTGCGGGACGTCACCCATGGCGACTCGTTCCTGCAGGAGGCGCGGGAAATTCATTTGTCCTGCGGGGTCGTCGTGGCTGTAGTCGGAGCCGACCAGCAGGTGATTCTCGGTGGTGTAATCGAGGATGTAGCGCAGATCCTCATCCACCAGGCAGGTTATGTAGAATTTGTTTTTGGTCACGATATCAGAGGGTTTTTCGTAGGTATAGCCAGAACTGTACACTCCCCCCATGCGGTTGAGACGCCGCCGGATGTCGTGAACCAGGAAGGGGACCCAGGAGGAGCCCGTCTCGATAAAGCCCCAGCGGATGCCGGGGAATTTCGCGGGTATGCCGAACAGAGTTAGGTTAAAGAAGGCGTGCAGAGGCGGAATGTTGAGCTTCGCGAAGCGGCCCCAATTGAATTCGCGCGCGGAGGTCGTGTCTACTTCGCCCGCGCCGAGGTGAAACACAATCGGAAGGCCGAGCCTCTGGCACTCCTCATAGAATGGGAAGTAATATTCCTCGTTGACCCAATGGCCGGCTTCGCGGTCGCCCTTCTTCAGCACGGCACAAGCTCCGTTGGCCTTCGCGAAACGCAACTCCTCCAGCGCTTTATCCATGTCTCCCAAGGGTGGAAGACAAACCCAGCGCAGGCGGCCGCCGGTGTTATGGCAGCGGTCAGCCAGCCAGCGGTTATAGCTTCGCTTCAGGGCCAGATCTATCGCCGGATTATCGGTCGCAGCAACGAGGAACATGGTCGGATAGAGAACCTGAACCTCAGAGCCCAACTGGTCCATGTGCCGTACTCGGGCCATGGGATCGAGCAGCTCGCGGGTCTCGGCGGTGGTGTTGGTGGCGGCATCGTCGTGGAAGCCGCGAAAACGGCGCTTGCCGCCGATTACCCAGTAGCGCGTTGGAGGACGGCTTGGGTCCTGGCTGGTGGGGGACTCGGTGGTTGGTTTGTACTTGAGTTCGTCCCCTTCGAGCCAGTTCCAAGTGCCCTCAGTCTCGTCGATATGGGCATCGGCATCGATAGTCCACAGTTTGGCGTCGGTGTTCATGGGATTCCTCTATCATTAACCATCCGATCAGGGATGCCGATTTTACCCGTTGCAGCGATGCCCATCGCGGCAGCAACGACAATCCAGTAGCCCATGATGCCAAAATCAGTCGCGACGCTAGTGCGTCGCGACCAGACAGACCCATTTTCCGGATTGTATCTGACGTGGCGATGTGCCTTTGGCGGTCTATGATGCGACAACCATACTGGCGGTCAATTTTTACGGGGGCAAACCGTGCTTGCAATTGCAAAAGAAATCTCGGGCCTTGACGGGCTGGCGCTGGCGCATCGGGAGCCGCGCGATCCCGGGCCGGATGAAATGCTGGTCAAGGTGAAGGCCGCCGGCATCTGCGGTTCCGACATGCAGATTTATCGCTGGACGTCCTGGATGGCGCGACGAATGCATTTACCGCGGGTGCTCGGCCATGAGGGGGCGGGTGTCGTGACGGCAATCGGCGCCGCCGTCACCAACGTGCGCGTGGGTGATCACGTCAGCCTTGAGAGCCACATCTTTTGCGGCCGCTGCTACCAGTGCACCACCGACAGGCAGCATCTGTGTCCGCATACCCGCTACCCCGGCGTCGATATCGACGGGGTATTTGCGGAATACGTGACGGTGCCGGCGTCAATCGCCTGGGTGAACAGCAAAGAACTTCCGCATGAGGTGGCGGCGGCGCTTGAGCCTCTGGGAATTGCAGTGCATGCAGCGCTCGCCGGCACCGGCGTGTCCGGCCAGTCGGTGCTGATCAACGGCTGCGGGCCGATTGGCCTGATGAATGTCGGGGTGGCACGACTGCTCGGGGCGGAAACCATCATCGCCGTCGACCCCAATGCGCTGCGCCGCAATACCGCCGCACGGCTGGGGGCGGACATTCTCGTCGATCCGCAGAGCGAGGACGTTGCGGCGGCGGTCTGCAAGGCGACTGCGAACCGGGGAGCAGATGTCGCCATCGAATATTCCGCTGTTCGCGAGGGTCTGCACGCCTGCGCGGCGTCGCTGACGCCCGGCGGCGATCTGCGCTTGTGCGGGACGCCTTCCGTCCCTGAAGAAGTGGATTTTGCGCTATGGCGCGCCAAGCGGCCGACGGTGCACAACATCCACGGCCGTCGAATCTGGTCCACCTGGGTAAAGGCGGCGGCGATGCTGGAAACCGGTCGACTCGATCTGAAGCCCGTACTCAGCCACGTGCTGTCGCTCAAGGAAGGGCGTAAGGCATTTGAACTGATACTGCGCGGCGAGGCGGTCAAGCCGATGCTGGTTCCGGATTGAATCCCTCGGCCGCCGGGCCAAAGATAGGCAGATCGGGTAACAGAAAAATATTCTTACAGGGGAAGCGTATGAAAGCATTGGTGGTTGGCGGTACCGGTCCCACAGGACCGTTTATCGTCAACGGCTTGCTGCAACGAGGATATCAGGTCACGATCTTTCACCGGGGCACGCACGAGATTCCGGAGATTCCGCCCGAGGTGGAACATATCCACGGAGACCCGCATTTTCGCGAGACGATTGATGAGGCCCTTGCCGGGCAAACCTTCGATCTGACGATTGCCACCTATGGTCGTCTGCGCTTTGTCGCCGAGGCGATGGCCGGAAAGACCGGCCGTTTTATTGGTATCGGCGGAGGGGTCTGTTACCGGGGGAACATGGAACCGCACAGAAATTTTCCGGCCGGGATGAAAATTCCCACGCCGGAAAGCGCACCGCTGGTGACAAGTGAGGAAGAGCATCGCTTCTCCTATTTGATCGCCATGACCGAAGAAGTGGTGATGCGGCACCATCCGAGCGCGACCTTCTTTCGCTACCCATATGTGTACGGCCCGTACCAGTTGCTCCCGCGAGAATGGTGCGTAATACGGCGCATCCTCGATAAACGCACCTACGTCATCCTGCCCGACGGCGGGCTGTTTCTTAGGACGATTGGCTACGCGGCCAACTTGGCGCACGCGGTATTGCTGTCCGTCGATCAGGCGGAGGTATCGGCAGGGCAGATTTACAACTGCGGCGATGAGCAGGTGTTTACTTTGCACCAGTGGGTGGAGATCATCGCCAAAGCGATGAATTACCAATTGGAAATCATTTCACTTCCCGATGAAGTCGCCTTCCCGGCGCGACCCATGGTGCTGCAGTCGAGCCTGCATCACAGGGTCATGGACCTGTCCAAGATCAAACGGGATTTGGGCTACAAAGATCTGATCCCGACCGAGGAAGCCCTGGCCAAAACGGTCCAGTGGTATCTTGAAAACCCGCCTGAGCCCGGGGGGGAGATTGAACAGAGGCTACAGGATCCGTTTGATTATCCTGCCGAAGACCGGTTGGTCGCAGTCTTCAAAGAAAGTCTTCAGCGCATGTCCGCAATTCCATTTGACATGGCGAGGAACCGCCCGCACCCCTATGCGCACCCTAAAGAACGCGGACAGCAGCGTGACCACCGTGACCGGTGACTGGCCGCTATTGCTGCTCGATCGCCGCGCGCCGCGCCACTTCGCTCCATTTCCTGATTTCAGTGGCAACGAGGCGGGAGAAATCCTCCGGGGAGGAACTTGCCGCAACGAACCCGAGTGTCTTGAAACGGCTGACTATTTCCGGCAGTTTGACAAACACCGCGGTTTGCGCCGCTACCTTGTGCAAAATCTCACGCGGCGTCTTCGCTGGGGCGACCACGCCGAACCAGATGCTTGAATCATATCCGGGCAGGCCGCTCTCCGCTGCGGCGGGAAGCTCAGGCAGGCTGGGATGTCGGTACACGGCGCTGCTTACGGCGAGTGCCTTGACTTTCTTGGCGTCCAGGAGAGTCTGGATAGTCGCCACGGAGGCAAACGCAACCTGCACTTCGTTGTTGGCTAACGCTCCCGCCAGTTGCGCGTCACCCTTGTAGGCGACTCGAAACAGATCGATGCCGGCGCTCTGTTTGAACAGTTCGACCGCGAGGGTTTGGCCGCCCGCGACCGCGGCATAGTTAAGCTTTGCAGGGTTGGCCTTGGCATAGGAGATCAGTTCTGCAAGGCTGTTCACGGGTACCCCTGCGCTTACTGCAATCACATAAGGGCTGACCATTACCAGGGAGATCGGGGCAAGGTCCCGCTCCGTATCGACCTCCGGATTCTTGAGAAACGCCTTGAACGTGGCGATTGACGGCGTGCCGAATAGCAAAGTGTGCCCGTTCGGCACCGCGCGCGCGACCGCGAGGGTGCCTACCATTCCATTTCCGCCGGGCCTGTTCTCGACCAGTACCGGCTGTTGCCACGCAGCGCGGAAATACTCCGCCATGATTCTGGCTATGCCGTCTGCGGAGCCGCCTGCCGGAAAGGTCACCACCAATTTGACGGCCGTCTCCGGATACGCCTGGGCGTCCGCCGCTGCCGACCCCAGCGCCAGACCGAGGGGAACAAGCGCCTTGCACCCTGCGCGCGCAATCTGTCTCATGAAAAATACACCGTTCATATAATTTCTCCTCGCTGGACGAATATCGAGTTGATCCCGATCGAATGCTTCCACCAAATCTGCCGCACTTCGAGCTAGAACGAACGGGTCAGGCCGCCGTCCACACAGATGCTTTGCCCCGTGATGTAGGCGCCTCCGTCCGACAGCAGGAATGCCGCGGTCTGTGCGATCTCGGCGACCGAGCCGGCGCGGCGCAGGGGAATGCTCGCAGCGATCCCGCTGGGCACGGCGAAGCTGTCGATAAAGCCAGGCAGAATGCAATTCATGCGGATATTGTCCGGCGCGTAGCGCTCAGCAAACAGCTTCGCGAACGCGCCCGCGGCCGAGCGCAGCGAAGAAGACAGTGCATAGTCAAGGCTCGGTTCGCGTGCGGCGTAGGTGGAGATGTTGACAAACGCACCGCCGCCCTGCGCCTGCATGAGCGGCACGACCAGACGGGCGATTCGTACCACATTCAATAACATCAGATCCATGCCGCCGTGCCAGTCGTGGTCGGCAATGGAAAGCAGATCGCCCCGCGCTGGATGCCCGGTGCTGAGTACGATGCCGTCGATGCGACCGTAGCTCCGAACCGCCAGATCGACAAGCGCCTGCAAGTCAGCGAGCTTCGTCACATCGCCCTGCAAACCGACCGCATGGGTCTGTTCCACTACTTTGTGAATCGCCGGAGATCGCGCCATGATGGCAAGCCGATAACCCTGCTGGGCCAGCTCGCGGGCACAGGCAGCGCCCATCCCCTTTGAGGCGGCGGTCACGATGGCAACCTTGTCAGGCATAAGCCCCTCCGTTGTTTCGATCCTCGAGCATGTAGCTTCCTGTCACGGGGCGCGCCATCCGGCAGCGGCGCGTCGGGTTCACTCCGGCTTGATTCCGATCCGAGCGGCGACGCCGGGCCAGCGCGCGAGATCGGCAGCATATTCGGAAGCCATCTGCTCGGCGGTTCCAGGTGTCCCCTCCACGGCGTTTTGCTCCAGCATCGCCGCGCGCACCTTGGGCGTCTTCATCACCTCTGCCACCTCGCGCCGCAAGCGCGCGGTGACGTCGACCGGCGTGCCTCCCGGCAGGAACATACCAACCCAGGCCGTAATCTCTCCATTCTTGAAGCCCAGCTCGCGTAACGTTGGAACCTCGGGCGTCTGCGGCAACCGGGCATCGCTCGCAGTCGCGATGATGCGCACCTTGCCGTTCTTATGGTGGGGCAGCAGGTTGCCAAGGGAGAGATAGCCGATCTGAACCTGACCGCCGACCAGATCCGTGACCGCCCCGCCGACGCCCTTGTATGGCACGTGGGTCAGCTTCATGCCAGTCACCTGCTGCAGCAGCTCGGTGCCGAAATGGTGCGGTGTGGCGATGCCCGGCGTGGCGTAGTTGAGCTTACCGGGCTGCTTCTTCGCCAGTTCGATCAACTCCGGCAGGGTCCTGGCCGGTACGTCAGGATGGATCGAAAGCACCATCGGCGCAGTGAACAGCAGCGCCACTGGAGTGAAGGACTTGGCAGGGTCCCAGGGCAAATTCTTTGTCAAAGATGGCGCCATCGCCAGGTTGCTTGCTGCGACCAGTACCGTGTAACCGTCTGCCGGCGCCTTTGCAACCTGGGCGGCGCCTATATTGCCGCTTGCCCCCGGCTTGTTGTCATACACGACCGGTTGGCCGATCCGCTGTGACAGCTCGGCTCCGATCAGGCGCGCCACAATGTCGATGAATGAGCCTGCCGACAAAGGAAGCACGATCGTAATGTACCGCGAAGGATAGGCCTGTGAAAAGGCAGCGCCGGCCTGCAGTGCGAAGGCGCACGCGGTGATCCAACGACTAAGCGAACGAAGGTTCATCGATGTCTCCAAGATATGTCCCATAGCGCGGTTGCATACTTATCAGGGGAAATGCGTTTAATGGCTTCGCGAAAGCGGCGGCTGACCACTGGCTAGCGGCGCGGCGAACCGACAAGGAACTCAAGGCCCGGAGCGTACTCCGTGTGCGCAGCCGCTTCGTCCAGCGAATTATCGACCGCGACGCCACGCTCTTTCTGCTCGCGGAAAAACCGTTCTTCCGCCGTCGGCAACCCACTTGCGGCCGCATTCCTCCGCGCGTCGCGCGAGCGCTCGGTGACAAGCTTTCGCAGCATCACCAAGTGCGAGTCGGTGGAGGATAGGTTTTCCTCTGTCCAATAGCGGCAGGGGGCGGCAACCGTGCCGTCCTGGCCTGAAAAGTTGTAATGCAGCCACCAGTTGAAGTAGGCGTAGAACCAGGCTGTCTGTATCCAATGGACGATGCGCAGCGGCGCGCGCTTGCGATGGTGGAAGTAGATGATGCGCGAGAGATTCGCCGATACCGGTACCGCGTAACGCGTGTAGGCGGCGACACCGAAGTTGACGCGCACCATGCACGGAAGGTGCCACACGCTTACTCCCACGTCAGACGCCCATTCCTCAGGCGCCTTGTAAGGGTAGCGCTTCGGGTTCAGGCGCCAGGCGTTGTAGACCAGCTTGTACCAGGGCTTAAAAAATGCCCAGACCCAGTTACGCCAGGTGCCGAGCGGCCAGTACCCATTCACGCCGGGATAGTACAACTGAAGCGGCTCTTTGCCGCTCGCATCAGCGTAGTGGTTCTGGTTCTTCATCAAAGGCAGCAGTGTACGGTCGTTCAACAAGCGCGAGCGCGGTCCCACCGGCGTGCGCGAGCGGCCGCGGTACATCATCAATTGCATCAGCGAATTGCGATGCGCGTAAAAGCCGTTGTGCGAGTCGTTCTGGTTTTCGATCGCGACAATCCAGTTGGTCGGCCAGTAGGTGTAGGTGGTGAAAAAAACGGTGCTCTTCTCGTCGAAAAGTTCCGGCGGCAGGTCTTCCTCGAGCGGCGCGGGCTCGCCTTCGCCCATCCAGACGAACACCCAGCCCCGCAGCGTGCGCGCCGGGTAACTCTTGATGCGCAGGTTTCCCGGCATTTTCGAGTCGGGACCCTCAGGCAGGAAGGCCTTGCACTCGCCGGCGGCGTCAAAGGTGGCGCCATGGTAGGGGCATGATACGGTGCCTCGGTAGTAGCATGCGCCGCGCGACATGCTCGCGCCGCGGTGCGGACAGATATCGCTGACCGCGGCGACGTTCCCATCCTTGTCACGGAACAGGGCGATCTCGTCGCCCAGCATTTGCCAGTACAGCGGCTTCTTTTTCCCCACCCGGCGCGCCGGCACTGCCGGGTACCAGTACTCGCGCAGCCCGAGCGGCGGCACGAGTTGACGGCGATCGGTTACCGGCGCGCTTGCATTCAACGCCCCCAGCATTCGAATCGCATCGGGAGGCGCGATGCCGCGCGTCGCCGCGTTCTCGAGTTGTTTCTCGATGCGACGTTCGTAGAAACGCAAGTACGCACCCATGTCTGGATTCCCTCCCTAATCCCGTCGATCCGGGATGAAAACTATTTCTCGATCCGCCCACATGCCGGGTATCCTACGACCGGCTGGCGCCATCACGCGGAACCATCCTCTCCGATCCTATCCATACGGATCGACTTCTCCTGCAATAATTCCTGAATCTATCAGGTCCGCGACCAATCCTTGCGCTCGGGTTTCGTGGGCAGACGGACGACGCCCGATTCGTGCAGCCGATCCATTGCCTGCGCGTCGAATCCCAGTTCGCCGAGAATCTCGCGGCTTTGTTCGCCATGCCCGGGAGCCTGGCCGCGAAACTGCGGCGCAGCACCCACAAATCGCATCGGAAACGTCAGCGCCCGATACGAACCCACCGCATCGTGATGCGCATCGATGAAGAAACCATTGGCCAGCGCCTGCGGGTGATTGGCCGCTTCCACCGCGGACAGCGCCGGCGCATAAGTCATACTGGCCGCGCTTAGCCGTTGTTCCCATTCCGCGCGATCCAACTGGACGAATATGCTATCCAGAATGCGAATCAACTCCTGGTTATTCGCGGTTCGCTTCTCCGGTGTATCAAACCTCGCATCCGCAGCCAGGTCCGGCATACCCATACAGGCACAGAATTCCGGCCAGTCGTCGTCCGCGATCAGAAGAACCAACCAGCCCCCGCCTTTGGTCGCGTAACAATTCAGCAGAGGGGCCGGTGCATCCTTCCTGGAATGCTTGACGCCGGGATCCCCGTAGAGCGCCGCGCGCTGCATGTCGGAACCGATCGCCCACATGCCCGTATGCATGAGCGATACTTCGATGGCGTGTCCTTTGCCCGTGCGCTCTCTCGAGTAGAGCGCGAGGCCAAGCGCGGCGGTCGCAGCGAGACCGGTCACGCGGTCTCCCATCCCCGGTCGAACCAGCGTCGGAGGACTCTCCCTATCTCCCAGCAGCGACATCATCCCCGACGCCGCCCAGAAGCCCGTCACGTCAAAGGCACGGCTCTGGCTGGCCGGACCGGCGCTTCCCCATCCCGTTACGCTCACATGAATCAGCCGCGGATGGAGCGCGCTCAACGAGCTGCTGTCAATGCGCAAACGTTGTTGGCTTTCGGGCAGCAGGTTGGTGATGAATACATCCGCCCCGGCGGCCATGCGGCGAAATATCTCGCGCCCTTCGTCTTTCCTGAGGGACAGCGCAAGCGAGCGCTTGTTCCGGTTGTGAACCTCCCAACTCGGATTGATCTGGTCGGATCCGGACGACTTTCTCCACAGTTGCGCCGGCACTCTATAAGAGTCTCCCCTTTCCGGATCCTCGATATGGATCACGTCGGCACCGTATTCCGCCAGAATGCCTCCGATCGTCGGGGCGGCAACCCAGGTAGCGAGCTCCAGCACCCGAAGTCCCTGAAGCAGCGCTGCCGAGTTATCGTGCGTCGAATCCATCTCTTTCCCTCGACCGAAACATCATGCAAGTCCCTCCTCCGGAGCGCGAGCTGCACAGCGGCGACGCCGAACGCGCTTTCGCCGCGCGCCAACCTCAGGCCGCATATTGACGCTTGGGCGGCGATCGTAATCGAATCTTCGGGAACACTCACGGCGAGTCTCTATTGAGCCTCGCGGTCATGCATTCCTCAAGGTTAACCCGGCTTGACCCCGACAAAATATGCTGGCCGGTGTACTCGGAAACTTTTTACGCAATCTGCCGTGCGAGCACGGTCGCCGTACCGTCCTCGGCGCCCGGCATATGCATAGTGACAGATACCCTGGGCGAGCGCCCCGCCGCAGACCGAGGCAAGAAATAGCTGCGCGAGCAACGCCAGTCCACGCCGAATTGCGCTTCCGGTCACGTACATGCTCATGTCCTCCCCCTATCCCTCTATTCCCTGTTAACGCGCGCCAACACGTCACCCGCCGCGCGTTCGATTACGGTCCCTTTGAAGAACGAAGGATTATTGGTTCCCCAGAAGCGCACCGCGTTCTCAAAGGTGAAATCCCGAAAATCATCCGCCGTCAGCAAGCCGTCTTCCACCTGTTCATACGCCTCCGGCAGGACAGCCTTGATGTCCGGCACATCAAAATGCCCGATATCGGAGCCGAACATCGCATTCAGCCGGGCACCGAGCGGATTGACCTGCGCGTTAAACGCCCACGTATTGGCGTGATCGTCCGCCTCGCAGCCAAAGTAGAAACTGGAGGCAAAAAGCTGGAGAAAATCCTCAGCGCGCTCGATACGGCAGGCGGAGAAATCATCCAGGTCTTTGATACCGCCAGTCGCGCTATCCTCCACACCATCAATGCGCCCTTGCATCTCGCGCACCTTGTCCAGGAGTTCACCGGACGCGTTTGCCTGCGCGAGATCCAGCATGAGCTTGGGATCGAGTACGCCGGGCGCAGTAAGACTCAGCCCTTTGCCGCTGCGCTTTTTCCAATGGCCCAGCAGATCGCCAAGGAGCAGGCTCCCCCAACCCACACCGCCTTCGAGGAAGGCGAATTTTAATTTTGGGAAGCGGCGCGTCACGCCGCCTAGGAATAGGGCCTTGCACACCGCCTCGGCCGCCACCGCAAAATGCCCAATGTGGTTGTAGGTGAAATTACTCGGCGAGGTGCGAAATCCCTGCCAGCGCGCTCCCGTATGGAAGGTCGGCGAAATGCCTAACCTTGCGCACGCTTCCCACACGCCATCGTAGTCGTACATGCTGTCGAGTCCGATGGGGTCATACCACTCCGCGACGCGCCCGCCGTCCGGATGCTCCACCACCGATGGAAGCAGGCGGCGCATCAGACTGCCCATCATCGCCACCTTAAGACCGAGCTGCCGGGTGACGTAATCAAGTTCCTCGATCGCTTCCTCCGGGGTGTACATCGGAATTATCGCTGCGGGGATCAGTCGGTCGGCGTAGTCGCCAAACTGCTCCGCCACGATCACGTTGTAGGCGCGACAGGTGGCCTTGCGCAACTCGGGATCCATAATGCGCGCAATCGACAGGCCGGCCGTCGGGTACACGACAGCAAGATCGATGCCGAGTTCATCCAGCCGCTGGTAGAACAACCGGGGCATCATCCCGGTCGCGCGGTCGGCCGTATCGTTGGGCAAGACCCAGAAGCCCTCCTGCGGCACGCGGTTCCTGCGGCGCTCTTCGACCGACGAAGTGAGCGCGGAGCCGAATCTCCTTTGCGCCGCGGCGAACCCCTCCACGGCACGCTCGCCGCCAACGCGACGCAAGCGTTCGCGCATCGCCGGCGCGAACTCTATCCAGTGGCCATCCGCGTCCAATATTGGATGGGAGAGACGCGCCCGAACCTGCGCCGCGCTGCCTTCGTTTGCGCCCATTGTATTTTCCCGTTGTGAACCTGGTTACCGGCTCAATGCACGCTTGCGGCGCCGGCCTTCCCGAACAACGCGGCTTAACCGCGAGGAAATGCTGCAAAACATGTAAATCATCTCAAATAGTATACACATTCACGACCCGCGGGCCGGGCAGGGACAGTCAGTCTGGCCCTCTACGGATATCCTGGATATCCTGGCAATAATTTATTTAGGCCGTCGACCAGTTGCCGATGACCGCGACGGGCAAAGTACGGCGCAAGCAACTAAGATTGCGGGTATTGCTGCGAAGATCCGGTAGTCATGGGATCTGTCAGTTGAGCCTCGTTTTCTTACAGGAGATCGACATGCGATCAGGCGTAAAGCGCGAACGTAACGGATGGTTGGCTTGCATGATGGGCGCGATGCTCGCAATGGCCGCCGCGGGCACGCCACTGCAAGCGCAGACCCGGGATCCCGCGGTCTTCAAGCCGCTGCTACTCACCCCGCATCGCTCCCCGGGCAACGTGGCACGCGATCGCTACCGGCACCCGGCCGAGACGCTCGCCTTCTTCGGCGTGAGGCCAGACAGCGTAGTCGTGGAAATCCTGCCGGGGAGCGGCGGCTATTACCTGGAGATCCTCGCCCCATGGCTGAAGGACAAGGGACGCTATATCGCGGCCAACCGGGATGATTCCCTGCCGCAGTACGTGCCGGACCATGAGAAACTGCTGGTTCGCCTCAGTGCCGAAGCGCGCCTGTACGATCGCGTGGTAGTGACGCGCTTTCGTGCCGGCCGGCATGAGATCGCACCGCCCGGCAGCGCAGACTTCGTACTCAGTTTCCGCAGTCTGCACAACTGGCTGGACCGGAACGAAGTGCAGGAATCGCTGCGCGTTTTTCATCGCGCACTCAAGCCGGGCGGCATCTTGGGCATAGTCGATCACCGCGGTCGCACCGAACTGCCGCAGGATCAACAGACCAAATCCGGCTATGTGCGTCAGGACGTCGCGATTGTCCTGATCGAAAAGGCAGGCTTCAAATTTGCCGGTGCATCCGAGGTCAACGCGAACGCAAAGGACACGAAGGATTATCCGGACGGGGTGTGGACGCTGCCGCCCACCTATATCCTAAAGGACAAGGATCGAGCCAGATATGAAGCCATCGGCGAAAGCGACCGCTTTACGTTGCGCTTCGTGAAGGAATGAAAGGCTAGGCCGCAATCAGCACGCCCAGGCGAACAGCACAGATGACGAATGGGAAAAGAGTACTGGTCGCGGGCGGAACCGGCATCATCGGCCGAGCGGCAGCCGAGCATATGGCGCAAACCGGCTGGGAGGTGGTCGCCATCTCGCGGCGGGCGCCAAATTTTCCGACCCCCGCAAAATTCGTATCCGTCGACCTGACGAATGCAAAACAGTGCGCCGAGCGCATCACGGCCATCGGCCCCTTCAGCCACCTTGTCTACGCGGCGCTCCACGAAAAACCGCAGATCGTCAAGGGTTGGGCCGAAGACGACCAGATTCGCACCAACCTGGCGATGTTGGTCAATCTGGTCGAGGCGCTGGAGAAAAGCTCGCCACAGCTCGAGCATATCAACCTGATGCAGGGCGCCAAGGCCTACGGGGTCCACCTCGGCAATTCACGAATGATGCCTGCCAAGGAATCCCACGCGCGTTTCATGCCGCCGAATTTCTATTACAACCAGGAAGACTGGCTGCGCGAGCGCCACTCCAGAGCAAGCTGGAGCTGGACCGTGCTGCGCCCGCCTGCCATCTGCAGCGCCGTGGTCGGTACGCCCCTCAACATGACGATGATCGTCGGGGTATTCTGCGCAATCAGCCGCGAGCTTGGAATTCCGCTGCGCTTTCCGGGCGGTGAACCCGCCATCTATGAGGTATGTGACGCAGCAATTGCCGCCCGTGCGATTGCCTGGGCGGCGACCAGCCCGAATGCGCACAATCAGATATTCAACATCGCGAACGGCGACCATTTCCAGTGGCCCTACATCTGGCCCCTGTTTGCCGACATTTTCAAGATGCCGCATGCGCTGCCGCACGCCATATCTCTTGGCCAGGTCATGTTGGACAAGGGACCGGTATGGGAACGGATAGTCAAGAAACACGGCCTGCATCCCCACCTCTACTCGGAACTCGTGCCGTCCTGGGATTTCGGCGACTTTGCTCTGCGCTACGGCAGGCCGCCGAACCCCACGCTGATGAGCACGGTCAAGATCCGCCAGGCGGGCTTCCATGACTGCGTTGATACCGAACAGATGTTCACAGAGCAGTTGCACCTGTTACAGGCGCAAAAGGTATTGCCCGTCTAGGGCCCAAGGGTATTGCCCGTCTAGGGTCCAAGCCCTCCTACGTTTCCTCGAACCTTATTTTCCGCATCTCCTGTAGCACTCGCGTCGGCGTCATCCGCCAGGATCGCCATGTTAAGTCCACCTTAAGGTTTCCTCGGCAGGATGCTCCTGTTCAACCTGTTCTAGGAGCATCAAAATGAACGCAAACCGCTTTGTCCTGAAGAAGATGGCCGCCGCCCTGGCTGCGGCAGGGTTCATGGTCATCGGCGCCCTGGGCGGAAGCCATATTCTGGCCTCGGCCGCGCCGGCAAGCACCCGGTCGCTTGCGGCGGTCTCGCACCCGGCTGCAGCGCTGCCGATCCAGGGGATGGCCGATTTCGCAAACATCGTCGAGGCCTACAGGGACTCCGTCGTCAACATTCGCACCTCCGCCATGGCGCGCACGGCCGCTGTCCCCGGACCTGAGCAGGGCCGCGATGGCGACCCGTTTTTTGAATTCTTTCGCCGCTTCCAGATACCTCAACCCAACGGCCCGCGCCAGGGCATGGGCTCGGGCTTCATCATCAGCGCGGACGGCATCATCCTGACCAACGCGCATGTCGTGCAGGACGCAAGCGAAGTCACCGTCAAGTTGTCCGACCGGCGCGAGTACAAGGCAAAGGTGCTCGGCAGCGATGCGCAGAGCGATATCGCAGCCATCAAGATCAGCGCCGACAGGCTGACGCCCGTGAAGCTCGGGGACTCGAAATCGACGCGCGTCGGCGAATGGGTGCTCGCGATCGGCTCACCCTACGGATTCGAGAATACGGTGACGGCGGGCATCGTGAGCGCTACCTCGCGCGCGCTGCCGGACGGCACCTATGTCCCCTTCATCCAGACCGACGCGGCGGTTAATCCCGGCAACTCGGGCGGCCCGCTGATCAACATGCGCGGCGAGGTGATCGGGATCAATTCACAGATCTATTCCCAGACCGGCGGCTATCAGGGTCTGTCTTTCGCGATCCCCGTGGAGGTTGCGAGCAAGATCAAGGATCAGCTGATTCGCACCGGCAAGGTCGAACGCGGCCGGATCGGCGTGGCGATACAGGAAGTAAACCAGTCCCTCGCGAAATCCTTCGGACTGGAACGGCCGGTGGGCGCGCTCGTGGCCACCGTCGAGGAAGGCGGGCCTGCCGCCAAGGCAGGCATCGAACCCGGTGATGTGATCATGGTCGTCAACGATAAGAAGATCGAGCGTTCCTCGGAGCTGCCGCCGGCGATTGCGGATATCCGGCCCGGGGAATCGGCCAAACTGGAAATCTGGCGCGGCGGCGCGCGCAAAACCCTGAGCGTGAAGATCGGCGAACTGAAGTCAGACAAAGTGGCCAAGGCGGACCTGGGCGCGGAGCACGGGCGGCTGGGCGTCGCTGTGCGGCCGCTCTCGCCCGAAGAAAGGCGCTCGTTGAATCTCCGCGGCGGCCTCGTGGTGGAACAGGCAAGCGGAGCCGCCGCCAGGGCGGGCCTACAGGAAGGCGACGTCATCGTTTCTGTGAACGGAACCCCCGTCAGGGACGCCGCGCAACTCAGATCTGCCGTCGCCAAGGCCGGCCAGCAGGTCGCCCTGCTTGTGCAACGCGGAGATGGCCGCATATTTATCCCGGTGGAACTGGGCTGAAAGTTCGGGGGGCCGATTAAAGCACTCGCCCCCCCGAGCCCCCGGGTAGCTTCGAAGAACACTGTTACGGCGGAAAACTGGAGGTCTGCAGCCGATGCGATTGCTGCTGGTGGAAGACGACCGTATGGTGGGCGAGGCGGTATGCCGCGGCCTGCGCCAGGACGGATTCAGCGTCGACTGGACCCAGGACGGCCGCGCCGCGGAGGCTGCACTTGCCGCCGAGCGCTACGATTGCGTGCTGCTCGATCTTGGCTTGCCGAACAAGGACGGCATTCAGGTGCTGCGCGGTCTGCGCGCCAGAAAGAACGACGTCCCGGTCGTGGTCGTGACGGCGCGCGATGCCGTGAACGAGCGCATCGCCGGCCTGGATACCGGAGCCGATGACTACGTGGTTAAGCCCTTCGACCTCGACGAGCTCGCGGCGCGCGTGCGTGCCGTCGTGCGCCGGCGCGAAGGCCGCGCGCAATCGGAAATCCGCCATGGCGAGCTGGCCCTGAACACCGCAACGCACGAAGCGCGCTATCGCGATCAGCCGCTCGCACTGTCGCCGCGCGAGTTCGCGGTGCTGCAGGCGCTCGCCGCGCGGCCCGGCGCCATCCTGTCGCGGCCGCAGCTCGAGGAGCGCATCTACGGCTGGGGCGAGGAGATCGAATCCAACGCGGTCGAGGTTTTCGTGCACTCGCTGCGTAAGAAACTCGGCGCGGAGTTCATCCGGACGGTGCGCGGCGTGGGCTACATGCTCGCAAAGCAATAGCGCGCAATGTCGATCCGGAGCCGCCTGCTTCTATGGCTGCTGTGCGGCGTCGCTGCAGCCGTCGCGCTTGGCGCATGGTCGACCTACCGCGCGGCGCGCGAAGAGGCCAATGCCCTGTTCGACTACCAGCTGCAGCAAACGGCACTATCCCTGCGCGACCACGCGCTCGCAACCGGCGTCATCGGATCGGGCGCCGAGCCGGACGGGCTGGATGTCCTGGTACAGGTCTGGACCATGCAGGGCACTCGCCTTTACCTCTCCCACCCGAAGTCGCGCATGCCGGAGCAGGCGAGCCTGGGCTACGCGAATATCGCCACCCACGAGGGCCAGTGGCGCGTTTTCGCAATGCAGCTTGGCGATCACGTGCTCCAGGTCGGGCAGCCACAGGCCGTGCGCAACCGGCTCGCAGCCGCCGTCGCGCTGCGCACCCTATGGCCGTTCGTGGTGTTGCTACCGCTGCTAGGCGTCCTGATCTGGCTCACCGTGGGGCGCGGCCTCAGGCCGCTCGAGCAGCTGGCGCGAGAAGTGCGCGGCCGCACGCCGGACTCCCTGAAGCCGCTGCCGGAGCGCGGCCTGCCCGAGGAACTCACGCCGCTTACCCATGCGCTGAACGGACTGCTGCAACAGCTCTCGCAGGCCCTGGAGACGCAGCGCGCGTTCATCGCGGATGCAGCGCATGAACTTCGCACCCCGCTCACGGCACTGAAGCTCCAGGCGCAGCTCGCCGAGCGCGCCGGCAATGAGGAAGAGCGCCGTCGCGCGCTCTGTGAACTCAACGCGGGCGTCGAGCGCACGACTCGCCTCGTCGGTCAGCTGCTCACCCTGGCGCGCAACGAAAATCCGGGGCGACCCGAAGCGCGCGTGAGCGTTCAGCTGGATGCCATCGTGCGCGAAGTGGTGGCTGAAAATGCTGCGCTCGCGGACCGGAAGCGCATCGACCTCGGCGTCGCGCGCGCGGAGCCGGCGCAATTCGAAGCCGAACCTTTTTCGCTGCGAACGCTGGTGTCCAACCTGCTCGACAACGCAATCAAATACACGCCGCAGGGCGGGCGCGTAGACGCCTCGGTGTACCGCGGCACAGGCGGTTGGGTACTCGAAATCCAGGATACCGGGCCGGGGGTGCCTGCCGAGGATCGCGAGCGCGTGTTCGGGCGTTTCTATCGCCGGCCCGGAAGCAACACCGATGGCAGCGGCCTCGGGCTCGCGATCGTGAAGCAGATCGTCGAACGCCATGGCGGCAAGATCGAACTCGGCAGCAGCGGGCCGAGGGGTCTGCGAGTCATGGTCCGCCTACCCTTCCAGCCGCCTGAAACCGGATAGATAGTAACGTATATGTTACTATCTATCCGAATTTGGGCCTATATGGCGGCCTGAGAGCCCGCAAAGATCTACAATTCGGTTACGCTTTGCGCCGATTTCATGGACATCCGACCGAAGCTTGCCGCGCAGCACACCACTTTCCGCTCTTCCCGGCGGATCAATTGCCACGCCGGGTGCTTGACCAAGAGTCGTCAGGCGCGCGCGCCGGCCGGCGCGACCGGTCCGGGCTTGACAGGAGACCCTGCTTGAGCCGCTTGCCCACGCTATTCATCCCACACGGCGGCGGTCCATGTTTTTTCATGGAATGGAATCCGCCCGATACCTGGAACAGGATGGAGGCGTATCTGCGGGGGATCCCCGACGAGATCGGCGTGCGTCCCAGGGCGATAGTGGTGATCTCGGGCCATTGGGAGGAAGGCGTCGTCACTATCCAGAATAATCCCGCGCCGCCGCTGCTCTATGACTACTATGGCTTTCCGCCCGACACCTACCAGATCAGATATCCGGCTCCAGGCGCCCCCGAGATCTCGGCCCGCGCCGCCGAGTTGCTGCAGGCGGCGGGCATTGCGTGGAAATACGACCATGCACGGGGCTTCGACCACGGTGTATTCATCCCGCTGAAAGTCGCATTTCCGCAGGCCGATGTGCCGATCGTGCAGGTCTCGCTTCTCGCCGGCCTGGATCCCACAAGCCATATCCGGCTGGGTCAGGCGCTTGCCCCGCTGCGCGACGAAGGCGTGCTGATCATTGGCAGCGGCATGAGTTTCCACAACATGCAAATCATGATGGCGCGCATGCGCGGCGGCGCCAACGACCGTTCGCCGCACCCGGGATCGCAGCGCTTCGACGACTGGCTGACGGAGATTCTGAGCAAAGCCGGACCCGATTTGCGCCTCGATGCGCTTCGGGCGTGGGACAAGGCGCCCGCCGCCCGGGACGCCCATCCGCGCGAGGAACACTTGCTGCCGCTACACGTAGCAGCCGGCGCCGCCGGCGATGATCCCGCCCGCAGGACATTCAATGATGTGGTGCTGGGCTCGGTCGAGTCGGGATTTCGTTTCGGGTGATATCCGGCCCGGGGCGTTTTCGAACCCGCTCTTCCAGAACCAGCGCCAGAACCCTGCAACCCGGTGCGCGTTGACGCGCTTTCACGTTCGACATATTACCGGCGCATAAATGGGAACTCTGAGCGGAACTCGGGTGCTGCAACTCGGCGGACTGGGGCCAGTGCCATTTGCAGGCATGCTGCTCGCGGACATGGGCGCATCGGTGGTGCGCGTCGATCCGCCCGGCGCGCCGCCGGAGCGCGTGCTGGGCGCCAATGCGCGCGGCATTCGCTCCATGGTGCTCGATCTGAAAAAATCCGGCGCCACGGAAATTCTGCTGCGCCTTGCGGCGCGATCGGAAGTGTTGATCGAAGGCAATCGCCCCGGCGTCACCGAGCGGCTCGGCATCGGGCCGACAGAATGCCTGGCAAGAAATCCGAAGCTCGTCTACGGCCGCATGACCGCATTCGGCCAGGACGGGCCCTACGCCATGCGTCCCGCGCACGACATCAATGTACTCGCCGTGGCCGGCGTACTGGAGCCGCTCGGCCAGCCGGGAATGCCGCCCTCCCCTCCGCAGGCTCTGGTAGGAGACTTCGGCGGCGGCGGCATGCTGCTTGCGGTGGGCGTGCTGGGCGCGCTGCTCGAGGCCGGGCGCTCCGGACACGGGCAAGTCGTGGATGCCTCCATGGCCGAGGGTTCCGCGCTGCTCGGCACCTATATGTTCGAGATGCAGGTTCCGGGGATGCTGCGCGGGCGTGGTACGACGATGCTGGACGGGGCGGCGCCGTACTATTCCACCTACGAAACAGCCGACTGTAAATACGTTGCAGTGGGCGCGATCGAGCCGCAGTTCTACCAGGAGTTCATGCGCGAATTGGGTATCGACGCCGCGGGTCTGCCGCCGCAGAGAGACGCCAAAGGCTGGCCCGAACTCAAGACAAGGCTGGCCGCAGTCTTCAAGACGCGCACGCGGGACGAGTGGTGCGCACGCATGGACAAGCGCGCCACATGTTTTGCGCCGGTGCTAACGCCGTTGGAAGCCCCCGATGACCCGCACAACCGGGCGCGCGGGGCATTCATCGAGCGTGCCGGCGTGCGCCAGCCCGCACCCGCGCCGCGATTCAGCCGCACGCCGAGCAAAGCCGGGCAAGTGCCCAAGTCCGTCGGCGAACACACCGCGCAAGTTCTCGCGGAAACCGGCTACTTGGAGGCTGAGATCGCAAAGTTCCGCGAAGATAAGCTGATCGGCTAGAACTCGCCGCAGCCGGGAACTCTTATGGACGTGTTTTGAAATCCCGACGTGGCGGCCGTTCGCAGTAGCGTCCCCACTCCGTCCCCACTCTTAAGCACATGGGCACCAAGGCGTTCGGGCTGTCCCGAGGGCACAACTCTGATGTCGTCATCGCCGCCGCACGCTCGCGCGGCGGGAGTCGAATTCGACGCCAAGATGATCTCGCTGAACGACATGCTTTCGGGCCGCGCCGAGGCACGGCTTTCCGGGTCGCAACGACCCATGTTCAAATCGGTCGGCTCGGCGCTGCAGGACGTGATCGTTGCCGAGCTCGCCTTCGAGCGCGCCGTTGAACAGGGACGCGCCATCGAACTACCCGCAATATTTCGCGCCAAGCAGGTCTAGAGACCTGGCGGGAACCAGTCTGGGCCGCGTCCCGCCTAGCTTTCACCGCATTGACTCAACTTCAGGGAGCCAGGGCGATGACGTCCAAGGCAAAGTGCGCGTTGCCCCCGGGCTGGGCGTTCGCGTCGGCAACCTTGATGGCGATTCGCGCCGGGGGCGTTTCGGGAAAGTATTCCATCCAGACTTCGTGAAACGCCTTGCGGTACTCCAGATCGCCGAGATAAAGGGTAACTTTCACGACATGATCGAGCGTCGCTCCGGCGCCGGCCAGGCGTCTCTTCAGATTCTCGAAAGCCTGCCGCGCCTGCTCCCCGGTGTCATCGCTAAATGTGCGATCTGAACGAACGCCGCGGATTGCAGAAACGAAAATGAAGCCTCCCGCCTTGATTGCCGGGACCATGCCGGGCCCGGACGGAGCGCCGTCGGATGGTCTTACCACTTCGCGTATGGATTTGGATGCCATGCCCGCAACTCCGGATCAAAAAAACAGCGTGAGGTCCTTGGCCAGCAGAACGTTCTGGGCCAGGTAAATTTCGCGCCGCGAGATCTTCCACTGGCCGCCGAGCCTGCGCAGCACATCCTTGCGGCGGCCGACGAAGAAGTCGGTTTCGGTCTCGACGCGGTTGCGGTAAGCAAGGAAGCTGCAGCTGGCATGCACTTCGTCGGCGACGGGCTGCTCGACCCGCAAATTCGTTATCAGGTGCGCCGTGCGTGATAGCGGCTCTTCGGCCCAGTGGGCGCCGCTGAGCAACTGGTTCACGCGGCGCGTGAGTCCCTCCTTCCCCTCGTCCATCCAGTTGACATCGGTCAACTCGCGCGTGAACTCGCGCGCTTCGTCGCCGAGTTTGATATTGAGCGCCATCGGCATGAAGTAGCGCACGTCCTCCGTTAACAGGTCAAGCCACTCCTTCCAGCGGCGATCATCGAGCAGCGACTGTTCGTGATAGAGAAACTGCTCGATCTCGTGCCGCAACAGCAGGCGATTGACGCGTTCCTGGTAATCGATGGCGCTCATACGGTCTTACCTCGTCTTCTGTCCGGCCGGAGACTTCGAGCGTTGGGAACCGTGATCCGAGGCGCCACGCCGTGCGGCCTTCCTGTCTCCCTGATTTCCCGATTCCATCAACTGCAGCCATCGCCGATAAAGGGTCCGCGCGTTCTCTTCGCTATGGGTACCGACAGTGACGGCGCCGCGCGATCCCTGGACCGGAATTGTGTGGCCGATACCCATCTGGTAGTTGTACGGGTAGCGCTTGGCGATGACGCCGCGGCTTGCCTTGTGCGCGTAGATCCAGTTCTCCATGTCATCTTGTTCAACGAGGCCGGCGGGGCCGGCATAGCGCATGAAGTGGTGGCGGGTCAGGTCTTTCACTTCCTTCGGGGCGTCCGCATCCACCAGGCACCAGCGCCACATCTCCGTCTTGTCGGGGCCGGCGGGGTGTAGTACACCGATGCCGCGCGGAAACAGGGCATGGTACGCGGTGTTCGGGAAGACGTGCCCTCCGGCCCAAGTGACCGGCCTGTCAGCCAAGCGCTTCTTTCGCTCCTCGTAAACGTGGCGGAAGTACTCCTCGACGACGGGCATATTGTCCAGCGGGCCAACCGGCACCTCGAACTTGGGAAAGGGATATTTCTCCTCGACTCCTAGCGGCGCGCCGCGCACGCCATGGCCCAACTCCGGGAACGACGTCTGGCCTTGCGCGCGGCGATTGCGCTCGGTGCCCTGGCGGAACTGACCGATTACGCCTCCTGGCCCGACTCCCGCCTTCTCGGCCGACAGGTGGCTCACATGGCCGTGCGTCATGTCGCCCATGAAATTCTCGGCCGGAAACTTCCAGTTGCAGGGCACCGTCCATTTCACGACGCCGCCTATGACCTCTGAACCGCCTGCGCGTCCGTCCCGGCAGTCCATCAGCGCATCGAGGTAGTGGATCATGCCGCCAAGGTAGTCCTTGAACGAGGGCGCATCCGGGTCCCAGGTCGCCCAGACCCCGCCTTTGTAGACGCACATCTGCGCCACCTCGATGAGAGCCCACTCCGACCTGTCCATTATGCCTTCGTAGGCTTCGCCCCAGTACGGTACGCCGACTAGCTTGCCGTCCGTGCCAAATCTCCAGCCGTGGTAAGGACACATGAAATGCGCCGTATTGCCCTCGGAATAGCGGCAGACCTTCATGCCGCGGTGGCGGCAGGTGTTAAGAAAAACATGCACCTTGCGCTCGTTGTCGCGGGTGAGGATGACCGACTCCTCGCCCATCCGCGAGACAAAAAAGTCGCCGGGGTTTCGCACTTGGCTCTCATGGCCGACGAACAGCCATGACCGGAGGAAAATGCGCTCGATCTCCTGGTCGTAGACGTCCTGGCTGATGAATATCTCGCGGCTTACCGTGCCGCGTTCCAGGTCAATCAATCGCCGCAGATCTGAGCGCCCTTTGTTTGAAGTTGCCATGCAAACCCTCTCCCCTCTCATGCGTGTGTTTCAGTGCGCGTCAATTGCCGCGCGGCATCGGTCCGCCCTGGTTGGCGAACGCACCGACATCGATCACGGTGCCGCTTATCTGTTCTGCTTCATCGGAGAGCAGGAAAGACACGGCGTTCGCGATGTCCTGCGGCATTGTAGGACGACCGGTGACCGTCCCTCTCGGCGGGCGCGATTCAGGATCGATGCCCTCGTTCATTCCTGTCTGAGTACCTCCGCCCGGAACGACCATGTTAACGCGCACATGGTCGCGGAGGTGATCGTAGGCGAGCGCCATGGTGAAGGCATGGACGCCGCCTTTGCTGGCGCAATATGCGGCCAGGTCCGGCTTGCCCCAGCCCGAGCCGGAACCAATGTTGACCACGGCTCCGCGGCGCTGCTTGAGCAGGTGTGGGAGCACGGCCTTTGCGCAGATGAACATGCCTGTGAGGTTGACATCGAGCACGCGCTGCCAAACCTCGAGCGGCGTGTTGACCAGGGTGCCCCGCGGGTGAATGGCGGCATTGTTCACGAGCGCGTCGATACGCCCGTGCTCGGCGAGCGCGAGGGCGACGACGCGTTGCACATCGCCGGGCTTCGTGACGTCGGCTTCGAGCAGATCCGCGCTAAGACCTTGAGCTTCAAGAGATTTACGCGTGCCGGCTATTCCCTGTTGCGCCATGCTGCCCATCTGTCTGGCTTCGAGGCCAAAGGCTACGACTCGCCATCCTTTTGCGGCGAGCGTGAGCGTAATCGCCCGACCAATGCCATAGGTACCGCCCGTAACGATCACGACTCGTGGCATGGTATTTTCCCGGCCCTCTGGCGTCGAACTAGCAGCATGGACCAAATTGGATTAAAAGCGGAACTGCAAGGAATAACCCGCAGGCTTTGGAAGATTTTCGCGCAGCAGGCAACCTGGCCACTTGAGCCTTTATCGATCCATTGGTCACTTCGTATGTCCTGAGATTTTTGAAAATTATGGCCCAAATAACAATCATACGGGAATGCGGCCGACAGCAAGAGCGGTGCGCACCGGAACTGGTTCCATGTGGAGATATGGTCGATGACACTCGCCAGCTTTAAAGCCTTCGATGCAGACGGGCACATTTTCGAAAATGAACGCGAGATCTATGAATTTCTGCCATCGATGTTTCGTGGCCATGAAGAACTTTTGAAAACTAGCCTCTTCCCGTCGGCTGATTCGTGGAATCGTACGGCGCTGTCCATCACCGGCCGTTACAAGGAGGGGCTGACCTCCAAGTTGTACAAGCGCGCCGACCTCGAGGTCACCGCGCGGCAGTGGCTGGAATTTCTTGATGCGGCGAACGTCGAGGGGACCGTGCTTTATCCGACTGCGGCGCTGGGATTTGCGCGGGTCAAGGAAGTCGAATGGGGAATCGCGCTGGCGCAGGCCTATAACGACTGGATGCACGAGCACTTCACCAAGTCAAATCCGCGAATTCGCGCCATGGCGCTGCTGCCGCTGCAGGATCCGCAGGCGGCCGCGGAAGAATTCAAACGGGCCGTGACGAAATTGGGTATGGTGGGCGGGGTCGTCATCGCGGGCCATCGGCGCCGCGCATTGGGGGACAGGTGCTATGACCCGATCTACAAGGCTGCCCAGGAATTGGACAAGGCTCTCGCCGTTCACGCCGGCGGGCCGGGCGATCGCTTCGATGTGTTCGAGCGCGCAATCGAGGCGCGCTGTCTCGGGCATCCCACCAGCCTCATGATCGAGATGACCAGCATGATGTTCGGCGGTGTCTTCGATCGCTTCCCGGCCGCGCGCTTTTCGTTCATGGAGGGCGGCGTCGCATGGGCGTTGTTTCTACGCGAACGGATGCAGGAGGCCTACGATCAGTGGGGGGTCCAGGCACCTGACCTGAAGCGCTCGCCCGACGAGCACTTGTCCAGCGGCCGCATCTTTTTTCACTGCGAGCTGGATGAACGTATCATTCCCTACGCTGCTTCGGTCTTGGGCGAAAACGCGCTGATGTACGCGTCCGATTTCCCTCATATTTCACCTGAGCGCTCGCTCAATGAAAAAAGGGAGTTCATGGAGCGTAGCGACATCCCGGAGCCCGCCATGGTAAAAATTCTGCGCGAGAACGCGCTTCGGCTCTACAAGATAAAACCGGGTGGTCACTGATCCTTTCAGCCCGGGACCGCGCGTGATGAAAGGAAAGTAGCCGTTCGAGAAAGCAAGGAGTTGTGATTTCAAAGCGGCGACGTAAGTTATCCGGCTTACGGTCGCCCTATACTGGAGGAGGCGATATGACCGGCAACAGCTCATACGACCAGTTGGTTCAAGAGGATCGGGTGCATCGCAGGGTCTATGCGGACCCGCAGATTTATGATGATGAGATGCGCCGTATTTTTGGCCGCACTTGGGTGTTCGTTGGACATGAAAGCGAGGTTCCCGAGCCGGGCGACTTCAAGACCGACACTTTAGGCCGCCGCCCGATCATTCTGGTACGCGGCGAGGACCGAAAAGTGCGCGTGCTGTACAACACCTGCCGGCACCGCGGGTCGAAAGTTGCCTACGAGGACTATGGCAACGCCGAGCAGTTCCGATGCCTGTACCACGGCTGGACTTATGAAACGACCGGCATGCTTAAGGGCGTGCCGCTACGCGAGCGCTTCCGGAATTTCGATCCTGAGCCTGATTTCGGGCTGATTCCGGTGCCGAGAACTCAAAGCCACCGGGGGTTCGTATTCGCGAGCTTGAGCCGCGAGGGTCCGTCGTTGGAGGAGCATCTAGGCCGGGGCGCGTACTACCTCGACCAGATGTGCGACCGTGCCCCGGACGGCGCGATCGAAGCGATCCGGCCGATCAAGTGCGACTACCGCGGGAACTGGAAACTGCAGTTGGAAAATTACGCGGACAACTATCATGCGGCAATTCTGCATCAGAGCGCGTTCGAAGTCGGCGCAAAAATGCAGCAGGAAAAGTTTGGCACGCGCCCCTTCACCATGAGGAACGCCGTTTCGAAGCATATCGAGCGGAACTACGGCGCGGGACACAGCATGGTCGACTACGTTGGGAACCGGGGTCCCTTGTGGATGAACGCCTATGCCAACCCCGAGTACCTTAAGCTGATGCAGGCGAAGTACGGCCCCGAACGCGCCCAGGATCTGCTCGAATTGGACGTGCACATCATGATCTATCCGAATCTGCTTCTGCACACGCGCATGAATCACTATCGGGTGCTAAGACCCACTGCGGTTGACCGCACGGAGGTCTGGTCATACCCCTGCAAGCTCAAGGGTGCCCCGAGGGACGTAAACGACACGCTCATCCTGAACACCGCGCACCATGTTTCGTCGATGGGCGAAGTTCAGGTGGACGACCTGCAAGCCTTCACCTGGGTGCAGGACGGCCTGCAGGTGGAAGACATGGACTGGGTGCTGTTCAAGCTGGTAGGAGAAAATGTCCACGTCAATGAGCATGGCGAACGCGAGTGGCACAATACAAGCGAGGAAATGATTCGCCATGAGTATGTCGAATGGCGAAGGCTCATGGTCGGCGAGAAGGCGCAAGGAAGCCGCCCCCGTCAGGCCGAGATCGGGCCGATAGCGCGCCCAAGATCGTCTGCTACCCAGAAGGAAGGAAGGAGATGACCGACCACACATTGCGGGAGGAACTGGAGCAGTTTGTCTATCAGGAGAACAACCTGCTGGACGATCGGCGTTTCGAGGAATGGCTGGGGCTGCTGGCGGACGACATAGTGTATTGGGTGCCCAACGCCATGGAGGACGGCGCGCCGGGCGAGATCGGCGTCATCGTTTACGAAAACCTCACGGGCCTCAAGGCGCGGGTGGCACGAACGCTGCACCAGCTCAATCCGGCTCAGAAGCCGCCGCCGCGCACGCGTCATTTCGTGACCAATATTGTGGTATCCGGCGACGGCAACGGCGCTGCGCACCTGAGTTCCAATCTTCTGCTCTACGTGTCCCGGGACCAGCAGCTTTTCCAGTATCCCGGCAAGAGCGAGTACAGGCTGAGAAAAATTGGCGGGGGTTGGCGTATTTCACAGAAGAAGATCCACCTCATCAGCAACAACCTGCCCCTCAGCCAGCTTCCTTTGCTATGAGGCTGCCCTGCACGGCTTGAAAGATTCTTGCCAGGGCGGTAGTAGGAAGAGTAACCGGAGTAATCATGGGTAAGCTTGTTGCGGCAATGGCGAGTTCCCACGCATTCGCCTTGATGGAACCTTCCAAATGGGACGACTTCAGGCGGTTGAACCGTGAGATGTACCAGCGCCTGTACGGCGTCGTGCCTCCCATCCTCCCGCAAATCGAAGAAGAAGCGCCGCAATCCATCGAGCGGCGGTACGCGCGGGTGCGCCTGGCGCACGACCGTCTGCGACAGCAACTGCGCGAGGCGCGCCCGGACGTGCTGCTGGTGGTCGGCGATGACCAGAACGAACACTTCAAGGACGAAAATATTCCGCAAATCGCGATTTACAACGGCGGAGACTTCCTCACCTCGCCCGATGGGAAGCGCTATACGAGTCAGTCCGAGAGCGCCAGTTTGCTCCTTAGGCGGCTGGTCAAAGAGGGTTTTGATGTTTCGCTATGCAGCCGGTTCCCCAACGACCGGCTGGTCTCGCACGCGCACGCCCAGGTACTGGAACGGTTCGTTCCAGAGCGCGATATTCCAGTTGTGCCAATTTTCGTGAACGGCATACACGTGCCCGCCCTCGAACCTAGCCGGTGCCACTCGCTGGGGGCCGCGCTGCGCAATATCATCTCCGCCGATCTCCCCGCGGACGCGCGCGTCGCAGTCGTAGGTTCGGGCGGCCTTTCCCATTTCAGTGCCGGCTATCCCTGGAGGGAATACCGTGGTCCGTATCATTACGGCGCCATTAGCGTTGACTTCGACCGCTCTCTGATCGCGGAGATGACGCGGGGCGAGGGAGAAAAACTCGCTTCCCGGCTTTCCTCCGAGGATTTGCTCCACCATGGAGAGGTCGAGTTCCGCTGCTGGCTGGTGGTACTGGGAATGGTCGGCAACACAGCGGTCGAGATGATGGCCTATGAACCCTTTTACCGGGCCATCATGGGTGTGGGCGTCGCTCGCTGGAACCTTCAGTAATTCAGGCAGCGAGCCGTTGTCCTGCAATTTTTAACTCGACACAATTCAGGAGGTCGGTATGGGGGCAGTTCAGGTGCGTTCGCGATGGGTCTTGGCCAATGGAGTGCGCACGCACTACACCGAAGCCGGTGACGAGGGTCCCGCGGTGGTGCTCTGTCATGGCGGCGGTCCCGGCTCGTCGGGGCACGCCGGTTTCCGCTTCGTGATTCCCGCTCTCGCCGAGCATTTCCGCGTGTACGCGGTCGATCAGCTTTCCTACGGCATGACCGATGCCCGGCCGCACGCCTGGCCCGTCCAGGGGCACCAGAGCCTGGTCGATCACGTGGCCGATTTCATCGATGCCCTCTGCCTCGACGAAGTTCTGCTGGCGGGCAATTCTCAGGGTGCCTACGTGGCGGCGAAATACGCGCTTGACCATCCGGAAAAAGTTGAGAAGCTATTCCTCATCGGAAGTGCCACCATCGCCGGGGCGATGGGTATTCCGATGCCCGAGAGCCCAGGGTTGAAAGCGCTCTCCACGTTTGACGGAACGGCGAAAGCAATGCGTTCCTTTCTCGATACCATTATCGTCGACAAGAGTACGATCACCGATGAACTGGTGAATGCTCGCGTGGAATCCGCCAACCGCCCCGGGGTGCCCGAGGCGACCAAGGCCTTCGAAGAGGGACGCAGGAAAATGGCGACGGATCCGAACTGGCGCCAGCGCTTCGACCTGCGCGGCCGGCTGCCTCAGACGACAATCCCCGCCCGCTTCATCTGGGGTAGGCTGGATACGTTCGCCCCCATGTCGCTCGGCCAGCAATTGGAAACAATGCTGCCGAACATCCCCTTCACGTATATCGATGGTGCCGGGCATCAAGTCCAGACAGACCAGCCGGAGGTCGTGAACCGAATGATCATCGACCATTTCAGGAGCTAGGGTAGTGCTTCGTTCTGTTTGGAACTTAAGCGGCTGTTGGCGCGAATGACCTTGGCAAGAATGTCATGGGACTTGGCGGTCCAGACGAAGGGCTTGGGATTTTTGTTGTGCAAGGCGATGTACTCCTTGATAGCGGTGGTCAGTTCGGGGACGCGGCGAAACCAGCCGACGCAGTCAAAGGTTTGTCGAGTACGAAGAGCAGGTTCGGAGATTGATTTTTGAAGAAGACCCCGTTCGAACCGATGACACCTAAAAGCCGAGCCGCAAGCACGACGCTGGACACGATGAACGACGAAGGAACGGATCGAAACTGCCATGAAGCCGGCGTCTGACGCGAACATCACAGGTCCAGCCACCACCAATCAGGTGGCGTCGTCCTGGTTCGCAAGCAACGAGCGGGTCGTCCTGGGCTCGGCTGGTCTTGTTTCCGTGCTGGCGTTGTGGGAACTGCTTGCCAGAAGCAGCTTGGTCAACCCGATGGCGAGGGCGATCCGAGCTGGGCCAACGAGGATCCGTCCAGATTCCTAGAACTCAAGTTTGTGAACAGGCTTGAAAGCGAAAAGTACGCCGATCAGATATACCGAGAACTTGAAGGTAGGAAAGCCGAAACCAGGAAATAAGGGACGCGGGCAGGAATTCGGTTTTGTGAATGTACGCAAGCGCCTTCCCCGGTATTGCGACGACACCTTTCTATCCTTATGCCGTTCGAGCGCGCGCGGCGATGTTCGTAGGCTTGTAATCGATCCTTCTACGGATCATTCTTTGGAGTCGTCATGAGCGGTCCTTTGGCAGGCATGCGAATACTGGATCTCACGAACTATCTCTCGGGGCCCTATTGCACGATGTTGCTCGGGGATCTTGGAGCGGAAGTGATCAAGATCGAGAGTCCTGACGGCGAGCCGACCCGCCGGGCGGGCCCCCCTTTCATTAACGGAGTCAGCGCGTACTTTCTACTCGTCAACCGCAACAAGAAAAGTATCCGCCTGAATCTCAAGTCAGAGGATGGCAGACGTCTTTTTCTTCGGCTAGCGCGCACCGCCGACGCGGTGGTAGAAAACTTTCGTCCCGGGGTCGCGGAACGTCTGGGCATCGGTTATGCACAGCTTGTGCTGGAAAAGCCCGATATTATTTATGGTGCCATCTCCGGATTCGGAGAGGACGGCCCGCGCGCACACCTTCCCGCGTTCGATCACATTATGCAGGGGTTTTCCGGCTGGATGAGCATCACCGGGACTGTGGAGACTGGACCGCTGCGTTCGGGGCCGTCCATCGGCGACATCACTTCCGGGCTTTTCGCCACGATCGGCGTTCTTGCTGCACTACTGGAAAAGGCAAAGACGGGGCGGGGTCAAAAAGTATCGACCTCTCTCCTTGAGAGCCTGATTGCATCGCTGATCCCCCACCTGAACGAGTATTTCGCCACCGGCGGCGTCCCCAAGAGCGAAGGCAACAATCACCCCACCTTCGTCCCGTTCGGTACGTTTCCCACGGCCAACGGCTATATCAACCTTGCGGTGGGCTCGACAGACCAGTGGCATGCGCTCTGCCGCGTCCTCGGGCTGCAACAATTCATCGCGGACGAGGAACTAGCGCATATGCAGGGCCGCGCGAAGCGACGCGAAGAAGTGCACCGCGCAATCGCCGAGGCGACGCGCGCGCGCCGCCGTGACGAGTGGCTTGACTTGTTCAACGCCGCCGGCATCCCATGTGCGCCGATCAATAACATAGCAGAGGCACTTAGCGATCCTCAATCTGTCCACAACGGATCGACTGTAGAGATCGATCATCCCGTCGCAGGCAGGTACAAGACCGTCAATAATCCGCTCAAAATGAACCGCATGAGCAACTCCGAGTGGAGATGCCCGCCCTCGCATGGCGAACAAACGAAGGAAATTCTGGCTGGCATCGGGGTGATCGGCGTAGAGTTCGATGAGTTGCAGAGTCGCGGGGTAATTTAATTTACCCTCGGGCAGAACTCGCTTACTTCAAGGACTAATCCGCTGGTCTGAAGCTCGCTACGGCCACGCGCACCGTGACCGATGTGGTGAACCACGCCACCCTCCCCGGCCGCACCTTCCGCACCTACACTTCAAAGTCCCTTCTGTCGCCTACTATCACTAGAGACTGCCGGGTAAGTGTTATTTCTGTTCAACATTTCAAAGGCGATACTTGACGCCTATTTACCATCTTGTTTCGATCGGACCGGCTTGCCGGCTCGGACATCCGTGGAGAACTCGCGCGCTGCATCAAACAACGAGGCCACCACCGGCCCGTACGCGGCTTTCGGTTTATCTAATTCCTCAAGATTAAGGCCGAGGACAACATGCGTCACACCGACCTGTCCATCGCAATCATCACCGCCGCCAAAACCCGCAATCGTGGGAACGCGCATCTCTTGGGTAATACGTTTGGCAAGGTCTGCGCCAATTCCCGTTAGCAGCAAAGAGAACACGCCGGCGTCCTGCAAGGCCAGCGCATCACGCCAAACTTGTTCCTCATCGATCTTTAGTCCTTCGGCCTGAAAGCCGCCCACGCCAATGGTTGCCATCGGAGTCAACCCCATATGGCCCATCACCGGTATACCGGCCTTGACGATCGCCTCCACGGTCGGCGCATAGTCCGCCCCCACCTCAACTTTTACCGCTTGTGCCGCGGATTCCGCAATGATTCTTCCGGCGTTCCTCACAGCCTGTTCTTTGCTTATCTGATAACTCATGAAAGGCATGTCCCCGACGACCATCGCCCGGCGGGTGCCACGGCTTACTGAACGGATCATTACGATCATTTCATCCATCGTCACAGCATTCACATCCTCATACCCCAATAAGATGTTCGCCCCGCTGTCGCCTACCAGGATCATCTCAGGTCCGACACGATCGAGAATACGCGCCATTTGGAAATCGTATGCCGTCATCATGACGATCTTCTGTTTATCCTTCTTCATTCGCTGCAAATCTAGGATATTCACTCGTGCCATATCACCCTCAGTTTCTCTGTGACCGGTAATTTCTCTGTCAATCGGACTGTTCGCCTTGCGTCTGACGGGCAGCCATGCTCAGCCGGGCGATGAAGGAGTTCGAGCTAAGCATCGAAGAACCGTCGGCGCATTTTCGCGCAGACTTGGAGGATGACCGCCGAGAAAAGATCAGTGTCGCCGCCGCGCAATCGATTGCGGGTCCGGAATCTACATCGTCTGCTCCGCCACAAACGGAAGAGCTCAATCGCGTTCGCGCTGGCAATCATGCGTTTGTCCTCCGCCGACAACTTGTCATTCGCGGCCAATAGTTTCACGTCCTGATACTTCATCGCGCCCCGGATCATCGTGCGGGTAATCCGTCGCAAACAGGAAACGGCCTGCTCTTATGAACTCGACTGCACCCACCAGTTCCGCTTCTTCCGTCTCGATTGTCCAGTAGAAATTCTTCCGGAAATAGTAGCTGGGCGGCTGCTTGTTCTTTGCGCTGGCCTCCTCTTCCGGCAGGAGCAAATGATTTCCGCCGCGGCTCCGCACACGAACCGCCGATGCGGCGCCCAGCAGCCTGTGGTGCAACAGTGCCTGCGATTCCTCGTGCACCCTGTCCATGCGGCGTGCCAGCTCGGGAATGAAACCGGTGCACATTTCGGATTGAACGATGCTCAGCGCCGGATACTCATCCAGCAGGCCGCTTGTGATGCCCGCAACCACAGCTAGGTGATGGTCGATGAGAGGGGGCAGGAAGAAGTCGGCGACGCCATCCCGCTGCAGGTGGACCACTGTATAGGGTGGAAGTGCATAGACACGTCCAACTCGGCAGCCCGCTTGAACAGTGGCCACAACTCCCTGCGGGAAGGAGTTGGCTCGCCGAACGGGTGCTCTTTCACCGGGAAGGTGTGATCCAGAACGACCCCGCAGAATCTGTTCTGCGCCGCCCACTCCAATTCCTTGACGGCGCTCGCGGGATCCTGTGCTGCCACATTCGCGACAACATGGACCTTATCCGGGTTTCCGCGCATCGCCCGAAGCATCGCAAGGTTGTACGAGTGCGCGAGTGCGGTACCAAGATCCGCCTCGACCAGGTAATTCCACCAGCCTCCGCATTGCGGCAGGATGACTTGGGCGTCGATGCTCATCTGCTGGTATTCGCGCAGCCGATGCTCCATATCCCACAGCCCCGGCATCTGCGACCCCGACCCCAGGCCCGCTTTCACCGGCGAACTGCCGGGCACCCGAGACGGGGCACCGGGGAACTCCACGCCCGCGAACATTCCGTTCTCATCCCACGTGATGAGCGGTCGCTTCGCCGCCAGGCTTCCTTCGACATGCTCAAAGGCGTCCCTCGGCAGGAAATGGGAATCGCAATCGACGATCATTGCTTCGCTCCTCTTTGTTGCGACATCGAGCGTCGCTTCGCACAACCACGGCCAGGGCCTCCCCGACCACGCGCCCTCGCGGCCCGCGAAACCCCCGGCCGACGGAAAAGGAGGAATAGGTTTGTGAAACAAGTATCTCACGAAATCGTTGACGCGCCACCGGTTGCTGTGTACAGTGACTACGGTTCACGGAGGTAGGCTGCACGGGCCGTATGGGAGCTGCTCACCAACAAATGCGTGTCTTACAAGATGCGCTTGTAATCGGGCAATCGGGCGGCATTCGCAATGAGCACACGGAGGAGGTGGCGCTGAAAGGACTGCGAAGCTGATCGCAAAATGATCAAAACGAAGATCATGCGAGCCAGGCAACGCGCTATGACTTCTCGTAAGCGCGCGTGCCGCCAGGGGTTGAGCAGTCGCCTCGAGCGGAACCCCAAGGCGCACAGCCTTTTAGGGACTTGAATCGCAGGATATGAGGTACTTCGAGCAGGGTACTGCTTCGAGGTACTTTCCGGCTTGGTCGATTTCCACGATCCGCTTGCCAGGCCGGGAGGCGCCCGGACACAAGTCATGGTAGCTAAAAAGGCAACGGCGGCATTTTTTACATGCGTGCGTCTCATCTTGCTTGCGGCCCTGATTCCGATTGCCGGTTATTCGGGCGCTGCTTCAGCCAACGATTGGCAGGTGGAATGGGATCGTCTGGTTGCGGCGGCTCACAAGGAGGGCACGCTCACGCTTGCAGGGCCGCAGACTGCGGCCACACGGCGCGTTCTGGAGAAGTTCCAGGAGGCCTATCCCAGAATTAAGCTCGAATACTCGGCGCTGCACGGCGAATTCTGGCAGCGGCTGGAATCCGAGCGCGCTGCCGGCGTGTACGCTTGGGACGTTTTTGTCGGCGGGGCGGGGGCGCCGACCTACGATGCGGCGCGCAAAGGGCTGTTCGTGCCGATCCGCGCCTCCGTGATCAGGCCGGACGTCTACGAAGACAAGTATTGGATCGGCGGCTTTGCCGGCGGATTCGGCGACAACGAGAAAAAGCATGTTTTCATGTTTAACGCCGACCGCATGGATCTGGTCAGCGTAAACCGTTCGAAAGTGAGCGAGCGGGAATTCAATTCGATGGCACAACTTCTCGATCCCCGCTGGAAGGGACAGATCGTCATGATGGACCCGCGCCAGCAAGGTTCCGGGGCGATGGCGCTCGGTACTGTGCAGAAGGATCTGGGTGACGAGGCGGCGCGTAAATTCCTTACCGAGCAGGACCCGGTGCTTACCAGAGACCGCCGCCAGGCGGCGGAGTGGGTGGTTCGCGGTCGCTATCCGATCGGTTTAGGCGTGGTGTCATTCTACTATGCACCGTTTGCCGAGCGTGGATTGACCAAGGATATCGCTTTCGTTAAGGGCGTCAATCCACTGGTTACCTCCAGTTCGGGCGTGGTGACCCTGATTGCCAATGCGCCTCACCCCAACGCGGCGAAGGTTTTCCTTAACTGGCTCCTGTCGCGCGACACGCAGGAAGCGTGGTCAAAATCCACGGGTACCAACAGCATGCGCGCAGACGTCAAGCCCGGCAATCCGGCGGAGGCTGTCTCGGCAGAGCAGTTCCGCAGCATGCCGCACGCCAATACCGAGGAGGGCGCTAAGTTTTTCTTCCAGAGATCGGGAGCATTCGCTCAGGGCATCCTGAAATAGACGCACGGCATCCGATGCGGGCGTTCGAATTGCCGCACGACTATGCCCGCACCACCCATAATCGCGGAGGTCGAAATTCTGCGCCATTCCGGGTACCAGGAGCCCGGCGACGAACCGGGTCGCTTCGGCGAATTCACTCTGCGCCGCTGCTTCTACGGGAACACCCGCAGGTGCTCGACTGAATGCAAATGGAGCTAAACCGACCGGCACGCGGCGGCGTCGGATAACCGATGCGAACGTTGAACGTCGCCCGGAGCACCGCCGCGATAGCCTGTGCGCGCGCCGTGACTCGCCCGGTCGGCCGCCGATGAGGCGCCGAAACCCGGCAGATCCTTTTCCTTTAACGATGCGGGTGCCGCATAAACGATTTCATCTTACGCGCTGAGAATCTGACGAAGCGTTTCGGAACCTATGTCGCCGTTGCCGGAGTTTCGCTCGACCTTGCGCCGGGCGAAATGGTGACCCTGCTGGGACCCAGCGGCTGCGGAAAAACGACAACACTGCGCATCCTGGCGGGCCTGGAGCGCGTCGATGCAGGAGAAATACTTGGACGCAACCAGCGCGTCCTTGTTTCTTCCGCGCGCAATATCTTCGTTCCTCCCCACCGCCGCAACATCGGCATGGTGTTTCAGTCCTATGCGATCTGGCCGCACATGACGGTATTCGAGAACGTGGCGTATCCGCTCAAGCTGCGGCGGATGGCCCACGGCGATATCCGCCGGCGCGTGGCGAGCACCCTCGAAATGGTCGGACTCGCCGGACTCGACGACCGACCAGCCCCGATGCTCAGCGGCGGTCAACAACAAAGGGTGGCGCTTGCCCGGGCGCTCGCCCCGGAGCCGGATCTACTCCTTCTGGATGAGCCGTTCAGCAATCTCGACACCGAGCTTCGATCCCGCATGCGCCATGAGTTGCGTCTGCTAAAGCGGAAGCTGGGATTGAGCAGCGTTTTTGTCACCCACGACCAGATCGAAGCGCTAAGCCTGTCGGACTGGATCATCGTGATGCGCGACGGAGCGGTCGAGCAGGTAGGTAAGCCCGCAGATATCTACACCAGTCCGGCCACGCCCTTCGTTCGCGATTTTCTCGGTAAGGCGATTGTTCTCTCCGGGGCGGTTACCGAAGTTCGTGCGAACGGTCACGTTGGCTTCAAGATCGGCGGCTATCCCGGGCCCGAGCTGCAGGCACATTCCAGCCGTACCGAAACCCTGCGCCCGGGGAAGATGGCGCACCTTGCGATCCGGCCGGAGGATGTCGTCGCACGTGTCGCTGAACCGGGCTTACGACCGGATGCCGACGGCAACACGATTGGCGGCATGATCGAATCGCTTCTTTTCATCGGCAGCCGGAACGAAGCCCGAATCGCACTCGAGGGTGGGCAATTTCTGCCGCTCTTCCTGCCGCGCGGTGAGGAATGGTCCGAAGGCCGCCGCGTGGAAATCGTGTTTCCGCGCGCCGTAACCGAAGTTTGGCCGGCGTGAGCACGCGCGTCTCTTCCATTTTCATAGCACGCCCCCCGACACTGCGGGCGGATGCGGGGATAGTGATTCGACTTGCGCTGCTCCTAGCCGTTGCACTGATCGTGCTCTATCCGCTGTCGCTCCTGGTACAAAGCAGTTTCCTGCTGAGCGCTCCCGGTCAGCCGACGTCCTACGGCCTGAGCGGCTGGCAAAGCGCCCTTAGCCAGCCTGGCATCCTGGATGCCCTGACCAATACGGCTACTCTGACGGCGGCCCGCGTAGGATTCGCCCTCCTCATCTCTGTTCCCATTGCCTGGGCATTGGCGCGTACCGATATCCCGGTGGCCGACTGGCTCGAGTTCGGCTTCTGGATCGGATTCTTCCTTCCGGCGCTGCCGGTCGTGATGGGCTGGATTGTCGTCTTCGACCCGCAATTCGGTCTGGCCAACACCCTGACTAGCAAACTGTTCGGCCTGCACAAGGGCCCATTCAACATCTATAGCTGGTGGGGCATCGTGTGGGCGCACGTCACAACGGTCCTGGTCGCGGTCATGGTGATGCTGCTGACTCCCGCATTTCGCAATCTGGATCTGGCGCTGGACGAGGCTTCGCGCATGTCGGGCGCGAGTGCTGCGGAAACGGCTCGGCGGATTACCGCGCCGCTCGCAGCGCCGGCAATCCTTCTGGCAGTGCTCATCACCACCATTCGCCTGCTCGAGTCCTTCGAGGTCGAGCTCATACTCGGTCTGCCCAGCCGCTTGGACGTCTTCAGCACTAAGATATATCGTCTGATCGTCGCCCATCAGCCCCCACAATTCGCGCCGGGGTCCGCGCTCGGCGTACTGGTGCTCGTGGCGGTTGTACCACTCGCCCTCCTGTACAACCGTTTCATCTCCCGCAAATCGTACGCCACCATTTCTGGAAAATATCGCGGCGGGCGCATTCGCCTCGGCGCCTGGCGCTGGCCCGCATTCGCCCTCGTACTGCTCGCCGTCCTTGTCGGCACGGTGCTGCCGTTCGGATTTGTCCTCCTCAGCTCGTTCATGCAGCTTTTTGGATTTTTCGGGATAGAAAATGCGTGGACTCTCGACCATTGGCGGACGGTCTTCAGCGACAACCAGTTCTTCTCGTCGCTGAAAAACACATTCATCATTGCCGGCGGCAGCGCGGCCATCTCCGTGGCGGGTTTCTCAGTTCTCGCCTATTACATTGTGCGCACGCGGGGATCCGTGGCACGGGCGCTCGATCTCCTTACCTGGATCCCGTTCATGCTTCCCGGGATCCTGCTGTCGCTCGCTCTGTTCTGGATGTTCCTCCGTGTGCCGCTGCTCACCCCCATGTTCGGGACGCACGCCGCGCTCATTGTCGCCATAGCGCTGGCGAACATGACCCTTGGAGTGCAGTTGCTCAAGACGGTCCTCATTCAAATCGGAAACGAGCTTGAGGAGTCCTCATGGATGTCCGGGGCTGCCTGGTGGTACACCTATACCAGGGTGATCGTTCCGCTGACGGCGCCCGCGCTCATTACCGTCGCACTCATCAGCTTCGCGTCGGCAGCGCGCAACGTCAGCCACATCATCCTTCTTGGCACGGGCAGCACTCGCCCCTTGTCGCTATTGCAGCTTGACTACATTGTGGATGGTCGATACGAAGTGGCAGCCGTTGTCGGTGTAATCACAATATCGATTACCGTGCTGGTCGCGATCATCCTGCGCCGGTTCGGGACTTTTGCCGATTCGTGGCGCTGAGCTTCAAATTCAGCTTTATCCCAGCCCGGCCGGGCGGCGTGAAAGGCCGTCACGGGTCCGCAGCGGAATGCCGTGTGCTTGCGCTTCCGTGAATGACGCTACTGGAACTTCTTCGCAGGCATCATGTTTGCGCAATACTTATACAATTATGGAGGGAATAGATGGCCAAAGCATTTTCATCGAGCTTCGTTCGCGCCAACGGGATAAAGACTCATTTCATCCACGCCGGAAGGGGCGACCCGGTAGTGCTGGTCCACGGTGGCGGCCCTGGTGCATCGGGCGAGCACAACTGGAGCAAGAACATCGGCGCCCTCGCTGAACATTTCCAGGTCTTCGCCATCGATCTGATCGGATACGGCTATACCGATAAGCCGCCGATCGAGTACAGCTACAAGGCAAAGGTGGATCACCTGGCCGGATTCATTGACGCGCTCTGCCTGGACCAAGTACGTCTTTGCGGAAATTCCATGGGCTCTTACGTGGCAGTGCGGTACATGATCGACAATCCGGAACGCGTGCGAAAGATTTCCATGGTCGCGACCGCAACGGTTGCGACAGCGATGGGAGTGGGCGAATTCAGCCCGCAAGGCGGATCCGTCCGGCGCAAGGTCGGCGAACAAGTCACGGAGGAGAGCATGCGCGCCTGGCTTGGCATGCTTCTATTCAACCAGGCGAATATCACCGACGAACTGGTAAGGGGACGCGTGCGGGTTGCCTTGCTTCCCGGAACTGCGCAAGCTCAGGCGTCATACTGGCAGCATATGCAGAAACTCAAAGTGGATCCCAATCTTCACCAATGGTATGACCTCACACACCGCCTTCCGCGTATGACTATTCCAATGAGCCTGATCTGGGGAAAGAATGACCGGTTTGCGCCGATCGAACTTGCTGAACGGCTGCGCCAGGCACTCCCCAATCTGACTGAGTACCATCCGGTCGAAGACGCCGGTCACCAAGTCCAGAACGATCAGCCCGAGATATTCAACCGCCTTACGACCGCGTTCTTCCTTCGGGCTTGAGGGACAAGATACGCAGCTGCCCCCATCGGAGTTCGATAGTGGGATCGCAGCGGTCGGTACGCGTGTTTATTTAGAATGCCATGAAAACCATCAAACAAAAATCTGCCCCGGTTCAGCATTCGCTTGTCCGCACGGCGAATGACCAACTTGACAAAGGCCGCGTTCAGCAAAAGCTGCGCACGCGCAGGGCCTTGCTCGAGGCCGCCGGAATTCTCTTGAAACGAGGAATCAGCCCGAGCGTGGCCGAGGCCGCCAAAATGGCCGGGATATCGCGCGCCACGGCTTACCGCTACTTTCCGACAGCGGACTTGTTGCTGGTCGAGGCGCCCTTTGAGCTTGACATACCCTCGGCAGCGGAAATATTCGGTTCCGGCAAGTCGGCCTTGCTGAGTATCGAGAATCGCGTGGATGCACTTGAGCGCGCGATACACAAGGTTTGCATCAAGGAGAACACCAAAATCCGTCTGTTCTTCCGCATCTCCATGGACAGGTGGCTTGCTCGTGAACAGGCCGGTGCCGAGATACCGCTGCGCCAGGGACGGCGGATTCAGCTCATAGACGCCGCTCTGCAACCGATACGTCACACGTTGCCCGCACAGCGCTACAAGACGCTGAGCGCGGCGCTTGCGATGATAGTCGGGATCGAATCGGCGATTTCGCTGACCGACGTACTTCGGCTAAGCGCTCGCGAAGCGAGGCGAGTGAAGAGATGGGCTGTCCATAGCCTAGTCAGAGCGGCACTCTCAGAATCTTTGCGGCCCTTGCGGTCTGAAGTTGATCATGGGCCACGCCGCAACAGCCTGGGACGCCCGGCGGCTCCCGCCGTACCTTCGCCGGACATTCCTGAAAAATAGGCTTGACGAGCAGAGCAAAGGCTAGGTCATGCGGACGGGCCTGCACCGTGGCTATTGCGCCGCGATCTGCTGTTCATGAGACCAGCGCGATTCGTCTGTGTTATCGCCGCGCTTGCTGTCGCACGATTTTTTCACGGCAAACAGCCTCGCTTCGATTCGACCCTCGTTTTGGCGGACAGCATGTGCTAATGAGACATTTGTATAATTACAATACTCCTGTCTCTTGACACTGCAAGATGGACGATGGTAGAGTGAAAAGGCTGCTTACGGGCAACAACGGAACGGTGGATTGTCCCATTCCATCATCGGGCACTCGAGGAGGAATTCGCATGAGCCAGGAACCGATCGAACAACTGGTCTACACAGGCCCCGGGACGGCGGGAGGCGAACTGCTGCGCCGGTATTGGCAACCGATCGCGCTGTCTCGCGAGGTCAAGTCCGGCGAACCGCTTCCCCTCAAGATTATGAACGAGGATCTGGTGCTGTTCCGCAACGAACGAGGCGAATTGGGCCTATTGGGCCACAATTGCGCTCACCGCGGCATGGATCTGAGCTTCGGACGAGTCGAGGACGGGGGGCTGCGCTGCATTTATCACGGCTGGTTATTCGCCCCGGATGGGCGCTGTCTGGAGGCGCCTGCTGAACCCGAAGGAAGCACGCTCTATAAGAGGATTAGGCAACCGGGCTATCCCTGTCAGGAGGTGGCCAACATTGTCTTTGCGTACATGGGCCCGGGCGAGCCGCCGATGTTGCCGCCGCTGGAGATTTTTTCGGTCGCCCCGGAGCATCGCATGGAAATCAAGCTCCTTCAGGAGTGCAATTACCTCCAGGCCGTTGAGGGCAATCTGGATCCGGCTCACCAGTCGTTTCTGCACGGATTCCGCGGTGGACGTGAGGCGAGCGCTAAATATCAGATTCCCAATCCGGTTGGCGGAACGAAGTTGAGCAACACAGCCTTGTACGCCGAAAATACCCGGCCCCAAATTGATGTGGAGAATACAGGCTTTGGTGTGCGTGCCTTCATCTCGCGGCTCATCCCGGGGGAGGGCACCTTTCTCAAGGTCTATAACTTCGTCATGCCCAACTACGCGATCGTTACGGGTGGAGCCGGGGCGGACGGCTACGCGATCAATTGGCATGTACCGATCGACGACGTCAGCCACTGGAAATTTAATTTCATCTTCAACCGGGTAAACCGGATGGATATGGAGTCAATGCGCCGGGTAATAATTCCAGAGATGGAATCGGAATTCGTGCCAAAGCGAAACAAGCGCAACCGCTATCTTCAGGATCGTGCAGACATGAAGAATGGATGGTTCAGCGGGCTTGGCCCGGGCTTCGTGGATCACGACACCTGCGCAACCGAGATGCAAGGACCGATTTGCGACCGGAGCCGGGAGAATCTTGGCCAGTCGGACAAGATGCTGGTGCGCGGCCGCAAAATTATGATGGATGCTCTGAACGACATCCGTAACAGTCGCGATCCACTCGGCGTCATCCGCGGCGATACCTCCAATTGGGTGCCCGAGTTGCGCGTGATTTCGGAATTTTTCGCCGAGAACAGGAATTGGAAAGAAGAGTGGCTAGAGGTCGCCGAGAAACGCATGGTACAAGTTGAGTGATGCTCGATTGGACTGGAGTCGTTCTAGCCGCGCACCGGTCCGCACGATACTTATGGGCGGCGCCATGATGTTTGGTGCGTGGTTCCGTCCGGCCTTCTTGGGCCGCGCCTGATGCTCAGGCTTGCAACCCGTCGTCGATATGGCATGGAGTATCTATTTGACAGGAGGGTTGTCGTAGAGGGATTTGAAATTGACTACCTGGCCTACAAAGGGCCTGGGGGAATGGACGGATTCTTCCGTGACATGGTGACTGATCTTACCTATGAGATCGGCGAGCAGGCACTCGCTCACTATCTGATCGCTCGCGACCGGGGAAAGCCTCTAACCGCGCTGCCCATTTTTCCGAGCCGTTTTTTCCCTCAACTCGGACTTTCCGTTCGATCCGACGCTGGGATCGCCATTCCCAGGGATCTGGAAGGCAAGAGAGTCGCTATGTCCGACTGGGCATACAACCCCGCAGTGTGGATGCGCGGCATCCTGCGAGAATTGCATGATGTGGCAATCGAGAAAACTCTTTGGCTGGAGGACTCGACCGAGCCGCTCTTCCGGGGTCTCGACTATCCCCGGTCCACCCGCTATCAAGTGACTAAAATAGATTTTCCGGAGGATCAACGCAATTATTTTCATGGGCTTCCGGCGCTTCTCCATGACGGGCGAACCGATGCGGTAATGATGGCTGCGGGCGGCGTGCCGGAATCCAGTCTGGTCCGTCGACTTTTTGGAGAACCGTTCGGAGCTATTGAAAAATTCGTCTATGCCAAAGGGTTTGTCCCGATTAACACCCTTCTGACACTTCGAAAAGATGTCGCAGATCGATATCCTGATCTCGGTCGACGAATGGTCGCGGCCTGGACCAAGGCCAATGCGCTCTACATGGAAGTTCTACGCGGAGATCCGAGCATTCACGACTACATGGGTGTCCCGCTCAAATATCTGGAGCGATTGGGCCTGCTTCCAATGGTTGACGGCTTGGACGCTAATCGGTCCAACTTGGAGACCCTGGTCGGGTATTGTTACGATCAAGGCTTGATCTCCAAACGACCATCTGTTGAAGAGATTTTTCTAAGCTCCGCGCTGTAACTGTAAGGAAAGGAAATGCCGATCGGTTTAGGGCTCGCCTCATCGCATTCGCCCAATATGTTCGTGCCTCCAGAAAAATGGCACATCCGCTATGAAATGCGCACTCGCCTAGTGCCACAGCCTCCCGCCGCAAAGCAGGAGACGCCCGAAGTGATCCATGCCTGTGCTGCACGCATGACGGCGGGTTTTGATGTCCTTCGGCAAAAAATTTCAGAATACCTGCCCGCTGCGATCATCATGGTTTCCGACGATCAGGGAGAGGTGTTTGACCGCGAGGCCGGCATGCCGACCGTTGCCATTCATTCCGGGGAAAGCTGCTCGGGCTCGCTCAATCTGGGCTTTCTTGGCGCGGACGCACCGACTGACAGGATTACCCTGAAGGGACATCCCGAACTCGCCATGTTTATCGCGCGGCGGCTTGTGGAGCGTGAATTTGATCTGACCGTCACGCACAAGCTCCGGCCGCTCGGGGATCCGAAGGTCGGCCTTTCCCACGGGTTCACGCGCACTGCCCCGAAGCTCATGCCGGCGCTTGATATTCCGGTCATCCTAATATTCCTCAACTGTTACTACGAGCCATTGCCAACAGCGCGGCGGTGTCTGCATTTGGGGCGTTCACTCGCAGCGATCCTGAAGGACCGGCCGGAACGAATCGCCATCTACGGTTCTGGAGGCCTGTCGCACGACCCAATGGGGCCTCGCGCCGGCTGGGTGGACGAGCCGCTGGATCGTTTTGTTCTGCAGTCTCTTGCGGATGGGGAGCCGGATCGACTTAGCGGCCTATATACTGTGGACTCCGACACGATGCGAGGCGGTACGGGCGAGATTCGGAACTGGCTGGTGACGGCCGGCGCGATGGGTGATAGGAAGGCGACGATCGTCGATTACATGGCGGTTCATCATGCGCTCGCCGGGATCGGGTTCGCCTACTGGGCACCTGGCTAGATGCCGCGTGGCCGAGTCCAGTACCGGGATCCGCCGTGGCGCGGACCGGCAGCAGTTACACTGAGCGAAAATGAGGGAAATTCACTCGTGCGGGCAACCGTGCGCAGTCGTTGAGGCTCCTTCTAGCTGACCTCGAATTTGACCTAAACGGCCTGCTTCATGCGGCCGCGCGTGCGAGCCTGCCGCAATATGACGAACGCTGACGGACGCGGCACCAGCCCCGCCGGGTGCATAGTAACCGGACACAGAACAGGACCCGTGGAATAGGAGCATATGGACGTCTTAAGGCTTGGTATCGCAGGTCTGGGGATGGCGCAGGCAAGAGTGCTGCCGGAGATCGCACCACTGCCTTTTGTCCGGATTGCGGCTGCAGCCGATCTTCGCCAAGCCGCATGCGCCGCATTCGAGCGTGAATTCGGCGGGCCCGCCTTCTCATCGGTCGAGGAACTCTGCCGGTATGACGGCATCGATGCCGTGTATATCGCCACGCCGCACGAACTGCACGCGCCACATTCGTTGACCGCTCTCGAAAATGGCAAGCACGTGATCGTGGAGAAACCGATGGCGCTGTCGCTGGAGGACGCACAAGCCATGAACGCGTCAGCCAAACGCCACAAACTTAAGCTGCTTGCCGGACATACCCACAGCTTCGACCCGCCCATCCGCAAGATAGCAGAACTCGTCGCGAAAGGATTCCTGGGCCGGCCGCTGATGATCACATCCAGCTATTATAAAGATCATCTGTTTCGTCCATTTTCGGACGACGACATTCGAATGAGTCGAGGAGTTGTACTCAATCAAGGGCCGCATCAGGTCGATATCGTGCGGCAGATCGCCGGCGGCATGGCAACAAGCGTCCGCGCGAGCGTGGGGTGTGCCGAGCCTTCGCGTCCGGGTGAAGGCCACTATTCATGCTTTTTGGATTTCGCCCCCGGACTGGCGGCAACCCTGGCCTACAGTGGCTACGCCTACTTCGACAGCGCGGAACTGACTTGGGGCCTGGACGAAGCGGGTCTGCAAAAAGACCCGGAACGCCATCCAAAGGCGAGGCGATTTTTCCGCGAGCTTGGCCGAGGTGATGCTCGCAGAATCGGACTGGAGGCAGGCATTGAGCAGCGCCGCTACGGCGCAACAGCGGCGGTTGCCGAAACGCTTCCGCAAACTGCGCGTCGACAGCCGTTCTTCGGATTAACAATCGTCACTTGTGAAAAAGGCGACATACGCCAGTCGCAGGATGGTCTGTACATTTACGACGACAGTGGGCGGCACGAAATTAGGCTGGAGCACGGAATGAGCGCACGCGAGGCCGAGCTGCGTGAGTTTTTCACCGCCATCCGCGAAGACCGTACCCCGGCCCATGACGGGCTATGGGGCCAGGCGACGCTCGAGGTATGTCAGGCGATTCTGACCTCTGCTGCTGAACGTCGCGAAGTGCGCCTTTCACATCAAGTTCCGATGAATAGTTTCCTGGTGGACCCGTCATGATCGGACGGGGTTTGCGTCCCCTGTTCCCGTTGGCAAGATGAACGAATTGAGCGGCATCGCCTTCGACGGCCTCAAGCAGCCACCGTACGTGCCGCCGAAGCACCTGCGCATCTCGTCCAACCCGGCCCTGCGGCGCGCCGAATGACTCAGACAAAGACCCTCAGGCTCGGCACCCTCGGCGGCGCGGCAACTTTTGCAGGCGAGGCCACGCGCAGCATGCGCGCGCGCTATCCGGAGTTTGGCGAGCCGACCTATTTCCCGTCCATGGAAGCCTGCTGGGCCGCGTTGAAGGCCGGCGAGGTGGATGTCCTGACCCTCGGCTCGGAGCGTACCGGTCAACCGCATCACGGTCGGCAAATCATCCTCAACAACTGGTACGTGATCGGGGAGCTCACGCAGCCGCTCGGCTGCAATCTGTACTTCACGCCAGGCGCCGTAAAGAGTCGAATCCGCCGCATCAGCGGCCACGGCTCCACCTACCAGTGCCTCGCCTGGCTGGAGCGAGAGTTTCCCGGCGTGCCGCGAGATCTGCACGGGCTCAATTCGCTTGCGGCCGGCCGCGAGGCGCTCGCGGGAGACGGCACCACCGCCGTGGTTGGAACGCGCTCGCTGCCCGGCACCCTGCCGGATCTGCAACTGTTCGCGCAGGATATCGACGCGGGAGCGCTAAGCAGCTGGTGGGCGATTTCAGACAAACCGGTGTTCAGCGAACGCCCCCGGCAACTTATCGTCGTCGGAAAATTTGGCGCAGACGGCGGGCTGGGTGATCTTATTGCCGCGGTCTCAGGCAAGGGATTCCGGCTCACTACGACGGCTGCCTTCCCGGTCGAAGAGGGCATTTCGATCTACGACTACCTGTTGAATTTCGCCGGTGCGGGCGAACTCGCGGTAATCAAACGCCTGCTCTCTGCCTTTCCGGGTACCCGTCTCGCGGCGGCGTTCGAACCCCGCAAGTGAAACTCTCCGGCCACCAGCCCGCGCTGACTGCTTACGGGCTAGATTCCGCAAAGTTCGGGCGGGCGCGAGCGCAGAAGAAATTTGAAAGCGGGCGATCGAAGGCGTCGAATCCTATTTCGCGGGACGGCTCACGAACATGCCGCCCGGCTCTCTGAAATCCCAATCGAACTCAAGGTCCCTCGCGGGCACCGCCTTTTTCCGTACCCGCCCCTTCGAAGCGGCATACAGCGATATCTGACGAATCCGCTGTTCCGTCCTGCTACCAGTCCATCTTCGCGGACTGCCTCGCTGCGGGTGCCGGTGCAGCGTCCACCGCCTCGTTCACCTTCTCCGCCAGTGGACCGACCTGCCAGCCGGTGACTACATCCACGACCATCTTCGGATCAGACGGTGGACGGTTGCCGCGCCAGCAGACATGCAGATCGGGCCGCAGCAAGAGCAGATCGCGGCCGTAGATATCGCGCAGCCCAGGATCGTTCAGGGAGAGCACATCAAGCGGTGCGCCGCGGTCGCGCACCGCACCCTCTAGTAAGGAGGTGTCGGCACTGCTGCCGCCGAGTTTCAGCAGGGTGTAGCCGCTGCCTATGCTGTCCTGGACGGCCCTGCCATCCTTCATCCACATATGCGGCAGGCGCGCGCCCGGCCGGCTGGTCGGGATGTAGAAATCCTTCACATCCGGCGGCCACGGCCCTTCGTCCTGCTCTTCGGGGCAGATAAGCGGCGATGTGTCATAGCGATATCCCAGCTCGGTCCCGACCTGTTCATGGGTTTTGCGCTGCTCGACGTTCGCGAGGTGCGCAACGGCCGCGCGCACGCCGCGCCCTTCCGGGGTGTCCTCATCCAGATTCGGACGCACCGCAGAGCGCCAGGAAATCTGTCCTTGCGCGGCATAGCGGGAACCCTCGATATTGCGCTTGCCTACCGCGCGCCGCTCAAGCGCATAGGAAGGGAGCAGCTCCGGACCGCCCCAGCCCTGCAGCGTCGCAGCCAGCTTCCAGGAAAGATCGATAGCGTCCCCGATGCCGGTATTGAGGCCCAGGCCTCCCGTCGGGATGACCAGGTGGCAGGCGTCGCCGGCAATCAGAATGCGTTTTTCCATGTAACGCTCGGCGAGGAGCAGGTGCAGGGTCCAGCCTGTCGTTGACAAAATTTCGAACTCAACCGGAATCCTGAGCGTGTCGCGGATCTGCGCGCGCAACTCGTCGTGATTTCCCCAGCAGCTGGTGTGAAAAACGAAATGCTTCAGCGAATCCTGCAGGCTGAGTATGCTCTGGTCCGCGTTGGTGAAGAAAATCATCCGTGCCTGCGGATAGGCGTAGGTCTCCCACAGCCGCTCGCAATGCACGAACACCTGGTTCTTCTTCGCCAGATTGCCGTCCCCCTGGAGCGGGATCCCGAGTCCCCTGCGCACGGTGCTGCGGCCGCCGTCGGTACCGACCATGTACTCCGTGCGCACGGTCTCCTTAGAGCCGTTCGCCAGTTCCAGGTTTGCGGTGACGCTTTTTTCATCCTGGGAGAAGGCACGCAGCGCGCAGCCGGTCCGTACCGACACGTTCGGCGTCTTGCGGGCGACTTCCATCAGGAGCGGCTCTAGCGTGTACTGGGACACCAGATGCGCCGGCTCGGCGGGCAGCGTGCCGTCGGTGCAGGCGGCAATCGCTTTTTTCGCCTCTCCCGCGCTCGGATACGCGAGCCGCACCAGCGGCGCCTCCGCCATGCTGACCGTGATCAGCGCATCCATGCGCGCGCTGTCAGGCGCGCCGGCCGCGCGAATCGCATCCGCAAGACCCAGCCTGCGGTACATCTCCATGCTGCGCGCATTGACGCGCTCCATTTTGGGCAGCTTTCGCGGATCGGCCTGCTCTTCTATCAGCATGCAGCGCACGCCGCGGCGTCCAAGGTCAATCGCAAGGGTGAGGCCAACCGGTCCCGCACCGACGATCAGGACTTGCGGCGCCGTGTGTATCGATTCGCGGGGATCAGTCATAGAGGTGGTCTCTACCAAGTAGCGCAACATTGAACGGAAGAAATAGGCGAACAGGCAAAACAGCCGCCCGCTTGCGGGTCGTCAAGCCAGTCGGCGCATCAATTGTCCGTCCTTGCGCAGACCTCGATGGATTCCATGTTTCTCCGGTCCCCATGCTCTCTGTACTTGTCTCCATTTTTAGTCGGACCGCGGTGCAAATGGAAGTAGTAACATGCCTGCGGGTGAGAATCCGGAGATTGCCATAGCGCTCGTGCGAACTGTAGGTGCGCACCCCCACGACAAATGAAGGATGATCATGAAACCCCTTTCAGGCATGACCGTAATCGAGGCTGGCGCCTACATCACTGTTCCATACGCCGCCATGATGCTCGCCGACATGGGTGCGGAAGTAATCAAGGTGGAGCGCCCTGGCGGCGGCGATCCGTTCCGGCGCTTCGACGGCAACACCTACCGTCCCTACTTTCGCGCCGTCAACCGCACCAAGAAAAGCGTTGTCGTCGATATCACGACAGCGGAGGGCAAGAAGATATTCCGCAAGCTCGCGGCGAACGCGGATCTCGTCATCGAGAACAATCGCCCCGGAGTAATGGATAGGCTCGGTCTCGGGTACGACGAGCTTTGCAAATTGAACTCGCGTTTGGTGTACTGCTCGGTCACAGGATTCGGCAACGAGGGCCCCTACCGCGACCGTCCGGCCTTCGACACTGTTGGCCAGGCGCTAAGCGGGCTGCTGAGCCTGTACGTCGACCCAGAAAACCCGCGCCTCACCGGCGCGGCGATCGGCGATGGAGTGACCGGCCTCTATGCTTGCCACGCCGCACTAGCCGGTCTCATGCAGCGCGAGCGCACCGGCACGGGATGCCGTGTCGAAACCAACATGATGTCGGCCAGCATGTCGTTCCTGGAGTTCTGGTTCGTCAACTATTACGCGGACAAGATATTGCCGGACATGTACCGCAAATCGCAGATCAATCTGTCGTTCGGCCTGCGCGCCTCGGATGGCAAGATGCTGATCATCCACCTGTCATCGCTGCCAAAGTTCTGGGAAGGATTGCTGGTCGCGATCGAAGCGCCACAGTTTGCGACCGATGCGCGCTTCAGCACCCGCCCGAATCGGATTGAAAACTACGAGTTATTGCGCGCCGAGCTCTCCGCAATTTTCTCGCGCCGGCCCCGGGACCACTGGTTGAAAGTGCTCACGGCCAACGACATCCCTAACGCCCCGATCTACACCTTCGACGAACCCGCCTCCGATCCGCAGGTGAAACACCTCGGCCTGTTCTACGAACTGAAGCACAAGAATCCGAAGGCCGACCCGACCACGATGCTAAAGCGGCCGGTGTGGATAGACGGACAGACGGGCCACGAGGACGCGCTCGCGCCGCCACTTCTTGGCGAGCACACCTTCGAAGTGTTAAAGCGCCACGGCTATTCCGATTCAGATCTGGAAAAGCTGACCAAATCCGCGATCATAGAGCCATGCAAGGACGCCTGAGGTGCAGTGGGCGCGGGACTCCCTGGTGGCCGAATTACTCGCCGCACCGGACTCGGCGTATCGTTGATTGGCAATTTCGGCGCCGTAAAGCGGGGCCGGTCGTAAGCGGTCTCGCTCCGCACAAGGGGGGGCATTTCACATGAATTCCGGGAGGGCGCCTCAGCTATGACAAGGGTCGCCCTTTTTCCTTCGGGCGTTGATTATCCGCTTCGACTTACACGCTGTCGCAGTAGGCGAAGGCATTCCCCACAGGAGATGCCCACGCGTCGATATAGTCGATAATGGTGGTGGGACGGCCGTCCGCGACCGCTGCGGCGGCAATCCACGCGCAGGTCTCACGCGTTCCTAGCGATGGGCCCCCGAGCTGGGGCATTCCGGTAGTGCTTGGCCCTCGCTTCCCGGTGTCCTGGCTGGGATCGTCGTGCGGAATGATGTAGCTATCAAAGTGCCGCACCATGCCTTTAACGTCGCCCTCCCTCAGATACCCGAGCGTTTTTCGGTCGAACTCCGTATTCAGCCAGGCTCCTCTCATCCCGGGCGTGTGCCAGAGGCCGCCGGAACCGACCACTCCTACGCGCAAGTCGCCGGGCACCTGGTCTATGACCTCGCGTACAGCCTTGCCTAACTGGTAGCATCGATGCGCTGTAGGCTGCGGAGCGAAGTAAAGGTTCATCATTACCGGCACAATCGGCAGGTTGAAGTCGGTCAGCTCTTCCGCCGTACGAATGACGCCGCTAGCCAGCCCGCGGTCGGGCTTGGGCATACCCATGCAGAACGCCGGGTCAAACCCGCGTTCGATCACCCCCGCAAGCAGCGCGGTAGCCAATTCCGGATGACCTTTGAAGGTGAAACCGGGCTCAGCATGGCGTCCCATCACGGGCCCTTCGCTCGGCCTGGGGCTTTTGCGAAAAGTCTCGCCGACGTAGACAGCGAACGCGGGATAGTTGTTGAAATCAAAGCATTCCAACTGATCGTCGCTGAAACAGATCAGCACGTCGGTCTTCAGCTCAACGACCTTTTCTCTCAGTACCCGAAAAGCCTCATGCACCCGAGCGGCCTTCGCGATGTTCGCTTCGTCATCCTCGACAGGTACATCTTCCCGAATGGGTCTAGACAAGCGGCGCTCCCGCCAGAGTGCGCCCGGCATCGAGGTGGTCCCGCCGTGAGAATGAAAGAATGTACCCACAAGCTTAGCCATTGCCCAGTTCTCCTATACTTGAATTCTGGCGCTGCAATTACTTTGCGCGCTCGCGGCGCTGCATTGTCCTCCAGCCCCCTATCGCCCGACACCCTACTTCGATTTGATCTCGGTCCAGATCCGGTTCAGGAGCTGTCGTTCCTTCGGCGTCATATCCCTGAGTTGTTCCAGCGACTTGGCCACCGCCGCATCAGGAAACACCGCCTTGTTACCCTTGATCTCGGCCTTGATGTACTGCATGGCATCCTTGTTCGGATTGCCCGAGCCAATCATGTTGGTCAGGTCGGCGGAATTGCGCCCGTCCAGCATGAAATTGATGAACTGGTGCGCAAGATCTGGCCGCGGAGCTCCTTTCGCGATAACCATCACATCAAGGGCGAGCACGGCGCCCTCCTTGGGCAGGCTGTGCTTAATACGAAACTTCTGCTTCGCTTCCTGTGCACCTTTGTCCGCCTGAAAAATGTCATTCGAATAACCATGCACAAGCCAGATATTTCCGGCCGCCAGCTCCTTGATATAGCTCGACGCATTGAACGCCGCCCAGAACGGTTTTGCCTTCAGAATAACCTGCTTTGCCTCTTCCCAGTGCTTCTGGTCACGGTCATTAACGGAATACCCGAGATACTTGAGCGCCGCAGCGAGCACTTCGCCCTGGCTGTCCAGCACAGTCACCCGCTTCTTCAGCCTGGCAAGAATCTTCGGATCGAATAGCGCGGCCCAGGAATCGACAGACACGCCCAGCTCCCTGATCTTCGCGTCGTTGTACCCGAGCAATGTGATCGACATCGCATAGGGTGCGGAGAATCTGTTGCCGGGGTCGAATGCCGTGTCCAGGTACTGCGGCATGACATTCTTCAAGTTCGGGAGCCTGCCCTGATCGAGCGCCTGTACCCAGCCCGCCTTGGCCATGCCGGCCACGTAATTGGATGTCGGCACCAGAACATCATAGCCCTTCGCGCCGGCCGAAAGTTTCGCCACCAGCTCTTCATTATCGGAGTAGTAGGTCTGCACCAATTTGCATTTGCACGATGCCTCAAAGCGCTTTACGGTTTCCGGCGCTATGTAGTCATTCCAGTTAAACAAGCGCAATTCCGCCGTCTGCGCGATCGCCAAAGTACTCGCCAGAGAGAACAGCAGGATGAAGAGTTTTTTCACTGGGAACCTCCTTGTTCCTTGTCGTTGGCCTGGCGCCATTACCGGCTTTCACGCAATAAAAATGGCGACAGGCGCGTGGCTAACATGATCAGGGTCAGAGTAAGCAACATCAGAAGTGTCGACACGGCATTCACCTCCGGCGTCACTGCGGTCTTCACCATCGTATAAATCTGCAGCGGAAGCGTATTCGATCCGACACCCGCTGTGAAGAAGGTGATCACGAAATCGTCGATCGACAGGGTAAACGCCATCAGCGCACCTGCGATGACACCCGGCGTGATAAGAGGCAAGGTTACCAGGCGAAATGCCCGGAATGGCGTCGCCCCGAGGTCGCGCGCCGCCTCTGTCAGACTTTCGTCCATGCCCGCCAGTCGGGCACGGACCACGATTGCTACAAACCCGACGCAGAAGCTGATATGCGACAGCGTGACTGACACCAGCCCGAGAGTGAAATTCAGCAAGACGAAGAAAATCAGCAGGCTTACCCCCATCAGGATTTCAGGAATGGCGATCGGTGCGAGAACAAGAATCGGCAGCAGACGCGTCCGGTAATGGTGCATGGCGAAGCCCGCCATGGTGCCGAGCAGCGTCGACACAGCGCTGGTCACCAAAGCGATAACGAGGGAATTCTGCGCAGCAAGCAGCATTTCCTCGTTCCGGAACAGTTTTCGGTACCACGAAAACGTGAATCCGACCCACTCCGCATTGAGGCGCGAGTCATTGAAGGAATAGATGACCACGACCGCAAGCGGCGCATACAGAAACAGATAAGCGAGCAGCGCCACGGCCCAGAGGAGCAAAGAGCGCCGCCTCATGCGCTCCAATCCCATCGCAAGCGCCGCCTCATGCGCGCGCCTTTCTTCCAAGTGCGGCCGCCAGCCCAGCCACGCCGACCGCGGCCAGCGTCAATACCAGGGAGAGTGCGCTGCCGAACGGCCAGTCGCGGGTGTCCAGGAATTGCTGTTTGATAACGTTGCCTATCATGATGCCCTGTGTACCGCCCAGCAGATCGGGGATCGCAAAAATTCCAAGCGCTGGAATGAATACCAGCGCCGCCCCCGCGTACACGCCGGGCAGTGAAAGAGGGAAGGTAATCTGCCAGAAACGCTGCCAGGCATTCGCACCCAGGTCCTGCGCCGCATCTAGGAGCGCGGAGTCGTGCTTTTCGAGATTGGCATACAGCGGCAGGACCATGAACGGCAGGTGCACATAGACAAGCGCGACTACAACCGCAAAGGGGGTGTAGAGAAGCGATACCGGCTCGATGTCCGCCAAGTTCAGGACGCTGTTCAGCGCCTGGGACAGGCCCGATTGCGGCCCGAGCAGCAACATCCAGGCGTAGATGCGAATCAGGAAGTTGCTCCAGAACGGCAGGATAACAAGCAGCACAAGCAGGTTGCGGTGCTTCTTCTCGCTGCGTGCAATCAGCACTGCCAGCGGATAGCCGATGACCAGGCAGAGCAGCGTGGCTAGCGCTGCATAGCCGAGCGATTTCAGAAACAGCCGGGTGTACAGAAACTCCGAGGCAAGGCGCGCATAGCTCTCAACCGAAAGATTCAGGTGAGTGCCCGCAACATCCTCAAGAAGCACCGGTGCCAGTCCGCCGAAATCGCCCGGGTTGCGCAACGAAGCCAGCACCATGATCAGCATCGGTGCGGCGAAAAACACCAGCAGATAGGCGAGCGGCGGACCTGCGACCAGCCAGTTCGCGCCGCGCCGGGTTTCCTGGAAGGCAGGGGCTGCCATGACTGGGCTACTCCGCGAGGAACAGGCCGGCGTCGATGCGCCAGCTGATGTCTACAACGTCCCCCGCCTTGAACGAGCGCTCATGGCCGGGCGCGGAATTCGGCACCAGCGCGCGCATCTGCCCCCCCCCCTGGAGATCGACTGCATATACCGTCACTTCACCGCGGTAGAGAAGTTCCGCGACCGTGCCGCTGAAGCGATTCAGTTCCGCGGACGGCGCGATGCTGCGTGCGATGGCAATCTGTTCCGGCCTGAGCGCGAGCACGCCTGTGTCGCCGCGGGAAACCGGCTGTCCCTGCGCCGCATATGCCAGGACTTCGCCAAGTTTGAGCGCAAGCTTCCCCTGCTCGATCTCCCACACCTCGGCATCCAGCAGATTACATTCGCCGATAAAATCAGCCACGAATCGGTTACGAGGCGCGCCGTAGACTTCCGCCGGCGTGCCCACCTGCTCGACGCGGCCACACTTCATCACCGCGATACGGTGCGAAAGCGCGAGTGCCTCACTCTGGTCGTGGGTGACGTAAACGAAAGTAACGCCTACTTCGCGCTGCAAGCGCATCAGCTCGAACTGCATGCTCTCCCTCAGTTTCGCATCAAGCGCGGCGAGCGGTTCATCGAGAAGTAACATCTTGGGTTTGTTGACAAGCGCGCGCGCGAGCGCCACGCGCTGGCGCTGGCCGCCCGAGAGTTCGTTTGGAAATCGCCTGCCGAATCCAGCCAGACTGACTTGCACAAGCGCCTCATCAACACGCCTGGCAATGGCAGTCTTGGCAGTCCCGATCATGCGCAACGGAAATGCAATGTTTTGTGCCACTGTCAGATGCGGAAACAAGGCGTAACTCTGGAATACGGTGTGCAGGTTGCGCCGCTCCGGCGGCACGCCCAGCATGTCGCTGCCCTCGAGCATGATTGCGCCCTCCTCGGGCGAATCGAACCCGGCGATCATGCGCAGCAACGTTGTCTTGCCGCAGCCGGAGGGGCCGAGCAGAGTGAAGAATTCCCCGGATTCGATACTCAGGTTTACGCCGTCCACGGCCGTGAACTCGCCGAAGCGTCGGGTCAGATTGCGCAGTTCCAGTTGCGTCATGGCGGGAGAATTCTAGCAATCACGCTATGCGGCGTCCGCGCCTCCCCTTGGTCTGAGCAAGCCGGATCGCGTGCTCGATGACTGCCCCCTGGTTAAAGGCACGAAAGCTACCCGGCGGATGTTGCGCTGAAGAATGGGCGGACAGTAGCGGACGCTGCAAAGCCGGTGTTGACGAACAACTTGGGACGACTCTGTGTTTCTGTGAACGCCGGAGCCAGCGCACCGATCAAGGACCGGGCCCGGTCTGCTGCCAGGGCCCCGACGCGCGATCGACGGCGCTCAGGTCAGCGGGCTTGACGCTTAGCCACACTGCCCTGGAAACGCCCCGCCGGCCGGCGGAAGATCCTGGTTGTCACGATGGATGGGTTGCCCCATTAGCAATCACAAGGTAACTGACTGCCACATCGGACGCGAACCGTCAGATCGGCACTGTCGCCGGGTTGTATGCGAACAGACCGCGCGCGACGGGACTTTGACCGGCACTGATTTTACCGCCTTCAACAAGCTCTCCCTGGAGCGCCTTCGCGTGCTCACGGGAGGCCATTTGCACGCCGTTACCACGTTCCTTGCGCGCGTTTTCGTAATGCCGCAGCGCCTCCGGAATATCGCTGAATTTGTCGAAGCACCGTCCAATCACCATGCCGTCCTCAATCGCGATGCACGCGCCCTGGCCCAGAAATGGTGTGACCGGATGCGCGGCATCGCCCAGGGTCGCCACGCGCCCCTTGACCCAGACCGGCATCGCGTTTCGATCGCGTAATCCCCATTTGAACAATTGCCCATCTGGGATCTTGCCGATGATCGTGCGCACATAGGAATGGAAATCCGCGTACAGGTCGAGGAACTCCGACGTGCGAGCGGGAATGGCCCAGCCTTCGGCCTGCCATTGCGGCTGTTTTGCAACCCCGATGACATTCAATATCGTGTCCTTTCGCACAAAATACTGTAGATACATTCGGCCGGGCCCGATATAGAGCCGCTTGTCTTCATTCTCGATCAGGTGATCGACATCTTGGCGCGGGATCAGCGCCCTGAAGGCGACCTGGCCGGTGTAGTTGACCGGCTCTTCACCGAAGATGCGATTGCGGACAACCGATGCACCGCCGTCGCTTCCGATCAGGACATCGCCCGAGTAGGACTTACCGTTCTTGAAGGTGCAGGTGACACGTCGATCGTCCTGTACCGCGTCCACAAGGGCGTGGTCCAGCAGAATGCAATTGGGATCGTTCGCCGCGACGGCATCCCTAAGTGCATCGTGGAGGTCGGCCCGGTGGGACTGGAAGTAATCGGCTCCGTATTTCTTCTTGAGATCTGCCGCCGTCGGCCGCACCTCGATCACCTCGCCGGTGGCATAGTGCCTCGCGTAGCTCGGCCCGGGGTGACTTCCAAGATCGCTGATTTTCTGACCGACGCCGAGAAAATTCAAGGCGTGCATCGCGTTGGGCGTGACGACGACGCCCGCCCCGATCTCGCGCAGCACCGGGGCTTGCTCGAACACAGTGACCTTGAAGCCGAAATGCTGAAGCGACAGCGCCGCCGTCATGCCCCCGATACCGCCGCCGACGATCAGAATTTCAAAATCTTTGCGCACTTGGAATCTTTCAGTAGTGATGGATAGAGATAGGATTGTCAATCCTATCATTTTTTGCTCGTCTTACCCGTGTTGATCTGTCGCTGCGAATTGCGTCTTATTCCGCGCTGCCGCATACGACTGATTTCACTAACCGCTCTGCGGCTGAGTAGTTGCGTTACTTCTTCGCCGCCGGCAGATTGGCCAACATCGCCGCTGCGATCCGAGTCGGCGGTGGGTCCGGATACTCGGCAATGCTGAAGCGTACCCCGCACAGCTCGAAGTGCGCTTCGTGAAGGTTCTCGCGGTCCACTTCCAGCAGCGGTTTGAGTCCCAGCCTGCTCATCTTCTCCTTGACTTCCGCCAGGTTCTCGATTTTGAGACCGATGGCGCGGAAACCTTCGGGCTCGGGCGGATTAGATTCGACCAGGCCCAATCCGAGCGGACTCCAGGCAAAGCGCAACCGGGTGTTGCCCACCGTCACGTCCCGAGGGGGCAGAAACGTGATTCCCAGGGTTTCCGAGAGTAGTTTGACGCTTTCCTCCAGGCTCTTGACGTTGATCGTGACTTGGTCAATTTGCTCAACTCGCATACCTGCCTCCTTGGCGTATCACAGCGTTGTGTGTATCACAGCGCAGTTGTAGCAGATTGCACCATAGTCTCGATGCCTTCGCGGTGTCAACGTGCCCGCCAACTCAGCCGCGCGGTTGCTGAACACGGGTTCGGGCAGGTAAGCTGCCCTATTGAACACAATTAATCGGAGGGAGAGAACATGAACTGTTTCGCATGGCACAGATTTGCGGCCCTTATAACGTGCGGCGCCCTGCTCGCCGCTTCACAAGCGCTCGGCCAGGAGTATCCAAGCAAGCCGATCCGTATGATCGTTGGATTCCCGCCCGGCGGCGTCATGGACCTCTTTGCAAGAGGCCTCGCGAAGCAGCTTCAAGAGCGACTCAGGAGCCCGGTGCTGGTGGACAACAGGCCGGGGGCCGGGGGATTCGTGGGCGCCGATGCGCTGGTGAAATCCGCGCCCGATGGTTACACGCTCACCCACATCGCGCCCTCGACGGTCAGCAAGGTATTTATCAAGGATCCTCCGTTCGATGTCTACAAGGCCATGCAGCCGATCGCCTCGGTCTGGGAGGGCCCGATGGTGCTCACCATCAACACCCAGGTGCCCGCTCAGACGCTCAAGGAGTTCGTCGACTACGTGAAGGCCAATCCCGGCAAGCTCAACTTCGCCAGCAACAACGGCCCGAACTATCTGCCGATGGTGCTGTTCGCGAGCATTGCCGGGCTCAGGATGCAGTCGATCGAATACAAGGCCGCCACTCAGATGACGACCGCGCTGCTGACGAACGAGGTGCAGGCGACGTTCAACACCATCCAGTCGGTCCTGAATTTCCTGGGCAGCGGAAAGCTCCGCGTTCTGGCGGTGACGGGCAGCCAACGGCTGGCGGTTATCCCTAATGTGCCCACCACGACGGAACTCGGTTATCCGGGGATGCAAGCGCACGTCATCGGCGCCGTGATGGCCCCCGCCGGCGTTCCGAGCGCGGTGGTCGCGAAGCTGTCGCCGATATTCAAGGACATCGTGGCCTCCCCGGAAATGGAGAAGCTCTTGCGCGACAACGGGAAACCGCTGATCGTCGGACCGGAGGAACTGGCGCGCATGCTGCGCGATGAAGAGGCGATCTGGGAAAATGCGGCCAAACTTGCCGGCTATAAGCCTTGACGAGGGTCAAGGCGGCTATCGTGAATTGTATTGGGCAACGGTGGGAAAGCCCGATAGCGCGTTGTTCCGTCCCTGCCGCCCCATTTATTCAGCGCGCGCGGACCCACCCGGAACCCAAGGAGGATAGGAATGCAAACCATCGATTCGGACACCCACGTCATCGAAACAGAGCGGACCTGGGATTTCATGGAACCGGGCGACCGGAAATATCGTCCCGTCCTCGTGGGCTCCCGAGGCGATTCGCCGATCGAATACTGGATCGTCGACGGAGGGTTCTGGGGAGCGGCCCGCTTCAGCGACCGCGATTTCAAGAAGCTCTCGCATCTCGCCGGGCGCGACATGGAAGCCCCCAGAGAGACGCGCGAGATGGATGACATCCAGCGCCGCCTGCAGCACATGGACGAGTTGGGGGTGGACATCCAAGTGCTGTATCCCTCGATCTTCATCATGGCCGGCGCCACCCGCCCCGAAGTAGACGTGGCGGTGTGCCGCGGCTACAACCGCTGGCTGGCGCATATCTGGTCGCAAAGCACCGACCGGCTGCCCTGGGTCTGCGTGCCGCCGCTCCTCAGCATGCCCGATTCCCTGGACGAGCTGCGCTGGTCCAGGGAGCGCGGCGCGGTCGGGGTTTTCATGCGCGGCGTGGAAGGACAGCGGCTGTTGCACGACCCCTACTTTTTCCCGCTGTATGAAGAGGCGCAGCGCCTCGATCTGCCGATCACCGTCCATATCGGAAACTCGAACCCGGACATGACGGCCATGCTTGCCCAGCACTCGGAAGGCGGCGGCACATTCTGGTCACTGCGGCTCGCCCTGGTCGGCGCCTTTCACGCGCTCGTCCTGAGCGGCGTGCCGGAGCGCTTTCCCCGGTTGCGCTTCGGATTCATCGAGGGCGCGTCCCAGTGGATTCCGTACGTGCTGAACGATCTGCAGCGCCGCCGGCCGGGGCTGTGCGGCGGCGTCATCTCGGACATCCTGCGTGCGAACCGGCTCTACGTGACCTGCCAGACAAACGAAGACATCGCCTATCTCACAAACCTGATCGGCGAGGGCAATCTCCTCATCGGCACGGACTACGGGCACAACGACTCCGCCAGCGAGCTCACCGCGCTGCGCAACCTGCGCGGCGGCGGACGCATCACGCCGGAGCAATACCGCAAGATCACCCACGACAACCCGAAGACGTTCTACGGTCTGTAGCGCGGCGCCGGCGACAACCCAGGGGCGCGCCCTGCGCCTGCGCTGCATGCTTCCCCCGGCTTCTGACTTCGACCCTCAGGCGAGGCGGCTTGCCCCGTTGCGCAGCATGCGTCCCGGGAGCGCACCGTTTGCCGACAGCAGATCCCGGTTGTCGCGCCGGATCGGCACCCCGTTGACGATAACGAAATGAATCCCTGAGGCATCCGAAACGAGCCGTTCCTGGCCGGCGGGAAAATCGCTCACCCGCCGTAGCTGCCCGGCGCCTACCTTGCCCGGATCGAGCACCACGACGTCTGCCGCATAGCCGGGCTGGAGACGGCCGCGATCGGTAATGCCGAACACTTCGGCCGGTCTGCCGCTCAGCATCCAGATCGCGCGTTCCATCGGAATCGCCCCCTTTTCCCGTACCCAGCGGCCAAGCAGATAGGTGGGCTGGCAGGCATCGCACAGCACGTTTGCATGGGCGCCGGCATCCGACAGGCCAAGCACCGTGTTCGGCGAATCGAGAAACGGGCCGACCTGTTCCTCGTCGTCGTTCAGCAGCGGCATACGAAAGCGCGCTTCGAGATCGGAGGCGATCGCCAGGTCGAGCGCGAGATCGATCGGGTTCGTACCGCGCTCCGCCGCGATATCCCCCAACGTGCGCTCTTCGAGCGCCGGGTCGTGCTCGCAGCGCGCGACGAAGCTTCTGTCCCAGCGCAGCGTTATCGCCCTCGTGGTAGCGCCCGCCGCCTGGCGGAAAGTTTCACGGAATTTTGCATCGCCAAGCAGCCGCTTTCTGTCCTCGCGATCGAGCGCCATCGCGGGCCGGAACGCCTCCAGGCTCGCCAGCGCCAGGCTCGGCGCCATAAAGCTGAACTCGATCATGAACGGCCGCGGCGTCACCTGCGGGATCACCATCACCCCCTCGTCGCACAGCGCCTCGCAGGCGACCAGGGCGCTCGCGGGCTCGATGCCTGCGATGCGGAATTTCGCGAGCAGAGACGTCCATGTCACCGTGCGGCCCGTCTTGCGAGCGATGGCCGCGAATTCATCGACGAAAAAATGATTGCCCGCCGTGACCTGGATGACGCCGCGGCGCGCGTCTTTCAAGGTCGAGGTCAGCACATCGACTTCCGCTTCGCTGGCAAAGCGGCTTGGAATCGGCCGGCCGTCATGGCAGACGTGATTCTCCGATTTCGAGGTCGCGAAGCCAAGCGCACCCGCCTCCAGGCCATCGCTGACGATGCGCCGCATGGTCTCAAGCTCCGCCGCGCTCGCCTCCCGCTCGGCGGCCTCCCCGCCCATGACATAGAGACGAACCGGGGTATGCCCGATCAGCATCCCGATATTAATCGCCATGCCGCGCGCCTCGATCGCCGCCAGATATTGAGGGAAGGTTTCGAACGGCCAGTCCTGCCCGAGTCCCGCCTGCAGGGCGTCCAGGCTCATGCCCTCCACGGTCTGCAGTGTGCGCATGATCAGATCGCGGTGTTTCGGGCGGGTCGGCGCGACACCGAAGCCGCAATTGCCCATCACCACGGTCGTCACACCATGCCATGGAGAGATCGACAGCATCCGGTCCCACAACACTTGCGCGTCATAATGGGTGTGCGTGTCGATGAAGCCGGGCGCGACCACCATGCCGCGGGCATCGACCGTTTTCTCCGCGCGCCCGGGAGCCTTGCCGAGCGCCGCGATGCGGCCGTCCTTCACACCGAGGTCGCCCTCGCGGCCAGGTGAGCCGAGGCCGTCGTGGATCATGCCGCCGGTGATTTTCAGGTCGTAGTCGAATGCGCTCATGGTGGCTCGCTGGGTGGGTCCGGATGCGGGTGCCATCCGCCTGGATGACTCTGCCGGCAGATGCCGCCCATTGCGCAGTATAGGCTGCGTCAGGCCGGACTACCTGTCCAGCTTGTAGTGGCTTCGATTCAAGTGGCTGACCACGGCCTCGATTTCTTCGCTTGAGAAGCTGTGCATGGTCTGCGGCGCCCAGCGCATCACCTGGGTGCGCAAATCCGCCTGCGATTTCACCAGCGAGCGCGCACGCGGCCGCTCGTGCAGCTTTTCATAGTGGCAGCCGCTGCAATAGGTTTCGTAAAGCACCCGGCCGCGCGCCGCGTCCTGCTGCGCCGACGCAATTGGCGCGATGGCCGACCAGGCGAGCGCAAGGCCCAGGCACAACCAGCGACGACCTTGTTCCCGGATGCGCTCCGGCTTGCCGTCGATCGAAATTTTCAGGCTGCTCGTCATTGAACTTCCCCCCCCAGACTGCTATTCGACATTGCAGAACGCGTGCGGCGACCTCAATGGACACCTCTCAAGACGGGTCCGCCCGCGCGGCGCACGATTCCGCAGTCGATCGAGGCGCAGGTTTCCGGGAAAACCCATATATAGTAACGTATACGTTACTATATATGCTGCCGCCCGAAGCGCCAAGACAATACTGCACCATACCTGCCAGTGCCGGGCGCTCAGAGCCGCGGTTCGGACGGATGCGCGAGGCGCTGCTCGGCCACGCGCTGGCATTCGATGCAGCGGCTCGCGCCGGGTGAAGCGCGCAGGCGCTCGACGCCGATGTCGCGCGTGCAATCCGCACACTGCCCGTAACTGCCGGACGCCAGGCGCTCGAGCGCCGCATCCAGCGCGCGCAACTCCTGCGCGTCGCGCGCAACCTCGGCGTTCCCGATGTCCACCATGAGATCGGCCACCGATTCATCGCCACGGTCCGTCACTTCGCCCGCGAGTCTGCCGTAGGACTCCGAGCGCGAACGTGCGACGCCAGCCTCGATCTCCGCGAGCAGCGCAGCGCGCCGCGATTCGATTGTCTGCTTGAGCGCGTCCAGCGTCTTCTGATTAAGCGGCATGTCCTGTCCTCGTGGTTGAAACTGGTATCTGTTCAGATTACCTGCAACCCGAGCAGCGCGCTTGACGAGCATCAAGCACCCCCGCCATTGCGCTGCGTCAAGCGGCCGGCCGCGACCCACTGAGCGGCATTTGATCCCGGTCAAAGCGCGCGCTGCCCGCCTCTTCTAGCCTCTACCCATCATTATCGTGGGAGATCCGCCATGACACGCAATGCAGGCATTCTGGACAGCACGCTGCGAATCGGCGCGGGAATGGTCCTTCTGGTGCTCGCGCTCGTTCCGGCCCTATCACCGTGGCTGGGTCTGCTTGGCGTGGTACTGGTCATGACTGGCGCCTACGGTTTTTGCCCTCTGTATCGCCTGATCGGCCTCAGCACCGAATCCCGCACCTGAAGCACACGGCGCGGCCCTAGTCGCGCCGCGATGGCTAAGCTCGCTTTTTTAGGTTTAGGTGCCGCCGGCTCGGCGTCATGCTTCCCGGCAGCGCGTGCCGCTGGACGCCTGAGCCGGCTAACCGCCGGGCTTGAGGTCCAGCAGCCGATGCTCGATCACGTAACGCACGAGGTCGGCCGTGCCGGAGAGGTTCATTTTCTGCAGGATGTGCGTCTTGTGGGTGCTGACAGTCTTTACCGACAGGTGCAGCGCTTCGCCGATCTCCGTCGGCCCGTGCCCATCGGCAAGCAGCAGCAGAATCTCGAACTCGCGATCGGACAGCGTGCGGTGCGGCGCCACCTGGTCGACCGCCGGCGCGGCCAGCAGGCCGGCGGCGGCCTCCTCGCTGATGTGCACCCCGCCCGCAGCGATCTTGTGGATCGCAGTAAGCAGCATGCTGGACGTGCCATCCTTGGTCAGGTAACCCGAGGCGCCGGCCTTCAGCGCGCGCGCCGCGTACTGGCCCTCGCCATGCATGGAGACGACGAGTATGCGCAGCCTGGGACGCTCCGCCTTCAGACGCTTGATCAGTTGAATACCGGACAGACCGGGCATCGACATGTCAAGCACCGCGACCTCGAAGCTCTCTTTCTTCACCAGTGCCAGGGCGTCATCGCCGCTCGCCGCCTCGCCGGCCACTTCCAGCGCGGCGTCCGTGCGCAGGATCTGCTTCACCCCCTCGCGCACCAACTGATGATCGTCCACGACGAGAACACGGATCATTCCCCGTCTCCGGCCGGCAATTCCGCGCGCGAGTGCATTCTCAACGGCAGGCTGATGCGCACCCGCGTACCGCCGCGCGGCGCACGCGCAATCTCCATCTGGCCGTCGGCGAACGAAACCCGCTCGCGCATCCCCTTCAGTCCGAAGGACTGGGCCTTCGCCAGGTCTGCGCTGTCGACCCCGCATCCGTCATCCTCCACTTCGAGACGGATCTCGGCATCGTCCGCGGCGAGCAGGATCCAGGCATGGCGCGCTCCGGCGTGGCGCGCGATGTTGGTGAGCGACTCCTGAAGCGCGCGGTAAAGCGTGTTCGCGAGCTTCTTGTCCAACTCCGTCAGGTCCTGATCGACTTTGAGTTCAAACCGGCACTCGATCCCGGAGCGCTGAGCAAATTCGTCCACCAGCCATCCGGCGGCGTCCGCCAGTCCGAGGTCATCCAGCATCAGCGGCCGCAGGTCGGAGGAGATGCGGCGCACCGAATGCACCAGCCGATCCAGCGCCTCGCCCATGCGCTGAATCTTCTCGCCGACAGCGGGACTACCGGCGGGGAGCTTCTCGTTCAGCCACGAGAGATCCATCTTGAGCGCGGTAAGCAGCTGGCCGAGCTCATCGTGCAGCTCGCGCGCGATGCGCGTCTTTTCCTCCTCGCGCGCATCGTGGACCTGCGCCGAGAGCTGGCGCAGTTCATCCTGCTGGCGCGCCAGCGCATCCGTCACCCGCTTGCGCACGGTAATGTCGCGCAGGATCACCGTAAAGAACTGCCTGCCGCCCTCGCTCGAGTGCGAGATCGAAGCCTCGATCGGAAATTCCTCGCTGCCGTCCCCGCGCAGGGCCCAGAGCGTGGTCGCATCGCCCATGCGCCGGCTCGTGGTGCCGGTTCGCCCGAAGCTCTGGACGTGCGAGCGATGCGCCTGGCGGAAACGCGTCGGCAGCAGGCGGTCGAGCGGCTGCCCGAGCATCTCCTCGCGGCGGCAGTGGAACACCTGCTCGGCGGCGCGGTTGAACAGCACGATCCTCTGGCTCTCATCCAGGCTGATGATCGCATCCATCGCCGACTCGACGATGGCGGCAAGGCGCACCTGACTGGCGCTCAGCGCACGGTGCATCTCTGCCGATTCCGCCTGCGACGCCAGCGCCATGCGTACTGCCATGAACAACCCGGCGGCGAGCACGCCCAGATTCGCGGCGATGTTCGCGACCTTCAGCCAGAGCACCTCGTCGCCGAAAAGCGCCGCACCGAAATTCAGCACGACCAGACCGGCGGCGGCGGCGGCGATAACCGCAAACATCCACGGCTTCAGGCCCGGGGCAGGGGCTGCCCCGGCTTCGCCTTGACGGAAGTCAAAATCATCCGTCCCCTTCTCAGTCATAGTTGCGCTGTAAAGGAATGCAATGGCTCCGTTCCAACTGCTCATAGATCCGCTTTTGCTGCGCCGGCACGCCCGGACGGGCGGCGAGCATGCGCGGTACGATTCCTACCCGACGTGCGATTACTTCGTCGAGGCCTTCGGTGAACAGGACGTCAGACACCGCATGGGCAGCGCGTTGACGGGGGAGGACCAGGCGCTTTCGATTTACCTTCATCTGCCCTTTTGCGAGGCGAGCTGCCGTTACTGCGGTTGCAGGAAGATTGCCGCGCGCCAGAGGGAGCGGGCGCAAAAGTATATCAAGTGTCTGGAGCGCGAAATACGCCTCGCGAGCGCGCTGGCCGGCGCAAAACGCAGCGCATCGCGTTTGCACTGGCGCTGCGCGCTGCCGGATACGATTTCGATGGATGCCGTCGCCCAACTAACGAATGCGATGCGCGGCGCCTTTTCATTGGAACCCGCGGCCGCTTGCGTGGTGGACATGGAAGCGCGCCCTGCGCTGCCCGGCCGGCTGCCCGAGCTTGCCGCCCTCGGCTACAACGAGTTGTCGCTGCTGGTGCAAGACTTCGTTCTCGCGACGCGCCAGACGCGCTCGCCCGCGCAAATCGGCGACGCGGTCGCGCAATACGGCCGGGAAGCGCGGGCGAGCGGCTTCCGTGCGCTGCATGCGGACGTGGTCTACGGACACCCTGCCGAGCACATGGACGGCTTCGCCGCGGTGCTGGACGAGGTGATCGGGCAGCATCCAGAGCGCATCACCCTGGAACCCTACCGTGTGCCCGGCGTCGCAACGAGAGAGACGCCGCGCGATGCGCCCGGCGCCGACACTGGCGAGATGGCCGCGCAGGTGCTTGCGGTCGGCACCGGCAAGCTGGTGAACGCCGGGTACCTGCACATAGGGATGACCACCTTCGCGAAGCCGGGTTCGACGCTCGCGGTGGCAAGATACCAGAATCGCTTGCAGTACGGTCCCGAGGGCTTCTCCGTGTTGCCGGAATCCCGTCTGCTCGGATTCGGACCCTCCGCCATCGGCCGCCTCGGCTCCAGTTACTGGCAGAATCTGCCCGACTTGGAGGACTATTGCGCTGCGTTGAATGCCGATCGGCTTCCGGTCTGGCGCGGCTTGGAGCTGATGCCGGACGACATCCTGCGGCGGGCGGTCATCCATGCCCTGATCTGCAACTCCCGCGTTTCGATCGAGGCAATCGAGCGCGGCCATCTGATCAACTTTCAACGCTACTTCGCGAGCGAGCTGGAAAAGCTTGCACGCCTTGCCGATGAGGGATTGATCGAGCTGAACCCCGACTGGATCATCGTCATGCCACAGGGCAAGCTTATGGTGCGGGCGGTTTGCGAGGTCTTTGACCGCCAGCGCAGCGCCCTGCGCCGCCGCACTGCGGTGCAGCGGATCTGACCGGCCGGCACCGGCTGCAGCAGCGGCGCCCTTGCGCCGCGCCCGCGCCGCTCTCTTGCGCCGCGCCCGCGCGGCGTGCAACATGCAGGCTGCCTGATCCCCAAGACGAACGCACAAGGAGACGCGCATGACGATCACCCCGATTACGGCGGGCCTGCTGGCACTTGTAATGCTGTTTCTCAGTGGCATAGTCATCGCAGGAAGGGTCAAGTTCAAGGTCGATCTGGGCGACGGCGGCAATGAGACCATGCGGCGGCGCATCCGTGCGCAGGCAAACTTCGTCGAGTATGTCCCGATGGCTCTGATTCTCATGCTGCTCGTGGAGAGCGGCGAAATCGGTCCAGGCTGGTTACTCACCGCCATGGGTGCGGTGCTGGTTATCGCGCGCGTGTGGCATGCGCAAGGCTTGCTCTCCAGCTCCGGCACCTCGGCGGGCAGATTTATGGGTACCAACCTGACGGCACTGGTAATTCTCACCGGCGCGGTGGCAACGATCGGACGCGGCGCCGGGTTCTGGTAGCTGCGACACGCAATTGCGCGGTGTCCAGTCCATCCTTGCTCCCAGTCTCCTTGACTCCGGTCAAGTCGCGGACGGAAGATGAAAACCGCAAGGAGCGGCGCGCGCGCTACTGATGATCTACATGGACACCGGCGCGTTGGTTCCGGTCTTCATCCGCGAACCGAAGAGCCAGGCCATCGTGGCGTGGCTCGAGGCCACCGGCGAGCGCCTGATGGTCAGCGAATGGGCGATCGCGGAGTTTTCGAGCTGAACGTGCTCTACGACCAATATTGCAATCCGAGTAAAACCAAGCGGAGGAAAACACGATGACTGTCGACTGGACGCATTTCACCCCCTGGACTTCGCTCGCCGGAGGCATCGTGATCGGCCTTGGCGCGGCGATGTTCGTCCTGCTCAACGGCCGCGTCGCCGGGATCAGCGGAATTCTCGGCGGCCTGCTGGTGACTAAACGCGAGGACGCCGCCTGGCGCATCGCCTTTCTCGCCGGGCTGCTCGCCGCGCCTGCCGTCTGGCTGCTGGCCGCGCCCGCCGTGCAACCGCGCATCGACGCCGGAATCGGCACGCTGCTGGCTGCCGGGCTGCTGGTCGGCGTTGGGACGAGCTACGGCTCCGGCTGCACCAGCGGGCACGGCGTGTGCGGGCTGTCGCGCCTGTCGCCCCGCTCTCTGATCGCCACGGCCAGCTTCATGTTTGCCGGCTTCGTTACCGTCTACCTCGCGCGTCACGCGTTCGCCTGAAGGAGAGTCCGATGAATACACTCAGCGCATTCGCCGCCGGAATCGTTTTCGGCATCGGACTGATCATCGGCGGTATGACCGATCCCGGCAAGGTGATCGGCTTTCTGGATCTCGCTGGCTCCTGGGATCCCTCCCTCGGCCTTGTGATGGGCGGCGCTATCCTTGTCGGTCTGTTCGCCTTCGGCTTCGCGAAGCGCCGCACCACGACCCTGCTCGGCGGCGCGATGCACCTGCCCAAGAATTCGGACATCGACCCACGACTGATCATCGGCAGCCTGCTGTTCGGCGCCGGCTGGGGGCTCGCCGGCTTCTGTCCCGGTCCGGCGCTGGTATCCCTGGGGGCCGGCCAGGAAAAAGCTGCCGTATTTGTCGCCGCGATGCTTGCCGGAATACTGATCTACGTGGCCGCCGAGCGGTTGATACACGAGCCGAGAAGGCGCGCTCGCCGGCCGGCCTGAAGCCACAAGTCGAGTGCGCTGGCTCGCCAGCAGCGCCCGGACCTTCCTGGCGGGCCTCGTGGCTGCGCGCCTACCGGCAACGTAAGCCACGCGATCCGGGGCTCGACCGCCCCCAGGAGCAGACGCTGCCTTGACATGCGTCAAACGCACGCCCGCGCGCCAGCGTAGGCTTGCCTCAGCACCCTGCGGTGCACTTTACGAATGGGAGACCTCATGTACAAGCACATTCTCGTCCCGACTGACGGTTCGGCGCTGTCGATGAAAGCAGTGCGCACCGCCGCCACGCTCGCGAAGCAGCTCGGCGCCCGCATCACCGGCCTGTTCGTGATGCCGGCGAGTTCCGGTTTCCATGCTGATGGTTCGTCCGCGGGGCACGAAATCGTCGACAAGCACCTCAGGGAATCGGCGACGCGAGAAGGCAGGAAAGCGCTCGCCGCGCTCGAGATCGAGGCGGGCACAAATTCCGTCCCTTACGACGGCCTATTGGAGGCCGGTGACGAGCCGTGGAGAGTCATCACGCACGCCGCCGAGTCGAAGCATTGCGATCTCATCGTCATAGCCTCGCACGGCCGCAAGGGCCTCGAAGGCATACTGCTGGGCAGCGAAACAGTAAAGGTGCTTACCCACACCAAGATCCCGGTGCTGGTGTGCAGGTGACAAGCCCCTCATCCTCAGGATAAAGCGTACCCGCTAGGCAAACAGCGCAAGCCCTACGAAGGCGGCGGCGACCACGGACGCCATAGCAGGCAGACAGCGCCAGAAAAGCGTCGCGCCGCCGGCAACGCGCACGATGCCAAGCTTGAAAGCGCCGTTTGCGCACACCGCAATCACGGTCGCAGCGGCGACCTGCCCCGCCGAGAGCCGCTCGAGGCCGAACAGCCGCAGATTGGACAGCGTGATGGCATCGACATCGGTGAGGCCGCTTGCCGCCGAAAGCAGATATACCCCCTTGCTGCCCCAGCGGTCACCCAGCCACGCGGCAAGCACGAGCACCACTGCGTACAGCGCCGCGAAGCCAAGCGCAGCACGCAACTCGGTCGGATTGCCGACCGGCGGCATGGTCAGCTCATGCCCTGCCGCAGCGCGCGATCTCGCCAGCCAGTAGATGGCGGCGCCCGCCGCAAGCCCCAGCCCCAGCACCGGACCCAGAACCACGAGTACGCTCGGCGCCAGCAGCGCGGCAAGTCCGGCAAGGCGCAGCAGCAGAACTAAGTTGGCTACCAGTATGACCGTGGTTGACGTGGCGATGGCGCCGCTGTCGACGTCCGTACCACGCGCATGGCGCGAATAGGCAAGCGTGGTGGCCGTGCTGGAAACCAGCCCGCCGAGCAGACCGAGCAGGATCGCGCCGTGGGTGCCGCCGACCATCTGCATCGCCACGTAGCCGGCCAGCGACACCCCGCTCACAAGCACCACCATGTACCAGACGTGCCGGGGGTTCAGCGCGTCATAGGGCCCGAAGCCCTGATCCGGAAGCAGCGGCAGCACGACGAAGGCGACCACCGCGAACTGCAGTATCGAAACCACGTCGCGCCGCTGCAGGCCGCGCGCCGCGCCGCCCAGCTCCGCCTTGAAATAGAGCAGCACCGTAGCAAGTACCGCGAGAATCACCGCCAGGCGCGCATAGCCCGACACGGCGATCGCGGCGAGCAGATAGCAGGCCGCCGCCGCCGCGATGGTGGTCGTTCCGGGGTCCGGGTCATGGGCCTGTTCATCGCGGTGATAGTAGGCGGCGATCATCATCAAAGCGACCGCGCCGAGTCCGACCGCCATGATGGAAGGCGCCGCGAAGATATCCGACAGCACCGCGGCAAGCCCCCCCGCCAGCGCAACCAGAGCGAACGTGCGCAGACCCGCCTTCGCCGTGGGAGTGCGCTCGCGCTCCAGGCCAATCAGCAAGCCGATGGCGAGCGCGGTGACGAATTGCGGAAGCCGTTCCAGGCCCTGCTCGACAAGCCAGTCTAGATTCATGTCGATGCGGCGCGCCGAGCGTGCCTAGTCGCGATCTGGACGATTGCGCGCTGGTCCAGGGCGCCGGCCACCCGCTCGAGCTCGCTGCCTTCGCGAAACACGATCAGCGTCGGGATGGCACGAATCGCAAAGCGCGCCGCGAGGTTCTGTTCTTCATCCGTATTCACCTTCGCGAAGCGGGCGCGCTTGCGCAACTCGCCCGCCGCGCGTTCGAACGCGGGCGCCATGCCGCGGCAGGGCCCGCACCACGGCGCCCAGAAATCGACCACCACGGGAAGGCCGCTGCGGGCGACGAAGGCATCGAATCTCGAACTACCCAGCGTCACCGGACTCGCGTCCAACACCGGCGCGCGGCACTTACCGCAAAGCGGCTCCTCATCCAGACGTGTCTGCGGGATGCGGTTGGCAGTAAAGCAATGCGGACAGACGACTATGACGGGATGCGGGCGATCGGTCATGTTGTCGCTTCGCGAAACGCTTGCTACGCCCAGGCTATGCCGAGCAGGATTGCGGACAAGCCGAGTGCATGGCGTGCGCGGGTCTCAGTCGACCAGCACGAAGCGCCCGCCTTTGACTTCCGACATACGCAACGACCCCGGCGCCAGACCGAGATGGTCGGACGGATGCAAGTGGTAGACGCCGGTCACGCCGACGAAACCCTGAATTCCCTCCAGCGCCGCCCGAACATCCCACAACCCGATGTCCTCCAGGCGCAAGATCGCCCGCGTCGCGATTGCGGCGGCATCGCGCCCATACCCTGCAAATGGGCAGGGCGCATCGCCGTAGCGCTCCTTGAACTGCGCGACAAATGCTGCAACCGGAGCGCGCACCGGATCGTTTTCCGCAAGCTGATCCGCGATGGCGAGCGGCGGCGTAGTGACACGCACCCCCTCCGCGGCCGGGCCGGCGGCGCGCAGGAACTCCGGGCATGCCGCCGCGTGCGTCTGGTACAGGGGCGCCTTGAGGCCGGCCTCGCGAGCCTTGCGGGTCGCCAGCGGCGCGAGGTCGCCCGCAGCCACAATTAGAATCGCGCCGGTGTTACGCGCGGCGGCGAGACTCGCCATCTGCGGTTCGATATTGCTGCCGTCCCTGCGAATCATGACCACCCCGGCGAGCCGAATGCCGTAGTTCTTGAATCCCAGGCCCTGCGGATGGGTGAAATCGCGCAACTCCTGTCTCGCAGCCTTGCCAAAGCCGCTCGACTCCGCGACCAGCGAAATCTCGCGCAATCCGCGCTTGCGCATGTCGGCCAGCACGCTGATGATCGACATTCTCTCGGTCGGTGGAATCTTGAAAACGAAGCTGCGCCGCGGCTCCACGATGCGCGCGCTCGCCCCCAACGCGATGAAGGGGACACCCGCCTTCTGCGCTACCGCAGCAATCGCCAGACTCGTGTCGGTCGTGCTGCCGCCGATCAGGAGATCAAAGTTACCGGGATTGGCGAGTTCGCGCGCAATGGTCTCCGCTTTGCGCGCATTGCTTTCATCATCGCGCACCGTGAGCGTGATCGGGTGCGCGAGAACCCCGCCAGCGGCGTTCTCGCGCTCGATTTCCAGCTCCAGCGCTTTCTTCTCCGGGGAGCCCAGGTAGCCTGCGGGTCCAGTCACCGAAAGGATCGCAGCGATGCGGATCGGGCCAGGCCTGTGGTGGGCAGACGCGGCGCCCTGCGCAAGCACGGAGGCGACAAAAAAAATCAGTACCAGAAAACGCTGCATAGTGGACTCCCTTGAGCTTGGCAGGTGCATTCCAGGCCGCGCCCGCCGCATTGTATTGACCAGCCGCCAACTATAACCGGGAAGCACCGGGAAGCGCGCCACGCGACGCATCTCAGGCGGCGCCATCCTCCCCGGCCGATTCGCGCCCGCGCGCCGGCGCCTGCGCGATCATGCAGTCGGTGGTCAGGATCAGGCTGGCGATCGAGGCGGCGTTCTGCAATGCCGTGCGCGTCACCTTGCAGGGATCGAGCACTCCCATCTGCACCAGGTCGCCGAATTGTCCGGTTGCGGCATTGAAGCCGAAATTGCCCTCGCCCTCGACGACACGCTGCAGCACCACGGCTGGCTCGCCGCCCGCGTTCTGCACGATCTGGCGCAGCGGCTCCTCCAGCGCGCGCAGCACGATCCGGATCCCCGCATCCTGGTCGGAATTCTCGCCGTGCAGCTCCTTGATGTGCTCGCGCGCCCTCAGCGGCGCCACCCCTCCGCCCACCAGCACGCCCTCCTCCACCGCGGCGCGCGTCGCATGCAGGGCGTCCTCGGTACGGCTCTTGCGCTCCTTCATCTCGGTTTCGGTCGCCGCGCCGACCCTGATCACGGCGACGCCGCCGCCGAGCTTGGCGGCTCGCTCGCGCAGCTTTTCCTTGTCATAGTCGCTGCTCGATTCCTCGACCTGCTGCTTGATCTGCGTCACGCGCGCGGCAATCGCCTTGGGATCGCCCGCGCCGCCGATCAGTATGGTGTCGTCCTTGTCGATCTCGATGCGTTTCGCCCGGCCTAGATCCTCCGGCGCGGCCTTCTCCAGGGTCAGGCCGGCTTCCTCCGAAATCACCCTGCCGCCGGTCAGGATGGCGATGTCTTCGAGCATCGCCTTGCGCCGGTCGCCGAAGCCCGGCGCCTTCACCGCGCAACTGCGCAGCACGCCGCGCAGCGTGTTGACCACCAGCACGGCAAGCGCCTCGCCCTCGATCTCCTCCGCGATCACGAGCAGCGGCCGGCTCATCTTCGCCACCTGCTCCAGAATCGGAAGCAGATCACGCACCGCGGCAATCTTCTTGTCGTGCAGCAGGATGACGGCATCCTCCAGCACCACCATCTGCTTTTCGGCGTTGTTGATGAAGTAGGGTGAAAGATAGCCGCGATCGAACTGCATGCCTTCAACGACTTCCAGCTCGTTCGCCAGGCCCTTGCCATCCTCTACCGTGATCACCCCTTCGCGCCCGACCTTCTGCATCGCCTCAGCGACCATCTCGCCGATCGAAGTATCGTTGTTCGCGGAGATCGAGGCCACCTGGGCGATTTCCTTGCGCGTGTCGCAGGGACGGGCGAGCGAGTGCAGCGCCTGCACTACCGCCGCCGCCGCCTGGTCGATACCGCGCTTGAGGTCGATCCGGTTCATGCCCGCGGCGACGTACTTCATCCCCTCGTTGACAATCCCGGCCGCGAGAATCGTCGCCGTGGTCGTGCCGTCGCCCGCGACTTCCGATGTTTTCGCCGCCACTTCGCGCACCATCTGTGCACCCATGTTCTCGAATCTGTCCTCGAGTTCAATTTCCTTGGCCACGATGACGCCGGAATTGATCACCGTAGGCGGGCCGAAGCTGCGCTCGATCACCACCGTACGCGCCTTGGGGCCGAGCGTGATGCGCACCGCATCGGCGAGCGCATTCATACCCTTCAGCAGCTTGGCGTGCGCCGCCTCGCCGAACAACAGTTGTTTCGCGGCCATGGAGAACTCTCCATCAATGCGCCGTCCGAGATCGGAAGGCATTCGGACGGAGATTAGCCAGTGCGGGCGGGCGATAATTGATGAGGATCAAGCCCGGGTATCCCGGATCAGCCGGCTCGGGCACCATCGGACGGACAGTTGCCTCATCTGAAGTTGGGCTTGTTTGACCTTTATCATGTCCCCGCCGACCGACGGGCCATAGCCTTTGGCAAGCCGCTGCTCGCTGAAGAACCGTGGGACGCAACTGAGAGCGGGATTTGCGATTGACCGATAACGCTGAGCACCAACAATGAACGCCCCCACCCGGGGAAGAGACACGCCTGAATCCGGACGGCTGCACGGCGTGGGTTCGCTCTATGCGCTGGCTGGCGTTCTGGCGCTGACCGGCTGCTCGCTCGCCCCCCGCCACGAAACCCCGCCGCTGCCGGTCGCCTCCGCTTATCCAGCCGATACGGGGGTACAGGCGAGCGCGACCTCCGCCGGCCGGACCGCAGCCGAAACCGCGTGGCGCGATTATTTCGTCGATCCGCATTTGCAGGCGCTGATTGCACTGGCACTGGAAAACAGCGCCGACCTGAAGAGCGCACTGTTGCGCGTCGCGGAAGCCCGTGCCGCTTTCGGCATCCGGCGCGCCGAGCAGTTTCCAACGATTGCGGGCAGCATCGATGGCAGCCGGGGGCGCACCCCGGCGGAGCTCAGTCCGACCGGACGGGCGCAGATCGGCAGTCAGTATCAAGCGGGTGTCGGACTCACCGCCTGGGAACTCGATTTCTGGGGCCGGGTGCGCAACCTAAAGGATGCGGCGCTGGAAACCTATCTCGCCACGGACGAGGCGCGCCGCGCCACCACCGTCGGCCTGATCGCCCAGGTCGCCGACGCTTATCTTGTGCTGCGCGAACTGGATGAGCGCAGCGCGCTCGCCCGCCGGAGCATTGCCAGCCGCGAGGAATCGCTGCGTATCTTCGGCCGGCGCCACGAAGTCGGCACGATCGCGAGCGCGGACCTGGTGCAGGTGAAAACCCTGCTTTACCAGGCGCGATCCCTGGCGGCTCAGCTCGAACAGGCGCGCGCGGGCCAGGCGCATGCGCTGGCCTTGCTGGTCGGGACAGCGCTCCCGGTACTGCCGGAGGATGCGCGCGTCGACGACAATGCGGTGTTGCATGACCTGCGCGTCGGCCTGCCTTCGGATCTGCTGCTGCAGCGCCCCGATATCGTTGCCGCGGAGCATCTGCTGCGCGCCGCCAACGCAAATATCGGTGCTGCGCGGGCGGCTTTTTATCCGCGCATTGCGCTGACCGGCGCCGTCGGTACGGCCAGTGCCGAACTGGACGGCCTGTTCGATGCGGGCAGCCGCGCCTGGCGTTTTCTGCCCAGTCTGTCCGTGCCGATTTTTGACGGCGGGCGCAACCGCGCCGCGCTCGACCTCGCCGAAGTGCGCCGTGAGCTCACGGTGGTGAATTACGAGAAAACCGTGCAGACAGCCTTCCGCGAGGTAGCCAACGCTTTGTCGGCGCGCCACTGGCTCGCCGAGCAGGTGCGCCTCTCGCGGGCGACGCTCGCGGCGCAAGCCGAACGGGTACGCCTCGCCAAGCTGCGTTACGAGCATGGCACCACGTCCTACTTCGAGGTGCTGGATGCGCAGCGCGAGCTGCTCGCCGCCGAGCAGCAACTGGTACTGACGCGACGCACACTGTTATCGAGCCGCGTCAGCCTGTATGCCGCCCTGGGCGGCGGCAGCCAGGAATTCTTCGAGCCGCGGGCACCGGCGGCTCGCCCCGTCAATTGATAACCGAACCGCGGGAAACCCGTCTATGAATCGTTCAAGCAGCAAAATTCTGCTGTTGGCCGCCGCCGCGCTTGTCGTCGCGATAGCGGCCTGGGCCGTCTGGTCCCGGATGCGGCCCGCGGAGCTGGGCGAGGCCTTCGTCAGCGGCAATGGCCGCATCGAGGCCACCGAAATCGACGTCGCCACCAAATATGCGGGCCGGGTGACGGAGATCTTCGCCGGCGAGGGCGACTTTGTGAAAGCCGGCCAGGTGCTGGCGCAGATGCAGATCGAGGTGCTCAACGCTCAGCGCGACGAGGCGCGCGCCCACCAGCAGCAGGCGATCAATGGCGTTGCCAGCGCCGAAGCCATGGTCAAGGTGCGCGAGAGCGATCTGGCTGCGGCACAGGCCGTGGTGGTGCAGCGCGAGAGCGAACTGGATAACGCCAGCCGGCGCCTGGCGCGATCGCGCACCCTGTCGCGCGAAGGCGCGGCATCGCTCCAGCAGCTTGACGACGATCAGGCGGCAGTGCGCTATGTCGAAGCCGCCCTGGCCGCGACCACCGCCCAGGTCGCGGCCGCCCAGGCCGCCATTGGCGCGGCCCAGTCCCAGGTTACCGGGGCGCGTTCCACCGTGGCGGCGGTAGGCGCCACCATTGCGCGCATCGAGGCCGACATCGCCGACAGCCAGCTCAAGGCGCCGCGCGACGGCCGCGTGCAATACCGTGTCGCCCAACCCGGCGAGGTGCTCGGCGGGGGCGGCAAGGTGCTCAACATGGTGGACCTGAGCGACGTCTACATGACCTTCTTCCTGCCGGAAACGGTGGCCGGCAAGGTGGCGCTGGGCAGCGAGGCGCGCATCGTGCTCGATGCGGCGCCGGGCTACGTCATTCCTGCGCGCGTGTCATTCGTTGCGAGCGTCGCGCAATTCACGCCCAAGACGGTGGAAACCGCCAGCGAGCGCCAGAAACTCATGTTCCGGGTGAAGGCCCGCATCGACCCGCAACTGCTCAAGCAGAATTTGCAACAGGTCAAGACCGGTCTGCCGGGGGTTGCCTGGCTCAGGCTGGACCCGCAGGGCGAGTGGCCGCAATCGCTGACGGTGAAGGTACCCGGGTGACGCCGGTAAACCCCGGCGGCGCGCCGGTCGCCCGCCTGGCCGGCGTGCGCCTGCGCTACGGCAAAACACTGGCGCTGGACACGCTCGATCTGGAAATTCCCTCCGGCTGCATGGTGGGTCTGATCGGCCCGGACGGCGTCGGCAAATCCAGCCTGCTGGCGCTGATCTCGGGGGCGCGCGCGGTGCAACAGGGGCAGGTGGAGGTGCTGGGCGGCGATATGCGCGCCGCGCGCCACCGCAACCGGATCTGCCCTTCGATTGCCTACATGCCGCAGGGCCTGGGCAGGAATCTTTACCCGACCCTGTCGGTCGAGGACAACCTGCAGTTTTTCGGCCGCCTGTTCGGCCACAAAGCGGGTGAACGCCGACGGCGTATCGATGGACTGACGCAAGCGATGGGGCTTTATCCTTTCCTCAGTCGCCCTGCCGGCAAACTGTCCGGCGGCATGAAACAGAAACTAGGCCTGTGCTGTGCGCTGATCCACGACCCGGATCTGCTGATTCTTGACGAGCCGACCACCGGGGTCGATCCGCTGGCGCGCACTCAATTCTGGTCGCTGATTGCCCGTATCCGCCGGGAGCGTACGGGCATGAGCGTTATGGTGGCCACCGCCTACATGGAGGAGGCGGAACGCTTTGACTGGCTGGTGGCGATGGACGCGGGCCGGATTCTCGCCACCGGTACGCCGCAGGCGCTGCACGAACGCACCAATACGGCTACGCTGGAGGAGGCCTTCATCGCGCTGCTGCCGGAAGAAAGGAAGCGCGGCCACCGCGCGGTCGTGGTGCCGCCCGTCTCCGACGGCGAGGAGATCGCCATCGAAGCGCGCGACTTGACCATGCGCTTCGGCGACTTCACCGCCGTCGATCATGTCAACTTTCGCATCGCCCGCGGGGAGATCTTCGGCTTTCTCGGCTCCAACGGCAGCGGCAAGACCACTACCATGAAAATGCTGACCGGCCTGCTGCCGCCGAGTGAAGGCGAAGCCTGGCTGTTCGGGCAGAAAGTGGACGCACACGACATCGCCACGCGGCGGCGTGTCGGCTATATGTCGCAGGCGTTTTCGCTGTACTCCGAACTCAGCGTTGAGCAAAATTTGCTGTTGCATGCGCGCCTCTTCAAGGTGCCGGAGTCGATGATTCCGCCGCGGGTCGGCGAACTGATGGCTCGTTTTGGGCTGGACGGCGTGCCCGATGCCCTGCCCGACAAGCTGCCGCTCGGCATGCGCCAACGCCTGTCGCTGGCAGTTGCGATGGTGCATGACCCGGAACTGCTGATCCTCGATGAGCCGACCTCGGGCGTCGACCCGGTGGCGCGCGATGGTTTCTGGCAGTTCCTGGTCGATCTGTCGCGCACCGACAAGGTGACGATCTTCATCTCGACCCACTTTATGAATGAGGCCGAGCGCTGCGACCGTATTTCGCTGATGCACGACGGGCGGGTGCTGGCCAGCGACGCGCCGGCCGAGCTGGTCGAAAAGCGCGGCGTGAAGACGCTGGAAGAGGCCTTCATCGGCTACCTGGAAGCCGCCGGCGCACAAGACCGGCACGTGCCGCCCGCAGCCGCAGCGGTCGTCGTTCCAGCCGCGGCCAGCCTGTTCTTGGAGCGAGCGCGCGCGCCGCGCCGCCGCTTCAGCCCGGCACGCGCCTTCAGTTACAGTCTGCGCGAGGCGCTGGAACTGCGGCGTGACCCGGTGCGTATGGTGATGGCGCTGTTCGGCAGTCTGATTCTGATGCTCATCATGGGCTACGGCATCACCCTGGATGTGAACGATCTCAGCTACGCCGTGCTCGACCGCGACCAGACCACGCTCAGCCGGAATTACGACCTGAACCTCTCCGGTTCGCACTATTTCGTGGCGCGACCACCGATCACCGACTATGCCGAGCTCGACCGGCGCATGCGCAGCGGCGAACTGTCGCTGGCCATCGAAATCCCCGCCGGTTTCGCGCGCGACGTGCAGCGCGGCTCCCCGGTACAGATCGGCGCCTGGATCGACGGCGCGATGCCGCAGCGGGCCGAAACGGTGCGGGGTTATGTGCAGGGCATGCACCAGGGCTGGCTGATCGAGACCGCGAAAACCCGCTTCGGCCGGGACCAGACGGCCGGCGCCGTCAGCGTCGAGACGCGCTTTCGCTACAACCCGGATGTAAAGAGCCTGCCCTCCATGGTGCCGGCGGTGATTCCCATGCTGCTGTTGATGATTCCCGCCATCCTGAGCGCGCTGTCGGTGGTGCGCGAAAAGGAACTCGGTTCGATCGTCAACCTCTACGTCACGCCGGTGACCCGCAGCGAATTCCTGCTCGGCAAGCAACTGCCCTACGTGGTGCTCGCCATGATAAATTTTTTGCTGATGAGCCTGCTCGCCGTGACCCTGTTCGGCGTGCCGGTCAAGGGCAGCTTCATGACGCTCACGCTGGCGACGCTGCTCTACGTCGCCTATGCCACCGGCTTTGGCCTGTTCGCCTCCACGTTCACCCGCAGCCAGATCGCGGCGATGTTCTTCGCGGTCATGGGTTCGATGCTGCCGACCATCCAGTTCGCGGGCATGATCGACCCGGTCTCGTCGCTCGAAGGCGCCGGCAGGGTGATCGGGAACATCTACCCCGCCACGTACTACATCACCATCAGTCGCGGCGTATTCAACAAAGCCCTGGGCTTGACGGATCTGTATGGCTATTTCGCGCCGCTCGCCCTGGGCGCCCTGGTCATATCGGGATTATCGATCGCCCTGTTGAAAAAACAGGAGCGCTGAACATGAGCCGGGCCGCCAACATCTACCGTCTTGGCGTCAAGGAGCTGTGGAGCCTGCGGCGCGATCCGATCATGCTGGTGCTGATCGTATTCAGTTTCACGGTCATGATCTACGTTGCCGCGACCCACATGCCGGACTCGCTCAGCAGGGCGCCGATTGCGATCGTCGATGAGGATGACTCGCCGCTGTCGGCGCGGATCATCTCGGCCTTTTATGCGCCGCAGTTCTTGCCGCCGATGCGTGTCACGCTGTCCGAGGTCGATGCCGGCCTCGATGCCGGCCGGTACACCTTTTCGCTCAATATTCCGCCCAACTTCCAGCGCGACGCGCTGGCCGGGCGCGCGCCGGCGATCCAGCTCAATGTGGACGCCACGCGCATGAGCCAGGCCTTCAGCGGCAGCGGCCATGTGCAGCAGATCGTGCTTGGCGAGGTGAACGAATTCGTCCGGCGCTATCGCGCCAACCCCGTCCCGCCGGTGGAGCTGGCGTTGCGCGTGCGCTTCAACCCGGCCTTGACGCAGGCATGGTTCGGCTCGGTGATGGAGCTCATCAATATGGTTACCATGCTGTCGATCATACTGGCCGGCGCGGCGCTGATCCGCGAGCGCGAGCACGGCACCATCGAACACCTGCTGGTGATGCCTGTCACACCGGCTGAGATCATGCTGGGCAAGATCTGGTCGATGGGGCTGGTCGTCTTGTTGGTGACGGCATTCTCGCTGCACTTTGTCGTACAGGGTGCGCTCAAGGTGCCGATCGAGGGCTCGGTGATTTTGTTCCTGGCCCTTGCGGCGCTGCATCTGTTCGTCACCACCTCGATGGGCATTTTCATGGCGACCCTGGCCCGCAGCATGCCGCAGTTCGGTCTGTTGATGATGCTGATACTACTGCCGATGCAGATGCTCTCGGGCGGCATCACGCCGCGCGAGAGCATGCCGGTCTTCGCGCAGAACGTGATGCAGGTCGCCCCCACCACGCATTTTGTCGCCGCCGCCCAGGCAATCCTTTATCGGGGCGCCGGATTGGAGGTGGTGTGGCCGCAGTTTCTCGCGCTGGTGATTATCGGTGCGCTGTTTTTCATCGCCGCGCTGGCCCATTTCCGCAACAGTATCAGCCGGATGGCTTGATGGCTTTTTAGGCTCGACGATCTCGATGCCGGCTTGCGCAAGATAACCGTTGCAAGGGCATAGAAACTACAATCTCTGCTCCGTCCGCCCTTGAACCGGGCTGGCGACGCAATCCCTTGATCAAGGTCAAGCGCCGTCCCTTCCGCACTGGCGTAATGAGAGCGGCCAGACCCAGAAAGCGAGCGCGCCAATGAGGAGATACGGGGAAATACGAACACGCGGGGTGGCAATCCGCTCCGAAGGCCGCGTGCTGCGCGGCCGCCTGAGAATTCCGGCGCAAGCGCGGGGAATCCTGCTGCTGCTCGACGACGTTGCGGCCAGCGTCGACCTCGCGCGCGCGCTCGGGGGCTTGGGCATGGCATCGCTCGCTGTCGACCTTGGCGAGCCGGAGCCGGCCAACGCCTCGAACGGGACTCCTGATGGCCGGTGCTCAAGACTGTTCGATGTATTGCAATGGCTTTGCGTGCAGCCGAAGATCAGCGCGCTGCAGATCGGCTTTTTTGCCAGGAGTCTGAATGGCGCTGCAGCGCTGATCGAGGCCGCGCGAAGGCCTGATGTCGTGCAAGGGCTCGCTCTTCAGGAGGCGATCCTGGCCGGCGCGGGACCATGGCTGAATCGGCTGCGCATTCCAATTCTGCGCGCGGCAGACGGTATCGAAGCTCCTGTTCTGGCCACCTGGTTAGTGCATAACATCTTCAAACCGTCCCCGAGCGGCCCGCTGTCGGCAACCCCGGCCCGCGCACCCGACCCGTCACGGACGACCTGCCTTAGAGCCACGCGGTATCATGAGCGTGCGCCGCGCCAGACCGGACGGCTTACCTTCGCACGCTGAGGACCGACATGTTCGAATCCGCCGAGATAGGCCACAAACTTTCCAAGAGCGAGTACAAGCGCATCGAGCCCAAGCTGCGGGCTGATCTTCTGGATGTGCAGTTCGACCTGGCGAAGAACGGGCGCTTTCCGGTGATCGCCCTGATCTCCGGGGTGCGCGGCGCCGGCAAGGGCGAAACCGTCAACCTGCTGAACGAGTGGATGGACCCGCGCCACATCCACACCTACGCCTTCGACAATCCCTCGGACGAGGAGCGCGAGCGGCCGCCGATGTGGCGCTACTGGCGCACCCTGCCGCCGAAGGGAAAGGTCGGCATTCTGTTCGGCTCCTGGTACACGGCGCCGATCATCAATCGCGTGTTCAAGACCAGCAAGGAGGCCGACCTCGCGATCGCGCTGGATGGCATCAATCGCTTCGAGCGCATGCTCGCCGATGAGGGCGCGCTGATTCTGAAGTTCTGGTTCCACCTTTCCAAAGGCCGGCAGAAGAAACGCCTGCGCTCGCTGCAGGAGAACCCCGATACCGCCTGGCGCGTGACCGAGCGCGACTGGGATTTCTTCAAGTACTACGACCGCTTCTACCGCATCAGCGAAGACGCGCTGCGCCGCACCAGCACCGGCTGGTCGCCGTGGATCGTGGTCGAGGGATCGGACCCGGAATACCGCGCGGTCACCGTCGGCAAGACACTGCTGGATGCGATGCGCAAGCGCCTGGACGCGCCGAAGGCGGCGACGCCGGACAAGACCGTGGCGCAGAAGGACGCCCCGATCGCCCGGCCGGTCGACAAGCTGCACATCCTGGAGAAACTTGACCTCAGCGCCACGCTCGCCAAGCCGAAGTATGAAAAACAGGTGGACAAGCTGCAGCGCAAACTGGCGATCCTCACCCGGCACCCGAAATTCGCGCAGCGCAACGTGGTACTGCTTTTCGAGGGCATGGACGCCGCCGGCAAGGGCGGAGCGATCCGCCGGGTCACCGGCGCGCTCGATGCCCGCCTCTACCACACGATACCGATCGCGGCGCCGACCGAAGAAGAGCGCGCCCAGCCCTACCTGTGGCGCTTCTGGCGCCACCTGCCGCGCAAGGGCCGCTTCACCATTTATGACCGCAGCTGGTACGGGCGCGTCCTGGTGGAGCGGATCGAGAAGTTCTGTGCCGAGGAAGCCTGGCTGCGCGCCTATGCGGAGATAAACGATTTCGAGCACCAACTGGCGCAGAACGGCGCCATCGTGGCCAAATTCTGGCTGCAGATCTCGAAGGCCGAGCAATACAAGCGCTTCAAGCTGCGCGAGCGCACGCGCTTCAAGCGCTTCAAGATCACGGCCGAGGACTGGCGCAACCGCGGGCAATGGGATCCCTACCAGATCGCCGCGGCCGACATGATCGAGCGCACGAGCACCGCCTACGCGCCCTGGGTGCTGGTGGCCGCGAACGACAAGTACCACGCCAGAGTCAAGATCCTGGATCACATCGTGACGGCGATCGAGCGCGCACTGGGTTGAAAACCAGGCAGGTTGAAAACCAGACAGGTTGAAAACCAGGCAGGCTGAAAACCAGGCAGGCTGAAGGGGGTAAATATCCCCCTGCAAAGCCGAGGGGCCTTCCTTGGCAGGCTAGGAGGCTTGCAGGGTGCGCAGTTCCGTGTTGGTATAACGCAGGCGCAACGCGAGAATCTGCGCCAGCCCCTCGAAGAGGTTGATTGCGAGCATCCGGTGCGACGCCGTGAGCTCGTTGAACCTGGCGCGCGATAGCACGTACAGGTCCGCGTCCCCGTCAGTGACCGCATTGGCCGAGCGCTCGTTGCGGTCGAGAAACGACATTTCGCCGAAGAAGTCGCCGCGCCCGAAGGTGGCGAGATGGTGCGCCTGGTTTTCGCCCAGCGGCAGCATGATGCGCACCGCTCCGCGGCGGACCAGGAATAGTTCATCCCCGGTTTCACCGAGCGAGAAGATCCGCTCTCCGGCCTTCAGTGAACGCTTCTCCATGCAGGCTTCCAGCTCCACCAGCGTTTCCTGCTTGCGGCCGCGAAACAGGTCGATCTCACTCAACTCGAGCAGCGACTCGGCCGGAGGCGCACCGCGCACCTCCAGCAGAATGCGGTTTTCGACCCATTCGAGCGCGTCGTCCAGTTCCTCGAACACCGGCGCGCGGCGCTCCGGACGCGCCAGCCCGATCTGGACGAAATATTCGGCCATGTTCTGTCCTGTTGGCACGTTGCGCGGCAATTCACTGAACAGCAGCCAGGCGCCGCGTTCGCGCAGCATATCCTCGACCAGCTCGAGCATGTGCGCCGCCGTCACGTCCACCGATTGCACCCGCCGCAGATCGAGAATCACGTAGTTGCGGCTCTTCAACTCCGGCTCGAAGGCGGTGTACAGCTGGTCGGTGGTACCGAAAAACAGACTGCCCTGGAGCTCGAAGACCACCGACTGGTCGCCGTGCCGCTCCAGGATGGCCCGCTCCTCAGGCAGCCTGATCTGCTTGGAGAACACCTGGTTGCCATAGACCTTGCGGCGCACGCTGGAGCTGCTGATTTTCTCGCGGATAAAAAGTACCGCGGCCAGAGCGATTCCCGTGCCGGAGGCCGCGATCAGGCTGACCGTTTCCGCCACCGCGACGACTGACACGATCACCACGAAATCCAGTATCGTCGAGCGCGAGCGCAGCAGATGCAGACTGTTGACGTCGAACATGCGCACACCGATCACGATCAGGATCGCTGCGAGGGCGGCGATCGGGATCCACGCGATGACGGAGCCGAGCGCCAGGAAGGCCACCAGCGCCAGCACGCCTTCGATAAGGCCGGAGCGGCGCGTCTGCGCACCGCTTGACATGTTGACCAGGGTCGCGCCCATGGTGCCCGCGCCGGGAATGCCGCCCACGAGCGTCGCGGCGAGATTGCCGAGCCCCTGCCCGATCAGTTCCCGGTTCGAGTTGTGGCGGCTGCGCGTCAGCGAATCCAGGACGACGCAGGTTTTCAGCGTGTCGATCGACAACAGGACGGCAAGCGTCAGCGCCGGAATCAGCAAATCCTTGAATACCGACAGATCCAGCCCGCCGATGCCCTTCCAGCGGGCCGACATCGCCTCCATGAAACCCGCATCTGAACCGCCAAGCGGCCCGATGAGGAGCGGGTTGCCGCTTTGCGCCAGCAGCGAGCGATCCGCGAGCGACAGCAGAAAATAGGCCAGCACGCCGGACGCCAGGCCGAGAATCGCCGCGGGGACCAGCTTGGTGACGCGCGGCGCGAGGACCATCACGGCGGCCGTGACGGCGCCGACGACGATGCCCTGCCAATTCCACAATTCCGGGGACGTGAGTGCCGCTCCGAGATGAACGTCCTTCGCGACCACACCCAGCAGCTTCGGAATCTGGCTCAGGATGATGATCAGGCCGACGCCGCTCAAGTAACCACTCACCACGGGATAGGGCATATATTTAATGAGACGGCCAACCCCGATCGCGCCGAATCCCACTTGCAGCAGCCCGCACAGCAATCCCACCACCGCGAGCATGAGAAGTATCGCCTCCGGCGGCGTGTCGTTCTGCATGGCCTGGATGGCAAAGGCGGAGAGCACCGCGGCAGCCGGAGCGCAGGGCGCCGTAATCAGCCTGTTGGTGCCGCCAAGGTAGGAGGCAACCAGGCCAAGCGCGGTCGCGCCCAGGATTCCCGCGAGGGCACCTTGCGCGGCATAGCGCTCACCGAGCGGCGCGAAGATGGTGACGCCGAACGCGATCGCCGAGGGCAACGCCACCAGCATGGCGGCCATGCCGCCCCAGAAGTCTCCAGCCGCCTGACTGCCCCTTGCTTGACCGCTCCTTGTTTCCGTCGTGACCAAGATCGAGACCCCGGAGTTAAGATGGCGCCGTTGCGGCCAACGATAATCTTAATCTCATCTGCCGGCGCTGCGGGTTGATTCTCGTCAAGCCATGGCATTTCGGGCGCGCTAAATTCAGCAGCGATCCCGCAAGGCACTGGATACACCCGGATGAGCGACAAACTGATGCGGCTCGCGCCCAAGCGCCCGGAATTGGGCACCGACCTGCCGGGCGATCGGATCGAGCGTCTGATTCATTTTGCGCGCCTGGCCCCCTCCACCCACAACTCGCAACCGTGGAAGTTCACGGCCGACGGCGGGGTGGTCAACCTCTTCGCCGATTTTTCCCGCTGGCTGAAAGCGGCGGATCCCGAGCGGCGCGAGCTTTATCTGAGCCTGGGCTGCGCGCTCGAGACCCTGCTGATTGCGGGCGACTACGAGGGGCTCGGCGTTGATCTGCGCTACTTTCCGGTCCCAAGCGACGACGCGCATATTTGCCGGGCGAAGTTCGGCGCGGGCGCCGCGAAGCGCGAGAACTCCGCCGCTCGCCTGCTGCTCGCCGTACCGAAGCGCCACACCAGCCACCGTCTGTTTGACAAGGCGCGCCGGATCGACGCCCACGAGCTGCAGCTATTCAGCGAGGCGGCGGACGGTGAGTACGCCGCCTTCCACCTGCTGCGCACAGAGCAGGAACGCGGCGACTTGCTTGCCCTGCTGACAGAAGTCGAGTCCGAGCTGTTCCACGATAAGGCCTATCGTGCCGATCTGGTCCGCTGGGCGGGATCGGGCGCCAGCGGAACGGACTGGCTGAAAGCAAAGCTGGCGCAGTACAAAGTCGAGCATGCTGCATCTGCGAAGCTGGTACAAGGCGATGCCGACCTGCTGGCAAGTTCCCCGGTCATCGCGGTTCTGTCCACTGCGCGCCAGGACCGGCTGCACGAAGTGCTCGCCGGACAGGCTTACGCGCGTGCCGTGCTGTTTGCGGAGAATCAGGGTCTGCGCAGCCAGCCGTTCAGCGCCTTCACCGCGACCGAACACGCAAGAACGACCATGGCGCGGATCGCAAACCTCGGGCCAAGGCATCCGCAACTGGTGGTTCGCCTCGGCGCCGCGGAATCGGAATCAGCGCGCGCGCCGCGCCGGGCGCTGGGCGAGGTGATGGTCAAAGGCAGTTAGCGGGGGAGCGCGCGGCCCTTCGCTTGTCACTAGGACAATTCCTACCCGCAGGCAGGGATCTTCTCCTAGGGGTTCTTTAAGGAAGCGCCGATAGCGCGCTGTTTGCGTTCCCGGCAGACTGCCGCCATGGAACAATGCGTACTCACCGAACAAGATTCCGCAGCACACCCGCTGCGGCTGTATGTCGTCGAGGACTCCCCGCGCATCATCGAACATCTCATTGCGATGTTCGACTCGATCGAGGGCGTTCTCACCGTGGGCTGTTCGACCAGCGCCGAAGAGGCCATACGCGGAATCCGCGCCGCCAACCCTGAAGTCGTCCTGCTAGACGTTCAGCTCGCGCGCGGCAGCGGCTTTTCGGTATTGCGCGCGATCCACGCCTTCGCGCCCCAGATCGACGTCTTCATGCTCTCCAATTTCGCCGCCGAGCCTTATCGCCGTCTCGCGAAAAAGCTGGGGGCACGTGGATTCTTCGACAAGAGCACCGAATTCGAGCAAATGAGGCAGATGATCCTCGCCCGCGCGCGCCGCCGGCATGACAACCCCCGGCAAGACGACCCTTCGCTTCCTTAACCCCTTAACCTGGAGAGAACACATGCAACCCGCCGCTATCCCCCCCTCCACCGCCCGCGTAATCCCGATCCAGGCCAGAATCAAGGCCGCGCCGCCGGCCGCGAGGAAGTTCGAGGTCAAATGTTCAAGCTGCAACGTGCGCGAGATGTGCCTGCCCGAGGGCCTCAATTCGCAGGACATGGCGAGCTTCGAGGAGGTGGTCTACACGCGGCGCCGCATCAAGCGCGGTGAAGCCCTGTTCGCGGCCGGCGGCACGTTCAACGCCGTGTACGCGATACGCAGCGGCTTCTTCAAGGTAAGCGTGGTGGACGGGGAAGGCCGGGAGCAGGTCACCGGCTTTTCCATGGGCGGCGAACTGCTCGGCTTGGACGGCATCGGAACGGGCCTGTACAGCGCCACGGCCACCGCGCTGGAAGACGCCGAGGTCTGTGTACTGCCGTTCGCGCGCCTCGAGGATCTCGCCGCCAGGGTTCGCGCCTTCAGACGCAGCCTGCATATCGTGCTGTCGCGCGAGATCGTGCGCGACCATGGCGTCATGATGCTGCTCGGTTCGATGCGCGCCGAGGAGCGTCTCGCGGCCTTCCTGCTTAATCTCGCCAAGCGCTTCACCCGCCGCGGCTATTCGCCGTCCGAGTTTCATCTTAGGATGACGCGCGAAGAAATCGGCAGCTATCTCGGGCTGAAGCTGGAAACGGTGAGCCGCCTGTTCTCGCGCTTCCAGGATCTCAATCTGCTGAGCGTGCAGCATAAGCACGTGCGCATTCTGAACAGCGAAGGGCTCGAGGCCATGCTGGCCACCGTCCATTAGGGCAACACGGCACACGCCTCAGACCAGGGGCGTGCCGCGCTGCGCATACCACTCGAGAATGAGCTGCCAGATCGCGGCCGCGGATTCCGCGTAGCGGTAAAGCCCGGCGTCTTCCGGCGCGATCATTCCTTCGCCGACCAGGAACTCCACATCGAACACGCGGCGCCAGTAGGCCTCGCCCACCAGCACGATCGGGAAGGGATCGATCCTGCGCGTCTGCACCAGCGTCAGGGTTTCGAACAGTTCGTCGAGCGTGCCGAAGCCGCCGGGAAACGCGACCAGGGCCCTGGTGCGCAGCAGGAAATGCATCTTGCGCACCGCGAAGTAGTGAAAGCGAAAGCAAAGCGCCGGCGAAATGTAGGAGTTCGGCTGCTGCTCGTTCGGCAAATTGATATTCAGACCGACTGATTCCGCGCCCGCATCGAACGCCCCCCGGTTGGCCGCCTCCATCAGTCCCGGGCCGCCCCCCGTCAGCACCGCAATGCGGTCGCCGTCAGCCGGCTTCTGGACCGACCCGATCAGCCGCCCCAGTTCACGCGCAATCTCGTAGTAGCGGCTGTTCTCCAGCTTGCGCGCCGCCAGCGCGGCCTCGCGTTGCCTGTCCGCGCTGGCAGGGTCTTCGGCCAGCGCCCGTGTCGCGGCCTCAAGCTGCAGCCGCGCCGCGCCCGGTTGCGGAACCCGTGTGCTGCCCAGCACGACGATCGTATGAGCGATTCCCTTTTCGGCCAGCTCGACATCCGCCTTGAGAAAATCCAGCTGCAGGCGCACGCCGCGCGCCCGATCGTGGCTCAGGAAATCGACGTCGTGATCAGCTTCCCGGTAACTCGGGCTGCTCAGGATGGCGCGCATTCTCCGCGCGATCGATTGATCGCCGGACGCCGGCGCATGCGGCGCGGCATCCGAGCGCTGCTCGATTCCGGCTTCCCGTTGTTCTGGTGTCAACATACTCGTTTATTATCCCGTTTCGGTGTGCATGAACGCCATTCCTTCATGCAGAAGCGTTTGACCGAAGTCAAGCGCGCTTGAGACTTGGCAGATAATGTAGCGTAGCAGACAGACGCGGCCGGCAGGGCGCCCGGCCATGCCACCCGCGATACGCCACCCACCCGATACAAGAGGAGACGACAATGACTTACAGAAAAATCATGGTACCGGTCGATGGCAGCGCGACGTCGAACCTCGGTCTGCGCGAAGGTATCCGCCTCGCCAAAGAGCAGGGCGCCAGCATTCTGCTGGTGCACGTCGTGGACCAGCATTACGTGGTGACCAGCGGCATGGAAGCCGGGATGTTCGTGGACGACCTGTTCGACAGCCTGCGCGCTGCCGGACGCGACATCATCAAGAAGGCTGAGGCCGTGGTGAAGAAGCAGGGTCTCGCGGTGAAATCCGTGATGCTGGAAACCTTGACCGGTCCCGCGGCCGACGGCATCGTGCGCGAAGCCAAGCGCGCGCGCGCCGACGTGATCGTAATCGGCACCCATGGCCGGCGCGGTGTGCGCAGGCTCCTGATGGGGAGCGATGCGGAACAGGTAGTGCGTCTGAGTCCCGTGCCGGTGCTGCTGATCCGGGGCAGGGAAAGCGCCGCGAAGAGCAAGCGCCGGTAACCGGGAAGGCGGGAAGGTCAGCCTGCCGCGGAGGATCCGTGCGCCAGTTGGCGCACGATCTCCCGGAGCTCACCCGCCCCGGCGGCCCGGAACAATCTGGCCGCACGGCCCAGGTCGACTTCCCAGTCCTCGCCCGCGTTCCCGAGCAACACCAGGTTGAGCGCAAGGTTCTGCGCCCGTGCCATATCGACAAGCGCATCGAGCGCACCGCGCGGCTGCGTCCCTGCGCCCAGCGCGATAATCGACTGCGTGCGCTGCGGCGCACCGGACCCGGGCCGCGCTACGCCGGCCACCACGCCGGGCCGCGCTACGCCGGCTACCACGATATCCGCCTGCGTCGCAGCCTCCAGCAGCGTGTCCAACCAGTCCCCGCGCGTCACGCGGAATGTGCGCGATCTCGCGCCGGTGATCAAATCAAAGCTGAATCGCGCCCGCTCTCCCGCGGTACGCAGCATGCGCTCCATGCGGGCCGTGTCGAAATCGCGCAATGTCGCGCAGGGAAAGCAGACTTCGCGCGCCATCGGCATTCCCGCCAGATGCAGCAACTCGATGTCCTCCAGGAACAAGCCGAGCAGGTCCGCATGGGTACGGCGTGCAACCTCGCCCGCGGCGCGCATGACCAGCTCGCTGGAATCGGGCGACAGCAGGGCCGCCACGCGCGCGTTGGACGCCGGCCCGCTTCCCGGCGCAACCGGCTTCGCCGGCATGCGGCTCCCCGCTACTTTTCCGGGCGTGCGCGCCATGTCTTGCCGCTCCTTGCCGGCCTTCCCTGGCTGGTCGTACGGGCCGCATAACCGGATAACCGGGCTTCTACGCGGCCGTTGACCGATTCCGGGGGATAACGCCCATCCGCGCCGCGGCTGCCCGCGGGCATGCCGGTGAGTATCTCGATGCCTGCGTCGATGGTGCGTACCGCGTAGACCGCGAACCGGCCCGCCTCGACGGCTGCCACGACATCCTCGCGCAGCATCAGGTGCTTCACGTTCGCAGCGGGAATCATCACGCCCTCGCCCCCTGTCAGACCGCGCAGCTTGCACAAGTCGAAAAAACCCTCAATTTTCTCGTTCACGCCGCCGATCGCCTGCACGTCGCCGTGCTGGTTGACCGATCCTGTCACCGCGACCGACTGGCGGATGGGCAGGCCGGAAAGCGCCGAGAGCAGAGCATAGAGCTCCGCGGAGGAAGCGCTGTCTCCCTCGACCCCGCCGTAGCTCTGCTCGAACACCAGGCTGGCGGAGAGCGACAGCGGCTGATTCGGCGCATAGCGGCCGGCCAGGAAGCCCGCCAGTATCATCACTCCCTTCGAGTGCAGCGGCCCCCCCAGGTTGGCCTCGCGCTCGATATCGACCACGCGCCCGTTGCCGAACCGCGTGCTCGCGGTGATGCGATGCGGCATGCCGAACGCAAAGGCGCCCAGTTGCATCACCGCAAGGCCGTTGATCTGGCCCGCGCGCACGCCCTGGGTATCGACCAACAGGGTGCCGCGCAGCACCTCCTTCTGTAGCTCGCTGCGCACGCGGTCGTTGCGCGTCTGCTGGGCGTCGAGCGCGCGCTGCACGTCGGCTGCGCCGATCAGATCGCGTCCCGCCGCGCCGCACCAGTGGTCCGCTTCGCGCACCAGGTCGCATAGCGCGCGCATCTGCACCGAAAGGCGTTCGGCGTCCCCGGCATTGCGCGCGCCCTGCTCGACCACGAGCGCGACCGCCGCCGGTTCGAGCGGCCGCAACCGCTCGGCACGCGCCAGGGTCGCGATGACGCGCGCATAGGCCTGGTCCGACCCGCTGTCGCGCTCGATGTGGTCCTCGAAGTCGGCCACGACCTTGAACAGCTCGGCGAACTCCGGATCGTAGGCATGCAACAGGTAATAATGCGAACGCTGCCCGACCAGCACGACCTTGACATCCAGGGGCACCGGCTGAGGCTCGAGGGAAACAGTGCTGATCAGGCTGTAGGCCTGCCCGGGCGATTCGATGCGCGATTCGCGCGAGCGCAGCGCGCGCTTCAGCGCCTCCCAGACAAAGGGCTGGGACAACACCTTGAGCGCGTCGAGCATCAGGTAGCCGCCGTTGGCGCGCTGCAGGGCGCCCGCCCTGATCAGAGTGAAATCGGTGATCAGGGCGCCCATGCGTGCCACGTGCTCGATTCGGCCGATCAGATTGCCGTGAGACGGGTTATCCTCGTACACGACCGGCGCACCGGCCGAACGCGAATGCTCGACGAGGAGGTTTACTTCATAGCGCCTCAGGGGCGACTCCCAGGGCTCGAGCCGCGCCGCAGGCTGGGCAAACGGCGCCGGCGCCTCTCCCTCCTTCAACTGCTGGAAAAATTCCAGATGGTCCAGCACGTCCTCCTGGACCTCATCCAGGTAACGCGCGACCTGGGGAATCTCGGCGCCGAGTTCGCGCCGCAGCTTCTCCCGCACATCGACCATCAGGCTGCGCACGACCGTGCCCGAAACCTGACGGTTGAGTTCGCGCAGCTTCTCCTGGGTCGCCCGCCGCAGTCGCGGCACCTCCTGGATCACGCGCTCCAGCTCGGCCTGCAAGGCGGCGATCTTTTCCTGAATCGCCGTCTGCTCCTCGGCGGAAAGCTTCTGAAATTCCGCGGGAGGCAGCACCGCACCGCCATTCATCGGCGCGAATCCGAACCCGGCGGGCGTGCGCAGCAGCGCGATGCCCTGGCTGCGCGCGCGCTCCGCGATCGCCCCGAAGGCGCGCTCCTGCCCCTCGCCGAACTCGGTTTCTATCTCGTCGCGGCGCGCGCGGTAAGCATCCGTCTCGAGTGCCGCGGGGATGCCGGCACGCATATCCTCCACCAGGCGCTTCATCCCCTGTACCAGGTGGGTGGCGCAGCCCGCGGGCAGTTGCAGGAGGCCGGGCTTCTCGGGCACCCGGAAATTGAAGACGTAGCAGCAATCCGCAGGCGCCGCGCGTCCGGCAGCCTGCGTTTCGAGCAGCCGCCTTACCATGGTGCGGCGCCCGAGTCCCTCCGGTCCCATGGCGAAAATGTTGTAGCCCTCGCGCGCCATCCCGACACCGAAGCGGATCGCGTCCATCGCCCGGGTCTGCCCGAACGCGTCGGAATAGTCGTCAAGCTCCGCCGTGGAACGGAACTGGAACTGAGCGGGGTCGCAGCGCCGGCGCAGCTCGGATGCGCTCAGGGTGCATGCCGCCGGCGGCGGATTCGTCGCGCTCATCGCCCGGCTGCTCAGCGCTGCCAGTGAACCCGGGCCAGGTACTCTCCAGTCGGGCGCCCGATGTCAAGCGTTCCGTGGTACGAACGCCGCAGCGCCTCGCCGAGGCGGCGCGCGAGGTGCACATCGGTCGTGGTCACGGCAACGCCGCCGCCGTTTTCAGTGATCTGCATGATGCGGCGCAGGGGATGGCGCCCCTTTTCCTTTTTCTCCTCATTGCGCAACAGGCTGAGCAGCTCTTCCTTGTGCCCGGCAAGGAAACTGCCGCCGAGCTGCACATAACCAGCCGGTTGGCGCTCGCGGATGCGCAGGCAGGCCGGGCACACCTGGGCAACCGCCCCCTCCAGAGGCTTGGTCCATGCCCAGCGGCCCCGCTGATAGGCGGCGCTGCAGTCCGGACAAACACAGGCCGCCGCGGGCTTCGCCCTGTTGCGATACGGGTCGAGCGACTGATCGGCGGCGAGTTCGTCCCCGCGCCGGCTGCCTGCGCCCCGATTGGTTCTGCTTGCTTTCATGCGCTGTCCGCTCCAGGTAAGTTTCAGATTCTCAAAGAATGCCGTAACGCCGCCAGCTCATCGCCTTTTGTATGCTTTCCGTGGCCATGGCGATGGCGGCGGCGCGCGGCAGCAGACCGCCTTTGGCTGACGCCGACAGCAGCGTGCGCGTGTTGCCGCGGATCTTTTCCGCAATCGCGGCAAACGCCAGCTCGCGCGTCGCGCCATGATATTCCATCGCGGCGCAGATCACGCCGCCCGCGTTGGCGATGAAGTCCGGAACCACCATCACGCCCCTATCCGCCGCCGCGCGCTCGGCCGCCTCCGTGAACGGGATATTCGCACCCTGCAGGACCAGCCGCGCCTTGAGGCGGCCGACGTTGTCCTCGCGTATGACATCGGGACGCGCCGCGGGAATCCAGATGTCGCAGGCTATGTCGATCACCGCGTCCACGCCGCACTTTTGCCCGGATGCGTGATCGAGCACGCTGCCGCTGCGCTGCTTGTCCTCGATCAGCCGCGTCACGTCCATGCCCGCCTCGTTCACGATCGTGCCCGTCGTGTCCGAGGCCGCCACCAGCTTCGCGCCCTTCTGCGCCAGAAAGGACGCGGCGTGGCGGCCCACTGCCCCGAAGCCCTGGATGGCGATTCGCGCGCCGTCCAGCCGGATGCCGCACGCGGGCGCCGCCACCTCGGCGCAGGCGGCGAGTCCCCAGCCGGTCGCACCGAGTTCGTCCAGCGGAATGCCGCCCGCCGCCTCCGGCAAGCCGACGGCGCGGCCGATCTCGTCCTTGATCCAGGCCATGCACTCTTCGTTCGTTCCCATGTCCGGGCCGAAGATATAGTCCTGTTCGTTGCGCAGCGCGTGCGCGAACGCCCGGATCAGGTGCTCCTTGTGTTCCACGTCCATGCGCGGGTCGCCTACCAGCACGGACTTGCCGCCGCCGTGCGCCAGCCCGGCCGCGGCATTTTTCAGCGTCATGGCGCGCGCGAGGCGCGCGCACTCCGCGCTCGACACGTCCGCCGCCATGCGTAATCCGCCGATCGCGGGTCCGCGCGCCACGTTGTCAATGACAAGCGTCGCGCGCAGTCCGCAGGCGGGTTCATGCACGTGAACCACCTTGGCGGGGCCGAGATCATCGGCGAACGGGAACGGGGATGAGAATGCGGATTCCACAGTGCCCTCAGCAGTTGGCAGGCGCAGCATGGCGCATCGATGCGCCCGCGCTTTGACCGCGGTCAAAAGGCCGCCGGGTCGGATATTACTTTGACTTCGGTCAAGGCGGGCGTCCCGCCGCGGCGATATCGTTGATCCACTCGACCAGCAAGGACGATCATGCAACTCCCCCTCCAGATCACGCTCCATGGGTTGGAGCATTCCGATGCGCTGGAACAGGCCATTCGCTCGAAGGCGGCTAAGCTCGAACAGATTCACTCCGGCATCATCAGTTGCCGCGTGGTCGTAGAGCCGGCCGGCCGGCACAGGCACCAGGGCAACGCGATCGCGGTGCGCGTCGACCTCAAGCTGCCCGGACACGAAATCGCGGTAACCCACCATCAGCACGAAGACGTTTATGTCGCCTTGAGAAATGCGTTCATCAGCACGCGGCGCGAACTCAGGGCACATGCCCGCACCTGGCACGGCCAGCCGGGCATCCGGCACGCCAGGTCCGCGGCCTCGGAACCGTCCGAGGCCGCGGACTCCTGAGCGGAATGCAGGGCCCCTCAGCGGCGCCGCGGACCGGCGTCATACACAAGCAGGCCGGCAGCGTCACCCCCTACCTGCTTGACTATGCCGCCGCCAGCGCTGCGTTCAGCTGGCGCGCCGCGCGTGCCGAACTTGCGGGGTTTCCGGATGGCGGCCTGAACATCGCCTACGAGGCGGTGGAACGCCACGCCGCGGGCGCGCGCCGCGAACATGTCGCGTTCCGCTTCCTGTCCGAATCAGGGGCGCGCGCCGACATGAGCTATGCGGAGCTTGCGCGGCAGAGCGCGCGCTTCGCCAACGCGCTGCGCAGCCTCGGGGTCGCGCCGGGTGACCGGGTTTTCCTGCTTTGCGGACGCATCCCGGAACTCTACGTCGCAGCCCTGGGGGCGCTGCGGCTGGGCTGCGTCATTTCGCCGATGTTCTCCGCGTTCGGCCCGGAGCCGATCGCCACGCGCATGAAACTCGGGGCGGCAAAAGTTCTGGTCACGACCGAAGCCTTGTACCGAAGGAAGGTCGAGAAAATCAGAGCAGAGCTGCCCGACCTGCAGCACGTGATCCTGGCGGGACCCTCCCGTTCCGCACCGTCTGGCGCTGCAACCGAGCAATGGACGAGTCTCATCGAAGGCATGCCGGAAACATTCGAGACGGTTCGCACGAACGAGGAGGACCCCGCGCTGCTGCATTTCACGAGCGGCACGACCGGGCGGCCGAAGGGCGCACTGCACGTGCATGGCGCGGCGGTGACACACTTTGCGACCGGACGCTATGCGCTGGATCTGCATCCCGAGGACGTATTCTGGTGCACCGCGGACCCGGGCTGGGTAACAGGCATGTCCTACGGCATCATCGCCCCGCTGCTGCACGGCGTCACCAGCATCGTGGACGAGGCGGAGTTCGACGCCGAGCGCTGGTACCGCATCCTGGCCGAAGAACGCGTGAGCGTCTGGTACACGGCGCCGACGGCGGTCCGCATGCTGATGAAGGCGGGAGCCGATCTGGCCCGCGTGCGCAAATATCCCGCGCTGCGTTTCGTCGCGAGCGTGGGCGAACCACTCAACCCGGAGGCCGTGTGGTGGGGCCTCGATGTACTCGGGCTGGCGATCCACGACAACTGGTGGCAGACCGAGACCGGCGGCATCATGATTGCGAACTATGCCGCGCTCGATGTGAAGCCCGGCTCGATGGGCCTGCCGCTGCCGGGTATCGAGGCCCGGATCGTGCGGCGCGAGGCGGCGACCGGCAGGATTGAGACCGTGGACGAGCCCGGTGCGGAAGGGGAGCTCGCGCTGAAGGCCGGCTGGCCTTCGATGTTCCGCGGCTACCTGAATGACGACCCACGCTACCGGAAATGTTTTGCGCAGGGCTGGTATCTCACCGGCGATCTCGCGAGACGCGATGCCGACGGTTACTACTGGTTCGTCGGGCGGGTGGATGACGTGATCAAGTCCTCCGGCCATCTCATCGGCCCCTTCGAAGTCGAGAGCGCGCTGATGGAACATCCGGCCGTCGCCGAAGCCGGCGTGATCGGCAAGCCCGATCCGGTCGTGGGCGAAGTGGTGAAGGCCTTCGTCTCGCTTAGGCAGGGATGGGAGCCGGGCGACGCACTGCGCCTCGAATTGCTCGGACACGCCAGAAAACGTCTCGGGGCTGCAGTGGCCCCGAAGGAAATCGCGTTTCTGCCCACGCTGCCGCGCACGCGCAGCGGCAAGATCATGCGGCGCCTGCTCAAGGCGCGCGAACTCGGGCTGCCGGAGGGTGACATCTCCACGCTGGAGGCCGGCGCATGATGCGGCCGCCGCCTTCCGGGCCGGTGCCCTACGAGCGGGAATTCGCCGTTCGCCTGCTGCACGACATGCTGCGCATCCGCCGGCTGGAGGAAAAATCCGCCGAGCTTTACGGGGAACGGAAGATCCGCGGCTTCCTGCATCTGTATATCGGCGAGGAGGCGGTTGCCGTGGGCGCCCTGCACGCCCTGCGGCCCGAGGACAACATCGTGGCGACCTACCGCGAGCACGGGCACGCCCTGGTGCGCGGCATGCCGATGGGCGTGATCCTTGCGGAGATGTACGGCAAGCGCGAAGGCTGCGCGCGCGGCCGCGGCGGCTCCATGCACCTGTTCGACGCCAGGACGCGCCTCTACGGCGGCAACGCGATCGTCGGCGGCGGACTGCCGGTCGCGGTCGGCCTCGGTCTGGCCGACCGCATGAGCGGCACCGAGCGCGTCACCGCCTGCTTTTTCGGCGAGGGCGCGATGGCCGAGGGCGCGTTCCACGAGGCGATGAACCTCGCCGCGCTGTGGAAATCTCCCGTGCTGTTCTGCTGCGAAAACAACCTCTACGCGATGGGCACCCCGCTCGCCCTCTCTGAAGCGCAGACCGACCTCTGCGTGAAAGCCGCTTCCTACGGCATGCCTGCGCAAAAAGTGGACGGCCAGGACGTGGTGGCGGTGCACGAAGCCACGAAGCAGGCCCAGCTACAGGCGCGACGCGGCGACGGTCCCTGCTTCCTCGAGTATCAGACCTACCGCTATCGCGCGCATTCGATGTACGACCCGGAGCTCTACCGCGACAAGAGCGAAGTGGAGGAATGGAAGACGCGCGGGCCTCTGCATACCTACAGCGCACGCCTCAAGGCCGAGGGCAAGCTCACCGAACAGGCTTTCCTGGATCTCGATGCCACCGTCCAGGCCGAACTCGCGCAGGCGGTCGCGCAGGCCGAACAGGGAAGCTGGGAGCCGATCGAGGATTTGGCCAGGGATCTCTATTCGCCGGCGTCCGAATGAGAACCCTCAGCTACCGCGAAGCCCTGCGCGAGGCCATGCGCGAAGCGCTCGCCGCCGACCCGCGCGTCTTCCTCATGGGCGAGGATGTCGGCAAGTACGGCGGCGCCTATGCAGTCTCGAAAGGACTGCTGCAGGAGTTCGGGCCGGAGCGCATCCGCGACACGCCGCTCTCGGAACTCGGCTTCGTGGGCGCCGGCATCGGCGCGGCGCTCGGCGGCATGCGTCCGATCGTCGAGGTGATGACGGTCAACTTCAGTCTGCTCGCGCTCGACCAGATCGTGAATACGGCCGCGCTGTATCGCCACATGTCGGGCGGCCAGTTCTCGGTGCCGCTCGTCATCCGCATGGCCAGCGGGGCCGGGCGCCAGGTGGCCGCGCAGCACTCGCACAGCTTCGAGAACTGGTACGCGAGCATTCCGGGCATCAAGGTGCTCGCGCCGGCCACGGTGGGGGATGCGCGCGGCATGCTGGCGGCGGCGCTGGCGGACCCCGATCCCGTGATCCTGTTCGAGCACGCCCAGCTCTACAACCTCGAGGACGAGCTGCCCGAGCCCTGGGAGAGCGACATCCGCTCGGCGCGCGTGCGCAGAGCCGGAAATGCGGTGAGCCTCATCACCTACGGCGGCTCGCTGCCGAAGACGCTCGCCGCGGCGCGGCAGCTGGCGGAGCAAGGGATCGATGCCGAAGTGATCGACCTGCGCGTGCTGCGTCCGCTCGATATGACGACCGTGCTCGAATCCGTGCGCAAATGCCGGCGCGCCGTGGTTATCGACGAATGCTGGAGGAGTGGCAGCCTCGCCGCGGAAGTCATGGCGCGTATCGCCGAAGACGCGTTCTACGATCTGGACGCGCCGCTCGCGCGCGTGTGCAGCGAGGAGGTGCCGGTCCCCTATGCGAAGCATCTCGAAGAAGCCATGCTGCCCCAGCCTGCAAAGATCGTCGCCGCCGCCAGGGCGACCCTCGGCGATTCCCAGTCCTGACTATCGACTAGCTTTCAGAAAACGAGCGAGATCCTCGAGTCGGTGCGCCCAGAAAATCACCACTGGGGTTTGCTGAGCCTGTTCTATGTAGGTTGCCTTGAATACACCTTGAATAACGGCGGCTGGGACAATCTGGTTCCCGAATCGTTCGATCCAGCTGGAAGAGTCTCGCGCCACCTCCTTGTTGATTCTCTTGCGGCTGTTAATTTCGCTATTCGATCCCTTGCACTCGATGGCGAGAACTCGAAAATCCTTCAAGCCTATCGCAACATCTGCGTTGTGCTCCCCGATCAACACCTCGTTCATGTATTCGCCTGGCTTCGGCGCATCGCGTCTAAGGTTTTGAATTCCCTTTCTTGGCTTGTCGATCCTGCAAAACTTTACGCGCTCTAGCAGTTGATCCACCGCGCCTTGGGGTTCTTCACGTTCTTCGGAGCGATTCTAGATCACGCTCGAGTCGACGGCCGTGCCACCCATGCGAATTCTGTCGATTGATTTAAGTCAACAGTGACTCGACAAACGGATGCATCATAGGAACGAAGGATTCCACCTGATGATTGAACTCAAACTCCCTTCGCTCGGCGCCGACATGGACGACGGCAAGCTGCTCGAATGGCAGGTCAAGCCGGGCGACGCCGTAAAGCGCGGCCAGATCGTCGCCATCGTGGACACCTCGAAGGCCGCCGTGGAAATCGAAAGCTGGCAGGAAGGTACGGTATTCGAGCTGCTGACGCAGCCCGGCGAAAAATTCCCTGTCGGCACGGTGATGGCCACGCTGCTTGAGGCAGGCGAAAGCGCCGCGACCGCCGAGCGGCGCATGCGGGGCGTACCGCCTGCCGCCGCACAGTCGTCCGCGCAGCCTGCCGTGCCCGCTCCGCTCAAGCGCCCGGCAGCACCCGGCGTGCGCAAGACCGCCTCGCCGGCCGCGCGCAAGCGCGCGCGCGAACTGGATGTCGAGATCGACGCGCTGGCCGGCACCGGGCCGCATGGCGCGGTCAGCATCGAGGATGTCGAGATAGCGGCCAAGGCAGCGCAGACGAGGCCGGCCGCGGCCGATCGCTACGCCGAGATGCGCAGGGCCATCGCAAGCGCCATGAGCCGCTCCAAGCGCGAGATCCCGCACTACTATCTTGCGGAAAGCATACCGATGCGGCGCGCCACGGAATGGCTCACGCAGCAGAACGCGGAACGCCCGGTCACAGAGCGCATCCTGATGGGCGCCCTGCAGCTGAAAGCGCTGGCGCTCGCACTGAAGCGTTACCCTGAGTTGAACGGGTTCTGGCGCGAGGGCGGCTTCCAGCCGGCCGCGGGGATCCACGTCGGCGTTGCGATCTCCATCCGCCAGGGCGGCTTGCTCGCCCCTGCGTTGCATGACGCCGACAAACAACCACTGGGCGAATTGATGCGCGCGCTGGCCGACCTGGTGCGGCGCACGCGCGCCGGATCGCTCAGGAGTTCGGAAATGTCCGATCCGAGCATCACGGTCACCAACCTCGGCGAGCAGGGCGTGGAGTCTGTATTCGGAGTCATCTACCCGCCTCAGGTGGCGCTGGTCGGCTTCGGCAGGATCGTGGAGCGGCCCTGGGCGGAGGACGGCGCGCTGCGCGCGGCGCCGCTCGTGAGCGCGAGCCTGGCCGCCGATCATCGCGTCTCGGACGGCCATCGCGGCGCGCTGTTCCTGGCCGCACTGCGCGAACTGCTGCAGCATCCGGAGAAACTATGACGACCAACGCATTGCGCGGCGAAGTGATCGCGCTGCTGAAGACCATTGCACCCGAGGTGGAGGAAGGCGATCTCGTGCCGGGCGAACCCCTGCGCAACCAGGTCGACCTCGACTCCATGGACTGGCTCAACTTCCTCACGGCGCTGCACGAGCGCACCGGCATCGACATCCCGGAAGCGGACTACCGCAAACTGCATACGCTGGAAGCCCTGCTCGCCTATCTGGAAAACAAGCAGGCGAAGCGCCAGGCGCCCGGCAGGCCGTCCCGGGAGGGAAAATCAGCAATATAGTAACATATATGTTACTATATTGCTGCGCGGCCCGCAGGATCTGTCCGGATTCCAGGACGAAGTGAATCGCGTGGAGGAGCCGGCAAATGACGAGATACTTCGCTTCACGAGCGGACGCCGCCATGCGGCTTGCCGCTGCGCTGGATGCTTTTCGGGGCAGGAGTCCGCTGGTCCTTGCAATCCCGCGCGGTGGCGTCGAGATCGGCGCGCGGATCGCGGAAGCTCTGCAGGGCGAGCTGGATGTCGTTCTGGTACGCAAGCTGCGCGCCCCGCACAGCCCCGAGTACGCGATCGGGTCAGTGGACGAGAGCGGTTGGCTGTACCTCTCGCCGCAGGCCGGCGCTGCCGGGGCCGATGACGCCTATATCGAGCGGGAGAAGCAGAGGCAACTCGCGGCGCTGCGCCGGCGCCGCACCCTGTACACGCCCGCCCGGCCGCCGATCGACCCGAAAGGAAGGATTGCCATCGTGGTGGATGACGGCCTTGCCACCGGCGCGAGCATGATCGCGGCGCTGCATGCGGTGCGCGCGCGGCTGCCATCCCGGCTGGTGTGCGCGGTGCCGGTCGCCCCACCTGAGACCGTGCAGCGGATGCGCGCGCATGCCGACGAGGTTGTCTGCCTCGAGGCGCCCGCGAACTTCATGGCGGTGGGGCAGTTCTACGGGAACTTCGAGCAGGTGCAGGACGACATCGTCGTGGCGCTGCTCAAGAAGCGTCGGACCCCGCCGAGCGGGCGCGTCGCCGCCCCCTGACCCATCCCCACTTGATTTCCGTCAAGTGCGCCGCAAGATACGTTCTGTAGCATGTTCCCGCTTCTCGACTAACTTTCAACTGATTCGTTGGAGGACACCATGGCAAACATCACACGTTTCAGCCCGCTGGAAGACCTGCTCGCCGATTTCAACAGGGGGTTCTGGGTCCGGCCGTTAAGCTTTCCCGCGGAGACCGAGATCAAACTGAAGATCGACGTCAAGGAGGACGACAAGAGTTTCACCGTGCATGCGGATCTTCCCGGCGTGAAGAAGGAGGATATCCAAGTGGACGTGGACAACAACCAGGTGACGATACGCGCCGAAGTAAAGCAGGAAAAGGAAGAAAAAAAGGGCGAGAAAGTCGTCTACAGGGAGCGCTCCTACGGCATGGCGAGCCGCAGCTTCGCGCTTTCCGCCGACGTGGACGCGAGCGCGGTCAAGGCCGAATACAAGGACGGCGTCCTGAACCTGACGCTGCCGAAGAAGGCGAGCGGCGCCGCGAAGCGCATTTCCATCTCGTAGAAGAACGCCCGCCGGTCTCCGCGTTGCGGGGCTGGCGGGTCGGATTTTCCCGCTACAAAGCGTCGAATCTCTTGGCAGGTTCAGCGGCGAGTCGATTCAGCGCCGGCCGATGAGAATCCCCAGGATGATACCAATGCCAGCGGCGAGTCCCAGCGAGGTCCAGGGGTGCTCGCGCCCCCGAGAAGACAGGCGATGCGTTGCACCTGTGCGGCGGCGTCCATCCTGATCAGGTTTCGAATCCCTTGAACGGCCTCAGCACAGCGCAAGCCGCCGAGCGCCTCGCCGCGGACGGACCGAACGCGCTGCCCGGCGCGGAGCAGCGCAGCATGGCCGCGATCGTGCTCGGCGTCCTGCGCGAGCCGATGTTCGCGCTGCTCGCCGCCGGCACCACAATCTATGTGGCCGTGGGCGACCTGCACGAAGCGGCGGTGCTCGCCGCGGCGGTACTCGTGGTGATGTTCATCACCGTGATCCAGGAGCGGCGCAGCGAACGGGCGCTGCATGCGCTGCGCGATCTGTCGAGCCCGCGCGCGCTCGTCCTGCGGGACGGCACCGAACAGCGGATACCGGGAACCGAGGTGGTGCGCGGCGACCTCTTGATCATGGCCGAGGGAGACCGCGTCCCGGCGGATGCACGCCTGTTCGAAAGCAACGACCTGAAGGCTGACGAATCGCTGCTCACCGGAGAATCGCTCCCGGTCGACAAGCAGGCCGAGTCGCAGGTGTATTCCGGAACGCTGATCGTCAAAGGCCAGGGCCGCGCAATCACGCTCGCCACGGGGTTGCGTACCGAGCTCGGCAAGATCGGCGTTTCACTCGCCGCCATCGAGCCGGAGAAGACGCAGCTGGAACGCGAGACCGCGCGCATCGTGCGCTATGCCGCCGCGATAGGACTGCTCGCTTCGCTCGCCGTGACGCTGCTCTTTGTCGCGACGCGCGGCGGCTGGCTTGAAGGCATCCTGTCGGGAATCGCGCTTGCGATGGCCGCCATGCCGGAAGAATTCCCCGTAGTGCTCACTGTCTTTCTCGCTCTCGGCGCCTGGCGCCTGTCGCAACAGGGCGTTCTGGCGCGCCGCATGCCGGCCATAGAAACACTCGGCGCCGCGACCGTGCTCTGCGTGGACAAGACCGGAACCCTGACCGAGAACCGGATGGCGCTGGCGGAGGCCTGCGCGGGCGAGGCCTGGCAGGTTCTCGGCCGGACCGCGCCGCCGCCTGACATCCGCCGTGTCATCGAGGCCGCGGCGCTGGCGAGTGAACAGCAGGCCTTCGATCCCATGGAGCGGGCCATTATTCAGGGTGCCGAGCGCCATGCGCCGGAGGCCGCGCTCCAGCGCGCGGCCTGGCGGCTCGAACATGACTACTCCTTCAGCGCGCGGTTTCCGGCCGTATGCCATGCCTGGCGTGCTCCGGACGGTCACGCCGAGGTCTTCATCAAGGGCGCACCCGAAGCCGTGCTGGCGCTGTGCCGGCTGACGCATGAATCGCGCAACCAGGCGCAGGTTCAGCTCGATTCCGCCGCGGTGCGCGGCATGCGCGTGCTCGCGGTGGCGCATGCGAACTGGGGCGGTGCCGCCGGCGCCTGGCCCGCCACGCCGGCCGGGTTCGAGTTCCGCTGGCTGGGATTTGTCGCACTGGCCGATCCTCTGCGCGAGGGCGCGCGCACAGCCGTGGCGGAGTGCCGCCGCGCGGGTATTCGAATCGTCATGATCACCGGAGACCATCCTGGCACCGCGCTCGCGATCGCGCGCCAGGCAGGCATGGTCGGACCCGGGAACGCGACCGGCGCGAATAGCGGAGACGCCGCGCCGCGGGTGCTGACGGGCGACGCGCTGGATCGCATGAGCGATAGGGAGTTCGCCTCCGCCGCGCGGCACGCCCAGGTGTTCGCGCGCGTCAGGCCGGAGCAGAAACTGCGCCTGGTGCAGGCCTGCAAGGCCGCCGGGGAAGTGGTCGCCATGACCGGCGACGGCGTCAACGACGCGCCCGCGCTGAAGGCAGCGCACATCGGCGTGGCCATGGGCAGACGCGGCACCGACGTCGCCCGCGAAGCCGCCGGTCTCGTGCTGGTGGACGACGACTTCAGCTCGCTCGTCGGCGCTGTGCGTTTGGGCCGGCGCGTCTACACGAATATTCGCAATGCCATGTGCTATATCGTCGCGGTCCATGTGCCGACCACCGGGATGGCGCTGATGCCGCTGCTTTTCGGCTGGCCATTGCTGTTTTACCCGGTGCATATCGCGTTCCTGGAATTCGTGATCGATCCGGCGTGCTCGATCGTGTTCGAGGCCGAACCGAGCGATCAACACGCCATGCGGCGCCCGCCCCGCGACCCGGCGGAACGCCTGTTCAATCTGCGCATGCTCGGCCTGAGTCTGTTGCTTGGGGTGTCCCTGCTCGCCGCGGTGGCCATGCTGTATGCCTGGGCGCTGGCGAGCGGGCAGAGCGACGCTAAAGTGCGCGCGCTCGGCTTTGCGGCCATCGTATTTGGCAATCTGCTGCTGATCCTGGCAAATCGGTCCGGCGACCATTCGATTTTCGAAATACTCGCGCGCCGCAACGCGGCCTTCTGGTGGGTCGTGTCGGGCGCGCTCGCGGCCCTCGCCATTGCGCTCTACCTGCCGCAGGCGGCGCAGATATTCCGTTTTGCACCGCTTTCGGCATCCGATCTGCTGCTTACCCTGGGCGTTGCCGCCTGCGGCGTGCTCTGGATAGAGATCCCAAAATGGTTCAACCGCCGTTCCGCTCGCGACATCGAACCGTGACCGAGACCTGGTCCGGCCGTGCCGGCTTCATTCTTGCCGCGGTCGGATTGGGCAGCATATGGAAATATCCTAGGAACCTGAGGAACCTGAGGAAGAAGGCGGGGGCCGGCGCGCTACCCAGGCTGATACATGCTCTGCCTGGCCGCACTGCGCAGGCAAGCCGGACGCGGGCGGGAGGCATGGCCCTGCGCATAAGCAATCTCCGCGACCGCTGCCGCAACGTCGGCCGCCACCTCACGCGTCCTCGCCGGCGCCGGAAACAGCCTGCCCGCGTCGAGGTCCGCGTCGGTCACCTGTGACGCGAGCGCCTGCGCGGCGGCAAGAAACATATCCTCGGTCGCCAGGCGCGCGCCGGACAGCAGCAGACCGAGGCCTACGCCGGGGAAAATCCACGCGTTGTTGGCCTGGCTCGGGAGCAATTCGCGGCCGGCCAGCGACAAAGGCGGGAACGGGCTGCCGGCGGCAAACAGCACCCGGCCATTGGTCCAGCCGTAAGCCTGCACGGCGCTGCATTCGGCGCGTGAATTCGGATTCGAGAGCGCGAACACGACCGGGCGCTCGTTGTGGCGCGCCATCGCCGCGAGGACCGGCTCGGAAAATATCCCCGGGCGGGCGCAAGCCCCGATGAGCACGCCAGGCCTGAAGGTTTCGATCGCGGCAAGCAGATTGTCGGTCGCTGGCCGCGCCTGCGCGATGCGCTGCTTGTGCGGCGCGAGACCCGGCCTGCCGGTCACCACGGCGCCTTGCGAGTCGAAGAACAGGCAGCGTCTCCTCGCCTCGTCCTCGCCGAGTCCCTCGCGGCGCATCGCGGCGACCACCATCGCACCGATCCCGAGACAGGCTTCGCCGGCACCGACGAACAGCAGCCGCTGCGCCGCGAGCGCGCTGCCCGTGACCCTGCACGCGGTGCGCAACCCGGCGAGCCCCATGGCGCCGGTGCCCTGTATGTCGTCGTTGAAGCAGCACAGCCGCTCGCGGTAGCGCTCGAGCAATGCGAAGGCGGCGGCGTTGCTGAAATCCTCGAAATGCAGCACGGCGCCGGGGAATACGTTTTGCACGGCGCTCACGAACTCGTCCAGCAGCGCGTCCCAGGCCGCGCCCTGCAGCCTCGCGGAGCGCAGCCCGGCGTAGCAAGGATCGTTGCGCAGCTGCGCATTGTTGGTTCCGACATCCAGGGTGACCGGCAAACCCAGCGCGGGAGGAATGCCGCCGCAAGCCGTGTAGAGAACCAGTTTGCCAATGGGAATGGCCATGCCGTGCGCACCGAGGTCGCCGAGTCCGAGGATCCGGCTGCCGTCCGTCACCACCACGATGCGCGCCTCGCGGCCGGGCCAGTTGCGCAGCATCTCCCGCATCCGCCCGCTGTCGCGCGCCGAGAGGTAAAGGCCGCGCCCCGACTGGATCCTGCCCCAGGCGAGGCAGGCCTCGCCCACGGTCGGCGTGTACACGACAGGAAGGAGTTCCTCCGGATGGTCGAGCAGCAGGCGGTAAAAAAGCGCCTCGTTCTCGTTCTGCAGTGCGGCGAGCCGGACATAGCGCTCGAGCGCATCCCTGGTGGAGCGCAAACGCCGCATGAACTGCGCAGCCTGCGCCTCGAGCGAGTCCACGACTATCCCCGGTCGAGCGGCGTCAACTGCCCGGTAATCCGGTCTGCATGCGCGCCACCGCCCCCGCGATCAGCCGGTACTTCACCAGAGTCACGGTCATGTCGCGAAACCAGTTCACCAGATCGCCCCAGGGATCGTTCACCTTGGCGAGTCCGGAAATGAACGCGACCACGGTGCCGACTTCGATTCTTCCGCTGAGCGCGAACCAGCCGCCGATGCCGAGCGCCGCGGCGACGCCCGCGTGATGCGTGAGGTTCATCAGGAAATTCATGCTGAACTTCAGCTTGAATATTCCCATCTGCAGGCGGAACACGCGATTGACATGGCGCCGCCGATGTCCGCCGGAGCGCAGCATGCCCGCGCCAAGCTCGCGTGTAGTCAGAATGCGCGACTCGACACGGCGGTTTATCGCGCGCTGCAGCAGCGGGACGAACACAAACTGCGGCGAGAAGATCAGCAGGCTGAACAGCGCGAGACGCGGCTCGAGATAAACCATGTAGCCGAAAACACTGAACAGGATCCCGCCCTGGAGCAGGGGCTCCGAGGTACTCACGCCGACAAAGCCGCCGATCGGTTCGATCTCCGACAGGACCATGGAAAGTTCCACGCCGGCGGATTGCGCGGATACGCTCCCTTCCGGGTGCGCCACGTCGAGCGTGACATGGCGCAGATGCCTGACCGCGCCCTCGCTGACCCAGCTCCGGTAGACATTCATCGCCAGCTTCAGCGCGCCCTCGGCGAGGGCGACCGCCACATAGGCGAGCGCCAGCCGGACTATCGGCTCGACGTCGCCCTTCGCGATGGCGTCGTTGACGATGCGCCGCTGCAGCTCCAGCGGCGCCGCGCTCAGCGCGAATACCATTATCGACATGGCCGCGAGCGCCACCTGGTGCCGGCCTGTGAAGCGCCAGACGTAGCCGAACAGCGAGGACGGCAGCATGTGCAAAGGTTCCGGGTGCAGCCACTTCATCAGGATGCGGCGCAATCAACCCTTGCCTTGCCGCGCCGCATCGCAAGCCCGCGCTTACCAGAGAACGGCGCTCAGCGGCCGGCGCGGCGTGCGCCGCGGCGCCTGGCCGCTGCCGACGCGCAGCAGGATCTGCGGCAGGCCGTCGCAACCGACGAGCGTTTGCAGCTCCGCCCTGAGCGAGGGCACTTCGATCGGCTGATTCAGGTAGGAAGCATCGAACCAGGCGTCCGTCACGAGCAGCAGCATGCGCTCGAGCGCCTGTCCGGCCGCGAGCCACGCCGCCGGATCGTCGGTTGAGGTCGCGAGACAGGCGAGCAGCGGCGACCCCTGCACGAGCCGCTGATGCATGGCGGCAACGCCGCCCCCGACATCGAAGGTGCGGATCACCGCGCTCATGACCGGTGTTGCCCTGTCCAGCAGCTCGCCCATGCCGTGCGCGTACGCCGGCATGCCGTCGCCGCTGCGCGCCGGATGGACCCATGCGGCCAGTTCGCGCCGGAAGTGCGCATCGGAGAACTGCAGCCTGTCCGCCTCGGCAATGAGCGCCGCAATGCGCCCGCGATCCTGTTCGGATGAAATGCACGTCAGCGCCGCCCCCTCGCATTCCGCCGCACTGGTCATTTCCTGCTGAAGCGCCGCGGGCACCGCGTCATAGGAGAAATTGTTGCGGTTCGTGGCCCGCCGCTGCATCGCCGCAAACAGCGCCGCCAGCTCCGCGTCCTGGTAGCCGCCATCGTGCACGCGCACCTGAGCGAGCACGTCGGGATCCGCGCTGTAAGGGAAGATGCTGATCTGGTAGGGGCAGGCGAAATGCGCCAGCGCGACCCGCAGATTGAACAGCGCCGCCCCGCAGCTGATGATCAGCTCGCGGTCGTGCGGATCGACCATGGGCAGCGCCCGCGTGCGGTCCGCGCATACCAGCACGGAGTCCTCCTGCGCCACGAAATGCCAGGGCTGCGTGTTGTGGCCGGAGGGTGCCAGCACAGCGTAGCGCAGCGCAAAACGAAGCTTGTCCGCGATCGTCCCGGACGCGGGAAAATCCTCCTCGCGTGGCAGCTCGAAACTGGCGGATGGAATATTCATATGCGGAGTGTAGCCGCCCCTGGAAGGCGCCGCTTGATCCGCGTCAAGCCCGGCCTGCATGGCGCTCGCGCGTCAGCATTCGAAGGCTAGCTGGTGCGACGGGTCGCATTGCGCAAAACCGGAGGCGTTGCGAATCCCGCTCGAAAATGCGCGCCGGATTTCGCCCTGAGTCAGGCGCCGGACCCCGTACCGGGTCGCGCGGCGCGCAGATATATCGCCCAGTACACCAGCGCCACCAGGACACTGCCGCCGATCAGGTTTCCCGCGATGACCGGACCGAGATTGCCGAACATGGCCGCAATCGAGACCGCCTCGGCACCCGCCGGCAGCGGCGCGCCGCCCCACTTCAGCAACAGCGCCAGCGGAAAGTAGTACATGTTGGCGATCGAGTGCTCGAAGCCGGCCGCGACGAAAGCCGATACCGGAACCACGATCGCGACGAACTTGTCCGTCACCGTGCGCCCGGCCATCGCCATCCACACGGCGAGACAGACCAGGATGTTGCACAGCACGCCGAGAAGGAAGGCGCGCCAGGGTTCAAGCTGCGCCTTCTGCGCCGCGATCTTCAGATACGCCTGTCCGAGCGCTCCCGAATTCATCTCCCAATGGCCGGAGAGGTATACCAGCGCGGCAAGTCCCGCGGCGCCGGCGAAGTTCGCGATGCATACGAGCACCCAGTTCCGCGCCAGTTCCAGCGCGCTGATCTTGCCGGCCGCGCAGGCCATCGCGAGCAGGTTATTGCCCGTAAAGAGTTCGGCGCCCGCCACCACGACGAGCAGCAATCCGAGCGAGAAACAGACTCCCGCCGCGAGGCGCGAGGCCGCAAAACCGAGCGACGCATCGCTCGCCACCAGGGTCGAATAAAGCGCGCCCAAGCCGATGAAGGCGCCCGCCAGCATGCCGAGCATCAAGGTCTGCAGGAGGGGCAGGCGCGTCTTTCTGATCCCCACGTTCTCCACCAACGCGGCGATCTCGCGCGGCGCGTAGGCGTCGAATCCGAACAACTCAGGCATAGGCGGACGGTACCAGCGAGACCCCTTCCGCCCTTGATTGAAATCAAGATTAGCTGGGGCCTTTTCAGGGGTTTGGCGAATCGCGGTTGTTCAGCCGCTGATGCTGCCGCGCGCCGAATGTCGCCTATGCTTTGCGTTTGTCATATCCCTTGCGCGGGACTATCATTTCTGCGGGAAGGCCGGAAACAGAGCATCCCATTCACCCAAGGAGGAAACCCATGAACGCACCGCAAGTAAAGCCCCAGGCTCAGATCTTTTCCCTGACCTCGCCCTTGCTCAAGCAGGGCCGGCAGGACAATCCCATGGCCGAGACCGACATGATGAAAGTCGTGGTCAAGGTGTATGCGGCGGGCGGCGAGAATGGCATGCACATGCACCCCTATGAGGATCATACCTTCGTGGTGTTGCAGGGCGAGGCCACGTTCCGGCTGGAGTCCGACGACAACCTGCGCGTCCTGAGGAGGAACGAAGGCATCATGCTGCCGCGGGGCGTGAGCTACTGGTTCCAGAGCTCGGCCGCCGAGAACCTGGTCATGCTGCGGGTTGGCGCGGCGACCAAGTGGCCGGCGGATTCACGCGCCTTTCCCGACGGCCGTCCCTTCGACCCCATGTCGGTCGAGAACAAGGAAGTGGAACGCATCCCGTTCGAAGGCAAGTTTTTCTCGCTTTGAGCGGCGGCGCACGCCGCCATGGGCTCTAGCCCTCGAGCCGGAATTCATTCGCGTAGCAGGTGAACCGGCCGTCGCGCGCGAACCCCAGCAGCGTCACGCCCGTGTCCCGCGCAAGGCGTACCGCAAGCCCGGTCGGCGCGCTCACCGCCGCCACGAGCTCAAAACCCGCCGTGGCGGCTTTCTGCACCAGTTCGTAGCTTGCGCGCGAGGTCAGCAGCACGAATCCCCCGCCTATCGCCACCTCATTGCGCGCCAGGTGACCGACCAGCTTGTCCAGCGCAATGTGACGCGCGGCGTCTTCGCGCACGACAAGCACCGCACCGTCCGCGCGCACAAAGGCGGCGGCATGGGAGGCTCCCGTGCGCGCGCCCAGCGTCTGCAGGGCCGGCAAAGACCGGCAAGCCATGGCGATCGCTGCCGGCGCCAGACGCAGGTCGCGGCACACCGCATCGGGCCTGCGCAGCGCGGCCTGCAGATTCTCCACGCCGCACAACCCGCACCCGCCCATGCCGGGCAGGCTGCGCCGCAGGGAAACAAGCCCGGCCGCGCGCGCATCCGGAATGGTGATCATGAGCGCAACGCCGTGCCGCGACGGAATGACATCGACGGCGCCAATCTCGGCGGCGCGCGCGACGATGCCTTCGGTGAGGGAAAATCCGACCGCAAAATCCTCCAGGTCGGTCGGCGTGGCCAACATCACGGCGTGCGCCTGTCCGTTGTAGTTGAGCGTGACCGGCGTCTCCTCGACCAGAGATTCGACCCCCTCGACGCTGCGCGCCGCGGGATCGTGGCGCTGCGCCTCGTAGCGCCCGAAGCCGGTCGCGAACGCCTCCGCGTCGGGCATCGCCAGATCCTCGGGCGGCGCGGCGGCGCCGGCTGTCACCGCACGCTGCCGCTCGGCGGGGCCGCGGGAGGCGGGAGCTTCAACACCGCGCGCCTCGCCAGGTCACCCAGGCCCTCGCCGCCCTGCGCACAGTGCGCGATGATGGCCGAGCGCATGCGTGGCTCCCAGAAGCGCTTGAAGTGAGATTCAATGCCGGCCACTGCGTCGTCCGGATTCGGCTCCGCACGGAAGAATCCCTCGATCTGATTGGCCATGCGCACCAGCTTCGCGACGTCCATCGTCCAACCCCGGCTCAGCGAGCGGCGCTCTCTTCACTTCCGGCAGGGACCCGTAGCTTGCGCCGCTCGCGCAGCAGCGCGCCCTGCTGTTCGGCGATGCGCCGGTAGTTCTTCTGCCATTCGGAGGGTTGCGAGACGCGCATCACCTGCACCGCCGTGACCTTGTACTCCGGGCAGTTGGTGGCCCAGTCCGAATTGTCGGTGGTGATCACGTTCGCGCCCGACTCGGGGAAGTGGAAGGTGGTGTAAATCACGCCCGGCGCAACCCGCTCGGTGAGCGTCGCGCGCAGCACCGTTTCACCGGCGCGGCTCACGATCCCGATCCAGTCGCCCTCGGCAATGCCGCGCACCTCGGCGTCATGGGGATGGATCTCCACCCGGTCTTCGCAGTGCCACCTGACGTTCTCGGTGCGGCGCGTCTGCGAACCGACGTTGTACTGCGAAAGAATGCGGCCGGTGGTCATCAGCAGCGGAAAGCGTTCGTTGCTGCGCTCGTCCGTGGGAATGTATTCGGTGATCACGAATTTTCCCTTGCCGCGCACGAATTCATCCACATGCATGACGGGGGTGCCGCCGGGCGCGGCGTCGTTGCACGGCCACTGGATGCTGCCCAGGCGCTCGAGCTTTTCGTAGCTGACGCCGCGGAAAGTCGGAGTCAGGCGCGCGATCTCGTCCATGATTTCGGAGGGATGCGCGTACTTCATGGGATAGCCCATGGCGTTGGAGAGCGCCATGGTGACTTCCCAGTCCTCCTTGCCCGCGAGCGGCGGCATGACCTTGCGTACCGGAGAGATGCGCCGCTCGGCATTGGTGAAGGTGCCGTTCTTTTCCAGGAAGCTCGAACCCGGCAGGAAGACATGCGCGTACTTGGCGGTCTCGTTGAGGAAGATATCCTGCACCACCAGGCAATCCAGCGCCTCGAGCGCGCGCCCGACCTCGCTGATATTCGGATCGGACTGCAGCAGGTCCTCGCCCTGCACATACAGCCCCCTGAAGCTGCCATCGAGCGCCGCGTCGAACATGTTCGGGATGCGCAGGCCCGGCTCGTTCTGCAGCGTGACGCCCCAGGCCTGCTCGAACATGCCCCGGGTGATCGGGTCGGAAATATGGCGATAGCCCGGCAGTTCATGCGGAAAAGAGCCCATGTCGCAGGCGCCCTGGACGTTGTTCTGGCCGCGCAGCGGGTTGACCCCGACGCCGGGGCGGCCGATGTTTCCGGTGAGCATGGCGAGATGCGCGATGCACATCACCATGGTCGAACCCTGGGCATGCTCTGAGACGCCGAGGCCGTAGTAGATCGCCGCGTTGCCGCCCGTCGCGTACAGGCGCGCGGCGCCGCGCACGGCGGCCGCGGCGACGCCGGTCTGCGCCTCGCTCGCCTCGGGCGAGTTCGCCGGCCGTGCGATGAATTCCTTCCAGCGCTGGAACGCCTGCGGCTCGCAGCGCTCGGCGACGAATTTTTCGTTCGCCAGGCCCTCGGTCACGATGACATGCGCCAGCGCATTGGCCAGCGCCACATTGGTGCCGGGGCGCAGCTGCAGATGGTAATCGGCCTCGACATGCGCCGAGCGCACCAGCGCGATCGCGCGCGGATCGATCACGATCAGCCTCGCTCCCCGGCGCAGGCGGCGCTTCATCTGCGAGGCGAACACCGGGTGCGCTTCGGTCGGGTTGGCGCCGATCACCACGATGACATCGGCCAGCTCGACCGAGTCGAAATTCTGCGTGCCCGCGGATTCGCCGAGCGTCGTCTTCAGGCCGTAGCCGGTGGGCGAATGGCAGACCCGCGCGCAGGTGTCGGTGTTGTTGTTGCCGAACGCGGCGCGCACCATTTTCTGCACCAGGTAGGTTTCTTCATTGGTGCAGCGCGATGAGGTGATGCCGCCGATCGCATTGCGCCCGTGCCTGGCCTGGATCTCCTTGAAGCGTGCGGCAGCGTGGCCGAGCGCCTGTTCCCAGGACACTTCCTGCCAGGGATCGGTGATCTTGCCGCGTATCATCGGCTGCGTGATGCGGTCCGGGTGGCTTGCATAGCCCCAGGCAAAGCGCCCCTTGACGCAGGAGTGACCGTGATTCGCGTGGCCGTCCTTGTTCGGCAGCATGCGCACCACGCGGCTGCCCTGCATCTCGGCCCGGAAGGAGCATCCGACCCCGCAATAGGCGCAGGTGGTGATCACGCTCTTCCCTGGCTGGCCGAGCTTGATGACTGTCTTCTCGGTGAGCGTGGCGGTCGGGCAGGCCTGCACGCAGGCGCCGCAGGAGACGCATTCGGATGCGAGAAAGGGCTCGTTCTGGCTCGCGGCGACGCGCGAGGCAAAGCCGCGCCCGACCAGAGTCAGCGCGTGGGTGCCCTGTATCTCGTCGCAGGCTCGCACGCAGCGGCTGCACACGATGCACTTGGACGGGTCATAGGTGAAGTACGGATTCGACTCGTCTTTGTGCTCGCTGATGTGGTTCGCGCCGTCATAGCCATAGCGCACTTCGCGCAGGCCGACCGCGCCCGCCATGTCTTGCAGCTCGCAGTTGCCATTTGCCGCGCAGGTCAGGCAGTCGAGCGGATGGTCCGAGATATACAGCTCCATCACGCCGCGGCGCAGCCGGTCGAGCTTCGCGGATTGTGTGCGCACCTTCATTCCCGGCTCGGCCGGCGTGGTGCAGGACGCGGGGTAGCCCTTGCGTCCCTCGATTTCGATCAGGCACAGCCGGCAGGAGCCGAAGGCCTCCAGGCTGTCGCTTGCGCAGAGTTTCGGAATCCGCGTCCCGAGCTCGGAGGCGGCGCGCATTACCGACGTACCGGCCGGCACGGCGACCGCAACGCCGTCGATCTCGAGCGTCACCCGCTCTTTGGCCGGGCTTGCCGGGGTACCGTGATCGATGTCGAACCTGGATTGCATGGCTGGCGCCGATTATCCTGCCGTTACGGGGCTTGCGCCGGGATTTACCGGGGTATCCGCCGCTGTCAGGCCGAACTCGGCCGGGAACTTGTCCAGGGCGCTCAGCACCGGGAGGGGCGTCAAGCCGCCGAGCGCGCACAGCGAGCCGTGCGTCATCGTATCGCACAGCTCGCGCAGCAGCAGCACGTTCGAGGCCCTGTCCCGGTCCTTCACGATCCGGTCGATGACCTCGACGCCGCGCGTCGAGCCCAGGCGGCAGGGCGTGCACTTGCCGCAGGACTCGATGGCGCAGAATTGCATGGCGTAGCGCGCCATTTTCGCCATGTCCGCGCTATCGTCGAACACCACGATGCCGCCGTGCCCGAGCAGCGCCGAGCGCGCCGCATAAGCCTCGTAATCGAGCGCAATATCGAATTCGGCCTCGGTCAGATAGGCGCCAAGCGGTCCGCCCACCTGCACCGCCTTGACCGGCCGGCCCGAGGCGCTGCCGCCGCCGTAGTCGTACACCAGCTCGCGCAGCGTGACGCCGAACGGGACTTCCACCAGCCCCCCGCGCTTCACGTTGCCAGCGAGCTGCACCGGCAGCGTGCCGCGCGAACGGCCGCTGCCGAGCGCCTTGTAGTGCGCCGCCCCCCGATCGAGAATCGCCGGGATGGCTGCAAGCGTGATTACGTTGTTCACCACCGTCGGCCGGCCGAACAGGCCCTGGACCGCGGGCAGCGGCGGCTTGACGCGCACCACGCCGCGCCTGCCCTCGATGCTTTCCAGCATCGCGGTTTCCTCGCCGCAGATATAGGCGCCGGCGCCGGCGCGAATCCTGATTTGAAACGATTTGTCGCTCTCCAGCAGGCGCGCTCCGAGATAGCCTGCCCGCGTCGCGGCGTCGATCGCCCGTTCGAGGATGCGGCGTGCGCCCGGATACTCGGCGCGCAGGTAGATATAGCCCTCGCTCGCGCCCACCGCGATGCCCGCGATGGCCATGCCCTCGAGCAACGCGAAGGGGTCGCCCTCCATCAGCATGCGGTCGGAAAACGAACCGGAGTCGCCTTCGTCGGCGTTGCAAGCGATGTACTTCTGCGCCGCGGACTGGGCGAGCACGGTTTTCCACTTGATCCCGGTGGGAAAAGCGGCACCGCCGCGGCCTCTCAAGCCGGACTGCGTGACCGCATCGACGATCGCCCCGGGTTTCATGGCCAGTGCCTTGCGCAGGCCGCGGTAACCGCCATATGCGAGGTAATCGTCCAGCGAGAGCGGATCGGTAAGCCCGTTGCGCGCAAAGGTGAGCCGTGTCTGCCGGCTCAGGTAGGGCATGTTCTCGGGAATCCCGAGACGCAGCCGGTGGTTTGCGCCCTCGAGCAAACCGGCGTCGAAAAGTCCCGGCACGTCGGACGCACTGACCGGCCCATAGGCGATGCGTCCGGTTGCCGTCTGCACTTCGACCATCGGCTCGAGCCAGAACATGCCGCGCGAGCCGTTGCGCACCAGCTTGACTTCAAGCGCGCGCGCCGCTGCCTCCTGAACGATGCGCCGCGCCGCATCATCGGCGCCGACCGAGAGCGCCGCGGAATCGCACGGAACGTAAACGGTGACCGCGCTCATCCCGGCGGCGCCTCGAGCGGCGCATCGAGCAGCGCCTCGAGCAGCGCGTCGAAGCGCTCCGCACTGACGCGGCCATGCAGCACGCCGTCGATCATCAGCGCGGGGGAACAGGCGCAGTTGCCAAGGCAGTAGACCGGCTCGAGCGTGAAGCGCCTGTCGCCGCTCGTCCCGTGCAATGCCGCACCGACGCGCGCCTGTGCGTGTGCGCTCAGCGCGCCGGCCCCCATCGCCTGGCAGGCTTCCGCCTGGCAGATTCGCAGCACGTGCCGCCCCGCGGGCTCGCTGCGAAAATCGTGATAGAAACTCAGCACCCCCTGCACTTCCGCGCGCGACAGATTCAATGCGTGTGCGATGAGCGGCACGTAATGCGGCGGCACATGTCCGAGGCGCTCCTGAACCCGGTGCAGTACCGGCAGCAGCGCGCCGGGCTCGCCGAGCAGATCGGCGAACAGCGCGACCGCCTCCTTCTCAACAGGGGGGATCGCTGTCATCGGCCCATTGTAATGAGTCGTATCTCGGTCGTATCGGCAAGCGCTACCCATGGAACTCACGGCATAAAGCCGACAAGCATATTTTCCCTTTGCCTGGCTGTCGCCGTGTTGACGCCGATCAAGCGCCATAACAGAATACGCGCACCGGTGCGCGAGCCCTGAACGTTCCCTGAGAAAGTCGCATGGCAGTCAGCTCGAAACTTCATCGCCTGATCGATGCGGTCGCCCCCTACTGGGCCGGCGAGGCCGAGGTGTTTCGCACCTACTGGTCCTCGCCCAAGCGCACGCGAGCGACCGATCTGCTATGGCTGAACCGCCAATGTTTCAAGGAAATCTGGGGCGTCGGTCTCGCCGATAAAAAGCTGGGATTGTTCCTCGGCCCGCTCGAAAAGCTGCGCGCGGCGTTTCCCAAGATCGACCTCGAGATGGACCGCCATGAGGTGCTCGATATCGCGGAGGGCTTGTGGGCGGAATTCGCGCACTACTGCGCGTTCGCCGACGCCCATGATGGCCTGCTCGAACCGGGCGAGCAGAAACTCAATCCGCAACTGCTCACCTGGTGGAAAGAAGACGAGGATCTGTCCGCACTGCGCTACGGCCATCAGGAGGCGCGCGGCCGTCTGGGCCTGCGCGCCTGCCGCTTTACCGAGGGCGGCTATTGCACCCTGTTCTCCGAAGGCATGCGGCTGAAGGACAGCCCCGCTTCAGCATTCGCGAAAGCCGACCGGCTGATCGCCGCGGCCTGCGCGCGCGTCTACGACGACGAGTTCAGCCACATGCTGAAGGGCATAGGCGGCCTGGATGAAGAGAACCTGGCCGATGCCGACTGGCAGGCTCTCGGCGACATGTGCGTCGAACAGCTGCGCGGCCGCATCATCATGCGCAATGCGCAATTCAGCCACCCGCTCTCGGATGCCCGGCTGGCCCGGGCGCTCGAGGGACGCTGCGCTCCCGTGGCGTTCGACTTCGCGGGCCTGAGCGAGGGGAAAACCTACCTGTAGTCCGCGCCCCGCTGCGGGCCAAGCCGTCCGAGATTCAGTGCCGGCCGGTGATCGAACGGACCCACCAATCGAACGGGCCCACCATATGGCTAGAGCATGCTCAGCCCGCCGTTCACCCTGATCAACTGCCCGGTGATGAACGATGCCTCGTGCGAGGCGAAGAACGCAATGACCGCCGCGACCTCGGTGGGATGGCAGCGCCCGCGGCCGAGCGGCCCGCCGACCGCGCTGTCGTCCCTGCTCCCGAGATAGCGCCGGATCTGCTCGGGTGTGGCGTTCGGCACGCCGCTGCGCGGGTCGCGACCGCCGGCGAGCGAATCCTCCGTGCCGTCGTTGTAGGTTTCCATGCCGCCCGGCGACACGCAGTTGAAGGTGATGCCGAAAGCGCCGAATTCGCCCGCCAGGGTGGTGGTCAGGCCCAGCGCGCCGCCCTTGCCCACGCCGGCGAGAAAGCTGTGCCAGGGAAGGCCGCCCTCGAACGCCAGCCCGCCCACGGTGACCACCCGGCCGTACTTCTGCTCCATCATCACCGGCAATACCGCCTGCAACGGGCGCACCAGCCCCCAGAGGTTGCTGTTGACCGACTTTTGTTCCTCCTCATCGGGAAATTCCAGAAACGGCAAACGCGCCTGATAGGCCGCGTTGGCGACGAAGGCATCGATGCGTCCCCACTTGTCCAGGGTGCGCCGGACCAGTTCCTTCGACACCGTGCGCTGCGCCAGATCGCCCGCCACGTGGATCATCGGCTGGCCGGTCTCCGCGGCGAGGTCGCGCGCGGTCGCTGCGGCCTTGTCCGCCTGGATATCCGCAATCACGACCTTGGCGCCCTCCTCGGCCAGCCGCTTGGCGAGGACCCTGCCGAGTCCCTGGGCGGCGCCCGTGACAATCGCCACCCTGCCCTCGAAGCGCCGGCAGAAATTTGGCACCGCATAGGGATCGGACGGAAATGTTCTCTTGACGGGTCCGGTCATATTTCTCTCGATCAAACGCGCGATGAATTCAGATTAAAAACGCCGGGCGATTCCTTGCATACCCCGCAGCAACGCTCGCCCGGCGCAGCGTTGCACAATCCACCGCGGATCACGACCTTGGATGCCGGACCGTCAGATTGCCGTGTCAGCCCGTACTAGGGCACTAGCCTGCCCGCCCTGTTCGAAGAATTCGCCCCGTCAGGGGATCGCGCACTCGTTGCCGCCCTTGCCCACGCTTGAGCCCTGCCCGGCGGGCCGGCTGATCGACACCGGCATCGTCACGCGCATGCCCTGCTGCGTCGGCACCACGGCGGGCACGGTCGTCGTATCGCGCACGAACCCGAACTGACCCGCGTTCAGGATCTGCTGCCCTGCGCTGTTGCGAACGGCAATGGCGCCGTCCAGCACGTCTACATGCAAGCCGTTAGGCGGCGGCCCTCCAGCAGCCGTGGGAATCGATGCGCAGTCGTTCTGGCACAGCAAGGCGCCAAAGTGCGTGCCGCGAATACCGATCGTTGCGCTAGGCGTCTGGAACGATACCTTGTCGCCGCTGCGCTTGCCGAGCAATCCCGTCACGCTGCGCATCCCGCCCTTCACCAGGCTGACGAGCATGTTGTCGTTCTCCGGCCGGTTTTCGTTGAACTTGAAGTTGTCAATCTTCATTTGCGACTCCGGGCGCAGGACGACTTCCGATCCGTCGGCGAAGCGCATCCTTGCGTAGGTACTCTGCGAGGTCACCAGGGTATCGCCTTCCGCCAGGCTGGATTTCGACGAAAGCAGCCGGGTGCTGCCATCGGCGCGCTTTACCGTCAACGTGCCCGACAGGTGGGTCACTGTGCCGATTCCCTCGGGTTTCGCGCCGGCCGGCGCTTGCGCGAGCAGGACCCCCGCCGGAACGACAGTTGCGGCAAACACCAGGGCGGCCGCGCCCAACATGCGCCTGAGCATTAAATTGGCGAGTTCGACGTGTGGCATTTTTCCCTCAACTCGGTTTTGGGTGCATTCAATTGCTTGTTAACTGCACATCGCAGGCTTGGGTTTGGCTGCCGGCTTGTCTTCCTTGCCTGTACCTGCTTTGGCGCTGTCGTCGGCCTTCTTCTCTTCTTCCGATTTCTTGTCCCCCTGCTCCGAACTGCTGCCTGAGCCCGAGGACGAGGAACCGTTGGATCCCGACTCGCTGCTGCCCGAACCGGACGCGCCGGAGCTGCCGGTCGTCCCTCCGGACGTCCCGCTGTCGGCCGAGCCCGTGCCTGAGCCGGTGCTGGAACTGGCGGTCGAACCGAACGAGCCGCTCTCCGTGCCGCCCACCACGCCGTTCGGATCCGTCAGGTTCGGCTTGGGCGCGGAAGCCGTAGTGGCGACAAGCGCCGTGGGCGCAGCGCTCGGCGACGGCGCCACGAGCGTCGTCGTCGTGGGCGAGGCGGGTTCGCTCTTGTCCACCGTCGCCGCCTGGATCGAGGTGGTCACGGTGGATACAAGGGCCTGCTGCTGGTCCTCGATTACCTCCGTGGTGGCGATCTCCACGGCGGATACCGCCGGGAACGCCTCTGCGAGGAAGATTTTTCCCGCTGCCTGAAGGTTGCCGCTGCACAGTTCGCAGGTCCCGGTCAATACCGACAGGTCGCCGGCAGAACTGACCCCGCTCTTCGCGCCGGCTCCGGTGCCGCTGATCAGCTTTACGGTGCCGGTAGCGGGCGTCTCCAGGGTCAGGGCGCCGGCTGTGGACACGATGCTTGCCGTTGCCCCGGAGGCAGATCCGCCTGTGAGCCTGAAATTGGCGCCCGAGATATACGCCGCCCCCGCAGAGAGCAGGACGGGTGCTGACGAGGCCGTCACATTGATGTCGCCGGTACAGTCGATATCCAGGGCGCCTGAGACCACGAAGCTGTTGTTCACGTCCAGCGATCCGGCTCTGAGCAGAAAGCTGCCCACGCTGGTCAGATTGACCGCGCCGTCCACGGTCACGGGGCTCGCATTGAAGGTCAGGCTTGAGGCATTGATTCGGTTCAATTCATCGTTCGACAACCCGAAGCCCGAGAGTCCGCCGCCGACCGTGACCGGCCCTCCGGACGTGTTGGTGATGACGACGCTGCCCGCCGGGTTGCTCAGCGCAGCGCCGATGTTCATGTCGCCGGCGCTCAGGCTCACCTGCGCGCCTGTCGCGGTCACAGGCGCGAGGACGCTCAGGAGTCCCGTGCCCGCATCCAGCGTGATCGGGCCCGAGGCGGCGATCGCGCCGCTCTGCGTGACGCCGGAACCGAACAGGCCTACCGGCCCGCCTGCCGATACGCTGGCGCTGCTAGTCAGGGCGCCGGTGGCGAATACCACGATGCCGCCCGCGTTGCTTGTCATGGCGCCGCTCGTGCTGATCGCGCCGATGTTGCTGACCGAGGCGATTCCCGCGCCCAACTGGTTCAATCCGGTGACCGACAGCGCAACCACATTGTCATTGAATTGCAGAGCCCCGCTTCCGGTATTGGCGGCACCGTACGAATTGACTGCGTTTGCCTCGTTCAAGGTCGTGCCGGAGGCCGACGTGGTCGCCAGTCCTGCAGCGCTTATGGTCATGTTCGTGCCCTGGACGATGCTCCCGCCGCTCACGCTCAGGACCACGTTGCCCGTGGTCGAGATCACGTCACCCGTGTATGTCGGCAAGTATTGCGTCAGCGAAAGATTGCCGGCGCCCTTGGCAAGGCTGATCGTTCCGGCGCCGCCCGTCGTCGCGCGGCGCAGCGTCAGATCGGCCGTGCCCAGATCCGTCACGCTGGCGTCGCTGCCACCCGTCGACTGGATGCGAAGTGCGGGAAGATTCACGGTGAATCCATCGGAACCGCTGGTCCCGCCGATCGCGCCGTTCGATGTCAGGGAAAGCCGGCCTCCCGCACCCATGACAACGGCTGCCACGCTGCCGCCCAGGTCGTCGATCGTTGACCCTGAGTTAAACGTCAGGCGGTTCGCGCCCGCGTTCAGATTGCCGACCTGCATGGCGCCTGTCGCCACGCTCCCCTGGCCGATCCGGATCTGGCCGCCGGAGGAAGTGCCCGTGATTCCGGTGGAGATGTTGTCAAGGTCGGCCTGCGTCACCGTGAAATCCCCGGCGCCTGAACCCACGCCGATCGTGGTGCCGGCCTTCGAGGGCCCGATCTGCACATCGCCGTTGTTCGCCCCGAGGTTGATGCTTCCAGCAATCACCACGTCCGCGCCGCGGATCGAAACTGCGGCAGGATTCGACGTGCTGCCGCCGGTTACATCGTCCGCGAGGTGGCTGCCGCTGGTCGTGGTTATGACCGCTCCGCTGTTCAGCGTGAACACGCCCGCGCCGTCTGCGTTCGTATCGGCATCGAAGGCGATCGTTCCGCTGCCCGCGTTTATCGTGCCGTTCACGGTTATGCCGTTCAGCGAGCCGACGTTCAACGGGCCGGCAAGGCTCACGCCATTGAAAGTGAGCTTATCGCCCCCGGCGAGATACACCCCGTTCGGCGCGGCCGTGTTGCCGATCGTGATGGAGGACGGCGACTGCAGACTGCTGAACTGAATCCGGTTCGTGCTGGAGCCGATCGAGCCCGGCGTGTTGAGCGTCACCGTGCCGTTCGTGCTGATCTCCGCAAGACTGCCCGGCACGCTGGGCCAGGTCACGCTGATTCCACCCAAACCCGCGGCAAAATCAATCGCGCGGTTTCCCGTATTGAGCGCCACCGCGACGTTTCCGCCATCATCCAGCACGATCCGGCCTGCGCCCGTGTTCCGGGCTATGACATCCCTGCCGATAAGCGCACCCTTGAAGGTGATGTCGCCCGTCTGGGACGCGCCGCCGAACTTCACGCTCGCCGCGGAGATATTCCCGATCTCGTTGTTGTCGATCTCCAATCCGCCCGTGCCGCTCACGTCGCCGACCGCGATCGTGCGGCCCGTCGCATAGGGCGCAAGACTCACCGTTCCGCCGGAGACCGTGAGCAGGCCATCGAGTGCCATGTTGTCCGCCGCCAGCACCATGCTCCCGGCGCTTAGGTTCATGCCCGGATTCACCGTCAGTTGCGCGCCCGCACCCTGGACGTCGATCGCCAGCGCGCCGCTCGTCTCGATCCGGTCGCTCGCGAAGTTCGCTGCCAGCGTCAGATTCCCTGCTGCCTGCGTGAGGCTGACATTGCCGCCCCCGACCGAGCCGTTCAGCGTCGTGATGCCGCGCACCGTGGTGTTCGCGTTGCTGCCACCGGTAAACGTCACCTTCGCATCATTACCCCCGGTGCTGCGAATCCGGAATCGTCCAGCGTCCAGCGTCAATCCGTCCGCCCCGCTCAGTCCGCCTATCGCGCCGTTCGAATTCAGCGACACGATGCCCGTGGTCACGATCGCCGCGCTGCTCGTGCCGTCATCGTCGATCGTGCTGCCCGATCTCAGTCCAATGCTCTTCGAGCCCGCAGTTACACCCGCAACCGTTATCGGCCCCAGGGCCACCGTACTGCCCCCAATCGCCAGGCTGCCCCCGAGTCCATCTGCGCCGACGATCAGGTTGATGTTGTCGATCTCGGCATCGCTCAGCGAGAAGCTGCCCGCTCCTGTACCGAGCCCGACAGTCGTGCCGCTCATCGAAGGCGAGATGAAGACGTCGCTGTTGTTGCCCGCCGTGATGGCGCCGCTCAGCACCATGTCTGCGCCCTTCAGCACGATCGCTGCATTCCCTGTCGTCGCGCCGCTCGCATCCGTAAAGTGTTCATTCGGGCGCGTACTTGTCAGGCTCTTGCCTCCAGCCAGCGTCAGCACCCCGGTGCCATTCGCATCGAAGTCAGCATCCAGCGCGACCGTCGCGTTCCCTAGCGCCACGTTCCCGTTCAGCGTGATCCCGTTGTTCGTCACCACGTTCAGCGAACCGTTCGCCGTCGTGACATCGCCAAACGTAAGCGTTCCGCCCGAAGACATGTAGACCGCGCTCGGCGCCGTCGTGTTGCCGATGGTGATCGAAGACGGCGTGTTGTTTCCGCTCACCTGAACCCGGTAACCGTTGGCTCCGACCGTGCCGACGGTGTTGATTGTCAGCGTGCCATTGGTGCTGATCTCCACCGTGCCCGCGGGGCCGCTCGGCGTACTCGCGTTGATCCCGCCCGAGCCCGCGATCAGGTTGATCGCGCCATTGCCCGTAGCAAGCGCAACCGCCACGTTCCCGCCGTCGTCCAGAACGATCCGGGCGGTACCCGTGTTGTGCGCCACTATCCCCGTCCCGCCGGTCTTCGTCGCGCCCTTGAACGTGATGTCGCCCGTCTGCGAGGGGCCTCCGAATTTCACGCTCGCCGCGCTGATGTTGCCGAGCTCGCTGTTGTCGATCTCAAGGCCGGCCGTGCCGCTCACGTTGCCCACCGCTATCGCGCGGCCCGCCGCAGCGGGGGCAATGCTCACCGTTCCACCAGAGGCCGTCAGCAGTCCTCCGAACGCCATGTTGTCCGCTACCAGCGTGATGCCCCCTGCGCTCACGTTCATGCTCGCATTCAGCGTCAGCAGTGCGCCCGCACCCTGAACATTGATCGCCAGCGCGCCGCTCGTCACGATATTGTCCCCGGCAAAGAAGCCGCCCAGCGTCAGGTTGCCCGCTGTCTGCGTGATGCTCACATTGCCGCTTCCCACCGAGCCGCTAAGCGTCGTGATGCCGCGCACCGTCGTGTTCGCATTCGTGCCGCCGGTAAATGTCACCGTCGCGTTATTACCACCGGTGCCGCGTATGCGCATCCTCCCCGGATCCAGCGACAAGCCGTCTGCGCCGCTCGCGCCGCCGATCGTGCCGTTGGAACGCAGCGAGACGATGCCGCTGGTCACGATTGCCGCGCCGGTCGTAGCGTCGTCGTCCAGGGTGCTGCCGGAGGTCAGCGCGATGCTCTTCCCGCCCGCCGTCACGTTGGCGATCCTCATCGCTCCCGATGCGACCGAATTGCTGCCGATGCTCAAAACGCCGCCCAGACCGTCCGCGCCCGTCACGACGCTGATGTTGTCGATCTCCGCATCGCTTACCGAGAAGCTACCTGCCCCCGTGCCGACCCCGATCGTCGTACCGTTCATCGAGGGCGAGAGAATCACATCGCTGTTGTTGCCCACAGTGAGCGTGCCGTTCAACACCACATCCGCACCCTTCAACGAGATAGCCGCGTTGCCCGTTGAATTCCCGTTCGTATCGGTGAAGTGCTCATTGACGCGCGTGCTGCTGAGGCTCTTCCCGGCAGCAAGGGTGAACATCCCCAAGCCGTTCGAATCGTTGTCGGCATCGAAGGAGATCGTGCCGTTGCCCGCCGCCACGTTGCCATTCAGCGTGATGCCGTTGTTCGCCACCACGTTGAGCGTGCCGTTGGACGTGGTAATCCCGTTGAAGGTCAGCAGGCCGCCACCGGCCAGGAATACCGCGCTCGGTGCAGCCGTGTTGCCGACCGTGATCGAAGACGGCGAATTGTTTCCGCTGATCTGCACCCGGTAACCGCCCGCGCCGATCGAGCCTAGGGTGTTCATCGTCAGCGTATTGTTGGTGCTGATCTCCCCGGTGCTCCCCTGGCTGCTCGGCCAGGCCGCATTGATCCCGCCTGAGCCCGCGATGAGGTTGATCGCGCCATTGCCCGTAGCAAGCGCCACCGCCACGTTGCCGCCATCGTCCAGCACGATCCGCCCCGTACCCGTGTTCTGCGCGACGATTCCCTTGCCGCCGCTTACCGTTGCGCCCTTGAAGGTGATGTCGCCAGTCTGCAGCGGGCCGCCGAACTTCACGCTCGCCGCGCTGATGTTCGCCAGCTCGCTGTTGTCGATCTCAAGCCCACCGCTACCGCTAACGTTGCCCACCGCAATCGTGCGGCCCGTTGTATAGGGCGCAAGGCTGACCGTCGAACCATTCGCCTTCAGCAGGCCGTTTACCGACATGCTGTCCGCGGCGAGCGTGATGCCGCCGGCGCTCACGTTCATGCCCGGACTGACCGTCAACTGGGCGCCCGCGCCTTTGACGTTGATCGTAAGAGAGCCGCTGGTCTCGATCTTGTCGCCGGTGAATCCGGGGGTGGGTGCTAGCGCCAGGTTTCCGAAATTCAGCGCAACGCTGACATTGCCTCCCCCCAGCGATGTCTCCAGCGTCGTCAATCGCCGGATTGTCGTGGTCGGATTGGTGGTCCCAGCGAGAGTCAGATTCGCGCTGTTGCCCCCCGTGGTCCGAACGTGCAGATTCGCCACATCCAGCGTCAGGCCGCCGGCGCCGATCGCGCCGTTCGATTCCAGTATCAGCCGTCCGGTGGTCGTTAGCGCCGTGCCAGGCGCCCCGTCTCCGTCCAAGCTGGCGCCGGAGATCAGCGCTATGGTCTTCGAACCTGCGGTCACGTTGGCGACTGTCAGCGCCCCTGAGCTGATCTCCCCTGCACCAATAACCAGCATACCGCCCAGGCTGTCATTTCCCGTCACCACATTGACATTGTCGATCTCGGCATCGCTCAGCGAGAAGCTGCCCGCCCCGGTGCCGGCCCCGATCGTCGTACCGTTCATCGACGGTCCGATGAGCACGTCGCTGTTCGTGCCGGCGCTCACGGTGCCGTTCAGCACCGCGTCGGCACCCTTCAGCACGATTGCCGCGTTGCCGTTCGTCGGATCGCCGCTCGCATCGATGAAGTGCTGGTTCATGAGCGTACTGCTGATGCTCTTTCCGGTGGCAAGCGTCAACACCCCGGAGCCGTTCGCATCGCTGTCGGCATCAATGAATATCGCCCCGCCGGCCGCGACATCGCCGCTGATCGCGATGCCGTTCTTGGCCAGCGCCGCAACAGCACCGGTGCCCGCGATCGAACCGCCCAGCACCATGTTGTCCGCCGACAGCGAAATGTTGCCTGCGCTCATGTTCATGCTCGAGTTCATCGCCAACTGCGCGCCCGCCTCCTGCACGTTCACTACCAGAGAGCCGTTCGTCGCGATCTGATCCGATGCAAAGAAGCCACCCAGCGTCAGATTCCCGGCGCTCTGCGTGATGCTCACGTTTCCGGGGCCCGCCGTGCCGCCCAGCGTCGTGATCCTGCGCAGCGTGACGTTGGCGTTCGTACCCCCGGTAAGCGTGATCGTCGCATCGTTGCCGCCCGTCGTCGAGATGCGCAGCCTTCCCGAATCGAGCGTAAGACCGTCCGCGCCGCTCGACCCGCCGATGACGCCGCTCGAACCAAGCGACACGCCCCCCGAGGTTACGATCGCCGCACTACTGGTGGTGCCGTCGTCGTCGATCGTGCTGCCGGATCTCAGCCCGATGCTCTTCGAGCCTGCACTCACCCCTGCAACGGTCATCGCCCCGCTCGGCACCGTTCCGCAGCCGATACTCAGCAATCCACCGAGGCCATCCGCCCCTGCGGTCACGCTGATACTGTTGATTTCGGCATTGCTGACCGAGAAGCTGCCATTCCCGGTGCCGATCCCAATAGTCGTCCCGTTTGCCGAGGGTCCGAGGAAAACGTCGCTATTCAGGCCCGCCGCTACGTTCCCGTTCAGCACTACATCCGAACCCTTCAACGCAATCGCAGGATTGCCAATCGTGTTACCAGTCGCATCCGTGATGTGCTGATTGACAAGGGTGTTGGCAATAAACTTCCCGGCGGCCAGCGTCAGGACCCCGGTGCCGTCCGCGTCGGAATCCGCGTCAAGGAATATCGTTGAATTTCCAACGGATACATTTCCATTCAACGTGATTCCGGTGTTCGCAACCGCGTTAATCGTGCCGTTGGCCGTGGTGACGTCGCCAAAGGCGAGCGAGCGATTCAAGCCGCTCGCCATATGAATAGCGCTCGGCGCCGCCGAGTTGCCGATCGTGATGTTCGACGGCTGCGACGAAGACCCGAATTGCAGTCGATAACCGTTCGCCCCGATCGACCCGTTGGTATTCAGCGTCACCGTGCCGTTGGTGTTCACCTCCGGCGTGCTGCCCGAAACACTCGGCCAGGTCACGTTGATTCCGCCAGAACCGGCGGTCAAATCAATCGGGGCGTTCCCGGTGAACAGCGCAGTGGCCACATTTCCACCGTCATCCAGAACGATACGGCCCGTTCCCGCGTTCACGGCGATCACCGACTTGCCGGTGCTCGCACCCTTGAAGGTAATGCCCCCCGTCTGCAGCGAACTCCCGAACTTAACGCTCACCGCGCTGATGTTCGCCAACTCGCTGTTATCGATCTCCAGTCCGCCCGTACCGCTCACATTGCCCACCGCGACCGCGCGCGCCGTATTGAAGGGCGCGAGGCTCACGCCGGCGCCCGTGGCCGTCAGATTACCGCCCAGCGTCATGTTGTCCGCCAGGAGCGTGATACCCCCGGCGCTCACGTTCATGCTCGGGTTATTCGCGATCAGTTGCGCACCCGCACCGTTCACGGTGATCGCGAGCGAACCGCTGGTCTCGATCTTGTCCACGCTGAACAAGGGCGCCAGCGTCAGGTTGCCCAAGGTCTTCGCAACGCTGATGTTGCCCCCGCCGACCGACCCGTCGAGCGTTGTTACACGGCGCAGGTTAGTGTTCGAGTTCGTCCCACCAGTGAATGTCAGTGATACGTCGTTGCTCCCGGAACTGCGAACCCGCAAACTTGCCACATCCAGCGTGAGTCCGTCCGCACCACTCAATCCCCCGATTGCGCCGTTGGAATTCAGCCCTACCGTGCCGCTCGTCACAAGCGCCGCAACCGTCGTGACGTCGTCGTCTATGGTCGCGCCCGATCTGATCCCGATGCTTTTCGTACCGATGTTCAAATTGGCGATCGTGATCGCCCCCGAGGCGACCGAACTGCTGCCGATTTGCACGTTGCCCCCCAGGCCATCCCCGCCCAGAGTCAGCATGATGTTGCCGAATTCGGCGCTGCTCACCGAGAAGCTGCCGTTCCCGCTGCCCAGCCCGATCGTCGTCCCGTTCATCGACGGGAACAGTTGTACATCACTGCTCGTCCCCGCACTCACGGTTCCATTCAGCACCATGTCCGCACCCTTCAGAACGATCGCGGCGTTGCCGGTCGCGTTGCCGTTCGTATCGAGGATGTGCTGATTGATCAGCGTGCTGCTCAGGGTCTTCCCGCCAGCAAGGGTGAGCACCCCGGTGCCGTTCGCATCAAAGTCAGCATCCAGCGTGACCGTCGCGTTTTCCACCGCCACATTCCCGGCCAGCGTAATGCCGTTGTTCGTCACGACGTTAAGCGAACCGTTCGCCGTCGTGACATCACCAAACGTGAGCGTTCCGCCAGAGGACATGTAGACCGCGCTAGGCGCCGTCGTGTTGCCGATGGTGATCGAAGACGGCGTGTTGTTTCCGCTGATCTGAACCCGGTAACCGTTCGCCCCGACCGACCCGTTGGTGTTGATCGTCAACGCACTGTTCGTGCTGATTTCCACCGTGCTCCCCGGGCTGCTCGGCCAGGCCGCGTTGATCCCGCCCGAGCCCGCGATCAGGTTGATCGCCCCGTTCCCCGTGCTCAAGGCCACCGCCACGTTCCCGCCATCGTCCAGCACGATCCGGCCCGTGCCCGTGTTCTGCGCGACGATTCCCTTGCCGCCGCTCACCGTTGCACCCTTGAAGGTGATGTCGCCCGTCTGCAGGGGACCGCCGAACTTCACGCTCGCCGTGCTGATGTTCGCCAGCTCGCTGTTGTCGATCTCGAGCCCGCCGCTGCCGCTAACGTTGCCCACCGCAATCGTGCGGCCCGGCGTAGATGGCGCCAGACCCACCGTCCCGCCAGTCGCCGTCAACAGGCCGTTCAGGGCCATGTTGTCCGCCGCCAGCGCCATGTTCCCGGCGCTCACATTCATGCTCGAATTCACCGTCAGGAGGGCGCCCGCCCCTAGCACGTTGATCGCGAGCGAACCGTTCGTCTCGATCTTGTCGTTCGCAAAGTTCCCCGCCAGTGTCAGATTGCCAGCCGCCTGCGTGATGCTCACATTACCGCCGCCTACCGAGCCGCTAAGCGTCGTAATCCCGCGCACCGTGGTATTCGCGTTCGTGCCCCCGGTCAGTGTCACCGTCGCGTTATTACCACCGGTATTTCGAATGCGTAATCTTCCCGCATCCAGCGTCAAACCGTCCGCACCGCTCGAGGCGCCGATCGCGCCGTTCGAGCTTAGGGAAACGATGCTGGTGGTCACGATCGCCGCATTGGTTGTGCCGTCATCATCGATGGTGCTGCCCGAGCGCAGACCGATGGTTTTCGCACCGGCTGTGACGTTTGCCACCGTTATCGCGCCCGAGTTGACGGTGTTGCTGCCGATCAGCAGCGCTCCGCCGAGACCATCCGCGCCGACAGTCACGTTGATGTTGCCGATCTCGGCATTGCTTACAGAGAAGCTGCCCGCCCCGGTACCCACACCGACCGGGGTGCCGTTCAGCGACGGCGACAGCAGGACGTCGCTGTTCGTTGCGGCATTTACCGTGCCGTTCAGCACCACGTCGCCACCCTTCAGCAGGATTGCCGGACTGCCCGTAATGTTTCCGCTTGAATCCACGACGTGCGTATCCGCGAGCGTGCTCGTGATGTTCTTCGCAGTTGACAGCGTCAGTACCCCGGAGCCATCTACGTTGGAATCGGCATCCAGGCTTACCGCTGCGTTCCCCACGGCCACATTGCCATTCAGTGTGATTCCGTTGCTAGCGGACACATTGAACGAGCCGTTGGCCGTCGTGACATCGCCAAAGGCCAGCAGGCCTCCGCCGGCCACATAAATCGCGCTCGGAGCAGCGGTATTTCCAATCGTGATCGAGGAAGGTGAATTGGAACCGCTGAACTGAATCCGGTAACCGTTCGCCCCTACCGACCCGTTGGTGTTGATCGTCACCGTGCCGTTCGTGCTGATCTCGGGCATGCCCCCGGATCCGCTCTGGGTGGTCGCGTTGACGCCGCCCGAGCCGGCGATCAGATTGATTGCGCCGCTGCCAGTCGCCAGCGCCACCGCGAAGTTTCCGCCATCGTTCAGCACTATCCGGCCCGCGCCGCCGCTCTGCTGCTCTGCAATCACGCTCTTGTTGGAGAGACTGACTTGGGCGAAAGTGATATTGCCGGTTTGATTCGAGCTGCCGAACCGCATTCCCGAAGACTTGACAGCGCCAAGTTCAGTGTTGCTCAGTGCCAGCCCGCCGCTCGCATTGCCAAGGTTGATGTCCGACGCAGGATCGTACGGCAGGAAAGTCACGGCGCCGCCGGCCGCAGAAAGATTCGAGCCGCTGTTGATCGCCATGTCGTTGGCGATCAGGCTGAGGTTTCCGCCCGTCGTCACGTTGGTGGCGACCGAGAAATCAATACCAGCGGTGCTCGTGCTCGTGCCGTTCAAGACGACATCACCGGTGCTAGCGCTTATTGAAGGTGAAGTGCTGACCGCATAAATCCCGGGGCCGTTGACGCCGATGCCCGCTATGCCGACGTCGCCTGCGCCACTCGAAGTGACTGACGCCGTATCCAGCATCACGCCATAGCTGTTGCTCCCCGAGCCGCCTCCCGAGCCGGAAATATTGATCCCGCCATCTCCGGCGGCGATCTTAGTCCCGCTGCCCGCCAGCCAGATCCCGTAGTTGTTTCCTCCGCTGGTGTTTCCGCCAATGCCTGTCAGCGTGATCCCCCCCGTGCCGGTCGCGCTGATATTCGTGCTGTTCGACATCCAGATGCCGTACTGTGAACTGCCGACGCCGGTTGCGTTGCTCACGCCGGTGATGTTGATGTTGCCCGCACCGCTGGTGCTGGCCTGCATACCTGCGTCGGCGATCACGCCGAATTCGGACCCGCTCGAGCCCCTACCGGTACCGACAATGCTGATGCCTCCTGCCCCGGCAATTATCTTGGTTCCAGTCGTACCGCGAAGGAGCACGCCATAATTATTGCTCCCGCTGTTGTTCGCGCCCGTACCGGTTATGGCGATCGCGCCGCTACCGGTGGCGCTTACGTTCGCGCCAGTCGTTACCTGCACACCGAAATTGCTGCTGTTCGAGCCGCTGGCGTCGCTGATCCCGGTGATGCTGATATTGCTCGCACCGCTGCTCCTGACAAGAACGCTGTTGTCAACAGACACACCATGTTCGCCGCTGCCCGAACCCCGATTGGTGCCGTTAACGCTGATGCTTCCGTTGGTGCCGGTAATCGTCGTGCCGCTTCCGGTAAGTAACACACCGAGGTTGGACCCGCTAGTGGTGTTCGCGCCCGTACCGTTGATATTGATCGTGCCTTCGACTGCAGAGACGTCGGCGTTTCCCGACACCCAGACGCCGTAGTTGCTGGCGCCGGCAGTGGCATCGCTAATCCCTGTGATACTGACGTTTCCTGTGCCGGTGGCGCCAACAAAAGCACTGGCGATGATTTTCACGCCAGAGGAGCTCGACCCAGGCGTACCCCGGCCCGTACCCATGACCGTGATGTTGCCGTTAACACTTGTTACGGTAGTGCCAGAGCCCTCTACTGCGACACCGGAGTTCAAACTACTCGAGCCGTTGCTGCCGGTACCGGTCAGGGTGATCGAGCCCAAACTCGAGATCACGTCTGCGCCGTTTACTATCCAGACGCCGTGGTTTTGGATCCCTGCCGTGCCCGTGACATCGCTGGTACCCGTGATTCCGATATTTCCGGATCCTGTGGTGCGGACCAGTGCAGCCGCGTCGAGCCCCACTCCGACGCCAGCGCTAATGTTGACCCCGTTGCCGGTGCCGAGTAGCGCGATATCGCCGTCGACGCTAGTCACGTTGGCGCCGTACAGCGAGACGCCGATTGCATTCCCGCCGATTCCGTTAATGCTGATGGCGCCGGAGGCATTAGTGCTGACGTTGCCAGCAGTGATGCTCACGCCTATGCCGCTACTCGACGCGGCGTTGCCGCTAAACGTGATATTGCCGGCATTCGTCTGCACGTCGGTGCCCGAATTCTGGATCGTCAATGTGCCGTTGGTCGCGGTAACGGTGATCGAATTGCCCACGCCACTGGACACGACGTCGCCCAGGATGCTGACCTTCTGCGCGCTCAGCGCGATGTTGCCGCTCGCCGCGATCGCCGAAACGTTGAGCGCACTGGCACTCGTCAGGCTGACGTCGGTCGCCTGGATGACCCCGACGTTTCCAGTGAAATTGTTCCCCGCGTTGCTGAGCGCGACCGCGCCGGTCGCGTTCAAAACCGTTGCGGTCTGATTCGACACCACCGCATCCGAACCGGCCGTCTGCGAGATGCCGCCGCCCCTCGCCTGCAGCGTCAGATTTCCGCCGCTGCCGAGATTGAAGGAGGTGCTGTTGCCGCCCGTCAAGACAATGCTGCCATTGGCGTCGAAGCTGAGGCTCTTGTTGCCGGTGCTCGTGAACGACATGCTGCCGTTCAGCCCGGTCTGGAAGGTAATGTTGCCGAGCGCGCCATTGCCGGTTCCGCCGGTCTGCACGAGCACGTTCGCGCTGTCCAGCTGCCGGTTGATCGTGCCGTTGCTGAGGGTCGCGGTGGCGTTTACATTGCTGTTGCTTACGAACAGCGACGGCGTCCCGCTGGTCTCGTCGATGTCGGCGGTTGCGTTCAACCCGGCATCGGCCCCGTTCACGATGTCGATGTCCTGCGGGTCGAGCAGCAGGTTTCCGACCCTGCCCGCCGGCGCACGCAGATCGACCTGCCCGCGGAAGTCCAGGTAACCCTTGCCCGAGACCTCTGCATTGCCGCCATCGCCGCCGTTACTGCCGCCGCGCGCGAAGATGCTGCCGAGGAACTGCGTGGCCCCGTCTGCCCAGACCACGACCTTGCCGCCGTGGCCGTTGTCGGTGGCATCGGCGCGAAGCACGACCTCCGGCCCCACGTAGGTGCGCTCCGCGTTCTGCACCGCGCTGTTCCTGCCCTGAAAATCCCCGCCGATCAGGATCGATCCGCCGCCGCTCGTGCCGGATGCATCGAGGGCCGCCTTGTCGGTGAGTCCCACATAGCGGCCAAGCGCGCTGATATTCCCGCCCAGTCCCTCGCTGCCGCGCGCCTCGATCGTCCCTGACACCAGGCTGACGCCTTGCTCCGCCTGCAGCGCGACCTCTCCTCCCGTCGCACCATTCGCACTGATAATGCTGCCCGGCGCGAGCGTCAGTTCGGTCTTGGCGCGCAGCCAGACCTTGCCGTCCGCACCGCGCACCAGCTGGTCGGCATTGATGCGGCCCTTGTTGCGCACGATGGCGCCGACCAGCCCGACCGAGCCGGAGTTCGCAATGATCTCGCCGAGGTTCTCCGCCTTGTTCGCATCCGCGACGATGTCCACCCGCACGCCCGGCGTGCCGGTGTCGAATATCCGCACGCTGTTGCCTGCGGCGAGTATGGTTTCGCCCTGCGGCGTGTTGACGAGCCCGTTGTTGACGACATTCGGCGCGACCAGGTACACCGTGCCGCCGCTGGGCGTTGTGATCTGCCCGTCGTTGACGACGCTGCTGGCCAGCGGATTCCCCTGAAAGAACAGCTTGCCCGCGGCGAAATCCTGGTTCGAGATGTTCAGCGTCGATGCCACCAGACCGGCAACATCGATGCGCGCGCCCTGCCCGACCAGGATTCCAGAGGGGTTGATCAGGAAGACGCGCCCGTTGGACCAGAGCGAGCCCAGGATGACCGAGGGATCCGAGCTGAGTACCCGGTTCAGTATGGCCGACGAAGCACTCTGCTGCAGGAAGCGGGTCGCTTCCGATGCGTCGATTGAAAACCCCTGCCAGTTGATGATCGCGCCCGGCGTGTTCGTGACGCTCAGCACCGCCCCCTGCGTCGAGAACGCCGCCTGGCCATTGACCACCACCGGGCCGACTGGATTGGCCTGTGCCTCGGGCATCGCAAAGCAGGCAGCGACCAGCACCGCGAGCGTCTTGCGTCCAGGAATCTGTCGTTTTTTCGTTGCCATTGCCGTCATTCCCCTGCTTGGCGCTTATATCTTTGGTGTCGATCAGAAGCTGTATGCGAGCGAAAACTGGCTGCGATGCGAACCCTTCAGCTGGTTTCCGCCCTCGTCAACCACTTGCGCAAAATCGAATTTGAAACTCAGCGATTTCTGCCACGCCACGCGCAATCCGATGCCCGCGCCCGCGATGGCCGACTTTTGCTTGACCTCACCCTCCAGGGGGATGCTGGAGGCATACCCGAAGTCGTAAAAACCCAGCACCCGAACGTTGGCATCCCCCATACCCAGCGCCCCTGCAAGATTGGGACTGTAGAGTTCAAGATTGCCAAAATAGCCGGTATCGCGCGACACCTCGCGCTCCGCGAACCCGCGGACGGAGGACGTTCCGCCGATACCGAACTGCTCGCCGGAGAGCAATGGCCGCTTCGCGTACTGGCCGCTTGCCGCCACGCGCACCTGCCAGTCGCCGTCCAGCGCGCGCAGGTGACTGAACGATGCCTTGAACACTTCGAAACTCGCCGACGCACCGTTGCCGCCGGTCGGGCTGGGCCGTGCCGCCGCCACATCCGCCGCCTTGCCCTTGTCCGCGCCAGGCCAGTTGCGGGTATAGCTCCAGCTGTGCTCCGTCTGGCTGCCCGGACCCGCCCACTGGCCGCTGTAGGTCACGCTCCAGGGGCGAACGGTGACATCGACACCGGCCGCACCGCAGATCGCCGCGCCGCCGATGGCGCAGGTGTTCTTGAACTGCTTCAGGTCCAGACCGAACACCACCCGATGCGTGTACTCGCCGCGCCGTGGAAACAGCCAGTTGTAGCGCGCCCCGTATACGTCGCCCTTGCCCGAGAAGGTCAGCGGCCCGGCCACCGTGTCGGTGACCCCGGCATCCACGTCGGATTTCGCGATGATGAAGTCGATGGAATCGCCAAGGGAATACAGCGGGATCCGGTAACCCAGGCTGTAGATCGACACCAGTTCCGGCTTTTCCAGCGCGGTGCCGTAATTCAGGCTTACGACGTGATCGCGATTGAACAGGTTGGCATACTGTATGCCCGCGCTGATGCGATGTTTTCCGGTCTGCTTGTTGCCCGTGTCATCCATGGACGCTGAAAACTTCAACGGGCTGGAATCCGTGACTTCGATTTCGACGTCGATAATGCCTTCCTGGTCGGTTCCCTTGAGAACCACCTCGACCTGGCGGGCCGGATTTTCGTTGGCGAGCTGCACGTTTTCGGAGAAGGTCACGGCATTGGGAAACGCGCCCTCGCGAATGGCGGGCAGACTCTGCCGGACATTCGCCTCGTCGAAAAACTTCCCACCCTGGACGCGGATGCGCCGGATGCTCGCCTCCGTAACTGAAATCCTTACCTGCCCGGAGCCCAGCTCCTGTTCCGGCACATGCACCTGCACCGCCGAATAGCCGCGCTCGCGGTAGCGCAGCTCCAGGGCCTCCAGGGCTCGCTGCACGTCGCCATACTCCCGGCTCTTCCCGGTAAAGGGACGCACCAGCGCTTCGACTTCGTCCTTCGGCAGGAGACTGTTCCCCTCGACGACGAAGCGCTCGATGTCGAAGCGGTCCTCGTTCTGAGCGCGCGCAAGCGGTGCGAGGACAACCATGGTCATAGCCAGGAGACCATGACCCATACTCTTTTTGAAATTCATGAAAGGCAATCCGACCTTCTAGCGGTTTTCTTTCTAGTGGCAATCTTTTACCATAACAGTACAGGTGGCGATCGGCATTCCGGCAGGAAGGTGATGTTTTCCCGCAATAGATCACCGCGCCGCGCGCGGCGATCGAATCGGTCACCCAGCGCCCGCGCCTGGCAACGGTCAGCGCGCGCATGGCATACATGAGCAGCGCGATAAAACCCAGCGACAGCACGCCGCGCGAGACATTTTGCGCGAGCGCCTCCTGACCTTGCGCCGTGGCAAGACGATGCAGCGCCGCTTGAAGATCCTGAAACGCGTGGGGCGCGGCCCCGGCGACCCTGGCGCTCGCCTCCTCCAGCACCGCGAGCTTCTTGCCCAGGTCCGTCAGGTCGCCGCCCACATGGGTGGCGGTTTCCGCGTCAATCGCGTAGGAGGTCGAGATTGGCGCCATGCCGGCGACCGCGAGCAGCATGCAGGACGCGAAAAATCGCACCACAACCGGTATATCGCGCATTTGGTGTTGACCCCTCGCCGCGCAGCAGAAGCGCGATCTTACTCGCGGCATGAGGCCCGCACCCGCAAATCTCGCCTGCTCCCGCGGCCTGTAAGTTGACTGGGTACGACCATCTGCATTAGCCTGCCGCGCCCGCCGAACCGGCATTCAAGGCACCAGGGGAAACCACAAATGGGAATCGAATCGCTGCCGCGCAGAACCAGCCAGGAAGTCATCGGGGAACTTCTGCAATTGCAGGGCGCCGTGGTCTACGACATTGGATGCGGCGAGGGCCGCATCACCCGCTCGCTGGCGCGCGCCGGCGCCAGGGTTGTCGGCATCGATCCCGGGCCGCAACAAATCAAGCGCGCGCTCGCCGAGCCGAACGCCGCTGGCGAGCGCTATGTCCAGGGCGCGGCGGAGAATCTCGACATCGCGAGCGGCACGGCGGATGTGGTCGTGTTTTTCAACAGCCTGCATCATGTGCCCGTCGACGTCTTGGACAAAGCACTGGCCGAGGCGGCGCGCGTGCTGCGGCCGGGCGGCGCGCTGTATATCGCGGAGCCCGTGGCGGACGGCCCGCAGTTCGAGCTGCAGCGGCCCTACAACGATGAGACGGAACTGCGCGCGCTCGCCTATGCGGCGCTCAAGCGCGCGGCAGCGCAAGGCCTTTCCGAGGAATGCGAAACGACCTATCTGACCGAGAGCAAGTACGCGAACTTCGAGGCCTACCGCGAAAACTCCGTCGCCATCAGGCCCGAGCGCGCGACGCTTTTCGAGGACAAGGCGGCGGAGCTGCGCGAAAGCTTCGAACGCATCGGCGACGAGCGCGCCGACGGCTGGTACTTCGCGCAGCCGATCCGCGTCAACCTGCTGCGCAAGCGCTGAGCGGCCGTCGCCGCGGCTGGCGTTCCGCGCGGATCAGCGCGCGCCTGCCGGCACCTTCCTGAGCAGAAACTCCGCCACCGCACTGAAAAAAATGTCGTTGCGGTCGCCGGCGACCATGTGGGCGGCGCCGGTGACGTTCACGTATTCGCTATGCGGACAAAGCGCGAGGAACTCCTGCGCCCCTTCCTCGCTCAGCACGTCCGAGCGCGCGCCCCGCACCAGCAAAGTCGGAAGCTTCAGACGGCGCGCGCAGGCCTCGAAGCGCTGCTGGCGATGGCCGCGGTCGGCGCGCACCGCGTGCAGGTTCGGATCCCAGTGCCAGCGATACTTGCCGTTCGGCGCAAGGCGCACATTCTTCGCCAGCCCGTCCAGGGTGCGCGGCCGCTTGCGCTGCGGCTGATAGCCTGCTATCGCTTCGGCCACCTGCTCAAGCGAGTCGAAGCCTTCCGGACGCCCGCTCATGAACTGCGTGACCCGCTGCATACCGTCAGCCTCGATGCGCGGCGCGATATCGACCAGCACCAGCGCCGCGGCATCCACCTTGCCCTCGCCCGCCGCCACCAGGCTCACGCCGCCGCCCATCGAGGCGCCGACCAGAACCGGGCGCGGATTGCCGAGCGCGGCGAGTACGCATTGCAGGTCCTCGACCATGACGTCCTGGCCGTAGTGACCGCCCGGCGCCCAGTCGGAATCGCCATGCCCGCGCGCATCCAAAGCGAGCGCGTGGTAGCCCGCCGCGCCAAACTGTTCGCCCGCGGCCTTCCAGGCGTGGCGCGTCTGGCCGCCGCCATGCTGCAAAATGACCAGCGGATCGCGCGGATCACCCCAGGAATCGCCCGCAATTCGCACGCCCCCGGCGCCTGTCCACCAGTGCATGGGATCCGGGGTTCCAGGAAGCCGTTCGCCTGCGCTCATTTGATTCCTTTCCAGTGGGGAGACACAGCGCATCGAATACCACAAAAAGGCCGCTCGAACCCGCCATGAGCGAAGTAATCCGCCAAATCCGGCTATATAGTAACATAAATGTTACTATATAGCCGGTTATAGGTTATACTTGAAATGTCCGACCCTGGATCCGCCGACCCTGGATCCGACCTGCGCGATCCGCACTTTATGAGTCACCTATCGCAATGCCGCACCTGCAACGCGGCACCCGCCCCCGCTTGGCCGCGATGACCGCGGCCAAGCGCAGCGCCGGGCTTGCGCCTTTCAGCGTGCGCAGCTTCCGCTTTCAGTGGCCGGCCGATCTGTTCACATCCTGGGCCTTCGAGATGGAGACGCTGATTCTCGGCTGGTACGTGCTTTCCGAAAGCGGGTCCGTCAGCCTGCTGGTTCTGTTTGGCTCGCTTCAGTATCTGGGTTCGCTCGTCGCACCGCTGTTTGGCGTCGCGGGCGATCGCGCCGGTCACCGGAGGCTGATGTGCGCGGCACGCGCGCTATTCGCCGCCCAGGCAGCCATGCTGATGGCTTTCAGCCTGACGGATCTGCTCACGCCGGTCATCGTGCTGATCATCGCCTCCGTGGGCGGCATCCTGCGGCCGTCGGATCTGGTCATGCGCAATGCGCTGATCGCACAGACCATGCCGCCCGGCCAGCTCATGGGGGCGCTCGCCATTTCACGCACAACGACCGATTCCGCGAGAATCGCCGGCGCCCTTGCCGGCGCCGCGGGCGTGACGGCAATGGGAATCGGGCCGACCTATGTTCTGGTCACCTCGCTCTACGCGTTCAGTTTTCTTCTTTCCCTCGGCGTGGCGGGCAATCCGCGGCGCAATCCCGCGCTTCCCGAGCCCCCGCCTGCCACGCCGATGCGCGATCTCGGACAGGGTTTTGCCGTCATCTGGCGCAAGCCGGAACTGCTCGGCGCGCTGAGCCTGGCCTTTCTGGTCAACCTGCTCGCGTTTCCTTTCTACATCGGCCTGCTGCCCTATGTGGCGCAGCAGGTGTACGGCATAGACCAGATCGGATTGAGCTATCTCGTGGTGAGCTTTTCCCTGGGCGGTCTGATCGGCTCAATCGTGCTCGGCATGAATCGCTTCCCCCTGCGCGCCTCGCGCACCATGCTCGTTTGCGGCGCGTTCTGGTTCGCGCTCGTGGTGGGGTTTGCATCAGTAACGAGCATGGACGCGGGGCTGGTCCTGCTGTTTCTGTCGGGGCTCGCCCAGAGCATCTGCCTGACGCCTCTCGCGGCGGTCATGTTACGCGGCGCCGAGGGCGCGTTTCGCGGCCGCGTCATGGGCATGCGCATGCTGGCGATCTGGGGGCTGCCCCTCGGCCTGCTCGCTTCCGGCCCCATCATCACGACCTTTGGCTTTGCCGCCGCCGGCATCACCTACGGTCTCGCCGGGCTCGCGCTGACCCTGGCGATAGCCTTGCGCTGGCGCGCGCAATTGTGGCGCCTCGCGGCACCCGCAAACGCGCGCCTCTGACCGTCCGCCGGCGCTCGAAGCATGGATTGTTGCGATGCCTGCTTACCAGGTCTTCACCGCACCCGAGGAGGCGAGACGCGCGATCTCGCCGTCCGCATAGCCGAGGCTGTGCAGAATCTCCGCAGTGTGCTGGCCGTGCGCCGGCGGCTCGAAATTCGCGCGCCCGGGTTCGCCGGCAAAACGGATCGGCACACCGAGGTGGTCCCAGCCGCGCGCATCCTTCAGCACCATGCCGCGCGCCTTGAAGTGCGGATCCTCCAGCACTTCGGGCAGGGTGCGCAGCGGCGCGAAAGCCACATCGCGGCCCTTGAACCATTCGACCCACTCGGCCTTGGTTTTGGCGCGGAAAGTCGCGGTGAGAAACTCGCGCACCGGATCCTGTCCGCGCCCTGGAGGCAGCGCGCAAAGCGGGATCAGGTCCGCGCGCCCGAGCGGCTCCAGCAGATTGCGCGCGAACTTCATCTCCTGCCCGGCGAGCACGACGGAGTCGCCGTCTTTGGTGTCGTAGATGCCGTAGAGCGCGTTGCCGCCGAATGTGCGCTCCTCGGACGCAATCGGCTGGCGCCGCTCGGTCATCGCCACGCCCATGTTGTTCGGCAGGCAGGCGAGCAGCGAATCGGCCATGGACATGTCAAGGTAGTCGCCTCGTCCGGTTTCCTTGCGCCGCAGCAGGGCCATCAGCACACCGGACAGCGTCATCATCGAGGACAGCATGTCGGCATTCGCGAGCGCGGGCATGCATGGCCGGCCGTCGCGGCCGAGATTGAGCGAGAGCACACCCGCCATCGCCTCTGTGGCGAGATCATGCGCCGCGAGATCCCTGTACGGGCCGCTCTGCCCGAAAGCGGCGATCGAGGCGTACACGATGCGCGGCGCGCGCTTCGCGACCTGGGCATAGCCGATACCCAGACGATCCACCACGCCAGGGCGGAAGGCCTCGAGCATGACGTCCGCCGTTTCCGCAAGCCGCAGCAGCGCCTCCACCCCCGCCGGGTCCTTCAAGTTGAGCGCCAGACTTTTCTTTCCCCGGTGGGTGTTCGCGAAATACACGCTGACGCCATCGCGCTTGGCGCCGATTTCGCGGTTCGGCTCTCCCTCGTGCGGTGACTCGATCTTGATCACCTCCGCGCCGTGATCGGCCATGAACTGGGTCGCCAGCGGCCCCGGCAGGAACAGCGACAGATCGATGACGCGAATGCCCTCGAGTTTCATTTTCAGGTAACCCCCCTCTGTTTCAGGATTTCGATGTCGGCCTCGCCATATCCCAGTTCGCGCAGCAGTTCGTCGCTATGCTGGCCGAGCCGCGGCGCGGGACGCGCGTGCAGCGGCTCATCCAGTCGAAACGGGCTCGCCACCAGTTTGAAGCCCGGGCGATCGGGATGGTCGAACACCTGCACCCCCCCGCGTTCGAGGAAATAGGGATTATCCAGCGCCTGGGCAATGTCATAGACCGGGCCGCAGGGTACGCTGCCGCCGAGAACCTCGATCCACTGCGCGGTTGTGCGCGCGGCGAAGATTTCGTCCAGTTCCGCGCTCAGTCGATCGCGGTTGGCGCGCCGCGCCGCCATGTCGCGGTATTCCGCGCACGCTTTCCATCCGGGCTGCCCGAGCTTGTCGCACAGCAATTCCCAGAAAGGCTGCGTCTGCGCCATGATGAAGATCCAGCCGTCCAGGGTGCGCACCAGTTGCGACGGCGCGATGTAGGGATGCGCTGAGCGCGGCGCGCGGCCAACCACCTCGCCTTCGTTCAAATACCAGGCCGCCGTGTAACTCAGCTGGTGCATCGCCACATCGAAAAGCGAGACATCGAGATCGCGCCCGAACCCGGTCCGGCGCGCTTCCAGGATGCCGGCGAGCAGCGCCAGCGCGGCCGTCGTGCCCGTGGCGTAGTCGATGACCGACAATCCCATGCGCGCGGGCGGCCCGTCCGGCTCGCCGGTGACCGTGAGAAATCCGGCCTCGGCCTGCATCAGGTAATCGTAACCCGGCCAGTCCTTGCGCTTGCCGTCGCGCCCGTAGGCCGACAGGTGGGCGCAGACGATCTTCGGATTGGCGTGCGCCAGATCGCGGTAGGTGATGTTCAGTTTCCCGGGCTGGTCGCCACGCAGGTTTCCGATCAGTCCATCCGCCGTGGCGACGAGCTTGTGCAGGATTTCCCGGCCTTGCGGCTGCTTCAATTCCAGCGTCAGGGATTTCTTGTTGCGATTGAACGACTGGTAGAAATGCCCGTCCCGCCCGTTGATCAGGTGGGGCCCGATAGCGCGCGCGACGTCGCCGCCGCCGGAGCGCTGTTCAATCTTGATGACTTCCGCACCCAGATCGGCGAGATGCGCGGAGCCAAAAGGCCCGGCGCCGTAAACTTCGACCGCAATGATGCGCACCCCTGCCAGAGGCAGCATCAGGCCGGATTCCGCGCGATCAACTGACGGGCGATGATGATGCGCTGCATTTCGTTGGTGCCCTCGCCGATACACAAGAGCGGCGCGTCGCGGTAATAGCGCTCCACATCGAGTTCGGTCGAGTACCCGTAGCCGCCGTGTATGCGCATCGCCTCGGTGCTGTTCTCGAGCGCCGCCTCGGTGGCAAAGTACTTCGCCATGCCCGCCTCCATGTCGCAGCGCTCGCCGGCATCGTAGCTGCGCGCCGCGTTCTGCACCAGCAGGCGCGCGGCCTCGCAGCGCGTCGCCATCTCGCCGAGTTTCAGCTGAATCGCCTGGTGTTCGCAGATCGGCCTGCCGAAGGTCTTGCGGATCTGGGAATAGGCCACAGAGTCCTTGAGCGCGGCATTCGCCACCCCCACGCCGCGCGCCGCGACATTGATGCGCCCGAGTTCCAGCCCGCCCATGGTGTGCAGGAAGCCCTTGCCCTCCTCGCCGCCGATCAGACGTTCGCCCGGAATCCGGTAGTCCTCGAAGATCAGCTCGGCGGAGTCGATGCCCTTGTAGCCGAGTTTCCCAAGCTTCTTCGACACCCGGAAACCCGCGCCCTTTTCAGCCAGAAACAGGCTCATGCCCCGATGGCGCGGCTTTGCCTCGGGGTCGGTCTTCACGAGCAGCGCGAAACAGCCGCCCTGGATACCGTTCGAGATCCAGGTCTTGGTGCCGTTGACGACGTAGTCCGCGCCATCGCGCAGCGCGCGCGTGCGGATCGCCTGCAGATCGGTACCGCAGTCCGGCTCGGTGAGCGCGAGGCCGCCGCGCAGGCTGCCGCTGGCGAACCGCGGCAGATAGTGGCGCTTCTGCACCTCGGTGCCGAAGCGCGCCACCGCGGAGGCCATGATCAGATGCGAGTTGAAGATGCCGGTGAGGGACATCCAGACTTCCGAAATCCGCGTCACGATCTTGGCGTAGCTGGACGCGGGCAGGCCGAGCCCCCCGTACTCCGGCGCAATCGTGGCGCCGAACAGGCCGAGTTCCTTCATGGTCTCGACCATGGCTTCGGGGTAGGTGTCGCTCTTCTCCAGCTCGCGCACCTTCGGCCGCACGTCGCGCTCCAGCCAGCGCGAGATGGCGTCAAGAATCTGTGCGTCGTCCTGTTCATTCATGCCCGTTGTTCCCAATGTGTGACTTCAATACCGAGACCGTGCCGGCAAGCACAGCCATGCGCGGGCAGGCAAATCGCGCCCGCGCAACAATGCGCGGCCGCAGACTGAAGACTGCGATGATGAATTTGGCCTACAACATGCCCCGGTTCGTACTGTTGTGCAAGCGTGAAATTTACGACCTGAGCAGCTTTGACAGGAAAGGTGCGTCCGCTGTGGCCTAAAGGCCGCGAAAAGTCGCCAGATACGGCAAATTAGCCGGGTGAATCGTTCAAAATCCGACTCACTAACATCAACATCCGAGAAAATTCCTCGAAACTTTCGTCCCGAATCTCAACTCAGCAATAGATCGACTACACCTTCTGAAAAACAGGATTTATCGAGGTGCCCTTAAGCATTACCCGTTCTCCGTGACAAAAGTGTGGTGCCCTCGCGATGACTGAGCTAGCCCTTGAAGTGCTCGATCACCATCCGGTTCACCAACTCCGGCTGGTCGGTCTGCGTCTGGTGCCCGGCGCGGTCGATGTAGGTGAAGGGGATGTTCGGAAGCAGCTTCTCCAACTGCTGGCCGAGCGCCATGGGCACCAGGGAATCCTCTTTACCCCAGATGAAGCGCGTGGGTATGGTCATGCTGGGCAGCCGTCCGCGCAAATCGAAGCGCTGTCGCAGGTTGGGATCCTTGGCCACCCGGAGGCGAGCCTCATTGAAGGCTTCGTGGGCCTGCGCCGCCCCGGGGAGGGCCGCTGTCGCCAAGCGCATCTTCACCAGGTCATCGGTGATCGTGCTCTTGTCCAGTACCAGCATATTCAACACCGTTCTGATGCCCTTCTCCGACGCGTCGTAGGCAAACACGGTTGCCGCGGCCTCAGGCATCGCCAGCCCCATGGCTTGAGCGATGGTCCCGCTGCCGATCAGGAACAGCTTGCTTACCTTCTCCGGATGATCCACGGCGTATTTGGCAGAGATGTAGGCCCCCTGCGAGTTGCCCACGAGCATCACCTTGTCCAGGCAAAGCGCGTCCACAAACGCCGCGACGTGATCCACCAGGCTCTGGTGTCCGTTCACCGGCCAGGCATGCGGCCGGGCATCGGTCTGCCCGAAGGAAAGCTGGTCCAACGCATAGACGCGGAAGTGCGGCGCAAGGGCCGGAATCATGAAGCGAAAACCGGCGTATCCCGATGCGCCGACGCCCGCGCCATGGAGCAGTAGTACAGCCGGCCCCGCGTCGCCAGCTTCGCTGTAGTGCGTGCGAATGCCATTAACCAGAACCCAGCTTGAACGTACCGACACGGTCATAGATCTTCTCCTGTAGAAATCAATGAAATTGCAATGCTTGTAACCCGGTATCACCGATCGGCGAGCGCGTTGATGCGCTTGAACCCGCCGTACTTGTCGAAACGCCTCGCTCGACCGATGAATATACCGCAAATAAAGCCATGATCAGGTAGGTCCATCTTCGACACCATGGCCGCGCTTGGGCACCAGCACCGAGCGCTTGAAGGTCATGACTGTCGTGCCATCCTGTTTCCAGGCGCGCGTTGCCACGGTGACGATACCCTGTGTGGGGCGCGATTTCGACTCGCGCGCGCCAAGTACGGTGGATTCGGCGTACAGCGTATCGCCATTGAACACCGGCGCCGGCATCTCGATATCCGTCCAGCCAAGATTGGCGATCGCGCGCTGGCTCACATCGGCGACGCTCATACCGACCACGACGGCAAGAGTAAGCGTGCTGTTCACCAGGGGCTTGCCGAACTCGGTGCGCTTCGCGTACTCCTCGTCGAAGTGCACCGGGTGCTGGTTCATGGTGAGCAGCGTAAACCAGGTATTGTCCGCCGCGGTAATCGTGCGGCCGGGCCAGTGCCTGTAGTTGTCGCCCACCGAAAAATCCTCGAAATACCGACCGGCTTGCATGGCACCCATCCTTGACTTGCTGCAATGCCGGTCGATGCACGGCTCAATTCTTCACGATACATTCTGCAACTCGCGGATGAGTATACCTCCGCGCGCGACAAGGGCCGTCCCATGCAACGCAGTTCAGCGCCCGCATACAATCACGTTCGCCCATCGGAACGATCGCGCGAACGATGTCATGAGCGATCCGAGCGGAGCCCGGCGCAATCAAGCGCGGCGGCCGATCAATGTTGAAGAACAACGCGCCGCAGGTACAAGAGTGGCAGACCTGGGCGATTCGAACGGGAGCAAATGGTGACTGAAGGTGACTGAAGCGGCCCACTACGACTACATCATCGTCGGCGCCGGTTCGGCGGGCTGCGTGCTCGCCAACCGGCTTGGCGAGGATCCGGCCGTCCGCATACTGCTGCTCGAGGCGGGCGACTGGGACCGCGATCCCTGGATCGGCATTCCGATGGGCTGGGGCAGGCTGCGGCAGAAAAATCTGTACGACTGGGGTTATGAGTCCGGGCCTGAGCCGCAAGGCGACGGCAGGATGGTCGAATGCGCTCGCGGCAAAGTCATTGGCGGCAGCTCGTCCACAAACGCGATGGCCTATGTACGCGGGCACCGCGCCGACTACGACCGCTGGGCCTCTTATGGCCTTCCCGGCTGGTCTTTCGACGAAATCCTGCCGTACTTCCGCCGCATGGAATCCTGGGAGGACGGCGCCAGCGCGCTGCGCGGCGGCGGCGGCCCGCTCGCGACGCGCTGGTCGCGCCATCGCGATCCGCTGATCGACGCCTTCTTCGCGTTGGGCCGACGCGCTCGCTACGGCTATAGCGACGACTACAACGGCGTGCAGCAGGAGGGGTTCAGCCAAATGCAATCGACGATCCGCAACGGGCGCCGATGGAGCAGCGCAAGAGCCTTTCTCCATCCCGTGCTGAAGCGCACCAACCTCAAGGTCGAGGTGAACGTGCTCGCGATACGGGTGCTGTTTGAAGCCGGCCGCGCCTGCGGCATCGAACTTGTCGCCGGAGGGCAGAAGCGAATCGTGCGTGCCGCGCGCGAAGTGCTGCTTGCGGGCGGTGTGATCAATTCACCGCAGCTCCTGCTGCTCTCCGGCATCGGACCTCCCGCGCATCTTGCCTCCCACGGCATCAAGGTGATGCATTCCCTTCCCGGCGTCGGCAGGAACCTGCAGGACCATGTCGGGCCGCAGGTCGAATTCCTGCGCAAGGGGCCGCCGAGCCCGTTCCAGCGCATGCTCCGCGTCGACCGGCTGCTGGCCGCTCTGGGCCGCGCTCATTTCTTCGGCACCGGGCCGGCCACCCATATCCCCGGCGCGATGGCATTTCTCAAGACCGATCCCGAACTTCCGGTGCCCGACGTCCAGTTTCTCCTCCAGGCCGCGGTCCTGAGCGGAGGCCCCTGGCTGCCACCGTTCAAACCCGCCTTTGCGGACGGCTTCGGCGGGCGGGTCGTGCTGTTGCGCCCCGCGAGCCGCGGCTTCGTTGAACTGGCCTCCGCGGATCCGGTGCGGCCGGTGCGTATCGTGCAGAATTTCTTCGAGCGGGATTCCGACCTGCGGACGCTGCGCGCCGGGCTGAGGCTGTTCCGCGAGGTCGCGCGCGAGCCTGAAATCGAGAAGTTCGTGTTGCGGGAGCGCCACCCCGGACCGGAAATCCGGTCGGATGCGGAAATCGATGCGTATGTCAGGGCCACCTCCATCACCGCGCACCACCCGCTCGGCACCTGCAAGATGGGGCCCGCCGGAGATTCGGGCGCCGTGGTGGATGCAGAGCTCCGCGTTCACGGCGTGGAGGGCCTGAGGGTCGTCGACGCCTCGGTCATGCCGGATCTTGTGGGCGGCAACATAAACGCGCCGGTAATGATGATCGCAGAGAAAGCGGCCGACCTGATCCGCGGCCGCAGCCGCGCCGCGGCGAACCCCTCGCGCTTGCCGGCGCCCTGAACGAGGCGATGCGCGTCCGGAAACCGGCACTTCCGTGCCGAACATGAGCCTGTCCGGCGTGCGCTGCTTGATCGCCGCATCGAGAAAAAAAGCAACAGCCGCAAACGCCCCTGCGGCCCGAAGATTCGGTATGCTTCGGGTTCGGCCATCGACAAAGACACGAAAGGAGCAACAAATGGCGGATATCGGCAAGACAGCGGCGGATTTCAAGCTCAAGGCGCACGACGGCAGCGAAGTGTCGCTCTCCCAGTTCAAGAGCGCCAAGTGGGTCGTCATTTCAGCCTATCCGCTGGCCTTTACCGGCGGATGAACGAACCAGACATCCTCCTTCAACCGTGCGTTGAAGCAATTTGACGAAAAAGGCGCGCAGCTCGTCGGCCTGTCCTGCGATGCGGTGCCGTCGCTAAAAGTCTGGGCGCAAAGCCTGGGCGGAATCGGCTATCCCCTGCTTTCCGACTTCCACCCCCACGGCAAGGCGAGCCAGGCGCTGGGCATCTATAACGCCGATCTGGGTTTTCCGCTGCGCTCGATAACGATCATCGATTCCACCGGCGTGGTGCGTGCGGCTCACACCTATCCGCCAGGCGTGCTGCCGCAGGCGGACGAGGTGCTGAAAGAACTCGCCGCGCTGCAGGGCAAATAGGCGGGAACTTGGGGCTCAGGGAATAGGCACGAACAAAAAGACCGAAACCGAGTCTTGTCCGCCCCGGATGATTACGCAAACCACGACCGGTACTTGCCGTAGCCGTTGCGCCGGGAGGATTTTCGCGTCCCCTGGTGCGTAGAACGGTCACTTCGACCCCGACGCCAAGTCAGGGTGGCATCATCAGCCATTTGTACAGCAGCGGAGACAGGACTCCCAATCCCACGAGCAATCCGCCGCCGATCCAGAGCGCTGCAATCGTGCCCAGATACTCGGCGATGAAGCCGAATGTGACAGGCACGAACAATTGCCCCAATCCCCAGTAAAGCCCCGCCACCGACAGGGCTACGCCCCGCTGCTCGGGACCACTGTTGTTCGCGGCAATAGCCGGATAGAGCGCGCGCAGGACGCCGAAGGTCCCGCCGACGAGCAGCATGACCAGCGCCGCCGCCCATTCGCTTCTGCCCGCCACTGCCGTACAGATGGTCAACAGGCCCGTCAGCACGAAACCTGCCGTCATTAGCGGCCTCATGCCCACCAGCGAGATGATGGCGCCGAAGCCCAACGCGACGAGCACCGTCCCCACCGCGTTCAGAGACCGTATTCCTCCGATGAAGGCCTCGCCGAAACGGACTTCGGTGAAGTACACGGGATAAAGACTTGCCACCAGCGCCGACGACAGGGATGCGGCCACCGCAATGATGCCCGCCATCAGGATGGGGCGCGAGCGCAGCAATACCGGCACCGTCGCCAGGGAGCCGCGCAGACTGCGGACCGCGGCGTGACGCGGCAGTTCCGGCAGCGCCAGAACGATAACCAGACCAAGGACACAAATGACGATGCACGTGACGAATGCGGCGGTGAATCCGAAGAAGGCTGCCTGAATCCCCGCGATCACGCCGCCGATTGCGATGCCGCCCGACTCAAAGCTGAGCAGCCGGCCCAGCACGGTCCCCGGCCTGCTCGAAAAACTTCTGCTCACATAGGACTGTGCCGCGCTCCAGTAGACGGAGCGAGACGCGCCGATCATCAGCTGGGACGCGATCAGCACCACATACAGCGGCGAGATGACGATTGCGAGCACTCCCGCCGCGTAGGCCGCAAAGCTGAAGCCGATGACAACCCGCTCGCCAAACCGGTCCGACATCACCCCGCCCGCGAACTGCAGGAGCACCTGAAGTATGCCCTGCGTGGACACCACGATTCCCACGTCCGCCGCGCCATGGCCCAGATCCAGCAGATACAGCGGGAGCAGCGTCGAGGCCATGGAAAGTACCAGGCCGTAAAACAACCCCGCGAGGTAGACCAGGTTGGTCGGAAAGTGCAGCAGATCCTCGGGCAGACGTGCGGTCATCACCTAAGCCAGTCTCCCGGCATGACGGCGTAGCCAGCGTGGGCCGTATCATGATCTCCACGTCTTGATTGAGCGCGGTGAGAACCTCCATCAGGCGTTCGACGGGGAATGGGATATATCCATAAAAGTCTTGTAACCACAAACAGTACGAACCAGACCGTGCATCTCCTCCATGGTCGCTCGCTCTTCATCTACAAAGCTGCAAAGTTGCTGCCGTCTTCATCTGTGGAAGATTGCGGCGGACTTCGCCTTGCCGAGCTACCCGCTGCTCTCGTGACAGCAAGCCCGACGTTGTTCGTGCAATCCTCCCATGGCCGCCCAAATAGCTCTGGGTCGTTCTTCGGCATACCCATAGCCGCGGGCGCCGAGATCAAGCGCCCAACAGCCTGCGCTGGAGCAGCGACTGCATGTCCCGCCTGCCGTCGGCGATCACGTAGTTGAACACCTGCCGACCGATCACCCGATAGATGAGGCGATACGGCTTGAAGAAGGTCTGGCGATACTCCCGGATGCCGAGCGCCTGCAACTCTTTCGGATGGGAGCCGCGACCGGGGAAAGCGGCCAGGTGGTTGGCAGCTTCCAGCAACCGGGTCAATACGTAATCCGCTTTGGCGGGCGAGTCCGATTCGGCGATGCAGTCGTAGATGTCCTCCAGATCTTGCCCGGCACCCGCCGTGAGCAGAATCTCGTAAGCCATCAAGCAGCCGCTTTCCTGGCTCGCAGACGACGAACGGCATCGGCAACGGGTCTGACTCGACCCTCCTCGACCTCGCGGTTGCCCAAGGCCAGAATCTTGAGCAGCGCCAGGGTCTCCTGAGTTTCCTCGTAAGACGCCACGTCCTGGATCACGGCTTTTGCTTCGCCGTTCCGCGTGATCAGCATCGGTTCCCGTCTCTCGGCCAGGCGGTCGAGCACCTCCGCGGCATTGGCCTTCAGATAGCTGATGGGTTTGATCTGAGATGAGCGCATGGCGGAACTCCGGTGGAGTCTGTAGGACTGAATTCGGTCCATTATAGGTTCGCCGGCGAAAACGGGGAAGCCCCTTGGACCGTGACTCAGTTCCGGCCACTCGCTTGATTCTTGTCTCCGCCTTCGCCACTCCACCGCATCGAGCCCGTACTTCATGCGAGCGCTATCTGATCGGTAAAGGAAGCGCCGGCGGGCACTCAAGTCGCACGCCAGAGAACGCTCGGGCAAGAAGCGCGTTGAAAATTGAATCGGCATTCAAGCTGCCAGCGCTCTGTTGTTGAACAATCGACTGAAGTTGATCGGCCAATTGCGCGAACCTCTTCTGCAAGGGCAAGGCAGGCCGGGGTAGCGGGAATTTATACGCGAACAGCGTTTCTCGATTCATCTTGGGCATCTGAGCGCGCACTGACTCGGCAGTAACGAATTCAGTGAAGGCTTTGCTGAGGAGCAAAGCAGGCAAGAACGAGACATTTCGGCCGGTACTGATTTTGATGGCGCCTAGCCGGACAAGCTGACCATTTCCCTGCATTTGAAAAAGCTTGAATTGTCGTAGAAACACTGCAATTATCTGATTATTTTAAATATTTTCGCAAAAGCAACCGTTAGTTTTAGCAATATAGCGACAAAATTCATATAAATCATCGTATAAACGACAAATTGCAGTGACGAGTCCTGCTTCATAGAAGAATATCGGTATCATGGGTTTAATATAGCGCATAAACGACAATATATGAATTAAACTAGCAAGAAAACGACAAACCAGGGGCTCCCTTGGCAAATTTAGCGACCAGCCGACAGGACGAAGTCTTCATCACCCGAGGCAACGAATCGGGCGCCGACTCTCGGGCGATTCAGCGCCGAGCCAAGGAAGGCGAGCTGACCCGCATTGCTGAAGGCATCTATCTCCGCGAGAAAGATCCGGGAACACAGAAAGCGGTCGTGCGCCGCAATTGGCTTCGTATAGTCGGCGCCCTTGCTCCTGGAGCAGTCGTGTCGTACCGCAGCGCCTACGCCGGGGGACTGACAAAAGATGGCGTTGTGTACCTCAGCCATCCGACCAACTTCAATCGAAAAATTACCCTGCTGGGCGCGCAGGCGGTTCTGGTCAAGGGACCAGGACCCCTCCCCGGCGATATGCCGCTTGGAGAGGGCAAGCTCCACTTCGCGTCTCGTCCGCGCCAAATCCTGGAGAACCTGTCTCCCGAGCGTGGGGCCCGCGGCAAGTCCGCAGGGGCGAAGGCGATCGAAGAACTGCTCATCAAGATATTGCACGCGAACGGTGAGGCCGGACTCAACCGAATCCGCGACGACGCGAGAGCGCTCGTGGAACCGTCGGGCTTGAAGGACCAATTCAAGAAGCTCGACAAGCTCATCGGCGCGCTGCTGGCAACCCACGCCAACGGCATCCTCAAGACGAAGGAAGGCAAGCTCATGGCAAAAGGCACGCCCGTTGACACGGAGCGGATGGCGCGCTTCGAGGTGCTCGCCGCGAAGCTTCGGACGACCGTACTCGCCCGCCGTCCGGTGGTCGCGGGGAACGAGCCGGCGCGTTCCCATTTCGCGTTTCTCGAAGCCTACTTCTCCAACTACGTGGAAGGCACCGAGTTCGAAATCGAGGAAGCACGCGATATCGCGCTTGAAGGACGCATCGTCGAGCGGCGGCCGAAAGACTCTCACGACATTCTTGGCGTCTTCCGGCTGGCGCTTCAGTCCCCCGGCCGCGATACTGTTCCTCCATTTGGCGCGGATTTTCCCGAGGAACTCGCGCGACGCCACGGACAAATGCTCGAGAAGCGCCCCGAAAGCAGTCCCGGCGAGTTCAAACTCGAACCAAACCGGGCGGGCGGCACCTGGTTTGTCGCTCCACACATGATGAGGGGCACGCTCATCGAGGGCTCGCTGCTGGCGCAAAGCATTCCTGAGGGCCTGGCCCGCGCCATGTACTACTCGTTCTTCGTGACGGAGGTTCACCCATTCAATGATGGAAACGGCCGGATTTCCAGGCTGGTGATGAACGCCGAACTTTCACGCGTAGGCGAGGCGCGCATCATCATTCCGACGCTGTTTCACGAGGAGTACGTGGATTGCCAACGGCAGTTGTCGCGCCAGAACAATCCCGACGGCCTCATTCGTGCGCTCTCACTCATGCAGCAATGGACCATCGCCTTCGACTATGCGGACGTAAATGCTCTCATCGAAGCCGTCAAGCGCACTAACGCGCTTGAGCGTTCGCGCGTGCAATTCCGCCTCACCATGCCCGATGGCTCACCGCTCGCGAATGAGCAAGCACAGTAATTGCAATCAGTTGATGACCCGGGCGCGGGAGTGAGCCGACGCTAAAGCGTCGGCAACGAGGACGTTCTTTCGGGCGTCTTTAACGCCCGAAAACCCCACCACACCATACGCCCCTACAAGGTGCTCGTAACTCCGCGTCATCACTCAGTTTTCCTGTAGACATGCGTATACACAGTTACTACGTTTCATCATCAACTCATTGCCGCGGTTGGCTTTCAATAACTACCGAAACTATGGAACCTTACGATCAGCCGTCCTCGAAACTAGCGAACAGCCGACGCTGGAATTAGCGTTCAGCCGACGGACAAACTTGCATTCAGCCGCCCGGCGGGCCTACTATCGGCTGTGCCCCGGCCCCTCAAACGCTTCCCCCGCTACCTCGCGCCGCGCCTGCGCGAGGCACTTGCCGACACGCCCGCGGTGCTGATCCACGGGCCGCGACAGAGCGGCAAGACGACGCTGGCCCGTGTCGTCGGCGAGCCGCGCGCCTACCGGTACGTTTCGTTTGACGACGAGGCGGTCCGCCGCGCGGCGGCGGCCGATCCGATCGGCTTCGTGAACGGGCTGCCGCCAAAGTCCATCCTCGACGAGGTGCAGCGGGTCCCGGAGATCTTCACGTCGCTCAAGACCGCCATCGATCGTCGCAGGACCGCGGGGCGCTTCATCCTGACCAGCTCGGCGAACGTGCTGCTCGTTCCCAGGCTCGCCGATTCGCTCGCCGGGCGAATGGGAATCCTGCGGCTCCATCCGCTCTCGCAATGCGAAATCGAGGAGAGCCGGCCGCGCTTCATCGAGACGCTGTTCCGCGGCGGATTCGGCACCGGGATCGCCGAGCCTCTTGGCGCCGGCCTTGCGCAGCGGATCGTGACCGGCGGCTATCCCCCCGCGCTGGCGCGCCGGGCACCCGCGCGGCGCCGTGCGTGGTATCACGATTACGTCGAGACGCAAGTCCAGCGCGACGTGCGCGACCTGACGCGCGTGCGTTCGCTCGACGCGCTGCCGAAGCTGCTCGCTCTCGCGGCGAGCCAGACCGCGCGGCTCGTCAACGTCGCGGATCTCTCGGCGCCCTTCGAGTTGACGCGCCAGACGATCCACGAGTACGTGACGCTGCTGGAACGCGTGTTCCTGCTTGAGCGGCTGCCGTCATGGCACGCCAACCGCCTGGGCCGGCTGGTCAAGAGACCCAAGCTCCACGTGGGCGACACCGGGGTCGCCTGCTCGCTGCTGGGGCTCGATGCCGCCGCACTCGACAAGGACCGGCCGGTGCTGGGCTCGATGCTGGAGACGTTCGTGCTGCAGGAACTCAGGCGCCAGGCGAGCTGGCTCGCGGAGCCGATCGAGCTTTTCCACTTTCGCGACCGCGACGATTTCGAAGTGGACATCGTGCTGGAGCGGGGACATGCCGCTGTCGCCGGAGTGGAGGTGAAAGCCGCCGCCACGGTAGGCGAAGCGGACCTCCGCGGGCTGCGCAAGCTGCGGGACGCGGCCGGAAAACGCTTTATCGCGGGCGTCGTGCTCTACGACGGCAGCGCGACGATCCGGTTCGGCGGAGGGCTGTGCGCGGTTCCGGTGCGAAGGCTCTGGGATATGGCATGACGGCCGCTTTCACCGAATCGGTCGTAGAGGAAGCCGCGCTCGCGTGGCTGGAAACGCTCGGCTACCCGCCAGACATGCAGGAAAAGGCGACGCAAACGGTGCTGGAGCAGGCGGAAGTGCTCAGCGCGGAATGGGCAATCGCATGAAGACCATCAAGAAAACGACAACACGGAGATCGCCGAGCGAGGATTTCGAGCGCATGCTCGGCGAACTGGCCTCAGTCGGTAGGAACATGTCCGAATCCGAGGTCGAATCGCTGGCTTCGGAAGCGGTCGCGGCCTCTCGGCGCAAGGTTCGTCCCGCGCGCAAGAGCCGGAAACTCCGGTCGCGCAAACGGTGATCTGGATCACGGCCTTTGCTTCGCCGTTCTGCGTAATCAACATCGGTTCCCTTTTCTCGGCCAGGCGCTCGAGCACTTCCGCGACATTGGCCTTCAGGTAGCTGATGGGTTTGATCTGTGACGAACGCACGGCCGCTCTCCGGCAAACGACGTAGGGCTGAATTTGGTCCATTCTAAGTTCACCGGTGGCGAGGCGAAAGCCCGGTTGACAATATATGCCACTAAGTGGCATAGTTAATAAATTATGCGGGTGTTCAAGACGCGGTTCTTCAGCCGGTGGATGCGAAAAACGGAGCTGACCGGCAGCGCGTTATGCAATGCAGTGGCCGAGATGGCGCAAGGTCTGATCGACGCTGACTTGGGCGGTGGTGTCGTGAAAAAGCGAGTCGGGCTTCCCGGCCGCGGCAAGCGGGGCGGCGCCAGAACGCTCGTTGCGACAAACAGGGGGAACCGATGGTTCTTCCTCTATGGGTTCGAGAAGAACGATCGAGCCAACATCACGGACGATGAACTGGAAGCGTTGAAGGAAATCGCGGAGCAGTTGCTGGCGAGGACAGGCAGGCAGCTCGACGCGGCGATACAGGATGGTTCGTTACAGGAGATTTGTCATGAAAACAAAATCCAGGGCTAAGAGCCGAATTCTTGAAGCCGTGCACGAAACGGCGGGTGATCTTCATCGTCTGGGCTTTATCGACAAGCGCAAGATGCGCAAGTTCGATGCCCTGTGCCTCGACCCCATTCCACAATACGACGGCCAAAAGATTCGCGCATTGCGCGCTCATCTGCAGGTGAGCCAGGCCGTGCTCGCCACCGTGTTGAATACCAGCCTCTCGACCGTGCGCAAATGGGAGATTGGCGATAAGCATCCGAGCGGACCCTCACTGAAACTGCTCAACCTGCTCGATCGCAAGGGACTGGAAGCGGTGATCTGAAAAGCCGCGTAAAACCCCCGATTTCATCGGGTTTCCAGGCGCCCGAATTGACGACCGGTACCGCAACCTACGCTGAACCGAAAAACTCCGGGCTCGCTTCATCCGTGTCGCTCTGTCGTGGGCGCGTCTGGCTTGGGGCCACGCGCCCTCCTTCGCCGCCCCACAGCATCGAGTCCGTTCAACTCAACCAGCGGCCGGGAGGTTAGCCACTGCATGACCTCGGCCCGCAGCCAGCCAATGGAGAACTCGCTGCCGAGCTGTCGCGGTCGAGGGAACGACGGATCGCGCCGCATCAGGTCGTAGATCGACTGCCGGGACCGACGGCCAAGCAGCACCAGCAGCGCGCTGAAGGTCAGCACCTCCGATTCGCGACCGCCGCCGTTCGCGGGCGTGTTCAGGCGTGTGCGCATGCCGGCCGTTCCAATTTCACGTCGATGCCGCGTGTCAGCACTGCTAACAGCGTCGTCGCCCGCGTTCGATTGCCGCCGCCAGAATCCGCTATCGGCCGAGATAGACCGATGCGATGCTTTCGCGACCGTGGCCCAGCTCCGCGCTGATCGCGAGGCGGGCCTGGCGATCGATCGCTTTCTGCTCGTAAGTGAGCTGCTTCGAGGTCGGTCCGCCCTGCGCGGGACAGGCCCAGCCGGTCAGCACGCGGTAGCGCTCCTGCGCATACTGGTGCCGGTGGCCGTGCACGTGCTGGATTCCCGCCGCCATGCACTGCGCCTTGAATCGCTGCAACTGCTGGACGTATCTCGAGGCCTTCGGGATCAGGCTTCCGCGGACCGCGAGCTGCTTGGCTTCGTCGAGCACCTGGCGCTGCTCTGCCGTGCGAATCGGAATCTCGCGTTCCCTGCCACCCTTGGTCCAGCTCGCCTTGAGCGCGAGCCGGTCGCCACGGTCGGCCCACTCGGGCCGGATCTTGATCGACTCCTCCCGCCGCAAACCGAACGCCGCCTGCAGCTTGAGCGACATGCGCGTCCAGGGATCGGTGAGCTTCTCCAGGTCCCCGCTGGTGAGCACCCGCGACTGAGAATGGAGAGAAACTCCGTTCGAGGTTGACGCCGATGCAAACGGAATTCCGCTTGCTGGCGCGACTAACGCACTGCGGCAGGAACGCGAACTATCGCGTCATGCACATTGCTGAGCGTCCCGAGGGGCAGCGGCTTACGGATACCTCCGGGCCTTGCGGCCACCGGCTTTCAGGAGATGAGGCCGGTTTCGGCGCTCTTGCGAGCGAAGGGCGATGCGTAACGAGCATCAAGCGGGCTGACACAGCCAACGAAATTCAGTTCATTCCGACAAAGTCCAGCGACATTTTTTCTCGCGGGGTGCGCTGCCGGGCAAGAGAGCCAAATAACGGATTCGGCCTTCTCGCGGTTGACACTTCGACTATCCCATCACAACCGAAGTTCCCCGAAATTTGATCGTTGAAAGCCAAGCACGAGCTGTTAGACTCCCAACAGCCGGAGACTCCGCATTCTCAGTAATCCCAATCCGCATGCCGGACAGGCAGACGATTCAGCCTCTGCCGGCAGAACTGCCATTTCGGCATGAATCGATCCATCAGCGCCACAAAGCGCGCATTGTGAGTCGGTTCTATGAAATGAACCACTTCATGCAGGACGATATATTCGAGGCAGTCCTTCGGCTTCTTTGCGAGTTCCGTGTTGAGGCGAATCGTGCGCGCGCGCGGATTGCAGCTTCCCCATTTGGTTTTCATCTGCCGGACAAACACCCGATTCACGGCGACGCCCAGAACAAGCTCCCATTTCGCGATCAATTCCGGCACGACCGCCTTGATCTGGTCCCGATACCATTGAGCGAATATGGCCTCTCTTGCCGCCTCGTCAGTTTCCGCGCGCACGGTCAGGACCATGCGGTTGTGCTCTAACGCTAGCGCCGGGGCCACATCGCGCTCAGTCACGTTGAGCAGGTACCTCTTTCCCCATACGTAGTGGCTCTCCCTTTCCAGATATTCGCGAGGCGCCTCGCGCTCCTGCTCGCGCAGTTTCTTCTGCTGTTGCCGGATCCACGCGAGTTTAGAGATCGCGAAAACGCGGATCGTGTCCATCTTCATGCGCGACGGCGCGGAGATCCGCACCCGGCCCGTCGGCGGGTGGACGCTCAGGTGGACGTTCTTGATGTCTTTCAGGACAACGTCCACCGCGATATCGCCGAGTTTGATCTGCGACACCATCAGTATTCGCGCTGCGCCCTGATGATGAGGAAAATTCGCTCCACCTCGGCTACATCCTGCAGGAATTTGTACAACTCGGCCTTGATGACCTGTTCACGGGCCTGGACGCCGCGCCAGCCATCCGGCCGCACCCGCTTGATCGCCTCGTCAATGTCCAGCGCCAGGCGCAACGTCCTGTCGCCGGAAACCGCGTACTTGCCGGCCGGCTCGGCGGCCCGCGCCGCCGGAACAGCCGCGCCTGGCGCGTTGACCAAGTTGTTGTAGAGCGCCCGCAGCGCCGAGCTGCGCTTCAATGGCTCGGGAGTGTCGTCCGCAAGCCCCGCTTCCACTCGCCGTGCCAGTTCCGCGACGCGCTTCAGGTACTCCTCGTACTCGATGGCCTTGGCTTTCCGCGCCGCGATGATTTCGTCGAGAAGCGCCGACATCTTTTCGTAGTAGGCCGGATCGCTCAGGTGCTCCTTGATGATCTTGCGCCGGACGTTGTTCTCGATGGTCTCGGCGATGGCGCTCCGGTTTCCCTTCAGACCGCCAAGCTGCCGCGCGATAGCGTCGGCGATGCCGGTCTTCACGATCAACTCCAGCAGGCCCATATTGTCGAACGGCGAGATCTTTCTCGGTTCGTCCGCCTCGATGTAGGTGTCGATCAAGTGGCGCATGTCGGCCTCGTAGGCCTTCAGGTCAAGGCTCTCGCCACTCGCCTTGCGCACGATTTCGCGCACGTTCAGGAAGTGCTTGAGCCGGTCCTTGATGCGGGCGACACCGGCGGGGTCGTAGCCGGCGCGGTCCAACTCGTCGGCGACGTTGGCGTAGGCGCGTACCAGCGCCACGGTCGCCTTGTAGAACGCCGCGCGCTGCGGCTCCCGCTCCTCCAGGTCGGTCCTGATCTCGGTGTTGCCGCAGAAGTAATGGATATGCTGAAGCTCACCTTTGGGTGGCTCGACCGGCTCGCACAGCAGGACGAGCGCCTCCAGCGCGTTGTCGAGGCGCTCCTTGCCCTTCTTGAGGCGGTCCTGCAGCAGCACTTCCGGATCGGCCCCGCCCGCGCTGTGGTCAAGTTCCGAGGTGTAGACGGCGATCGCGTTCTCGACCTTCTTGAAGAGGTCCTTGTAGTCTACGATGTAGCCGAAGTCCTTGTCCTCGCCATCTAAACGGTTGGCGCGGCAGATGGCCTGGAAGAGACCGTGGTCCTGCATGGACTTGTCGATGTAGAGATAGGTGCAGGGCGGCGCGTCGAAGCCGGTGAGCAGCTTGTCCACCACCACCAGCAGCTTCATGTTCGCCGGCTCTTTGGTGAAGAGCGCTTTCGCCCGCTCCTCATAGGTCTCGGTCTTGTTCGTCCCCGGCCTGACCTCGACGCCCTCCAGCAGCTCGGTGTAGGTGCTGTAGATGAACTGCTTTTCGGTCTCGGTGTTCGCCCCGGTTTCCTCCAATGTCACGTCTCGCGCCAGCGGGTTGTAGGACGTGACCACCGCGCACTTGCCCTTGAACGGGGTCTTCTGGAACAGGGTGAAGTACTTGCACGCGTCGTAGATGCTGGAGGCCACCAGGATCGCATTGCCTCGCTCGCTGGAGAGGCGCCGCTTCACGCTGAAGTCGAAGACGATATCGCTCACCACCCTGTCCATGCGGGACTTCGAGCTGAGCACCTTCTGCATCGTCCCCCAGTGCTTCTTCAGCTCGTCCTTCTGCCAGTCGTTGAGCCCCCTGGTCTTCGCCTCGAACCAGGCGTCGATCTTGTCCTGCGAGCCCAGGTGTTGGTCGATGTCCCGCGCCTCGTAGATGAGATCCAGCACCACCCCATCCTCGACGCCTTCGCTGAACTTATAGGTGTGGATGTAGCCGCCGAAGACCTCCAGGCTCGTCGCCTTGTCCTTCGCCAGCAGCGGCGTGCCGGTGAAGCCCACGAAGATCGCGTTGGGCATCATCGCTTTCATGACACGATGCAGCTTGCCGCTTTGCGTGCGGTGGCACTCGTCCACGAACACGAACACCTCGCCCACGGTCGGGCTGGGCTGGGCCTCCAGTTCCTTGATGAAGGCTTCGAAATCGTCCACGTCACGGCGGCCGAACTTGTGCACGAGCGAACACAGGAGCCGCGGCTTGGCCTGGCCGAGCTGGCTCATGAGATCGCGGCCGCTGCTGGTGCGCTGGATCGCCTCGCCCGTCTCGGTGAACACGCGCTCGATCTGCTTGTCCAGCTCGTCGCGGTCGGTGATGATCGCGACGCGGGCGTTGGGATTGTTCTCCAGGATCCACTTCGCGAGCAGCACCATCACGATGCTCTTGCCGCTGCCCTGCGTGTGCCAGATGATCCCGCCCTTCTTCTCGCGCGCATGCGCCTGCGCGGCCTTGACCCCGAAATACTGGTGCGCCCGCGGCAGCTTCTTCACCCCGCCGTCGAACACCACGAAGTCGTGCATCAGCTCCAGCAGCCGCCGCTTCCCGCACATCTTCAGCAGGTACTTGTCGAGCTTGAAGCGGCTGTTGTCCTCTTCGTCCTCCTTCCACTTCAGGAAATACTTCTCCGGCGTCCCGATCGCGCCGTACTGCAGCCCTTCCGAATCGTTGCCGGCGAAAATGAACTGCACCGTGCTGAAGAACCACTCGTGGAACATCGGCGTCTGGTTCGACAGGCACTGCCGGATGCCGTCGCCGATGCTGACGCGACTGTTCTTTAGCTCCAGCACCCCGACGGCGATGCCATTGACGTAGAGCACCAGATCCGGCCGCCGCTCATGATTCCCCGCGAGCGTCACCTCCTCGGCGATCGCGAATTCATTTTTCTCGGGATGCTTCCAGTCGATCAGGTGAACCGTCTCCGTCACCTTCCCCGCCTCCACCTTCACCGGCACGCCATAGCGCAACAGGTTGTAGACCGCCTGATTGTTGCCGTAGAGCGTGCGGCTGTGATTCGTCGCCTCGGTGCGCAGCTTGTGCAGCGCGACGCTGACCTGCCCCGGCGTGCAGCCACTCTTGGTCAGCCAGTCCGAAAGCAGCCCCTCCTCGATGTTGTTGTTGCCCTCGCGGTCGGTCCAGTCGCCGAGAAAACGGTAGCCGAGTTCATCGCGGAACAGGGCGATGACGCGCTTCTGCGTAGCGCGTTCGGGCTGACCGACCGGGGTCACGCCACGACCTCCCAGTGGCCGCCTTTGGCCGGGCCGATACGCTTCAGCAGTCCCCTCTTCTTCAAGGTGGCAGTATTTTGCTCGATCTTACGTTTCGAGATTCCGACAATCGCCGCCAGGCTGGTCGCAGGCATCCACGGATCCTTGAAGAGCAAACTAAGAATTTGTTTTTGGTTCGCCGTCAGCTTTTCACCGACCTTTTCACCGACCTTTTCACCGACCTTTTCACCCAACTTTTCACCCAACTTTTTCCCCGACGCATCCTTTTCCGCCCCGCCGTCAAGGATTTCCAGGTACGCCGGCGAATAGGGAAACTCGAACCAGATTTCGCCCGATTCATAGTGGACCTGGGGCTCCGGTGCTGACGCTTCGCGGCAAGCGGAAAAAATCCGCTGGACTCCGCGGCCCCACGCTTCGATCTCCCCTGCCCGGAAGAAGGCGTTTGCGACGAACGGATTGAACGGCCGGGAGGAATGCTGCTTCAGGAACTTCTTGATGGACCAGCCTTCAGGCAATACGCCCGGATTCCAGATGCTCAGGCGATCGTCCTGTACCCGGATCTGGATGGGTGCACCGGTGGCATAGTCGCGGTGGATCAGCGCGTTCAGCAACGCTTCGCGCAATGCCTCCTCGGGGACGGGCAGTGTTTCCACCCGCTGGATGCCCTGATAGCTGATGCCCGCCTTCAGATACTTGGTGAGCAGCAGGTCCATGGTTTTGCTCACCTGGGTGAAAAGATCGCCGTGAACCTCGTCGTGGTAGAGCAGGTCGGCCTCGGCGCGGAAGAAGCCGAGCTTGACGAAGGCGCCGGTGACGTAGCGCTCGGGGTCGGGGTGAAACAACAGCACCGCCGCGCGCTTCAGGTACTTGCCGTCCATCAGATGCAGTTTCTCGATCAGGCCCGGCGTGGCGTCGCGCAGCACCGCGGGGGCCAGACGACCGCTTTGGCGCGCCAGCCTGCGGAAGGTGTCGATGGCGGCTTTGGACAATGCTTTCGTCGTCACCTGCGGCATCGGCACGCCATCCCAGGTGCGGCCCTGTTTGCCGAGCAGAAAGCGGTCCAGCGCCGCGCCCCTGAGCGTCTGGTTGGTGCTGCCGCTGCGGTAGTAGTACTCGCCACGGAAGCTGATCGGGTTGGGGTAGGCCGGCACCACGATTTCCAGATGCTCGTTCGCGCCGCACCCGCGCAGGTTCACGTCCACCATGATGCCGAGAATGTCGCGCACCTTGTTCGGAATATCCACCATCAGCCGGCGAGCGTCCCTGACGCCGACGGCTGCGCCCTTGTCATTGCGCCCGATGATCAGCGACCCGCCTTCGGCGTTGGCTAAGCCGCACACCCATTTCAGGTATTCGTCGCGCCAGGATTCCTTCCACTCGATGTGCTGGTGCTCTTTCATATCAGGCGAATCCGCCCGGTGAGCAGCTCTTGCATCATGCCCTGTCTGACGGCGCGCGCTTTGGCTGTGGCGCAGATGCACCTGCCGTAACACTGAAACACCTCGCCCGCTTTTTGCCCAATTTCATGCATGCGGATGAGCTCTATCCATGTTGATATAGGCATTGCACTCATAGCTGCCTTGTCCCTCCCAATCATGGATCGCGCTAGCACAGCGCCAATGCAACGTCACCTGAACCCTTGCGCATTCCCGCCGAAGCCCACGAATCCAGTTCGCTTGGTGGTCTGAGAGTCCAATCTCTTGCAACGGAATGCGCGCGAAGCCGGCAGCCGGTACGAGATGCCTCGAATTTAATACGGCATCCAGCAAACCGGTGCTGTCGATGCTGGACGTCAATCTGAACGTGCTGAATTCCACCGCAAATGGCAGAGAGTTATATACGCGCACTTCCAGCCCAACCAGCGCCGCCGAAGGGCGAATGGATAGCAGCTCGAAACGGGCATAGTTGCCGGGCATATCCACCAGAAACCGCGTTTCGCATTCGCTGACGGGAAAGGCGCGCCGCAACAACCAACGCGTCAGCCAAGGCGCTTTCGCCAGCAATTGCCAGCCCAAGCGTGCCGCGGAGAGTACCGTTACATCAACCATGCGAATCACGAGCCAGGGCGGACAAGTACACGGCGGCTCGGGTGTCGATGAAAGTGGAGGTTCTCATACGAGGCGAATCCTTCCGGTGAGCAGCTCCTGCATCATGCCCTGCTTGATGTTCCTAGCTTTGGCGAGTTTCATTTCGAGCGGAGCGAGCTCGGCGTCCATATCAGAAAGGATCTCTGCAATAGCGGTTTGCTCCGCCTTTGCAGGTGGACTGTCGAACTCAAGGACTAGCAACTTTGCCGCTGACAATCCTGGCTGAGCTGACGATTCCGCGTACTGGTTGAGATTCATGCGACGCAACATGAATGTCAGCCAGTGGATATCAGCGTTTGGTTTCGGTGTCGCCACCAACGCATGCTCTGACGCGTAGAATCTGCCTGTAACACCGACAACATTCCCGCAGAGTGCTCCTTGCCGTCCAACAAGCGCGTAGTCGCCATGGTGCGTGAATGTAGTCGTGTAACCCTGATGATTGAGGATTCGAATGTGATGGGTTCCCCCGGAGAAACAACGAGCGAACATTTTCCGGCTCCCGCGGGGACCACTGAGCGGCGACCAAATAAGAGATCTCCGTCCTCCAAGCCGCTAACTGAAAGTTCACGAGACGTAAGCTCGACTCGGCTCATATCCTGATCCGAGATGAACTCGAAACCGAACATTTCCCCCATATTGACGATGCGAGTTCCCCGGCCATGAAACCGAGAAGACTTATAAAGTCCATTTCGAGATGGCTCGGCGTAGAGGCCGCCGAAGGATGGATGACTCCAGTCCTCCGGGACCATCCTCATCTCCGTCTGCTTGTGGCTAGAGCGCGCCAGGTACTTCGCGCTGGGTTCTTTCACTTCCACGCGAACCCCATCTTTTCCAGGTGGCGGTTCACCTTTGCTTCCAGTTCGATCACGCGGCTCGTCACCTGCGGCAGCGGGGTTTCGTAGCGCTCGGCGAGTTCCTTCACGCGCCGGGTGAGTTGCCGGCTGACGCGGTCCATTTCGCCGTGGATGGCGGCGTCGAGGGAGGCGAGCCATTTGTCGTCGACGACCAGTGACTTGATTTCGGACTCGGTGAGCCTGGGATATTTCGCGCAGGCCCTGGCGTCGAGGGCGGCGTCGGCGTCCTTCAGGCGTTTCTTGAGGTCGGACTCCTGATCGTTGAGCGTCAGCCAGTCGTTCAGTGCGGCGGCTTCGTCCTTCGCGTCCTTGTCGCCTTTGATCTCTTTCAGCCGCGCAGTCACGCTGGCCTTGTTGACCTTGTCGAGTTCGGCAAAGGCGCCTTCGTCGCCGCCGTGTTCTTCTTCCATCTCGGCGAGGCGGGCGGTGACGCCCTCCAGGTCGGCGGCGAGCTGGTCGAGGGCGGCCTGTTCCCTGGCAAACCAGCGGGCGACGATGAGGGGCTTGGGGATGAGGTCGCAGGTCCAGCCCTTGTCCTTTTCCTTGCCCTTCTTGTCCTTTTCGACGATGCGGCTGGTTTCGGCGTTCCAGCCGTCGGCGGCGATGAGGTAGACGTCGTCCTGCAGGGTCCCGGCCCAGTAGTCCATGAGGTGCTGGTAGATGTCGTAGGGGTCGATGAGCGGCTTGCCGGCGTAATGGGCGAGCAGGCTCTCGGAAAGCTCGCCGATGACTTCCTTGGGATGGCAGCCGGCCCTCAGAGCCTTGAGAGTGGCGGCGCTCTTCTTGCGCCAGGCGTCGAAGTGCGCGTTCATGCCGGCGATGAAGGTGGCGAACTCGGGGTGCTCGTAGATGGCGGGCTTGATGGCCGCCTTGTCCACGGCGAGGTCGAGGTAGCCGGCGCGGCGTTTCCTGAAGAGGGTGTCGCGCAGCTTCGGGCAGACGGCCCAGTAGCGCTCCAGCGCGTCGATGTCGGCGACGGGGATGCCGCCCTGCAGGTGGCCGGCGATGTCCTGCAGATCCTCAGGTGTCTGGCTGTCGATATAGCGCGGCAGGTTGAGGTTGAACTCGTTCTTCTCGATCTCCGCGAGAGGGACCATGCGCGCGTATTTCGGCACGTCGAGCCGCTTGTCGAAGGCGTCCACGATCTTGTGGATGTCCATGGCGCGCAGGCGGTTCTTGGGACCGTCCTTCATGAAGCCGCCGCTGGCGTCGATCATGAAGATGCCCTTGCGCGCCTGGGCGTCGGCCTTGTCGATGACCACGATGCAGGCGGGAATGCCGGTGCCGTAGAACAGGTTGGCGGGCAGGCCGATGATTCCCTTGATGTAGCCCTTGCGCACCAGCGCCCGGCGGATGTCGGCCTCGGCGTTGCCGCGGAAGAGAACCCCGTGCGGCAGAATGCACGCGCCTTTGCCGGTGCTCTTGAGCGAGCGCACGATGTGCAGCAGGTAGGCGTAGTCGCCCTGCTTCGCGGGAGGCGTGCCGAAGGGCTGGAAGCGGTCGTGGGGATCGTGCAGCGGATCGATGCCGTTGCTCCAGCGCTTGTCGGAAAACGGCGGATTGGCGACGACGTAGTCGAAGGTCTTGAGGCTGTCGTTTCCATTCTGGCCGTCCTTGAACTTGGGGTCGGCGAGCGTGTTGCCCTGGACGATCAGCGCGGTGGGGTTGTCGTGCAGGATCATGTTCATCCGCGCGAGGCCGCTGGTGGCGGCGTCCTTCTCCTGACCGTAGAGCGTGACCGCGGTGCCGGCCTCGTCGCCGACTTTGAGCAGCAGCGATCCGGAGCCGCAGGTCGGGTCGTACACCGTGGTGGCGGCGCTGGTCGCAGCACCCCGGATGCCGATGACCTGCGCCATGATGCGGCTCACCTCGGCGGGCGTGTAGAACTGGCCCTTGCTCTTGCCGCTCTCGGTGGCGAAGTGCCGCATCAGGTATTCGTAGGCGTCGCCGAGGATGTCGTCGCCCTCGGCGCGGTTCTTCGAGAAGTCGAGCGCCGGGTTCTCGAAGATGGCGATCAGGTTGGTGAGCCGGTCCACCATCTCCTTGCCGCTGCCGAGCTTCGAGGCGTCATTGAAATCCGGGAAATCGGAGAGCTTGTTGGCGTTGGCCAGCGGCGCGATGATCTTTTTGTTGATGTCATCGCCGATGCCCGGCTTGCCCTTGAGCGCGACCATGTCATTGAAGCTTGCACCCTTCGGGATGGTGATCGGCGCGTAGGGCTGGCCGGCGTACTTGTCGCTGACGTACTTGATGAACAGCAGCACGAGGACGTAGTCCTTGTACTGGCTCGCATCCATGCCGCCGCGCAGCTCGTCGCAGCTCGACCAGAGCGAGGAATAGAGTTCGGATTTCTTGAGGGCCATCCCTTGGGTGCTCCAGTTACGCCGGGTGCGGTTGTCCGGTCGGGGATTTTTCCGGCTTGGTCGGAAGCGTCCTGATCTCCGTGCCCGCGTCTTCCTCGGCTATGCGCACGTCGTGGAGCGCCTGCAGGTTCATCCAGAACTGCGGGCTGGTGCCGAACCAGTGTGCGAGACGAAGCGCGGTGTCGCCGGTGATCGCTCGCTTGCCGTTGATGATCTGGCTGATGCGGTTCGCGGGCACCCGGATCTGCCGCGACAGCTCGGTCGGGCTGACGCCGAGTTCCTCGAGTTCGTCGGCGAGAATTTCGCCGGGGTGGATCGGTGTGCGTGCCATGGTCAGGTTCCTTTCAGTGGTAATCCACGATTTCGACGTTCGAGGGTCCGCTCTGCCCCTCAGGCCATTCGAAACAGATTCGCCATTGCATATTGATGCGGATGCCGTACTGGCCCTTGCGGTCGCCCTTCATGCTCTCCGGCGCATTCTCATCGCCGGACAACATAGTCCGGCATACGATGTACGTCAAGCGTAAATCCGTATTGCCCGCCTTGCCTGCTAGGGCGCGCCGACGCCGTTAACCAATCCTGGACCGAGCGAATCTATGTATATAACGGTATTGCCATTCGGTATATATACCTTATAATACATTAAATGAAATTGAGTCTCCACGAAACCATACGAGCGCGGCGGCTAGCCTTGGGACTGTCGCAGGTCGAGGCTGCGCGCCGCAGCGGCATTCAGCAACGGCAGGTATCGACCTTCGAGCGCGGGGGAGATGTCACGCTTTCCACGCTCTTGAAGCTGGCCCAGGCGCTCGACGTGGAACTCATGCCCGTTCCGCGGGAGGACGCCGCAAAGCTTGAATCCCTTCTCAAGGCGAAGCGCGGGCCGGCGCCCTCAGTTTCCGCTCCAACCTCTTCCCCTTCCCTGCTCGACCGCTATCAGGTCAAGGACGAGGAGCAATCGAATGGCTGATGCCCGCGTTCTGAAGATACTGCTGGGCGATGTCCCGGTCGGCCACCTCACCGGCTTTCAGGACGGGAAGAGCCTCTTCGCCTTCGATGACAGCTACATCGACCTGGGACCCGGCCGGCCGGCCCTGAGCCTGTCCTTCAACACGCCGGGCGATGAAGAAACGACCGAGCGCAAGCTGCGGGAAATTTATTCGAGCCGGATGAAGCTGCCGCCTTTCTTCAGCAACCTGCTGCCGGAGGGCGTGCTGCGGGAATACATGGTCAAGTGCCTGAAGATACACCACGACCATGAGTTCGAGATACTGATGGCACTGGGCGCGAGCCTGCCCGGCGCGGTTCGCGCGCTCCCCGCTGATGAGCTGCCGCAGGCCGCCAGCAACCACCGGCCGGGCACCACGCACGCCGCTGCCGACGAGACACCGATCAAATTCTCGCTGGGCGGATCACAACTCAAGTTCTCGATGATCGAGCGCGGCGGGCGATTCACGCCGGAAGATGGCAACGAGGAATGGATCGTCAAACCCCCGCACCCGAGCCATCCGAACGTCCCGGCGAACGAGTACACGATGATTCGGCTGGCCGCCGCTGCCGGAATACAGACGCCTGAAGTCAAACTGGTGAAGCTCGATGATGTTGATCTGGGCGGCCTCACCGGCCTCTCGATACCGCAATGGGAAACCTGGGCCTACGCGATCAAACGTTATGACCGCAGCCATAACGAAAATGAGGAAGGCCGCGTCCATGTCGAGGACTTCGCGCAGGTGTTCAACATTCATGCCGACCAGGAATACAAGGCGACCAATTACGACACGCTCGGCAGACTGATCTTCGATCTCTTTCCCAACCGGTTCGAGCAGCTCGCCGAATTCATTCGGCGACTGGTGGTCAACATTCTCATCGGAAACGGCGACGCCCATCTCAAGAACTGGTCGGTGATCTATCGAGACAAAGTCACGCCTCAGCTGGCGCCGGCCTACGACCTGGTATCGACCATTCACTACGTCCAGAACGACAGCCTTGCGCTCAACCTGGGTGGGGAAAAGCGGTTTGAAGCCATCGACGAGTCGCATTTCGACCGGCTCGCCCGGCGGATGGAAGCCACGCCGAAATTCGTGCTGGAGACCGTCAAGGAGACCGTAGCAACCGCCCGCAAGGAGTGGCCCGGAATCATTCGGGAAGTCGGCCTCCCGGAAAACATGAGAGACCGTCTTTTCCGGTATTGGGGCGGGCTTTCCGGCCTCCTTCGAATAACGCAATAGCGGAGCGGACCATTTAAGCTTGTAGTTCAGTTAGTTAGCATAACGCTCTTGCACTTGTTTTCATTAAACTATTGTCTTGATATGCAGTAAACTCTTGTTTTCGAATACATCTAACTCTTGTGCCCAAGCCCCACGAAAAACTTGCCTCTGCCTTGGATGCCCTGAAGCGGCTCCAAGACGACGGGCTCCAGGCCATCCCCGGGCCGAAGCTTTCACGCGCGGACCGTGAGGCCCTGCTGCGTGCCGGCTTCCTCAAGGAGGTCTTCCGCGGCTGGTACATCCCGCGCCGCCCGGACGAGGCCGACGGCGATACCACGTCCTGGTACGCCGGCATGCGCGAGTTCATCGCCGACTACGCAACGGAGCGCTTCGGCGATCGCTGGCACGTCAATCCGGAGCAGTCCGTGCTGCTGCGGTCCGGTGAACGAACGGTTCCGAAGCAGGTTCAGATCTGGGCGACCGAGGGAACGAACCAGACTGTGCGGCTGCTCGATGGCTGCTCGCTCTTCATTTACAAAGCCACGAAGTTGCTGCCCTCCTCGCCCGTGCAGGACTGCGGCCGGCTTCGTCTGGTCGAATTGCCGGCGGCGCTGCTCGCGGCGAGCCCGACGCTCTTCGTACAGAACCCCATTGCAGCCCAGATCGCTCTCGGCTCCCTGCCCGATGCTTCCGATGTGCTGCGGATATTGCTCGATGGTCCGCACCCTTCGGTGGCCGGGCGCCTTGCCGGCGGCTTTCGTGCCATCGGCCGAGCGGCGCTCGCCGACGAAATCGCGGGCGCCATGCGCAGCGCGGGCCACGGCGTGAACGAAGTAAACCCTTTCGATAAACCGCTTCCCACTTTGCTGCCGGGCGGGCGGCCGGAATCGCCCTACGTTCGGCGGCTGCGCTTGATGTGGGCACAGATGAGAGACAGCGTTATCGCAGCGTTTCCGCAGGCGCCGGCCGCGCCAAAGGATATCGATGCGCTTCTCAAGGATGTGGAGGCGCGCTACGTCACGGATGCCTATCACTCGCTATCGATCGAAGGCTATCGCGTTACGGCAGCCTTGATCGAGAAGATCCGTGACGGCAATTGGAATCCGGACGGTGACGAGAAGGATCGCGCAAGCCGCGACGCCATGGCTGCGCGCGGTTATTTCGAGACGCACAACCTTGTCAAGCGGGATCTCGTCCAAGTGATCAGGGGCGAAAACGCGGGCACGGTGTTCCGTAACGCCCTGCCCGCTTGGTATCAGGCGCTGTTCAGCCCGAGCGTGCAAGCCGGCATTCTGAAGGCATCCGACCTCGCGGGCTATCGCAACGACCAGGTGTTCATTCGTGGGGCGCTGCATGTTCCGCTCTCAAAGGAGGCAGTGCGAGAGTCCATGCCTGTCCTGTTCGAACTTCTGGAGGCGGAAACCGAGCCCCAGGTACGCGCGGTCCTGGGGCATTTCCTCTTCGTCTATATCCACCCGTACATGGACGGAAATGGCCGGCTGGCGAGATTCCTCATGAATCTGATGCTCGTTCCCGCCGGCCACGTCTGGACGGTCATTCCGGTCGAGCGGCGCAACGAGTATATGGAGGCGCTGGAGCAGGCGAGTTCCTACGCGAACATCGCGCCCTTCGCGCGCTTTGTCGCGGAACTCGCCAGGCAGCAGGCGAAGGAGCCTCTACCGCGACCGCGGTGACTCACGCCGCGCGCAGCGGCACTACGTTGCTCACGGTCAGCGCATCGAGATAATCCACCCACTTCTGCAGCCACACCCGCGCCTCAGAGTCGTAGCGATGCCGGTCGTAGATGGCGCTCACCGAACCATCGACGTGATTGAGGATGCGGTCCTGCACGACGCGCGGGCAGCCGAGCTTCGCCAGCCCCGTGGCCGCGGTACGGCGCAAATCATGAACCGTCCAAGCTACCTCTATTGGATCGGCCCGCGGTTCATCCTTGGTTTCCTTGCGCGCCTCGTATTGCGCAAGTCCGAGCGCTTTCTGCCCCACATGCTGTTCGCCCATTGGCGAGGGAAAAACGAAGATGTCGTGCAACGCTCTGCGAGCCTTCAGTAGCTCAATCGCTTGGCGCGAAAGCATGACGTCGTGCGGCTCGCCGTTCTTCGTTTCGCGGATCGTCCACACCGCACGCTCCAGGTCGATATCGCGCCACAGGGCCGCCACCACTTCACCAGAGCGGCAGCCGGTGAAGAGCACCAAAGCCAGCGCGTCGCGCACGGTCCGGCTGTAGGGACTGCGCGGCAGCCATCGCACGAACGTCGCGAGCTCGGCGTCGCTGAAGACGCGCTTTCTGCGGACCTGCGGCGCGCCTTTGATGCGCAACTCAGTCGAGCGGCGCGACAGCAGTCAAACTGAGAACTGCGTAGCCGCCGAAGCGGTAACTCAATCTGACCGCGCAGGCGGCGGTTGTCGAACGCGAGAGAGCAAGGGTGGGTCGCTAGCGGTTCGGGTCCGCGTCATGCAGCAACCGTAATGCCCGCCACATGCGCGCGGCGAGCCGGTTTTACAGTTATCTCGACCTGTTGGTCGAACGACACCAGCGCCTGCATCAGGCGTTCAAGAGAAATATTCTGGAGTTTGTAGCGACCAACCTGCGATACCTTGGGCTGTGTCATGCCGGTGATCGTGGCGGCCTCGGTCTGACTGAGCCCCCGGCTCTGGATGAGTTCGTTGAGCTTGACGGCGAGGATGGCCTTCGCGGACAGTTCTTCCGCGTCGTCGAATCCAAGGTCGGTCAACACATTGTCAGTGCTCTTGTGTGTGTCTTTGCGTCGCATCATCATCTCCCGCTCAGCCCATGACGGGCAAGCACAGCCTTCAACCGCTTCCCGATCAAGTGCACATCCGGCAGCGGTGTGCTGATGCCGGACTTCGATTTCTTCTGAAACGCATGCAGCACATGGATCGCATCTCCGACGCGGACCGTGTAGACCGCGCGAAAGGTGTCGCCCCGGTGATCTTCCACCAACTCGTAGACGCCGGGACCAAGACCCTTCCACGGCTTCGACGAATCGGGCGTTCGACCCAACTGGACCACGAAGAGCGCAACACCCATGTCCTTCTGGACCGGGATGGGGAACTCCTTGAAATTCTTCTTCGAGGAACCCTCCCAAAACAGCGGTCTGCGCATCTCAGTCATGAATTATACCCGTTCGTATATAGATTGCAAGCATCGCCAATCGCAGTGCCGCCGAGCCGCGTCGGTAGCTATACAGCCAGGGCGCGCCCTCATTCGCGCTGGCGGGGTCGAGCACGCCCGGATTGGGCTCGTGGCGCGACGATTCCCGCCACATGCTCCGCCCACCGGTCCAGCCACTTGCGCATCTCGTCGGCGTAGGCATAGACGTTGTAGACGCCGGCCACACCCGGCAGCCGGTGGCCAAGGATAGATTCGCCGATCTCGAACGGGCAGCCCAGGCGCGCCAGGCCGGTGCGAGTGGTCCGGCGCAGATCGTGCGAGGTCCAGTGGTCTATCGGACAGGCGTCTCCGGCCTTTCTGGAAGCGAACAAGGCCACGCTCAACGCCTTCTGCTTGACCGGACGACCGCGCACCGGAAAGACGTACTCCTCGCCAAGCCGGTTGCGCAGTATCTCGACGGCAGGCGCGGCCAAGGGCGTCACGCTCACGTCGCCGGTTTTCCCCTGCGTGTGCGTCCAGGTTTTCGCATCGATGTCCACGTCGCGCGAGCGCATGGCGCAGACTTCGCCGCTGCGGGCGCCGGTGTAGAGCGTGAGCCGTAGCACATCGACAATCGTGCGGGACACCGCGCCGGAGTCCAGCCAGCGCAGCAAGCGGCCGATCTCGGGGTCGCTCAGCGCCCGGCTGCGTTTGCCCTGCGGGATGGTGGGTATGCCCGCCGTCGGGTCGGCGACATCGAGGTCCAGCCGATTCATGCTGCGGGCGTGTCGGATCACGCCGCGCAGCGCGGAAATGCCCATGGCCGCCACTCGCGGTGCCCTCTTGCGCATGGGCACGACGGCCGCCATGATTTGCGAGGGCTTGAGGTCGGCCAGCAGCACACTGCCGATTTCGGGCAGGATCTCGCGCTCCAGAATGCGCCACTGCTCGTCGCCCCGCGCGAGCTTGGACAGGTGCTCCTTCTGATAGCTCTCCGCGGCGCGCGTCAGCGTGTAGCCCTTGCCGCGTATCGCCGCCACCTTGGCAGCCTCTTGTCGCCGGCGCACCTCGTCGCGCGGATCACCGTGCTTGTCGCGGGTGGCGCGGTGATTTCGCCACTCGCTGCGAGCGTCGGCGAGGGATAATGCGGGGAATGACCCGATCAGCAGTTGGGCCATCTTCCCTGCAGGGTTACGGAAACGGTAGATCCACACCTTGGCGCCGGATGGGCGCGCCATGATCCGCAGGCCGGGATGGGTGGGGTCGCCGAGGGAACCGCGTTTCAGGCGCTCACAGGCCAGGGTGGTGAGGGTTGAAACGTTTCGCAGGACGTTTCGCATTTATGCCGAATTCCAGAGAACATTGTCGGACTTCGATAAACGCTAACTTAATATGAAATCAGAGGGGAAACAGGCTTTTTTTGATGGCTGACATTGCTCAACATACCCCGATGATGCAGCAATACTTTCGCATCAAGGCAGAGCACCCGGATGTGCTGCTGTTCTACCGCATGGGGGATTTCTACGAACTGTTTCACGAGGACGCGGAACGCGCCTCGCGGCTGCTCGACATCACGCTCACCTCGCGCGGCGCTTCCGCCGGCGTACCGATCAGGATGGCCGGCGTGCCGGTGCATGCCATGGAGCCCTACCTCGCCCGGCTGGTAAAGCTCGGCGAATCGGTCGCCATCTGCGAACAGATCGGCGATCCCGCCTTAGCCAAGGGTCCGGTGGAGCGCAAGGTCACGCGCATCGTCACTCCGGGAACGCTGACCGATGCGGCGCTGCTGGAGGAAAAAAGCGACAACATCCTGCTCGCCCTGGCGGCTGACAAAGCGAGCTGCGGAATGGCATGGCTGTCGCTCGCGAGCGGCGAGCTGCGCGTCGCCGAAATTCCGGCGCAGCGTGCCGGGCACGAGTTGCACCGCATCGGCCCGGCGGAGGTGCTGGTACCCGAGGGCCATGCGCTCGGCGAGCAGCTTGCGGGATTCACGACCACGACCCTCGCGCCATGGCAGTTCGATGTGGACACCGGACGCAAGAAACTGCTGGCACAGTTTCAGGTCGCCTCGCTGGCCGGTTTCGGCTGCGAGGAGATGGGACCGGCGATCGCGGCCTGCGGCGCGCTGCTCGACTACGCGGCAAGGACCCAGGGGCAGGCGCTCGCCCATGTGACCAGGCTGGCCACGGAGCAGCCGGGCGAATTCCTGCGCATGGACGCGGCGACGCGGCGCAATCTCGAACTGACCGAAACCCTGCGCGGCGAGCCCGCACCGACGCTGTTCTCGCTGCTCGATGAATGCGCCACAGGCATGGGCAGCAGACTGTTGCGCCACAGCCTGCACCACCCGCTGCGCGATCGCAAGCTTCTGTCCGAACGGCTGGATGGCGTGGAAGCCGTAGCGGACGCGGAAGACGGCATCAGGGGAGTACTGCGGCAGTTCTCGGACGTGGAGCGCATCAGCGCGCGCATCGCGCTGCGCAGCGCGCGCCCGCGCGAGCTGACGGGCCTGCGCGAGAGCCTCACCCTGCTGCCCGCTTTGCAGTCCGCGATGCCCGCGGCGCGGCCGCCCTACCTCGATTCGCTCGCGCGCGACCTCGATGTCCCGCCAGCGATCCTCGACCTGCTGCGCCGCGCCCTCCACCCGGAACCTGCGGCGCGCATCGTGGACGGCGGCGTGATCGCGGACGGCTACTGCGCCGAACTGGACGAGCTGCGCGGCCTGCAAACCAACGCCGGCGAGTTCCTGGTGACCCTGGAGGCTCGCGAACGCGAGCGCACCGGCATTCCAAACCTGCGTGTCGCCTACAACGGCGTGCATGGCTACTATATCGAAATCAGCAACGCGCAGGCCGGCAAGGTCCCACTCGACTACCGGCGCCGCCAGACTCTAAAGAACGCGGAGCGCTACATCACGCCGGAGCTGAAGACCTTCGAGGACAAGGCGCTCTCGGCGCGCGACCGCGCGCTCGCGCTGGAGAAGACCCTCTACGAGGCGCTGCTGGAGACGCTCTGCGCAGACGTCCCGGCGTTGCAGCGTACTGCGCGCGCCCTCGCCAGAGTCGATCTGCTTGCCTGCTTTGCGCGCACCGCGGCACGGCGCAACTATGTCCGCCCGCGCTTTGCCGACACACCTCAGATCGCGATCGAAGCCGGCCGCCATCCCGTGGTCGAGGAGCAGATCGGCAAGCTGAACGAACGATTCATCCCGAACGACACGCACCTTACGCCCGCGCGCCAGTTGCTCCTTATCACCGGCCCGAACATGGGCGGCAAATCGACCTATATGCGCCAGGTCGCCCTCATCACGCTGCTCGCGCATGTCGGCTCCTTCGTGCCCGCGGCGAGCACCCGCCTCGGCCCCATCGACCAGATCTTCACCCGCATCGGCGCGGCCGACGATCTGGCCGGCGGCCGTTCGACGTTCATGGTGGAGATGACGGAAAGCGCCAACATTCTGCATAACGCCACCCCGCACAGTCTTGTGCTCATGGACGAAGTCGGCCGCGGCACCTCGACCTTCGACGGCCTGGCGCTCGCGTGGGCGATCGCGCGCTCGCTGATTGAGAACAGCCGCGCCATGACCCTGTTCGCCACCCATTACTTCGAGCTCACTGCCATCACCCAGGAATTCCGCGAAGCGGCCAATATCCATCTCGATGCCGTGGAACACAAGGACAGCATCGTATTCCTGCATGCCGTGGAAGAAGGACCGGCCTCGCAGAGCTACGGGCTGCAGGTCGCGGCGCTGGCCGGCATACCGAGAGCAGTGGTGCGGCGCGCGCGCCGCACGCTGCAGCAACTGGAAAAGAACAGCATCGGCGGCAGCGGCCAGCCGGACATGTTTGCCTCCGCGAGCGTGCCCGCGGAACCGGAACCGCGGGACGACGCCCTGCGCGACGCGCTGGCGCAGGTTCATCCGGACGAGCTCTCGCCGCGCGAAGCGCTTGCGCTGCTCTACGAATTGAAGAAGCTGTAAGTTCCCCGCAGCGCGCAACGCATGCCGCGGGCCCCTCGCACGGTATAGCGCGAGGCAGTACATTTTACCGAAAGCGGATAGATAGTTACATATATGTTACTATTTATCCCGTATCCCGGCTGTCCGCGATTTGCTCCTTTGCGGCGTCGCCGACCCACACCCGCGCATTGCGGAACATGCGCAGCCATGGCGAATCCTCTCCCTGGCCGGCCGGCGACCAGGACATTTGCACGGTTCTGAACACCCGCTCCGGATGCGGCATCACGATATTGAAGCGGCCGTCCGCCGTGGTGAGTCCGGTGATGCCGCGCGGCGAGCCGTTCGGGTTCAGGGGATAGGTCTGGGTGACGTTGCCGCGGTGGTTCACGTAGCGCATCGTCACCAGGGACTCGGCGCGCTCCTCCGCATCCGGCCCGAAATCCGCCCGGCCCTCGCCGTGGGCGGTCGCAATCGGCATGCGGCTGCCCGCCATGCCGCGGAACAAAATCGATGGGCTTTCGCTCACCTCGACCATCACGAAGCGGGCCTCGAACTGCTCTGAGCGATTGCGCAGGAATGCGGGCCAGTGGGCCGCGCCCGGTATGATCTCCTTCAACGCCGCCATCATCTGACAGCCGTTGCACACGCCGAGCGCAAAGCTGTCCCCGCGGGTAAAAAATCGCTCGAATTCGGAGCGCGCGCGAGCATTGAACAGAATTGCCTTCGCCCAGCCCTGTCCGGCGCCCAGCACATCGCCATAGGAGAAGCCGCCTGGCGCGGCGCATCCCTTGAAGGAGGCAAGGCCAATCCGCCCTTCAAGGATGTCCGACATGTGCACATCGATCGCCTGGAAGCCGGCGCGCTCGAATGCCGCCGCCATTTCCGAATGCCCGTTAACCCCCTGCTCGCGCAGAATCGCGATCGCGGGCCGCGCACCGCGCGCTATCCAGGGCGCCGCGACATCCTCGGCAGGATCGAAACCGAGATGTACTGAAAGGCCCGGATCCGCGGCGTCCAGAAGCTGGTCGTACTCCTCGCGCGCGCACTCCGGATCGTCGCGCAGCCGCTGCATGTGGAAGCTGGTCTGCCCCCAGATGCGCTGCAGCTCCGCGCGCGGCGCGGCAAACACCGCCTTCGCATTGCGCGTGAACCGGATCTCGTCGCGCGGATTCGGATAGCCGATCACGTAAGTGCAGGCGTGCACGCCCGCCGCGCGCAGCATGTCCATCACGCGAGCGCGATCGGCGGCGCGAATCTGCAGCACGGCGCCCAGTTCCTCGCAGAACAATACCTCGAGGAGACGTTCGTGAAAACGTCCCTTGAGAATCTCCGGATTGCGCTCGAGGCCGTCCACATCACCGAGCTGCGCGTCGTAGCACAGTTCATCCAGATTCAGCGTGACCCCGCAGTGGCCCGCGAACGCCATCTCGCACGCTGCGGCAAACAGCCCGCCGTCCGATCGGTCGTGGTAGGCAAGGAGTAGATCCGCCCGCGCCAGCCGCTGAATCGCACCAAAGAAAGCCCTGAGCAGCGCCGCATCGTCGACATCCGGACAGTGCGCACCGAACTGGCTGTAGACCTGCGCCAGGATGGAGCCGCCGAGCCGATTTTTCCCCTGCCCCAGATCGATCAGCAGCAACTCGGTATCGCCGGTGTCGCATAGCAACACCGGCGTAAGCGTGGCGCGCGCATCATCGACCGGCGCGAACGCGGTAACGATCAGCGACAGCGGGGATACCACTTCTTTTTCCGCCCCGTTCTCGGACCAGGCCGTGCGCATCGACAGCGAATCCTTGCCCACCGGAATCGATATACCGAGCGCGGGGCACAACTCCATGGCCACGGCCTGCACGGTGTCGTAGAGCGCCGCGTCCTCGCCGGGATAGCCTGCCGCGGCCATCCAGTTCGCGGATAGCTTGACGTGCTCGATGGACTCGATGCGCGCCGCCGCGAGATTGGTGAGCGCCTCTCCGACCGCCATGCGTCCAGACGCGGGTCCGTCGATCAACGCCAGCGGCGTGCGCTCGCCGATCGCGAAGCATTCTCCCGCGTAACCCTGAAAATCCAGCAGCGTGACCGCGCAATCCGCAGCCGGCACCTGCCAGGGGCCGACGAACGGGTCGCGCGCGCACAGGCCGCCCACGGTACGATCAGCGATTGAAACCAGGAAACGCTTGTCTGCCACGGTCGGGTGGCTCAGCACGCGCTTAGTCGCGTCCGCCAGATCCATGCGCTGGAGATCGATCGCCCGCAAGACCGGCGCCACGCGCCGCACATCGCGCAGCATCTTGGGCGGCTTGCCGAGCAGCATGTCCATGTCAAGGTCAACCGTGCTCTCGGCAAAGTGCCTGTCGCAAACCACCAGCCGGCCCTCCGCGCTTGCCTTTCCCACTACCGCGAACGGACAGCGCTCGCGCGCGCACATGGCCGCGAAGCGCGCGAGGTCCGCCTCGCCGATCGCAAGCACATAGCGTTCCTGCGCTTCATTACTCCAGATTTCGCGCGGCGACATGCTGCTGTCTTCCGATGGGATGGCGCGCAGCTCGATATGCGCGCCGCGGCGCGCGCCATGCACCAGCTCGGGCAGCGCATTCGAGAGCCCTCCCGCCCCCACATCGTGAATCGAAAGGATCGGATTCGCGTCGCCCTGCTGCCAGCAGCGGTCGATCACCTCCTGGGCACGGCGCTGCATTTCCGGATTGCCGCGCTGTACCGAATCGAAATCCAGTTCCGCCACGTTGGCGCCGGCGCCCATCGAGGAGGCCGCACCGCCGCCCATGCCGATGCGCATGCCGGGCCCGCCCAGATGTATCAGCAGCGCGCCGGCGGGCAGGGCAGACTTGGCGTGGTGGCTGTGCAGGATGTTGCCGATGCCGCCCGCCAGCATGATCGGCTTGTGATAGCCGCGAATCGAGCCGGCCGCGCCGGTCGCCGCCTCGAAGCTGCGGAAATAGCCCGCCAGATTGGGGCGGCCGAATTCGTTGTTGAAGGCGGCCGCGCCGATAGGCCCCTCGAGCATGATCTCCAGCGCCGACACGATGCGATCGGGCTTGCCCAGGTCGTTCGCCTCCCAAGGTTGCGGCGCCTCCGCGATGCGCAGGTGAGACACGCTGAAGCCCACCAGCCCGGCCTTGGGTTTCGCCCCCCTGCCGGTCGCGCCTTCGTCGCGAAGCTCGCCGCCTGTCCCGGTCGCCGCGCCCGGGAAAGGCGCGATCGCGGTCGGATGATTATGCGTTTCGCACTTCATCACCGTGTGGGTGAGGTCTATGTGCCGCCGATACACGCTATCGAGGCCCGCGTGGAAGCGCCGTGCTTCACGCCCCTGCATCACGGCCGCATTGTCCTCATAGGCGACGATGGTTCCCTGCGGGTTCGCGCTGTGCGTATGCCGGATCATCGCGAACAGGGAGCGCTTCTTGCGCTCGCCGTCGATGATCCAGTCGGCATTGAATATTTTGTGGCGGCAATGCTCGGAATTCGCCTGCGCGAACATGGTCAGCTCGGCGTCCGAAGCATCGCGGCGCAGATCCCGATAGGCGTCCAGCAGATAGTCGATCTCGCCGTCGGAGAGGGCAAGCCCGAGATACGCGTTCGCGCGCACAAGCGCGCCGCGCCCTTCGCTCATCACCGGGATGTGCGCGATCGGCGCCGGCGCAACATGCTGGAACAATTGCTCGGCCGCGCCGAGCGAATCCAGCACAGTCTCGGTCATCCGGTCATGCAGCAGCCGCCCGAGCGACCTGCGCATAACGGCATCCAGGGGCGCCGGCGTAACGATGTGGAATACGCTGCCGCGTTCGATGCGCCGGACTCCCTGCAGCCCGCAGCACTGCGCGATTTCGCTTGCCTTCGAAGACCATGGCGAGATGGTGCCGATACGCGGGACGCTCAGAAAGAAGTTACCGGCCGGCTCGGGCGCCGGCTCGGGATCCCCCAGTTCAAGCAGCCGCGCCAGCCGCGCGCGCGCCTGCGCCACGAGCGGCGCCTCGCATTCGGTGAAATACCAGTATTCGGCGGCAACGGAGCGCGCACCGGGATGCACCTGCTTGAGGGCCGCAAGAAGCTTGGCGAGCCGGAACTCGGAAAGCGCGCGCGCGCCGCGGGACTTTAGGATCGTGGCCATCGGCGGTTCGGTGAGGGCGAATTATATCGAACCGCTTCGCTCACGGGCCTGTCAGGCTGCCGAACGAAGGTGCTGAATACTCGCCCGACGGCTCAGTCTGCTCGCGTCCGCTCTCGATCCCTCAGCTACTTCCTGAGCTGCGGATTGGCCAGGGTACCCGTAATATCGAGCGTGGAGCGCAGTGTCTGGGATTGCGTCTTTACGTCCGCCGCAACGCGGCCCCGCAACGCGCCTTCGCGGCTGATATCCAGCGTCGCACTCGCGTTCAATCCGCCCGACGTAAGATTCACGTTGCGCAGGGATACCGCTCCCTTGTCGTAGCTTCCCTGGCCGGTCATTTCGTTGAACAGGGTGCGTCCCTGCGCCTGAGCGCCGCCGGTCTGAATGGCACGCGCGAAATCAAAGCTGCCCAGCACGCCCTTGCCGACGCTGAACGTCCCATCCAGGCGCAGCGACTGGCGCAGTCGACTGGGATCGGATGCGCTCATGCTGAAGCTGCCCTTGCCATCCGCCCTGCCTTCCGACATCAGGGCTGGCGCAAATACGGAGGCATTGATCGTCCTGGCAGTCAGCGGCCCCTCGATACTCCAGTTTCCATCCCAGCGCAGCCGGCCCGATCCGCTGAGCGCGCCATCGAGCAGGGCGGCGTCCCAGGACTGGATGGTCAAGCCGCTTCGCGTGGCGCTGCCCTTGAGGTCGAAGTCGGCAAACGTCAACTCTGGCAGAAACGGCAGCGCGAGCCGCGACGCCGCGATCTCCAGCGCAATCTGCTCGCCGTCCGGCGATAGCTTGGCAACCAGCTGCTCGGGCCCCTTCAGTGTGAGCGACGTAACCCTGCCCTCTGCGCCGACCACCGCGCTCGCCTCCAAAAGAGGCAACGGCAGGCTGCCCGTGAGCTTTACCTCGTTCACATGCAGCGCCAGCGCGCTGAAGCTGTCGCCCTCGAGCTTCTGGAACAGCAACCCGCCGAGCATCCCCTGCGGTAGCGTCAGAACGCGTGCTTCGACGCGGCGGAAGCGCTTTTTCTCGCTGAACAGCGATCCGGGATCGGGGTAGATGCGAACTTCAATGAGGCCGATATCCTCGCCAAGACTGACGTGATCGAACTTGACCTGCAATCCCGTCAACAGCGACAGGCGACCGCCCGATATCTTGACCGGCACGCCGAACGCCTCGCTCGCCAGTTTCTCGTACGGCGCGGCCGGAATCGGCACCACATGCAGCACGCCGACCGTGATGAGCAGCAGCAAGAAAAGAATCAGCGCCACCGGCTTGCCCCATTTCCTGGACTTGCGAATCTGGACCGGCTCGTTTTCGTCCATGGCCGCCTGAGCAGCGCGCCGCGGCACGGCCGTCGCAAGCTTCCGGCTGTCGCGCAACACGTCGTCCATGTCGATATCGGCGTCGCTGACGTCGATATCTTCTTCGTCCGCAGGCTTGGGCGGGGGTTTGGCGCCGGACTTTGCCGAAACTGGCACCGCGCGTGCCGCCATCGACGCTTGCGCTTCGCGCTTGCGCGCTTCATCCAGCCGCTGTTTCTCGGCCTGCTTCTTTTCTTCAACCTCGCGCGCTTCTGCGGCAAGCCGCTCCTCTTCCTGCTTCCTCAGGCGCTCCTCTTCCTCCAGCCGCTTGCGTTCTGCCTCTTCCTTGGCCTGGCGCTCGGCGTCCAGCTTTGCCCTGTGCTCTGCATCCTCCTCGGCCTTGCGCTCCGCCTCCAGCCTGGCTTTGCGCTCTGCCTCCTCCTTTTCCTTTTGCTCCTCCTGTTCGCGCTGCTCGAAGGAATCGAGATCTGCAAGCAGGGAATCGGCAAAACTATCCGTCGCCACGGGGGACACCGGCTTGCTTTGCTCCTTCAGCGCCGCGGCCGCCGCGACGGCGGCATCTTCTGCCGCCTTGCGGGCAGCCACCTCGTCCTGCGCGCGCCGCGTTGCCTCATCGCGCGCAATTCGCTCCTGCTCCTGTTTCAGGCGCGACTTCTCGGCTTCCTGGCGCGCGCGTTCCGCCGCTTCGCGCGCCGCCTGCTCCGCCACGAGACGCGCCTGTTGCTCGGCCGCCTCGCGCGCCTTTTGTTCCTCGGCCTCGCGCTGCCGGCGCGCCGCTTCCTCCGCGGCCTGACGCTCCGCCGCCTCTCTCGCGCGCCGCTCCGCCTCCTCGCGCGCAATGCGCTCTGCTTCTAGTTTCCGGCGCAGCTCCTCCGCTTCCTGGCGCGCCCGCTCCGCCGCTTCGCGCGCCGCCTGCTCCGCCGCGAGACGCGCCTGTTGCTCGGCCGCCTCGCGCGCCTTTTGTTCCTCGGCCTCGCGCTGCCGGCGCGCCGCTTCCTCCGCGGCCTGACGCTCCGCCGCCTCTCTCGCGCGCCGCTCCGCCTCCTCGCGCGCAATGCGCTCTGCTTCTAGTTTCCGGCGCAACTCCTCCGCTTCCTGGCGCGCCCGCTCCTCGGCCTCCTTGAGGGCACGCTCGGCTGTAGCCCTGGCTTCCGCGTCTGCCTTGGCCCGTGCGGCCGCATCTGCTTCCGCTTTAACCCTCGCGGCCACCTCCGCTTCCGCTTTGGCCTTGGCTGCAGCCTCTTCTTTGGCCTTCGCTTCGGATTCCAGCTTGGCCTTCGCCGCCGCCTCGGCCTTTGCGCGCGCTTCCAGTTCCGCTTTCGCCGCCGCCATCGCTTTAGCCTTCGCATCGGCTTCCGCTTTTGCCTGGGAGTCGGCTCTCGCCTTTGCGTCCGCTGCGGCCTTCGCAGTGGTCGACGCCTCTGCCTTCAACCTCTGCTCGACGACAGCCTTGAGAGCAGCTTCACGCTGCGCCATGGCGCGGGCCTCACCCTCTGCCTTGAGGCGCGCCATCTCCTCTCGCGCCTTGTGGTCGAGGGGCGCCGCCTGCTTGGCCTTCTCCGCGCTTTCTCTCGCCATTGCCGCAATGTCCACTTGCGGGGGGGGCTGGGCGGCACCGCGCTTCGGGATCGGCATCGCCATCGTAAAATCCAAATCCTCCCCTGGAGCAGGCTTTGTCGCGGCGGGGGTCGCAGCACGCGCCGGAGTCGGCGCTGCAGCGGGTGCTGCTCCCGGATTGACGCGCACAAACCCCTCGCGATCGAGCTTATCAACCACCGCCTGCAGGCCGTCCTCGCCGAGCTTTTCAAAGCGCGGCAGGATGTCTCCGAGATTGGACCTGCCATCGATGGCGGCCAGCACTGCGCGATCACCGCGTCCGAGCAAGCTGGTCTTGCCGGAAGCCTCCAGGACCCCCTTGCCAGATTTTGAATAGACGGCGGCTCGGTTCATTGCGCGCTTCGCTGTGTGACGACTTTCAATAGTGTGCGGCGGAACGGCTTCCGGGGAGCGCTTATTCTAGGCTCAAGCCGGCAGGGACCCGGAATCCCCAAAGCGCCATTTTGCAATCTTTCGTTCAGCCTGGCGAATCCACGCGGCCATATCCTCCCCCGCCGGGCGTGGCGATGATAATCGCATCGTCGCACTGCAGCGACAGCACGGCGCAGGACGGCAGTACTTCGCGCGATCCGTCGGCCCGCACCACATGATTGCTGCCCACGGACCCGCTGCCGCCCCCGGCCATCCCATAGGGCGGCACGATGCGTCGGTTCGACACGATCGCAGCGCTCATCGGCTCCAGAAAGCGGATTCTTCTCAGCACGCCCTCCCCGCCGCGCCAGCGCCCAGCGCCCCCGGAGCCCGTGCGTATCTCGAACACCTCCAGCACGACCGGATAACGCCATTCGAGAACCTCCGGGTCGGTGAGGCGGGTATTGGTCATATGGGTATGAACCGCGTCCGTGCCGTCGAATCCCGGACCTGCGCCGGATCCGCCGCACAGGGTTTCGTAGTATTGGTAGCGTTCGTTGCCGAAGGAAAAGTTGTTCATGCTGCCCTGGGCCGCGCCCATCGTGCCGAGCGCCCCGTACAGAACATCGGTGACGGCCTGCGAAGTCTCGACATTGCCGGCGACCACCGCCGCCGGATAGCGCGGACTGAGCATCGAGCCTTCCGGAATCAGCACTTCAATCGGTTTCAGGCAGCCCGCGTTCAGCGGAATCTCGTCGCGCACCAGTGTCCTGAACACATACAGCACCGCCGCGAGCGTCACCGCCGAAGGAGCATTGAAATTGTCGGGAAGCTGCGGCGACGAACCGGAAAAATCGACGCGCGCGCTGCGCCGCGCATGGTCCACCGAAATCGCTACCCGCAGGTGCGCGCCATTGTCCATGTCGAGCGCGAACTCGCCGCTGTGCAGGGTGTCGATCACGCGCCGCACGGCTTCTTCGGCATTGTCCTGCACGTGGCGCATGTAGGCAGCGACCACGCCGCGCCCGAAGTCGTGCACCATGGCGCGCAATTCCTGAACGCCTTTTTCGTTGGCCGCCACCATGGCCCGCAGGTCGGCAAGGTTCTGCGCGGGATTGCGCGACGGATATCTGGCGCTGGAAAACAGCGCCAGCGCCTCCCGTTCAAGGAACCGGCCGCCCTCCACCAGGAGGAAGTTGTCGATCAGCACGCCCTCTTCTTCAATCACGCGCGATTGCGGCGGCATGGACCCCGGCGTAATGCCGCCGATCTCCGCGTGGTGGCCGCGCGAAGCCACCCAGAAACCGAGCTCGCCGCTCGCCGGATCGAACACCGGCGTCATCACCGTCACGTCCGGCAGGTGGGTACCGCCGTTGTACGGAAGGTTCAGCATGAAACAACTTCCCGGCGCGATACGCCGGCCCTGCCCAGCGCTGTTCTGCCCGCCGTTCTGTCTTATGATGGCCTTGACCGCTGCACCCATCGAGCCGAGGTGCACAGGAAGGTGCGGTGCATTCGCCACCAGGTCTCCGCCGGCATCGAACACCGCGCAGGAAAAATCGAGCCGCTCCTTGATATTCACGGAATAGGCGGTCTGCTGCAGGCGCAGGCCCATCTGCTCGGCCGCTGCCATGAACAGATTGTTGAACAACTCCAGCCTTATCGGGTCGGCGCGGGTGCTTTGCGCATTTGCGTCCGCGACGCATGACACCGCCCCGCGCCGCAGTATCAACATGCCGGAGGCCTCGACCGCCGCCTGCCAGCTAGCCTCGATTAGCGTGGTGGAATTCGCCTCGACCACGAGAGCCGGGCCCTCGATGCAATCGCCAGGCATGAGCCTGTCGCGGATAAAAAGCGGCACCTCGCCCCAGGCTCCCGCAAGGTAAACGCGCTTGCGCGCCATGGGGGATACCTTACCGCGGCCGGGTGTCACGCGCGGCATCCGGACCGAGGCGTGCGCCTCGTCAACCGCCTCCACGGAAATCAGATCGACAACGAGCGGGCGTTGCGGCATCAGAAAACCGAAAGCGCGCTGATACGCGGCGTTGAATTCCGCCAGCATCGCGGCGAGATCCGCATACCGGACCGGAAACGCACTGTCGGTTCCCTCGTATTTCAGGTGCAGGCGCTGCACGATGCGTACCCTTGCAGGGTCGACACCGGAGCGCCGCATTGCCTCGCGCGCCGACGCGATCAGGGGCGCGAATGCATCGCGGATCGGATCGAGGTTGGCGGCGGTGAGCGCGATGTCGACGCTGGCTTCGCGCATCACCACGCTGTCCGCCAGGCCGATCCCGTAGGCCGAGAGCACCCCGGCAAGCGGATGAATCAGTATGCGCGACATGCCGAGCAGGCCCGCGATCTGGCAGGCGTGCTGCCCTGCGGCACCGCCGAAGCAGGCAAGCGCATATTGCGTCACGTCGTGGCCGCGCTCCAGCGAGACGCGCCTGATGGCGTTTGCCATGCTGGCCGCGGCGATCGCGAGGAACCCGGCAGCCACATCCTCCGGCGCGCGCGCGTCTCCGCTGGCACCGCGGATGCGTTCCGCGAGCGCGACAAACTTATCGTGCACGATGACGGCATCGAGCGACGCATCGCCTGACGGCCCGAACAGGCTCGGAAAGTGCTCGGGCTGAATCCGGCCGAGCATCAGGTTTGCGTCGGTAATCGTGAGCGGCCCGCCGCGCCGGTAGCACGCCGGCCCCGGCAGCGCGCCCGCCGATTCAGGGCCGACCCGGTAGCGGCCGGCGTCGAAAGCGAGGATAGATCCGCCGCCCGCCGCAATGGTATGAATGCTCAGCATCGGCGCGCGCAGGCGAATGCCGGCAACCTGTGTCTCGAATTGGCGCTCGAACTCCCCTGCATAGTGCGCCACGTCGGTCGAGGTGCCGCCCATGTCGAAGGCGATGACGCGCTCGATGCCCTCCTGCAGCGCGGTGCGTGCCGCGCCGACCACGCCGCCCGCCGGGCCCGACAGGACCGCGTCCTTGCCGCGGCACGATGCGGCCTCCGCCAGTCCGCCGTTCGATTGCATGAGCAGCAAACGGATGCCGGGCAGCGCCCGCGCCAGTCCGTCTATGTGGCGGCGCAGCACCGGCGACAAATAGGCATCGGCAACGCTGGTGTCGCCGCGCGACACGAATTTGATCAGTGGGCTCACCTCATGGGATGCGGAAACCTGGGTGTAGCCGATCGACCGCGCGAGATCCGCCACCGCGGACTCATGTTCCGGGTGGCGGTAACCATGCATGAACACCACCGCCACCGAACGCACACCGTCCGCGTACCCCGCCTCCAATACGCGCCGGGCAGCTACGATATCGAGCGGCCGGATGCGCTCGCCGTGTGCGCCGATGCGCTCATCGATCTCGGCGACGCGCGCATAGAGCATCTCGGGCAGGACGATCTGCAGGTCGAACAGGCGCGGCCGGTTCTGGTAGCCGATGCGCAGTGCATCGCGAAACCCGCGCGTTACCAGCAGCAGCGTGGGCTCACCCTTGCGCTCCAGGAGCGCGTTGGTCGCCACCGTGGTGCCGATCTTCACACAGTCAATCGAGTGCGCCGGTATCGGCACGCCGGGGGAAAGTCCCAGCAACTTCCGGATGCCGCGCAGCGCCGGGTCCTCGGTTTCGGACGGGTTCTCGGACAGCAGCTTGCAACTGGCAAGCGCGCCGTCGGGCCGGCGCGCCACGATATCGGTGAAGGTGCCGCCGCGATCGATCCAGAACTGCCAGCGGGCGGATGCGGAGTGTCGGGAAGGCATGGCGGTCGCGCGGTCGCGCTATGGTAGCTTACGTACAAGGCACCACATTGCCCGCAGCACTCACTTCTGGGAACCGAGCACCTTGGAATTTGCGCAATCGGTCGTCATCGGCGCCGGCATTGTCGGGCTGGCGGTCGCGCGCGAACTGGCGCTATCTGGCCGTGAAGTCATCATCCTGGAAGCCGAGGACGCGATCGGCACGCATACCAGCTCACGCAACAGCGAGGTGATACACGCGGGTATCTACTACCCGCGAGGTTCCCTGAAGGCGCGTACCTGCGTCGCGGGTCGCGCGCTCCTCTATGACTACTGCGGCGCGCATGGCGTGCCCTACCGGCGCTGCGGCAAGCTGATCGTGGCGCACGACGAAACTCAGCTCGGCGCTCTGGAGGGCCTGCGCGCTCAGGCGCTGGCAAACGGCGTCGTCGACCTCGCGATGCTCGGGCGCGAACAGGCGCGCGCGCTCGAGCCGAGAGTGCGCTGTGTCGCGGCGCTGCACTCGCCCTCGACGGGCATTATCGACAGCCATACCCTGATGCTCGCCTATCTCGGCGACGCCGAGTCCCACGGCGCCTCGCTGGCACTGCACAGCCCGTTGCGGCGGGCACGGGTTAGCGGAGCCGGAATCGAACTTGAAGTAGGCGGCGCCAGCCCGATGCGCTTGAACACGCGCCTGCTGGTGAATTGCGCCGGACTGCACGCGCCGGCGTTGGCGCGACAGATTGGCGGCTATCGGGGCGCACCGCGAAGCTACTACGCGAAAGGCAATTACTACTCGCTCGCCGGGCGGGCGCCGTTTTCAAGACTGATCTATCCGATACCCGAGCCCGGCGGACTGGGAATTCATCTCACGCTCGACCTCGGCGGCCAGGCGCGCTTCGGACCCGATGTAGAGTGGGTCGACGGCATCGAATACAGCGTCGATCCCTCGCGGGCGCGGAATTTTTACGCCTTGATCCGGCGCTACTGGCCGGATCTGGAGGATGGCGCGCTTTTGCCCGCCTACGCGGGTATCCGTCCGAAGTTGAGCGGCCCCGGCGAACCCGCCGGCGACTTTGTTATCCAGGGCCCGAGGGAGCACGGCGTTCCGGGACTTATCCACATGTTCGGCATCGAATCGCCGGGGCTGACTGCAAGTCTCGCCCTTGCCCGGGAAGTACTGCGCCGCGTCGATGACGATTGACATCGTCATACCGCATGACGAACATGGCTCTCATGACTTCCGCCGCCGCTACACGTCGCGCCGAAACTTTGCCGATCTGCACCGTTTCTGATTTGCGCGCCATCGAGTCTTCGGTGGGCACGGTGACGCCGACCCTGATGGAGCGCGCAGGCGCCGCGGCAGCGCGTCTGGCCGCGCAGCTTGCAGGCGACAGTGCGAAGGGCATTCTTGTGCTTGCCGGCCCCGGCAACAACGGCGGCGACGCTTTTGAAGCGGCAGCACTGCTCAAGGCGCGCTTTTTTCGCGTCGCGCTGGTGGCGGAGGGCGACCCGGCTGCGCTGCCGGAGGGCGCGGCGCGCGCGCGGCGCAAGTGGCTGGATGCGGGCGGCGAAATCCACACCGAGCCGCCCACGGGGCCCTGGTCGCTCGTGGTGGACGGCCTCCTTGGCATCGGACTGAGCCGCGAGCCGACCGACAGGATCGCGCGCCTGATCGACTATGCGAACGCGCAGCACTGCCCGGTGCTCGCGCTCGACGTGCCGAGCGGCCTGAACGCTCAGACCGGCGCCGTGCTCGGCCGGGCGGTGCGCGCCAGCCACACCCTGAGTTTCATCGCCCTCAAGCCTGGCCTGCTCACCCTCGATGGCCAGGACTATTGCGGCGAGGTTGGCGTCGATGCGCTCGGACTGGACGTGGCCGCTCTGGCGCCGGGCTGCGGCTGGGTCGCGTCGCCCGCGCGATTCCGCGGCTGGCTGCGCGCGCGCCCGCGAAACTTTCACAAAGGCCAGGCAGGTTCGCTCGCCATCATAGGCGGAGCGACCGGCATGAGCGGCGCGGCGCTGCTCGCCGGGCGCGCCGCGCTGAAACTGGGCGCGGGCCGGGTCTACGTCGGCCTGCTGGAGCAGAACGCGCCGGGCATGGATCTGCTGATGCCCGAACTCATGCTGCGCCAGCCCGACGAGGTGCTGGGCCTCGACCTGGATGCGATCGCGGTCGGTCCCGGACTCGGCCAGAGCGAGCGCGCCGAAGCTCTGCTCGCCGCGGCGATCGCGAGCGAACTGCCCTGCGTGCTGGATGCGGACGCGCTCAATCTATTGGCCGAAAACCGCGATCTGCGGCAAGCCTGCGCGCGGCGCAGCGCGCATACCCTGGCGACGCCGCATCCGGCGGAGGCGGCCCGGCTGCTGGGTACGACGGTATCCGAGGTGCAGCACGACCGCCTGGCGGCCGCGCGCCACCTGGCGCAGGAGCTTGGTGCGCATGTGGTGCTCAAGGGCGCCGGCAGCATGCTCTGGTCGGGCCCGGATCACTGGTATGTAAACCGCAGCGGCAATCCGGGGATGGCGAGCGCCGGCATGGGGGATGTCCTGACCGGCATCCTCGGTGCGTTGCTTGCGGCAGGCATCCCGGGCGAACCCGCGCTGGTGCTTGGCGTGCACCTGCACGGCGCTGCGGCGGACACGCTGGCGGATTCGGGCGCCGGTCCGATCGGACTCACGGCGGGTGAACTGCCGGACGCGGCGCGGCGCATCTGGAACGCTTTGATCAGGCCGGCCCGGGAGCCAGACTCCGGCCAGATATACAGTAACAGTTAAGTTACTATCTAGCCGGTTCTTCGGAGGATTTGGGCCGGGCCGGGCAGGACATTGGACAGGTCAGGCACCCGTCGAGCGCAGCGGCAGCGTAGCGGCATAGGCCGCGTAATCCGCCTTGACATTCGCGTTCGGCTCCGGATAGGGGAAGATCTTGTTCAGCGCGATCGTCCGCCCGTTGGCCTGGACGATGCGCACATGCTCGCGCCGCAGCTCACGCGCGTGCCGCAGGCCGCAGGAATGGGCGATCATGTCGATCTCCCGGTTCAGGTTCATGCAGTAGTTGGCGACCCGCAGGTACTTCTCCTCCACCACGAGCGCACGCTGCAGCCTCTTGTTGTGCGTGGTCACCCCGGTGGGACAGGTATTGGTGTGGCAGCGCAGCGCCTGTATGCATCCCAGCGAAAACATGAAGCCGCGCGCGGTGTTGACGAAGTCCGCTCCGACGCACAGCGCCCAGGCGGCGCGCGCCGAAGTGACGATCTTGCCGGAGGCGATGACGCGCACACGCTGCCGCAGACCAGACTCGATCAGCGCATCGATCACTCTCGGCAGCGCCTCGTCTATCGACAAGCCCATGTGGTCGGCAAGCGCCTGCGGCGCAGCACCGGAACCGCCCTCGCCGCCATCGATTTCCAGGAAATCGGGTGCGAATGCCAGGCCCTTCCTGTGAATTCCGTCCACCAGTTCGTTCATAAAGCGCCAGCCGCCGATCGCCGTCTTGACGCCCACCGGACGACCGGTGAGGTCGCGCACGTAGACGATCATGTCGAGCAATTCCGCCATGTTGGCGATGTCGCGGTGGCGGTTGGGACTGACCGAATCGCGCCCCTCGGGTATACCGCGGATGCGCGCGATTTCCGCCGTGACCTTGGATCCGGGAAGAACGCCGCCCTTGCCGGGCTTTGCTCCCTGCGAGAGCTTGATCTCGAAGGCTTTCACGACTTTAGACACCTCGATCAGGCGCTCCGGGCTCAAATCGCCGGCGGCGTCGCGCAGGCCGTACTTCGCGGTTCCGATCTGCATAATGATGTCGCATCCGCCCTCGAGGTGATAGGGCGCCAAGCCCCCCTCGCCGGTGTCCAACCAGCAGCCCGCGACCGCTGCCCCACGCGACAAGGCGCGCACCGCCGGCGCCGAGATCGCGCCGAAGCTCATGCCGCTCACATTGACTATGGAGCGCGCCTCGAAGGGCTGCTTGGCGTAGCCATCGCCGAGTACAAGCGACGGCGTGGCCAGGCGGTCGTCCTCGATCACCGGAAACGGGTGGTTGACGAAGATCAGAGCGCCCGTCTGGTGCATGTCATAGGTCGAACCGAATCCGATGACGCCGGGAATATTCTTTGCGAGGCGGTACACCCAGGACCGGGTCGCCCGATCAAAGGGCATCTCATCCCGATCGCCTGAAAAGAAATACTGGCGGAAATACTCTCCTAGCTGCTCAAAAAAATAGCGCAGATGCCCGATGACCGGGAAGTTGCGCAGCACGCCGTGCTTCTTCTGCGTGATATCGCTTATGAAGATAAAGAACAATCCGGCCATGACAACGAATCCGATCAGCGTGCCGAGACCGTACGACAGGACATCCTTCATTGATTACCCTCCAATCTGACGTGTCGTCCGACAACGAGTGGACCGGTACGGTCATTCCCATTCCATAATATAGGATATAGGCCTTCAACCGCCCGGCAACCAGTTTCGACGCTTTCCCAGTTCATGGATCCGACAGAGTCGCTCGACGGCGAACTGAACGCCGCATACCTGTACCGCATCGTTGCCAAGCACGAGCCCGAAGCGCGGCGCAAGCGCCTGTTTGAGGAGCTGGCGCGTGACGCCGAAGCGCAGGCCGAGCATTGGCGTGTCGAGGCGGGCTCGCGCGGCCGGATCGACCGCCCGTTCAAGCCCTCGCTGCGCGCGCGGCTGGTGGCGCTGCTGGTCCGGCTGTTGGGACCGCGCCGGCTTACGCACGCGCTCGCCGCGATGAAGGTGCGCGGCATGTCGGTGTACCGCAGCGTCGGCTACCGCGGCGCGATCACGACCGCCGGTGCGAGCGCGCTGCCGTCGGAGCACGATGAAGTGGGCGAACATCATCAGGACAGCATGTCGGCGGGCTCGCTGCGCGCCGCGGTCTTCGGCATCAACGACGGCCTGATCTCGAACGCGGGACTGATCCTGGGCGTGGCAGGCGCAGGAACCGGCAATCCCACCATCGTGCTTGCGGGGATCGCAGGCTTGCTGGCCGGGGCCTTCTCCATGGCGGCCGGCGAATATATTTCAGTACGCTCGCAGCGCGAAATGTACGAGCACCAGATTAACCTGGAAAAAGCCGAGCTCGCGGAATATCCGGAAGAAGAAGCCGAGGAGCTCGCGCAAATCTATGAAGCGCACGGCATGGGGAAAAGCGAGGCGCGGCTCAGCGCGGCGCATATCATCGACGATCCGAAGCGGGCGCTGGATGAGTTGACGCGTACCGAACTGGGCCTGAATCCCGGCGATCTGGGCTCGCCCTGGGTCGCGGCCATCGCATCTTTCCTGGCTTTCGCTGTCGGCGCCATGATTCCGCTGGCGCCATTCCTTTTCATCCAGGGCGAACACACGCTTGCCATCGCGATATCGCTCTCCGGCATGGGATTGTTCTCGGCCGGCGCCGCAACCAGCCTGTTCACGGGCCGCTCGGCATTCAGGGCCGGGGCCCGCATGCTGGTGATCGGCGGCGCCGCCGGGATGCTCACTTTTGGGATCGGCAATCTGCTCGGCGTCAGCATCTAGCGCGAGCTTCGGGTAGTGTCAATGCAGTGACCTGGACGCCTCCCCCGACCCTACGCCAACTTGCGCCTCGACAGTGCCGGTTTCCAGCTCGCGGGCCGTGCAAGGTCTCACCGCAAGGACGCGGCAGGTAAAGCGCAGCGCCATTCCCGCCAGCGGATGGTTGCCATCCAGAACCACCTTGCCCGCCGCCAGGTCGGTCACCGTGTAGCGGCGCAGTTCGCCGTCGTCGAACCCATCCTCGATTTCCATACCGACCCGAAGCCCGTCTCCATAGCGCTCTTGAGGCTCCATCCGCAGCAGCCTGGCGTCGTATTCTCCGAAAGCCTGCTCCGGTTCGAGCTGCACCCGCACCGTGTCGCCGGGCTGTTTCCCTTCAAGCGCGGCCTCCAGCGCATCGAACAAGCCGCCGGGCGAGCCATGCAGATAACTCAACGCCTGTTCGCGGCGCAACAGGGCGTCCTGCGCATCGCATAACTCGATGTCCAGCGTGACCACGCTGTGCAGCGCAATGGCGGAGCTCAAGGGCGCAACTTGCGCACCACGTCGTACATGCCGGCGACGTGGCCGCGCGGCTCGACGCCGTAGGTGGCGTAACGGATGATGCCCTTTTTGTCGATCAGAAAGGTCGTCCTGACCAGGTGCTCGCGTTGCACGCCTTCAAATTCCTTTTTCTGCAGCACGCCGTACTTGCGGCAAACCTCGCCCTCGGTATCGGCGAGCAGCGCAATCGAGATGCCGTTGTGGTCGCGAAACGAGGCGTGGGTCAGGCAATCGTCCCGCGACACGCCCAGGATAACGTAGCCATACTTCGCGAACTGATCTTCATGGTCGGAGAATTCCACCGCCTGAAGCGTGCAGCCCGGCATGCCATCCCGCGGGTAAAAAAACAGGACGACATTCTTCCTGCCCCGGAACGACGACAGGCTTACGGACTGCATGTCGGCGTCGGGCAGCGAGAACGCAGGTGCGATCTCTCCCGGTTGCAGCATGGTGAGTTCATTCTAATGCACATCGTTTGCACAAGAGTAAATACCCGGCAGGCAAACGCCCGAAAGTACGCGTGCCGGCCTCAGGCGCACATCCGCCGCAATATAGAATCGCGCGATGCCCCCCGGCGCAGCAGATTTCGACTCGCATACCGCACTGCTCGGCGGGCTGTCCAAGCGCAAGTTCATGCGCCGGCACTGGCAGAGGCTGCCGCTGCTGGTCAGCCGCGCATTTGATTCCTCGATCGCCAAACTTGCAGACCGGCAGCTTCTGTCGGCGCTGGCTGCGCGCGCCGGGGTGGAATCGCGCCTGGTCGAGCGGCGCCGCAATGGCTGGCGCGTCCGGTATGGTCCGCTTACACGCTCCTGCTATCCTGCCGCCGGAACTCATCCATGGACGCTGCTGGTAAGCGGCTTCAATCTCCACGCCGGCGCCGCGCAGACGCTGCTAGAGCGGTTTTCCTTCCTGTCATGGCCACGAACCGACGATGTGATGGCAAGCTATGCGGTTCCCGGAGGCGGTGTCGGTCCGCATGTCGACAGCTATGACGTGTTCTTGATTCAGGGTGCGGGCCGCCGGCGCTGGCGCATATCCGGTCCGCGCGAGTACGCACTGGTACCCGGGGTTCCACTCAAGCTTATTGCGAATTTTCACTCGGAACACGAATACGTTCTGGAAGCCGGAGACATGCTGTACCTGCCGCCAGGCTGGGGCCACGAGGGGACCGCGCTCGAGCCCTGCGTCACGTTTTCCGTCGGATTCCGGGCGCCACAGGCGTCAGAACTTGCCGCGTCATTCCTGGACTGGTTGCAGGAGCGCGGGCTCCCGGAAGATACGTATCGCGACCTGAACGCCGCTCCATCGTCCAGGCCTGGGCGGATCCCGCGCTTGATGCTGGACTTTACCCAGGCCAGGCTTGCGCAATTGCGCTGGACAAGCGCGGACGTGGAAAGATTTCTGGGCGAGTACCTGAGCGCACCCAAGCCGTCGATCGTGTTCCAGGCGCCGGCGCGGAAAATTTCAAAGGCGGTATTTGACCGAAGGCTGGCGCGCGCACTGGTGCGGTTGAGCGCAAAGTCGCTTCTTCTTTATCGCGCTCAGGCCTACTATCTGAATGGCGAGCGCGTGGTCGTGCCGCGCACGGCGCGGCAGGCGCTGCGCCGCCTCGCTGACGCCAGGGAACAGCGGGGCGCCGAGTTGCTGCGCTGCGGCGCGGCCCGACTCATGCACGAGTGGTACGGGCTGGGTTATATTCAACTTCGTTCCTGACAACGGCGGGAGTTGCCCCTCCCGCCGATCAGCCAATGACTGAACCCGACACACCGGAAAACCTCTACGAGCGATTCGAGAGCAACGCGGAATTCCAGTCTGCGGTAGACCGCCTGCTCCAGTGCGACGGCCGCGAACTTCGCATATTCGATCCCGATCTGGTGTCGTTGCGCATGAACTCGCCACAACGGATCGAACTTCTGGAGGAATTCCTCACCGCAAGCCGGATCCGGAAGCTGTTCATTTCGGTGCATGATACAGAGCACATGACCGGCTACTGCCCTCGCCTTATGGGCCTGCTCGCGCGCTACGCGCATGCCATAGAGGTACGCCGTACCGACGAGTCAATCCGGCACATTCAGGATGCCTTCCTGGTTCTTGACCGCAGCCACTACGTGCGCCGGCCCGTGGCGCGCTTTTTTCGCGGCGCGCTGGGCATCCACGATAAATCCGAAGCCCTATCGATGTACTCGCGCTACGCGGAAATTTGGGCCGCGTCGTTTCCCGCAGTTTCTGCGACGACCGCGGGCCTGAGATAAAACCCCGGCAGAGGCGCGTATCGCCAGCCGAGCCCTGCGCCGTCCCGGATTCGAGCGCCGAAGCTCAACGCTGATAGGACGTGCAAAAAAAAAGCGGGCATCAGCCCGCTTTTTCCGCCAACAGAGACAGCCGTCTACTTCGTGGCCTTTGCCGGTGCCGCTGGCGTTGCCGGCGTTGCGGGGGTCGCGGGGGTCGCGGGCGAGGCGGCTTTGGCGTCAGACTTCTTCGCTGCCTTTTTCGCCGCAGCAGTTTCGCGCTTCGCTTTGCGTTCGGCGCGCTTCTCAGCGGCAGCCTTCGCCTTTTCTTCTTTCGACATCGCCTTCGGAGCAGCCTTGGCCGGTGCCGCTGCGGCCGGAGCAGCGGCTTTCGCCGCGGGGGCGGCAGCCGGGGCTTGCGCGAACGCAGTCGAGGACGCGAACGCTACTGCCAGTGCCAACACTACGGGTTTGATGTTCATTTGATAATCCTCCGGGTTATGGTGATCAAGTAACGCGTCATGCCATTGCGCGGTTGACAGGACCAGTTCCGGCATATCTGGGAGGCAGGTATCCGGGCGAAGGTCTCAAGCATAGCGGAGCAGTTTGCTGCATCGCATCAAACATGCCGCACGAGCAGAGGCGGCCTCATTCGCGGCGCCGCAGGCGGCGTACAACGAGGGCGATGGTCTGACTATCGATTGCGCGGGCCGGCCCAGATCTTCGGGTCCCAGTTCTGGGCCGTCGGCGACGGCCCAGCCAGTGCCTTACGCCGTGCGCGTTGCGCGCGCCGCGGTTTGATCACGATCCAGTAAAGCATTCCGAAGAAGAGTGACACTGCGAAAAGCAGCTTGAGCATTTCGTACCCAGTCATGATGTCGTTTCCTTTGATTGAAAGCGAGCTTCGCTCACGGGATCGACTTTGCTTGGGCAGACCGGTAACAACTGCGATAAATCGAAACAAATTGTGATCGCGGATATGGCATTGGTGACCTTTGTCACGGCCGCTGACGAAAACCTCCCTTTACTCCCTGTAAAAGCGAAAAAGGCCGGCGCGACCCGGCCTTTTTGTCGGGGATGAGGCTGTCTATGCCGCCGCCGAAAGCGCCGGCCTCGCACGCACGTCCATTCCGATGGTGGGTTTTGCGGCCTCAGCGTTCGTGGAACCGCAAGACTTCTTAACGCATGGATCCGGGCTAGGCCGCGCCAAACCCAGCCATGAACGCCTGCCTTGAGTCAGCCCAGCATGCGTGCATTGCCTCTGATGCCGCTGATGGGGATGTTCCAAAGCCTCGAAGGAATCGCGATTAGTTTTTGATCCTTAAGGCTTTCCTTGCCCTTTTGGCGGTAGTAGACTGCGCCATTTGCAGGCTTTCGCGTAATAGGAGTGGCGCGGATTCGCGCGTTTCGTACCGGCCCCCGGAGGAGGAGTTTCTTTTGCAACCGACCGACATCCGCAATCCCGACTATTTTCATAAGGTAGTCGATTGCCAGTGGGCCTGCCCGGCCCACACACCCGTCCCTGAATACATCCGCCTGATTGCCGCGGGCCGCTACTCAGATGCCTACATGGTCAATTGGAATTCGAATGTCTTTCCCGGCATTCTCGGCCGCACCTGCGACCGTCCCTGCGAGCCCGCCTGCCGGCGCGGCCGCGTGGAAGAAGAAAACGCAGTCAAGCCCGAGCCGGTAGCGATCTGCCGCCTGAAGCGCGTCGCCGCGGACAACAAGGACGATGTGCGCCCGCTGATGCCGCGTCCGGCCGCGAAAAAGAACGGCAAGAAAATCGCCTGTGTCGGCGCGGGCCCGGCCTCCCTCACCGTGGCGCGCGATCTCGCGCCACTCGGCTACTCGGTCACGGTGTTCGATCAGGACCCTCGCGCCGGGGGCATGATCTGGTCGCAGATTCCGCGTTTTCGCCTGCCGATGGAAGTCATCGACGAAGAAGTCGGCTACATCATGGACCTCGGGGTCGAGTTCAAGGGCGGCACGAAAATCTCCTCGATGAAGGAATTGCTCGGCAAGGGCTACGACGCCATATTCGTCGGCTCCGGCGCACCGCGCGGCCGCGACCTGGAAATACCCGGGCGCAAGGAAGGCGCAAGGAATATCCACATCGGCATCGATTGGCTGTCTTCGGTTTCCTTCGGCCATACCGGGAAGATCGGCAAGCGCGTGATCGTGCTCGGCGGCGGCAACACCGCGATGGACTGCTGCCGCACCTCCAGGCGCATCGGCGGCGAGGACGTGAAGGTAATCGTGCGCTCCGGTTTCGAGGAAATGAAGGCGAGCCCCTGGGAAAAGGAGGACGCGCAGCATGAGGGCATTCCGATCCTTAACTTCCTGGTCCCTAAAGAATTCAAGCTGAAGGACGGTAAGCTGATCGGCATGACCTTCGACAAGGTCAAGGCGGAATACGACGCCAAGGGGCGGCGCAACCTGGTCTCCACCGGGGAGCCCGAGCAGTTCTTCGAGTGCGACGATGTGCTGGTCGCGGTCGGCCAGGAGAACGCCTTCCCATGGATAGAGAAGGGCTCGGGTATCGAATTCGACAAGTGGGGCCTGCCGGTGCTCGACGAAGTTACCAAGCAAGCCTCGATCAAGAACGTGTTCTTCGGCGGGGATGCGGCATTCGGCCCCAAGAACATCATCTGGGCGGTGGCCCACGGCCACGATGCCGCGATCTCGATAGACAAGCTGCTACAGGGCGAGAACATCGCCGAACGTCCCAACCCGATGTTCAATCTGATCTCGCAGAAGATGGGCATCCACGAGTGGAGCTACGACAGCGAGATCACCAACGATCAGCGCTTCAAGGTTCCATGGCGGGACGTGAAGAGGACGTTGAAGAACGTGAAGCTCGAGGTCGAAATCGGGTTCGATCCGGCAACCGGCTTCAAGGAAGCGCAGCGTTGCCTGAACTGCGACGTGCAGACGGTGTTTGCCGAGAAGCTGTGCATCGAGTGCGACGCCTGCGTAGACATCTGCCCGATGGATTGCATCACCTTCACTGCGAACGGCGAAGAAGACGGCCTGCGCGCGCGCCTGACCGCCCCGGCGAAGAACAAGACCCAGGACCTTTATGTTTCCATGCCCCTCAAGACCACGCGCGTGATGACCAAGGACGAGGATGTCTGCCTGCACTGCGGCCTGTGCGCCGAGCGCTGCCCGACCGGTGCCTGGGACATGCAGAAATCGCTCATCGAGCTGACGCAGGCAGGTCCGGGCTGCAGGACCCCTCAAAAGAAGGCGGCCTAGAACCATGCAACGCATCGAGGCGGTAAACGATTTCGTCATCAAGTTCGCGAACGTAAACGGCTCGGGCTCCGCTTCCGCGAACGAGCTGTTCGCGAAGAGCTTCCTGCGCATGGGCATTCCGGTGTCGCCGCGCAATATCTTTCCCTCCAATATCCAGGGGCTGCCGACCTGGTATGAAGTGCGGGTGACCGAGCGCGGCTGGCTCGGGCGGCGCGGCGGCGTCGACATGATGGTGGCGATGAACCCGCAGACATGGGTTCAGGACGTGAAGGAGATCGAGCCGGGCGGTTACCTGTTCTATGACAACAGCAAGCCCCTTCCGGCATCGAAATTCCGCGACGACATCTCTGTGATCGGCATGCCGCTCACGGAGATGTGCAACCAGACCTACGACGATCCGCGGCAGCGCCAGCTGTTCAAGAACATCATCTACGTCGGCGCGCTCGCCGGGATGCTGGAGATGGATCCGGGAGCGATCGCGGAGCTGATCGGCGAGCAGTACAAGGGCAAGGAGAAACTGCTCAAGCCGAACCTGAACGCGTTCCAGATGGGCTACGACTACGCGCGCGGCCAGCTCCACGGCCAGCTCGGTCTCAAGGCAAAGCGGACCGACGCCGTTGGCGGCAGGATCTTCATGGAAGGCAACGCCGCCGCCGCGCTCGGCTGCGTGTACGGCGGCGCGACAGTTTGCGCCTGGTACCCGATCACGCCGTCGTCATCGCTCGCGGAAGCATTCCAGAGCTATTGCCAGAAGCTGCGCGTCGACAAGGAAACCGGAAAGCACAATTTCGCCATCATTCAGGCCGAGGACGAACTCGCCTCCGTCGGCATCATCACCGGCGCCGGCTGGAACGGCGCGCGCGCCTTCACCTCCACCTCGGGACCCGGCATTTCGCTGATGAGCGAATTCATCGGCCTTGCATACTTCGCCGAGATTCCAATCACCATCATCGACGTGCAGCGCGGCGGACCCTCGACCGGCATGCCGACCCGCACCCAACAAGCGGACGTGATCGCCTGCGCCTACGCCTCGCACGGCGACACCAAGCACGTGCTGCTGTTTCCGGAGGATCCGCACGAGTGCTTTGAATTTGCGGCCCAGGCGCTCGACCTTGCAGACCGGCTGCAAACGCCGGTGTTCCTCATGACCGATCTCGACATCGGGATGAATCAGCGCCTTTGCGAGCCGCTTACCTGGGATGACGCGAAGCAGTATGACCGCGGCAAGGTAATGACCGCGGAAATGCTCGAAGCGGGCAGCGATTTCGGACGCTACCTGGATGTGGACGGGGATGGCATTCCTTATCGCACCTACCCCGCCACCCATCCGACCAAGGGCGCCTACTTCACCCGCGGGACAACGCGCAACGCCTATGCGCAGTACTCCGAGACGGGGCAGGACTACATGTACAACGTGCAGCGCCTGCTGAAGAAATTCGACACCGCGAAGAGCCTCGTGCCCAAACCCGTCCTGACGCCCGCCAAGCAGCCGGCGCGCTTCGGCTGCATCTATTACGGCTCGACCAGCCCGTCGATGAGCGAGGCGCTGGAGGCGCTCGCGGAACAGGGCGTGTTCGTGAATGCCTTGCGGGTGCGCGCCTTCCCGTTCCAGGACGAGATCGCCGATTTCGTGGCCTCGCACGGCAAGGTGTTCGTGATCGAGCAGAACCGCGACGCGCAGTTGAAAACGCTGCTGGTGAACGACGCCGGAATCAATCCGGCCAATCTGATATCCATTCTTCACTACGACGGTACGCCGATCACCGCGCGCTTCATCACCAAGGAAATTTCCGAGATCGTCACCGCGCTGAACGTGCGCCCGATACGGAAAGACAAAGCCGCGTAAGGAACGACGATGCGTTGCGGTGCGGCAAATGCCTGCGCAGCAACGCCTCACTTTCAGGAAAAGTAAAAATGACGTATGTCCTAAAACCAAAATTGCATCATCCGGCCCTGCCGAAGAATAAGCTCGGCTATACGCGCCGCGACTACGAGGGCAAGGTCAGCACGCTGTGCGCCGGCTGCGGGCACGATTCCATCTCGGCCGCGCTGATCCAGGCATTCTGGCAGCTTGACATCCAGCCGCACCGCGTCGCGAAGCTCTCCGGCATCGGCTGCAGCTCGAAGACGCCGGACTATTTCCTGGGCAATGCGCACGGCTTCAACACCGTACACGGCCGCATGCCCTCTGTTCTCACAGGCGCGAACCTGGCCAACCGCGACCTGATCTACCTCGGCGTGTCAGGCGACGGCGATTCCGCCTCCATCGGCCTCGGGCAGTTTGCCCACGTCATGCGGCGCGGCGTCAACATGACCTATATCCTCGAGAACAACGGCGTCTACGGTCTCACCAAGGGCCAGTTCTCCGCGACCGCCGACCAGGGCAGCAAGTCGAAGCGCGGCGTCGTCAATCCGGACTCGGCGATCGACACCGTGTCGCTCGCCATCCTGATGGGCGCCAGCTTCGTCGCGCGCAGCTTCTCCGGCGACAAAGCGCAGCTCGTACCGCTGGTCGAAGCGGCGATCGCGCACCAAGGCGCGGCCTTCATCGATGTCATCAGCCCGTGCGTCGCGTTCAACAATCATGCCGGCTCGACCAAGAGCTACGACTATGTGCGCGAGCACAACGAAGCGGTCAACCGGCTCGACTTCTGGCCCTCGCGCGACGCGATCACGGTCGATTACTCGGCGGGCGGCGTGATCGATGTGCCGCAGCATGACGGTTCGGTGCTGAAGCTGCGCAAGCTCACGCCCGGATATGACCCGGGCGATCGCGTCGGCGCCGCCGACGCGATCGCCCGGGCGGCGCAAAAAGGCGAAGTGCTGACCGGGCTGCTCTATGTCAATCCCGAGGCGGAGGACATGCATGCGCACCTGAACACCTGCGGCGTGCCGCTGAATACGCTGGGCGCAAAGCAGCTTTGCCCGGGGTCGGGCATGCTGGAGAAGATCAACGCGGGCCTGCGTTAGTCAACAGCGCGCCCGCATGGGGTGCAGGTGGACGGAGGTTAAAATCCTCCCGCCCCGACCCTATTTCAAGATCCAAGAACTTAGGCGACCTTTCATTGCGCCTTTGTTCAAACGACAGCGGCGTGGGTGCGCTCTACCTGCCAGTCGCTCGAATTGCCCGCCACAACCGCTCCGGCGTCGCCGGCATCTCGAAATGGACAATACCCAGAGGCGCGAGCGCATCGTTGATCGCATTCGCCACGGCGGGCAGCGCACCGACCGTTCCCGCCTCGCCGGCCCCTTTGACGCCCAGCGGATTGGTCTTCGTGGGCACGGAGTTGCTCTCCATCTCGATTTCGCAGAAATGGTCCGCCCTCGGCATCACGTAGTCCATGAACGAGCCGGTCAGCAGCTGACCCGAGCGCGGATCCGAAACGATTTCCTCGAACAGCGCCTGCCCGGCGCCCTGCGCGATGCCGCCCTGTATCTGGCCTTCGAGCAGCAGCGGATTGAGGACGGTGCCGACGTCGTCCACAACTATATAGCGATCAAGGCGGACGGCGCCGGTCTCAGGGTCGATTTCCAGCTCGCACACGTGGCAGCCATTCGGAAAGTTGAATACGTCGCCGCGCCAGGCGCCGGATTCAAAGAACCCTGGTTCGATATCGGCCGTGAACGCGGGATCGTATAACGCCTTCGCGACGTCCGGCAGCGACACCGAGCGGTCGGTGCCGGCGACCGAGAACTGGCCCTGTTTGAACTCCAGGTCCGATTCAGCCGCCTCCAGCAGCCGCGAAGCGACGCGCTTTCCCTTGGCGATGATCTTGTCGGCCGCCCGCACGATCGCGGCGCTGCCGCGCGTCGAGACGGACGAGCCGCCGGTTCCGGCGCCAATCGGCGTCGAAGCGGTGTCGCCCTCGGCGACGCTAACATGCTCGATCGGGATGCCGAGCCGGTCGTTCAGCAGTTGCGCGAAGATGGTCTTGTGCCCCTGACCCTGGTCGGTGGTGCCGATCAGCACTTCCGCCCGGCCCTGGGCGTCGATGCGGATTTCGGCGTATTCGGTTGCACCGACGATGACCGCCCGCTCGACGGTAGTCGAGATGCCGAACCCTCGCAGTTTGCCGCGCGCCGCAGCCGCCTTGCGGCGCGCCTCGAAGCCGTCGTAGTCGGCATTCTTCAGGCCGATCCGCAGGTTGCCCGCAAAATCGCCGCAATCGTAGGTGAACGTGAGCGCCGTCTTGTACGGAAAAGCGTCCGACGGGATGGTGTTGCGCCGGCGCAGCTCGACCGGCGAGATGCCGAGCTTGCGCGCCGCGATGTCCACGATGCGCTCGATCACGTAGGCGGCCTCCGGCCGCCCGGCGCCGCGATAGGGCGCGGTGGGCGCCGTATGCGAGAACACCGCGGTCACCCTGACATGCGCCGCGGGCGTCCTGTAGACGCCCGCGAGCGAGCCGATATTGCTGATCGCCGGGTTCATTCCGCTCATGGAGACATAGGCGCCAAGGTTGACCGTGTTGTGCACCCGCAGACCGATAAAGCGGCCATCCGCATCGAGCGCAAGCGCCGCATCGCTGACGTTGTCGCGGGCATGGTAGTCGGCGAGCAGCGAATCGCTGCGTTCGGCCACCCATTTGACAGGCCGCCCGATGCGGCGCGAGGCCCACAGCGCGAGCACCGGTTCCGGATACAGCCCGCCCTTCGTCCCGAAGCTTCCGCCGACCTCGCCGACGATCACGCGGAACCTCTCCTCCGGTTGATGAAAGATTTCGGCCAGGAATCCGCGAATGATGAAACCGTTCTGCACCGGCGAGTAAATCGTGTAGCGGCCGGTGGCCGGCTCAAAGCTGGCGACGCAACTGCGCGGCTCCATCGCGTTGGCCGTCAGACGGGAAATCAGCAGCCGATGCGACACCACGTGTGCGGCGCGCGCGAACGCGGCCTCGACCGCGCTCTCATCGCCGGCTTCGTGGACAAAGCACACATTGTCCTGCCGCTCGGCATGAACGGCGGGGGCGCCAGGCTCGCCGCAGCGCGCCGTTTCAACGAGCGCCGCAAGCGGCGCGTATTCGACGGCGACCCGCTCTGCGGCATCCAGGGCTTGCGCGCGCGTTTCAGCGACGACCAGCGCCACAGCGTCGCCGACAAAGCGCACGCGCCCGTCGGCGAGCGGCAGGTAGGGCGGCAACCAGGATGGCACCTTGCCGCGCGCGGCCTGCGGCGGCACCATCGCCGGCATGCCGCCGAGGCCGTCGGCCCTGTACTCCGCGGCGGTGAGCACGGCGACAACGCCGGAAGAGGCGCGTGCCGCACCGCCATCGATCGACATGATCTTCGCGTGCGGATGCGGCGATCGCACCAGCACGGCGTGCAGTTGCCCGGCAAGTTCCACGTCGGCTGTATACCGCCCCTGCCCCCGCAGCAGGCGCTCGTCTTCAACGCGCCTTACCGCGTGGCCTATGCCGTACGCGCGCGGCGCCGCTTCGCTTTTCATGCCCTGTGTCGCTCCAGTACGCGCGTCAATATGTCGGTCTCGCCTATCGACGTGCTGTTCGTTACGCGGTCACCGCGTGCCGGCGATCGCTCCCACCCAGGCCGCAGTGTAGCCGGCACAATGGCGCGATGCCCCGGGACGCCGGACTTGAGGCGCCCGGTCATCGAGTGCGCTTAGGAGCGTTTCGGCTTCATCTTCGAGGGCGTTTTCTCAAAGCACTCCGCGCACATTTCCTTCTTGCGCCCCGCGCCCGGCAAAGATCGGAACGCCGCGCGCGGCTTCGGCGTCTTGCAATAGACGCAAAATCTTAGAGGATTCAGGTTCACCATAGCGCGACAGGCTACACCTTTTTGCCATGGCATTGCACGCCGGCCCGAACAGGCCGTACAGCGGATTGTTTTTGCGTATATAGTAACGTATATGTTACTATATATCGGATTTTTCCCTCCGGGTCCTTGACGGCGCCATTGCGAACCCATCCGCACCGGGAGACGGGCAGCAGCTGTGCTACTTTAGGCGATAACTTGAGCGGAGCATCCGATGAAGAAACGCAGGCTGGGGGGCACCGATCTTGAAATTGCCCCGCTCGCCCTCGGGGGCAATGTGTTCGGCTGGACCGCGGACGAGGCCGCGTCGTTCAAAGTCCTGGACAGTTTTGTCGCCTCCGGGGGCAATCTGATCGATACCGCGGACGTCTACAGCCGCTGGGTTCCGGGTAATTCCGGCGGGGAATCCGAGACCATGATCGGAAGGTGGCAGAAGCAGCGCGGCAATCGCAACAAGCTGATCCTCGCCACCAAGGTGGGGTTCGAGATGGCACCGGACAAGAAAGGCCTCGGCAAGGCCTACATATTGCGCGCCGCCGAAGACTCGCTAAGACGCCTGCAGACCGATTGCATCGATCTCTACCAGTCGCACGTCGATGACCCCGCCACGCCTCAGGAGGAGACGCTCGGGGCATTCGCCGAACTGATCAGACAGGGAAAGGTGCGCGCGATCGGCGCCTCCCAGCTAAGCCCCGCGCGGCTGCGCGATGCGCTTGCCATCAGCGGTAAGACCGGGCTGCCGGCCTACCAAACGCTGCAGCCGGAATACAACCTGCACGACCGCGCCAAGTTCGAGACTGAATACCAGCAGCTGTGCCTCGACAATGGCCTCGGGGTCATCTGCTACTACGGTTTGGCGAGCGGCTTTCTATCCGGCAAGTACCGCTCGCAAGCGGACTTCTCGAAGAGCGCGCGCGGCCCGCGTATGAATGCCTACCTGACGGATCGGGGGCGCCGCATCCTCGGCGCGCTCGACGAGGTCTCCGCCCGGCTGCATGCGAAACCCGCCAGCGTGGCCCTGGCCTGGCTGATGGCGCGGCCCGGTATCACTGCGCCGATCGCGAGTGCGACATCACTGGAACAACTGCAAGAACTCACCGCGGCGACGGAGCTTGAGCTGGACGCGGCAGCCATGCAAAGCCTGAATGAAGCCAGCGCCTGAACCGTCTCGCCCTGCGCCGCGCTCCGGCGGCTATAGGGGGGGGCGGCGCTCCGCAACCAGCCCCAGCACCGCGTCCGGCTGAGCGTCCTGTGCCGCAAGGCGCTGCACAGAGGCATGAAGCTCGCGCACCCAGCGGCCAGGCGCCTTCAATTCCTGCTGCGAGAATCCGGCGGCAACGCGCGCCGGCTGGTAACCGAGCGGTTTGAGCAGCGCGATCGCGATGTCGTCGGCTTCCTCGCGCTGCTTCGGCCGGTAGGATTCGATCAGCATCTGTGAACCGGCAAATGAACCCGCGGTCACGGCCGCCGATGCGCCCGCAGCGGAGATACCGGACGAAAAGCTGGCGAGCAACTTGGCCACTTTCGCCACCGGGGCCAGTATCGTCGTTACCACCGACGTCAGCATGCTGAACGCGGTGTTCTCCTCGTGATGCTGGCCGATGATGTGCCCCATCTCGCGCGCAATCACGAAAGAGAGCGCTTCATCCGAGGTGACAAGCGTGCTCACAGGACGCAACACCACGACCTGTCCGCCCGCGGTAGAGGCAGTGCCGGGCTCGGTCTTGTCGGCCACGCTGAATTCAAGGGCGGGAACGCGCTCGGCCAGGCTCGGATAGACCTGATAGGCTGCAAGCGCCAGCCGCGCTCCGACCTGGGAGACCCGGTGATCGAATTCGCTGTACTGGACGCATTCGGCCTCGGCGCACTCCGGCCCGGCCGGGGAGATAGCGAGCTTCAACTGCAGATTCGCGTGGGAGTAAATCTGACTGACCTGAGAAGGGGCAGTGAGCTGCGCACGCTCATTGCCCACGCCGGAGACGCAGCCGGCCAAAATGGTGCACATTCCGGTACACACTGCCAGCAGGATCGTACGTCGGTTTATCGGCGACAGGCTCATGGTACTCCGCAGTACTCCCCAGGTCAGCGTTGCCACCACTGGTCAGTCAAATGGTTGTCGGTCAAACGATTTCTTTTCTTCTCGTACCGCGCGCTTGCAATCATATCCGTATTCGTGGAGCTTGTGCCCTGTCCCGGCCATGTTGGGCCTGTCATGCACAAGCTGTGCCAGGACTTCCCCTAGCTTGCACGATCGGACAGTATTGCGCCGATCGTGCAGGTAAACTGCGGCCCGAGATGCCCCCTCCTGCGCGCCCAAAACTGCTCGTGGTCGACGACGCAACCGACCTGCTTCTGCTGATCGTCAAGGTTCTGAAGCAGGACGGGTACGAGGTGCTTACCGCAAGCGACGCGGGGGAAGCGCTCACGCTGGCGGCGGCAGCGCCGCAGCCCGATCTCATCCTGCTCGACATCGAAATGCCCGGCGCGACCGGCTTCGATGTGTGCCGTGTTCTGAAGGGCGATCCCGTCACGGCCGACATCCCGGTGATCTTTCTCACCGGGCGCACCGAACCGGGGGAGCAGATCGAGGGTCTTGACCTCGGTGCGGTGGACTATCTCACCAAGCCGATCAATTCCAAACTGCTGCGCGCGCGCGTACGCATTCACCTTGCGCTCGCCAACCGGCGCCTCGAACTCGAACGCCTGGTCGAGGAGCGTACCCGGCAGCTTGAAACCACACGTTTGCAGGTCATCCGCCGCCTCAGCCGCGCCATGGAATATCACGAGAGCTCCGCGGTCGGCAACCGCGTGGCGCGCGTCGCGCAGTACGCGAAGCTGGTTTCTGAAGCCGCCGGCGCAAAGCCGCATCTGTGCGAGTTGATGCTGAACGCGGCGCCCCTGTACGACATCGGCAAGCTCGGCGTGCCGGCCGAAGTCCTGCGCAAGCCCGGCAAACTCAGCGCGCCGGACTGGGAACGCGTAAAAAAGCATCCCGAGCTCGGCGCCGAAATCATCGGCGAACACGACGACCCGATGCTGAATCTCGCGCGCATGCTGGCGCTGACGCATCACGAGCGCTGGGACGGCAGCGGCTATCCGGGTGGACTCAGGGGAGAGGATATCCCCTGGCCGGGACGCGTGATGGCGATCGTCGACACGTTCGAGGCCATGACCACCACGCAGTTTCACCGCGACCCGCTGTCGATCGAAGAGGCCGCGGCGGCGATCGAGCAGGCGGCCGGATCGAGATTCGATCCGGCCCTCGTCGAGCCCTTCACGAAGGCACTGCCCGCCATGCGCGAAGTGCGCGCGAAACTGTCCGATTCCCTGGGCGATCTGATCAACCTGGACTTTTCCGCGCCGATGCGCTAACCGGCGTCGTAGAGACAATCGAGCGCCGCGCGCCGCCCGATCAGCCAGCAACCGCCGAGCGCCTCCGGTAGCGCGACGCGCCAAACGCCCGGCCCAAGCGGAAACGGCGCGCAATTCAGGCGCTCAAGCGCGTCGAGCAATTGCTGCGGCGCTTCGAGCGCCAGACCGCAGGCGGCAATCACGGCATTCTCTTCGTTCGCGCCGGCATCCGGGGGCGCATCGTCGGCGATCCGGATCAACACCTGGCCGCGGGCCAGGCGCAAGCGCGCACCGTTCGCCGCAGGTTCGGGTAGCGCTCCGCTGAAGTGTGCCCAGCGCCCAGCGGTCGCAGCGATATCGCACGTGCGAAGCAGCAATAGCCGCAGCGCGCAGCGTGCGTTCATCCCCTGCACCCAGCGCTCCTGCCAAAGGACCTCGGGGGTGTCGTGTTCAATGTATTCGATCCGGCCTTCCGGCATCACGCGGTGCGGGACATGAACCGCCTGGTAGCGCGCTCTGAGCATTCCTGCAGTGAGATCCCCACTTGCGCACGGCACCGGCCGCTCGTGGTGCGCCAGGCGGAGCGGCGCAAACCCGTGGCGCTGCAGCCTAGCGTACTCCCCGGCCGCGGCAGGGGTTCCGAAGGATACCAGGTGGATGCCTGCGCGGCCCGCCATGCGCTCCCGCATGCGGCGGGTGCGGTCCGTATCCGCGACCGGCTGTATCAGTTCGAAATAGCCTTCGGCCAGCATGGCGCTGCATACGCGGGTACCTGCGGGCAGCGGCAGGCCATCGGCGGCTCGCGTAGTCTGGGCGAATTCGGGTGTCAGGCAAAAACCCAGTGCCTGCAAGACGGCAGCAGCCGCATCGAGGTCCGGCACGAAGTGCGCGACATGATCGAGGTACAGATCTCCCGGCCGGGGCCGCTGGAGAGCAGGAATGTCTGTAGATAGCATGAGTGAAACTGTACCCCAGTCCGGGCCTTTTTCACGGGCGCAAAACCGATCCCAGCCTTATACTTCGGCCTTCTCGCAACAATCCCCATACAGGAGCGGCATTGAGTATCGAAGCTGGTCTTCTCACCCCCGCGCAGTCCCCATCGGCAGGCAGCGGCCATCCCGTTATCCGGGTCAGATTGAGCGCCATCCGCTATGCAGCGCACGAGACCCACCTCTACGAGTTCACGCGGCCGGATGGCGCGCCACTACCCGGCGCCGAGCCGGGCGCCCACATCGGGCTGGTGCTCCCCAACGGCATGCTGCGCCAGTATTCGCTGGTCTACGCGGATCCTGCGCCGCGCAACTACGTGGTCGGAATCAAGAAGGACGCGAACAGCCGCGGCGGCTCGCGTTACATTCATGAGTCCCTGCGCGTCGGAACGCTGCTCGACATCGAAGTTCCGAGGAACAATTTTCCGCTCGATACCGGTGCCGCGCATACCATCCTCTTCGCCGGCGGGATAGGCATCACGCCAATCTGGTGCATGGTGCAGAAACTGGAAGCGCTCGGGCGCAGTTACGAGATTTACTTTGCAACGCGCACGCGCGCCGACGCCGCCTTCGCCGAGGATCTGCAGAAAATGAAGAACGCCGCCGAGCGCGTGCATCTGCATTTCGACGATGAACAGAGCGGGCGTTTCATGGACATCAAGCCGATCGTCGGCAAAGCGCCCGCCGGCTCGCATCTGTACTGCTGCGGCCCGGGGCCCATGATGGCGGCGTTCGAAGCCGCCACCGCCGATCGTCCCAGGGAATGCGTGCACGTCGAATACTTCTCCGCCAAGGAAGAGGCGGCCAAGGGCGGCGGCTACATCGTTCAGCTCGCCAGGAGCGGAAAGGAATTTCAGATCCCGCCCGGTAAATCCATCCTCGAAGTGCTGCGCGATGGCGGCGTGTTCGTGTCGTCGTCCTGCGAGGAAGGCGTCTGCGGCGCTTGCGAGACGGTCGTGATCTCGGGCGAACCTGATCATCGCGATGCTATCCTCTCCGACGAGGAAAAAAAGGCCAGCAAAACGATGATGACCTGCGTCTCCGGATCGAAAAGCGCACGCCTGGTTCTTGATCTCTAGGGCAAAACTCGCCGGCCATGCCAGCGCCGCCCGAAGCGGTTCGCATGAAAAAGCTGAACGAAAAGGTTGCGATCGTAACCGGCGCCAGTCGCGGCATCGGCGCTGGGATCGCCCTTGCCTTTGCCCGCGAAGGGGCGCGCGTGACGGTGACGGCGCGAACGACCGCCGACCTGGAAACGGTGGCGCGCGGAATTCGCGAAGTTGGCTCGCAAGCGCTCACGGTGACCGCCGACCTCGCGCTCGAATCCGATATTCAGCGCATCGCCGATGAAACGCAAAAGCGCTTCGGCCACATTGACATCCTGGTCAACAACGCGGGCATCATCCACCCGGCGATCAATCTGGTCGACTTCGATCCCGGCCTCTGGCGCCAGGTACTGGATGTGAATCTGACCGGCGCCGCTTTGCTCGCCAAGGCCGTGCTGCCGGGAATGATGGAACGCCGCAGCGGCAGGATCATCAACATATCGAGCGTGGGCGGGCGCAAGGGCGGTAAGGGCCGCAGCGCCTATCGCGTTACAAAGGCCGGATTGATCAGCCTCACTGAGAGCCTGGCCGCAGAATTGAAGCCCTTCGGCATCGACGTGAACTGCATCTGCCCCGGCGGCGTGGATACGCCAGGCTATCGCGGCGCGTTCCCCGAACAGTTGGGACGTGCCGGCGGAACCACACTGATGGCGGCGGACGAAATTGCGCAGGTAGCGCTGTTTCTCGCGACCGACGCCAGTTCGGCGATCACCGGCGCCATTATCGACGCCTTCGGCAACAGCAATCCGCTGTTCAAGTAGCACCCGCGTTTCGCCTTCTGACCGTTTTATGCCAGCCGGCACGAGGCTCGCTGCTTGTCGCAGACTGTGCCGCCTTGCGTCGTCCATGCAGCCCCCGCGATTCTTGCTACATTGCGCCTCGTGATTCCTGCCGCTGACAAACTGAATTGACCTGCCCGCGCCCTGTCGTGATCGGACGCGGCCGTCTCGGCCTGTCGCTGTCGGCGGCGCTGGGCTGCTCAGTGCTCGAGGGGCGAACCGCGCGCAGCGTGCCTCAGGGCAGCCTGTGCCTGATTGCGGTCCCGGACCAGCATGTGCGGGAGGTCGCACAGCGCCTGCACGGCGAGAATTCCGTGTTCGTGCACTTGAGCGGGGCCTACGGGCTCGAATTGCTCCAGCCGCTTGCGCAGCGCGGCCACCCCGTCGGCGCGCTGCATCCGCTGCAGTCCTTTCCGACGGTGCGTGGCGCGGAAGCATTTGCCGGAACTTTCTTCGCAATCGATGCCTCAACCGAGGCTCTTTGTGAAACCCTCGCCAGGCTCGCGCAGAAACTCGGCGGCTGGTCGGCGCGAGTGCGTGCGGCGCAGCGCCCCACTTATCACGCCGCGGCAACGATAGCTGGGCCGCTGGTCGTCGCCCTGCTATCGATCGCCATGCGGCAGTTTGAACGCGCAGGGTTGAACGGCGAGCAGGCCCTGAACGCGGTGCTCCCTTACCTCGCAGGCACCGCCGGGAATCTGCGGACGCAACGACTGCCGGGCGCGCTGATCGGGCCCATCCGCCGCGGCGATAGCGAGACTGTTCGACGCCATCTGAGGGCGATCGATCCCCCGGCCAGAGCCGTTTACCTGCAACTCAGCGCTGAAGCACTGCTGTTGGCGCGCCGCGCCGGACTGGATGAGCGGGCGATCGCTGAACTCACCCGGACCCTGGCCGCCGCCGCAGACGACTGACCCGGCAGAAATCGCGCCGGCTGGCGCGAACCGATGCTTGTACGCAGGATAGGCGGCCCAAGCGAATATGCCGTCCATGGCCCTTTCAAAGGGACCCGTAAAGGCCCATACTCTCGCCCTTTTGACGCGAGGCATCCGAGGGTTTACTGATGGCGAAAGAAGAAGTGATCGAGATGGAGGGCGTGGTGGACGAGGTATTGCCCAACACGCAGTTTCGGGTAAGCCTGAGCAATGGGGCGGTGGTGCTCGCCTATGCTTCCGGGAAAGTGCGCAAGAACAGAATTCGGATTCTGGCGGGAGACAAAGTCACGCTGGAAATCTCGCCCTACGATCTGACCAAGGCACGCATCAATTTTCGCCACAAGGACGAGCGCGCGCCCACCACGCCGATGCACCGCAGACCGCCGCTGCGCCGGCGCTAGCGGTCTGCTCAGTCGCCTCTAGGCGCGCCGGCCTCGCCGCTGCGCGCGGCGCCTGCGTGCGGGCCTCGCGCCTGCGAGAACGAGCTTGCGGGTCTGGGTGCAGTGTGCCCGCCAATTCACGTAATTTTCTGTCACGTAATTTTCTGGGCCAAACCGTACCGGCTGGGCGCAACGCGCTGTGCCTAATCGTCGACCTTTGCACCCGACTCCTTGACCACCTTGGCCCACTTCTGGATCTCGGCGCGGATGAATGCCCCGAACTGCTCCGGCGTGCCGTGCACGGACGCGGAACCCATCGCGAATAGCCTTGCCTTCATTTCCGTCTGCCCGAGCACCCGGCGCATCTCCTGATTGACACGCTCCACGATGCGCTTCGGCAGTCCGGCAGGTCCAACCACACCGTACCACGCAATCGATTCGTAGGCCTGGACACCTGATTCCGCGAGCGCAGGAATATCCGGGACCGTCGGCGAGCGCCGCAGGCTGGTCACGGCAAGGGCGCGCAACCGGCCTGCCTGAACCTGCTGTAGAACGGCAATCATGCTCTCGAATGAAATTGGCACCTGGCCGCCAACCAGGTCATTCACCGCCGGCCCCGAGCCCTTGTAGGGGACATGCGCCATGCGTACGCCGGTTATGCTCTTGAACAACTCGGCCGACAGGTGTTGCGGCGTCCCGTTGCCCGCCGAGGCATAGCTGTACTTGTCGGGATTTGCCTTCAGTAGTGCGATAAGCTCCGGCACGCCGGAGGCCGGCAGCGAGGGATGCACCACCAAGACCAGGGGCACCGATGCAACAAGCACGATAGGAGACAGATCCTTGGCGGGGTCGTAAGGCAGCTTACGGAACAGGCTTGCATTGATCGCAAGCGGCCCGCTCGCCCCCATCAGCAGCGTGTACCCGTCCGGCGCCGCGCGGGCCACCTGCTCGGTGCCGACATTGCCGCCGGCCCCGGGACGCGCTTCGATAATGATGGGCTGCCCGAGGTCCATGCTCTGCGCGAACAAGCGCGACAGAATGTCCGTCGTCCCGCCGGGGGGATAGGGCGTCACCAGACGGATGGGTTTGCTCGGCCAGCTCTGGGCCAGGAGCGCGCCTGCGAACAGCGCGAGCAGCAATCCGACGCAGAACGAGCGTGCCGATAAGAACGCGTTCATGACCCTTCCTTTGTCCACTCATTGAATCGCTGCGAAGCGCATGCGGGCTCCAGCATACCTTACCGCGTCAGGAACGGGCGCCGAGACTGGATTGGAACCCGCCAAAAACCATGAAAATATAGAAAAAACAATAGGAAAATGAGATGGAATGGTGTATAAATGCAGCGCGGGGCCGTTTCAGGAAATCCGCGCCGGAAGGCGGCGGTTTCCGCCGAATCCAGCCCCGTCCGTTGGTCGCCGAACGTCTGATCCTTCCGGGCAGCAGTCCAGAGTTGGCAGGCGGGCATCGATCCAGCAGTACCCGGTAGGCGAGCGAGCGCCACGCATTAACCGGTCCCGGCGATTCTCGCGGTCTGCGCCGTGCAACAGATTCCACTGTCCAGCGAGGATGAATTGAGTATTCCAGTTGCCGAGCGCCGACAATTCAAGGTCGGTGCGTACGATGTCATTGCGCAGCCGATTCCAGGCTCCTCCCATATGCTGCGCTATATCGTGATGTTGCACGGAAAGCGGATTGGCGCGCTTGCGAGTTTTCCGACCGAATCCGATTGCCGATTCATGGAGAAACCGCCCACGGTTCCTCCTCTCAAGCCCTTTGTTTACTATCGCCCCGGGCGCCCGAAGAAAGGCGCCACGCCGCCACCGCAACCCTCGGAACCCATACGCCACGGGATCAGTCAGGAAGAAATCCGCTCGGACGCCTCGCTGCAGCATCTGATCCGCACCGAGGAATCCTCCTAAGCCGTGGCGCCGCCTGTGCGGGCGGCGTTTATTTTCCCGATTTCGGGCAGCACTTCGACGACCGGCAGCCGCGTTTGCTGCGCGCGACCACACGAGCGATCTCCGCAGGCGCGCGATCAACTCCATTCCTTCTTCGGCCATCGCCCCGGCGCCCCGGCTCGCCATGACGCTCACCCGGCAGCTCCGGATACTTCCGCGTTCGTATCAGGAAGCTCTGTCAGCGCAGCTGTATTTTCCCGCCGCCCGGAAGGCCGCCGGGGCCGAACCCTGCGCCGCGCTCTGGAACGACGATGGACGACGCCGCTTCGCGCCGCATCTGCTGCAGTTCATTGACCGTACGCTCCATGGCGGTTTTCGCCAGAGCGGGAAACTGCTCCGCTGCGTCCGCCAGGCTGGCTGCCTCGATTTCGAATGCCAGCGGCAGCGTGCCCATGGGCGTGAGGAGCTGCATTTCCCCGACGAACAGCACTTTTCTCTTGCCATCCAACGCACCGTTGCGATCGATGGGCGTCATCTGGCGAATCGTGCCCGCCTTGCGGTCGGTGAAGATCTCCTCCCTATAGAGGGCATCGACATCGATCTTGAGTTCCGCCAACGCTTGAGGACTTGCCATCTGCAGACCTTTCATGAATGGACGCGGCTCTGGGGCTCGCGATCAGGGGGCCCCCGACGCGAGCGAGCGCGACTTCGCACAGAACCCGAGACCCCTCCCGGGGTTGCGCCACTACAGAACCATCACGCGCGCGCGAGCTGCCTTTTCTGGCGGCGATCTTCCATGATTCTCTGGTAGCACTGGGCGCACACTTCGCGCTTCACCTTGGCACCAGGGAGCTGCTTGAAACCGTCGGCCGGCTTGGAGTGCTGACCGTGGTAGCAGAATTTCAACGGAGTAGTCTGGGTTGTCATCGATCCATTGCCTCGCAATATCCAATATCAATACCCTGCCCTACTAATACCACTCCCGGTGGCAGCAATACAACTGGCCAAGGCCCCTTTTATGCCGGTTGGACCTTTTTTTCGCGTGCTAAGCGCCCATACGCATGCTCGGCCGCCGCCGGCCCTGCTCTGTTCGGCCCGGCAAAACGCCACCGGTTGCGGAGGGCGAGTCATGGCGTCCCCACGGGGATTCGAACCCCGGTTACCGCCGTGAAAGGGCGATGTCCTAGGCCTCTAGACGATGGGGACCTAACGCGAACCACAATCCGGCGCGAGTAAGTCGAGGCTGGTGGAGGTAACCGGGATCGAACCGGTGACCTCTTGCATGCCATGCAAGCGCTCTCCCAGCTGAGCTATACCCCCACGCAAGGGGTGAAATTTTAACTTGCCGCACCCCCTCTGGTAAAGCGAAATTGCAAGGCAGGAACACGGATCAGGATCCACGCTCAATCCGCGTCGAGCCGGTGCGCGAGACGGCCGAGGACGCGTTCCCTGCCGAGCAATTCCAGCACCACATCGATGGACGGGGTCTGTGTCTGCCCGGTCAAGATGACGCGCAGAGGCATCGCCAGCGCGGGCATCTTGATTCCGGCAGTTGCAAGCGTCTCCTTGACGGCGGCGGCAATCAACGCTCGGTCCCAGTTCGCGAGCGCAGCCAGTTTTGCCTGCAATATGTGCAGCGCGGGACGGATCGCCGGCAAAGCGTGCTCCGCCAGCAGTTGCGGCGTCGGCCGCGGCTCGCGATAAAAAAGCGCCGCCGACTCGGCAAGCTGCGGGATGGTCGCCGCGCGGTCCTTGAGCAACGCGACGACCTGCCGGAGATCTGGTCCCGCCGCCGTTTCGACACCCAGTCGGCCGAGCTCCTGGCGCGCGAGTTCTGCCAGGCGTTCATTCGGCGCAGCCTTCACGTACTGCTGGTTCAGCCAAGTCAGCTTTTCGGGATCGAACTGCGCCGGCGATCGGGCCACGTGTCCCAGATCAAACCATGCGACGAACTGGTCGCGATGGAATACCTCCTCATTGCCATGCGACCAGCCGAGGCGCGCCAGATAGTTCAACAGCGCTTCCGGCAGAAACCCGCTATCTCGGTATTGCGTGACGCTAACCGCGCCATGGCGCTTTGAAAGGCGCTCGCCATCCGGGCCGAGGATCATCGGCACATGCGCGAATTTCGGCAGCGCCGCCTCGCCGCCGCCGAGTGCGCGAAAAATATTCACCTGGCGCGGCGTATTGTTCACGTGGTCGTCGCCTCGGATTACGTGCGTGATGGCCATGTCCCGATCATCCACCACCACGCCGAAGTTGTAGGTCGGCACGCCGTCCGCGCGCAGCAGCACGAGGTCGTCCAGCTCGGCATTCGCTATCGTGATGGGTCCCTTGATCAGGTCATGAAACGAAACCACGCCTTCATCCGGGTTGCGAAAGCGAATCACCGGCGCTCGGTCGGTCGGCGGCGCGAGGCCTGCGGCCTTGGCGCGCTCCGGGCGCCAGCGGCCGTCGTAGCGCGGCTTCTCGCCGGCCGCGCGCTGACGCTCTCTTAGTGCATCGAGCTGTTCGCGTGTTGCCCAGCAGGGATAGGCATGGCCCTCCTCGATCAGGCGGTCCGCGACCTCGCGGTAGCGCGCGAGGCGCTGCATCTGGAAGAACGGGCCTTCGTCCCAGTCGAGGCCGAGCCAGCGCATGCCCTCCAGGATCACCTGGACAGACGCCTCCGTCGAACGTTCGAGATCGGTGTCCTCGATGCGAAGCACGAAGCTGCCGCCGTGCCGCCGCGCATAGGCCCAGGCGAAAAGCGCGGTCCGTGCGCCGCCGACGTGAAGAAATCCGGTAGGACTCGGGGCGAAGCGCGTGCGGACTGCGGTCATCGGGGATTTTCTGCGTAAAGCGTGACGAACAGTGTGCAATTCTACGCGCCGTACTGACTACGGCTGCGTCCCGAAGCGGCCTTTGCCGGGCGTCCGCCGGGAACAGTCGAGTCCGGCTCGAAAACGAAAGGCCGCTGCCTTTGTCCGGGATTGCGAATCCGATCACCGTGTTCGACCTCATCCGCGAAGACCGCGCTGCGTGAACGAATTCAGGGGTCCGGGGCGGCTTGGCCGCGCCCCGGTAGAATCAGCTTCCAGGAGAGTTGGCAGAGCGGTTTAATGCGGCGGTCTTGAAAACCGTTGAACCGAAAGGTTCCGGGGGTTCGAATCCCTCACTCTCCGCCATCTGGAACAATCAGCTGTTCAGGAACAGTTGCTCCTGAAAGAACTGCGGGAGTCTCTCAACTGAGGGGGGCCATCTTGGGTGGCTTACCCTGCAGAAAATGCTCCCCCACCAGCTTCGCGTGGTAGTTAACCGGATCGTGCAGAGTCAGCGTCCTCACGTCCCGCCAGTACCGGTCGAAGTTCTCCTCCACTAATGTCGCCCGCGCCCCGCATATCTGGAATATCTCTTCGCACACCCGAAGCGCGACCTCCGTTGTCACCACCTTGGCCTGCGCCGTCACCACCATCGCCTCGATTCGCACCTGCTCCAGTCTCTCGAGTTCCGTTTGCCGCCCGTACGCCGCCAACAGGCCTTCGACGGAACGCGCGGCTCGCTCGATCACCCCCTCGCCAGCCAGCAAATAGGCCTTCATCTTACCCACCTGCTGCAGAATATACGGATCTTCCACTGTCTTCTCCACCCCGCCCTGGACCCAGGGCCGCGTCTTGGTCTTGACGTATTGCATGGCATGGTTGAGCGCGGCGCTGGCCGCGCCGATAAAGATCGCGGAAAAGGTCACCTGCTGCATCAGGCCAATCAGCACGAAGGAACTCGTCGGGTCCGGCTTGTCGCGGTCAGCCGGTTTGCGTACGACCAATTCCCACGGCACATAGACGTCATTGAATTCGATGGTTCCGCTGGCGGTGCCGCGCTGCCCCATTGCGGCCGGCGTCCAGTCGTCATGGATCACCATTCCGTCCGCGTCTCGTGGCACGAACGCACCTGCCACCGCCCCGTCCAGCATTCCCATAACCAAAATCCTGTCGCTGGCCAACGAACCGGTACAGAAAAATTTTTTCCCTTTGACGCGCACGCCGTCGCCGCCAGGCGTGGGATGGAAAGCCGTCTCCCAGGCGTACTTGGTCTTGGCATACCGTTCCGACGATGCGTTGGCAATGAAGGCGTGGTCCTCAATGATCTCCCGGCACAAGCGCTCGCGCTGTTCAGCGGGCAGGTTGGGGATGACCAGCGAAACCAGAATGGAGTTGGCGCCGAACATCTGCGCGATGGCCGGGTTGCCCGTGGCCAGCGTGCCCACCACTTCGACGATGGCGCTGAAAGGCAGGGCCGATCCCCCGTTGTCGCGCGGCACGGCCATGTCGAGCAGGCCACTCTGCTTTAGAGTGGACATCTCCTGGTGCGGAAACTCTCGGTCGCGGTCGCGCAGCGGATAAGTCCGGGCGAATTCCGCGGCGAGCGCCGACGCTTTGGCAATGGCGGCTTGCCGGCGATCCATGTCGTTCTCCAATTGCATTAGATTTTCTCCTCCCGAACCAATGGATTCAACGATCGACAGGTAACAAACAAGGTTTTACAGGCGTCGGCGTGAGCACCATATGCGCGTGACCATCCGCTTTGCGCGGAGCTTTCACAATCGGTGGCCAGCGAGACAGGCAGCAGGGCTGTTTTGCCCGGCAATTCCTCTACGCCCGACATGATACGCGATGGTGCAAAGTTGCGAACCGCTTGGCAGCGCTGCGCACTCCAAGGCCTTCGCTGTGCTTACCGGCGCCACGCTTGATTTAGGGCTGATGGCGGCTGCATCTCCCTGTATCATCGCGGCAAATTGGCGCTGCTTACACTGGTACCTTCCATGATTCGCGCAGTCATTGCCAAGCCCGGCACACCGGGCAATCTCGCGCTGGAAAATTTCGCGGCCCCGATCGCGGCACCGGATATGGCGCTGGTGCGCGTCGAAGCGATTTCGCTCAACCCGGGTGAGCTCAAGGTCGCTGCCGCCGCGGTGCCTGGCAAGCGCATCGGCTGGGATCTCGCGGGAACGGTGGCACATGCCAGCGCCGACGGCTCGGGCCCGCGTGTCGGCGAGCGCGTGGTGGGTATCCTGCCCTCTGCCGCGTGGGCGGAAGAAGTTGCGGTGCCGACCTATTCGCTGGCCGTGCTGCCGCCGGAGGTGTCGGTGACGCATGCAGCGACGCTCCCGGTGGCAGGGCTCACGGCGCTGCACGCCCTGGAGCAGTGCAGCGGCCTGCTCGCCCGGAATGTTCTCGTCACCGGGGCATCGGGCGGCGTCGGCCTGTTCGCCTGCCAGCTCGCGGCGCTAAGCGGCGCGCGCGTCGTCGGCCTGGTCCGCCAGGCGAAGCACGAGGCGCTGTTGCGAGAGTTCGGCGTGCCGCGTGTCGTGGTAAGCGAGGATGGCGCCGGCGCTCGCGATCTGGGGCCCTACCGGCTGATCGTGGAGTCGGTAGGCGGCCTGGTGCTCGGCAATGCGATCGATATGCTGGGTCCTGACGGCGTGTGCGTGGTGTTCGGCGCCTCGTCCGGCGCGCAGACAAAGATCAGTGCGCGCGAGTTCTACTCCGGCGGACGCTCCGCGCGCGTCCATGGTCTCAACGTATTCCAGGAACTTGCCCGCGAGCCGGCTGCGATCGGCCTGGCGCGGCTGGTGCAGCTTGTCGCCGACAAACGGCTGCGCCCGCACATCAGTATCCAGGCGCCCTGGGAGGACATCGGGCGTATCGCGCAGGATCTGATGGCGCGCAAGATCCCCGGCAAAGCGGTGCTGCACCTTAAGGGCTAGGCCCGCGCAAACTGTGAAACAGTGTCGTGCGCCGCCCGCTCAGGCCGGCGACTGGGCTAACATATTTTGCCCGTGCCACATCGGCAGGATCGGCCACCAGGACCGGGCTCTGGTCCGATCACAGGAAACACAGGAAACGCAGGAAAAGAGGGTTTTAACGAGATGGCCATGGCATTGCGCAACAAGGTAGCGATCGTCGGCGTCGGACACACGCCCATGGTGCGCAAGACGGACAGAAGTCTCGGCAGCTTCGCTGCGGAGGCCGCATTGCAGGCTATCCGAGACGCTGGCCTGCGGCCCACTGATATCGACGGCTATGCCGGCAACCCGGTCGCGATGAACCCGTCGGCGCGCCACTGGGACGGCGTTGACGAGGTCTCCGGGCGCTACATGCGGAGCACGCTCGGGATGACCAAGGTGCGCTGGCTCGTCGACATGACGCGCGGCCTGGCATCGGATTCCATCATCGAGGCGGTCCACGCGCTGCAAAGCGGCAACTGCAAGTACGTCCTGGTGGTGCGCGCAATGCTGCTCCCGAGCGGCGGCCGTTACGCGCGCACGGAAGCGCCGGCGGCGGGCGGCCCGGGGCAGTTCAGCGGGCCCTACGGCCTGGACAACGGCATCGGCCGCACCGCGCTCTGGCTGAACCGCTACATGCACGAGTACGGCGCGACCAAGAAGGATTTGTATGCGGTGGCGCAGACTCTGCGCGAGCACGCCTGCCTGAACCCGAATGCATACTGGCAGACGCCGCTGAGCGAGGAGGAATATCTCGGCGCGCCGCAGATATTCGAACCCATGACGCGCTTCGATTGCGACATCCCTGTCACCGGCGCGGCGGCAGTCGTTCTCACGACCGCCGACCGGGCCAAGGACCTGGCGCAAAAACCGGCCTATATTTCGGGCCTGGCGACGGACTGGGAAGCGCCGGACACCATCTACAAAGTGAGCGGCATGGGGCCCAAGGATATTCAGGCCGCGCAACTTTACGACGGCTTTCTGCCCTTCGTCTGGTATTGGCTGGAGCGGCTGCAGTTCTGCCAGAAAGGCGAAGCTCACCGCTTCGCTTTGGACGGAAACATCAAGCTTGGCGGCAAGTTGCCGGTGACGACGTTTGGCGGTAGCGTCGGAGAGGGCCGCCTTAACGGACTCGGACATGTCTGCGAGGGCGCGCTGCAGGTGATGCAGCGAGCGGGAAAAAGGCAGGTCAAGGGGCTATCCACCTGTCTGGTTTCGCTCGGCTTTATCTGGTCGCAGGGCGCCGTGTTAATACTGAACGAAGGCTAGGCAACTACCAACAACGAGGAGCAACATGAGCGCCACTGTGGACAAAAGACCGATTCCCTTGCCAGATCCGGATACCGCCCCTTACTGGGCCGCTGCCAGGAAACACGAGTTCAAGCTGCCGCGCTGCCGTCTGTGCAGCCGCTATGTGTTTCCACCGAAACCGATCTGCCCCGCCTGCGGCGAAGCCTCCCTGGAGTGGCAGGAAGTCAGCGGGCGCGGCACCGTGTTTGCGTTCACCATCATGCGCGACAACTTCATGGGCGGATTTGAGCCGCCCTACTCTGTCGCCGAAGTGGAACTCGAAGAGCAGCCGGGTCTGTTTGTGGTCGCCAATATCGTCGGCTGCGAAATCTCGGCGGTGCGCAACGGTATGCCTGTGGAAGTCACCTTCGAGGACCGCTCGGAGAGCGTGACAGTGCCTCAGTTCCGGCCCAGAAAGACCTGAAGCACCCGGTTCCAGTGGGCCCGCCCCCGGCCACGGCGCGAGCGTGCCACCGGTGGCATAGATGGCGCCGCAGTTGACCTGCGTTCCGGTGGCCGCTTGGACGCCTGATTCTTCTTTTCCATCCTTTCCCAAGGCCGCCGGTCGCCAGGACGGTGCCCTGACGCCACAACAGGCTGGATTCTCCGGACAACTCCAGGGGACGGTCAGGAAATAGACAACTATTTGGTTTTCGATAGTTTTCGATTGAAACTTTATTGCCTTGCGTTGGTCCTAGAATAGCAAGGCTAAGTTCTCAAAAGGAGAGTGCACATGCAACCGAATCTGCAGCCAGTCCGGACTGACAATTCGAGCTTCCCGGGCGCCGGCTATTCCCAGCCGCTGGAAATCGATCGGCCGGAGGCGCAAAAGGTATTGCGCAATACCTACCTCCTGCTCGCCCTGACCATGGTCCCGACGTTCATCGGAGCGCTGATCGGCATGGCGACCGGCAGCGTCATCATGACGCATCCGATAATTTCCAGCCTTGTCATGCTGGCAGCCGTGATCGGACTGCAGTTCGCGATCGTGGCCAATCGCGACAGCGCGCTTGGCATCGCGCTGCTGCTTCTCATGACCGGCATTCTGGGCTGGTGGCTCGGTCCGATTCTGAATTTCGCTTTGCAATTGCGGAATGGCATGGAACTCGTCGGCTACGCGGCCGGGGGCACGGCGGTGATCTTCATCGGCATGGCGGCAGTCGCCGTGAGCACGAAGCGCGACTTCAGCTTCATGGGCAAGTTCCTGATGGTGGGCATGATCGCCTTGCTGGTGGCGATGGTCGCGAACATGTTCCTGCAGATTCCGGCGCTGGCGCTGACGATTTCGACGCTTGCGATCGTGATTTTCTCGCTGTTCCTGCTGTACGACCTGAACCGGATCGTGCGCGGCGGAGAGACCAACTACATCGTCGCGACCACCGGCGTCTACATGAGTGTCTACAACATTTTCGTCAGCCTGCTGCAGCTGCTGATGGCGCTTACCGGCGAGCGCGACTGATCCGGCTCGCTGATCAGAAGCAGGAAACGACGGCGCCCAGGCGCCGTTTTTGTTGATTGCCGCCATATATAGTAACATATACGTTACTATATATTCAGATTCGGCTTCCCGGCCTCTCGAACAGCGCGATGCTCTCGACATGCGCCGTGTGCGGGAACATGTTCGCGATACCGGCCGCGCTCAGCCGGTATCCCTTCGTCTTGACCAGCACGCCCGCATCCCGCGCCAGGCTGGCCGGGTGGCAGGATATGTAGACGATACGCCCCGCACCGGTGTCCGGCAGCGCCTTGACCAGTTCGAGCGCGCCCTCGCGCGGCGGATCGATCAGAAGCTTGTCGAGACGGCCGAACTCCGCGAGCGATGCCCGGCTCACCGTAAATAGATTTGCGACCGCGAAACTCGCCCTGCCTGCAAGCCCGTTGCGCACCGCGTTCTCGCGAGCCCGCTGGACGAGCAGCCGGCTGCCCTCCACGCCGTGCACCTCGGCGCCCAGCACGGCAATCGGCAGCGCAAAGTTTCCCAACCCGCAGAACATATCCCCGATCCGCTCGCCCGCCCGCGGATCAAGCAGCTTCATGGCACGCGATACGAGAGCGCGATTCACGGCGTGGTTGACCTGCGTGAAATCGGTCGGCAGGAACGCGATACGCAGGTCGAACTCGGGCAGCGTGTAGTCGAGCCGCGGGCCGGAAGCTGGATGGAAGGGATGCGCGCTCTCCGGTCCCGCCGGCTGCAGCCAGATCCATGCGCCGCTAACATCTCCGAAGTCTTTCAGCACGCCTTCGTCGGCCGCCGTCAGCGGCGCGAGGTTGCGAAACACCAGCGCGGCAATTTCGTCGCCGACCGCGACCTCGATCTGCGGCAGGCGGTCGCGTATCGATAGCCTGTCGACCATGGTACGCAGCTCCGGGATCAGGGCCGAAATCGCAGGCGGCAGCACTTCGCAGGAATCCATGTCGGCGACGAAACTCGAGCGCCGTTCGTGGAAACCGACCAGCACGCCGCCTTTCTTCGCAATATGGCGGACTGTCAGCCTGGCCCTGTGCCGGTATCCCCATTCCGGCCCGTAGAGCGGCGGCAGAATAATGTCCGGCCGCACGCCGCCGATGCGCGACAGAGTCTCCTCCAGCCAGCGCTGCTTGGCCGCCACCTGCAGGCGCGGCTGCGCGTACTGCGTGACGCAGCCTCCGCAGACACTGAAATGCGGGCAGCGCGGCTCCCGGCGCTCGCTCGAAGGACGGTGAATCGCGACGCTGCGCGCAATTTCATAGGAGGCCTTGCGCCGGATGACGTCTGCAAGAACGATCTCGCCGGGCAGAGCACCCTCGACGAAGACGACCTTGCCGTCAGTCATCCGCGCGACGCCCCTGCCCTCGGCGTCCAGCGAATCGACGTTCAGATCGACGCGGTCTCGGGCCAACGGTCCAGGAACTCGCGCCAGTGCGGCTCGCTGCTTTGCGCGACGTAGCTGCGCAGGAGCGCGCATTCCTGTCGGTAGCGCTGTTCCGGCCAGACGCCGCGCAACAGCTGGAAACGCAGGAACAGCAGATAGGTGTTGGCGCAGTCGGCCTCGCAGTAGTCGCGGATCCCCTTCAGGTCGCCTGAGCGGTACTGCTCCCACACCGCCGAACCGTGACCGCCTATCTTTCCCGGGAAGCCCGCCAGACGGGCCACGTCATCCAGCGGCGCACTGTTGCGCGGCTGGTACATCGCAAGCACATCCATCAGGTCCAGATGGCGGGTGTGATAGCGTGAAACGTAATTGTTGTAGCGGAAGTCCCGGTCGTCCTCGCCCTGGTCCCAGAAGCGCTGCGCGCTCACGCCGGCTGCGAGCCCGCGGTAGTTGAGCACCGGAAGATCGAAGCCGCCGCCGTTCCACGACACGAGTTGCGGCGTGTAGCGCTCGAGGCCATCGTGAAAGCGCTGAATCGCGGCCCGCTCGTCCTGCTCCGGCTCTCCCATCGACCAGATGCGCACCTGGTCGCCCTCGCGCATGACGCAGGATATGACCACCACGCGCTGCAGGTGAGGGGGCAGGAAATCGCTGCCGGTCTGCGTGCGGCGCTTCTGAAACGCCACCTCCGCCACTTCCGCATCCGAGAGCGAATCCGGGAGTTCGTGCAGCCGCCGTATACCCGCGCAGTCCGGTATGGTCTCAATGTCGAACGCTAGGACCGGCGTCAATCCGGGAACACTCCGGTGGAAAGATAGCGATCGCCCCGATCACACACGATGGTAACAATAACCGCGTTCTTGACTTCTGCGGCGACGCGCAGCGCCACCTGGACCGCCCCGCCCGATGAGATGCCTGCGAATATTCCTTCGACGCGCGCCAGTTGGCGCGCCATCTCCTCGGCGTCACCCTGCCCCACATATTCCAGGCGGTCGACGCGCGACTTGTCGTAAATCTTCGGCAGATAGGCTTCGGGCCATTTCCGGATCCCTGGAATCTGCGAGCCCTCCTCCGGCTGGCAACCGACGATCTGGATCGCCGAATTCTTCTCCTTGAAATAGCGCGCGCAGCCCATGATGGTGCCGGTGGTTCCCATGCTCGATACGAAATGGGTGATTTTCCCCTCGGTCTCGCGCCAGATCTCCGGTCCGGTGGTTTCGTAGTGGGAAAGGGGATTGTCAGGATTCGCGAACTGATCAAGCATGATTCCTTTGCCCTCACGCACCATCTTCTCTGCAAGGTCGCGCGCCGCCTCCATGCCCCCGCGCTGCGGCGTGAGGATGATCTCCGCGCCAAACGCGCGCATGGTCTGCCGGCGTTCGACGGAGAGGTGTTCAGGCATGATAAGAACCAAGCGGTAGCCACGTATCGCCGCGGCCATCGCCAGCGCGATGCCCGTGTTGCCCGAGGTCGGCTCGATCAGCGTATCGCCCGGCTTTATCTCGCCGCGCCGCTCCGCGCCGCGCACCATGGAAATCGCCGGCCTGTCCTTCACCGAGCCGGCAGGATTGTTGCCCTCAAGTTTGGCGAGAACGATGTTGTTGCTGATCCTGTTGCCCTCCCCCGGCAGCCGCTGCAGCCGTACCAGGGGGGTATCGCCAATGAAATCCTCTATCGTCCGTTTCATCGTATCCTCGCTCACGTCGCTTCGCCCTGCGAGTCGGCCAGGAGCCGCGTGACGTAGGCCTGGACGCCTTGCTCGACGGACATGAAAGATTGCTCGTACCCGGACTTGCGCAGCCGGGCCAGATCCGCCTGCGTGTAGCTCTGATACTTCCCCGTCAACGCCGGCGGAAAATCTATGTACTGCACAAGGCCCGCGCTCTGCATCTGCTCCAGGGTCAAGCCGGCCTCGCCGCGCGCGCCGCGTACGGTATTGATCACCGCACACGCCACGTCATTGAATGTCTGCGCGCGACCGGTGCCGCAATTGTAGATGCCCGAAAGCTCGGGCCGCTCCAGGAACCACATGTTCAGCTTTACCACGTCGTCGACATGGATGAAATCGCGCCTCTGGGCGCCGTCGGCATAGCCTGCGGAGCCCTTGAACAGGCGCACCACGCCTTCCGCCCGGAACTGGTTGAACGCATGAAATGCGACCGAGGCCATGCGGCCCTTGTGCGCCTCGTTCAGACCGTAGACGTTGAAATAGCGAAAGCCCGCGATCTGGCTGCGGCTCGATACCAGGCGGGAGCGCACATGCTGATCGAACAGGAACTTGGAGTAGCCGTAGACATTCAAGGGCTGCTCCAAGCTGCGCTCCTCGCGAAATGCGGTTCCCGCGCCGTACACGGCGGCCGAGGACGCATACAGGAACGGCACCTCTGCCTCCTGGCCCCAGTCGAGCAGCAGCCGCGAATAGCGATAGTTGTTTTCCATCATGTAGCGGCCGTCCGATTCCATCGTGTCGGAGCACGCGCCCTGGTGGATCACTGCCTCGATCGTGTCGTCGAACTGGTCGGCCAGCAGCCGGTCCAGGAAATCCCGCTTGTCCAGATAGTCCTCGATATCCAGGCTCGCCAGATTGCGGAACTTGGCGGACTCCTTGAGGTTATCGACCGCGATGATTTCCCTGATACCCCGCCGGTTGAGCGCCTCGATCAGCTTCGAACCGATGAATCCGGCTGCGCCGGTGACAACGTAGTGCATTGCCCTTGTTCCGATCTGTGTGTGGACCGCGTTTGAGTGCGCTGTTGGCGTGCCTGCGCGTGAACGCCGGCTACCAATGCGAATCTGCGAACCTATGCGAACAATTCCTGCCGGGTTGCCACCGCGGTACCGAGCTTGCCGACCACGATTCCGGCCGCACGGTTCGCGATAATTACCGCGCTCTCCAGCGACTCGCCGGCCGCCAGCATCACGCCCAGCGTTGCGATAACCGTGTCGCCGGCCCCGCTTACATCGTACACCTCACGCGCTTGTGCCGGAACATTCAGTTCCCCCGTCTCGCGAAACAGCGTCATGCCGCGCTCGCTTCGAGTTAATAGTAGCGCTTCGAGTTGCAGGTCCCCGCGCAGCGCGCGGGCGCGCCGCATTAAATCCGCTTCGTCCTTCCAACTGCCGACGACTTCGCGCAGTTCAGACTGGTTCGGGGTCAGCAGCGTAGCACCACGATAGCGCGCATAGTCGTCGCCCTTTGGATCGACCAGAGCAGGCTTTCCCGCGGCCCGGGCAAGCGCGATCATGCGCCCGATGTGCGCCAGCCCGCCTTTGCCGTAATCGGAAAGAATCACCCCATTGCATGCCGGCAGACCCTGCTCGAACTCCGCCAGCTTCGAGGCGAGAACTTCGCCCGACGGCGTCGTCTCGAAATCTATTCTCAGCAGCTGCTGCTGCCTGCCGATGACACGCAGCTTCACGGTAGTACGTATGCTGGGATCGCGATGCAGGCTGGCGCTTATTCCGGCCGCGCCGACCAGCCGGGCCAGAGTGCCGCCCGCCTCGTCCTCGCCGACCACGGATAGCAGCCGCGTCGGGGCGCCAAGGGACGCGCAATTGCGCGCAACGTTCGCGGCGCCGCCAGGCCGGTCCTCCTCCTCCCTGATCAGCACGACGGGCACCGGCGCTTCGGGAGAAATCCGGGTTGCGTCGCCGAACCAGTAGCGATCGAGCATCACGTCGCCGACGACCAGCATACGCGCGCGGGAAGTATCCGGAGCGCTGGGCTTCATTGCCGGTCTTCCATACCCTGGGCGCGGCCGATCGGAAAATATTCGATCCCCTTGTCGCGGATCACCGCCGGGTCGTACAGATTGCGGCCGTCAAAGATGGCCGGCGTGCCCAGGCTGCGCCGGATGGCGTCGAAGTCCGGGCTGCGAAATTCCTGCCACTCGGTCACGATCGCGAGCGCATCGCAGCCCGCTAGCGCATCCGGCGCGGAATCGACGACCTCCACATGGGGTTCGCCTGCGTAAACGCGCCTTGCCTCTTCACCTGCTACCGGATCGTAGGCGCGCACCGAGGCGCCCGCCGCGAGCAGATCCGCGATCAGGCACAGGCTGGGAGCTTCGCGCATGTCGTCCGTGTTCGGCTTGAACGCGAGCCCCCAGACCGCGAACTTTCTGCCCGACAAATCGCGACCGAAGCGGCGTGCGATCTTCTCCCCAAGTACGTGCTTCTGGGCCTCGTTGACCTGCTCCACGGCCTTGATCAGCTTCATTTCCTTCCCTGCCTCGGCCCCGGTGCGCAGCAGCGCCTTGACGTCCTTGGGGAAACAGGATCCCCCGAAACCGGCCCCCGGATAAAGGAAGTGGTAGCCGATGCGCGGATCGGCGCCAATACCACGGCGCACCTCTTCGATGTCCGCACCGAGCGATTCGGACAGATTTGCCAGCTCGTTCATGAAGGAGATCCGCGTGGCGAGCATCGCATTCGCCGCGTACTTGGTCAGTTCGGCCGAGCGCACGCTCATCACCATAATGCGCTCGTGATTTCTCTGGAATGGGGCATAAAGCCGGCGCAACAGAAGAGTTGCTCGCTCATCGTCCGATCCCACGATGATCCGGTCGGGGCGCAGAAAATCCTCGACCGCCGCACCTTCCTTGAGGAACTCGGGATTCGATACCACGCTGAAATCCGCGGCCAGGCCGCGCTCGGCGAGTTCTACCGCAATCGCCTCGCGCACCCTGGCGGCCGTCCCGACCGGAACCGTGGACTTCGTGGCAATGACTTTATAGCCGATCATGAACTTGCCGATTGCGCGTACCGCGCTGAGCACGTATTGCAGATCCGCCGCACCGTCCTCGCCAGGCGGGGTGCCGACCGCGACGAGCTGCAACTCACCGTGGGCGACGCTCGCTCCGACATCGGTGGAGAACTTCAGCCGGCCCGAGCGCCGATTGCGCTCCACAAGCGGTGCGAGCCCGGGTTCGAAGATCGGAATCCGGCCGCTGTTCAGCGCGGCCACCTTTGCGGCGTCCAGGTCCAAGCAGAACACCTGGTTTCCCGCATCCGCAAGACAGGCGCCGGTCACCAACCCGACGTAGCCAGTCCCGACCACCGTAATCTTCAATCGGCTCTCCCGGTTCTATGCACTTGGCGGGGCGGATTTTCCCGGACGGCAGATGCCGAGGGGCATCGAGATTGTCTATCTTCGATGATCATGGAACGAGATCGAATTCCTCGCCGCGCCGCGGAGGATAGGTCTCCCATCCGCCGCAGGCCGGGCAATGCCAGTGGAATTGACGCGCCTTGAAGCCGCATTCCTCGCAGCGGTAGCGCGCGAGCCGCTGCGTGTGCGTGTGCACCAGATTGCGCACCAGCTCGAGGTCCCGGCGCCGCTCCGGAACCGTCGCTGAGATGATCTGCGCCTCCAACAGGCGGTCCAGTCCAAGCAGCGTGGGGTTGCGCCTGAGCTCGTCGCGCACCAGGCGGTAGGCTTCATCCGCACCCCGCGCCTCCAGCGCGTAATGAAAAACCGTATCCAGCAGATCGAGCGACGGGTACCTTTCGAGGTAGCTGGTGAGCAGCGTCATGCCCTCTTCCATTCGATCCGCCTGTCTGTGGGCATCCAGCAGCCGCTGTGCGACCAGCGCGACATAGGCCGGATTCTGCGACTCGATGCGCTTCCAGTGTTCGATGGCAGCCTCGACATCGCGCGCCCCCGCGGCCAGATCGCCGAGCAGCACGCTGGCGCGCACCGATTTGCGATTTTCCTCGAGCGCCTGCTGCAGGTGTTCACGAGCGCTCTCCGGCCGGGAGTGGGTGACGTCGCTCGCGGCGATCTCGCAGTGATACTGCGCGATCTGCAGGGCATGCGACTCCCCGGTCTCGTCCGCCAGGCGTTGCGCAATTCCGATCGCGCGCGGCCAGTCCTTTTCCTGCTCATATATTTCGAGCAGAAAGCGCCGTGCATCCGTGGCGTGGTGTCCATTTTCCAGCTTCGCAAAAGCGTCTTCGGCGCGATCGAGTATCCCGGCTTTCAGGTAGTCCTGGCCGAGTTCAAACAGCGCCGCGGTTCTCTGCTCGCCCGCGAGATCCGCGCGCTCGAACAGGTTGCGGTGCATGCGGATCGCGCGATCATATTCGCCGCGCCGCCGAAACAGGCTGCCAAGCGCGAAGTGCAGATCCACGGTTTCCGGATCTACGCGCACCACCTCGATGAAAGCCTCGATCGCCTTGTCGGGCTGTTCATTGAGGAGAAAGTTCAGGCCTTTGAAGTAAGACTTGGGCAGCGCGCGGGACTCGGTCAGGAGCTGCCGGATATCAATGCGTGCCGCAAGCCATCCCAGAGCAAAGAAAAGCGGCAGAAAAATCAGCCACCAGTATTCAAACTCCATGCGTCACACCAGCCTAGCCATCGACGGACGCGCGCAGCGTGGCGCGTTCCGGCGCCGCTGGCATGCCGCCGGCGTGCGGCGCCAACTTGCCGCGCAACACATTGAGCTCACGCCGCTGTTTGAGCACCGTGGCAAACAGGGCGGCGAGACCGAGGAAGGCCCCTAATATGAAGAACGCAAGGAGCAGCACGACAAGCGGCGTTTCCCAGGAGAGCCCGAAATAGAATTGCAGGGTCGCCGGCTGCGTGTTCTTAGCAGCGAACGCGAGCAACAACAGGAAGATAAGCACGCGGACAGCCCAACTCAGCAGACGCATTCCGAAGCCTCGGTAACCGGGAGGTCCAGCGCACTCCGCAGCGCTAGCGTTCCGCGCGCGACTTCTCCCGCGCGGACATCTGCTGCGAAAGTTCGTTCGCCGAATCGACGCGCTCGCGCAGCTCCTTGCCAGCCTTGAAATGCGGGACAAACTTCTCCGGCACGCGAACCTTCTCGCCGGACTTCGGATTGCGCCCCATGCGAGGCGGACGGTAGTTCAGCCCGAAGCTGCCGAAGCCGCGTATCTCGATCCGATTGCCATCGAGCAATGCGCTCGTCATGGCATCCAGGATCATCTTGATCGCATACTCTGCATCCTTCGCGACCAGCTGCGGATAGCGCTGCGCAAGGCTCGCGATCAGCTCGGATTTGGTCATGTCGACCTTACCCTCCAACGGCGCCTTGGCTGCGTTATTGAGGCGGATTGCGATTGTCCAATTTGGCGCGCAACAAGGCGCCGAGGTTCGTGCTTCCCGCCGCGCTTGCCGCCTGCTCGGTGCGAATATTCTTCATCGCCTCGGTCGCTTCCGCTGCTTCCCTGGCCTTTACGGAAAGGTTGATCGCCCGACTCTTGCGGTCGATATTGATAATCATGGCCTGCACGCTATCGCCTTCCTTGAGCGCGGTGCGCAAATCGTCGATCCGGTCGCGGGAATATTCCGCGGCGCGCAGGTAGGCTTCAACGTCGTCGTTCAGCAGAACCACCGCCCCCTTCGCGTCGACCGATTTCACCGTCCCGGTCACCAGGCTGTTCTTGTCGTAGCCGGCGACAAAATTCGTGAATGGGTCGCCCTCCATCTGCTTCACGCCCAGTGAGATGCGCTCCCGCTCGACGTCGATCGACAGCACAACGGCCTCCACTTCATCGCCCTTCTTGAATTTTCTGACCGCTTCTTCCCCGGCGTCACTCCAGGAAAGGTCCGACAAGTGGACCAAGCCGTCGATGCCCCCTGCGAGGCCGACGAACACCCCAAAATCGGTGATCGACTTGATCTGCCCCTTAACGCGGTCGCCCTTCTTGCACTCGCGCGCGAAGTCGTCCCAGGGATTTGGCAGGCATTGCTTCATGCCGAGCGAGATGCGGCGGCGGTCCTCATCGATCTCCAGAATCATCACCTCCACTTCGTCGCCGACCTGGACGACTTTCGAGGGATGAACATTCTTGTTGGTCCAGTCCATTTCGGAGACGTGAACCAGACCCTCGATTCCGGACTCGACTTCGACAAACGCGCCATAGTCGGTCAGGTTGGTCACCTTGCCGAACAAACGGGTACCCTGCGGATAGCGCCGCGCAATGCCGACCCAGGGATCTTCGCCAAGCTGCTTCAGCCCCAGAGACACGCGATTCTTCTCGACGTCGAATTTAAGGACCTTGGCCGTCACTTCGTCGCCGACGTTCACGACCTCGGAAGGATGCTTGACGCGGCGCCATGCCAGGTCCGTAATGTGCAGAAGACCATCTATGCCGCCCAGATCGACGAACGCACCATAGTCCGTGATGTTCTTGACGACGCCCTTGACAACCGCGCCTTCCTGCAGGGTGGAAAGCAGCGCCTCCCGCTCGGCGCCGACGCTTTCCTCCAGCACCGCCCGGCGCGACACCACGACGTTATTGCGCTTGCGATCCAGCTTGATGACCTTGAACTCCATCGCCTTGCCTTCGTAAGGCGTCGTATCCTTGACGGGACGCAGGTCCACCAGGGAACCGGGCAGAAACGCCCGTATGCCGCGCGTCATTACAGTCAGGCCGCCCTTGACCTTGCCGGTTACCATGCCCTCGATCTTCTCGCCGCTTTCGAGCGCTTTCTCGAGCTCCATCCACGCCGCAAGGCGCTTTGCCTTGTCGCGCGACAGGCGCGTTGCGCCGAACCCGTCTTCCAGCGCCTCGATGGACACCGACACGAAGTCTCCGATCTTGACGTCAACCTGGCCGCCGTCATCGCGAAATTCCTCGATCGGAATGATGCTTTCAGACTTCAAACCTGCATTGACGACGACGAAGTTTGGATCGATGCTCACGACTTCCGCAGTAATCACCTCCCCAACTCGCATTTCCTTGCGATTCAGGCTCTCTTCGAAGAGTGCGGCGAAACTTTCATTGACGGAAGAACTTGCAGAAGCAGGGGAGACGCTTGACATGTAGGAACTGACCTCTTCAGGCCGCAGGCGACGGCGCCCGCGGAGCTGGTTGTTGAAAAACGGCTCCTGCCCGACACTCGGGCCGCAACCGACCATTAGGGGTATTGCGGCAGGCCGAAACTGAGACGTTCCCAGACGCCCCCGGCCTAGACAGCACCCGAACCTTTCCTCTTGCGCCACTCGGCCAGAACCAGGTCCACCACCTGGCCTATGCCAAGGGCGGACGAATCCACCCGTAGCGCGCCCTCCGCAGCGATCAATGGCGCTATCGACCGCCCCATGTCCCGCTGGTCGCGCTCTTCTAGGTCGCGCAAAAGGGACGGCAGATTAGCATCGATCCCTTTTTCTATCAACTGCTTATGTCGTCGGCTGGCTCGCTCTGCCACACTGGCGGTCAGGAACACTTTGAGCCTTGCGTCGGGGAACACGATCGTTCCCATGTCGCGTCCGTCTGCCACCAGGCCGGGCTCCCGCCTATAGCCCCTCTGACGCTCGAGCAGAGCGCCGCGGACAAGCGGGAGTGCCGCCACCACCGATGCCTGGCGGCCGCAGCGCTCGTTGCGCAGAGACTCTGTAACATCATGATTATTCAATAATATTTTATCTCCCTCGAAGCGCGCATCGAGGGCCCGCGCGTATCCCGCCAATTCCTGTTCGCTCGCGTCTGGCCGTGCTGCCTGCAGAGAAACGAGCGCAACCAGTCGATACAGCGCACCGCTTTCCAGGTAATGAAATCCAAGCACTCCGGCGATCCTCTGCGAAACGGTGCCCTTGCCGGACGCCGAGGGGCCGTCGATCGCGATGACCGGGGGCTGGCTCATGCCTGACGGATCAGCGTCGCGAAGTCGGTGAAGTACTCGGGATAGGTCTTCGCGACACAGGCCGGGTCATTGATCACCACCGGCACCCCGGCCAGGCAGACCAGCGAGAAGCACATTGCCATGCGGTGATCCGAATAGGTATCGATCGCCACGCCGGCCTTTAGCGGCAGGGCGCTCGGCGTAATGCGCAGGAAATCGTCGCCCTCCTCCACCATAGCGCCGAGCTTGCGCATTTCGGTTGCCATTGCCGCCAGGCGGTCTGTTTCCTTGACGCGCCAGCTGCCCACGTTGCGTACCGTGCTCGGGCCGTCCGCGAACAGCGCAAGCATGGCCGCGGTCATTGCCGCATCGGGAATGTGGTTCAGGTCGAGGTCAAAGGCGCGCAGTTTCGCCCCGCCGTGCGGTCCCGGTCCTGCGACCTCGATCCAGTCGTCACCGATGCGAACCGAGGCGCCCATGCGCTCCAGGACTTCAGTGAAGCGCACGTCGCCCTGAATGCTGTCGCGGCCCACGCCGCGCACGCGGACCGGCCCGCCGCCGATCGCCCCTGCGGCAAGAAAGTAGGATGCCGCGGAGGCATCGCCTTCCACGAAGATTTCGCCGGGGCTCGTGTAGCTTGAACCCGGGAGACGGAAACTGCTCCATCCGTCTCGCACGGTAGAGACGCCAAAGCGCTCCATCAAGCGCAGTGTGAGCGCCACATAGGGCTTCGAAATCAGATTCCCCTCGATTACGACATCGGCCCTTGCGCCAACCATCGGCGGCGCCATCAGCAGCGCGCTGAGAAACTGCGATGAGGTGTCCCCGCGCACCCGGAGGGGCTTGGCGAAGCTCAGCACCGACGGGGAAATCCGCAATGGAGGGAAACCCTCCGCGCCGAGATACTCGATGCGAGCGCCCGACGCCCTAAGCGCGTCCACGAGATCGCTGATCGGGCGCTCGTGCATGCGCGGCACGCCGGACAGCCGATACTCCCCGCCGTTCAGCGCCAGCATTGCGGTAAGCGGCCTGAATGCCGTACCCGCGTTGCCGAGCGAAAGGTCCGCTCGCTTCACCGGGAAACCGCCGCCGGCGCCGTGAACGCAATGACCGCTCGTCTGCATATCGATCCGCACCCCGAGTGCGCGCAGCGCACCCAACATGACCTCCGTATCGTCCGCGGTCAGTACGCCCCGCACCTGCGTGTCACCGCGAGCCACCGCGGCCAGCAGCAGCGTTCTGTTGGAGATGCTCTTGGAACCCGGGAGTGAAATATTTCCGCTTGCGCCGCGGGCAGGATTCAGTGTGATCGCGTTCATATCAGTGCAGTGCAGCCGAGGCGGATCGCCTCACGATTCAGCCGGAATCTGAATTCCCGGCGCCGATCCACTTGTCGCGTGCCGCCTTGGCCTCCGCGAATATTCTCTCCAAACCGCCGGCGTTGCCCGCCACCAGCAAGGCCCGGGCTTCGGCGAGTTTCGCCGTGTAGCGATCCAGCTCGTTCACGATGGCGCCGCAATTGGCGATGCAGATGTCGCGCCACATTTCCGGATGGCTGGACGCAATCCGTGTGAAGTCCCTGAACCCGCCACCTGCGTATGCAAAAAGCTGGGCTGCATCGTCGCGCAGCGCGAGCTCATGCACGAGCGCGTAGGCAAGCACATGGGGCAGGTGACTGACCGCGCCAAGCATCGAATCGTGATCCTCGGGGGTCATTTTTGCCACGCGCGCGCCACAGGTCTCCCAGAGCATCATCATGGCATCGATGTCAGCCTGGGAATTTTCAGGCAGCGGGGTCAAAACCACGCGCCTATCCCGAAACAGATCCGCCCGGGCGGCCGCGGCACCGCTTAACTCCGCACCGGCGATCGGGTGCGCCGGCACATATTGGGCAACCCGTGCGCCCAGCGCCCTGCGCGCCACCCGGATGGCGTCGCATTTCGTGCTGCCCACGTCGGTGACGATTGCCGCCTCGCCGAGGGTTTGCGCAATCGCCGAAAAACTCGCGTCGAACTGCCCCATAGGCGTGGCGACAATGATCAATCCCGCACCGCGCGCCGCGTCAGCCGGACTTTCCGCAATTCGGTCGACTATGCCGAGCTGGAGCGCGATCCGCATATTGCCCGGACTCCGTCCCACACCGACCACTTCGCCGCAAGCCTTTGCCGCCTTCAGCGCCAGCGCGACGGAACCGCCGATCAGGCCGACGCCGATGACCGCGACCCTTCCCAGATCACGTCCTGCCATGGGCCCGCTACTCCTTCAGGCTCGCCGCGAGGGCAGAAAGAAATATTTCGTTTTCTTCCGGCGTACCTACCGAGATGCGCAGATGCTCCGGCAGCTCGTAAGGCCCGCCCACGGGCCGAACAATCACGCCGCGACGCAACAGCCTGCGGAATATGTCGTTGGCACGGCCTACGCGCACGGTCAGGAAGTTTCCGAAGGACGGAATGTAGGAAAGGTTCATCTGCTCGACACCGTCCCTGAGCTGGCGCAGACCCTGAAGATTTTCCGCATAACTCTTGGCCACGAACTCCATGTCGTCCAGCGCGGCCGCTGCGGCGGCAAGGCCGATGCCGCTGACGTTGAACGGCTGGCGCACGCGATTCATGATGTCCGCAACCGACGGATGCGCGACCGCATAACCCACCCGGATGCCGGCCAGTCCGTAGGCTTTCGAAAACGTACGCGTCACGATCAGGTTCGGGTAGCGCTTGAACCAGCGCGCGGTATCGGCCCGGGCGTCCGGCGGCAGGTATTCGTTGTAGGCCTCGTCCAGAACCACCAGCACCCGTTCCGGCACCTGCTTCAGGAAATTCTCGATCGCTTCGGCGGCGATGAATGTCCCGGTTGGATTATTCGGATTGGCGATCCAAGCGACGCAGGTATCGGCCGCTACTGCCTTAGCCATGGCACCCAGGTCATGGCCGTACTCCTTCGCGGGCACCACAATGCCGCGCGCGCCACGCGCCTGGGTCGCCAGCGCATACACGACAAACGCGTGCTGCGAATGTACCGCCGACTTCCCTGGCGCAAGAAACGCGAGGGAGACGAGTTCGAGCACGTCGTTCGATCCGTTTCCAAGGACGATCGATGACATGTCGATCCCCAGCCGGCGCGACAGCGCAAGCTTGAGTTCATAACCGTTGCCATCGGGATATCGTGCCGAGTCCGCGATCGCTTTCTCGATCGCGGCACGCGTACGCGGCCCGATGCCGCGCGGATTCTCGTTGGACGCAAGCTTTACGATCTTTCCTTCGTCCAGCCCCATCTCCCGGGCCAGCTCTGCAATCGGTTTTCCCGGCTCATAGGGCGCTATGGAGCGTATGTATTCAGGTGCCAGTTCAGTCAGATCCATGGCGAAACACTCAAGGTTTTGCAACAGGGTATGAACCGAGGACCCTCACGAATGGAGCAATGCGCTCCAGCCCCTGCAGCGCAGCGGCGACCGGCGGATCGCTGCGGTGGCCCTCGATGTCGATGAAAAACACGTACTCCCAGATTCCTGTGCGCGCGCCGCGCGAGGGCCTGGACTCAATGCGGGTCATGCTCACCCGATTCGCCGCGAGCGGGGTCAGCAGCGCATGAACCGCGCCCGGCTTGTTCTCCACCGCGAGAGCAAGCGAAGTCCGGTCATGTCCGGTCGGCACAGTATCGATATGACCCAGCACCACGAAGCGGGTCGTGTTGTTGAGATCGTCGGCCACAGCGCGTGCATGGACCCGAAGTCCGTATTTCTGCGCTGCCTTCTCTCCGGCAAGCGCGGCGGCGCCCGCCTCCTGCGAGGCAGTGCGAGCGGCCTGCGCATTCGATGCAACCGGAATTCGCTCGGCGCGCGGCAAATTCCGGTTCAGCCAATCGTTGCATTGGGCAAGCGACTGCGCATGACCGTAGACCCGGAGCACAGAGTCCAGATCGGCTTCCCGGGTGAGCAAATTCTGCTGTATCCGCAGTTCAACCTCGCCGCAGATCCTCAGCGGCGTCGCAAGCAACAGATCCTGATTGCGGCCCACCTGTCCTTCGATCGAATTCTCGATCGCGGCTACGGCAAACTCAGCGTTGCCCGATTCGCAGGCGCGGAAAACTTCCTCGACCGAGCCGAACGGCAGCCCTTCGATTGCCGAGCCAAAATGCTTGTTCGCAGCCTGCTCGGTAAACGTCCCCTCCGGCCCGAGGTAAGCAACACGCAGGCGCTGCTCCAGAGAGCGGCAGGCCGAAATGACCTCGCGGAACAGCGCCGTCACGCGCTCCGCGGGCAAGGGGCCTGGATTGCGGGCCTCGACGCGGCTCAGAATGCTCGCCTCGCGCTCGGGGCGGTAGGCAGAAGTGAACCCCTTCAACTCGCCGACGCGAAGCACGACGGCGGCGCGTTTGCTCAGCGTGTCGAGCAGATGATCGTCGAGCGCATCGATCTCGCGCCGCAGCCCCTCGATATCGTTGCTCATGACGTGGGCGCCAGGTAGCGCACCGCGAGAACTCCAGTAATTCGGCGCAGTTCCTCCAGCGCCTGTTCCGGGACCGGACTGTCTACGTCGACCAGGGTGTAGGCCATCTCGCGCCGGGATTTGTTGAGCATGTTATGGATATTGATACCGCGGCTCCCCATGGCATGCGAGATCTGCGCCAGCATGTCGGGGGCATTCGCATTCGCGATCGCTAGACGGTACGGAGATTCACGCGCCAGGGACGCATCGGGAAAGTTGACGGCGTTGCGTACCGTGCCGTTCTCGATATAGTCGACCAGCTGATCGACCACCATGACCGCGCAATTGTCCTCCGCTTCGCGCGTCGATGCGCCAAGATGCGGCAGAGCGATCACGCCTGCTTGGCCAAGCAGCCCTGCGGAGGGGAAATCGGTGACATAGGCCTTCAAACGTCCGGATGCCAAACCTTTCCTGACGGCGGCTTCCTCGACGATGCCGTCCCTGGAGAAATTGAGCAGGATGGCGCCCGCCGGGAGATGCCCGATATTCCTCTCATTCACCAGGTGGCGCGTCTTGTCGACCAGCGGCACGTGCAAGCTGACGAAGTTGCTGGCCTTCAGGACCTCATCAATCGACGCGGCACGCCTGACCTGCGCCGGCAGGCTCCAGGCGGCATCGACCGTAATCTCCGGATCGCATCCCAGTACCTGCATTCCCAGGCGGATCGCGGCATCGGCGACCAGGCTGCCGATCTTCCCAAGGCCGATCACGCCAAGTGTATGCCCTGGCAGTTCGATGCCGGCAAAGGCCTTCTTGCCGCTCTCGATTCGCTTGTCCAGTCCCTCCTGCTCGCCGGCATCGAGCTCGCTGACAAACTGCAACGCCGGGCCCAGGTTGCGGGCGGCCATCAACATGCCCGCAATCACCAGTTCCTTCACCGCATTCGCATTTGCGCCGGGTGCATTGAACACCGGCAGCCCGCGTTTTGACAGCTCCGCAACCGGGATGTTGTTCACGCCGGCGCCGGCCCGGCCCACCGCCTTGAGATTTCCGCCGAACGCATGGCCATGCAAGTCATAGGAGCGCACCAGGATGACATCCGGAGACTTGGCCTCCTTGACGATACGGTAGCGGGCCGCAGGAAAGCGCGCCAAACCGACCTGCGCGACTTCGTTAAGCACCAACACTTCGGACATCGGCAGGGAATCAGCCATGACGGGCCTCGAATTCGCGCATGTATGTCACCAGCGTCTGCACGCCCTCGATCGGCATGGCGTTGTAGATCGAGGCACGCATGCCGCCCACTGATCGATGCCCTTTGAGCTGGACCATGCCGCGCTCCTGGGCGCCCTTCAGGAAGGCGTCGTCCAGCTTGGCATCGGCGAGCGTAAAGGGAACATTCATGCGCGAGCGGTCGGATTTTTCAACCGGATTGCGGAAAAAGCGGCTCTGGTCGAGCACATCATACAAAAGCTTCGCCTTGGCGATGTTGCGCTTCTCCATTTCCGCGAGGCCGCCGAGCCCCTTCAGCCACTTGAATACCAACCCCGCAACGTATATCGCGTAGGTAGGCGGCGTATTCAACATCGAGTCCGCATCCGCCTGCTGCTTGTAGTCCATGACGCTGGGCGTGGCTGCGGCGGACTTGCCGATCAGATCCTCGCGCACGATAACGATGGTAAGCCCCGCCGGCCCGATGTTCTTTTGCGCACCGGCATAGATCAGCCCGAAACGGCTCACGTCCAGCGGCCGGGAAAGAATATGCGAAGAAGCATCCGCCACCAGCGGCAGCCCGCCGACATCGGGAATCCACTGAAACTCGACGCCGCCGATGGTCTCGTTGGAACAATAATGCAGGTACGCGGTATCGGAGCGCAGCCGCCATGACTGCTGCCGCGGCGCGTAGGTGAAATTACGATCCTCGCTGCTCGCCGCGATGTGCACGTCGCAGTGGGACTGAGCTTCCTTGATCGCCTTCTTCGACCACTCTCCGGTCAGGACATAGTCGGCCTTGCCCTTGCCGTGCAGTAAATTCATCGGAATCTGGGCGAACTGCAGCGTTCCACCGCCCTGCAGAAACAGAACCTTGTACCGGGCCGGGATCGCAAGAAGCTCGCGCAGGTCCTTTTCCGCCTGTTCCGCAATGGCGATGAATTCCTTGCCGCGATGGCTCATTTCCATCACCGACATGCCGCTTCCCTGCCAGTCGAGCATCTCGTCGGCCGCCCGGGCCAGTACTTCCGGAGGCAACATGGCCGGCCCGGCGCTGAAATTGATCGTTCTGTTCATCAGTGAAGTCCCGTCGCTGGGGGTGGAGGAATAGACGTAGGCGGCGCCTCGTCGGGAAAGTCGTCGCCGTCGTTCGGTGCACCTTCGCCCGCGGCCTCGCTTTCGGGGCCAACACCATCGGCGGGGTCAGCGCCGTTGCCGTTCCCGCCGTGCCCGTTGCCCTTGTCGTCATCGCGCTCAACCAGCCGTTCCACGCCAGCCAGCTTGTCGCCCTCGCCAAGGGCTATCAGCGTCACGCCCTGCGTGGTGCGGCCCTGTTCGCGTATCTGGGCGACTCGCGTGCGAATAAGCACCCCCGAGGTCGATATCAGCATTACCTCGTCGTTCTCGTCGACCAGCACGGCACCGACCAGCGGGCCGTTGCGCTCGCTGGTCTGGATCGCAATCAAACCCTGTCCGCCGCGCCCGTGGCGCGTGTACTCCTCGATCGGCGTACGCTTGCCAAATCCGTTTTCGGTGGCGGTGAGTACCGCCCGTGCCGACTCGCTCGCCGCAAGCATGCACACCAGGCGCTGACCCTCTGCAAGGCGCATCCCGCGCACTCCGGTGGCCTGGCGCCCCATCGGGCGAACCTCGTCCTCGGAAAAACGCACGGCCTTGCCGTCGGATGAGAACAGCATCACGTCATAGCGGCCATCGGTGAGCGCGACATCGACAAGATAATCCTGTTCGTCCAGTCCCACCGCAATGATCCCGGAAGGGCGCGGCCGCGAGAAATCTGCGAGCGATGTTTTCTTGACGGTGCCCTGGGCGGTCGCCATGAACAGAAAGTGGTTCTCGTCGAATTCCTTGACCGCGACGATCGCAGTGATCTTTTCGCCGTCTTCGATGGGAAACATATTCACCATCGGCTTGCCGCGGCTCGCGCGGCTCCCCTGGGGAACTTCGTACACCTTCAGCCAGTAGAGGCGCCCGCGGTTGGAAAAGCACAGCAGGTGATCGTGAGTATGCGCCACGAACAAACGCTCGATGAAGTCATCCTCCTTGATCGCAGTCGCCGCCCTGCCGCGCCCGCCGCGCCGCTGCGCCGCGTAGTCCGTGAGCGGCTGCGACTTGATGTAGCCGCCATGCGACACCGTCACTACCATATCCTGGGGAACGATCAGATCTTCGATCGAAATGTCCTCGGCAACGGTAACGATCTCACTGCGCCGCGCATCACCGAATTGCTCCTTGATGGCGACGAGTTCTTCGACGATGATCGCGGCGACGCGCTGCGGCTTGCTCAGGATATCGATCAGGTCCGCAATCTGCGCCATGACCTCCCGGTACTCCTCGCGTATCTTGTCCTGCTCCAGCCCCGTCAGGCGCTGCAGGCGCAGTTCGAGAATCGCCTGGGCCTGCTCATCGGACAACCAGTATCCGTCCGCCTTGAGCCCGAACCCTGGCGCGAGCGTTTCCGGCCGGAACTGCTCCGCGGCGCCGCGCTGCAGCATCTCGCGCACGAGTCCGGATTCCCAGGCTCGCGCCATGAGCCCCCGCTTGGCTTCCGCGGGGCTTGGGGCGAGCTTGATCAGATTGATTACTTCATCCACGTTCGACAGTGCCGCGGCAAGACCCTCCAGCACATGGCCGCGGTCGCGCGCTTTGCGCAGTTCATAGACGGTGCGCCGGGTGACGACTTCGCGCCGGTGGGCGAGAAAGGCATCGATCAGCTGCTTCAGGTTCAGAACCTTCGGCTGCCCGTCGATCAGCGCGACCATGTTCATGCCGAAGGTGTCCTGAAGCTGAGTCTGCTTGTACAGATTGTTCAGAATCACTTCGGGTATTTCACCGCGCTTCAACTCGATCACGACCCGCATGCCGGACTTGTCCGACTCGTCGCGGATATCCGAAACGCCCTCGATGCGCTTCTCGGTAACGAGTTCGGCGATCTTCTCCAGCAGGGATTTCTTGTTTACCTGGTACGGCAGCTCGTCGACGATGATGGCCTGCCTGTCGCCCTTGCCGATGTCCTCGAAATGGGTTCGCGCGCGAATGACGATGCGTCCCCGGCCGGTGCGGTATCCCTCATGGACGCCGGCAACGCCGTAGATGATGCCGGCGGTCGGAAAATCCGGAGCCGGAACGAGCTTGATCAGATCTTCCACGCTGCAACCGGGTTCGCGCAGCGAGTACAGGCATGCGTCCACGACTTCCACGAGGTTGTGGGGCGGGATGTTGGTCGCCATGCCAACCGCGATGCCGGATGAGCCGTTGATAAGCAGGTTCGGCACCCGCGTCGGCAGGACCGTTGGCTCCCGTTCCTTGCCGTCATAGTTGGCGGCGAAATCGACCGTTTCGCGATCGATGTCCGCCAGGATCTCCGCGGACAGCTTCTGCAGCCGGCATTCGGTATACCGGTATGCGGCCGCCGAATCGCCGTCGATCGAGCCGAAGTTGCCCTGGCCGTCGATAAGCGTGTAGCGCATGGAGAAATCCTGCGCCATCCGCACCAGCGCCTCGTAGGTGGCGCTGTCGCCGTGCGGGTGGTATTTTCCGAGCACCTCACCGACCACCCGCGCGCACTTTACATAGGGGCGGTTCCACACGTTGTTGGATTCCTGCATCGCGAACAGCACGCGCCGGTGCACCGGCTTCAGCCCGTCGCGCACATCGGGCAGCGCACGACCGACGATCACGCTCATCGCGTAATCAAGGTAGGAGCGCCGCATCTCCTCTTCAAGACTAATCGGCAGCGTTTCTTTCGCGAAGGATTCCATGCCCTGGTCTGTCGATGCGCCGCAAAATACGGATATGATTGCCTGGGAAATGCGGCTCAGGACTATGACCGAGCCGGCGTGGGCGGCGGCGCCTGCCGCCGTACTGTGTCATCGCCGGCAGAAGCGAGGCGGAGATTTTAGCAGACCAATGGTTTCATTCGAGCGTATTCATTGTACTTTGCGGATCGCGCGGCATCCGGCGCTCGCATTCCACGGCGGCACCGCCATGCGCGCTGAAAATCCAAGGCCGGACCTCTAGAAAACCATGCCAGACCCTTTGATGCTCCTGCCGCGCTGGACCGTTCCGGTGGAGCCCGCCGGCGTTGTGCTCGACGATCACGCGGTCATCATCCGGGACGAGCGCATCGAGCGGGTGTTGCCGGCTGCGCAGGCGCGCCGTGAATATGCCGCGATGGCGCGGCTCGAATTGCCGCAGCACGTTCTGATCCCCGGGCTGGTAAACGCGCATACCCATGCCGCGATGAGCCTGATGCGCGGGCTGGCGGACGATCTGCCGCTGATGCCGTGGCTCAAGGACCATATCTGGCCCGCAGAAGCGAAGCATGTGTCGCCGCGGTTCGTTCGCGACGGCACCCTGCTCGCCTGCGCCGAGATGATTCGCGGCGGCGTCACCTGCTTCAACGATATGTACTTTTTCCCGGAGGCTGCGCTGGAGGCGGTGCAGTCTGTCGGGATGCGCGCGGCGCTCGGCATCATCGTCATCGAGTTTCCATCGGCTTATGCATCGGACCCGGACGACTATCTGAAGAAGGGCCTTGCGCTGCGCGATCGTTACGGGCAGGAGCCGCTGCTTTCCTTCTGCCTTGCGCCGCACGCCCCGTACACGGTATCGGATGCGACATTTCGCAAGCTTTCTCGCCTGGCCGGCGAACTAGACATCCCAGTCCATATACACCTGCACGAAACGGAACAGGAACTCGATAAATCGCTCGCCGAACACGGGGTCCGGCCGTTCGAGCGCATGCGGCGCCACGGGCTGCTCGGCCCGCAATTGATCTCGGTGCATTCTGCGCATCTGGACAGCGATGAAATTGCGCTGCTCGGCACCCACCGCTGCTCGGTGGTGCATTGCCCCTCTTCGAACCTCAAACTTGCGAGCGGTCTTGCGCCGGTCGCCGCGCTTGCCGCCGCGGGCGCGAACATCGCCCTGGGAACCGACGGAGCGGCAAGCAACAACCGCCTGGACCTGCTGCAGGAGGCGCGCCAGGCGGCACTTCTCGCCAAGGCTGTATCCCGCGATGCGAGCGCATTCCCCGCAACGCACGCGTTGCGCGCCGCGACTCTGGGCGGCGCGCAGGCGCTTGGCCTCGCGGACCGAATTGGCTCCATCCTCCAGGGCAAAGATGCGGATCTGGTCGCCGTTCGCATGAGCGGCCCGGAGCTGCAGCCCCTGTACGATCCGGTCTCGCAGCTGATCTACGCCGCCAGCCGGGAGCATGTCGATTTCGTCTGGGTCCGGGGGAAAATGTTGCTAAAAGGCCGCGAATTCACGGGTTCGCCCTTTTCAGGCTTGGACGCGAAGGTGGAGTTGTGGCAGAATGTGCTGGGTGGAATCGCATCGAATTGATATCATTCAGTTTTCTGAATCAGAGAGGGAACCACATGAGAAAAAATAAATTATCCGTCCTGCTGGTGCTCGCGGCTGTGCTCGGTTTGGGCAGCAGCCTTGCTTCGGCGCAGCAACCGGGCGAGGCAAACTGGAAGTCCAGTGCGAGCGCGGTTTGGAAGAACAGCTCCGGCGAATGCTGGCGCTCGGGTTTCTGGACACCGGCCCTCGCCGTAGCAGAGTGCGACCCCGATCTGGTGCGCAAGCCCGCCCCGCCGCCCAAGCCCGCACCCGCAGCGGCTCCCAGGCCCGCGCCCGCGCCGGCCAAGCCCGCACCGGCCCCCGCACCGAAGCCCGCTCCGGCGCCCAAGCCCGTCGCGCAGAAAGTCACGCTGTCGGCCGATGTGCTGTTCGACTTCGACAAGTCGGTGGTCAAGCCGGAAGGCGTTGCCAAGCTGAACGATCTCCTTGGCAAGATCAAGGGCGTCGACCTCGAGGTGGTCATCGCGATCGGGCATACCGATTCGATCGGCAGCGTCGCCTACAACCAGCGCCTGTCCGAGCGCCGCGCCAACGCGGTCAAAGCTCACCTGGTGTCCAAGGGCATAGCGCCGAACCGCGTCTATGTCGAGGGCAAGGGCGAGAAGCAGCCGGTGGCCTCGAACAAGACGAAAGACGGACGGCAGAAGAACCGCCGTGTGGACATTGAAGTCATCGGAACGCGCAAGTAGTAAGAGTAAGGCGCTTCCGGGATCGGAAAGCCCTGCTTCGGCAGGGCTTTTTTTTGGGAGGGGATGCCGAATCCTTCCAGGCCTGCCAAACTCATGGGCGTGACGACAAACGCCGACCCGGCTGAGCTAGAGAAGTTCAGCCAGCTTGCCCACCGCTGGTGGGATCCGGCGGGCGAATTTCGCCCGCTGCACGACATCAATCCGCTGCGCCTGCATTGGATAGAGCAGCACTTCTCGCTCGGCGGTTCGAAGGTGCTCGATGTCGGCTGCGGCGGCGGAATCCTGTCCGAGGCCATGTCGGCGCGCGGCGCCCTCGTGACCGGAATAGACCTGTCACAAAAGGCGTTGCGGGTCGCGGAACTGCACCAACTCGAATCCGGTGCGCAGGTTCGCTATGAACTGGCCTCCGCCGAGGAGTACGCGCTACGCGCGCCGCAAGCCTACGACGCGCTCACATGCATGGAGCTGCTAGAGCACGTTCCGGACCCGGCCAGCACGGTTGCCGCCTGCGCGCGACTGCTGAAGCCGGGCGGTCAGGTATTCTTCTCAACTATCAGCCGCACGCCGAAGGCTTACGTTTTTGCAGTACTTGGCGCCGAGTACGTACTTGGATTGCTGCCGAGGGGGACGCACGACTATGCCCGCTTCGTCAGGCCCTCGGAGCTCGCGGCGTGGTGTCGGGCTTGCGAACTGCAGACCGAAGAGATCATCGGCATGAGCTACAACCCGCTTTTGAAGACCTACCGGCTGACGCGCGAGTGCGACGTCAACTACCTGCTGCGCGGCAAACGGGACCTATGACGCGCCACTCATCGGTGAGGATGCGCGCGGTATTGTTTGATTTTGACGGCACGCTGGCTGACACTGCGCCCGATCTTGGCGGGGCGCTTAATCGCATGCGCATCGTCCGTTCCCTTGCGCCGCTTGCGCTAGGCGCGCTCCGGCCATTCACCTCAGCAGGCGCCCGCGGATTGCTCCAGGCGGGCTTCGGGGTGACACCCGAGCATCCGGAATACGCCGGGATGCGCGATGAGTTCCTTTCCTACTATGGCGAGCAGTCCTGTGAACACACCGCGCTTTTCGCCGAAATTCCCGAATTACTGGAAGCGATAGAAGCAAGAGGACTACCCTGGGGAATTGTCACCAACAAACCCGAGCGATTCACCCGCCCGATCGTCGCCGCGCTGGGCTTCGAGGGGCGCAGTGCCTGCGTGATTGGAGGCGATACCACGGCGCACGCAAAGCCGCACCCTGCTCCGCTACTTGAAGCGGCTCGTCTCATCAGATTGCCGCCGCAGGCCTGCTGGTATGTCGGGGACGACCTGCGCGACGTGCAGGCGGCGCGCGCCGCGGGAATGCGCTCCGTCGCCGTCGAATACGGCTACCTTGGCACGGAGAATGGCGGTCCCCGTGAGTGGAGTGCCGATCTCGTCATCGCGTCACCGCTGGAACTGCTCGCGTACCTGTAGTGAAGGGCTGGAAAACGGGCACTTCGTCCCCATATGGGATAATGCGTTATGCGTATGAAACGGGGGCGACCTGGTTTCGACGTGGGTTGCGAAGCAGCACAGGGCATGCCGAGGACCAGTCACCTCGTAAATCCATCTGGAATCAATACAAACGCAAACGACGAGCGTTACGCTCTCGCCGCCTAATACCGGTGAGACGCTGCACTAGCCTGCTGATGGGTTAGGCCTCCGCAAGGAGGTGCAGCGCCATTTACATCAGCCTCTCTGGGTGACTTGGCCGCTTGGCCACCTGGATCCGTCGAAGCGGCTAGCCAAGCGTCAGCCCGCCGGCCGGCGGATGCAAGGCGAAGCTCAAATGGCCAGGCTAAGCATGTAGTCCTGACTGTGGAGAGCTTACGGACGCGGGTTCGATTCCCGCCGCCTCCACCAACACCCCCACCACAGGCGTCCCAGACCGTCCCAATAGAATATCAAGTAGCTGTTTTTATTGCGTAAGATAGTCTCAGCACGTCCGGCCGCATCCCTTGACATCCGGCTCCTATGGGGGTATCAATGGGGTTATCGAACTCGATTAGTCGCCGGAGGGCAGCATGGATGGGGGTATCAGCAGTCGGGCCACGAATAAGCTGACCGACCGCGGCATCGACGCGTTCATCAAGAAGGCCAGGGGTGGCAGGGCCGCTACGAGGAAAATGTCAGACGGGGGCGGCATGTTTCTGACCCTCACTCCCGCCGGGACACCTGTTTGGCGCATCAAGTACCGCCTCGCCGGGCGCGAACGGCTCTTCGCGATCGGCGTGTATCCCGAGGTGGGGCTGGAGCGCGCGCGGGCGGCGCGTGAAACGGTGAAGACCGCCCTCCGCGAAGGCCGCGATCCGGTACAAGCGCGCCAGGTCCACAGAGCGGCGACCACCGCGGCGTCGGACAACACATTCCAAGCGGTGGCCGAGGACTGGCTGGCAAAGCGCCAGCACTTCTGGAGCAAGATCCACTACACCAAGTCCAAGCATGCTCTCGAACGCGACGTATATCCACGCCTTGGCAAACTCCCCGTGACTGAAATCTCGCCCGCGATGGTCGCCGGCACTATCGAGGCAATCGCACAGCGGGGCGCGCGAGAAACAGCCGGAAGGATCTTGCAGCACGTCTCAGGAGTGTTCCGACTCGCGCAGGCGCGCGGCCTCTGCCGGGACAATCCGGCCTCTCCTGTTCGCGAGGTCATCCCGAAGCGAATCAATGGACGGCTTCCGGCGATCCTGAATTTTCCGGAACTGGGCGACATCCTTCGGCGCGCGGAAGCCGCTCGGCTCTCGCCAGCGGTTCGCATGGCTCACCGGCTGTGCGCATTCACGGCGGCGCGAATCGGCAACATCATCCAAGCGGAGTGGCCGGAATTCGACCTGGAGGCCGACGTCCCGACCTGGACAATACCGCGCAGGAAGATGAAGGCGCGCGACCGGCACCATGATCACAAGATCATTCTCGGTAAATCGATCGCCGCCGAACTGCGGCAATGGCGCAATGTATTCGGCGATAACGGATACGTATTCCCCTCGCCCACCGGCGGCAAGCACATCTCGCGCGAGTCGCTCGAGAAGGCATATCGAGAAACACTGAAACTCAAGGACAAACACAGCCCGCATGGCTGGCGAGCTGCGCTCTCGACTCTCTCGCGCGACGAGGGATTCGAGCGTGACGTTGTCGAGCTAGCTTTGGATCACGTCCACGACAACGATGTCGTGCGCGCATACGATCGAGGCGAACGCCTCAGCAAGCGGATCGCACTCGCGCGCTGGTGGGCAGAGCAGCTCGTACTGGCTCAGAGCAAATCGAAAGTCACGTCCTCATCAGGACGAACCGCTTCAGGCAGCCCAGGGTCAGGACCCATAAACTGAACGAAAACTCGGATGACGACGTCGAGCCCAGGACGGAACTCAATCAGCCGGCTGCTGGCTTGCCGGCGTTAATCGCCAATTGGGCTGCGAAAGCCCGCTTGTATGCGGGCCGCGCTTCGCCGCGGGCGACATAGGCAGCCAGGTTCGGAAATTCGTCCAGAATGCCCGATGATTTCAGCCTGAGCAGCACCGACACCATCATCAGGTCGCCCGCGCTGAACGCACCATCGAGCCAGTCGGCATCGCTCAGCCGAGCAGAAAGTTGGCCCAGCCGATTGCGGACGCGATCCTCGACCAGAGGCAGTCGCTCCTTACTCCAGGGCTTATCGCCCTCCAGAAGCCTGGCGGTTGCGAGTTCAAGGATCGCCGGCTCCACGGTGTTGAGCGCGGCAAACATCCATGTGATCGCACGCGCCCGGGCATTGGCATCGTCCGGCAACAGACCCGCGTGGCGCTCGGCGATATGGAAGACGATCGCGCCTGTCTCGAACAGGGCGAGATCGCCTTCCTCATAGGTTGGAATCTGGCCGAAAGGATGAAGGCCCAGATGCGCGGGTTCCTTCATCGCACGGAACGAAACAAGGCGAACCTCGTAGGGTTGGCCCACTTCTTCAAGCGCCCAGCGAACGCGCGTATCACGCGCCAGTCCCTTGCCGCCATCGGGCGACCGTTCAAAGGCGGTAATGATGATGGTCATCGTGAGGCTCCTCCTGGCGAACGGCTGCGGGGCTGGCAAGCTCTCAAGGCAAACTCACCGAGATTGAAGACGATCCCTTTCCGTGTCCGGTTTGTCCGCATAGCACACATTGCAAACTCAAATTCCATCTGATGTGACATCGTGATTCAAGCGCCGCAGGAGGACCTGCCAATGTCTGATCTGGCGGCGTATCTCAATGCGCTACGACCGCTGCGCCTACACATTCTTCAGCGCTATCTGCATCGCAGCAACCGTTATCTTTTGGCTCGGTGAATGAGTCCTGACCCCTCTAGTCAGTAGCAGCGCACTCGAGCACCGCGGGGAAATCATAGAGGCCGGTCAGAGTCGTCGTTTACGGGTGTTTTCCCGGGAACGGCGGACCTGCTCATCGATCCAGTCGAAAACCTCCGTTGAAATCCATCCCGAGGCTCGTTCGCAGCCGAGCTTGATGGGTGAGGGAAACGTTCCCTCTTGGACCTTGCGGTAGATCGAGCTTTTGCCGAGGCCGACGATCGCCGTGACCTGTTTCAACTTCAGAACCCTGGTGTCGCGACCAGCAGCAGAGCTTCGCACCATTGCTGTTTCAGCTTCAGAAAGAAGCTGTGCAGGGGATTCGGTCCTTTGAGCATGTCTCATCCACTTCTCCTGTCGCGGAATCGCAGGCAACTGGGGCGACGCCGCCCCAGGTGCAGCACCGCACTTCCCTCTCTGGATGAAGGAAGCGCCAGCGTGCAGGATCGGAGGTACGACAACCCAGGTCAAAGACCGAATGGGCAAGATTCGAGACCCGGAAAATCTAGATGCCCGGTGCCCTTACGGGAGTTCGCCCTGGGAGCATGCCCTATGCACCGGGCAGCGCGTTGGACCGTTCGAGCGCGCGCTTCGCCGCGTCACGCACCAGAAGGGTCGCAAGATAGCGCTCCAACTCGCTTGCGATTTCAATCCGCGCGCTCTTCGCCCATAAGAGGGTATGGCCTGCAAGAATGTCCGCGACCGTAAACACGTCGCCCGCCAGGAACCAGCGCCGCTTCAAACCCATCTTCAGGATTTGCGCAGCCTCGGCAAACTCCCATGTCGCGCTGTCGATCACGTCGGGCACTCGCCGTTCCTTCGGTAAAGCGAATCGATGCTTCGCGATGGTCCACAAAGGCGCGTCGAGTTCTGTGAGGATGAAGCTGATCCACTTGTAGCAATCGGTTCGCTCCGGAGAGCCGGCAGGCGGCATGAGTCGGCTGGCGGGATACTTCTCGGCGAGGTGCATGCAGATCGCGGCAGACTCGGTTATGGTCTTTTCATCGATCAGCACCGGTACCTTGCCTGAGGGGTTGATGGACAGGAACCAGGGTTCCCGCCCCTCTCCGCGTCTGAGGTCCACTTCGACGTATTCGTACTCTGCGCCGACTTCCTCAAGCGCCCACAACGCTCGCAGCGTCCTGCCGTTGCGGTAACCGTACAGCTTCACGGGGCGTCAGGCCGTTACCGGCATTCGATGGAGTTGCTTCGCTACTTCAAGCAGCGCCTGCCGATCCAGGCATCCGAGATCGAGCTTTGTCGATCCCTCGAATCCAGGATAGTTCTTGCCGATCGAGCGCGCATACGCCGGGTCGTAGTGCGCTTCCATGAGACGCTGGAACAATTCGGGTGCACGCCGTTCCGACGTCAGGCGTTCCCAAAACGCGAATTCTTCCCCACCGATGAGCGGACGCAGGTGCCGGAGACGCTCCATCATCGCGTCAAGATCGCGCTCGAAGTGGCTATAGTCTTCGCGCCACAGCTTCACGCGTTCGCTCATGGGGGCATCGATTGCGAAGATCCGGCCCGCGTGCATTTCTTGAAGCAGCTCGGCCGGCAGCTGGATCGCACCGATTTTCTTGCTTTCCGATTCGACCCACACCGGAAGGCTCGGATTGAAGCGACGTAGCTTGTCGACAAGGAGGGAGTCGAACCACTTCTGCGTGGGCTGTTCGACGCCCGGAATATCTCCGATGAGAGAGCCGCGGTGACTCGCGAGCCCTTCCAGGTCCAGGACTTGAGCGCCTACCTCAGCCAAGACACTGAGCAAGCGGGTCTTGCCGCAGCCTGTCGGGCCGCAAAGCACGTGATAGCTGAATCCCGAAGGCAACCGCGCGAGCTGCTCCCGGACCCAAGCCCTGTACGCCTTCCACCCGCCCGGCAGCCGATCGACGCGGTATCCGATGGTGGACAGGGCGTCGAACCACAGCTTGCTGCGCTTGCCGCCGCGGAAGCAGTAAACAAGGATGCGGGCGTCTCTCGGATAGCGCGCGACCACGCTATCGATGGAGCGCGAAATATTCTTTAGCGCGTGGGAAACACCGATCACGTAGGCACGATGCTTGTCGGTGCGATGCGTCGTGCCGACCTCCGCGTACTCGTCGTTGTCCACTACCGGCAAATTGGTTGCCCCGGGTAGGTGGTCTTCAGAATATTCCCGCGGGCTGCGAGCGTCGATCACCAGGTCGTACTGGCCCTGGAGCGCGCTCCTGAGTAGCCCCAAAAAGGGCGTATCGAAATCAGTGTGAGTGGGTGCGGATGCCATGATCTGCCTTTGCCTAGCACAAACCGCGCTGGGGCTCAATAGGAGCAGGGCGCGGTTTTTCCTAGTGCCTCGCAGCGCGGGGCGCCGCTAAGCTCCCCGCAAGTTCGTAATGAGGAGGCCCCGAGATTGTAGGTCAGCGGGAAGAAAGCACGGCCGGTAAGAACAAACCTCGCGAGATCGGCAAAAGAACGGGATGCCACGAAGCCTATGGAACTTCGCCGCCTTCGCTATTTCATGGCAGTCGCCGAGGAGCTGCACTTTTTGCGCGCTGCGCAGCGCCTGCACATAGAGCAGTCGCCCCTCTCTCGCGCGATCAAGGATCTCGAAGCCGACCTTGGCGTAAAGCTCTTCGAGCGCACCACGCGCAGCACGCGGCTCACGCGCGCCGGAGAAGTGTTCCTGGAGGAGGCCCGTCAGGTGCTAAGCGCCTACGCCCAGGCGCGCGCGAGCGCACGCGACGCGGCCACCGGTCGTAAGGGCCGTTTGCGGATCGGGTTCGCGGAAGGAGTCGCGCAACCCCGTCTTTCCGATCTGCTGGCCCGCCATCGAGCGGACGCGCACGAAGTCGAAATGAAGATCATGCAAATGCCCTTCGAGAAGCAGGTGAAGGCGCTGCATGCGGGATCGCTGGATGCCGGTTTCTCGTTCACCCCCGCGGACAGGAATGGCATCCAAGCGAAGCCCCTTTGGGTCGACCCGGTTGCGGCTGTCCTGCCGGTGCATCATCCGCTTGCCTCCAAGAGTCATATTGAGTTGAAGGACATCGCACGGGAGCCGCTCGTCCTTTGTGGCGGAGAGGCTCGCGAGGATCGGAACACGCAACTTGAGGCAGCACTTCTGACGGCCTGCGACATACCGAACGTTGTCGACTACGCTGAGAATCAACAGGTCTTGTTAACGCTGGTGGGCGCAGGATACGGGCTCGGATTTGTCCTTGCAACGCAAGCCGAAACGATTCAGCGTTCGGACATCGCTGTCCGCCCGATCGCCAGCCCGCCACCGACGGTCAAGACATTCCTGCTTTACCGTACCGGCGAGCTGTCGGGACCAGTGGCCAGCTTTATCGATCGTGCGATGCGCAAACACTTCTCATGTGACAGCATGAACTCCGTGTAGCAGGGGCCGCTTTCGGCGGACATCGGAGGGGCAGCAGCTCAGCGCCGGCCGGGTCTTTTCGGCGTATAGGCTCCATTTTCGTTATAGCGCTTCGGGAACGCATCGGGATCATACGGAGCTTCGAGCATGGGGTCGTCCGGGAGCAGGAGCGTCAGGATCTCTCCGCCGTAACCCTCCACGGAATGCTCGCGCAGTTCATAGTCGTCGCCATCGGCATTCGTAAACCAAGTGTCGGCACTCGACTTGCGCAAGCCCGCCTGGGTCTTTCCGGAGCTGAGGAGTTCATAGGCAAAGCTATCTTCGTCTAAGCGGTCCTTGAGGTACCACCTACCGGGTACGTCAGGCGTACGGAGGAACCAGCGCAGGCCATTTTGGTTGTACGACGTTAGGATCGCGGGGACCGTATTTACGTCGATGAGCCGCAGTGCCGTGCTTAGCAAACTGCAGTTGAAATCTCCCGCGATAAGGCTGAGATCGTTCAGCGAAGGCGTCTTGATCTGCTTGATCAGAGGCTTGTAAAACTGGCCCGGCAGCAGCAGGTGCGCCGCATACTTATCGGCCTCACGCTCCTTCAGCTTGTCCTTTCCTGCGAGGTTGAGGGAGATATCGTCCACTCGACAACGAAACGATTGGCCGCGGTGGTGATGCCAGTGCCCGAGCTCATGGCCCACGGAGAAGCGCTGTCGGGTATGCCTCGCCTGCTTCTGGATCGTCGCAATAGCGCGGTTTCGCACACCGACGAGAGTCGCCTCGCAGCCGTTTAGGACGTCGTAACGAACCTCCACGCCGGCGTCGTATGCGATGGCGTCGACATCGATGCCCTTTGGGTCGCCGATTCCCAGCTCCGCGATCCGCGCCTCTGCCGGGTGCTCGGGCACCTTGCTCACTCCTTTCGCGGGGCTCGAGCCGACTCAAGCTCTTTCAACTGCCGATAGATGCGCTCCACATCTTCGTCGGGCATTTCGGCGAGATCCCGGGCTGCTAGCGTAATCCGTGCGTCGTTCGCGGCTTCGGCGATAAAGCGACGAGCCTCAGGGAGGTCGATTGGCTCCAACGGCTTCATCTCCGAGGACTTTGCGACGAGTGCACGTCTCGCGTGCGCTAACCGGCGCTTGCCAGCCTCCAAGCTGGCGTTTTTCACCAGCTTGTCAAAGGTCACACGTTGCATCTCGATCTGTCTCTGATCGGCGAGAAGCTCAGACTCCGATATCTCCTGTAGATCGTCCAAATAGCCATCGATAAGCGCGTCGAGTTGCTCGACGGCAGAACGTTTCTGGGTGCTCATTTTTCCCTCCAGGGCATCGCGAAGGGCTCGCTTTGTCGATGCATTCGCTTTCTGATCGTGTCGTGGTCGGTCTTGCTCAAGCCGAGCGACTGGCGAAGCTCCTCGCCCTTCAACCCAGACGCCATGGCCTCGATAACAATCAAAATTTCCTCGTCATCCTTGAAGAGTGCATTCAGCTTTTGTAGGGCGTCACGCGCCGCCGCGATCCGCTCGGGGTCAACGAGCTCTACAGCGTCGGCGCGGAGGTCTTCCTGCTCCTCTCCGTCTTCCGGTTCGGCAAACGGGTCGATCCGCGAGCGCCTGCTCGCCTTGGCGGCCGCATTCGCAATGCTGCTTATCGACCCATACAGGAACGGCACAAAAGCAAGGCCACGCCGGCACTTGCGCTGCCCCGCAAGCGCGCGGGTAAGTGCCTCCTGAAGAAGGTCATTGGGCTGATCGAAGCCATTTACCGCACAGAAGAACTCCGCCGCCTTGTTAAGGCGCGCTATATCCACGCGCGTCAGGGCGTTCAGCGCTGCCTTCACCTCATCGGGTGAGAGCACATCCTTGATGATGTTCTCAGGCAAGTCGTCTTCCTGCACGTCCCCCCTCCTGATCAGAAAATGCTCCGCAGGGCCGTGTCCGCGGACATCCCTAAAAAGATATTTTTCTTCGTGTCCGCAGATGGCCCTGGCTGGAGCCTTTATTTCCGTAGGCCGCGGAAGTACGAAGCAGGCTGAAGGATAAGCGGGCTCGCTCGAGCGCGGGGCTACGAGGCGGAAATGTAAAGGGTTAAGCGATGGATGCACAAGCAAAGCAGTTGTTGCTCAAGATTGGCAGCCAGCTGGACGCCGGAATATTTCCGAGAGTCAAAAACGAGGGCTTCGTCATGCCCGGCGAGTCACCTCGACCTCTCCCTAAGCAGGGCGCGGAGAAAAGCAATGTCGAAAGACAAAGACGCGAAGGACCATGGGAACCAGGACAACCCGGGCCACGGCGGGGACAATCCCGGCCAAGGCCATGGGAACCCGGACAACCCTGGGCATCACGGCCGGCCGGACGACCCGGGCCGGCCGGTAAAGCCGCATCGGTCGTCAGCGCAGTGGCTCGACCTTTCTACGAGCAGGAAGTAGCTGCGCTGCAAGCGAACTACCCAGGCGCGCAAGTGTGGATGCAGGAGGAGCGCATGTGGTTGCTGGTGCCGAGTCGGCTTCTGCCGGATCTGCGCGAGCACGCGCTCTTCCTCGTGGGAGTCTCCTGCACGGGGGCTGCCGTCCGCAGTTGGGCGTTCTGGGCGGATCCTCTCGTACGGCCGGCCTGGATCGGGCCGCGCCACACTAATTTCCCCGACGGGTCAATCTGCGCCTATGAGCCTTCCGATGGCACGTGGGGATTCGGCGAACCGCTCATCGACCTTCTTGATCTGTATTCGGTATGGGCCGTTAGGCACCTGCATCTCTTGACCTTCGGAAGGTGGCCGGGACCGCAGGCCGTCCACCGTCCTTACGAGCGCCTGCTGGAAATCAGCGCGCAGGAACAGTGCGGATGCGGACAGGATCGAAGCTACGGTGACTGCTGCCGGACCCGCGACCTCGCGCGCGACCGAATCGCCGACGCAGTCGATTTCCTGTTTTGGTCGGGAGGAGCCTTGCGCGCACCTCCGCAAACGGTGCTCGATTTCGCGATGACTCAAAGCGGTATTGAGCAACTGGATAATCTCCTCTGATCTGGCGAATTGCGCTTGACCTACGCTAGGCGACTGTCCGCTCTCTAGCTGCGAACCGCCCTCGTTCAGGGGGCTAACGACCCCAAACGGACATTGGCGCCAAGCGTTAAGACAGATTCTTGCTCGAGCCTCAATCGGGGAGCAGACTTGGGCTCGAACCGCCACGTCCCCGCTCCTGGCCGATTCCGCACGGAAGTACTGCACCGCAGCCCTTTCACAGGAAACCCTGCTGCAGCTTGTCGCTTTAGCGCCGTTCGGCGAAGGTTGCGCAATTCCGCCTTCCCAGCCGCAGTCCTCGATCAGAGATGCTTCTTATAGTAGGCCCACTGCATGCGCGACAGGATTGCGACTCCAACTACACCGGTGACCCACACAAACCAGGGATCGATCGATGCCGGTATAAGAAGGGCTACCGCCACGCTCATGACGAGCAGGACCACTTGAAGATGCTTCGCCCGGTGGTAAAGGCTCGCCGATTCGCGCCCGCCGCTTGCGCGCCTGACCGCGCGTTGGACGAGGCCATCAGTCACCGCTGCGCAGTAAGCCAGCGCAAATAGCGGTATCGCCATCGCCAACATCGCAAGTCTCACACCGAATAGCTGGGTCCCAATCATCGCCACTTGGATAACGTCGAAGTTGGCGATGTAGGCGTTGCGGACGATAGTATCGGGAATGGAGAGCGCCGCGGCCTCAGCGAAGCGCGTACCCATTCCGTGAATTCCTGTCGCATCGAACAGTAATGCGTAGAGGAAGTTGGCGGTCCTTTGCGCTCTGTGCGGTGATTCTCCATGCAGGTACCCGATCTGAGCGGCACGTGCGAGATCCTCGGCAAGGATGCTCTGCAGCCTCTCGATTCGGTCCGGCCACACTTGGAACACGAAGACCCAATCGATGATCCATGCGGCGAGTATCAATGCGAGCAACAGCAGCAACGCGCCGAAGAACAGCTTCAGCGGAGCAAACAGAGCGCCCGCAATTCCTCGCTCGTGAAAAGAGGCGTTCCTAGAACCCAATGCCCCTCCCCTCGACGGTCACCGCGGCGGGTCTACGGAGGGCCGCGCCATCGAGCAGGCTCTTCAGCTCCCGGCCGATTGCTTCGAGGCTCTCCGGCATTGCGGGATCGTGGCTTCCATCCGGCAGCGGCATTCGAATCTTGTACAACTGCCCGCCCTGGATCAGCGCGAACGCTTGGCCTTTGGGCAACTGCACCAGATCGCTCGCCGAAAGCATCGGCGCGCTTTCGGTCGTTATCCGGTCTTCGTTGCGGCTCGCAAAGTCGGCAAAATCCCCCGGATCGTTGGTATCGGAGACGGACGATGCCACCAGGGTCGAGACGATCCGTACCTCGGGCAGTTGATCGGTGAGAAGCTCCGCGGTCGCCATTTCCTTCACGCGCAGCATGATGAGGCTGTTGAAGTTTCCCGCGATCTGCCCAGCCTTCGCCCTGGAGCCGATCCGTGCCTCGACATCCGACCACGTCTGCGTGTAAGCGGTGACCTGAAACCCCGCGCCGCCCGCCTTGTTGAGGAGCGGAATGAACTCGTCGCCGATCAGCTCGTTGAATTCGTCGGCGTGAATCGCTATGCGGGGGGATCTCGTGTGCCCCGGAAGGCCCTGCCCAGCCCCGAACTTGTAGAGACTGCCCGCGACACTGGTCAGATCCGCGAACATCGAGTTGCCGACCGCGGCGGCGACCTCGTAGTCGGACAAGGCGTCGAGCCCGATGTACACGATCCCGCCCAGGTGAATCACGGTTGTCCAGTCGAACACGGGCCTCCAGTCGCTCATGTCGTCATACACCGGGGACAGCAGGGAGGCCGTGCGTCCCGTGGTGAGTTTTTCCATCAGCGGCAGGAGCGACGCAACGAGCTTGTCGAAGTAGCTCTTCTCGTAGTTGAGCGTCGATGCCAGCGCGTGCGCGATCGGGTCGTAGAGTTTCTTGCGCCGCGCGTACTCGACCAGGGTCACGGCACGAAATCCCCGCGTCTGCAGGCCCTTGTCGAGGCTCTTCTTGTCGATCGCCATCGACTCCAACTCCTCGCGCCATCCGGCCGCCGCCGGTTCACGGCCAAGCCAATGCTCGAAGTAGTCGACCAGCAAGGGTTCGACGTTGGAGGCATAGCGGTTGATTTGCTCGTAGTCGGGCTTGCGCCCGAGCGCCACCAGTGCACGGGCCATGACGTTCACGAACCGCCAGACGAATTCCTTGAATGCCGCTGACTGTCCTTCGGATGGAAGCTGCCCGGCAATCCGGGTGGCGACTTCGGTAATCCGCGAGAAGGTCCCGACCGGGTTGTACCGCGCGGAGAGCTCGGGATGGCCGAGGTGGAACATGAAGAACTCGCCAGCGCGCCCCGCTCTCTTCGCTTCTGCGTATACCCGCCGCAGGAGATCCTGATCACCCTTGGGATCGAAAACGACCACAACCTCCCCTCGGCGAATGTCCTGTGCAATCAGAAGCTCGGCCAGGCGGGTTTTCCCGACCCGCGTGGTCCCGAGAACCAGCGTGTGCCCGACCCGGTCACCGATCTCCATCCAAGTATCGGACTCCACCGGCTCGACGCCATGGATGGCGGAATCGCCACCCACGTTCTCGACGGCAGATGTCGCCCGACGCAAGACGCCCACGACGCTCAGGAGACGGATGAGCAAGCCATCCGCCAACAACCGCTGGTTGGCTGGCAGCCTCGCTTCGTGCAAACGCTGCGTGTGTCGTTGGTCCCAGCGGAATCCCTTCCCGAGAAACAACCGGTCTTCCGACCACGGGATCTCTTCGGACTTCACCACATAGCGGCGCTGCAGCCTGAGATTCCAGCGATAGCTCACGACATGGCAGCCTTGCGCGGCCCGCACGGCAGCCACCCCGAGAAATGCCGCGCCGAGCCCCCATGCAATACCCTGAGGAAGGTGGAACGCTTGGGGCATCGCGATCACGGTGATGCCGCAGGCGGAAGCAATCGCCGCGGAGCATAGTTCGTAGGCTGGCCGGAGCTTCGCCTCGAGGGGATAGCTCAAGGCGTAGCCTCTCCTTGACGCGGGGCAGCAGGCACCAGCACGGGGTTCGTGGGCGGCAGGGGGTTCACAAACCGGGCGGGCTGCCCGATCACCACGCCAGAGAGCTGCGAAACTGTCCGACCGCCGCGGACCACGTTGTAGGTCAGGATATTGACGCCCTTGTCCGCCCGAACATGCCAGGCCGCGCGCAGCAGTTGTCGTTGGATCCCCTTTCCTGGCTGAGCGGATTCCTCGGCAGCGGCCCCTTTGCCATCCTCGCCATGGACTTTTGCAAACTCGCGGAAGACGCGCGGCGAGACGAGCAGCATTCCTTCGGGAACGAAGTGCACCAGTGCGCCGGACTCATTGAACCGCAGCCGGCCGCTCGCGAGCCCGTCCTGTACCCAGCCCATGAATCGCCGCGCGGCGTCGGGGGCTCCATCGCCGGGCTGCAACCCGCTTCCCGCCGGTCCACACCATGCCGGCGCGACAGCGGGACGCAGCATTGGCGCGGATTGCGCTGCATCCCCTGTCGCCGAGTCTGTCCGCGCCTGTGCTCGTTCGTCTACTGCCTCCAAGTACTCCTCGGCCTTGGCAGCCGCGCTCGTTGGCTCATCGCTTCTTTTCTTTGCGGCATCGCCTTCTCCCCCCTCTCGGGTGCTCGGCTTTGCAATGCGCTCGCCAATTTCGATTCGTCCCTGCATCACCGCCGGATAGGCGTCGGTTCGCTCGAATAGCACTGACAGGTGAAAGCGCAGAACAGTCAACGAATGCTCATATCCGGGCCCGATAACGAGCACGTCCCAGACGGCGCCGCCAGTTCTTGGGTTGGTAACGGCTGCTCCATATTCCTGCCAAGTATCGAAAAGCCGCTGGTTGTCGCGCGGAATGCTGCCCTCAGCAGGTTCCTCCGCGGCCAGGTACTCGCGGACCTCGTCGGCGAGTCGCTTCGATACAAACCACATGTCTTGCCCGTACACCCAACCCGCCGCCCCGGATCGATTGAGCGGAAGCCGCCCTCCTTCCTTCAACATGGCTCGCAGTGCTTGCATCAGCTGCTCGATCAGCGGCACACGCCGTGCGGTTGCGAACCTGACGCGCGATCCGCTGAGGAGGTTTCGGCGTACTGACTCGGCGTCGGCACGTGAGACCAACTGGTGGAGCACTCCATCCTTTGCTGCTTCTTCACCTGCAAGAACGGCGAACAGCTCTCGAATCAGTCCCGCATCCTCGGAAAGCCATCCGAGGATGAACGCGGGCACGAAGCGATTGAGCAGCAGCACGGGCAGCTTCGTATGCAGCGCGTAGTCCCTCGCCTCGCGCGGCGCGAACTCCACTTGGTAGCTTGTCGCTCCGCACGCGACCATCGACCCGGCGAGAGGGGACCATCGTTCGGTCGATCCATCCTTGCGTATGTGAACACGCAGATCTGCGATCGGTTTTCCGACATCATGCAGGAGCGCTGCGATGAACACTCCGTATGTCCAGCGGTGGGCCTGTTCCCCGATTACCTCGGGCGCCGCCCCTTTCGGCAGGATCTGTCCGCGCCGGTGATCGAGCGCGAAAATCGTCACTTCGATCGTGTGCGTGAAGAGCCCTCCGGGCCCGGCGTGGTGATGAGATTCCGAAGCCGGCAGCAATTGAACGAACTCGGCGAATGCTGCAAGCACTGGCTGCGCACTCGTATCAAACATCTCGATCGGCAACCCGAACTTGGCGCGCAGCGCAGCCACAAGTTGCCGTGTGCCGGTCCGCTCCATAAGGGAGTCGCAGCTAAGTACCGGGAGTTCACCTTCCGGCAGCGCGACCGTCGTGTTGCGTCGATCGGCTGAGGGATTAGCAACCCGATTCCAACGCAGCATTTGCTCGATCAAGTCCCGTTCCTATCTGGCACGGAGTCGAGTATTGCTGGACTATAGGCGGCCCTTCCATCTGGAATGTGGTCTTATCGGAACCACGTATCGGCTTGACGCCGACTTTCCTATTCCTGCACCGGGGCGTTTAGGAGGCCTCAGCCACCCATGAACCTTCGCCTGGACCGGAATAGGGAGGCTTTCCATCACCCCGATGCAACCGCAAACGTGGCATCTCCAAAGCCACGATTCCATATTCAGCGCGAGATGTGCTCAATCGGTAGAGTCGAGATGTGGCGCGGTGGCGGTAGGTCCGGTTTGGCTGTTGCCGCCCCTTTCGTCTGGCCGTGCCCGAGTAACCTCGCCGTAGCTCCGTTTCCACACCCCGCTCGTCGAACCGGACATGCAGATCTCCCGCATCCGGCTCTCGTACAAGACTTCACGCTTTCGTCCACGCCACGTCGCGCCCACGCACGCCCAGACGTACGATGCAGGAGGGCAAGGATGGAACCTCCCTCCTTCCTCAGCAGCATTTCGGCGTTGAACTTGTTTCCGATGATCGCAGTGAGCAGTTCGATATCGCTTGCGTGTTTGACTTCGCCTCTGAGCAGCATTTGCGCCTCCATGCGCTGCTAAAAACTGCTGGCCCATGACGAGTTCTCTTCGCTTCCCCTCTGGGGAACGGGAAGGGGAAAGCCTTTCGAATTTGCAAACGCGGTTTGAGCCGCCCGGGTTCTGCGGCTCGTTTGCTGCCCACGATGTCGTCCCCTTCACTCGAAGATGAGGGGCGCGTCGTGTTTTTGGGCAGCAGGCGATGCCGCGCGGGCGGCGCGTTTCGGATGCCTTTGGATTGAGGCGACGCAGCGGCCTGCGTCGTGCTTTTGCAACCGCGTGACAGTGGGGTTTCTGGCGCGCGCGTTGCGGATTTTTTTGCGCTACGGGCGTCGGACGTGACCGGCGCTTTTCGGGCGCGGCCGATCGGCGGGTTAACTACAGGCGGGCGCTGAGCTGAGTGCTGCGCTCCCGTAGACTGCACACGCGTGGACCCGCTCACCCTATTTGGCGTCTTGGCCGTATCGGCAATGGTGATCTCCTACGCTCTGGAGGAGCGCAGTCATTGGTTTGGCTGGCGTTTGCCGGTGCCTGCGTGCTGGCGTCCATATACGGCTTCCTGCAGGGCGCGTGGCCCTTTGGGGTTGTCGAAGCCATCTGGGCAGTCGTCGCAGTCTGGCGCTGGCGGGCCAAGGCGCGTGGCCTTCGAGAGAAGAGCGGAACACGCGAGTAGTAAGCTACGCCGCATCTAGTCTTTACGCCGTCTTTACGTCCGTCGGCCTAGCCTTTTCTCCCCGTAGTCTCGACAGGGAATAGGCATGGACATCGTCTATCTGCTCATCACGGCGGCTCTGTTCGCTGCCACCGTCGGGCTGCTCGCGCTCTGCGAGCGCCTCATGGAGCGCAAGCCATGAGCAGCTTCGAGTGGCTCGCCTTGATCGTGGCCCTCGGCCTCAGTGCCTACCTCGTGTACTCGTTGCTCAACGCGGAGGATTTCTAGATGAACGCGTTCCTCCAATGCGCGATCTATCTCGCGGTGCTGCTCGCGCTGGTGAAGCCGCTGGGCGCGTTCATGGCGAACGTCTACGAAGGCAAGCGCACGTTCCTTTCACCCGCATTGGGTGGGCTGGAACGACTCGTCTACCGCGTCTCGGGCGTGCAGCCCGACGAGGACATGAACTGGAAGCGCTATGCGCTTGCCGCACTCTGGCTCAACCTGGCGGGCTTCGTCGCCGTGTACGCGCTGGAACGGCTGCAGAGGCTGTTGCCGCTCAATCCGCAGAAGATGGTTGCGGTCACGCCGGATTCGTCCTTCAACACCGCGGTGAGCTTCGCGACCAACACCAACTGGCAGGGCTATGGCGGCGAAGCGACCATGAGCTACCTGACCCAGATGCTGGGCCTCGGCGTGCAGAACTTCCTGTCGGCCGCGACCGGCATGGCGGTGCTGATCGCACTCGCGCGGGGCTTCGCGCGCAGGCAGGCAAGCGGCATCGGCAACTTCTGGGCGGACCTGACCCGCGGCACGGTCTACATCCTGCTGCCGCTCTCGCTGCTTCTTGCGGGTGTGCTGGTCACCCAGGGCGTGGTGCAGACCTTCGAGCCGTACAAGACGGTCGCGCTGCTCCAGCCCGTGCAGTACGACGAGCCGGTGATGGACGAGGCCGGCAAGCCCAGGCTGGATGCGCAGGGCAAGCCCGTGACCGAAAAGAAGACGAGCGGCGAGCAGACCCTGCCGCTCGGCCCGGCGGCATCGCAGATCGCGATCAAGCAGCTCGGAACAAACGGCGGCGGATTCTTCAATGCGAACTCGGCGCACCCATTCGAGAACCCGACGCCGCTCTCGAATTTCCTCGAGCTGCTGTCGATCCTTCTGATCTCGGCGGCGCTTTGCTACACCTTCGGCCGCGTCGTCGGCGATACCCGGCAGGGTTGGGCGCTGCTCGCGGCGATGAGCGTCGTATTCGGTGTTTTCCTCGTAATCTGCGTCTCCGCCGAGCAGGCGGGTAACCCGGTTGTCGCGAGCCTCGGCGTGGAGCAGCCGCTCGGCAACATGGAAGGCAAGGAAACGCGCTTCGGTGTGACGAACTCGGCGCTGTGGGCCACCGCGACCACGGCCGCCTCGAACGGCTCGGTCAACGCGATGCACGATTCCTTCACGCCGCTCGGCGGCCTGGTGCCGATGTTGCTGATGCAGCTTGGCGAGATCATCTTCGGCGGTGTCGGCTCGGGGCTTTACGGCATGCTCGTATTCGCGATCGTCGCTGTGTTCATCGCTGGCCTGATGGTCGGCCGCACCCCCGAGTACGTCGGCAAGAAGATCGAAGCCTTTGAGATCAAGATGGCCGCGCTGGCGGTCCTGTTCCCGTTCGCCCTGGTGCTGATTGGCACCGCGCTCGCGGTCGTGATCGAGCCGGGCACCTCGAGCATGTCGAATCCGGGCGCGCACGGCTTCTCGCAGGCGCTCTACGCGTTCTCGTCGGCAGGCAACAATAACGGCAGCGCGTTCGCGGGTCTGTCGGCGAACACGCCGTTCTACAACACCGCGCTCGGGGTCGCGATGTGGGCCTCACGCTACTGGATCATCGTGCCGGTGCTCGCGATCGCGGGCAGCCTCGCACGCAAGAAGCGGGTGCCGGCGAGCGCAGGCACGCTGCCGACCCACACGCCGCTGTTCATCGCCTTCCTGGTCGGAACCGTGCTGGTCCTCGGTGCGCTCACCTTCGTGCCCGCGCTCGCGCTCGGGCCGGTCGTCGAGCACCTGCAGCTGTGGAGCAAGTGACATGACCGCCGCGACGCAAAAAATCGACACCCACCCGCTCAGGACGCTGAGCGCACCGATCATGAAGCGTGCCGTGATCGAGTCTTTCGTCAAGCTCGACCCGCGCGTGCAATGGAAGAACCCGGTGATGTTCGTCGTGCTGGTCGGGAGCGTGCTAACGACGCTGCTCTGGCTGCGCAACCTATTCGGCCTGGGCACCGGCAGCGAGACCGCGGGCTTCATCCTGCACGTGACCCTGTGGCTGTGGTTCACGATCGTATTCGCCAATTTCGCCGAGAGCGTCGCCGAAGGCCGCGGCAAGGCGCAGGCTGCGGCGTTGCGCGGCACGCGGCGCGACGTAATGGCGAAGAAGCTCGCGCGGGCGGACGCGAGGGAGTCGTGGACCACGGTGCCGGGCTCCAGCCTCCGCAAGGGCGATCTGGTCTACGTCCCGGCAGGCGAGCTGATCCCCGCCGACGGCGAGGCGATCGACGGCGCAGCCACGGTGGACGAATCGGCAATCACGGGCGAATCGGCGCCGGTGGTGCGCGAGTCGGGCGGCGACCGCTCTTCGGTCACCGGCGGCACGCGCGTGCTCTCGGACTGGCTCGTCGTGCGCGTCACCGCCAATCCCGGCGAGACCTTCCTCGATCGCATGATCTCGCTCATCGAGGGAGCGAAGCGCCAGCGCACCCCGAACGAGGTCGCGCTCTCGATCCTGCTCGCCAAGTTCACGCTGATCTTCCTACTTGCCTGTGCGACCCTGCTGCCGTTCTCGCTTTACGCAGTCACGGCCGCGGGCGCGGGCGCGCCGGTCTCGATCACGGTGCTGGTCGCGCTGCTGGTCTGCCTGATCCCGACCACCATCGGCGGGCTGCTCTCGGCAATCGGCATCGCCGGGATGGACCGCATGATCCGCGCGAACGTGATCGCGACTTCTGGCCGTGCGGTCGAGGCGGCCGGCGACGTGGACGTGCTGCTCCTGGACAAGACTGGCACGATCACGCTCGGCAACCGCCAGGCCTCGGCGTTCGCACATGCGCCCGGTGTTACAGGCGAAGAACTCGCCGACGCAGCGCAGCTTGCCTCGCTCGCCGACGAGACCCCAGAAGGACGTTCGATCGTGGTGTTCGCCAAGCAGCGCTTCGGCCTGCGAGAGCGGGACCTCAAGTCCCTGGGTGCAAGCTTCATCCCGTTCTCCGCCCACACCCGCATGAGCGGCGTCGATATTGGTGGGCGCTGCATCCGCAAGGGTGCGCCCGATGCGATCCGCGCCTGGGTCGAAGCGCAGCGCGGGCGTGTTCCCACCGAGGTTCAGGACCTGATCGACACAATCTCGCGACGCGGCGCGACGCCGCTGATGGTCGCCGAGGGCCCACGCCTGCTCGGTGCGATCGAGCTCAAGGACATCGTGAAGGGCGGCATCAAGGAACGCTTCGCCGAGCTGCGCCGCATGGGCATCCGCACCGTGATGATCACCGGCGACAACCGCCTGACTGCCGCCGCAATCGCCGCTGAGGCCGGGGTGGACGATTTCCTCGCGGAAGCGACTCCCGAGGCCAAGCTGAAGCTGATCCGTCAGACCCAGGCCGACGGGCGCCTGGTTGCCATGTGCGGCGACGGCACCAACGACGCGCCGGCGCTCGCGCAGGCCGATGTCGCGGTCGCGATGAACTCGGGCACGCAAGCCGCCAAAGAGGCCGGCAACATGGTCGATCTCGACTCCAACCCCACCAAGCTGATCGAGGTGGTGGAGATCGGCAAGCAGCTGCTGATCACGCGCGGCTCGCTCACCACCTTCTCGATCGCCAACGACATTGCCAAGTACTTCGCGATCATCCCGGCGGCGTTCGCGACGACCTATCCGCAGCTCAACGCGCTCAACATCATGCATCTCGCGACGCCGTCATCGGCGATTCTTTCGGCGGTGATCTTCAACGCGCTGATCATCATCGCGCTGATCCCGCTCGCGCTGAAGGGCGTCTCGTACCGCGCCGTGGGTGCGGAAGCGCTGCTGCGCCGCAATCTGCTCATCTATGGGCTCGGCGGGATCGTCGTGCCGTTCATCGGCATCAAGATCATCGATCTGATTCTCGTCGTGCTCGGTCTCGCCTAGGGAGTCCCGCCATGCTCAAGGACCTTCGCCCTGCCGTGCTGATCTTCATCGCGCTGACCGTGATCACGGGGGTCGCCTACCCGCTGCTCGTCACGGCCTTCGCGCAGCTCTTCCCGCGTCAGGCTACCGGCAGCGTCATCGAGGCGGGTGGCAGGGCGTCGGGATCGGCGCTGATCGGCCAGCCGTTCAGCGATCCGAAGTACTTCTGGGGCCGGCCTTCGGCGACCTCGCCGATGCCCTACAACGGCGCAGCCTCCTCGGGCTCCAATCAGGGCCCGACGAATCCTGCGCTCAAGGACGCCGTTGCCGATCGCATCAAGGCGCTGCGCGAAGCCGATCCGGGCAACGATAGGCCGGTGCCGGCGGATCTCGTCGCGGCTTCGGCGAGCGGTCTCGATCCGCATATCAGTCCCGAGGCGGCCGAATTTCAGGTGGCGCGTATCGCGCGGACGCGCAAGCTTTCCGAGTCGAGAGTACGCGAGCTTGTCGAGGCGCACACTGAGGGGCGACTGCTCGGCCTGTTCGGCGAGCCGCGTGTCAATGTGCTCACCCTCAACCTCGATCTGGATGCGCTAAAGTGAGTTGATGGCTGCCGACCGCCCGGACCCCGACGCGTTGCTCGCGCGGGCTGCGCGCGAAGAGCAGAAGGCGGCGCGCGGCAAGCTGAAGATTTTCTTCGGGGCGACCGCGGGTGTCGGCAAGACGTACGCGATGCTCGAGGAAGCACGGGCTCTGAAAGCGCGTGGCGTCGATATCGTCGTGGGTTATGTCGAGCCGCATGGCCGTCCCGAGACCGAGGCGCTGCTCGAAGGCTTCGAGCAGCAGCCGTACCTGCAGGTCGGCTACCGTGGCGCGACGCTTCGCGACTTCGACCTCGATGCGGCGCTCGCCAGGCGGCCACGGCTCGTACTGGTCGATGAGCTTGCGCATTCAAACCCGGTGGACGGTTACCCGATGCCGCGCCATCCGAAGCGCTGGCAGGACATCGAGGAGCTGCTGGAGGCCGGGATCGATGTTTACACAACGGTCAACGTCCAGCACCTGGAAAGCCTCAACGACGTGGTGTCGGGGATCACCGGCGCGCGCATGCAGGAGACGGTGCCGGATCGCGTCTTCGAGAGCGCGGACGAAGTCGAGCTGATCGACACGCCGCCGGACGAGCTGCTCGAGCGGCTGCACGCGGGCAAGGTCTATGTCCCGGAACAGGCACGCCGCGCGACCGAGAATTTCTTTCGCAAGGGAAACCTGATCGCGCTGCGCGAGCTGGCGCTGCGCACCACAGCGGACCGTGTTGATGCGGCGATGCGCGAGTACCGCGACGACGAGGGCATCCGCGCGACCTGGGCCGCGGGTGAGCGGCTGCTCGTCGCGGTGGGGCCCTATGAGGACGCCGAGCGGCTGGTGCGCGCGGGCAAGCGCACGGCGCTCTCGCTGCACGCGGACTGGATCGTCGTCTATGTCGAGACGCCGAAGCTCCTGCGTCTTCCAGAGATCGAGCGAAACCGCCGAATCGCGGTGCTGCGGCTCGCGGAGTCGCTTGGTGCCGAGGCCGTGACGCTCGGCGGCTCGTCGGTGGGCGAGGAGATCGCGAACTACGCTCGCGCGCGCAACGTCACGCGAATCCTGATCGGACGGCCGCGACGCGCTCTGTGGCGGCGCCTGCTGCGGCCGTCCACTTACGGTGAGCTGCTGGCCAAGACCGAAGACATCGATATCCAGGTTGTCGCGCGCAGCGGCGACGCGGCGCTCGCACGCAATCCGTTCCTTGCGCGCACGCGTGCCTATCTCGGCGCACCCCAGCCGAGCGCCAAGCGGCGCTGGCCCGGCTATGCCTGGGCGATTGGGGCGACGATCGCCGCGACCTCGCTCGGCGCGCTGATGGCCCCGGCGTTTGCCGAGACCAACATCGTGATGGTGTACCTGCTCGCGGTCGCCGTGGTCGCGACGCGTTTCGGGCGCGGCCCCGCCGTGACTGCCTCGGTGCTGGGTGTAGCGGCGTTCGATTTTTTCTTCGTGCCGCCGAAGCTCACGTTCAGCGTGTCCGACGTGCAATATCTGGTCACATTCGCGATCCTGCTCATCGTCGCGCTGCTGATCTCGAATCTCAATGCGAGCGTGCGGCTGCAGGCCAACGTGGCCGCGCACCGCGAGCGACGCACCGCCGTGCTCTACGCGATGAGCCGCGAGCTGGCGACCACGCGCGGCCCTGAGAAGCTCGCGCGCGTTGCGGTGCGGCACATCAGCGAGGTCTTCGAGAGTCAGGCGGTAGCGCTGCTTCCCGACGATGCCGGCCGCCTTCGTTACCCCGGTGGCGAGAGCATTGCCGGCTCGCTGCACGGCGCAGATCTGGCGGTCGCGCAGTGGGCTTACGACCATGCGCAGCCCGCCGGGCTCGGCACCGATAACCTGCCGGGCACGCAGGCCCTGTATCTTCCCTTGCCGGGCACCGCGCAGGGCCTGGGCGTGCTTGGTGTGCTCCCGGCGAACCCGCGCCGCGTACTGCTTCCCGAACAGTTCCACCTGCTCGAGACCTTTGCCGGTCAGCTGGCGCTCGCGCTCGAGCGCTCGAAGCTCGCCGGCGAGGCCGAGCGCGCACGCCTCGACGCGGAGACCGAAGGGGTGCGTAACGCGCTGCTTGCATCGATCTCCCACGACCTGCGCACGCCGCTTGCGACGATCCTTGGCGCGTCGTCCAGTCTCGCGGAGCCGCCCGCGTCGATGTCCGAGGAGGCGCGCCGCGACCTGGCGCGCACGGTCGCGGAGGAGGCCCGGCGCATGAGCGAGGTCGTCGCCAAAGTGCTCGACCTCGCGCGCCTCCAGGCTGGTGCGACACGCGTCAACGCCGACTGGCATCCGGTCGGCGAAGTGGTCGGCAGCGCGCTCGCGCGGCTTTCCGACCGGCTCGCCGGACACCGCATCGCGACGCGCCTCCCGACCGCGCCCGCTCTCGCGCGTTTCGACGCGACGCTCCTCGAGCAGGTGCTCGTCAACCTGTTCGAGAACGCGATCCGGCACACGCCGCGCGATAGCCGCATCGACGTGGCGGTCGAGCGCCGCGGTGACACGCTGGAGTTCACGATCGCGGACGACGGCCCCGGCATACCGAGCGGAGAGGAGAGACGCATCTTCGACAAGTTCCAGCGCGGCTCGGTTGGTGCGGGTTCGGCCGGCGCAGGGCTCGGTCTCGCGATCTGCAAGGTAATTGTCGAAGCGCACGGCGGCGAGATCTGGGCGGAAAACATTCCGGCAGGCGGCGCGATGTTCCGCTTCACCCTGCCGCAAGGCGACCAACCCGCGCCCAAGGTGGAGGCCGCGGATATCGAGCACGAGGCCGACGCGCCGTGACCAGCGCGCGCCCAGTCGTCCTGATGATCGAAGACGAGCCGCAAATCCGGCGCTTTCTGCGCACCACGCTGGATGCGGAGGGCTTCGCGGTCGAGGAGGCCGAGAGCGGCGCAAAGGGACTGACGATGGCGGCCAATCGCAGGCCCGAAGCCATCATCCTTGATCTCGGCCTGCCCGACATCGATGGCGTCGAGGTGATCCGCCGGCTCCGCGAATGGACCGGCGTGCCGGTCATCATTCTCTCGGCGCGCGCGCAGGAGGCCGACAAGGTCGCCGCGCTGGATGGGGGGGCCGACGATTATGTAGCCAAGCCCTTCGGCGTCGGCGAGTTGCTCGCCCGGCTCCGCGTCGCTCTGCGCCACGCCACGGCGGGAGCCGGCGGCAACGCAAGCAGCTTTGAGTCGGGCGATCTCCGGATCGACTTCCCGGCGCGGCGCGTCTGCATTGCGGGCAAGGAGATCCACCTGACCCCGACCGAGTATCGCCTGCTGACGCTGCTCGCGAGGCACGCTGGGAAGGTGCTGACCCAGCGCTTTCTGCTGAAGGAAGTGTGGGGTCCGGGTTACGTCGAGCGTCCGCACTACCTGAGAATCTACATGGCGAACCTTCGCCAGAAACTGGAGGCCGATCCCGCACGCCCTCGTCGCCTCCTGACTGACATCGGTGTGGGTTATCGGCTGGCCGTGGACGCCGCATTGGACGGTTAATTGTGAAAGAGAAAGCCGCCGCGCGGTGAGCGCGGCGGCGTCGAAGCGGTTAGCGAGACCAGATCAGCTCGTGCTGCCCGTTGCGCTCGATCAAGTTGGCGTGGATCGGAGCAGCGAAGCTCGGGTCGTCAAGCTTGACGCTGACGAAGTCGCGGCCCGCCGTTGCTGGTGCGCGACCACCGCGCCGATTTCGACCTTGCCGACGAACACCGGAAGTCGGGCTGCGACTCGCCGCGCTTTTCGACTGGCGTGATCCTGAAGCGCAAACGTGTATGGATTCGCCACTACAACCGGGCCGACGACCGTGAGACTGAGCGTCAGATATCCCCGCAGCGGCTCATTACCCGCAGCGGCATCGAGCAGGCTGATGCCAAGCGTCATCAACGCTAGGATGATCAACGCAACGGCGTCACGGGAACCCTTAATCACACGGGAGATTCCTTTCGCATGAGAAATAGCAGTCTAGCGAATCCCCGGGGCCAGACCCCGAACGCTCTTGTGCAATACGGTTGTCATAAATTGCTATGATTTACAGGCCCCATTGCCCGGCTTCATGAGCGAGATTCAAGTCCAGCGGCGCGGTTACCCGCTCACGGTAGGCGAGCCTGCCCCTCCGTTTTCTTGCCGTACCCGTGCGGCGGGACGCTTTGTATTCGATACCGTAGCCGGTCGCTACGTGATTCTGGCTTTTCTGGGCGATGGATCGAGTGTCGCGTCCCAGGCGCTCTTGCGGGATGTTTGGTCGGCACGCCACCGGTTCGACGATTTGCACGTCGCCTTTTTCGGGGTTAGCACGAACCCGTCGGACATGGAGCGCCCCCTACTTCAAGACGCTTTCCCAGGCATCCGCTTTTTCTGGGACTTCGACCGCTCCGTGAGCGAGCTATACGGCGCTATTGGCGCGGATGGTGGTTATCGCAACGTCATTTACGTGCTTGACGTCGGGCTTCGCGTGCTGACAGTGCTCACTGACTTGGAACGGGGCGAGGCGCTTCTTTCGGCGTTGGATATGCTTCCGCCCGTTCCCGCGCCGGCACTCGCGCAAACGCACGCACCTGTTCTCATCGTGCCACGCATATTTGAGCCGGGTCTTTGCCACGCACTGATCTCATATTACGAAGAGCGCGGTGGCATGGATTCGGGATTCATGCGCGAGGTCAATGGTAGGACAACGGGAGCCGTCGATTATCAGCACAAGCGCCGACGTGATCGCAATATCGATGATGAAAAGCTGCGGCACTCGTGCATGGTCCGGATTTACCACCGGTTAGCACCACTGATCCAAAAGGCATTCCGATTCCGCGCTACGCGCATCGAGCGCTATGTTGTCGCGTGTTATGACGCTCAAGAGGGAGGGTATTTCAGGCCTCATCGCGATGACACGACGAAGGGGACCGCACACCGGCGTTTCGCGGTGTCGCTATTCCTCAATTCCGGAGAATACGAAGGCGGCTACCTGCGGTTCCCTGAATTTGGCAATCTGCTCTATGGCGCGCCCACCGGCGGCGCGGTGGTCTTTTCCTGCTCCTTACTGCATGAAGCGACGAACGTGACGCGCGGAAAGCGCTACATGTTCTTGCCGTTTCTATATGACGAACCAGCCGCAGCCCTGAGGGACGCAAACAAGGCGTATGTCGATTCCGACAACATCACATGAACTCGTCTCGCCATCTATCGCTACCGACTCTCGCAACGCAACTTGAGGGCGCCAGTCGTCCACGGTGAGATGCGCATTCGAGTCGGATGTACTCCTTCGACGTCGTACGCGAGCCCGAGTGTGACGACATCGGCTTCGAGTCCGTCCGGCACCTTGCGGCCTGGGCGCTCGACCCGCCGTGGGATTGCCTGACCACCACCGTTTTGCCGCTCCTGGTCTTCCAGTACCTCGCGAAACCCTGGTTGTAGTCCCGGTAGAGCTCCCGCGTCGGGTCGTATGACACATTGAGCAGCGACACGTCGGCCATCGCGGGCAGCACCAGCGCGCCGAGGCTGCGGCAAGCATCGCCGGCAAGTAACTCCGAAGACTCATGGCGCTCCTGAATGAAGCTCCGAAATAGGGCTGCGAGTTTCGAAGCACCATGACCATGTTGAGAAGGGGTCCGATAACAAAACTAAATATTCGCCACGATGACGCTGGGTCCCAGTCCGGTGAAAATGGCGTTGTTTTCTGCGTTTCCCAGGGACTGCCGAATGTCAATGGCGCCTTCCATCTCTTCAACCTCCGCCGGGCACATTCTGCTGGTCGAGGATGATGCGGAAATTTCCCGCATGCTGTGCGACGTGCTGTCAGAGAACGGCTTCACCGCCAGCTGGGTGACGTCGGCAGCGCAAATGACGCCGGTCCTGGAGCAAGGCAACGTGGATCTCGTGGTTCTCGACGTGATGCTGCCCGGCGAGGACGGGCTCAGCATCTGTCGCCGGCTGCGCGCGAGCTCCGGGATACCGATCATCATGTTGACTGCGCTGGGCGAGGACGTGAACCGGATCGTCGGTCTCGAGATCGGGGCTGACGACTACGTAACCAAGCCGTTCAACTCGGGGGAGCTCGTCGCGCGTATCCGCGCGCTCATGCGGCGCAGCTATGACCCGGCATTCTCGCGCAGCCGGCCGCGCGCTTTTCGTTTCGCCGGATGGCTGCTCGATCCGGCCTCGCGCCTGCTCCGCAACCCGGAGGACGTCCAAGTGGCGATGACCAGTGCGGAATTCGATCTGCTGCTGGCCTTCTGCCAGAATCCGGGGCAGGTTCTCTCGCGCGAGCAGCTGCTTGACCTGACGCACGGCGGGTCGGCCGGGCCGATCGAGCGCAGCATCGACGTTCACGTCAGCCGGGTCCGACAGAAAATTGAAGCGGATCCGCACGATCCCCGCTTCATAAAGACGGTTCGCCTTGGGGGTTACATCTTTACGCCGAGCGTGAAGGGGGTGTGATGGGGCTTCTGACTCGCTTGATACCGCGCAGCATCACCGCCCAGATCACGGGCATTGTCGCTGTTTCCGTGCTGCTCGGGCTCCTGCTCATCGTAACCGTCTTGCTTGTTTTTTTCGACGGCGGAGGCAGATACAACCCATCGGCTGGCGACAACCTATTGCATTTTGTCCTGGCGCCGACCGTCCTGACGTTGGCGATCGTTCTGGTTTTCGTGACACTTCTCTCGGCTTACGCGGTCCGCTGGATCATCGCTCCGCTCTCCTCGGTCGCGGCCGCCGCGCACTCCTTCGGGCGGTCTCCCGATGACAACCGGACCTTGAACCGCGGCGGACCGCGCGAGATCGCCCAGGTCGCGGATGCCCTGAACGACATGCGCACCCGCGTTCGCACCCTGCTCGATGATCGAACGCGCATGCTCGCGGCCATCAGTCATGACCTGCGGACGCCGCTCACGCGGCAGCGGCTGCGGGCGGAGCGGATCGCCGACCGGAACCTGAGAGCGGGCATGCTGCGTGAAATTGCGGAGATGACGCGCATGCTCGATGAGACCTTGAACTATCTGCGTGACGATGTCCGGTCGGAGAGCGCTTCCCGCGTCGATCTGCCCAGCGTCCTGCAAACAGTCTGCGCCGAGTTCGCCGATGTCGGCCACGCCGTCTCCTACGAGGGCCCGGCGCATCTAACCTGGACGTGCCGGCCGGGTATGCTGACGCGCGCGGTCAGCAATGTCGTCGACAATGCGACCAAGCACGGTTCCGTCGTCACAGTCGCCTTGCGCGCGCGCGACGACGGCGCCCTCGAGGTCGACGTCGCCGACGACGGTCCGGGCATTCCTTCGTCGCTGCGCGAGAAGGTGTTCGACCCGTTCTTCAAAGGCGATAACGCCCGCAGCGCGGCAGATCACAGCGGCTTTGGCCTCGGACTGTCGATTGCCCTTGCCGTCGTCAAGGGTCACGGCGGCGAGATCGAGCTTCTCGACCGCACGCCATGCGGCCTGATCGTGCGCCTGTCGTTACCAGGCGGGCTCCACGGCGGCTGACCGCTTCGGCGCCAAGCCGGAAATATCTCTTAATATCACTTAAAACTCTGCCCTTTCCGTTGCTCCTAGCATGGCGAGCGTCGTAACTATGTACGCGCACGGAGGCAGAGGTCATGCAGGACTCGCAAGTGGCGGGCGCACCGCCGAGCATCAGCGGCTCGAGCCATCCGGTCATCGAGCTGCGAGACGTTACCAAGGCATACAAAACTCCGGCAGGGTCATTCGTCGCGCTTGACCGACTGAGCCTGACGGTCCCGCACGGCCAATTCCTCGCCGTGGTCGGCAAATCGGGAAGCGGCAAGTCGACGCTCATCAACATGATCGCCGGAATCGACCGGCCCTCGTCCGGCGAGATCCGCGTTGCCGCCACACGCTTGAATGACTTCAGCGAATCGAAGCTCGCGTCATGGCGGGGCAGGCAGGTTGGGATCGTATTCCAGTTCTTTCAGCTGCTTCCGACGCTGACGATCGCGGAAAACGTCGTTTTGCCGATGGACTTCTGTGCGATCCATGCTGCCAAGGAACGTCGGCCGCGAGCTCTCGACATTCTCGAGCGCGTCGGTATTGCCGATCAAGCGGACAAGCTCCCCGCGACTCTCTCGGGCGGCCAGCAACAGCGCGCGGCGATCGCCCGTGCTCTGGCCAACAGCCCGCCTGTACTCCTCGCAGACGAGCCGACCGGTAATCTGGACTCGCATACCGCCGATTCGATCATCGAGCTGTTCGCCGGCCTCAGCGCCGCCCGAACGACTGTCGTGATCGTCACCCACGAACGCGAGATCGCAAGCGTGGTCGACCGCATGGTCATGCTTTCGGACGGCAGCATTGCGAGCGATGATCGTGCCGGGGCGCGCGGCGCCAAAAGCGGAGCTTCCCGGTGAACATCGACACCCGATGGAAAAAGCTGTTCCGCGATATCTCCGGCTACCACGGGCGTGCGCTGGCGCTCTTGATCGCTGTGTCCGTCGGCATCTTTTCGGTCAGCACAATGCTTGGCGCGTTTGGCATCATCAGCCGGGAAGCCCCACTCAACTATGCCCGGACCAATCCGGCGCACGCGACCATTGAGGTGGACGAGGTAACGCCAAAGGTCCTCGCGAGCGCGCAAAGCTTTCCAGGTATTGCCGTGGCGGAGCCTCGGGGCGTCATCGAGGCTCGGGCGATGGTCGGCGACGAGTGGATGCGCATGCTCCTGTTCGTCGTGGAGGACTTCGGCGCGATCCGCCTCAATACCTTCACCCGCGACTCCGGCGCCTGGCCGCCGCCCACCGGCAGCATCTTGATTGAGCGCCAGGCGGTCGATTTTCTGCGCAAAGGTGAGGGCGGGTCGCTGACCGTCAGGATGCCACGCGGCTCGACGCGCGCGGTGCCGATTAGCGGAATCGTGCATGACACGACGCTCGCGCCGGCCTGGCAGGAGCAAACCGGGTACGGGTACATCAGCCGCGATACGCTCGCCAGCCTCGGCGAGCCGCCCGTTCTGGACGAACTGCGCATCCTCCTCGAGGGCAATCCCCAGGATACGGCGCTTATCGACGCCAAGGCCATGGAGCTCGCCAACGCGCTTCAAGCGCACGGAGTCCAGATCCACAGCGTCAAGGTGCCGCCGCCGGGCCGGCATCCCCACCAGGGACTGCTGGAATCCGGTCTTCGAAATTTCGTGATCTTGTCGTCGCTCGCGCTGGTGCTGGCTGCCATTCTCGTTGCCGCCGTGCTCGCGGCCGTTCTTGCGCGCCAAGTACGCGAGATCGGCGTGATGAAGGCGCTCGGCGCGCGCAGTGGACAGATCGCGTGGATGTATGGCTTGCTGATCCTCGTCCTCGGCGGCCTATCGCTTGCTGTCGGCCTTCCGTTGGGAATTTTCGCCGCGGGTCGCCTTGCTCGTGTCATGGCCGACACGATGAACTTCACCGTCACCAGCACGTCCCTTCCCGCGTGGACATACGCGATTGTCGTCGGCGCGGGCCTGCTCCTACCGCTGTTGATTTCCCTGACCACCATCGTGCATGCAAGCCGAGTGACCGTGCGAGAGGCACTTGGCAGCGTTGGGGTTTCCGCATCGTTTGGGGCGGGACGCCTTGATCGGGCAGTGACCAATCTCCGTGGTGTTGGCCTGCCGTTCACCCTGGCCGTCCGGAATACTTTCCGGCGCAGCGGCCGTCTCGCGCTGGCACTCGCGATGCTTGCGGCCGGCGGCGGTCTCTTCATGACTGCGTTGAACGCGCGTGACGGATGGCGAGCGATTGCGGAGCGCATCAAGACGGATCGCTTCTACCATGCCGATTTTCGCCTGATCGAGCCGGTGTCCACCGAACGAATCTCAGGCACGCTCGCCTTGGTAGACGGAATCCGGAAATTCGAGATCTGGGGACACAGCCAGGCAGCTTTCGCGCAAGAGGACCGCATCGATGTGATGCGGACCTACCCGGACCGGGGTCACGGCAGTTTCTCCCTGTATGGCGTGCCGCCGCAAACCGAAATGATCAGATTCCCACTGATCCAAGGACGTTGGCTGGCAGATGGCGACATTGATGCCGTCGTACTTACGCAGAGGACATTCGGGGAAATTCCTGGAGCGAAGATCGGCGACCAAATCCGCCTTTCAGTTGCCGGCCGACCGGCCGCTTGGCGGCTCGTCGGCGTAGTCCAGGAGGTCGGTGGAGGCGGGGGATATGTCAGCAGCGCAGGGTTCACCAAGGCGACCGGCCAGGCGGGGACCGGAGGCGACATCCGCTTGATCGCCTCGGCCGCCACGGCAGAGGAACGCGCCGAGGTCGTCCGCGCTGCCGAGCGTGCGCTCGATGAAGCACGAATCGGCCTTGAAAGGAGCATGCCGCTCGATCGCCAATACGCAGCTTTGCTCGGCCACATGGAGGTTCCCGCGAGGATGCTGATCGCGGCTTCCATTGTCATCGTCCTGGTCGGCGGGCTCGGGCTCGCTTCGATGATGACGGTCAACGTCCTCGAACGCACGCGCGAGATCGGCGTAATGATGGCGATCGGCGCCGCGCCGGCGACCATCGTCAAGATCGTCATTGGCGAGGCGCTCGTCATTGGAGCGGCGAGCTGGATCCTGGCCGTGTTGATATCGCTGCCACTGACGCGGGTCCTCGGGCCGGCCGCGCGGGCGGTGCATGGAGCATCGTTGCCCTTCACCGTTTCTATCACTGCCGGCGCAATCTGGCTTGGGCTGGTATTGGTCATCGCAATCGCGGCTAGCGCATCTACCGCATCGCACGCCGCACGCCTGGTTGTGCGCGAGGCGCTCGCCTACGAGTGACCAAGGCCGAGGTGGGATGAGGTCGATGCCAGCAGCAAAGGAGCGGGAAAAGTGAGACGCAGGGTCGTGATCGGATGGGCAGTAGCGCTGGCTGCCGTGGCCGGGCTGCTCTACGCCGCGTACACCTTCGATCTGATGGGCATGCTGGTGCGCACCCACGTACCCCCCGCGGGTGGCCACGGAATGCTGAAGAAGGGCATCCACGCGCCTCCCGGCGGCAGCCACTGATGCAATCCGCGCCGATTCATGATCGGCTCAGACGAAACCAACCCGATCAGCGAGCCGGCTTCAAGGTTCCGTACCATTGCTCGACACCGTTTCGAAGCAAGCTCGCCTCGGAGCCTCTTATGCGCACGGCATAGCACTCTTCGGCGCCGCGCGGCCGAATCCATGTCCAGCAGATCTCGCTGCCGCTGACCCGCCATGTCCCTCGAACATCCCTGCCCATCTCCGTGCCGGCGAAAGTACCGTCGGCACGAAACCGATAAGCGTAGTGAACGCCGTCGCCGAGCTCGCGGCCCTCGAACAGGTCGTGCACTGCCTTGCCGCGGACTATCTTCCACGACTCGGGCGGCGGCGCGCTGAGGGCAAACGACCCGAGCAGCAGCCCGGCGAGAATGCCGACAAGAGCCCTTGTCACCCGACGCCCGCCACCGTCTCATAGGCAGCCGCAATACGCTCCCAGGCGATGTTGGCCATGAACGCGTCCACGTATTCGCCGGCTCGGGCACCGTAGTCCAGGTGGTAGGAATGCTCGTACATGTCCAGCGCGAGGATAGGGCTTGCGCCAGCGAGCGTGTGCGTGTGGTCGGCAGCCCATTGATTGACGAGACGTCGATCGCGCGGCGACCAGGCTAGCAGCACCCAGCCCGAACCGCCGCCAAGCGCCTTGCCCATCGCTACGAATTCGGCCTGCCAGCGATCGACCGAGCCAAAGTTGCGTTCCAGTCCCTCCCTGAGCGTTCCACCGAGAAGGCCGCCGCTATCGCCGAGACTTTCGAAATAGCATTCATGCAGGATCATCGAATTGGTGGCGATCAGCTCTTCGCGTTTCAGGCCGTTTACGACGAATCCAGGAGCCTGCTGAAAATCCAGTTCGCCGAGCTTCCCGGTGATGGCATTCAGTCGCTTTACGGCGCCTCCGTAGTTGTTCTCGTAATGGCTGACGATCAATCGCTCCGAGAGACCCCGCAGCGCCGCGGGCCTGAACGGGAGGGCTTTCATCTCATGAGTCATGGCAATTCACCTCGTGGGTCAACGATAGGCTTCGGGGTTCCACGTATGGATCTCTTCCTGCCCTTCCTTGCACCACGCGTAGAGCGCGTCATACAGCACCATCCCGTGCTTCAGCATCTCGTGGTCGTCAGTAAAGAGGCGCGACAGCCCGAGCGACACCGCGGCGAGGCCAGCCGCCTGGGGCGCGAGATCCAGCTTTGCGGTGTCGGCGCCGCGAACAATCAGCGCAAGCCGATCGAGAGGCGGATCTCCGCTGAGCCGATAGTGCTTCAGGAACGCATCGAAGCTGCACAGCTCCCCATCGTGTGAGAAATGTACGTCGGGAATGTCGTACGGGATGGCGTCGCGCGCTTGGGCGACCTCGCGCACGTCCTGGGTTGGCACATACAGGAACTCCGCCTCCCGCTCGACAAAGCGCGCGATCAGCCACGGACAGGCGATGCGGTCGATCTTGGGGCGCTCGCGCGTCACCCAGCGTGTTGTGCCGCCCGTGGGTTTGCGGTCAAGAAGCCCCCCTTGCGACTTCCACTCCTCGATACCGCCTTCCAGGTAGCGGGCACGGATGCCGTGCTCGTGCAGCGTCTTCGCCACAGCCTGGCTGACTTCGCGGCCACGCAGGCAGTACGCGACGACGCTGCTCCCGCGGGGCAGTGTCTTCACCCAGGTGCCCACCGCGTCCGGATCGCGGCGCAGCGCACCGATGATGGTGTCGCCCGCTTCGCGATACGCAGGCTGCCGTCGCACGTCCAGGACGATTGGAGCTTCTCGCTCGCCGAGCACGGTTCGCAGCTCCAGAGCTGAAATCGCGTTCATGTTCGCCTCCTATGACTTCATGATTGGATAGACGATCAACCCCGCCACGGCTGCTAGCGCGACGATCGCTGGTTCCGGGAGCTTTTTGACTTTCCAGAGAAGCAGGACGGTTATCGCGAGGATTGCGATCGTGGGGAGATCCGTGATGGAGCGCTTGCCGAGGACGACCACCGCCCCAGTGATCGTGCCGATGGCGGCAGCTGTCACGCCATCGACAAACGCGACGATGCCGGGCTTCTTGCCGTGCTTGCGGAAATAAGGCGCCGGGATAATCGTGAAGAGATAGCAAGGCAGGAAGGTCGCAAGCGCCGCGACCGATGCGCCGGGGAAGCCTGCGACCAGATAGCCGATAAACCCGACTGTGATTACCACCGGCCCCGGGGTGATCATCGCTACTGCGACGGCGTCGATGAACTGGCGCTCATTCAGCCAGTGATAGTCGTTCACGACGCCGCCATACAGAAACGGAACGATGGCGAGCCCGCTGCCAAATACAAACGCACCCGCCTCGGCGAAGAAAAGACCTATTTGGACGAGCACCGGCCAATCAGCAACCGACGCGACGCCCGCGGCGGTTGGCAATTGCGCTGCCAGGGCCATGCTCGCGGCGCTGTCCTTGCCGAACCAGTTCTTGGGCGGCGCCCTCACCAGCCAAACCAGCACCCCCGCCGCGAGGAACAGCCAGACGACTTCGGATTCCAAGGCGATCGTCACTGCCGCCGCGATCAAATAGATCAGCCACAGCAACCCGTCCTTGCCGATGCTCTTCGCCGTTAGCTTGTAGGCGCTGATGGCGATGATGCCGATCACCGCCGCGCCGACGCCGTAGAACACCGCCTGCATCCACGTGAGGCCACCATAGGTGACATAGGCCGCCCCAAGCGCCACCACCATCAGAAAGGAAGGCAGGACGAACGCGATGCCGACCAGGGTCGCGCCGAGATTTCGGTAGTGCACGAAGCCGAGATAGATGGCGAGCTGCGCGGCGAGAGGGCCTGGCATGAGCTGCGCGAGCGTTAGGCCCTCCTTGTAGTCAGTCTCGGAGATCCATTTGCGCTGCTCGACGAGATCCCGATGCATATAGCCGACGAGAGCCACTGGCCCGCCAAAGCCGAAGGTCCCGAGGTGCAGCGCATAGCGCACCAACTCCCACAGGGAATACCTGGGAGTCGTTTCGGCTGCAGAAGGGTGGTTCGTTTCCATATCCAAGCCTCTCGCGAGCTGATGCGACAGGCAGAACTTGGACGGAAACCGTCTGGGGAATGCCGGGAGTCTGCTTACCCCGACGCGAGGAGTCTAATTCAGGCGATCGGCGATTTCAATGACTATGCCGGTGATGTATGTCCGGATAGTGCGGGTGAAGGTGTCTCAGCCGTTCGTGGCCGTGGGTGTGAGTGTGGCGACGAGCGGCTGTGATGCCCGCCCCATGCGTGTGCTGATGATGCTCGTCATGCTCGTGTTCGTGGGTATGTTCAATCTCCTCGTGCGTGTGCCGGTGCTCATGCTTTTCCGAAACATGAAGCCAGACGCCCAATCCCATCAATGCCGTGGCGATCCAGAAGAAAACGGTCGGCTGCTCATTGAGGACCACCAAGGCGAGGAGCGCGCCAAAAAAGGGCGCCACAGCGAAATACGCTCCAGTGCGTGCGGTCCCCAGGTGGCGCAGCGCGATGATGAAGAGCACCAGGCTGATTCCGTACCCCAAGAGACCGACGAGGCCCGCGCTTGCAAGCATCGAAGCGGGTGGAAGCGACGCACCAAGCTCCAGAGCCAAAGACAGATTGATAGACCCGGCGATCAATCCCTTCAGGCAAGCGATGGTCACCGCATCGCCGCCTGAGACGCGCCGGGTCAGATTGTTATCGATCGCCCACGCGAGACATGCAGCAGCTATCAGAAGAGGTCCGCTGGCGGAGTTCACTCCCTGAGGCATCTCTTGCCACGACAACAGTACTCCACCTACCACGATGACGATCATGCCGACGAATACCCGTCGATCGACATTCTCCCGGAATACCACCCAAGCGATTGCGGCCGTCAGGACGGGTTCGAGGTTGAGAAGGAGCGAAGCTGCCGCTCCGGTTGTTTTCAGTAAACCAAATACGAGGAGGACGGGTGCGACGACCCCGCCGGCCGCGATGGCACCACCAAGCCACAGGTAATCCGAGCCGGCAAGCCTAGAAATCGACTCCGTACGGCCGAACACACGCCGAAGGCCGAGCCACCCGAGCAGGCCAAAGCCACTGCCGAGGTACAAGACGGCAGCAAGCAGCAACGGCGTGATCTCGCCGAGCAGGAGCTTGGCGAGCGGAGTACTTGCGCCGAAAAGCGCCGCCGAGAGCAGGGCGTACCCGATGGCGTTTCGTTCCTTACGCAAGAAAGTTCCCGTAGGTGACCGCGCTACGAATTGCGTATCTGCGCACCACAGGCCACGGCAGTGGCTGCGGACATGCGCCTCACTCTAGCCTCATTTTGCCGCGGCACCGATGACAGGACGGAAATGACGCACGACAGCAACGGCGCGAGAAGTTAACCGGCGAACACAGTTCGCCGCCGCCCATCAGTATCGACCGCGCCATTCGCGTTTGAATTCCGCGAGGATCACCTTATCGGTGCCGCCCTTCAGGTGATCCGAGTAGTAGATGGCGCAGACGGGCCGCGCGCCATCTGGACTGCCTACGGACTCCACCAGTGCGCCGGTTACATGGGTCAGCATTTCGTTTGCTACTTCGCCTCTGAGCCGATCTCTCGGGTTCTGTGGCACGCCGCCGGGCTGCAGACCGAACTGGCCAAACCGGGCGAGCACAATCTGGATCGCCTCTCCGCTCCTTATGTCTGCGCAGAATGCCTGCACGCGCTCGACTGCAGGGCGGTTGTCTCCGCACGCGCTTAGAAATAGCAGAAACACCGCCCCGAGTCCGTATGGCGCGCTGACTTGTCTCCGCATCAGTTGGAGCCTTCGCCGGTTATGCGCGGCGCGACGACGGGGCTTGCTAACACCTTATCAACACGTCGGTTATCCATGTCCACTACTTCCCAGCGCCAGCCGCCGCTCTCGACGCGGTCGCCCACTACAGGCACGCGTGCCAACAACTCCATCACCAACCCGCCGACGGTGTGGTAGACGCCTTCCTCGTTGCCGGGTAGCGGCCCGTCGATATCGAGCGCGTTCTTTAAGCGCTCGATGGTCACGCTGCCATCGATCAACCAAGAGCCATCGTGGCGTCTGACCAGGTCGCGGTCTTCGTCCTCCTCCACGGTCGCGATATCGCCCACCAGAGCTTCCATCACATCGTTGAGCGTCACGAGACCCTCCACGGTCCCATGTTCGTTGATCGCAATCGCCATCGTTTGGCGGTGCTTTCTGAACAACTCCATGAGTTCCATCGCGGAGATTCTGCTAGGGACAAACAAGGGCTTGACCGCATGCGAGAGAAATTCGAGCGATTTTCCGGCTAGCGCGTCGGCAAGAAGACTGCGCGCGAGCACGACCCCTTCGATGCGATCCAGTCCACCGCGTACCACCGGGATGCGCGAATGACCGTGCTCCACGATCCGGCGAACATTGACTTCACGAGGTTCTTCCAGATCGAGGAACACGATATCGGTTCGGGCCGTCATGATCCCGGCAACGCTTGTACTGTCCAGGTGGAACACGCGCGATACGAGCGCTTGTTCATGCTCCTCGAATACGCCGGCCTCTGCCCCTTGCTCCATCAGTACGTTGATCTCCTCTGCCGTAACCGGCGGTTCCTTCGATGTCCGAACACCTAGAATCTTAAGCACACCATCAGTTGTCAAGCTCAATGCCATGACGAGCGGATGCACCACTTTCGAGAGAACTTGCATCGGCTTCGCTAGGAATCCGGCAATCATTTCTGGATTGAGCAGCGCAAGTCGTTTAGGAACAAGCTCGCCGATAATCAAGGAGACCACTGTGATGGCGCCGACGACAACGGCGATGGACAACCCATCAGAGTATTCGTCGAGCCAGTTCCATTGCGACAGCCATTCGGAGAGTCCCTTGGCCAGGGTCGCCTCTCCGAATGCGCCGCTGGTGACACCGATCAGTGTGATGCCGACCTGGATCGTAGAGAGGAAGTTCGAAGGTTCGTTCGCAAGCGCAAGAGCCGCCGCGGCGCCTGTCCGCCCGTCGTCCGCCCACTGTTGAAGGCGAACCTTCCGTGAAGACACGACAGCCATCTCCGCCATCGCGAACAGGCCATTCAGGACGATGAGAAACAGCAGAATCAAGAGTTCCATGGTGAAATAGGCTTTCTAATTCTGAATAATGTGACTGCTTTGCTAAGATTCTGAGCCGAAAACGCAGTCGCGCGGAGGTGAGATGGACCAGACCAAGCGCGGAACTGGGAGCGGGACGAGAGCATCTTGTTCGGGAATGCTGTGTCCTTGTGGACCATTTGTTCGGTTTGGCGCGTGGAGCTTGCCCAGATCCGCACTGCGAGGTTTTCGAGGGTAGCTTCTAGGATGCGCGATAAGACCATTCTGTTCGTGGAGGACGATCCGGACGACGAGGATTTGACCCTGCGTGCCCTGCGCAAAGGAAGAATCGCCCACGAGGTCATTGTTGCTGGCTGAGCTCCTTGGGCCCCGAGCCGGCGCCCAAGACTTGAACGCTGCAGCATTCATGAACCTGGACGATGCCCCGTCAGACAACATGATCCGTGCTGGAAATTGTTCGTGCGACGATCGTTTGGCTAAGCATAGCGACGAAGTCCGCTCCAGGTCGTAAGTAGCCACCGGTCGAGCCAATGGCAACCCCTTTGGTTGCCCCCAGCTGGTTTGACCTCCACCGCCGCATATGTTGGCGCTGACAGGTCCCTTTACTTCCTTTCCCCTTCCATCCTTTCCTTTTTCTCCGGCCGCGGGCGAATGTGAGCCCACGGCCGGCCCTTTCGGGTAGAGCCCTTACCCGTTGCACCCTTTTTGCCCGTCGCTTCCTTTCCCTTTGCGGCAAACATCTTCCCGCGAGAACCGCAATAGAAAACGTGGCTTCGCCGAAGCCATGATTCGGACGGACATCGACGACGAGCGCCAATAAATTTGCGCCAACGCTTCGTACCCAACCCGATCCTGTGGTGCTCGAAGCGAACGGGAGCAAAACGTGAGAACGGTTCAGGGAGCAAAAGCTCAGGCGCCATTGGCACTCGCGCTCGTCCTGTGCGCGGCCATTCCCGCGCAGGCCTGCTGGGACGAAGCCGCAACGCGTTATCGGGTCAACAGTGCCCTGCTCTACGCCATTGCACAGACTGAGTCGGGGCTGAATCCGCTGGCTCTCGGACGCAACGCCAACGGCTCGCGCGACATCGGGCTAATGCAGATCAATTCAGCTTGGCTGCCTGCGCTGGCCGAGTACGGAATCAGCGAACGCGATCTCTTTCAACCGTGCACCAGCATCCATGTCGGCGCGTGGGTGCTCGCCCGCAACTTCCATCGCCTCGGATACAGCTGGGAGGCCGTAGGCGCCTACAACGCGGTGAGTCCCAGCTTGCGACGCGCCTATGTCGCAAGGGTGCAACGGAATCTCAATAGAGGCGCAAACAAGCAGCAAGGCGTTCACGCCGAGTCAGTTAAGGCTCGGTCCGACTCAACCAACCGGAGATTGAAGTGACCAGGAAGATCCTCTGCAACACCGCCGTCGCCGTATCGCTCGCACTGCTGGCCGGGTCCGCCCTCGCCGGAACCACCGGCACCGAGTTCCAGACCATCTACTCCACGCTTCTCAACTGGGCCACCGGCTACCTCGGCAAGTCGATTGCCATAGCCGCCTTCATTCTGGGTGCGGGAATCGGCGTCGCGCGCTCCTCCCCGATTCCAGCCCTGGTCGGCGTCGTGTTCGCCCTGTTCATGGTGTACGTGCCGACCATCATCGACAGCATCATGACGGCGGTGATCTAAAGCCGCACCGTCAGCTACCGCCCATGGCCGATATCTCGCTCGACATCCCCCGACGGCTCAACGATCCGCCGCGCATGTTCTGGTGGGACCTCGACCTGTCGCTCCTCGTGCTCGCCTCCGCCCTCGTTGGGATGGTTTCTGGATTCTTCGTAAGCGGCTGCGCGTTGGGACTTCTTCTCGCCGCCGCCTACGGCCGCGCCAAGTCGGGAAGGCATCCCGCCTTCGCGCTGCATCTCGTCTACTGGTACCTGCCGCCAGGCGTGACCGGCTTGAAGCGAACACCGCCTTCGTACCTCCGGGAGATGCTCGGGTGAAGCTCGCCTGGATGCGCCAGGACCTCGCGGGAGCACGGCGCGCGACGGCCCTCCTGCTCGCTCTGCTCGTCGGAGCGATGCTCGCCAATCTCGTCCTCGCGGCGTTCGCCTTCCGGCTATGGAGTCACGAGCGGGTGGTGATGGTGCCACCGTCCATCCACAAGACGTTCTGGGTGGAAGACGAGCGCGTAAGCGTCGAGTACCTCGAGCAGATGGGCTACTTCCTGATGCAGCTGACGCTCAACGTCACCCCGCAAAGCGTCGATCACCAGTCCAGGTTGCTGCTGCGGTACGCGGCGCCCGCTGCTTATGGGGAGCTGCGCACGGCGCTTCTTGCCGCCGCGGAGCGCCTGAAGCGCGATGGCGCGGCCACCGTATTCAGCGCGCGAGACCTCACCGTCGATGAACGATCGCTCCGGGTTGGCATACGCGGGCAACTCACCACCTTCATCAGCGATCGGAGGGTGTCCGAACTCGCCAAGGGCTATGCCATCGAGTTCCAGTACTCAGCTGGCCAGATTTTCCTCAAATCGTTCCGGGAGACCAACCCCCATGATCCGCTTGAGACCAAGCCAAACCCCGCTTCTGCTACTCCTGGCGCTTAGCCTCCCCGCTTCGGCGCTCCAGGTCGTCGATGCGAAGGATGGCGAGACCGCATTCGCCAAGATCTCGCAGAAGGAGCTGACCCGCATCGCGTTCGCGCAAGGCCGCATCCGCAAGGTGACCGGCAATGCCGGCGAATTCGTGCTCGAAAAGGACGAAGACAAGGGCCAGATCTTCATCCGTCCTGCGCAGGCGGGCAGCACCAAGCCCATCAATCTCTTCCTCACCTCGGAGCGGAGCACGGTTGCGCTGCTGCTGCAGCCGATCGACTCGCCGAGCGACAGCATCGTGATCCGCGAGGGCCGCCAAGCCGAAGTCTCACCCTCGTCAGTCGAACGCAGCGGCCGGCATATCCGCGCGATCAAGAACCTGCTGCTCGCGATGGCCACCGATGCATTGCCGGACGACATGGAGATCCGCGAAACCGTGCGCGAGCTTGCGCTGTGGCCGGGCGTCCGCCTCACGCTGCAGCGCGTCTATCTGGGAACCGGGATCGCAGGCGAGAAGTACCAGCTCGCAAACATCGCGAAGGCCGACCTCAGCCTGAGCGAATCCGACCTTTACAAGCCCGGGGTCATGGCCGTGAGCCTGGAGCGGCGCACGTTGCGCTCCGGTGAAGCAACCAACCTGTTCGTGATCCGCGAGCGGCTGGCCAATGACTGAAGCCAATACTTTCAACGCTCCCGCGAAGCGCCGGCAATACCTGCTGCTGGCCGCAATCGTAGGTCTCGTCATCGTGGCCGCGCTGCTCTCCACCCTGCTTACGGGCACTGGGCGATCCGACGAGCGCGTCGAGAAGCCAAAGTTGACCAACATCCTCGCGCCGGGCGCCCAGGTCGATCCGAGGGACGCCTGGCGCGGGCAGGCCGACGCGCAACTCAAGGCGATCGAGCAGAAGTCGCGCGAGATGCAACAGCGCAACACCGAGCTCGAAGGCCAGAACAAGATGATGCTGGAGCGGCTGCAGAAGGTCGAGCAGTCGAAGCTCACGCAGCTTCCGCCGCCACCCGTCCCTGTTCCGCCGGCTCCAGCGAATTTCGCGCCGGAAGGAGCGAGCGCCGAGCAAGCTCAAGCCGCTGTGTCGCTTCAGCTGCTGCCGCCTGCCCCGCTCGCTCGACAAGCCACCACCGGCACCTCTATGCCGGGGACCGCCACCCCCAGCGGCACACCTGCGTCTGGAATCTTGAGTATCGACCTTTCGGACGGCACGACCACGAAGGTTGCTAAGGGTGCGGGCGAGCAGGCGAAAGGAGCCGGCTTGCCCGCGCGTGATTCGCGCCGCTACATCCCCAGCGGCGCATTCGCGCGTGCGGTGCTGCTGGGGGGCCTCGACGCCCCGACCGGCGGGATGTCGCAGCGCAATCCGCAGCCGGTGCTGCTCCGGCTGATGGACAACGCCGTGCTCCCTAACTTCTTCCGCTCGCGCATCAAGGAGTGCTTCGTGGTGGGCGCCGGCTACGGCGACATCAGCTCGGAACGCGCTTACATCCGCACCGAATCGCTCTCCTGCGTTACCCGGGACGGCACGGCGATCGATGTCCCGGTCAAAGGCTACGTGACCGGCGAAGACGGCAAGGCCGGAATGCGCGGGCGGCTGGTTTCCAAGCAGGGACAGATTCTCGCCAACGCGCTCCTTGCCGGTGTGGCGAGCGGCATCGGGCAAGCGTTCCAGCAAAGCGCGACCACGCTCTCGATTTCGCCGCTCGGATCGACGAGCGCGGTCGATCCGGAGAAGCAGGTTCAGGCGGGCCTCGGAACAGGCGTCGGCCGTGCGCTCGACCGGCTCGCCCAGTACTACATCGGCCTCGCTGAAAAGGTGTTCCCGGTGATCGAGGTCGATGCCGGACGCTCGGTGGATGTCGTGCTGACCCAGGGGGTCGCGCTGCAGGGTTCGCTCGATGCACAAGCGAAAGACAAAGACGAGTTTCCACAACTCGCGGAACGCCTACGCCAACTCGACAGGAATGACGATGACGATCAATAACCTTCGCACTACGCTTTGCACCCTTCTGATAGGTCTCGCCTTGCCAGCAGCTTCTGTCGCGCAGACGAGCGCTCCGCCATCGTTCGGAGTAATGGAGCGTTTGAAAACGCTCTACCCGGCGACGCGCTTCGGCGGCGTATCCGAGACGCCCTGGCCGGGGGTATTCGAAGTCGCCATGGGAAACAACATCGCCTACGTGGACGAGACCGGCCAGTTCTTTCTCTTCGGTCACCTCTACGACATGAAGACGCAGCGCGATCTCACCGCGGAGCGCAAAGACACGCTCCTTCGCATCGAGTTCGCGGGCCTGCCGCTCGACGATGCGATCCGGGAAGTTCGTGGCAATGGCGCACGCGCGTTCGCCATCTTCAGCGACCCCGACTGCCCGTTCTGTCGCAGGCTCGAGGCCGAGATCAAGAATCTCTCGGACGTAACGATTTACACCTTCCTGATGCCGATCCAGTCGCTCCATCCCGAGGCGCGAGGCAAAGCCATCGCGGTCTGGTGCTCCGAGGATCGCGTGGCCGCCTGGCACGCTCTGATGTGGCGCGGCGAGTCTGTCTCCGCACGGGAGTGCATACACCCGGTCGATCGCAACGTCGAGCTGGGCGAGCGTCTTGGTATCTCTGGAACTCCGACCCTGGTCGCCGCCGACGGCCGCGTCTTGCCCGGAGCAGCCAGCGCCGCGCAGGTCGACGCGTGGCTGGGCCGCGCCACGGCGGGCACTACCGTTCCTGCCCCGGCGAGAAGCTCGCAGCGATGATCCGGCCGTTCGTTTCGGTCCTGGCGTTCGCCCTCGTGGCGCTTTCCGGCTGCGCATCGTCGCTGTCCGGGCTCGGCGGAACGGAGAGCTACGGCTGCAAGGCGCCGGAGGGCGTGCTGTGCATGTCGGTTTCCGGGGTTTACGCAAACTCGACCCAGGGACCCCAGCGGCCGGCGCCGTCCGCCTCCGCGAAGTCGTCCGCTGGCGCGCCATCCATCTACGGCGCGTCTTCGGTCGCACTTCCCAGGCCGCCCACGCCGGGCACTGCGGGCGACGCCATCCGCTCGAATCCGCGGCTGCTACGTGTCTGGATCGCTCCGTGGCAGGACAGCGATGGCGATCTGCACGAGGACGGCTACGTTCACATGCTGGTGGATACCGGCCGCTGGCTGATCGAGCACGTACGGCCGGCACGCCATGGCAGCGTGGACGGTGTTGCGCCGCCGCTGCCACACGCCGCGGACCCCGTTCCTGCAAAAACTCCAGCTCCCGACGCCACGCCGGGCGAGCGCTGAACCCATGCTGCGCACGTTCATCGACGATCTCGAAACCGCGCTCTCGGGCGCTGGGCTCTCGGACCTCGCATCGCGCGGCTCCCGACTAGGCGTACCGGATGACGGCGTGTCGTTCTCCGAATGGCTTCCCTACCGCGCCTACCTCGAAGACCGGCAGGTTTTCGTCAACCGCGATGCCCTCGCGTTCTGCCTCGAGCTTCGCCCCCAGTCCGGTGGCGATGAGGAGATGGCGAGAGTTCTGACGAGCCTCTACGCAGGCGCTCCGGCCGGCGCCGGTATTCAGTTTCACCTCTTCGCAAGTCCCGACATCCGAAGGCCTCTCGCTGCGTACGCGCGCCTTCGGCGACCCGACGACTCAATCCCGGAGCTGGCCGCGCTGGGCCGTCCGGGGCGACACAGCAACATCCACCGCACGATGGCACGCAGGCGCGCCGGCCATTACCTGACGGGTAACTATCGGTCGCTGCTGCCGTCGCAGAGCTACCTCCTGCGCGAGTTCCGCCTCGTCATGAGCGTATCGATGCCGGGAAATCCGGGCGATCTATCCAGGCTGGACGATCTGATCCTGTTCCGCGACGGCGCCCGTGCAACGCTCCACGCGGCGGGCTTCCCGTCGCGAGCGTGGACTGCATCCGATCTCATCAACTGGGTCTCGGCTCTGATCGATCCACACCGGCGGGACGGCGATTCATTTCCCCTTGTCTATGACGACGGGCGGGAGCTTCGCGACCAAGTCATCGACCGCGGTACGCGGATGAAGGTACTGAAATCAGAGATCCATCTCTCCAACGCCGCCGCGGATTCCTTCGTCACGGGTCTGAGACTGCTCTCGGTGCGCTCGTTTCCGGCGAGATTCGCTCTCTGGAACATGGGAAGCCTGATCGGCGACCTGTACCAGGGCTCGCTCCAGATTCCGTGCCCGTTTCTACTCAGCCTGGGCGTCCACGTGCTCGATGCAGAGTCGACCCGCAACTGGGCCTATCTCAAGGCCGCACGCGCCACCACCAATGCAACGAGCTACATGGCGCGGTTTCTGCCCGACCTGCAGGAGCGAAAGGCCGACTGGGACATCGTGCTGAAGGCGCTCGATGACGGCCAGCAGCTCGTCGACCTCCAGCACACGCTGGCACTCTTCGCGCCGCCCGAAGGCATCACCGCTGCAGACCAGGCGGCGCGGGCGCTCTTTCGCGCACGTGGCTTCGAGCTCACCGGCGACAGCCTGATGATGGCGCAGGCGCTGATCGGCAGCCTGCCGATGACCTGGTCCACCCCGTTTCACGGCGACCTGAAGCGCATGAAGCGGCTCACCACCAAGACCTCCGCGAACGCGGTGCACATGTCGCCGCTGATCGCCGAATGGCAGGGGACCGGCACGCCTGTGCTCTTCTTCGCCGGCCGGCGCGGCCAGGTCATGCCGATCGACGTGTACGACAACTCGGCCGGCAACCACAACGTCGCGATTGCCGGCACCTCCGGCTCCGGGAAGTCCCTGCTGCTGAACGAGATCGCCGCTTCCTACCTCGGCACCGGCGCGCGCGTCTGGATCATCGACATCGGCCGGTCCTACGAGAAGGCCTGCCGGTACCTGGGCGGAAGCTTTATCGAATTCAACGAATCGGCGCCCTTGTCGCTCAACCCCTTCGCGCTGGTGGAGGACATCGACGAGGACATGGAGCTGCTCCAGCCGCTGCTCGCGCAGATGGTGTCCCCGCGCGAGCCCTTGAGCGGGTTCCAGTACGCGACGCTGGGCGCCGCGATCAAGAAGGTCTGGAACGATAAGCGCAACACCATGACCGTGTCGGACATCCACGACCTGCTGGCTACGGGCCGCCTCGGCGCGGACAAGCAGGAGGAAGACCAGAGGCTGAAGGACCTGGCGGCGATGCTCCATCCCTATACGCGCGAGGGGGTCTACGGCAAGTATTTCGAAGGCGCCTCGACGATCGACTTCAGCGCCGACTTCATCGTCCTGGAGCTGGAGGAGCTGAAGGCGAAGAAGGACCTCCAGACCGTGGTGCTGCTGATCGTCATGTACCGCATCACCCGCGAGATGTACTTCAGCCGCGAGCGCAAGAAGATCGTGATCATCGACGAGGCCTGGGACCTGCTTTCCGGCGGCGCTACCGCGGAATTCATCGAGGCGGGCTACCGTCGAGCGCGCAAGTACAAGGGGGCGTTCATGTCCGCGACACAAGGCGTGGACGACTACTACCGGAACCCGGCAGCCAAGGCGGCGCTCGACAACTCCGACTGGATGTTCCTGCTGCGCCAGAAGCCCGAGTCGATCGAGATGATGGACAAGCTAGGCCAGCTCACGATGGACGACGCGATGAAGCGGCTGCTGCAGTCGCTTCGCACCGAGCACGGCGCCTATTCGGAGATCTTCATCCACTCTCCAGCCGGCAGCGGCATCGGGCGCCTGATCGTCGATCCGTACAGCCTGCTTCTGTTCAGCAGTCGGGCGGAGGATTTCACGGCCGTCAATCAGAAGCGTGCGGCGGGCCTGTCCGTATCGCAGGCCATCGACGCGGTGCTGCGCGAACGGAGCCGGCGATGAACGCGAAGGCCGCTTTGCTCGTCCTCACAGCGAACACGCTCGTCAGCGCCGCGCTCGTGCTCGGGCATGCGGCCTGGATGTCGCCGCAGCGGGCGCCGCGCCTGACCGTTCTCGACGTGGCCGAGCTCTACCGGCTGAAGGAGGTGCAGGTGGCGGCGGTACTCACGAAGCGCGATGCCACCGAGGAAGAGCGCTCGCGTGCGCTGAGCGGTGCCAGCGCTTTCAGCACCGAGCTTTCGAACCTGTTGCAGGCATTACGCGAGGAATGCGGCTGCCTGATCCTTGTACGCGGCGCGGTCATCGGCCACGCGCTGCCCGATCTCACTCCGGACGTCCGCCGGCGCCTCGGACTGTGACGAAGATGAAACCTGCATCGCATCCAGGCCGCTGGGGCATCGCGCTTCTTGCCGCTACGCTCGCGGCGATGCTCTTCAAGGCGCAGTTCTCGGTGGGTCTCAATGCCTCGGCGAGCCTGCCGCACCGGGTCTTCCTGATTCACAAGGGCGAGCTGCCCGCGCGCGGGCAATACGTCGCGTTCCGCTGGACGGGCGGGGGGCCGTATCCGGCCGGCGCGACGTTCGTGAAGACCCTCGCCGGGACGCCGGGCGATACCGTGACGCGGATCGGGCGCGATTTCTTCGTGAACGGCGAATTCGTCGGAACTGCCAAGACGCAGGCTCGCTCCGGCGTGGTCCTGGACGCGGGTCCTACCGGCGTCATCCCACCCGGGCGCTATTACGTGCGCGCGCCGCATCCGGACAGCCTCGATTCACGCTACCTGCTGACCGGCTGGATCGCGCCGAGCCAGATCATCGGACGGGCCTATGCGCTCCCTTGACCTTCGTCTTCGCATCGCTTTCTCCTTGCTGGCACCGGCCGCCGCGCTGGCACAAGACCTCGGGGTGATCGGCCCGGTGTACCCGGTCGCAGAGCCGAACGTGCTAGAGGTGATCGTTAGCAAGCTGCGCGAGGCGGAAGCAAGCGGTGCGCTTTCAAGGCTTCAACAAGAAGCGCAATCGAATGCCAAGCGGGCGGTAGCGCATCCGCCCGCGGTCACGACCGTCACGAAGACGACGCGGCCGAGAAGCTTCTACTACGACCCCACTATTACGGTTCCTTACCCCATCAGCGATGCTCAGGGCGCCGTGATCGTCCCGCCAGGCAAGCAGGTGAATCCACTCGACACGGTATCCCTGTCGAAGCACCTGTTCTTCTTCGACGCGCGCGACGCCGGCCAAGTCACGCGCGCCCGGCAGGTTCTCGAGCGCTACCACGGCAAAGTGAAACTCATCCTCACGGGTGGCTCCCATCTCGATCTCGCCCGCAAATTGAAGCTGCCGGTCTATTACGACCAGCAGGGCACGTTGACCGAAAAGCTGCGCATCCGCCAGGTGCCGGCGATCGTTTCGCAAGATGGCAAGCGCCTGCGCATCGATGAAATCCTCTGATCGGCTCTTCTTCGCCTCCATGCTCGTCATGGCGTGGCTTTTCATCGGATCGACCGCCCGGGCGGAGTCCATCTGCCACGGACGCTTCGTCAACCCGATCACCGATATCTGCTGGAGCTGCGTCTTCCCGCTCAGCCTCGGGGGAACGAGCCTGCTCTCCGACGGGCAGCAGGACACCGCCAACCCCTCCTCGCCGGTCTGCGCTTGCAGCAACCCGCCGCGGGTCGGCCTGTCGATGGGGTTCTGGGAGCCGGCGCGGCTGGTCGATGTCACGCGCACGCCCTTCTGCATGGTCGGGCTGGGCGGCCTGCGGCTCGACCCCGGCGCCAGCGTGCCGCGCGGCGCGCAGGTAGGGCACGACGCCAAAACACGCAACAGCTTCTACCACGTGCACTGGTACGCGAATCCCATCCTTACCTGGCTCGAAGTGCTGCTCGACTTCCCCTGCCTGGAGAAGGGCTCGCTCGATCTCGTGTACCTGACCGAGGTCGATCCGCTCTGGGCCGACGACGAACTCACGGCGATTCTCAACCCGGAGGCGGTGCTCTTCGCCAATCCCGCTGCGAAGGCCGCCTGCGCCGCCGACTGCGTGGCCGCCACCGCCGGCTTTCCGCTCGCCAGCTTCTTCTGGTGCGCGGGATGCCAGGGCTCGATCTACCCGATGAACGGGCATGTCGCGACGCATATCGGCGGCGTGCAGGCCTCGACGCTCCTCGTCCAGCGCATGGCCGCCAAGATGCACCGGCAGCTCGCAACCTGGAGCGGTGCCGGGCAGGCAGGACTTTGCGGCTACTACCCGCAGCCCATCATGGACAGGACGCAATACAAGATGCAGATGGTCTACCCGGTGCCAAACACCCAGAAGGACGGCGGCACCTGCTGCCAGCCGCTCGGGCGCAGCACGATCGTCTGGGGTGCAGGGAAAGAATTCCCCGTCGCGGGCGAGGACTTCACCTACCAGATCTTCCGGAAAAGGAACTGCTGTGCTGGCGCGTTCTAACCGGCTCGCCGTAGCCGTCGCAGGGATGCTCGCGCTGTTTCCTGCTGCCGCCGCCGAGCCGCCATGGCCTTCCAAGGACGCGATCGATCGCGTGCTTCAAAGCCGTCCGTTTCCGGATGCCCGTGCGATCGAACGCGCGCCGATCGCGCGGCCACCCAGGATCGAACTGCGTGTTCCGGGAATGGACGTCGAAGCCCTGGCGAGGCAGCACACCGAAGCGAACCGCGTCTCAGCCATGCAGACGCAACCATCCTCGCTGCGCATTTTCGTCACGCTGGACATGCCCACGGGGAGCTTGCGCACGCTGGCCGAGCAGGCCGCACGCTCGGGTGCCGTGCTCGTGCTGCGCGGCCTCAAGGATCAGTCGATGCGCGCGACGCTCGCCAAGGTCCAGGCACTGACCGGCGAACACAGCGTCTCGTGGCAGATCGACCCGGAAGCGTTCAAGCGCTTCGCGGTCGAGCGTGCACCGACCTTCGTTCTCATGACCGGCTCCGGGCAAACGGCGGCAGAGCCGGCGTGCACGTCGGAGTGCCCCACCGGCACCGGCTTCGTTGCCGTCGCGGGCGACGTGACCATCGATTACGCGCTGAGCGCCATGGTGCGCCAGGTGCCTTCCGCCAAGGCGCACGCGCAACCCTTCCTTACCCGACTGAAAGAGTCGCCTTAGATGCCGATGCGAATTCTTCTTATCGCTATCCTTGCGGCAGCTTCGGGCGCGCGCGCCGATGCGCTATCTGATGCGTTCTCGCAGGGCAGCCAGCTCGGGCGCTCCGGCAACGCCCAGGCACGCCAAGGGATCACGAGCGACGCCGCACGCTCGACTGTTCCGCGCTACACGACGAGTCCACGCGAGACGAGCTACTACGGCTCCGGGGACCTCGGCGGAGCTTCCGAGAGAGCGATACGCAACTGCTCTCGGAGAGCCTCGCGGGGAAGCACGCTCGACCCTTCCTGCATGGCGACCGAATTCTCGCAGCGCAACCCCGAGCGGCGGCCGAGCTTTGCGATCGGCGCGGATGACCCGCTGCTCGCGCGCTCCCGCACCATTGCGAACGATCCGCATTCGATCGCCGGAAATCTCGCCGGTACCTACAGCAGCTGTACCACCCAGACCATTACCAGTCCCGACATCTTCGAGACACGGCTCTGCCACCAGTACCGGACTGCTGAGCAATTCAGCTGCCAGAAGGCGCTCACCGTGCAGGTAAGCCGATACGAAAGCTGCACGCCTGGCACCTGGTTCGGCAATTTCTGGGTCAACACCTGGGGCAACGGCCAGGTGAATTATCGCTGGGCCGGCGTCGCAGTCAATGCCTACTGCCAGCCGGCTGACACGGTACGCATGACGTTCCACGCGATCTGCACCGAATCCCCCTGCGGCGGCAGCGCGGACATCGAGGTCAACGCGGCGAACGGCGCGCCCGCGCCTCTGACCTTCACGAACTTCGTCGGTCGCTCCTGGTACATGAGCGACTACTTCAACCGCGTCGACTACAACGGCGGCGGCTGCAGCGGCGAGTGGTGCAGCTTCTCGTTCTGCACCCGCTACGAAGAGCACTACGCGGTGTGCGACGAAGGATGCTGGAGCTACGACGTCAATGAAACGCGTGCCTGCGGGACGTTCAGCTTCCCGCGCCCGCGCAGCATCTTTACCGTAACGGATACCTGGGACAACCAGTGTGCAACGCTCGAAGCGAGGCTGCCGTGAGTGCCTTGCTGTCGCACGTCACGCGTTTCCTCGTCCTGCTCCCTCTGGTTGCCTGCTTCGCCGCGCATGCCGGCGACGGCACCTGCATGTACACCCAGTCTGACGTGTGCGTCGAAGGGCCGAGCACCCGGAATATCGGCGGGCTCGACGTCTATCGCCCCTGCTGGCGATACGAGGCGAGGTTCTCCTGCCAGTCGGCGAGCTACGTGAACGACTGCAGGCCGCTGGTAGATAGCGGCTGCAGCCAGGTCGGCTCGAGCTGCGTTGATACGAATGCGCAGGGTGCCTGCATGGTCTACGAGCAGACTTACCAGTGCAAGGCCGCGACTGGCAGCACCTCCACTGTAGCGAACTGCGGAAGCCAACGCTTCTGCATGGAAGGCACGTGCTTCGCAACCGGGCACCCGCCGGATGCGGATTTCGCAAAGAGCGTGGCGATGCTCGAAGCGCAGCGGGAAGCCGGCGAATACGTCGATCCCAACTCCCTGCGCGTGTTCAACGGCTACGACAACCGCTGCCGCAAAAAGCTATTCGGACTGGTCAACTGCTGCTCGGGGCGCGGTGCTGATGGATCGCTCTTCAGCAACCTGAATCTCATCCTTTCCGCAGGCGGGCAGGTATTCGGAGCAGTCGGATCCTCCTATACCTACGATGCCCTCTACGCGGCCGATGCGCCCCGGGCGGTGATGGCGGGGTTCGAAGCACTGTTCGGGGTCGGCGGCGGGTCCTCGGCCCTCGCCGGCCTCGTGGCGGGGGACGTTTCGGTTGCCTCCTTCATCCAGTCGCTCGCGCCCGGTCCATGGACCATCGCGATCCTCGCGATCCAGCTCTCCGGGATCTTGAGCTGCGATCAGGCCGAGCAGGTGCTCGCGATGAAACGCGACACCAGGCTTTGCCGCAGTGTCGGAAGCTACTGCTCCAGCCGCATCCCGATCATCAAGGTGTGCATCGAGCGGACCGAAAGCTACTGCTGTTTCAACTCGCGGCTTGCGCGCATCCTCAACGAGCAGGGCCGCGCGCAGATCGGCCGCGGCTGGGGCGGGGCTGAGAGCCCTGACTGCGGCGGATTCAGCCTGGCGCAGTTCCAGGCACTGGACTTTTCGCGCATGAACCTGGCGGAGTTCTACGCGGAGATCACGCCCACGCTGCCAGACACCGGGGCGATGCGTGCGCGCGTCCAGCAGAAAATCGAGAGCTACTACAAGCCATGAAATCGACCCTGTCGCGCTTCGCGCTCATCCTCCTTGGCGTCGGAACCGGAGCAACGTCATTCGCCCTGGCGGCGGATAGAGCGCCGGTCCCAGACATCAAGCCGCTCCTCAAGGACGCCATCGAGCGCGGCTCGGCGCGCGGCGTGATCACCGGAGAGCCCGCCGCCTACGTCCGCCAGCGCTTCGATACGCAGGCCGCAATCGAGGTCGATGTGAAGTCTCTCCATCCACTGCCACAGCCGGGATGTCATCGGCTCGAGGTCGCCACCCGGCAGCAAGGCGTGCTGGAGAACGGCACGCGCGCGGACAAAGAGCTGGTCTACCAGGTGAGCTATTGCCGCGACGGTAGCTTCCCGAATACGGGTGGTCTCAAGTGACCCGCGGCCTCGGGCTTTTCGCCTGTATCGCGCTCGCGGCCCTCGGACTGGGACCCGCTGCCGCGCAGGACGCCGACTCCTACTGGCTGCGGAACCGTGATGGATGGTTCTGGTACCGCGATCCGCCTCCGCCGGCCGTCAAGACGCCACCTCCGCCTGCCGTGGCCGAGCGCCCTGCGGAGCTTGCCCGCTTCGAGGCGATGCAAAAGAAGCTCGAAGATCTCAAGCGCGTCGCTGTCATGAATCCGAGCGACACGAACCTCGTCGCATACATGCGCTACCAGCGCTTCGTCATGGACAAGTCTGAACTGTTCGCCGAGCGCTGGCAGAGGCTCGTGTGGACCGTTCCGGAACTCGACTACGGACTGACCGGCCGGCCGACCAACGCGATGGCCATCGGGGTCTTCGACGAGCAGCTCCAGGAGCGCCAGGCACAGCGCATCCGCGCCCTCGCCACGACGCACGGGTTGCTCTTCATCTTTCGCAGCGACTGCCCTTACTGCCACCGTCTCGCACCCATTCTCAAGCGCTTCGAGCAGGCGTACGGCATGCTCGTTTTTCCGGTGAGTCTCGACGGCAAGGGACTGCCGGAATATCCCAATCCCCAGCCCGACAACGGAACGGCGGCAAGGCTGAACGCATCCGTCGTCCCGGCGCTCTATCTGACTGCGCCAGCCAAGCGCGAGATCCGCCCGGTGGGCTTTGGCCTGATGGCCTTGAGCGATCTCGTCGAGCGCATCGCGGCGCTCGCCGACGACAAGCAAAACAATCCTCTGTAGCCAGCAAAGGAGAATGCATGGCCGAACATTTGAAGCGCACTCTCGCGTTCGTGCTCGCGGTTGCGCTCGCGACAACACCTGCGCTCAGCCGCCCCGCCGACCTCAATGGCGAGATGCAGGCGATGTTCAACGAACTGGGCGCGCTCGGAAACGTCACCGCGCCCGGCGCCTTCCGCGGCCAGGCGATGAACCTGTACACGGGTGGCAACCTCATGATGCGCGCGCCGGGGCGCAACTTCCCGCTCGTCGACGCACAACTGCCGAGCCTGCGCGCGGGCTGCGGGGGAATCGACCTCTTCGGCGGCGCCTTTTCCTTCATCAACAAGCAGCAGTTCGTCGCGCTCCTGCAGAACATCGGCGCGAACGCGGTCGGCTACGCGTTCAAGCTCGCGCTCCAGTCGATCTCGCCCGACATCGACAAGCTCCTCACCGAGCTGCAGGACCAGATCAACAAGATCAACACCATGAACATCAACTCCTGCGAAGCGGCGCAGGCGCTGGTGAACGGCGTCGTCGGCGAGTACGACAACTCGGTGATGAGCGGCTGCGCGAACATCTCGCAGTATCTGGGGAGCGTCGCCGACCGGGCCGATGCCCGGTTCACCTGCGCGACCAATGCACCGGCAATCGTCAGGACGGCCGCGGTAGCGGCGGACCCCAACGTGCGCAACGCCACCTTCGTTCAGGGCAACGTGATCTGGACGGCGCTGAACCGCGTAAGCGGCGCGATCAGCCAGGCCGAAAAGGAACTCGTCATGAGCGTGATCGGGACGGTTGTGCTCCACGCCCCGCGCGACGACGGCAGCGGCGCCATGCCGCGCTACTTCGAGCCCACGATCGTCGGCTTGCGCGACCTGCTTCTCGGGCGTGGCGCCTCCGGCCAGAGCGGGAACATCGACGTCGAGGTCTACGCCTGCGATGAACCGGTCGAGTGCCTGAACCCGCGCCGTAGCACCGTATCGGTGAAGCCGTTCAGCCGGCTCGTTGCCGAGCGGCTTCTCCGCATGTCGGACAACATCGCTAACCGCACGCCGCAGACAAGCGCCGATATCGGATTCATCAACACCACGACGGAGCCGGTCTACAAGATGCTCGCCGTCGCGAACGCAGTACCCGGCTCGAACACCTCGGAGACGCTGATCGAGACCTACAAGGACGTGATCGCGCTCGACTACGCCGAGACGTTCCTGAACCGCGTTATCCGGCAGGCGCTCACTGCGCTCTTGCACACCCTGAGAAGAAGCGACATCGAGCAGCAGTACGTCGAGACGCTGCGGGGCAACGCCCAGGAGGCGCAGCGGCTGCTTATCGCCGAAAAGCAGTCCGCCTACGCCAAGCTGCGCTCGGTTTCGTCGATGACCCAGGACCTGCAGACCCTGGAGCGGCAGCTATGGAGTTCCATGCCGTCGGCGATCAAGGCGATGCTCGACTTCAGCGCCAACGCGGCGCCGCGCGGCTCGTAGGAGGAATCGCCTGTTCGAGATCTACGCCTACGGCAACGTCGACACCCTGAACGGGGTGTTCAACGCGATCGCCGCCATCATGGGCGGCGACGACTACTTCGGCCTGATCAAGACCGTCGCGGTGACCGGGGTGCTCGTCGCGGCGTTCGCAGGGCTTTTCACGCCCGGGCGGTTCCATGGCTGGGGCTGGCTGTTCGGCTTCCTCTTCCTCTACCACGTGCTCTTCCTCCCCAAGACCGACGTGGTGGTGGTCGACAAGCTGGGCAGCCAGCCCCCGGTGGTGATCGGGAACGTCCCGCTCGGAGTCGCCTTCTTCGGGCACGTCACGAGCAAAGTCGGCGATGTCATGACGCGCTTCTTCGAGACCGCCTTCCAGGTCATCCCCGCGCCAGACGCCCAGCTCCCCGCAGAACTGGCTTACCAAAAGAACGGGGTCATGTTCGGAAACCGCCTGATCCAGGCCTCCCGCGGGGTCAACGTTGCCGATCCCCAGCTTCGAACCGACCTCATTGCCTTCGTCTACAACTGCACGCTCTACGATCTGCAGGACGGCACCATCGACCCCGCGGCGTTCGCACAGAGCACCGACATCTGGGCACTGATGGGTAACCCGAACCCGGCGCGCTTCTCGACTTACGGCAACCCGGTCCAGGTCGCCACCTGCCCCAGCGCCTACACCTACCTCGCCAACCGCCTGCCCACCGAGGTAGCGCGCGCCCGCGCCATGCTCGCCTTCCAGCTGAATCCGTCTCTCGACCCCGCGGCGGCGCAAGGCGTGATTGACAGCCAGATCGAGCAGGCCTACTACAAGACGCGCATCGCGGCCGCCGCGCAGTCGGCGGCCGATCTCCTTCGCCAGAACATCATGCTCAACCTCGTGCAGGACACGAGCAGCATCGTCGGCCAGAAAATCAACGATCCCGCCTCCCTCATGATCGCCACGGCCCGGGCCAATGCCACCGCGTCGATCAATTCGTCGTTCCTCACCATGGGCAAGATCGCCGAGCAGGCCCTGCCCCTCATCCGCAACGTGATCGAGGCGATCATTTACGCTGTCTTCCCATTCGTCTTTCTGCTCTTCCTGCTGGCGCACGGGCGCGGCCTGGGGCTCGCGATAAAGAGCTTCGTGCTGAGCCTCGTTTGGATCCAGCTTTGGCCCCCGCTCTACGCGATCCTCAACTACGTCGCCACCCTCGCGAGCGCGCGCACGCTCGAGGCCGCGGCGAGGATGGGGGGCGGCGCGCAGGGTCTCGCGCTCGAGACGGCTTCGAGCATCTACCGCGGCGCCATCTCCGATCAAGCCGTGGCTGGCTATATGGTGATCTCGATTCCCATCATAGCGACCGCGATCATCAAGGGAGGAGAGGTCGCCTTCCAGGCCGTCACCGGCGTCGCGACCATGCAGTCCGCTGTCTCGGGGGAATCGAGCGCGGCGAGCAAGGGCAACGTCACCCAGGATGCCGTCTCCTTCGATCAGCAACAGCTCGCGCCGAACCGCACCTCCGCGTACATGGCGACAGCGACCGATGCGCACGGCACGACGATCCGGGGCACCGGGCCAGACGCGGGCCTGTTCCGCTACCAGGCAACGCTCAGCCGCCTCGCCACGACGTTTACGTTTTCAGAGCGGCAGGCGACCGCGGTCGCAGACAGCGCACGGGAGGCCGAGACGTTCGCGCGCTCGGAGCGCGATTCGATGCAGAGAAGCCAGGCCGCGGCCCTCACCCAGGCGCTTTCGGTCCAGGACAGCTTCGAGCGCACACAGACCCGCTCCGGCGCGAGCATGATCTCCGATGGCGGGTCCACTTCCACCCAGCTACAGACCCTCAACTCGATCGGCCGCGAAGTCAATCGCCGGCTCGGGCTCTCGGACGAGTCTCTGGTCGGCAAGACCGTGGCCGCGGCTGCTTCCGTCGGTGCCAAGATTCCGCTCACCGAGATCGGCGCGCGGGCGGCTACCGAGGGAAGGCATGTCGATCAAGAGCGGCTGCAAAGCGCCTACGACTACGCGCGCAAGGCCGCCGAGAGCACGCAAATCTCGGATGCCACCGCCTTAATGAGCGAGTTCCGCTCGTCCAACGCCTATCAGTGGTCGCGCGGCAGTCGCACGGCGGGGTCGGAGAGCTTCGACTCGGCGTACCGCGAGGCGATCGACCGGCAGTCCAGCTCGGAGCTTGCCCACACCCGCGCACGAGATACTGCCCGGGTCGCGCAGTTCATGCGCGAGTGGAGCAGCGGCGCACAGACCGACTTCACCAACTACGCGGCACAGCGCCTGGCCGAGCGCGGCCTGCTGCGCGAAGAAGATCCGATCAAATTGCAGCGGGCCGTGACCGAGATCGCTTATTCGTATGCGAGGGGCGGAGAGGTGGGCGCTACGTTCATACCGAACGACACGCCGCTGGAGCCGACGCGGACACCGGCTCAGTTGCTCGGGTGGCCGGAGACATCACTCCGCGAGGAATACGGGCAGGCCTCGATCGGCGCTGATGGCGTTCGGAATCAAGTTACGGTCAATGATGCCTCGGTTCGCGACCGGCAAATCACGCACGGGGTCCAGCCCGGCCAGCGAGTCGGCAACGATTTGGCCGCCCCCGTTCGCGAGCGCGCGGAAAGCGCCGATCGGACAATCGAGCGCCAACGCAATACCGTAGCAGGAGACCAGGACCGACTCAGCACGGACTACAACAGGTCAGTCAACGCCCGCAGGACCAGCTCAAATCATGGCGGAAATAGAGCCGTCTGGGACACGGTGGGCGCCCAATCCGACAATCGGGCCAGGCTGGGGAAACCACCCGAAGTTACGCGTTCCGGACCGTCACCCGACAAAACCGTTCCCGAGTGAGGCACCACCGAGAAACTTCGTAACGCACGCTTACATCCGTTTTGATGGAACTCGAACGGGACGCCCAAAGCCATCGATGAGTTGCAAGTAGCCACCGGGTTCGAAAGTACGGTCTTGGGCGTCGCATTCCGCTTGCGACGCGACGATGGCCGCCGAAAAGTTTCTCGCCATCCCCGCATGTGGCCTCGCTCTACGCAGCCTTTCGGATCGGACCTCCAACCGGAGGTCGGCCGTGGTCAGAACGTCCGCACTGTCGTCCTTTCATCTCATTCGTCGACGAATTCCGCGACCTTCGGCCAGCCCCTCGGCGCCGGATGTGGTGAGTGGCTCGATGCGAGGTAGTGACGGCGGATCGCTGTGCGCGCCTGAAAGCGACCCTCCGATAGTGATAGTGCATGCGGGACATGAGGTGCAGCCGGTGCGGGCTTTATGTAAGCGACACATGTTCGCGTTGACTGCCCGTCGCGACGGTGTAGTGGACCCAATGACCCACTTGTAGCGTTTCGCGTGACTGACACACGGGATACACGTCCCCATAATGCGCCGGGGTGTGCTTTGCGGCACACATGACAAGGGGACGACGCAGGGGATGCGTACCCACACGATTTACACCCGCTCGATTCTGGAGGCCGAGAAAATCTTGGGCGGACCCGCTGAATTGCGAAAGCTCTTGCATGCATCGATTGAGCAGATCGCGCAATGGAAGTCAGGTGAGCAGAGGCCACCGATGATGGTGTTCCTTAAGCTGGTGGACGTGCTCGATCGTCGAAGCCAGTTTGCTACGGCGACCCGCATGTCTGCGCGTAAGAAGTAGTGGTACCCGAACACGATAATCCTCAGGTAAGAATCCTGCGGCATGCATTGCGAGGGAGCGCGACGAAGCTTGCGTTGGCCAACGCGCTTGGTGTCTCCGTCGAACAGCTAGACGGCTACCTTGACGGGGCGACGATAATGCCGACGGAGGTGTATCTCGTCGCGATAGACATCGTCGCGGGAGTGAAGAAGGTGCCGCGGGAGTAGCGCGAGGATTCAGCGCCAGGGACATGCGCTACAAGGGCAAAATTGGGGTGGCCGTGCTTCACGAGGCACTGCGCTACACAGGACGGGCGGGGTTGGCTGCTCGGTTGGACGTATCCGTAACGGAACTAGAGAGCTATCTCGACGGCAAGACGATCGTCCCGCCGCGCGTGTTTCGGGAGGCGACCAGGGTCGTTATTCAGGCCAAGGCTCCAAAGCCGGTGGACGAGGGATAACAGCCAAGCGGTGACGCGGTTGCTGCAGCCGCGCCGAGAAATAACTACGCGACTTCGAGCCGGAGCCGCTTCAGATCATCGAGCGACACCCGGTTGGCCGCGTTGAGGATCTCGATTCCGACGACCTGGTTCTGCTCGTTGTAGTCGAGCACGATCCCCGGCTTCACCTCCTCGGAGTCGATGATTTTCGAATCATCGAGGCGGATGTAAAGCGCGTCGGACTTCTGGTCGAAATGAAGCTTCATAGTCTTTTCCTTGCGGCCCGGTCGAAGTATACCGTCACGACGAGCGGCCGCCCTTCCTCGCGCTTGAACACGACTCTCAAGACGCGCCCTTCGTGCTCGGCGATCCGGCCCAGATGGTGAGTCAGCTCCTGGTCCGTTCGGTCCGGTTCGATCGACTCCGGATTGCCGAGGACCCTGGCAACCCAGGCGCGCTCGATGCCGCGCTGCGCCATGACAAGCTCCGCGTGCGCGGTGAGCGCGAAATCCGGCATCCCGGCCGCTTCAATCGTCCTTCCAGAGCGGGTCCGGGTTCTCGCACGCCGAGCCGCCAAGAAACCCCGTCGCGTCATCCCCGTAACGGCTCGCCGGGTTCAGCGTGACCATCGGGTCGTTGACGAGCCAGCCGTCGAAATCAGGGTCCGTGCTCTGATCCGACTCGGCGGCCTTGTCATCGCCCACCGGCCGGGCAAAAGCATTCCGCAGGCCCTGCCCGAAAGAGGCGATCCAGCCAGTGACGGAATCGAGCAGAGATTTCTGGTCGATGTTCATGCGTTCACATAATACGCCGCCGAACCGTCCGGTCAACGACAGTGCTGAGCCTCCAGCTGCTCGGCGGACTCGCCGCGCGCCCTGGCTTCTGCCAAGTCGTCGAGACGCCGGTCCATCAGCATCCACCAGAGGGGAGACGCGAGCGCTATCCAGAACATGGTGAAGTAACCGGCCGGCAGGCGCGGCGCCCCGTACATCGCGTGCAATTCGTAGTACGGAATCCGGGGCCGCAGGTGGTGATCGCTATGGAAGGTGTTGTTGAATGTCAGGCAGTTCGTAATCCAGCAATGATGCGCCCAGGCGAGTTGCGGGCCCGGCTCTTCGCCCGCCCCGCGCGCCAGTCCGTAGTGATGCACGTAGGTGATGACCTCGAAGACAAAGACCGCGAACACCGCCTGGCCGATGAACAGAGCGAATCCGGCTGACCCGAAGGTCACGAAGAAAAGGAATGCCAGCACGAAAGCCAGCGCGAAATCCTGCAGCACCTGGTTATGCCACCACGTCAGCCCGGTTCGCCGGAGCCGCGCCCTTTCAACGGCCCGGGCGTTCCGCAGACCCTGGAGAAAGTCGCCGAGCGCAAAGCGATAGACCGAGATTCCACGAAGTGCCGTTTCCCCCGTGGCAACGTCGCCGACGGTCGCGTGATGGTGGAAGTGCTCAACTACCATGTGCCCGTACAGACACAGCGCAGTCATCGACCGGGCAAGCAGCGCATCGAACTTCGAGCGCCTGTGCAACAGCTCGTGCGCAGTCGGGATTGCCACCGCGCTCGCGATACCGACGCTCAGCGTGACGGCCGCAATGCCGGCAGCGCTCAGCTCCGCGCGTGCGACCAGAGTCGCCGCCCACAGCAGGGTCGCCATCCACGTCAGCGCGTAGATTCGCGGCAGGAAGTCCAGGTAGATGACCAGCACGCGCGAGCGGCGCAGCCCGACGACCGGCAGAGAACCGTCCTCGCCTACCAGCAGTCCCACGATTGGCAGGAGCACGAACACGACGAGCAGTGAAAGCCACGGCATGCCGAGCCACACGCCCAACGGCGCGAGAAGCGGTATGCCCAGGCACAGCGGGTAGCCCGCAAGCTTTACGGAGGCGCTATCGACCATGCCCGCTGACCAGCCCGAGCGCGATTGCCTTGTCCACGGCATCACGCTTGCTGGTCACCTCGAGCTTTCTGGTCAGCCGCTCGTAGCGTGCTTTCACGCGTGAGAGCGTGACGCCCAGCTCGCGCGCCGCTTCCTCGGCCGTGGCGCGCTCCTGGGCCTTCATCAGCAGGTCCAGATCCAGCTCGTCGAGTTCCAGGGTTTCCATGCTGGATTCGCGCAGCTTGGCGTCCCACCATTCCAGCAGCTCCAGGGCGAACGCCCGCATGAGGTTTCGATGCTTGTGCAGGCTTTCGCGTGCGCGCTCCGGCCCTTCGTCCGTTCCGAGGTAGAGAATCCCGATTCGCCCTGCCTCTCTGTCGTGTGCGGGAACGACGATGCCCGAACGGAATCCGTGCTCGGCCGCCTGCGCCATCATGCGCTCCTGGCCCGCGCTCGCCAGAACGATGTCGGACGCGAGCACCGGGCTGGTGGTCCTCAGCGCATGATCGACGAAGGGGTCGATCGCGTACCACTTGTTCTGGTTGTAGAGATAGCACCACTGCGGCACGCAGCCCACGAGGTAGCGATAGTGCTCGCGCTCACCGACCCGGACGAAGGCACCGAAAACGAACGAGTGCAATCCGAAGTACTCGACGATCTGCCTGGCCGCCGCCTCGACTTCGGTTTCGGTCTCGTAGCCGCTGATCCACGAAACCCGATCGTTGGCGTCCTCTAGGGACTCGATCGCGTCAGGAAGCGCGTTTTCCATGCTGTTCGCGGAACGCCCTGTCGAGTGATGCGAGCGCCCGCCCCACCTGAACTCGGACCTTGGGGTAATAGGGATCTGAAGTGAGCAGGGCACGAGCCCCGTCCCGTTCCTTGAACGGAAGGACCATGGTAAAGGAGGTGCCGTCCCGCTCCACGAGCTCGCGCTCGCAGACGAACGCCTCGTGATCCCGGTAGATCCGAACGTTGAGAATCTCGCTTCCGAGCCTGCTGCTAAATTCGCTGAGCAGAGTTCTCGTTTTCGACCTGCCGCGCCTCGTCATGGAATGGCGCCCCGCAATGCTGACAATCCAATACCGCCAACACCTCGGGCGCTGGCGTGCTTATCCACTCGAACAGGCTCTCCTCTCCGCAAGCCAGGCACTCGCGGACCAGGAAACAAAAGTCTTTGTTGCAGCGCGCGCTTTCGCAGCGCATCGAGTCGAGGCGCCCGCTATCGAGGCACTCGAGGTCGTCGGTGTGCCCGTGCTGGCAGAACGGGCAGATCAGAGTCAGCATGGTTCCGGCCTGTGGGAACTGATGCTCGTTTATCAAATTTTGACCGATTGTAGCGAGGAAGTATTTCCGGCTTCGGACGTGCAATCTCTATTTCGCTTAGCTCACTAATTCCGCACCAAACCGGGGCGTTGCCTCGAGGACGAGGACCACGACCCAAGGGTTCAATCCTAAGCGTGGCGACGCGAGCTGTCGACCGTGCCACCAAGGTAGACACGATCGCGTGGATTGTTTAATCATTTAAGGTTCTCTTGAACGCTTCCTTGCTGGTTCGCCCATGACTCCCGGGAGTTGGTACTACCTCAAGCTTCTCGCGTTCAGCGCGTTCCCAATCGTCCCGCTGCTCGTCCTTGTGGGCTACTACCGTGACGTGCCGTGGCTCACTGCGGGATTCGTATTCATTGGAATACCCGTCCTGGATCTGCTGATCGGCGCGGACCGAACGCGACCTCTTCAAAGCCCGGCTCCGCGCCTCGCAACCGCCTGGCTGCGCATGATCCCTCGCATCTATGTTTTTCTGTGGCTGCCGACGCTCATTTGGGCCGACCACAGCTTGGCTAGCGAGGCAGCGGGCTCAACAGCGGCTTGGCTTCTTGCGTCGGGTGCCATAGCAACTGCATTTGCGACCTGCGTGGCGCATGAACTGCTCCATTGGCCATCCGCTTTTGATCGTGGCATAGCCCGGCTGATTATGGCGACCGTCGCGTATGGTCCGTTTCCGATCGAGCATCTGCACCACCACGCAAGGGTCGGCGTGCACAGTGAGGGCACGACACCGCCCCTTGGTCAAAGCGTCTGGAGCTTCGTGTTAAGCAACGCCTCATTCACGCTTCTTAATGCGTGGAGCATCGAGCGCAATCGCCAGTTGATGGAACATCTGCCGCTGATCCGCAACCGCTACCTGCAGCAGTGGCTTCTTACCGGCTTGATCATCGGGGTCTTTGCAATGGTCGGCGGGCCGTGGGGCTTGATACTCTGGGTTGTCCAGGCTGCATTTGGCGTGTTCACGACCGAGTACGTCAATTACGCGCAGCACTATGGATTGAGGCGAGAGATTGACGAGGCGCCGCGCGGCGGCCTTTCGTGGAACAGCAACGGCTTCATGACAAACGCGTTCACGTTGAATATCACGCGTCACGTTCATCATCACCTGGACGCAGCCGTGCCCTACTATGATCTGAAGCACATTGAATCGATGCCGCTGCTGCCGGCTGGGTATCTGGCCCTGTTCATCCCTGCGATGATTCCTCCGATTTGGCGCCGACTCATGGATCTGCGTGCAACGGCAACAAGTCAAGGGGTGTCAAGGACCGCCCAAAGGACCGCCCAATTCTCCCCACCCGGTTAAGAATTGGTTGTTTCCTCGGCACAGCCCACCTCATCCAGCCGGCTAGGCACTCGCAATCGTCAATATGCTCTTCCCCGCAATGGGTGGCATTGGAGCGCCAGCACGTCCGGTTCGCAGTCATGCGGTCTGTGAGCAACTACGACCGCCGGGATTACCCGACAGCTCCCGCCTTGATTCAGACTTCTAGTCGGAATGCCAAGTCTTGGGCGAGCTTTGCTGGCAGCGGCACACGCTCCGCCAGTTTATCGGTCGTGCGCGCGTCAATCTTGAATTGCTCGCCCATGACGACGCTGAACCATCGCTCGCGATCCATGACGACCCGAAACATTTTTTCGTCTTGCGTTTCTGCCAGATAAGGCAAGTAGACGCGGATCGGCTGACCGCTAACCTCCGCTTTCGCCCCGATGCGGTCTATCCGACCCGTCCTCTGCTCAAGAGTGCTCGGGTTCCAGCACAAATCGTGGTGAATCACATATCGGCAAAAGCGATGCAGATCGACGCCCTCGGCCATGACGCTGCTCGCCACAAGAATTTCCGGAAAGAATGGACTATTGAACGTCAGCATCAGCCGCTGCCGCGTCTCCTGTTTCGTACTGCCATTCACTAGTCGTACATTGGGCAGCAAACCGTCAGCCCATCCCGGCTGGCGTTCGTCCTCGGAGAATGTCGCAAGCGCTTCGCGGCCCGTGATGCTTCCTGTTTGGATGCTTTGCACCGCTTGCAAATAGCGGTTGCGTTCCGCCTCGACGCAGCGTGTTTCGAGGAAATCGAAGAACTCATGCAAGACCCGCCGCAATGTCAGGCCCGAAGCATCCCCAGCACCAAACGCTTGCTTTACCGCCCCTTCATCCAATCCCTCTTCAGCAAGGGGAAAGTAGCGCACAAGAAAGGATGGCGTCCGCAGGTAGCGCCGCGTTACTTCCATGAGGGTGTCACGCTGCGTCCAGAGCATTGGATGCTGACGAAGCAGGGCTTCGACCTCTGCATCGCACGCTCGCCGCGCCGGGGAATCTGTATCGAAGAACCGATTTCCCAGTCGATCGAGGCGTGCCGGCACTCCGCGCTTGCTACAACCCATCTTGTCGGCACCAATACGGGCGATCTCATCCTGCATCTGGCTGGAAATGACCTGCCGCAGCACATGCCCCGTCGCGATGTAGTGGCAAAAAACAACCACCTTCTCGCCCTTTAGCCATGCCTCAATGGCACGGCGTGCAGTTGCGGCCACTTTGGGATGAGAAGCCGACGTCTGATGGACCCGAAGCGGCAGGGCGCGCTCCAACTGGTCCAGGTACCACGCGCCGATGTCTTCCACTTCCTCCTGATTGTCAGGACGTTCATCGTCGGAATCCGTTGCCTCGGCGGAGGCTTTCCGTGTGTGCAGGAACGCCTCATAGCTTGACGCCAGGCCCTCTGCGAATACAGGCCGCGAGTCCGGTGAGCAAACTGTCGCTCTCGCCGCAAGCAGGAACGGCAGAAGCGCGGGCCCCGATACCTCCAGCCCCGCCTCACCATTCATCTGCGACTCAGTCAATATTGCAGCGCCTGCCAAGCGCTCCCGCCGCGCCATCCCGTTAAACGTCCGCGGCTTCAGATGGCGGATGACCCAGGGCTGCAGCAGCTCTTCAGCAGCTCGCATCTTCTCGAAAGTCCGTTCGTAAGAGCCAAGAATTCGCTCGACGCCGGGGGCTCTGGGGTTTTGACCTACAGCCGCAGCCCACCACTGCTCTGCATTATCGAATCGGTTTCCGTCCACGACGAGATCCTCGCTCTTCAACGAACCCCATACCGAATCGAACGTGAGCGCCGTCAGTTGTGCCGCATCCAAGCGCTCTCGAAGCTGAGCTACCTGCCCCTTGAATACGCCACGACCTGTCCCAGGCGCTTCCGGTGCGTCCCACGCTATTCCGTCGAACCGTTCGAGGACAGAGCAAAGCTCGTGATGCCCGAGCTGAAATGGCGTCGCAGTTAAAAAGAGCATGCGTTCGAAAACGCCGCCGAGCGCACCGCGTGAAATGACTTCAGCGTCATCGCGGGCTTCGGGGACTTGAAAGAGACCTGCTAGCTGGGTCTCCGCATTCTTGAGATGGTGCGCCTCGTCCATCACCAGGAGCGGCAGCTTGAAGTTCAGGCGCTCCAGGCACTGTCCCCATACCACCTTCAAGAGATCAGTCAGTGCTTTACGCGCGTCAGCGACCCGGTCATTCCATGTGGAGGATTGGCGCTGAGGCAGCGCTTGCAGCGCCTCGTAAACCGGCGACGCATCGATATCCTGCAACACCGCAATTACCGCCTGGGGAACCGGATGATCATCTTTTGCGGGATCGATATCTCCATGCGGTCCGATTCCGTTGCGATGCAGTACCCGGAGCCAGTTTTCTGGCGACGTATCCAGCAATCTGTCCCAGATATTTGGGAATCGGGCCTCTGCCCAGCCAAGCCATAGCAGAGGCCCGGCGCACCGGGACAGCGCGCGATACAGGTCTTGCGTGTGATGCCGCCGATACAACGCGCGCTGGATGATTGCCAACTTGACCCACCCATCTGTCAAGCCCCGATGCATCGCGCCGTGGGGTAGAAATATTATCGAGCTCTTCCGCTCAGCGGAGTCGTCAAGCAACCCAAGAAATTCGACGGCGTTCTCGGCAAACCTGGCTCGCACACCTTTCGCAACGTCCGCCTTCAGGCACTTCTCCCTGAACACATCAAAATCATTGGGCCACTTCTCACGCAGGCTCGGCGGAATCATCACGACCACGGGGCGGTGTTTCTCGTCGGAAAGAGATACCGAGGTCGCCACTGCCAACGCCACGAACGTCTTACCCATGCCGACTTCGTCAGCGAGAACTACTCCGGGCTGGGCAGCAAGACGGCGAAGGATCTCTCGCGCGCTTCGCTGCTGACGATGGGCGTCATCGCCGGCAATACGGCCTTCCACATGCAGATTGATCGCCTCCGAAAAGTTGTGCCAGTCGCTCAAGACATCACCTTCTCGAAAACTGTCTCCGCGTACTGCGCAAGTTCCGGATGCTGAGTCAGCGCTCCCGCGTCTATTCCTGCCCGTATCTCGAGCACGATCTCTCTTAGCGCCGCCTTCACTTTTTGCCTGCTCAGGCTTCCGGGCGCCTCCTGCGGGCGAACGCGCCCCAACTCCAGGCAGAGTTCAGTCAGAAGGAAGCATTTCTCCGCTTCGGACTTCGCTTCACGCGCTATGGCATTTGCAAGCGCCTGGACACCAACCGGCCCCCTGAGCCGCCATTCCAAAGCCGGCTCCGAAACAATGGGCCTCTGCAGGCGCTCGCGTAACGCCGTCAACGCCCAAGAAACACGGCGCGTCCTCTGCAGGAGGAACGCTGAAGTGTCTACGCGCTTGTGAGGATCGATTGACAATGTCTCACCGGCATCCCCTGCTTCACGTTCCACCCTTTTGCGCCTGAGCCACCTTGCAATCGCAAGCTGCAATGGCTTCGCAGATGTCAATATCTCTATAAGGATCTCAAGCGGAAGGTCTTTCAGCTCGTCCGCTGGCGGCAGGGAGGCCTGGCTCAGGATGTTGACAGGCCACCAGGCGAATCCGGCCAATCCCTGCCAGGTCGCTCGAAATCCAGAGGGAGCGCGCGATCGGGCCCATGGAATGCGCCAGACCTTGGCCCGGTCCGCCCTTATCCATTGCTCCTCCGTGGCGAACGCGTCGCTTTCGTCCTCTGCATAGAGCACCCAGCCTGCCGGCGGTTTTGCCGCAAACGAGAACTCGACGTAGTGACCCCCGTCGAATCCAAACGTTGCTTCCGCAAACGCATTCGGAAGGAGAGGCGCGTCGTTTGGCGAGTCCTCCCCAGCGTCGTCTTGCGGCTGCCATCGCACGTCTATGCCTTCCGGAATTTCCTCAGTCGGTAACCACGCGTTGAGGATCGCCTTCTTCGCCTCGCTTGTCTGCGTGCCGACGAGGAAAGCCAGATTCGCCTCAAGATTCTGGACACGACCTACCCCCAATCCGGGCGAGGTGAAATTGCTCGATCCAAGCATGCTCAGAATGAGGCGGTCGCTTTCCAACCAGAGGCACTTCGCATGCAGCGGCCGGCCGTCCTCGAGCTTCAGCGGATACACGCGCGTCTCAGTCTGACTGCGGCTGAGCGGTGTCGCGTCCAATATGGACTTTGGGGCATGAACCAGGATCGCCTTTTCGCCCGGCACCTCTTCCGCGGTCACGTTGTATTCGACGTAGGCTTCTCCTCTCTGCCTCAACAAATTCCAGATTTGCCTGGCAGGCTCATTCGCCGCGTCGGGCGGATCGAAAAACGGGCTGATGACAAACGCCATGTGGGGCGGCGTCCCATCCGGCCACTGTTCTTTCAAAGTCGCAAATACACTCTTCCGCCCCGGACCGCTTAGGACCACAAATATGCGCGGCTGCGTCAGGCTACGGGGTGCTTCCACCACGCCCCATGCCCGAGTGCGGGTCGTCACGCGGTTTAGAAACTCACGGCAGCGGCGAAATTCCGGGCTTCTCTCGTCCCGGCCTGTTGCTATCGCATCCCCGAGAAATGCGACCACCTCGTCCAGAACTGGTCGAGGAGCCTCACTACCCTCGAAATAATCCAGAACACCGAATACCTCTTGATTTCGACAATAGCCATCCTCGGTAAGATTCGCTGAAGCAATGATTACGCGGGCGCGAGCACTCCATAGCAAGAGAGAAATCTTTGCGTGGAGGATTCCCTGCGGCACTCGCACCGAGAGCAAATCCCACCGCAGACTCCGCACGCCGCGCGCGTGATGCTGATCGACCAGCGCCGCAGCGCAGACCAACTGAGAAAGCTTTTCCTCGCGTTCGATGATGTATGCGGGACCATCCTCGACTGGGTCGGTCTCGAGCTGGAGAAATCTGCCGACGCACTCTTCTTCGAAAAACGCCGGCGAGAACGTAAACGTAGTGCAGATGCAGCCGATTGCGTCTCCCGCCCCTTCCGGGGTGACCCACGCGTCAAGAATCTTCCCGTATCCCGGACGGACTACCTTTGCTTTGCTCATGGAGAGATGAGCCGCAGGTCACGGGCGAAGGACCACAGCGAATAGGTTCGGTACGCGTGCTGGTAACCCGGGTCTCGCCGCCCCGGTTCATCGCGACGATAGAGCGGTCGAACGACAAAAGCACCATCGTCGAACTGCTCGATCCACGGGTTCTTGCCGTCCGGCGGCTTAAGTCGCTGAATCCTCCGATGATGGTCGATAAGCCGTGTTGCCCATTCCTCCGCAGCGCAGCGTTCAGTTAGATCGCCGAACATGTCTTGCAATCGCGCGGATTGCCCGACGGGCTCGAGTCGATTCAATACGTCGCTGAAAATCTCGGGGACCCGCTCCTGGGCCAGCTTCACCGCCCGAAGATGCCCCAATTCCACCGGCGAAGTCTTCCCGCGCTTTCGCGTCATCTCGCAGAGGCAATCATCGAACGCGTCTTGGCACAGCCGGGAAAACCTTTCATACGAATCAATGGCCGACAGCAATTGGGGCAGTTCGTCATTGCTGCCTTTACGCAGGCCGGAATGAAATTCCCGCTCCGATTGCTCTGCACCCCAGAGCTTGCGACCGGAGCTGGATATCAGGAAGTCGAGAACTCTTCCCCTGAATCCCTTGTTGTCCGCCCGCAGCTTCAGAGCGATGAACGCGGCCTCCCGTTGCCCCACGTTGTAGAGCCCAAGATGCTGATGGAAGAATTCCCATCCCGACCAACCGCCGCTTCGGGCAGTCCCACCCTTCTCGAGGCCTGCTTCGACCGCTTCACGGAGCTGGCGCCTCACCGCCTGTCCTGGACCCCCCGCGGTCCCTACGAAGCCCTCCAACCCCTGCTCCTTTGACCAGACGTTCAATAGCTCGAAGCCGACGTCACCGAGTCGTCCGCCTTGTTCGATCCCCAACGTGCGGGCAAGCAGGCGGTAGATGCCGTGAAATCCAAATACCGATGGAGTCTTCAGGTACCGATTGGCGGACATCGGAACGCGATCAGCGATCGCCTTTGCCGCCTTTTGGCCGCCGGGTAGCCCGACGGTTTCCGCAGGCTCAGAAGTACGTGCCAACCCCTCTACGAGATACCACTCGAAGACCTGCCAGGGCTCGCTTACGCCATCCGACGCAACTGCCTCGTCGCCGAGATCACCGCACACAGCAAGTGAGGCAGCGATAGCCGTAAGAAACCGCGGATGTGTCTGGCGCTCTCGAACCCCCGGTATCAGCCTGACGCCAAGCGTGTCCGCAATGGTATAGAGCCCTAATGGGTCGATCCCGCCTTCGGCGGATTCCGCCTCGTCCTTTTCCGTCAACAACGGTGCAAGTACTGCTGCCATACCCCCCCTATCAATTCATCTGTGGCATCCCTAAGCTTAGATCAGCGCTCTCGTGCCAGGGGCCTTTGCCGATTTCTACTTCTTAGTTCGGTGCCTTGAAAGTCTACAGCCCCGTTCCGAACCGAAGCCGTCTAACGCTCGGCTCAGATATAGTGCTTGAAGGGTAGTGGTGGCTGGTTTTTTTGCACCGGCCCTGCGGTAAGAATTTCGCCAACCGCGTCCGCGAACCGGAGCGTCACGGGAAGACCGTCCCCGTAGATGCACGCGTTGAAGTTTAGCTTCGTGAGGTTGAGTACGTCCTCGAGAACGGTCTTTAGTGCCGCATCGCCCCTGAGCACATCAACCCGAAGCGGATTCGGAGCTTCACGGCCCGGATACGTCTTCAGGTACGGCACATAACCTCTCGTCCAGAGAAACGCCGCGCGGCTGGATTGAAGATACGCAGTGCCCCTGAGGACCGGGTTCTGGCCAGGGCGGTAGAGCTTGAGACCATTCGATTCTCGAATTCGTACGCCCACGAGCCTGGTTTCGCCCGGCACCACGCTCGAAAACCCAGCCCACTCCTCGTCGTTGAACGAACTTGGGGCGTGAATGAAGAGCTCGGCTGGCGCGCGACCATGCCAGTCCTTATAGCCTCGGACCACGAGCTCCATCAACTCCGCGGCGCTTGCCCGGTTCAAATGGTACTCATGTGTTTGCGCGGAGCGCCAAGGGCCGACGGCCCCCTTGAATACCAACCCGTCGCCAGAGTCGAGAAACATCTGCGCACCACAGCACGCCTGTCCTTCCTCGGCGGCGCTGACCAGCTTCTTAAAGACCAACCCGACGTAACAGACGTTCTCGCGGACTCTCGCGAGCTTCCACGGCCGGCCGATCGCCTTGAAGTATGTCGTCGTGCACAGGTTCCACGCGATAGTCGCGGCGTCCTGCACCCTTCTGATCGGCCTGCCATCGCTTGTTAGAAAGGTCTCCGGGGCAATTGCCGTTTCGCGGACGACCTGCACCACCGCACGGTTTGACCCCTCGAGCAGCCGCGCCTTGAGCTGGTTGTGAAAATTAACCTCGTACAGATAGGGCTCGGCGGCCGCGTTGTCTTCCTCGAATAGCGAAGGCGTCTTGGCGATCGACTTTGCCATTCTGGAATCCACCAGCACGTCGGACTTGCGGCGAAGCTGCAACGGGATCACCGACTGGGGTCTGCCAAACGTGTAGATTCTTTCCGGGACGACTACAAACCAGACAGCGATTGCCTGCTCTTCCTCCGACATGTACCGCGCGATCCGCGACGCGTAAACCTCCACTGTTCGATACACCGCCAGGTGCCGGTCGGCGATCATCAAAGCCGTATCGATCTCGTCGTCCTTTACTACCAATGTGGCCAGAGGCGATTCGGGAAGCCCGACGCCAAAGACCTCGGCGAAGCCCGGGAACGGACGGTGTTGCGCCGATTCTGATGTCATTCCCGGAACGAAACTCCGCACCGCCTTGATCCAGGCCCTGAAAAGCTTGATGCCCGCTTCCGTCCCGACAACGCCATAACGGACATCGCCAGGAGCCTGATCTTGGGCGAGAGGCCCGAACATGAACAACCCGTCTTTCGGGGATTCCAAACGCTGACCTGCGCCAAAGCTCAAGGAAGGCTCGTCGAGATACTCGAGGGGGTGATCAGCCACCGGTCATTCCTCCCTCTCCGCCCTCTGCGGGGTCGGGGTCGGGCCCTGGTTCTGCTTCCTGCTCCAGCCAATCGACGGTGAGATCCTCTGCCTCCAGCGGCTCGTCGAGCCCTGTGCCCGCCTCGCGCCCTTCCGGGGCCGTTATCGGCGCCTCGAACACCATTGGTCGAGCTGAAACGCTGACCGAGCGATTTCCGCCCACTGGAAGATCGAAAGACAATTCTTGCCGAGCACACCAGGACAGGAACACCAGCAGTAAATCGCGCCACTGCCATTGCCACCAGTTCTTGCAGAATGCACGCCGTAGCCGGTGCATTCGCTTTGCGCTTACCAACGGCGTCTTGCCGTCGGACGTGAATATGACATGCAGGCTCATTCCCAGCCGTGGCGATACCCCGAGCACGGGGTTCGCCTGAACCGCAAGATGCCAGTACACGTCGTACTTGTCGCTCCGCCCGATTAGCGCCTTCTTGCGGTTCTTGCCAGCCATGTCAACGAATGGATAGCGTTCGATCCCGCTTTGCGGTAGTGGCAGATACCAACACTTCCGGCCGCTCGCCAATTCAAACGGCAGCAGCCCTCGCTGCTCGCAGAAACGAGCCCACCCTTGCTGCAAGAGATCGACCAGGATGTTGGAAACGTCGTGCTTCGAAAGCTTTGTGAGCAACGCCGGATGCCCGCACTCTAGAAACGCATCGAGGCTGACATCCTTTTCCAGCACGACCGCTTGCGGAGCATGCGCGTCGGACAACTCGTTCGCCGCAGCGAAGGAAAGAAGAGCCCGCGAGCCGAACGGCACTACAGGCCAGGTCCAGCTTTGCCGTACGGTGCTATGGCCAGCATTGCGCCGGTGGATTCGGATGGATGCGGGCAGGTCCGACATGGCAACCCATGTGGAGTAAAGCTTCTCCGTGGATCGATTCAATCCGCCATCGATTTGAAGAAACTCCTTTGACCACGCCGACAGCTCGTCTTGGGCGGCGCCCTTCTTTCTCGGAACGCTGTCTTTTTCGAGCTTGGTCAGGAGCCGTCCCAGACCAAGGTGCCAGCCTTCCGAAAACTCGATTGCGTTTCTGCGATGCAGCTGCGCGGGTAGGTCATTGTGCGGTAGATCGTCCAGCCTGCACGGAATCAGGAAGTCAGAGAAACTTTCTGAGCGCTCGGTTCCAGCAGCCAAGCTCAACTCGTTAAGAAATCCGTCCTTGATGACCGATGCCCGCGACACTAGAAACACCACCTTCGCGGCGTGGCTTCGGATCGCCTCCTGTATATCTTTCCAGAACAGCTCACCACCGATGAGGCGGGTCAGATCCGACCATACTTCGTAGCCCGCCGCCGCAAGCCGGGTACAGAGCCAAAGCGTCGCGTGGTTGTCCTGGGAACTTACCGCGTGGCTGACAAATATCAGCCGACGCTCCCCGTTCACCTGTTGTTCTGTAGGCTGCATCACGCTTCCATGCTACCGACGGAGGTGTCTCACCAGATGAGCCTGCCACAGCGGTGGCCGCTGGTTGCCCTCGCGGATGATCCGGCGCTGCTAAATGCCTCCCGAACGAGTTTCTGTTCGGTGTCCAGCGTTCATCGCGCGGCCTGGGAGATCGGGATAAAAGACGGTGGCAATCCTGTACTCATCGCTAAGGCGTGTATTTCAGAGCCAGGGCGGCAAAAAATTGCGACACAATAGGTACTTACGGTAGGTCATAGGAACTCCAACAAACTGGGGGGGCGAATGCCCAACGGTCTCACGGTAGAGAGCTTGCCGGTCGATCAGCTCGACCTCGATAAGGAAAACCCACGCATCCGCAAGTTTCTGGAGCAATACGGTGAAACGGCGACGTTCGACCACATGCTCCTCGCTCTCGGAGCGCATTCCAGCGATCCGGAGAGCGGCAGCACCGTTACGTTCCAAAGCCTTAAGGAGTCAATCCGTGCTCAAGGAGGGGTCATAAACCCCATCATCGTAGAGCGGAGGCCTGGCAACAGATATCGCGTGGTAGAGGGAAATACCAGAGTCGCGATTTTCATGTCCTTCAAGGCGGAGAACATCAAGGGGTCATGGGACACGATTCCGGCAATTATTCATGACACGTTGCCTGGGTATCAGGCTGACGCCATACGACTCCAATGCCACATCGTTGGCCCGCGACCTTGGGACCCCTACTCCAAAGCAAAGTATCTCGATCATCTATTGAATGTGGACAATGTTCCATTGTCCACAATTGTGGAGCTATGCGGGGGCAGGCGGAAGGAACTTGCCGAGTATATAGACGCATATCGGGATATGGAAAAGTTCTACCGGCCCGTCCTCTCCAGCGACGGGGATTTCGATCCAACCCGATTCAGTGCATTCGTTGAATTGCAAAAGTCGAACATAAAGCAGGCGCTCCTCGACGCTGATTTCACGGCGACAAACTTCGCCGAATGGGTCCGAGATCGGAAGATTGACCCATTAAATACGGTCAGAGCGCTCCCGCGCATCTTGAAGAACCCTCAAGCGAAAGCGAAATTCCTGACCGTTGGAGCACGCGAAGCAGTCAAGCTGCTCGAAGTACCGCCTATGCCAGGGCTGACCAATGTTTCCTTGGAGCAATTGCTTCGTGTGGTCATTGAGAAACTCGACACCATGGGATGGCGTGAGCTAGACGCCATAAAGGGTGATCTGGGTGGTGACAGAGCCCAGCTTCTTACCGAGGCGCACGAGGTTCTCTCGGATGTGTGCGTCAAGATCGCCGAGAAAGCAGACTAGGCAGTGCCTGAGTCGGACGTTCACCTTTCCTTGGTGCGTGAAATGATCGCGTGGGTGAGAACGAATCGATCGCAAGGCGATGGCCTTCTTTTGGTAGACGAGTCTTCCCGCACCGCGATAGACAAGCCGCCTCAGATTTCCGGTTACAACCCTGATTTGTACTGGAGGTCTGTCCGAGGGGACTCTGTACTTATCGGTGAGGCCAAATCCGCCTATGACATCGAAAGCCGGCATTCCCGCAAGCAACTTACGGCCTTTCTTGCGCATTTGGCTCGGGCGAAACAGGGTGTGCTTCTAGTCGCCGTTCCCTGGCATGCAGTGCCGCAGATGAAGTCGTTAGTGCGGGCCATCCAACGCGAGGGGCTGGCTCAGTCCACCGAAGTGGTGTTTTTAGACTTTCTCCCTGGCTGAAGGGCCCGAACGCTTGTGACGCTGATATTAAAAAAGGAGCCGAATCTTTCCGCGAAGTTGGAGGCGTTCGCGTATCAACGTGAGGCCGTCGAAGCCGTGCGCGATCTGGAATACGCAGCGATCTTTCACGAACAAGGGCTCGGCAAAACGAAGATCGCTGTCGATTTGATGCTGTACTGGTTAGAAAAGGGAGTCGTTGACACGATCCTTCTCGTCGTAAAGAAAGGGCTAGTTGCCAATTGGCAACGGGAGCTCAAGGCGCATAGCCATCTATCCCCCCGACTTCTTACGGGAGATCGACGCAATAACTTTTATGTACTGAACAGCCCGGCTCGGTTGATCCTCACCCACTTCGAAGCAGTTAAGAGCGAGGCGAAGCGGCTCGTGCTTTTTCTGCGCACAAGGACGGTCGGCGCGATCCTTGATGAAGCAACAAAAATCAAGAACCCGGAGTCGGAGGTAACAAAGGCGTTCTTCGAAATTGCGCCGCAATTCGTGCGGCGGATCATCATGACGGGAACGCCTGTGGCCAATCGACCCTACGACATGTGGGCGCAGATCAGGTTTCTCGACGGCGGTAAGAGTCTCGGTAGCGACTTCGACGCGTTCAAAAGACGGCTCGATTTGTCTAACGATCTAGTGCGCAATCAAGACGCTCGGACCGCTTTCGAAGTGGAACTTGCCCAACTGTTCCGGCGAGTAGCAGCGTTCTCCGTGCGAGAGACCAAGAATGGCGGAGTGATTGAGCTTCCGGACAAGGTGGTAAAGAGGATTGAGACGGATTGGGAGTCGCGTCAACTTGATCTATACACGCAAGTCAGGACGGACCTTAGTGCCGTTGTCGTTCGCGACGGCATACCCACGGAGGACAACGCTGAGGAGACGCTGAAGCGCCTTCTGCGCCTTGTCCAGATCTCCTCTAACCCAACCCTAGTAGATGAGAGCTATACCGCGGACCCTGGGAAATGGGAGGCGCTGGATGGCCTTGTTCAGGACATTGTGGCAGCAGGGGAGAAATGCATTGTTTGGACTGCCTTTACTGAAAACGCTGACTGGCTGACCTCTAAGCTACGCGGTGTCGGTGCCACCAAAGTTCACGGCAAGTTGTCGATGGACCAGCGCAATAGGGCGGTCGATGTCTTTCTCACGGACCCCGACTGCAGGGTCTTGGTCGCAACGCCAGGCGCTGCAAAGGAGGGGCTCACCCTCACCGTGGCGAATCATGTGATTTTCTACGATCGTGGATTTAGCCTCGATGACTACCTGCAGGCGCAGGATCGGATACACCGGGTGTCTCAGGTAAAGACGTGTTACGTATACAACCTGGTGATGCGTGACTCGGTTGACGAATGGGTAGACGTACTGCTCGAGGCGAAGAAGCTCGCAGCGCAACTCGCCCAAGGCGACATTTCCGCCGAATACTATCGAGCCCATATGTCGTACAGCTATGGCGAAATCGTTCGCCACATACTTGGAATTCCAAAACACGAAAAATAGTATCTGGGGGAAACATGGCAGCGTATGGCAGTGATGTGCTGGTTCTGCGGAACAAGAGAATAAAAGTCCAACTGGCAGACTTGCCGCAGGCCGACTTGAAGTTCTATCTAGAGAATCCACGTCTATATACTCTCGTTCGCCGAGACGGCCAAGATCCGACGCAAGAAGAGGTCGAGGAAGAACTCGCAAAGATGGATCACGTTAAGCAGCTCGTCCAATCCATCAAGGCAAATGGCGGGCTCATTGACGCGGTCATCGTCCAAGGGAAGACGAATATCGTTCTCGAAGGCAATAGTCGGCTGGCCGCCTACCGGTTGCTCGCCAAGCAAGACCCCGTCAAATGGGGCAAGGTCAAGGCGAAGGTCCTTCCCGACACCATCTCGGAAGGGGAAGTCTTTTCGCTCCTCGGCGAATATCACATCATCGGCAAGAAGGATTGGGCCCCCTTCGAGCAGGCCGGATACCTCTACCGACGACACACCGTTCACAGCATTCCGCTCGACGAGCTGGCCGCGGAGATCAACATTGGCCGAAAGCTCATTGCTCATCTCATCCATGTTTACGGATTCATGATCGAGATCAATGAGCGGGACGTGAACCGGTGGAGCTACTACGACGAATATCTCAAATCCAACAAGATCAAGAAGGCTAGAAAGAAGTATCCAGAGTTCGACAAGGTTGTCGTGCGAAAGATACGGTCACAAGAAATCGAGCGGGCGGTGGACGTACGAGACGGGCTAAAGAAAATAGTTGAGGCCGGGGGCGCGGTTCTCGAGCGATTCGCCAACGAAAAGCGCGACTTCCACGCGAGCGTCCAGCAGGCGCTCAACAAGGGGGCCGGTGATCAGGGTGTGCAGAAAGTTAGGCGATTCAAAGAATGGATAGCGCTCGGGGGTACTCAGCAAGAAATCGTGCAGCTAGACGGCGGCGCCCGCAAAGAGTGCAAGTACGATCTCGACAAGATTCATAAACTAGTCGGTCGTCTTCTTAAGAAACTGCAGCAAGCTGGCTAAGAGCCCGGGCCTATCTTGGCCTATCTCTAGCCGAGTTTGTTCCGGGGCCGAGAGAGGGTTCATTTCAGCCGCTTTGCTTGGTCGATAATCCTCTTTGCGATTGTCGCGCCTTGTTCTGGTGAATCACATGCCTCGAGCACCATCGAGAGCATTTCTAGAAATAGCTTTCGCTTGCGATCAGGCAGGAAAGAAAGCGTCGATCGACCAGATGCAGGACGAGCCTCACTTAAGCGAAGACGCAAGTCCTCGGCCTTCTTTGCGATGAGTGCCCTCTCCTCATCGGTGAATTTACCTTCAAACTTCGCAAGCCGTTCCAGTTTCTCAATGGAAGCTGCGACCGTTTCTTTATAGTGAAGACGAACCGGCTGTGTGACCGTTTTCTCATTGACGATCGCAAGTCTCGCCAACCCATCCTCGAAAATCTCACGCGCTTGCCGAAGTCTGTTTCGCAGGATGGACCGGTCTCTACACTCTTTCGAAATCCGTCCTGCGAGAGCGGAAGCATGTGAAATGAGATGTTGGTGATGTGCGTTCATTTCAAAATCGTCCCGGCGCCCGTTGGGAACCACGCGGTTGGTCAAGACGTGAATTTCGCCTACACACCAGGAGTTGAATCGCGGCTCCGTAAACAGCGCTTCGAAAACGTTTGCATTCCCCACCTGGATATTTCCAGAGCGTGCGCGTAGTCCAGAAACGCCGAGTGCGCGAGGCAGGGCTCCGAAGTAAGAGTGATGCAAAACCCATCCAATCGCATCGACCTCGCCCTCATTGCCAGGAATTTGTAGGAACTCGACCGATGCGAATCCATCCTCCACTGACTCGGTAACTTTGAAGTTGTCCCGAAAGGGACGATAGATCGGAGTGTCGTCCCCCGATACTTGGATGTGTAAGCCGGGATCGATCCCATGAGCCTTAAGGTGCTCAGCAATCTCATTGCCTAGCCGAAAATAGGGGGCGAATGGAACCGGTGCTACCTGCGAAAGATAGCTTCGAATCTCGTCGGGATTAAGCAGCAGGTCATTCCGGACGCGCGTTACGCGGCGGAGTTCTACCTCAAAAAAATGTTGTGGCCATCCAACTCCTGGCTGAATCAAGACTTCTGCGACCTCCTTAATGGTCATTTCGAGATTGCCTGCAAACTTTGGGTCACGGAGCACTTCGCGAAGCCTTCGCCCACTCCAATGAATCTCAAGTACCTTTGCGTCCCCCGGTGCACGAGATCGAAAGATGACATCCTGGGCGTATCCAAGACCGGACAGTCGCCCTACTCCCCGGAATCCACGCTGACGTCGACCCCGTTTCTGGCTTCCTCCAATCGCGGAAAGCCGGCTAACAAATTCATTCCCTGGAACGCCCGCCCCATTGTCTCGAACGCGAATGCTGCGTTCAGCCTGGTCGAGATGAATCTCGATGCGAGGCGACGCCGACCCGTCGTATAGACCTTGCACCTTTGCTTCATCGATGGAGTCCGCGGCGTTTTGAATGTATTCCCTGTATATCGTCAACGGATCGACATACATCGCCCCAGTAATCAGTTCCAGTACGTCTTTACCAATGACGACGCTTTCGGTGATCTTCTGCGGCCGTGCAGGAGGTGGCACAAAGGCAATGGGGGACTCGGTCGGGTTAGCGCTCATGCGGCCTCCAATAATCCAGCGTCTTCTACGAGTTCCTCATCGGGAATCGCGTCGACGTCGTGTTGCACCGTGCGGTGGTCCTTTGACGCCTGCCAGATTTTCGCTTCCTCGTCCTTGTCGAGCGGAACATAGTACGGCAGCACCTTCAAGACATTCCGGTTCTCGGTTTTTGATGTCAGATCAACAAATTTGCTCGGTTTGACACTCGAAAGGAGAGCGGCAAGCTCTTGCCTATCACCGGCACTTATCGTTCGAAACGCCTTCGAGAACTCTTCGAATTCAGCCAGACCGCTTAGTTCTTCGTACCACACGCGGTTGAACAGGAACCGCTCCGGCCGCAACAGCAGCGCCTCGAACGTCTGGATCGATTCCCCAAAGGCTCTTCGAAAGAAGGGCGGTGCCCCGCTAACCACGCCGTGAGTCGCCTGCAGAATGATTTGCATGGAGCGAAGCGAGTAGCGAGTCCAATGCTCTCCAACATATGAGCGATCTTTTAGGTCGGTCGGCTGGTAGCGCATGGGGAAAGAGAAAATACTGGTCCCGAGCTCTTCATTCAAATCGATGTTGAGCCGCATCCGCTCGTACAGATCCCCCGGCGAATCATGGAAGTTATAGAGCATGTAGTTCGACAACGCGTTAAGTCCGAACTCGTGGGCGTACCGAATCGCGGTTTCGTAGGGCTTTCGAACACCGATATGGTCGAAGGCAATCCGCAGCGGCTTGATGCAGATCGTGCTCATCTCACGCAGGTACATCTTGTCTTTACAAAGGATGCGAGCATCCACGCCTTGGTTGAAGTCAACGCGACGCTGCACAGGGGGCTTCCCGGTCCGGTGAAGCTTCGCCCCTGGCGTGAAGCCAAGGTCGCGTATTTCCGCGATGATGTTCTTATAGTTCGGCGAGGCCACCACATTGTTATCCATGAGCGTGAGGTCTTTCTTTTGACCGTACCGCTCTTCTATGCCACGCACGACATACGAGATTGGGTTGGCGTCCCGTTGCGCGCCTTCCAGCTTCGGAACGCCGCAGAAATGACACTTGCGAACGCATCCCCGTGACGCGTACGCGAAGTAAGCATCGTGAACCGGATAGACGTATTGCTGCTTTATCTGATCGAGTATCGAGTAGTCGGGGACCAGGTCCTCAATCGGAGTGCCCTCTCGATCATCCGAATAAAGCTCTTCGGCAAAGTCGTCGAGTTCAAGCGAAATCGCAGGTGCGTCAGCGAGCAGTCCCTTAATGAAGCGGATACCTCTCCATCGAGGTTCCTCAAGGAATGCGGCATGCATCAAAGAGGCGGCGATGCCCCCGACGAATACCTTACTCGGCTGGTTTCTGGATATGTCGAGCGCGAAGTTGATCGACTTCGCGATTGTTTTCCATTCGAACGAAAACAGCGTCGTGACATAAATTCTGTCCCACACCGTCTCTGCAACGGCTCGGTCCTCGCCCTTAATGAATCGAACGCGGTCTTTCTTGCCGTAGGGCCCGTGGTAGCTCGCCAGCTTCATGAGGCCGAGCGGCGGGTACTTGTTCTTGTACCCCGGTTCGATGAGAAGGATGTTCTTATTTGGCATTTGTCATGACTCTGAGGCGTCGTTTGTTCCGTGCTTTGCGAATGAGTTCGAGCGCTTGGTCCGCGCCGGACGCGCCCCCGAAGCCCTTCAGCGGGCCACTGCTCGACCAATCAATGTCGGTGATGAAATCTGAAAGGACTCCGACGAAAAACTCGATATCGCATTGCACCTTCTGCCGCACGCTCTCGACATAAAGGTCACCCGCAATACTCATCAAGCTGTAGACGCCAATTCCCTTCGTCAGGAAGTGTTTCCTCGGGTCGTTCCATTCGTGGCTCAATACCTTGGTGATCGCCGTCCAAAACTGCTCGACCACGACTGCCGTGTCGTCGACTGAACGAGTTTCCAAAATAGAGCTTTCGCGGAGGAAGCGCCGAACGGCCTTTTGCATTGTCCGCAACGAAGCGTATCGCCGCATGCCAACTGTCTTTTTCCCGCCGAGATCTAAGCGCCGATACCATGGTGATTCCTGTGTCTCGGTAAGCTTTAGCGCGATGAAGATCTCCGGCTTTGCGGTTCCGAGATCAGCGGATAGGCGCGCGTCGTGATAATCGAGCAGGCTTGAACTTAGTCCCTTTGCCTTGCTATTGATGGTATTGAAGACCTCCATCTCCTCTCTGATAGAGAGACCGATGAAGGTCATGAATGCCAGCGAGATCGGGATGTCTTTCAAATACCCCAGGCGATGCTGGCAATCGACTTGCGTAAGAATGCGACCGTAGCTAGGGTCAAGCTCAAGAATCGCTTCACCGTCGCGGCCCTTATTTAGCGACCAATGCTTGGTGCTGGACGGTCGCAGGTTAAATGTGAGGGGAATCGTTGTGGCGCCAGCCTTTTGGATGTACCGCCGAAATTCCAGGCTGTGTGGATCGGTGAATCGCCGCTGGTAGCCTTTGCCCGTTTCTTCGTTGAGCACGTCTGCGAAACTGACAGCGTGCAGTAGCGAAGCCGGCGCAAACCCAAGAAAGACTCGACGCGAGCCACAAAGTCCCACGCTCCCACGAATCTTGATCCGGCTGGCCACTGATTTATGCACTATTCCGCTGCCTACATTGCAGTCTAATACTGCATATTGTGCAGCTCCAGAGCGCCGCTGTCTAGGGAGTTCTGCCCTACGCGAGAAATTCAGAAAATGCAGATTGATTCAGGATCGACGGGACCTGCTGCTTCACCAGCCTCCTCTGAACATGGGCCCGGTCGCCCGTGAAACCGCAATTGGCAAGAGCGAAGGCCGATAGCGCCACTTCATCGGCGAAATAGCGTGTCACCCGGATCAATTGCTCAGTTGCCTCGAACTGTTGTCGAAGCGGCCCGCTCAGTGTCTTGAGTTTCGCGCTCTTGAACGTTCGGCAGAAGGTCGCTGATGCATCCCATGCATGGAACATGTCGTAATTGATATCGTTGCGCGAGGAAATCTGCCAAGCGTAGTCGCCATTTACAGGCGTCAGCGCGCCTGATAAGTGCGTCGGCGCCCAAGCCGCTACTGCAGGAACCGCATCATAGAAGAAATCCCAAAAAATCCGGTGCGGGCCCCTAGCGCCACTCGGCGAGCGGGCGCTGGTTCCTCGGAAAATCCGGAGCTCCTGTTGACCCGGGGAACCCGTTTCTACGTCAACGATGCGGGGACCACTTATGGTATGGCCGACCCAAGCTCCGAACATGGCCATCACGGCGTTGGCGCTAAAGAATGACGCGTAATAAAGAGTCACCTGTGCCCACGGCGCAGACACGGGAGCCAGCATCTCAACCGCCCGACGATAATGAGCAATCGAGAACAAGAGCCAGCGCTCGGCAGACATCAATAGGTTGACGCGATGAATATCGAAGTGCGCCGTTCCCTCTTGTAGACGAGAGACTTTTCCGAGGGCTGTATGAAACGCCGGAAGCGACTGCTCCACACCGTGACTGGGTAGAGCTACGCGAGCGCAGAAGTATTTTGCCTGCGGAAGGTCAAGGAGCCGCACTGCGTCTACTCGGCGGTAACTTGTGCGCTGATTGTTTTGTACAGATCCTGCACGCCTGCGGAGCCTTGCATACGCCGCAACTCGGCGTCTGAAAGCGTCTGTGGTTTTATCCTGCTCAGGTATGTACGCAGCCGCTCGGTACTAAGACTCTCAATCGAGTGTTTGGCGAGGAGATCGGAAAGCACACGGAGCAACGCGCGTAGAACCCGCGCTTTGAAGAACGGCGATTGCGAGTTACCCCAGTCAGAGTCAATGGATCGAATGGCGACAAAAAATCTAATCATAAGATCTAGGTAATCATCGAATTCGGCCTCATGCTTCTTCAAATGCCGATTCACTAGCGTCCTAATTTCCGGTGCTAGGGACCCCTGTTTGATCGTCAAAGTTTTGTCCTCTCCTGTTAGGTCAATGCCAACAGAAAAGAACGGGCTCTCGCGACGTGTGGCGAGTTCGTAAACGATGTCGGTCGTCATCTGTGTGCTCTGATCCTCGGTCCGAACCAGTCGCACCAAATCCCACCGCAGCGACGACGGAACGCGACGCTGGTTATCGTTGATCTCGAGGAACAGTGAGGCCATTTGCTGCTCGGTGCGGTCCATATGGATGATGCACGGGTACCGCGCTTCCACCGCCGAGTAATGCTGCGCGTACAGACGATGCTGTCCATCAACGACCAAGAATCTCGTAGTCTTTGGGAGGCTTAACTCGCACGCATCCAGGCGAAAGAGCTTGTGGTCCGTCGCCAGGGTGATCGCGTTCGGAAAAGTGCGCTGGGTGTCAATCACGGTGCGCGCTATCTCCTTTGCGCGCTGCTCCTTCACAATTCTTTGAAAGCCTTTCTGCGGATCCTTGATCCGCCATGACGGGCTCGAATGCTTAAGCAGCCAGCGGCCCGGTATCGCCGCGAGGTACACGTTCGGTACCTCGTTCAATAGGACACCGGGTACCTTCAGCGCTTCGTGGTCCTCTGTAGCGATGGCCTTCTTAGTAGCCATTCGAACTCCCTAAGCTGGGTAAGTCAGAGACTTGATCCGTAATTGTCTCAAGGATTCTGCACTTCCCTATTGATCCTACTGGGACAGCAGACCACAAGAGCACCTGAATGAAGTCTTTGAGAAACGGAAATCCACCGCCATATCCATCGGTCAGATTGGTCCGAAAGCAGGTTGATGAAGTTTTTTCTACTGGCCCTGGTATACCCCGGATGCCTTGACGCCCCCTTGCCACGTGCACGCGCAGCCCAATCCGCGGCCGACCGGCGCTCCTTTTCCTCCTTATTGTGCCTTGCCGCGGGACGCCGAGGGACTAAGACGGGCGATGGCGCTGTCGTATCGCGGCTCCCTCTGCTGGTCTACGCAGGCTCGGGCACGGGAAGAGCACGGGGGAGGACCTCCAGCTGGTCTAGCTCGCCGATGTCGCGCCCATCGGGTACGGCTTTTAGCTCCATGAAGCGCCTCGCTGAAACAAGCACTCGGCTTTCCAAGGAAGCGACCGCCTTGTTATAGGCCCCCACCGCGTCGCCGAGGTTCTTGCCCACCTTGCTCCAATGGCTCGCCATGACCGAGATCCGCTCGTGCAGCTCGCGGCCGAGCTCGCTGATTTCCTGCGCGTTGCGAGCGAGCGCCTCTTGCTTCCAGCCGTACGCAATGGCGCGCAGCATCGCGATGAGCGTCGTCGGCGTCGCCGGAATCACCTTTTCGCCCACCCCGAATTCGATCAGCTCGGGGTCTTGCTCGAGCGCAGCCGAGAAGAACATCTCGCCCGGCAGGAACAGCACCACCAGCTCCGGGGTCGGATCGAACTGCTCCTGGTATGACTTGCGGCCAAGCCGCGTCATGTGATCGCGGACCTGCCGCGCATGGTCCACCAGCCGCTGCTTCCGGAATACATCGTCTTCCGTTTCCGCCGCTTCAAGATAGGAAGTGAGTGGCGTTTTAGCGTCCACGACGATATTCCTGCCGCCGGGCAGGCGGACCACCATGTCGGGTCGCAGTCTTCCCTCTTCGCCGTCCACACTCGCTTGTTCCGTGAAGTCGCAGTGCTCGAGCATCCCTGCCATCTCGACGACACGGCGAAGCTGCAGCTCGCCCCATCGCCCGCGTGTCATGGGTTGACGCAATGCCTTCACCAGGTTCGAAGTCTCACGGCGCAGATCGCCCTGCCCGTCGGCCAGCGAGCGCACCTGGGTCGTCAATGCCTGATACGCCCCTTCGCGGACCTTCTCGATGTCCTGGAGGCGGCCGACGAGCTTCTCGAGCGACACCTTCACCGGCGCAACCAGCTCATTGATCGCCTGCTGGCGCTTTTCGAGATCGCCCTGAGCGCCCTGCTGGAACTTACCCAGAGCCTGAGCCGCAAGATCCAGAAAGGCCTGGTTGTTCGCCTGGAGCGCTTGCGAGGACAACGCCCGGAAGGCGCTCGCGAGTTGCTCCTGCGCGTGATTCAGGACGCCCATCTTTTCGCTCAGCATCGCGCGCTCTGCCTCAAGCTCTGCCTTCAGGCGCGCGTTCTCGGCCTTCAACTCGCCATTGGCGCTGTCCTTCGCCTCGGCAGCGCGCGCTGCCTCACTGAGCGCAGCCTCGAGTTGCGGCACGCGAGCCGCCGACTGTTCTGCAGCGGCGCGCTTCTGCGCTTCAGTTCGAAGCGCCGCCTCTACCGGTTCGCGCGCCGCTTCGAGTTCTCCAAGTCTCTTTTCCAGCCTGCCCACTTCCGCATCCCGGCCAGCAAGCCGCTCGACGAGCGCAGCCCGCTCGGCTTCCATCATGGCTCGACCGCGCTCGAACGCGCCTTGCGCTTGAACTCGCAGGTAAACCCAGGCGATACCACCCCCAAGCACCAGTCCTGCCGCTACGGAGAGAATGAGTTCCAAGGCGCACCTCCCTGCGAAAAGGGCCGAAAGATCGGCCGGTTAGTTCACTATAAGTGGCCGCTGTCTCATGGCGTGAGCCTGCCCCTAAACCACGACATTGATCTTCAGGCGCGCGGTATCCGCCGGTAGCGGTGCCCTACCGTGATCACAATCCCGTCGGAGCCGAGGATTGCGTATGCCCGGCGAAGGCGCTCCGCTTCCCTGGCCATGACCGGGCTTTGTCTTACCAAACGCGCGCGGGCCGCTTGTCGAAAAACACGATCTCGCGGCCACGATCCATGTGCGCCGTCTTGCCGAAGTCGAGAAGCGCCTCCAACGCCTCGGCCCGAATGCCGCGCTGCCGCATTCGCGCATGGGCGTGGAACGTGAGAGTCGGGCTCACGTGAACCTCGTTACGCGACCGCGAAACCCGCTAGGTGCACCACGCGCCCGTTCGCGGCAAGCGCGCCGCCCGTAACGCCTTCGCCGGTCAGGCGAATGTCTTCTCCCTCTCCCAGCGCCGGGAACCGATCGGCCGCAGCTCCGCGAATGGAGTCCAGAAACCGCTGCACTTCGGCCTCGGAAGGAGCAAGCGTCTTCCCGGACTCGGTTTCGACCGCGTCCAGTGCGTAGCTGCGCACCAGCTTGTCGAGATAGCGAGCGAACACGTCCGCGGAATCGAACAACTCAAGCCCTACAGGCTTGCCGTCGATCGCCACCACCGCGCCACGCTGGCCCAGCTCGACCCCAAAGGCGCTCGCGTACGCAGAAAGCTGCGTCGCTCGGCTTTCGTAGGCATCCGCCATCGCCAGCGTATCCGAATCCACCCGGCAAAACGCCACCTTGCCGGCGACGTCGGCCCATACCTCGGACTGGTTGGATCGGCGATCCTGGTTCAGGCGCAGCGACTCCGTGACTTGCCGCATCTTTTTCGCGCGCGCTTTAGCGAACAACGACCGGCGCGCGGACCGGAAATCTCGGCTGTGGTAGGACCAGCGGCCCTGCTCGACGCAAGAGACCGGGATGAAGAGCTTTTGCCGGCCTCCGACGAGGATACTCAGATTGAGGACGCGATTCTGCTTGGCGCCGACCAGCTCGTCCCCGTCTACCAGGAGGATCTTCTCGGCCGAGTCGTTCTCGAAAGCCAATTCTGGCACCCGGCCGTCAGCCGATATCTCGGTGACTCGAGCGACCTTGCGCTCCAGCGCGTCGTCGAGCAGCAGGTAGTCGAACGCCTTGTCGTCATCATCGAACAGCGGAAACAACGCGAGGTTGAGGTGGATCTTCGGCGCGCCGATTTTCAGGCTCGCGAACGATTGCTCGATTTCCCGGGCGGCTTGCATGAGCGCCTCCTGTAAAAAGGTTGAGGCGCCCAGTATCCGAGCGGCAGTGGCTCAGGGCGTGAGCCCGCTTACTGCACGATCACGGAGTCCACACTTTCGCTCCGAAAAGATCCTCGATCAGGGAAGTAAGACTCCGGGCCCGGCCCACTAGCCGCCCAACCGAGGCTATGCTGCCCGGCGATGTGCGAACGGATATCTGCCGGCATATCGCGCCATCAATTGGCAGATGTTTGCATCTACTAATAGATGGTTCTAGCATCCCGCAATGCTGTTCAACCAATATATTGGTCCCATGAAAACGCCGTCGCTGGGCTACGAAGACGATACCGTGATCTCGAAGATTGAGATCGCGAAGACCCAGCTTGAAGAGGCCATTGCTCTATTCCTCGACGGCAAGTTCCTCTGTGCCCTCACGTTGTCCGGGGCAGGCGAAGAAGTGCTTTCGCGTCTTCTCAATGCGCGCGGGTACCCTTCGGCCGTAGAGCAGTCGGTCGAAGCTGTGCTAAATCTCAAAAACGTTACGGGTTTGGCCGCTCTGGATGCAGTCTCGGAAAAGCAACTATTCAGAACCTGGAATGCAGCGCGCAATGCCGCGAAGCATCACAACGACAACGAAGGGGAGACGGTCGTTCTCAACCTGTTCGACGAAGCGTATTGGATGATCCGTCGAGCCATCGAGAACGCTAAGAGTCTTGACCTTACCATCGACAATGCAACTGAGTTCGAGAACTGGGTTATTGTCAATGTCAACATGTAGCCAGGCTAACGGCATGTCTGCCGCGAAAAGGCGGGGCAATGGAACCTAACTTGAGGTGCTGCGGACGGGCCGCCAGCATCGCGCCTTGCCAAAGCATCGCGGTGGTCCGCCGCAGAGCATTGTCGCTCGACGCCCATCCATCAGCGCTGCGCGCTTGGTGTGGCGCGGCAAAACGCGAACGTTGATCGCATGTCTTACCGCCCGCGCTTCACGACGCACGCCAAGGGCGTCCAGCGACTAGCGAATGGTCTGCGCCGGCTCGGTACCCCGGCGGAAAAGGAGTTGGAGCGCATCCTGAACGAGGTCAACGGTGGCGTACTCCGCGGCCGATTCCAACGAGAATGGGCTTATGGAGGTCGATGGAGTATTGACTTTTACTTCCGCGAGGTCCGCCTCGGCATCGAAGTCGATGGCCCCTATCACCGATCGCTAAAGCAACAACTGCGCGATATCGAGCGAGAGCTGGCGCTCGAGCAAGCGGGTATTACGATCGTGCGCGTATCAAACGAGGAGGTTTTTGGTGAACGCGAGGCCCTTCTCCATAAGTTACGAGGGGCTTGGCGGCAAGCGCAGGCCGTTGCGCGTCAAGTCTTACGGGCGAAACCGGTACAAAGGCATCGCCCTCTAGTTGTGGCGCTCTCCAAGCCGGGTGCGAAAGTTCGGCCGCCAGTAGCGCATGCGGGCGGTTGGACCTCGATGAAGCAGGGAGTCACCAAACTTGGCGACGCAATCGATAAGTCGTTCATCGATGAGGGCATCGCGGGAACGCGCAATGAAAATCGCGTAGTCCGGCGGCAGCATTTCGCCGAAATGCGGAAACGTTCAAGGGGGGCGTAATGCGATCTAACAGCCGGTTGACCGACCCTTGCGAGTTCAGCGCTGCGCGCTTACTTCGGCGCGGCAAGACCGGACGTTGGGCGCTATGAATCCCATCGAGTGGCTGCAGCAGAATGCGCCCGGGTTGGACGAACTATGCAGCTGTCGGTAGCTCCAGTCATCGTGGTGAGTCGGGCAGAGATTGATGCTCAGGATACCTCGTCCGTCCTTGGGGCGCTTAGTTCCCTCATCGAGTCACCGGAGCGGGCTCGACGTTTTCTTGAGAAGGTCGACATTGCGTTCCACGGGTACAACGATACAGCTGAGGAGCTCTTTGAGATCGAGTCCGTCCGAAACTACGTGTACGCACTTGATAAGAAGTTTCCCTTTTGGCTCTTCTTCCTTGACAAGTCAGGAACTGGACTTCAGTGCATCGCCTATTGCTTCTTGCCCCCATTTTTAACACCAGAGGCCAAGGCGAAGTACTTCCCCGAACGGCTGAACGATCTGCTAACCCGGCGGTGGTTTCCAGCGATGAACCAAATCTGCGAGTGGGTCGGATTTACAGAGCAGCAGATCGAGGAACTCACCGACCGATCAGTTGAATACCTACTTGCTGGCCCGACTGGCGCCTAACCCCAATGCCGGTCAGTTAAGCCGGTTCCTTTCATTGTCCCCGTAGCTTAGCGCGGTTTCACTTGCACCCGGCCGCTGGGGTCCGCACGCGGTCGGGATGGCGCTACGAGTGCTTCTGGTGTATCTTTCATTCTTAAGGATGAAAGGCTCAGAACGCCAACTGCTCGAGCGCCGAGCGCGCCTGGTGCGCCGCCTGCCGAGCTTTCAGGAGATCGTGCGCGGCACGGTGCGCACCCGCGAGCTGCGCTGCGGCAAGCCCACCTGCCACTGCGCCTCCGGGCCGGGGCATCTCGCGACCTACCTCACCGTGAGCTTCGCGGGCGGGCGCACCGAGCAGATTTCCCTGCCCGCACCCCTTGTCGCGCAGGCGCAAGCCTGGGTCGCCAATTACCAAGCGTGGTGGGACGCCATCGAGGCGGTCTCCGCCATCAATCGGGAGCTGTTACGACGACGCCGCGGAAGCTCACAAGAGGACTCCCGCCCCCCGCCCCGAGCGCGTCGTACCCGCACGCCGCGATCGTGAAAGCCGCCCGGCCCGGGCGGCTATAAAGGGGGGCGGCGATGGATGTGGCGGCGGCATTGTTGGCGGGCGGAGCCGAGGGCTCCGAGGCGAGCTTTTCGCTGTTTGCGCAGAGCTTGGATCAGGCCTGGGTCGAGCAAGCCCTCAGGGCCACTGGCACGGCGAGCATCCGCCGACGCAAGCTCCCCGCCGAGTATGTCGTGTGGCTGGTGATCGGCATGGCCATGCTGCGCGACCGCTCGATCGCGGAGGTCGTGCGTCATCTCGATCTGGTGATGCTCACCTCAACGGGCAAGCGCCAACACGTGAGCGGCGGGGCGGTGGTGCAGGCCCGTGACCGTCTCGGAGCTGAGCCGCTGGCCTGGCTGTTTCACACGACCGCCGCCGCTTGGGCGGGCGCTTCAGCCGAGGAGCATCGCTGGCGCGGCTTGGCACTCTACGGCGTAGATGGCTCGACACTGCGTGTGCCCGACAGCGCCGAGAACGACGCCTACTTCGGCCGCGCGGGCACCAGCCGCGGGGACGCGGGCGCGGCCTATCCACAACTGCGCCTGGTCACGCTGATGCTCTTGCGCTCGCACCTGCTGCTGGACGCCGCCTTCGGGCCCTACAGCGAGAGCGAGCAGTCTCTGGCCCAACGCCTGTGGCCCCAGTTGCCGCAGAACTCACTCGTGATTGTGGATCGAGGCTTCGCCAACTACGAAAACTTCCAGCGCCTCGCCGATCCCGCGCATCAGCGCTACTGGCTCACGCGCGCCAAGCAGAGCCGCATGACTGCGCCACGGGTCATCCAAGAGCTCGGACCCGGCGACACCCTCGTGGAGCTGCGACCGAGCGCATTCACCCGCAAGCTCCATCCCAGCGTGCCCGAGTCCCTCACCGTGCGTGCCATCCAGTACCAGCGCAAAGGCTTCAGACCTCAGACTCTGCTCACCTCGCTGCTCGATCCCGTGGCCTTCCCCGCCGCCGAAATCATCGCGCTCTATCACGAACGCTGGGAACTCGAACTTGCCTACGATGAAGTCAAGACCCACACCTTGGAACGTGAAGAAGCCTCCCTGCGTTGCAAAAGCCCCGAACGGGTCTCGCAGGAACTTTGGGGACTCGCCGTCGCCTACAACTTGGTGCGCCTCACCATGGCCGAGGTCGCACGTCGCGCCGGCGTCCTGCCCAACCAAATCAGCTACCGCCACACACTGCACTTCGTGCGCGCCTTCTGGATCAGCGCTTGGCTCGCCAGCCCGGGCGTCCTACCCAAACGCTTGCAGGCCCTCTATGACGAACTGCCGCTCTTGCTCTTGCCGCCGCGACGAGACCGCGCCCATCCTCGCGCGGTCAAAATAAAAATGAGCAACTACCCCAGAAAACGCCCTCGGGCGCGCACCTAATGGCACAAACTAACCGGCATTGCGCCTAACCCCGCAATGCACAACGACACTTATCCACCGCCGCACGAGCAGCGGTGACCCAAGCCATGAGCCCGCTTACTGCGCGGTCACCGAGCCGAATCTTTCGCTCCGAAAGATCCGCCTTACGGCATCCAGCTCGCCCAGTCCAAGGACCGCGCGCGGCGGAACGAAGACAGCACATTCCAATGCAGGGAACTGCTGCCAGTAATACCCGCTTTCGAGCACCATGCCGCAGGCGATCTCCGGATGCGCGTCAAGCCAGGCGTTGATCTCGACGTGCGACCGGAAACGGTCGGTTGCTTCGATATCTGGAGTCGCGCCTATGAATCTCTCTCGCAGATAGCCTGAGAAGAGCGCGCGAATCTGCTGGAGGCGCAGCGCTCGCTTCCATTCACCGGCGGCAACTACCAGCACATCGCTGAATTCGGCGTCGCGCAGGAAGCTCTCCAGCGAATCGATGCCCTCTAGCGTGTCGCCGTCTGGAAGCCGGCGTAGCACTCCATCTGCATCGAGGATCAGGACGCGCTTGCCAGCGAAAGTCAGCACGGGATCGAGTCTGAGGGTTGCGGTGGCTCACCGAGCGAGCCACCGGCCCGCCTACGATGCGATGATGCACCAGGGACGTCTTCCGCTTCAGCCTTCCAAGGCAAGCCCCCCTCCAGGTCGCGCCGCTCCCGTCAGTGGCGTCGCGCGAAGCTTCAAAGGCGAGCTGGACGAAGTGCTGCCGCTGCTGCCTGAATTCGACCGCCAACCCTTCGCGACCGAGGCCGGTGCTCCGAACGCATTTCTCGACGTGATCGTGCGTCGAGAGGCGGCGCTATGGCCCGCGGTTCCTGTCGGCGTCGTTTCGACGCGCTACTCATTGCTTTCCCATTACGACATAGCCGACGCCGTGCGGACCGCCGTGGCAGCCATAGGCGTACATCCCCGCGAGATGCAGGCCGAGGCACATCTCACGGGCTACGGCGCCCGCATGGCGCTCTTCGTGCGCCTGCCGCGCAGCTACGATTTCGATCCGGGCGACGGCCATCCACTCGCCCTGCGCCTGCTTTGCCTGAATTCCGTCGACGGCTCTTCCACGCTGCGCATCCTGCTTGGCTGGTTCCGCTTCGTCTGCGCCAACGGCTTGATCGTCGGCACGACGCGATCCGAGTGGCGGCTGGTGCACCGCGACGGCATGGACCCCGCCGGGGTACGCGAAGTGCTGTCTCGCGGGCTCGAGCTGGCGGAGCGCGAGCGGGTCGCCCTCAAGGTGTGGCGCACACTCGCCGTGCCGATCGAGCGCTTCGTCAGCTTCGCCGACGACGAACTCGCGAAGGCGTGGGGCGTGAAGGCGGCGGCGCGATTCCTTCACATCGCAACGACCGGCTTCGATGGCGAGCTGACGCTCCCCTTCGAACTGGGCCCGCCCCACGCCAAAACGATCCTCCGCACTCGGCGCGTTCCCGGCTGCCTAGGGCACTCGACGAGCGTCTACGACGCCGCGCAAATCCTCGCGTGGATAGCGAAGGACCGCCGGGACCAGCACGAGCGTGTCGACCGGCTGCTGCAGATTCCCGAGTTGATGCAAATGCTACTCGCGCGACGATAACGCTCCCACAAGGCGAGCCGAGTCAACTTGGTCGTCGCGAAGAGTTGCCAATCACCACCACGCTCTTTACATGTTGGCGCTGCACGGTTAGGCGACCTTCTTCTGCCGGTCGGGCAGACTGGCCACCCAATCCTTGAGGGCTTGAATGTCTTGCATCCATATCGCCGATTAACTCTTGAAGTGATGCAGCTCTCTTAGCGCCGTTATCAAGAGATCGCAAAATGCGAAAGCGATGTGCGGCGGCTTGCCATTCTCGGGCGTCTTGCGAAGCTGGGGCGGAAGTTCAATGTGGTAAGGGATCCATTTCGCATTAGCGATAGTGGCAGAATTGCTCGCTTTGAAATGAAGATTCTCGTAGTCGCCCGATATCGAGACATCTTTGAGACCATCGGTAGCTGCGAGCCCGCGCGCCAGCATGTCCGCCAACGGCACCGAATATCGATTGTTGTCTGAGCTACCGGACGATATTTCTATGTTGCTCTTGGCGGCCTTCCCCCCGTGACCATGAATCTCCACGAGGATTGTCGGTTGCCATCGTGTAATTTGCACTGCATAGTCAGTACACAACGATTTGTTGACGTCGATCGTGTAATTGCACGCAATAACGCTGCAGCAATTTAGGGCTTGCGCCAGATAGCGGCCTAGAAACCCCGCGTTCTCGTCTGCATCCCAGTGCTCTGGACAGGGCAAGTTGGGCGTACCAGCCGGCGCATGATGAGGCACACCGATCACGATGTCCTTCGTCCGGCGTTCCTCGATGAGCAAGAGTGTGTGGTTCGCCGACTCCAAAATCAGGTTCGCAATCATGGTGAACGGCCTTCATAGATGCTGAACGGGAAATCCAAGTTTCTCAGGCGAAGTGATCGTCCGCGGATATTCCGAATCGGGCGTCAAGCTGCGCTGACGACATCCCCATCCCGTCAGACAGGACAAGACGATACATCAATGTCGTTCAGGGTCGAACGCGGTGTCAATCGGGAAACTGGCACGTATCGGTCACCTACCGCCATTAATTCGGCGTTGCTTTGCTATCCGCAGGCGGCAATCGAGGGGCTCAATCCCTCAGCACTCCTCCATCAGGAAATGAGCGAGCCGCACCATCGCCAACGTGTCGTGCTGGCAATAAATCAAAAGGTCACGCTCGATGGCTAGCCGCCTCTCGGGCGCCGTGCGCGGATGAATGGCTTCCAGGTAAGCGACCTGCGCCTGCGTGCCATCCTGCACTTCGCCGAGCCCGGCATAGTCGAGTTCGGACGCGATCGTCGGAATGACCGATTTGATCGACCAGGACCCCATCATCTGCGGGTAGTAATAGCTGCGCTCTGTCAGCGGGCGCAAGTCCACGATCCGATTCATGATCCCGCTGAGGCCTTCGGCGAGATCGGGAAATCGGGCGACGCATTGACCAAGCACAGTCCGCTCGAAGCTGCTGTAGGAGAACACTGGCCCGCTCGTTCCGACGCACGCGATCAGCGACTCGGCGAATGCGCGCATCGGCGGCTGCCCGGAAAGATCCAGGAAACCGCGATGCTCTAGAGAGCCATCGGCCTTTTCGACATGACAGGACCACTGGAACGGAAGCTGCTCGTACGGCCGCGTGCCTGCCCAGACGGGCACCGCCATCTGGGTCGTCTCGAAATCGACGTAGAACCACGGGTAAGGGAGTGCCTTCAGCTCCGCTCCTGCGCCACTCACAATATCCGGCTGCCCGCTCCTCGTCGCCCGCCACACCCGAAGGTGATTGGCCGACTTAAGCATGTCCTCCGGCACATCGCGGACGTCCCTGTGCCCCGCCTCGCGCAGAGCCACGAGTGTCTTCCCGCCGCGGGGAAGGATCTCTACCGGGAACGCCGGACCGCCTGCTGAGCAATGCCCTCGGAACGGGCACTCGAACGGATCGCTGCAATGCGCGCCCATTTCGACCACCGGCATTGCGTCGTCGAGCACGCGCGAGAACTGATCGACCCAGCCCGGCACCTTGTCCACGATCGGCCCGAGAGCCGCAGATACGTCGGTGTCACGCATCAATCCCGCGTATTGACGGTCGCCCTGGTATACGAACGTATTGTCGAGATGCGTCACGAAAGACCGCGACAATCCCACGCCGGCGCCGCGCAGCGTCCACACCTGCACGGCGACGTCCGGCTGGTGATAGTCCTTGATCGAGGTCGATGACTTCACTTCGCGCAATTCGACCTGTCCGCCGCGCCGCGACAGGATGTCGGCGCGAACCAGCACACCGCCGTGCGCGAACGCGGGCTCGAACAGCACCTTATCGCCCGCGGCGGCCAGCTCTTGGCGGGTCGCGTTGAGCGCCGAGTCCAGATCCTCATCGGCCATGAGTTTGCCGCCAGGCTGCAACGAGCGCGCCACGTCGCCGACCTCGTGCCCCACCCGGAAGCGGTGCTCGGTAGAGGGACCTATCTCGGCAAGCTCCGGCTGATGAACTTGCAGGTAAAGGCGCTTCGGGCACTGCAGGCCGTTCAGGATACGGGATTTGGAAAGCATCGTTTATTCTCAGGAGTCCACTGGCTCACTGGATGAGCCCCCCTAGCTGTACCGCTCCGCGGCCTGCCTATGCAGCTCGGTCACGCGCCTGCGCAACTCGGCCGGCTCCACGACTTCGACATCCGGCCCGAATTTCAGGATTTCCATCACCAGCTCGCGATCGTCCGAATACGGGATCTCGAGGATGTAGCTCCCGTCCTTTTCGATCCGGCTGCGCTGCTTGGGATGCCATATCTGAGCCGAAACCCACCGCGCGGACTGCGGCGTGAACTTGAGCGTGGCCCACTCGACGTCGCGGCCCGCGAAAATCCCGTAGCCGCTCGCCAGGTGCTCATCGAGCTCCGCCTTGGAAATCTCCTTCGCGCGGGCATCGCGCAATACCGCGTCGCGGATTGCATCCACGGCGAAGCTGCGCACGTCGTTGCGCATATGGCAGTAGCCATCCACGTACCAGTTCTCGCGGTAATGGATCAGCCGTTGCGGCGATATCTCCCGCTCGGTCTCACGGTCATCCCCGCGTTTGTAGTGCCGAATCCACAGCCGCTTGCGCTTCAGGACACTGGCCGCGATGACGCTGAAATGCGCAGCCTTGGACTCGCGGCGCCCCGGCTGAAAGATGCGGATTCGCTTCTCGACTTCTTCCCAGGAGTGGTCGCCCCGCCCAAGGATTGAACGCAGCCGCTCGACCAGCGGCGTGACCTGACCGTCGAGCAATCCCGGCTGCAGATTACCAAGGAGCTGCAGCGTGCTAAGCAGCGCGTGGATCTCCGCCCCGCTGAACCAGAGCCCCGGCAGCTCGTACCGCGGGCCTGAGCGCGGCTTGCCGAACCGATAGCCGCTCGCGTCGCGGTCGTAGTCGATCGGCGCGTGGAGCCGGTCTCGCATGTAGTCGAGATCGCGCCTGAGCGTTGCCCGCGACACATCGAGCGCTTCGCGCAGCGCTGCGAACGACACGACTTTGCGCTCCTTCAGGAGCTGGTCGATCTTGTAGAAGCGCTCAGTCCGGTCCATCCCCGTTCTTGTGTTCCTGTCTGTCTAAAGGGGCTACTTCTGCTGCCAAGGTCTCAACGTCGAGGCGTATCTCGCCGGCGAGAAGCTTGCCAACAGGGTCAGTGATTCGCGTGAGAGTCGGAGCGACGGTGTCTGCCTCATAGACGCGGCAGAGAACATAGTGATCTCGCGCCTGTACCGCCCTGTCGAACTCCGCGCGCGGCCAACTAAATCGTCCATGCTGACCCCTCGTTCCCTTGACCTCCAGCCACAGGTCTCCGCCGTCGTCAGCGACGGAAAGTATGTCGTGGTCCGCCGCGGGATTCCCCCTTGACGTCCAGACGACGCGAGTCGCCGGGTGACCGCGAGCGGTTACGCGCTCGACCTCGCAAATGTAGACGACCTCCTCCGCGCGCTCGCCGATCTCTTGGTCTTGCTGTTGTTCTCTCCACGTCCGTGGGGACCACCCTTCACCGCTACCAGCCCGGCCGCGATACCTCCCCGCATTCTGGCGCACGGGCAGCTCTGCTGCGTCGAGTTCCTGAAGGTGTACTTGATCGAGCGGAGGAAGCGGCGACAGGTGAGCCTCCTGCTCGGCTTCCGCGTCGACCTGAAGCCTCGACTCGACTGGCCTTGAACGCTGGGCCGCCGGCTGCGACAACATAGCTCGCAGCAATTCCTCGTTCACCGACTTACGAACATCGTCGGCCTCACCGAAGATCTCTTCCTGCTCGCCTGCCTTTTCATGGTCCTCGTCATCTCTCCACGGAACTCCGCGCTGCTCCATGTACCGGCCAATCTCCTCCGGCGTTTCGCAAGTTAGAAGGCGATAGATGGCATCGGATAGTGAGTGCTGCTGCGAAGCAGCGGCCCCAAGCAAACTGGCTACGGCGCGGGCAATCCTGCCGTCCAGTTCCGACCGGCTACGCACGGGCGCTAGGAGGATCGCGTCGCCGTCCACGATGACATCGGCCGGGACGCTCACTTCCGAATCCGCGAGCCGGTAGGTCGTTTCGATTGAAGAGACGAAACGGATGCCGCGAACCTTGCGCAGTCGCCGCACGAGCTGGTTTGTCGTCGCGCGTCCAGAGCCATCGATAGCCGAGGCGATTTTCGACACCGCCGAGGCAAACGCCTGCCGGTGGAGCCGCTCGAGTTGCATCGACTCTCGGAACCACGACGCTCCCTTTCGCTCGTTCCCGACCTTCGCACCAGCCGCGCGCCGAGCCTCCGTGAGCAGGGGTATCCCAGAAGCCAGGTAGAAATGTCGACAGAGGTCGTTCTCGAGGTCAGCGAAGGCAATCTCAAGTCCCGCTTTCCTGACAACTGTCGCCATGCGCGGGTCGTCATCAATCAGGTACTTGCCTGAACGCGCGTCCTCGCCCGTATATACATAGCCGTCGTCGGCAAGTAGAGCCCGCGTCCCCGACGTAATGCTGGACGGTAGTTTCGGCAGCCTCACGTACGCCATCCTCAGTGAGCGACGTTCTGGCCCAGTCAGACGACCATTACCCGCGCGGCTGCGGCCATCAATCCAAGTGAAGAATGCTGCCCAGTGGCGATCTTGAGGTTCCATGGCAACCCCCAGCTCGGCATAGACACGGCCAAGTGCTGATGCATCGAGCGTGGGGACCGAATCGAGAAACATGTCGCGGAACCGCTTGCCGAGTACCGCATCATTAGGCGCGACCCATCGTGTCCCGTCGTGAAGAATCGGCACGTCGGAAAGCTTCGCCGGATGTTCGCCCTCGGATCGCATCGCCTCTACGAGGAGCGGATACAGGACATGAGGCTGAGGTGGAGCCTTGTTGGCCGCACGTAGTTCCTCGATATGCTTGACGATGTCGTCGCTCGATGGCCGAGTCCGGCAGCGAAGTCGCACGTAGAGCGAGTCCTTGGCGCCCGAGACGTACGGCCCATCCTCGCCAATCGCGTGGACAAGTGCGGCCGAGCGGATATATGCGTCTTCAGGAGCGATCAGGCCACCAGCGGACGAGCGCAGAAACGCAATGGAGTGCAGGCGATCGACTGTCGAGCGAGTTAGCAGCGGGCGCAACTCGTAGAGCGTCTCCTCGAATTGCTCTGCGAACTGCGGCCTTCCCGCGACGATGGTGGCGTATCTGACCAGGTCGGCACCCGTAACCTCCGTGCGAGGTCGCAGCAGCCGGAGGAGCGGCGTGCTCGTTGTTACCGCTTCGCTCGGAAAGTGAAGTGCCGCCTCCAAGCCGCGTGCCCCTTTAGCGCTGGGGTAGACTAGGTCAATCGGTTCAACCCACCCGCTGCGGTGATCTCGGACGACGGGCGATCGGCGCAGGTTTGGCCAAGCACTACGGCGAATATGTCCCGGCGCCTGTAGCAAGTACTTGTAAAGCCGCTCGCGGTCCTTCTCGTCCACGCGCCCTTCACGAGCCCTAAGCGCAATCTCCTCTGCCCAATCCGAAGGGTCGAAGGCCTGGCAGAGTTCCGTGATCACCTTGTACCGCGTAAGGCGCGGATGCAGCCGCTGCTCATCCAGAACAGGCGCCACCGATCCGACTGAGTTGTCGACGACCCAAAGCGGGTCACTGGGCGCTCCGAGGCCGCCAGCCGCCGTCAAGGTGGTGGCCGTCTTGGCGATGTCATGGCGGTTCTCGCGCGTCAGCTGCCGGCGATGCGAGTCGAATGCGGCTGCGAATCTCTCCTGCAAGTCAACGTTGTTAAGCTCGGCTGGGAAATTCGTGTAGTAAAGGTAAGTGGGAGCATCTACGCGCGTCTTGAGCCGGGATGCTTCCTTGCCGGCACACCGAAGCCGCACGGCCGATGCCAGGTTGAACGGCGTTGCGCCGGCACGTCGAGCCATGTCCGTCACCCCGCTCCCGGCAAGTTGCGCATGGAGTCTGGAATTCTCCGAGACCAGCGCATCGAGAGACTCCGAAGCACCGATGCAGAGTTTGGACGCAGCAACGAATACAGGACGACGCGAGGGCGTGGTAGCTCGCGTCGGCCAACACTGCGCTTTTGCGAGTCGCCGCTGCAAACGCTCGCCGAGGAGAGAACTGATGGGCGAAGGATCGAGCATGTCTACAGCCCGATAGGAAGCGTCGCCAAAGCTGCGAAACCAGTTCGCTACCAGCAGCTCAATCGTGAAGTCAGCCAGCGTATCGAGGAGCCATCCATTCCAAGGGCTGTTCCCTGGATCGACGAGCGCGGTTCGCTCGGCGTTCATCTCAAACGGTGCGCTCGCGCTCACCGCGCACCCTGTCGCCTGGGAGGCTCCAAGCGGGTAGTAGAACGAGCCGCGGTGGCGTACATCAATTCGATTTCGCGCCACGCGAAGGGACACCGCCAGTCGAACATGGTCCTTGCGCGCACGAAAATAGTGGGGGACGGTGTGCGCCCGATGACTGTCCGGAATCGGGTAGGTCTTCTGGTATTCGAATTCCGCGATCCGGGCGCCGCGGCCGTCTGGAGCTTCGTCGCCCACTACGATTTCGCGCCGAACAATGGGTCCACCCGCGCCGTGGCGTCCAATGAGCTTCGCGTCCTGCTTCCAGGTCAGCGTCCGCGCGTGTCGCGCGGATCGCACTGACACGTGCCGGAGACTTCGCGGCGCGCCTGGTTGCGCTAGCTTCATGAGCGTCGGCGCAAGCTGCTCACGGAGAACCTCGAAGTCCCGCGCCTCTCTCTCGGCGCCGTACGCGTCGAGAAGGCCGTTTCTCTTCGTCCGGTAGGGAACAAAAATGTTCACCCCTTTCCGGGGTGGAGCTTCATCGGGCAAGGGCTGGCTAAGAGCACCTTGGTAGAGGTCCAGCAATGTTTGCAGCCCTGCTGATCGCACGTAAATCTGGTCCCCGATCAGGAACAGGGACCGGAGCCCGTGGTTCTTCGAGCCGATTCCGTTGATCTTCCGCGCAACGTCGCGGCGTTCACCGGCCACGCGTCCAGTACCAAGCATGACGCTCAAACGCAGCCAACCGGCCCGGTCGATTGGATCCCCGGTACCGATCACGTGAAGTCCATCTTCGCCAAATACGACGCTCAGCGAGGAACCGTGGGCGTCGTACTCGTTCTGAACGAGCTCGCGCAGGACGTCGCTTATTGTGTGCCCGTGGGCAAACTCCTCGACGACGCTACTCGTGACCGCGTACGTCAGCGCCGAAGAAGAGATCTCGGGCCGCACCCAGCCGTTATTCCGGTCCATTTCTCACCGGCCTCCCCTGATGGCCATCTTACCGGATGGTACCGCCCGCTGAATCCGGTTCAGGTTCCTCGATTGCCGTCCCCTTCGTTCTGCTACGCATCCAAAGCTGCCTCCGTCGCCCCGTGGCCGCAAGAGGTGCGCGAAGCGCCTCTCCCTCTTCGTTGAAGCTCAAGGGTGCGTCCGGGGGCTCCATCGAGGCCGCGATGGGCGCGGCCGAGATCCACGAAAGGAGACTCGAACCATAGCAACCATCGGCACCTTCACCGAGACCAACGCCGGCTTCAGCGGTCCCATTTAGACGATCGGCCTCAAGGCCAAGTTTTGCGATCACGCCGGCAGAAAAGCGCGGCGAGTAGCAGCCCGACTTTCGCGTCTTCGTCGGCAAGATCGAGATCGGCGCAGGCTGGGCTCCCACCGGCAAAGGCAGCGGGCGCGAGTTCGTCAGCGTCAAGCTCGACGATCCGAGGCTTCGCGGCTCCGATCTACGCCAACCTCGTCGAGCGCTACGGTCAGCACGAGATGATCTGGTCTCGCTGATCCCGAGCGGCCGCCGCCCGCAATCGGGGCGGCGTCTTCTCGTCTTCGGCATGGGGCGCGCCTGGTTAAGCCGCGCGCTTCTCCCTTCCCGCAGCGTGCTCGTCGAAGTCGATGTCGAGGTAAAGGCTGTAGCCAAGCGCGAAGGGCGCCATATTGGGAGCCTGTTCCACCATGCCTTTGGTGGGTCGCAGCAGCGGCATGACGCCGGCGTACATGACGAGCCCGAGATCCGCCAACTTCCCCCGCAACTCCTCTCCGTCGCCCGCGAACACGAGGTGCGGCAGCGGATCCTTCGGGTCGACAAGTTGACCACGGACCTGCGATTGCTGAACGAGCATGGAGGAGCTCAGCTCCTCGATCGCGTCCCGCACCGCAGCCTGCAATTCGGCCGACGCGCCTCGGGCGAGCCGGTAGCGCACATGGTCTACGCGCGGTAAGAGCGTCCGCAGCAGCTTGTCGTCGTTTACGCGCGCGAGTTCCGATCGCGTCGGACGCGCGAACACCTTGTTCGGATCGTCCAGGTTTAGGCGCTCGAGCAACGTGAAGACAAAGCCGATGGGCAGCTCCGGCTTCAGGGGCATCTCTTCGCCGACTTCGGCGCAGTAGCTCTCCCACGTCAGGCCCGCATCCCTCAGGGCGTGTAGGAGCTTGTGCAGGTCAATGCGCCAAGTCTCCGGGAGCAAGCCAAGGTATTCGAGCCGCTTTGTGTGATCGTAGTACGCGAGCCGGCCTTCAAATACCCGCTTCACAAGCTTGTAGCGCCGGAGAAGGCGCTCGGAGAAGTCATAGCTCAGCTCGTGGATCATAAGCCCCGGCACGATTTCCTTAGGCCGCAGTGTTGACAGCTGCCACACGTAGCGCCCGTTCCCGACATGCCACGCGCCGTACTCTTCATCCAGCGTCACTTCCTCGTTCGCATGGTCCTTGATCGCGAGATCGAACTGCGCGAAGCAGGTCATCTCGTCGCCCCGCGCGATCTCATAGCCCGTGTCCAGCTCGTTGTCGGTGCGCAGGAGGATCAACTCGGAATTGCAGGCGTCCGCGGGAGTCGGCGCCGGCGGCGTGCCGAAGATCGTCGTGTACGCGTTGCACAACTGAAGTACTGCGATTCCGTCGAGGGCGGCGCGGCCAGGCTCCTCGAGATGACGCCGCACGCGCTCCATGGCGGCGGGGGCGTCGTCTAGCCAGCCGGCCCCCTGCCCGACGGCGTTCACGACGAAGATTGGCCAGGACTGCGGATGCCCGGGCTTCTCCTCGTCGGCCACCGCAGCGCTCACCATCATAGACGCGGGCCCGAAGCGAACCTGGAACAACCGCGACGGCCGCTCCATGAGGAATGCGTCGCATGCTGCACAAAGCAGCGGAGCCAAGTCTTGCCAGCTCTCGACGAGCCGCTCGCCGCCCGACGGCCCGACGGTGGTCAGCTTAAGCTTCGCTCCGGACAATTTCGCGGCGTACCAGCTCTCGAACCCGAGGAGCCGAGCTGCGGCTTGCAGGGCTGCTGCGTGCTTTAGGTTGATGCCCTTCGCCCTCAGCTCGGTCTTGAGCCGCCTAGCGAGAGCCTTCGGTGTTTCGCCAGCTCGCGGAGCGAGGCGCTTCACCACTTCGAGAGCCACCTCGGTGGTGAAACGCGGGATCTTCAAGTGGACGAACGTCCACAGCGCGGCGGCCTGCTCTTCCGGAGACAACGGGGAGTTGACGTCGGCAGACGTCGAGGAACTGACTGTCATCGATGACCTCCATAAGCGGAAAGCACTCGAGGACGGCACGCGTTGTCCGGCTTTCCGGGAGTTCATCCAGCCGGGATACTGCGGTACTTCGGTGTTACGCTGGCTTCGCCGTGCCGGATTGCTCCGGTGCGTGCACTGACAGGCGCCAACTTGCCGACGGCTCGGCTCGAGCCGTCGGCGGGCATGTTAGGCCGGGGCACCGCTTTGGTCAAATCATGAGGATGGTCATCAGGGTCGAAAGAAGCAGGGGGCCGGCTGCAGCCGGCCCCCCTACCATCATCTAACTAAGCCCTATCCAACCAGCCGCTTCGCCAGCGCCACCTCGATGCTGTCGCCTCCCTGGTTCAGGACATCCAACCCTGAATCAGGCATGTCCCCGCTCGTTGACTGGGACACGGCGATCTTCTTCGCCATCAGCTCCAGACATTGCATCTGGGCGCTGCCGGCGTAGCCGAGAAAAAACACGTTGACTGGCTCCTTTTGGCCGATCCGCCAACTGCGGCGGGCGGCCTGCTGAAGCGTGTAGACGTTGTATCCGGACTGCATGAACACGATTGTCGGAAACTCCAGCAAGTCGAGGCCGGTCTTGACCAGCTCGGGGTTGGTGATGATGACATCCACGCCCCGATCCACCTGCTCGAACAGCCACTCCTCGCGCCTTGAGGCATCTACGTTGGCGCGCAGCACCGCCGTCTTGAAGCCGTTCTGATCGAGCAACGACTTCAACCGTGCAGTGGTGTCACGGGTCCCGGTATATACGGAGTACACCAGCACCCGGCGGCGCTTCTTCCGCTCCTCGCGGAGAATCTGAAGCAGCTGCTCTTCCTTTGGCATTACATCCACGTCCCGGAACACCGCCGGCTGGTAGGCCAGTTGCGCCCGGGAATGCGGATGCCGCACCAGCTCGTCGCGAAACGCGCAATCCGGCCACGCGAGCAAGACGTTGAGCACAACGCCGAGCAGGCTCTTGTCGCCCTTCACGAGGGCTAGGCGAAGCTCCTGCTTCAGCGTTTCGCACAGCTTTCGATACGCTTCGGCCTGAGACGCCGTCATGCCGACTTCCTCGAAGTGCTCGGCATAGGGAGGCAGCACATCGCCGCCGATCTCCTTCAGCTTCAGGAACACCGTGCACGGCAGCACGTAACGCATGATTCCCTTCGGTCCGAACCCCGGCCCCTTGGCCGCGTGGTGCGTGATATTGCGCCCGCGCGCGGTGCGGTGCGAGGTGCCCTCGGACTCCTTGTAGATGTCCTTGATCACCCCGTGCTCGCGCATGAACGCCATGGCGGCTGCGCCAAGGCTCCTGCGAGCGTTGTAGCGGTAGCCGTCCTCGATCATCATGCGCGGGTTCAGCCGCCACAGAAGATAGAAGAGGTCGTCCGCGTAACCGCCCATCAGCGTGCCCGTGAGCAACAGCACCTTCCGGCACTTTCTGGCGAGCACGGCCATTGCTTGGCCCTGGGCCGAACCTTCGTTCTTGTACTCGTGACCCTCGTCCACCACCAACAGGCCGAAAAAGTCCTGCGGCAGGTAGCGCTTGATGAACTCGGTCGGCTGGTAGCCACCCTGCCCGAACGAGAACTCCATGTTCGCCATGGCTCGCTCAAGCCGCAGCGCCTGGCGATCCTGAAAGAACAGCTCCCCGTCCGAGGTCATCAGGTTGATGAACTCGTAGAGATTGTCTTCGAGCATCCCGGCGAGCATGTCCTCGCCGAAGGCCGCGACGAGCCGCTCCGCCGTTTTGCTGCCCACGGTCGGAATTCGTTGCATCGCATCGAGCACCAGTTCCCGGCGCGACCGGCTTCCAGAACCAGGGTGGACGAGGGTCCACAGCGGAGATTTGCACTCCTTGCAGGCTTGACGATCGGCGGCGATCTGGACCCGCGCGAGATCGACGGTCAGCGGAACATTGCCTTCTGGACCAGTCGCGGCTCCGGTCAACACCGTGCCGCATTCGGGACAGGTGGCGTACTCCATCTTCTGCCGCCCAAGGTCATTCGCGACGATGACATGTCGCGAGGTCAGCGCTGGCTGCCAGTTGAACCCCATGCGCATCCGCACGCGACCCAGGACGAAGAACTCGGGTCCAGCCGGAGATTTCCCCATCAGGCGCAGCTGAAGGAGCTTGCGGAGCGTATCCGGGCCATTCAGGACCCAGACCGTTGCGCCGGGAACCGTCTCACGGATTTCCCGGCGCCACTTGTAGACCAGGTGCGGAGGCGCAATCACGAGCGTTCGCGGAATGCCCGTCTGGTGCATGACCGCTGCGGCGGCAATCGCCATCATGGTCTTGCCGGTGCCCATTTCGGCGTTGATCACGCCGGCGGGCTGGCCTTCGTCGATCAGCAGGCGGCTCACTGCCTGCACGACTGCCCGCTGTGCCGGGAACGGTTTCCTGAGAAGCCGGTCCATGGCCGCCTCGCGGTCGGGGTCCACGTCGCCGTCGAAGAGCGGCGGATTCTGCTCCCTAACGGCGTCCAGCAGCCCATTGCCGAAGTCGGCGATGAACTGCGAAAGCGGAATCACCTCGGGCGTGGTTGCGCCCTCGGGGACAACTTGTACATCGGTTTCTACACTGTGAAGCATGCGTCTCTCCTTGAAGAAGTTCGCGGAGAGCACCATCCCCAGCGGGAGGGCGACTCCCCGCGGGGGTTTTGCGAATGAAGCGGCCGTTACGCTGGCCGCCATAACTTGGTCAGTTCTCTTGATGCGCTGGCAGCAGCCCGAACTGTTCGGGCCGCTGTGATGCGCATTACGGCTAGCTGGGTCGGTAACCGCCAGTGAGGTAGACGGAATCCTTCTTAGCTTTCAGGTCCCTCGCCTCATCCTCCGTCAGCCCGATCAGCTCGGAGGTTAGGAACGAAATCTCGTCCGGAAAGTAGCTGAAGAGCACCTTCACCGAGCCGTCACTAAAGGTGGCCGTAATCACAGGCAGCGGGTCCCACACTTCCTGAGGCATGGGACTGATCGTGGCGCTAACGATGCGAGGCGGCATGTTCATATTCTGCCTCGCCGCTATGCGGCCTGCTTGAGCTTGGAGAGCGCGAGATCCCCGCGCTTGACCAGGCCGGAGACGATGCCGAGGAACGAATCCGGCACCGTGACTTTCTGCGCCGAGATCCGACCGATCGGCGGGAAAGCCGATTCGCTCATGGCTTTGACGCACTCAGCAAAGCACGCCTGCATGAGCGTGGGCTGCCACTCGTCGAGGAGGGGAACCGGGGAGAGCAGCTTGAACACTTCCCAGACCCTGCTCAGGACCTGCTCGGGCCTGGTCTCTTCACTCGGCTGCGGATCGAGCACCCAGGCCGTGCGGCTGGCGCGGTCGGGACGCACGATCACTGGGTCATAGATCCACGTGTGCGCGAGATTGCCGAACACGTTCTCGCGTGGCAGCCGTCCCGACACCTTCTGCAGGCCGTCCGCGTTCCCCACCCGGACCGACTCGCCCGCTTCGGGTGCGCCGGCCCCTGGTTCTACGAGGTGGAAGACCTCGAGCCCGCCCTCCGTCACCTTGAGATAGAACGCTGCAAACAACTGCTGGATGGCCGTGTCGCGGCCGAAGCATGAGAGAAACAACAACCGGCCTTCCTCGTCGCGCACGCAGGCATCGGCGAAGACGTCGGCGACCTCCTTGATTCTGTACATGAGTACCTCCTGAAAAAACGTTGAACGAAAAGCCCCGTCACGACGTAACCACGCAGGGCCACGTCGCAATCGGGAAGGTCACTACGGATCGAGCGCTACAGAAGTCCGCGCTCCGCAAACGACAGGACAGCGTTGGACGCGATCACGAAGTGATCCAGCACCTTGATGTCCACCAGGGCCAGGGCATCCTTGAGCGAACGCGTGAGCAGCTCGTCGGATTGGCTCGGCTGCGCGACACCCGACGGATGGTTATGCGCGAAGATCACCGCTGCCGCGTTGAAGTAAAGGCTGCGCTTGACGATTTCCCGGGGATACACGCTCGTCTGCGTGAGCGTTCCCCTGAACATCTCCTCGGCCTCGATCAGACGGTGCTGGGAGTCGAGAAACAGGACCGTGAACACTTCGTGGCCCCGCCCCATCAGCGTAATGCGCAGGTAATCGCGCACCGCCTGTGGAGACGTCAGGGCGTTCCCGTTCCTGAGTCCTTCAGCCAGCGAACGCTTGATGAGTTCCCGTGCCGCAAGCAGCCGCTGGTTCGCGGGCTTTTCGACGCGGTAAGGCTCGATCGAGTCGCTCAAGAGCGTCGCGATACTGCCGCGAGAGTCCTTGAGCAGTTGCACGGCACGTCGAGGCCCGACCATGACGCCGAGCAGATCGACATTGGATAATGCGTAGAGATCCATGGTGTTCTCCTTCAAGAAAAAAAAGGGGAACACCGCCCCCTGGGGAACGTTGTTCCCCAGGGGGTTGAAGACTTCCTATGACCAATCAGCGGATCGTGACGATCTCGCCGAATCCGGGACCGGGCGTGAAGTCGATGCCGCGGATCACCGGTACGAACTTGTCAGTGAGAATGCGTGTCTCGACGAGACTTCCGTCCGCGCGCTCGGCGTGCTCGACCGTGGTTTCCTTCTCCTTGAACGTGTCGCCCTTGATGAGCAGCGTCCGCCCGTCGTTGGCGCGCACGGCGCCGCAGATCTGGCCGGCCGCGAGCGCCAGCGCGAGGTGCCACTTGGAGAGATCGCGCAACGGCCTGCGGTGGGCTTGCGTCCACTGTCCGAACGCCGCCGAAAACTGCGGCCAAAGCGTACTTTCGCCAAAGCGGCGAAGCTCGTCCGCAAGCTGCTCGGCGTCGATGCGGATTGCAGTGAGCGAGAACCCGGCCTCGTCCGTCATAGAAGGCACAAGGTATGGCTCCTCGGCCCAGACTTCGGGCAGCTCAGGCGGCAACTCGCCCTTGCCTACAGCTTCCAGTTGCCCGGAAACCGCGGGGTTGGGCGTGTCCGCACGTCGCTTCGTGCCGAAGAGCACGCACTGCTTGAACTTCTGCTCGGGCGCCATGAAGACATGCACCCGCTCGAAGTTGCGTGCGACCGCTGCCGCAAAATCCGCATCGAGCACGTAATTCGGCACGATCAGAACCAGTACGCCGCCGAACTGCAGGGTGGCGACGGTCCTGCGGTAGAAGATCTTCTCCAACCGCTCGCGCTTGACTCGGTCCCCTGTGCCCGCCTTGTCGGAGACGACGTCCCCGTAAGGCGGATTGAGGAACAGCAAACCGACGCTGCGCGGCGTCACGATCACGTCATGCACGTCGCTGTGCACGACGCGGTCGAGAAGCTGCTTGGCGTGATACGCGCGCTCCCGGTCGTACTCGATGCCGAGCGCTGAAACCTGCGCGCCGCATTCGGTCAAGTGGTGCTTGGCTTCGGCGAGCGCGACGCCTTCGCCACAGCACGGATCGAGTATCCGGATCGCCTGCCCGCGGATGTCCAGGGCGGAAAGAATCCGGGCGAGCGTCTGCTCGTCGGTCGGGAAATACCCGTTCTTGATGAAATTGCGCGCAAGCCGCTGAAAGATCAATGCCATTAGGGTCTCCTTTGGAAAATGCGCGAAGACCCTCCCCGGTCGGGGAACGAGCCCCCGCGCGGGGTGATGAACGAAAACTACGAGTGCCTTCGGTCCTTGCGGCCGCTTGGCGTTTATGACTGCCTCTGCCTGACGCGCTGCGCGATCGCGACGTAGCCATCGCGCGTCAGCCTGACGGTACCGCCTCGAAGCTCGACCAGCTTGCGGCGCTCGAGCTCGAGAAGCTCCCGATCGATGGCGTCTGCTTCTCCACGCAGAGCGGCCAAAGCGGCCTCGTGGGCCTCATCGAGATCCTCCCACTCGATAGAACCGCCGGACTCCTCTCCGTGCCGATAGGCATCCACCAGGAGGCGGCAGGCTCGCATCGCCGAGGCTTCCCGTCGAAGACGCAGCACGCTTGCGTCTGGGGCCGGCCATGCATCCACGACCGCCACCACGTTGAACTCCAGCGTCCGGCCATCCCGCTCCTCGTAATCGTCGAAGAGCAACGGCCGTCGCTCGCTATCTTGCCAAAGTGAGCCCCTGTCGAAGGCCCGCTCGGCCTTCCGTACGGCCTCCTCGGGCGATCTCGCCTCAATGCCTACCTGGACGCGGTGCTCGTAATCCAGGGCGTACTCCACGACGTAGCGCTTTTGGGTGTTCATGCTCTTTCTCCCAAGGAAGCGCCGGCCTCGACCTTGCGTGTGCGGGCAACGCGGTGAGCACGTACCTGCTCGCGCCATTGCGCATTGGCCACGGGCACCATGTCCAGGTAGCACGTCGGGCAGGAGTAGTAGCAAGGCCCCATGGACTCGCACATGTCCTTGTAGCCCCATCCGTATCCGCGGTGGCAGGCCATCAGGTCGCAGCCGATGTAGCGCCGAACCGTTTCACCCGGTCCGCTGATTTCCCAGACGGTCCACAGCACGTTGCCGACAGTGGACCACCTAAGACACTTCCGGCTGATGCCGATGAATTCCTCGTCCCGCGTCAGCCTCTCGATCAGCTGCTTGCGGGTCTGCTGCTGCGTAAACAGCCATCCCATGATGATTTCCTCCATAGAGAGCCGGAGGAAAGCGCCGCCCGCTGCGGGGCGCACCACCCCGGCGGGTTGAGATAACGCCCCTGGCGGGGTATGACTTCGACTGATTCCCGGGGCCTTGCGGCCGTGCTCGTTGCAGGGATTGACGAGCCTCGAACGGCGATCCGTATCGCGGATCAAGCGGGCCGTGACCGACAGCCGGCGGTATGACTTCGGCACGAGAGCTTCGCCAGGGGCTCTTGCGGGAAAGCCGCTGGTGAAACCCTCGCGGGGTTTCGTCGCTCGACGATGCCTACCGGCACGATTTCGAAACGCCCCCACCTTCCCGACCTGTGCTCCGGCCGGTGCATCCGTGCTACCGGTGGGCGGGATGCGAACCGAAACGGCGCCCCTATAGGCAAACGCCGCGGCATTGCAGGCTGCCGCTGCCCCGATTCCTGACTGAAACCGCCACGTACGGACTTACCGGTGAGCCGGCGGCCGGCTCACGGGTAAGCCCGCGCGCAGCGGGCTGTAAGAAAGAGACGGTCCGCGCGGTACGTTACGCGGCGAGCCGTCCGTACTTGAGAAGACGAGCCCTCACCGAGCCGACCGTTCGCTCATGCGCCGCCGCGAGCTCCTGCAGCGCGCGCCCGGCATCGAACGCGGCGAGAAGGTTGCGGTCCTCGTCCTCGGTCCACGGCTCGCCAGACTTCACCGGCAGTTCAGCCTTGCGCCGGTCATTGCGCTCCTGGCGCTCGAGGGCGGAGGCTGCTTGGTACAGTGCCCGAACCACGTCCGGGCGTTGATAGGCCGATTCCGCCGGAAACACTTCCCCGGTGGCCGGATCTACTCCGTTCGCTAAGGAACGAACTACAGCTAACGCTTGACTCGCGTCCATTGGTTCTCCTTTCTGAGGTTGGATAAACGAAAAACCGCCAAGGCAGGCGGCTAGTGAAGGACGGGCGCGGGGTTAAGACTGTGAGAGTTCTTAGATTCCGCGTCCGGCGCTACTACAAGTGAAATTACGGATTCATCCGCTGGGTGAACTTCCCGGCCTTCAGCGCGGCTTCGGCCTCATTGCGATCGGCGAAGTACTCCTCGGATTCGCGCGAGACCGGAACGCCGCTGTCCTGCGTACCGAGGTAATACCCGGCACGCGATTCAAGGACGGCCACAGGTAGTTCAACCCCGCAGAGATCCTTGGCCAACTTGCCGATCACGACGTGACCACCTCCTCGAAGCCCCAGGCCTGGCGGGCGGCGTCGAACCGGTAACCCAGTCCCTTGAGACGGTCACGCTGCGCCCGGAACTTGAGCCGGTCGACCGTTGGATCGAGCTTGATGGCGTCCCGGCTCGTCACCGCGCCGTAAAGCTCGGCGCCGAACAAGGCGAAGTCCTTCGCTTCTTCCTCGGTCAATGTACTGGCCGCAGCTTCGGTGTCGACTGCCGCGCCTGCCGGTGCCGTTTCATCCACGCTCGCCGTAGCCGGGACTGCTGGAGCAACCTGCTCCTCAACCGGGTCGGGCTCCTGCGGAACGCTCTGCTCGGGCAAGGGCTTCTCTTCGCCCTCGGGGAGGATGATCTGAGCGAGCTTCGCCCGGATCTCGGTGATGACCTTGCCGTAGTGCACGTAGGACGCGGGATAGATGTGCGCCACGAGGAACTCGCCCTCATAGCTTCCTTCGGAGAACTGGTCGAGGATTTGGTCCTTGACCTTGAAGTTGCCCACTTCCGAGTTGAGTTCGCCCACGGAAAAGGCGCCGCGCGAGCCTTTGATGGACTTGACGTTGAGGATGCCGCTGATTCGAATCATGACGTTTCTCCTTGCTAGGTTGAAAAGTCCGCACGTGAGCAGCGCGCATCCCGCTGGGATCGAAGCGCTCCCCGGCACGGGACGATGAAGCCACGGAGTTTCGTGGCGTGTGAACCGATCGAGGCCATAGCCGCGATCGAGAACGGGTTTTCCGAAAAATGCTTCCGGGGTCGATGACCCACCAGCCTTGCGGAAGCCTCGCTGGTCAGAACACCAGACTGCGCTGCGGCTAGATCAGCGCGCGGCCCAGCGCGATGGCCTGCGACAGCACCAGGCACACCGCGATAAGCCAGGGTTTCGATACGACGTTGATCAGGGCCTGCTTCATGAGCCGTCTCCTTCGGTTGGTTGGCGGGGCTTTCACCGCTGGGGACCTGGGGGATCACCCACCGGTGAAAGCCCCGCGCGAGGAGAGGCTTTCGAACTGATCAGAGCATCGCCCGGGCGAGAGCGATGACCTGGGAGAGCACGATGCACAGGACCATGAGCCGCAGGTCCGTGACAACGTTGAGCAAGGCGTCCTTCATGACGATCTCCTCGATGAACGGGGAGACCGCTCCCCTGGGGAGGCGGAACTCCCCAAGGGAATGAACGGCAGATGACGACTAGGCTGCGACGGGGGCTGCGTCCGCCGACTCGGCCGACTCGGGCAGCGTGATGGCCTGCCCATCGACCTTGGCGAACTTCACCTTCAGGAGGCGTCCCTTGACGCTGACGCCCTGCTGCCCCTTGCGCTCACCCTTTTCGTAGGTGAAGACTTCGGGGTAGATGTCGCCCAGCTTGAAGCCGACGATGACCGACTTCTTCGCAGCGACTTCCGGCTCGAGCAGCCGGACGATTTCCTTCGCTGCGCTGCCGCTCACGCGGCAATCGAACTTGGTGTATTCGACTTGCCCCGCGGCGCCGCGCATGGCCGAGACGGTACAGGCGAGAAACTCCTGTCCCTTCTTAGGCCGCACAGTGCGCACACGGTTGAGGTAGCCGACACCTTCGACGTGCAGATCGAAAAACGCAGGTTGAACCTGATTCGACATGATGGTCTCCATTTGATTTAGAAATGGGGAGACCACCGCCCGTGCCGGGGATGGGACTCCCCGACAGGGTTGAAGCTGCTAACGACTACCTCCGTGCCTTGCGGCCGCCGGCTCTCAGGAGATCAGACCGGCTTCGGCGCTCTTGCGAGCAAAGGGCGATGCGTAACGGGCATCAGGCGGGCTGACTCAGCCAGCGCACTACATTTCGAGCAGACAGCGCTCGCCGCAGTTGGTTCCGGCGCGCGCTCAGGCAGTTTGCTCGGGCTGCTCGCGCCGCGGCTTGAAACCGACATCGGCCACTCGCGCGAGACTGAGGAAGAGATCATCCGCGTTAACCTGCAGCGCGCGACGTTCCTCGCCGGTGTCTTTCGCCGTCCATTTGCTCTCGGCCAGGCGCCCGATCACGTGCACGCGCGCGCCCTTCTTCACATGCTGCGCCACTTCTGCCGCGCGCCGCTCGCCCCAGACGTTGACGCTCAGCCAGAAGCCGCCCGACTGCTCGAAGCCGCCGTCGCCGTCCGGGCGGTACTCGTCGAAGAACACCCGAAGCTCTGTGACCTTGCGGTCCTCCTCGCCGACCTGGACGGTCTTCAAGGCCGGCGTATCGCCTACATTGCCTGTGCCGCGAAACTCATTCGACATGCTGTTGCTCCTTTCGGTTGATGGATTGTCGATCGGTACTACTCGCTTGCTTTCTCGATGCCGCTATTCCCGCAGCCGATCGAGAAGCCGCTGCATCGCCACCCGCTCGTACCGCAGGCATCGCTCCTGGACGTTAAGGATCGCGCTCGCGACGTTGGCTCGCCGGTACCAGGCCTGCACCTCTTCGGGAAAGCTCTCCAACGATGGCTCGATATCTCTCCCCCAGATCGCGTGCCGGCCCATGAGATAGCGCCATCGCAGCATCATCGCTTCGCGCCCGTTCCTCACGTAGGTTTCTAAACCGAAGACCCGCCCCCGGATCGCGCGGGTCTCGTCCTTTAACTGGCGCATCCGCCGGTGAAGCACCGTTAGCTGCTGCTCCACCTCGTGCATCCGGCGGCGCAGGTCCCCCTTACCCTTAAAGGCCTTTGTGCAACCGCGCGGTTGCAGTGCGCCCTGCAACCTTGGACTCACAGCAGTTCCGTGTCAGGCTGGGCGGGTTCGCTGGGCACGCTGAGCGAGGCCCGCTCCAGAAGTTGCAATTCCGCGGCGCTGAGCTTCACTCGGCGTCGCGTGTGCCGCGGCGCCTCGGCACCGGTGAACACTCTGCGCGGCAGTTCGCCGAACAAGGCAACCGCGGCCTTGAGGCGCTTACCTGCCGTTTCATCGGCTCCAGGAAGGAAATCGCTTCGGCTCAGCTGCCGCAGTTCTTCGCGCAACAGGTACCGCTCCCAGCGGATCGGCTCGAGGAACAGTGCCCGCATCTGCCGTCCGAGCTCGCGGATTGCGGCTCGTCCTTCCTCGTCGGCAATGCGGTCCTTGTGGATGAGCGTCTTGATGACGCGCACGTAGTAATCGAAATCTGCAATTGCCTCCGCGGTCGCGTAGCCGTACGGACTGCGAAAGCCCAGCTCGACGGTCTTGGGGCTGCGCGACTGCATGACCGAAAACGCCAGGCCCTTACGCCGCAGGGCGTCGATCGTTCCCGCTCGCTCCTCGGTCGCCTTGGCCAGATGCGCGCGGACCGCCATGAGGCCGTCGTACATGCGGATGAGAACCCAGTCGGCGTAAGGGTTGTCGTTCCCGGAGAGGTACCAGATCGACTTGAGCACGGCCGCAAAACGCTTGCCGCCCGCGATCGGCACGACCTTGCCCTCGGGATCGGCCTGCCGCCCAGTGAACATGCGAAACGCGTCCTTGGTGTGCAGCGTCATGGTGTCAGGCACCGAGTCCGTCAGTTGCCCCAGGTCCACGATTCTTCGCGCCTCGTGGTCCGGCACGACGCTCTCGGCTCCCTGGCGCAGGGTGCGCGCCGTGTTCATCTGGCGCAGGCGCCCCTCGCGCTCCGACAGCTCCATGAACCTGGACCAGCGCGGGTCGCCCTCGTCCGGGTTCTCGGCGCCGACGAGATCGGCGAGCGCGTCGCGCTCCGCCGCGATGTCGTAGCCGTCCGGGAATGGCGAATCGGCGCTCGTGGGAAATTCCAGCGGCTGCGGCTCCTCGCTCGCCGCGGCTGGGGCAGATTCCTCGACCGCTACATCGTTGTCGCCAGCGGGTAGGGTTTCTGGCTTGGCTCGTTTTCGCGTCGCCATACAAGGCTCCTCGTTGAAGGGTGAGCGGGTTTGGGCGGGCATGCGTCCTTCTCGAACTCGGCTACCACGATCTCCAGGACTTCGAGGGAAATGCTCGGGAACGACTGATGCAACTGGTAGTAGCGCGTCCTCGGGTCGTTGTCGTTGATTGCCGACCAGGCTTGTCCGATGCGCTCACGAGTCTTGAAGTCAGGGAGGTTCAACCGACCGGGCGGCCTGCGGAGACCTAGCGCGCGGCGCCGCTGCAGCGTTAGCTTGTGCCGCAGCTTGAACAGCTTCGTCATCATCGTCCAGGACGCGCCGTGGCGAAGGAAGTACGTTTCTTGCGCCTTGGCCTCGTTCGTGAGCGTTAGCGCCCGCAGACCGGCCTTGAGCCGATTCGCATCGACGCTGACCGCGATCATCGGCTCTCGCATGGTGGCGAGCCGATGCAGATCGGCGGCTGAGAGCCCGCGCAGGTGTTCGAGCAGCTCGCTTTCGATACCGGCGGCGCGCAGTTCGTCGGCATCGCTGCTGCCGAGCCGTACAGCGATGTGATTGAGGAGCATGAGCCGTACGTTTGCGTCATCGAGCGGCAGCATCAACGCCTCCCTGAAGAACTGGAATGCTCGGCGCTCAAAGGTCGCAAGGCCGCGATGCTTCGGTTGCGCCGGAGTAGAGTTGCAACGTCCCAGAAAGCGGCGGCCGCCTCGTCCTGTGCATCGAGCAGCCAGTCGAAAAACTCGGTGTCCAGGACGACATGCCCCTGGGAATCTCTCTCCTTCAAGTCCGCCGCTTCCGGCAGTTGAACGCCTATGCTCTCGTCGAGTTGCATTGATACCAGGGCCAGGAGCGCCCGCGCCGGCCCTCCAGTCCCCTCTCGAACGGCGAGCTGGGCGAAGCGGCCGACGGATGTCCTCAACTGGTCCAGGGAAGACGGATCGACCGAGCGGTTCCTCGCATCCTGCGTGCTTGCGTACGGCGCCTTTTCCTGCCCTGCCCTCTCTGCGGCGCTGTTAACGCCGTTAACGCCGGGAGCGTCGTCCTGCGCAGGGCCCGTCGCGAGCAGAGAATCGAGCGAGGCAACCTGCGGCGACTGGGCCAGCGCATCGAGGATCATTCGGAATCGGGCCGGGTCTTCGCCCAGGTGCCGAGCGAGCGCTTCCTCGCAGGCTTGGCACAGGTCCGATGCATTGAACGTTCCGGCTTCCCGGTAGCGATCGGCGTCGCGCCGAAACACCGGCTCGAAGATCTCCGCGTAGAGCGTCGCCTCGTCCATCGCGCCGCGCATCTGCGCGTAGCGCTTCAGCAGGTTGAGGCGCGGCTGAATCGTCTTGACGTCCTGATGGGATAGAGCGGGGATCGCATCCCCGAGAATGGCGAGCCGCGCCGTCGCGTAGACGTAGTGCGCGAGGGTTGCCGTGTTGACCGCAAATCCGGCAGCCTTCAGCTCTTCTTCGAGCTGGCGCAGTGAGAGCGCGCGGCCCTTCTCTTCCTCGAACTGCGACTTCAGGGCGATGCAGCCGTTCGCCTTGTCCCAGAATGTCATGTCGCCGCGTTGCTCGTTCTCGATCAAATGGGCGACGAGCACGTGGCCCTCGGAGCGCCATGGGCGGAAGAGGACCGAAAGTTTCTCGAAGCGCGGATCTCGCGTTTCCGCCCAGAGCTGCTGCACGGCAAGGAGGCGCGTATTGCCGCCTGCCTCGATGATGAAGTGCCGCTCGCCCGGCCGGCGGGTCACAGTCAACGGGTTGCGGACGCCGGTCGAGCGGATCGATTCCTTGATATCGGCGAACTTTGCGTTGTTCGCTCGTCGGGGGTTGTGCTCGTAGTGACGGATGTCTTCGACCCTGACTTCGATCTGGCAGTCGTGTCTGGGATCGGCCTGTTCCGGCAGATCTTTCGCGCGATTGCCGGGGTTGCCGACCTGCAGGGATTCGGCTACCAAGCGGCGTCGCTCCTCTATCGAGGCGTGCCGTCCGCGAATGCCGGGCGCGATGGCGAGGACCGCGCCTGATTCGCGCTCTATCGGCTCGCCGCTCAAGCCGCCTCCTCCCTTCCTGAGAACGGCTCCGCGAGCGTCCCTTCCAGGCTCGGAATGAGTTCCCAGGCAAGCGAGTGCATTACGGTATAGGCGCTCGGCATGGCGCCTTCGCGCTTGCGCTCGTGGCGATGCACCGGTGTTCGAAGAGTGGCGGCCTCCTTGTACGCCTTGGCGTGAGGAACCACGGTATCGAGCACCGTGACGCGGCCCTTTAGCTTGATGAAGTCCTCCCGAATGCCGGCCGCGATCATCCGTCCGTCGTTCGTCCGATCTTGCCGGTAGATCACCGCCCTCATGGGTCCGAGGGTCGCGCCGAGCGCGCTGCTTGGCTCCAGGCGATCGAGCAGTTCCATCGTCCCGTCCCTGAACTCGCGCGCCGAAAGGATCTCCGGCGTAATCGGCGAAACCAGGATGTCGGCGGCCAGCGCCGCAGCGTCCTGCAGCGGTCCGACCGCGCCCTGCGTATCGATCAGGACGCAGTCGTAGGCGTCAGCCAGCGCCGCCGAGTTGAGCGCAACGCGAAGCCGGAATCCCCGGTCTATCCGATTCAAAAGCCAGTGCGGAAGGCTGCCCTCGGGGTCGTCAGACACCACAACGTCGAGGTTCGGATAGATCGTGGAGCTGATGCACGCTGCGGTCAATTCGCCGCGGACCATCATCTCCGTGAGTCCTGCTGCCGGCGCCGGGCTTCTGAGCGGATAGAACTTGGAAAGCGAGGGCTGCACGTCCGCATCGATCATGAGCACGCGCAAGCCCATGTCGGCGAGCAGCGCGCCCAAGTTAGCGGTGAGCGTGGTCTTGCCGACGCCGCCCTTCGTGCTGATTACGGTGAACTTGATCATTGCGGGCTGGCCCTATCGCTGAAGGCGGATAGATGCAGTTCTCGTGTCTTTGGGGGGAACCCGGCTCGCATCCGGAGCGAACTCCTGCTCCAGCTCCTGGACGAAGCTGCTGTCCCTTTGAAGATAGAGGGCAAGCTGCTCAATGAACTGCCCGAAGCGCACCCGGCCACGTGTACGCGCCGCCTCCTGATGGGGCTCGAGGATCGGCGCCGTGCCGGCGAGATAGTCGCGAATGAAGAACGCAAGCGTCTCGATAAGGAGCGTTTGACCGCGCTCTAGCTGCTCAAGCTGGCTCAAAACCTTATCAAGCCGCGGCGCGCTCGCCCACTCCTTTGGCCGGCCGTCGTCGAGAGAAAAATATGAGGAGAGCGCCGCCGCGATGACTTCGGCCTTGCTCACGCCCCTCGTAGTTGCGAACTGGTCGAGACGCCGGACGTACTCGCGCTCAAGGAAAACGTGGAGGCCATCAGAATGCTTCTTCTCGAACCGCACAGCCCGCCCTTTCTCGCACACACCGCAACTGCGGCTTGCTCGAAGGATCGCGGTTCAAGTCAACCTAGGTCAAAGACTGAATTGCCAAGAATTGAGACCTGCGGAATCTGAATGCTTTGGTCCTCGCCGCCTCGTCCCGATTTACGAAGCGACCCGCACATGATCAATCGATCTTACCGTCCTTCAGCGGTCCGCCTCGGTTTTGTGAGTGACTGACAGGCCTTGTTGTCTGGTATCCGGATCGACCTCCTGGACAGCAACCGGCGCCGGGCAGGTGCCAGAACCTGCGGGAACGCGTACCCGCTGGCGCTTGGCTCATTCGCCATCCTGAGCGGGAGCCAGATCGCGTGCACGTGCACGTTTACGGCGAAAGACGCCCCGGGACTGTTCTCGTAGTGGGCAGTTTGAGATACCAACGGGTGTGTGTTTCGTGCGTGTTGTAATTGACCGTTAGAGCGCTGGGCGAAAGGGGCCAGCATGTCCCATCGCCCCAGACACCTGCGGTGACCAGTTCACTGTCAGCCCCGAGTTACAGAGCGAAGGTGGCTAATAAATTAGCCCAGTCGGTGATCCCGACAGTGCGCCGCACTATTCGGATTCCTGGTAGTCGCTGATGCCACGCATGCTGAGGAGCACGCGCACGGCGTGGCAAAGTTGAGCATTGCGGTCGAAGGCGCAGGTTTCACGGTGCAACTGGAATCACCGCTCGACAATTTGGTGGGCTTTGAGCATGCGCCTCGTAACAAGCAGCAAGAGCAGGCCGGTGCGGGCTATGGCGGAAAAGCTCCGCGGCGCCGATACGCTGTTCAAGGCGAACCCGGAGGCGCAGTGCCGGCTCGGCAAATCCGAGCTGGCCTCTTCCGCCGGGGGGGATGCGTCGCATCGAAGTGCGACTGGTCACACAGAAACGGCAACTGAAACGCACGCTGACCCGCACTTCGGCGACACTGGCATGGTGAACGGGAGTTCGCCTGTCACCTCAGCACCAGTGCTGGCTTTGCGCTCGCTCAACGCTGCTGGCGCTGCTCGGCGGCGTCCCGCGAAGCTAAGGAGCGCAAGGCCGGCCAGTGCTGCGGCGGCGAGCAGGTCCGCCGGATGGCATTTCAGGCGCAGCAGGGCGCGCTGGCTGCATGGCCCAAATCGCCGCTGGTCACGGCTCCCTTATTTTCCCGACGGACCGCGAACTTGAAACTGAGCGGTGATCTTGTCGCCGCTTTTGAACCCCAAGGTCAGCGGCACCGTATCTCCGATGCTGAGGGCGCGCGTAAGTTTCATCAGCATGACGTGATAGCCGCCCGGACTGAACACGATCTTGCCGCCCGCAGGCACCTCGACCTCGTCCACGTGCGTCATCGTGGTGCGGCCTCTGTCCTCGGCGGTTCGGTGGAGCATCGCCTGGCCGAAGGCCGGAGTGCTCGCGCCGATGAGCGCTGCAGCCGTCCTGCCGCTGTTGCGCAGCTCGAAATACGCCGCCGCTGGCACACCGGCCGGCAGCAGCCGTATCCAGCCGTTGGAAATCTCCAACCCGGCAGCAACAACTGCGGGCGAAAAGAGGGAAAAGCACAAAGCCACGACGCGACGGCTCATGATCGATCAACGAGTAGAAAGGACTGATGTTAGCCCAGGCCGCAGAACACGAACAACTCCCGTATCACATCCACTACGGCGCGAAGGCGGCCTACGTCGACACGTTCATGGAGAACGTCGCGTGGGCGGCAGCCGGACGGCCGCAGCCCGCGCTGCCAGTGGCCCGGCCTGAGCGCTCAGCCCGATAGGGAGACTTCCGTCCTCAGCAACTGGTACTCGGCCGGGTCGAGCTTGTCGTTGCCGTCCTTGTCGTCCTTGTCGAACGCCTCCGCCAGCTCGCGCTTCGACGAGAGCTCGGATCGACCGAGGAAGCCGTCGCCGTCCGAATCGAGGCCGCGGAACTCCTTGAGCAGATCTTCGGAGACGGCGCCTGCAATGCGGCTCTTTTCGGCCGCGGCTCCCGCGCCCCCGCGCTTCCTTCGCTCGTCGCACCCGCGCTGGCACCAGCGGTTGACATATCCTATCCAGGGGGATAGGATAAGCTCATGAGCGAGCGCGTTCTTCACCAGACCCATCCTGAAATCGTCAAGCGCCTGAGGCGCGCCGAAGGGCATCTGCGGACCGTCGTCGCCATGATCGAGGGGCAGCGTTCGTGCCTCGAGATCGCGCAGCAGCTGCACGCGGTGGAGAAGGCGCTCGGCGCAGCGAAGAGAGCGCTGATCAAGGACCACATGGACCATTGCCTCGAGCAGGCGGCCGGGCCGGTTTCGCGCGCAAGGCGCGGTCCGATCGACGAGTTCAAGGAAATCGCAAAGTTCCTCTAAGGCGACTCGATGATGCTGCGGTCTATCCTGGCCTGGCTTGGATTTGCGGAGGCGAGCGAATCACATTCTCACGACCACCGTGGCGGCCACGACCGCGAGCGGGATCACGGCCACACGCACGGCGTGCTCGACCCCGCGATCGCAACCACCGCGCAGGGCATCTGGGCGATCAAATGGTCTTTTGCAGTCCTCGCCGTCACCGCGGTGTTGCAACTCGTGGTCGTTGCCGCTTCAAGCAGCGTCGCGCTCCTCGCCGACACAATTCATAACGTTGGCGATGCCCTGACCGCCGTTCCATTGTGGATTGCCTTTCTGCTTGCGCGCCGCAAGCCGAGCGCGCGCTTCACCTACGGCTACGGGCGAGCCGAGGATCTGGCCGGGGTCACGATCGTGCTCATCATTCTGTCGAGCGCCCTGGTCGCGGGCTATCAGGCGATCGATCGATTGATTCACCCGAAGGCGATCGAATTTCTCGGCTGGGTGGCGCTTGCCGGCGTCGTCGGATTCCTGGGCAACGAGGCGGTGGCCGTGCTGCGCATCAGGGTAGGGCGGCGGATCAACAGCGCGGCGCTCGTCGCGGACGGCTATCACGCGCGCACCGATGGCCTGACAAGCCTGGCAGTCGTGATCGGCGCGGGCGGCGTCTGGCTCGGTTATCCGCTCGCCGATCCGCTCGTCGGCCTGCTGATTACGCTTGCGATCCTGGGCATCGTCTGGCAATCTGGGAAGACGGTGTTCGCGCGCATGCTGGATGGCGTGGAACCGGCAATTACGGACGAGATCCGGCACGCAGCCGAACATGTTCCGGAAGTTCGCCGGGTGCTCGACGTGCGCGCCCGCTGGCTCGGTCATCGGCTGAGCGCCGAGCTGGATCTAGCGCTGGAAGGCAACGTCACCCTCACTGAAGCGGATGCCATCGCCACACGCTTCGAGCGTGAGCTCTTCCGGCATGTGCCCGCCCTATCCGCCGCCCGCATTCGCGCACGCCCATCCGATGCCGGCGACGACCATCGCCATGCGCCAAGGCCGGTCGCGCTTCGCGGCGAGCTCGCCGAAGGCGTGATCGAAATCGTCGATACGCCGCAAGGCGAGCGACTGACGTTTGCCGCGACCCGAGCCGTTGAGGACCTTGAGGCTACAGTTTCGATTAGCCGCGACGCGGGACGTACTGAGTCGCTTAGTCTTGCCGCGTCGCGCGCCGAGCCGGCGCGATTCGTGTCGGCTACGGCGCCCGAAGAGCCGCACGAATTCGACGCCGAGATTCACCTTCGGGCCGGTGCTCGCACCGAGGTCCTGCCGTTCCGGCTCGTCGAGCCCGAAGGCCATCGCCATTGAGCGCTCGCCGACAAGGCGCATCTACTATGAGCATGCGGTTGCGCGATAAGTCTCGACAGCTCGCCATTGGCTTGCTAGTCCGTGAAGAACGAGACCGTGAACTGATGCTTAGCATCGCTCTCCAGGCGAGGGAACATGTCGCGCGATTCGGGATGGGGCGGGCAGCGCGCTATTTGGCCTGGCGCGTTGTCCATCGCCTCGCCGGCTACATGCCGTATCAGGGATTCGTCCTGCCGGCGAGCCGGGCGCACGGGCGCAAGGCTGTCGCGGCGAACGGATTTGTCTGCCGCGAACTGGCGCTGGAGGAGCTCGGGCGCTACGCGGGCGATTCGGCCTACGACCTGAGCGAGCGTTTCGTCTCGGAGGCAAAGCTACGGGGCGACTGCTGTGTCGGGGTTTTCGCAGGAGAGAGGCTCGTCAGCTACAGCTTCAACTCCAGAACCCCGACGAACATCGATCCTGACTTTCGCTATGAGTTTCCGAAGGGTTGGGTTTATCACTTCAAGGCCTTGACCCTGCGGGAATGGCGCGGCCAGGGGCTACACGCCCGCCAGATACCCGTGATCCTGCGCAGATTCGCTGGCGTTCCAGGGTTCAAGGGTTTGACGACCCTAGTGGTGACGACCAACTACACGTCGCTCTCCGCCTTCGGGCGGCTGTACTTCCAGCCCGTGTTTCGCTTCATGATCGCCGGGAAGGGCGCGAAGCGGCGCCTGGTTCCGAACGTGCTCGGGCATGTGAAGGAGGCGGATGGCAAGCTGATCTTCCGCCCGCAGGGTTTTGATGAAACGTTCGCAGTTGAGAAAGTGGAGCGTACATGAAATCCATCCTGCGAAGGATCGGGCGCTGGAGCGCTCGGGCGGCAAGAGCGCCGCGCGCCCGATTCGGTCGTCATGCTGAGCCACCTCGCGCAGAGGCTCTCCGACCAGGGGCACCACGAGCAGGCGGGCGTGGTGGCGACATGGGGCATGTGCCATGCATCACGCCGCTGGCCGGGATTCGATACGCTGGCGCGCCGACTCCCGTACCTGTCGAGCACCATCATCATCGGCATCGGGCTCTACGTCGGTGCGCTAGGCTGGATGGCGCTGGCACCGACATGACCGTCAACGCGTCCCAATTTGCTACACTGCGCGCCCAAGAACCCGCATGAGAAAAACTGCACGCAAATTTATTGCGCTCATCCTCTGCATGTTCGTCATGGGCAGCTTAGTGCTGAGTCCCCATGGCCAAGTGCTATCGCACGAACTGCAGCATGAGGCTTTATATGGGCTGGATACCGGCGGGCTGAGCGACGCGGAACACCAGCTCCTGGATTCACTTGGCCAATGTGAGCCCGGCCTCGCGCATTTTTCCGTGGTACTTGCAGAGGCCCGCGCGCACCCGGCGCCGGTGCGGCCAGGCACCCTGCTCCCGCGTTCCGTCGACCTGCAGTCATCCTTTCGTCCGCCCCGAAGCCAGCCTGCCTGACGCCGAAGTGACGAAGTAAACGCCTGGCGGGGAGGCAGCACTGCCTCGCCCGGACCAACCTGCTGACTGAAGGATCTTGCATGACAAGAAAGTCGACTTTGCTCGCGCTGGCGATCCTCCTCGCCCTGCCCGCCCTCGCGCTCGCCCATAGCGTGGCCGAGGGCGACAAGGGTTACATCGAGGAGATCTCAGGCGTGCACTTGCTGCCGTTTACCTATCTCGGCGCGAAGCACATGGTCACCGGCTACGACCATCTGCTCTTTCTCGCCGGGGTGATCTTCTTCCTGTACAAGGCGCGCCATATCGCGCTCTACGTGAGCCTGTTCGCCGTCGGCCATTCGGTGACCATGCTCTACGGCGTCTATGGCGGCGTGAACGTGAACGCCTATCTGATCGACGCCGTCATCGGCCTGTCGGTGGTGTACAAGGCTCTCGACAACCTGGGCGCCTACCAGCGCTGGTTCGGCTTCCAGCCGAACACGAAGGCCGCCACCCTGCTCTTCGGCCTAGTCCACGGCTTCGGCCTGGCGGCAAAAGTGCAGGAGTACGAGATCTCCCCCGACGGCCTGCTGCCGAACCTCGTTGCGTTCAATGTGGGCGTCGAAATCGGGCAGGTGCTCGCACTCGCCGCGATCCTGATCGCGATGGGCTTCTGGCGCCGAAGCGATGGTTTCCTGCGACATGCCTACACCGCGAACGTCGCCATGATGTGCGCTGGCTTCGTCCTGGTGGGCTACCAGCTCACCGGCTTCGCCATTTCCTGAAATTCCTCACCGGAGTCCTTGCATGTACAACATCGATTCTCCGCGCCGCGCCGAGCTGCCGACCACCGGCCAGTTGCTGCGTTCCACCCTCATCGCCGCGGCGATCGCGGCCGTGCTGCTCGTCGTCGTCGTCCTGCCAAGCGAGTATGGCCTCGATCCTACCGGCTACGGGCGGCTTTTCGGCCTGACCGAGATGGGCGAGATCAAGCGCTCGCGCGCCGCGCAGAACACCGCCGAGGACGAGAAGCAGCTTGCCGTGGTGCCGCTCCCCGCTCAAACGTCCGTGCCGGCGGCCGAGGCGAGAAAATCCGCGCCGGGCGCCAAGGAGGACAGCGCCGCCGTGCGGCTCAAGCCCGGCGAGGCCGCCGAGATCAAGCTTTCCATGCGCAAGGGAGCGCGCGTGCGCTACGAATGGTTGAGCACCGGCGGGCCGGTGAATTTCGATGCGCATGGCGACCCGGCGGGGGGCCCCCGGAAAGGCTTCTATCACGGCTACGGGAAAGGGCGCGGCATCGAACGCGACGCCGGCACGCTGGAGGCCGCATTCGACGGCGCGCACGGCTGGTTCTGGCGCAACCGCTCGAAGCAGGAGGTCACCGTCACGCTGAAGACCGTCGGCAACTACGCGAAGATCGAGCGCGTGCTCTAGCTGTGATGTGGCCCAATAGGTTGTTTCTGTTCATCCGGACTGAGTTTGAGAGACTGGAAGCGATGAGTGAGCAAAACGGATGAGCGCTGCGCTGAAGCGTGACAATCGAAAACTCTCGATGCGCCTGGCGATCGTCGCCCTGGGTATGTTTGCCTTCGGGTATGCGATGGTGCCTTTTTACCGGCAGATTTGCCTGGCGCTCGGTATCTACAACATTGAGCAGCCCGCTGCTGTGGTCAACACTCAGGTAGATACATCGCGCACTGTAACCATCGAGTTCGACTCCAATACTCACGGTTTGCCATGGCGCTTCCGGCCTCTCGTCGGCAGCGTACAAATTCATCCAGGGCAGCTCGAGACGGTCGAATACGAAGTCGTCAACGTGCGTGGCACGCCGGTTACCGGCCAAGCGGTCCCGAGCTACGGTCCGCAGCAGGCGGGCCAGTATTTCAAGAAGCTCGATTGCTTCTGCTTCACGCAGCAGACGCTTTCGGCGGGCGAAACCCGCCGCATGCCCGTCACCTTCCTGGTGGACTCGAAGCTGCCGAAAGACATTAGCATCATCACTATCTCGTACACGTTTTTTGAGGTTGCTGGCCGCTGAGCAAAGCATTAGCAGTCTTGTTTCATGCCCCGAGCTTCAGACGGCCGCGGATCTGGACGCTTGGCTCGCGGAATTTGTACGGCTCGAGGCTGCGGGCTGGAAAGGCGCGAGCGGCGTCGCCTTGCAATGCAATGATGCGGAGCTGGTTTTTCAGCTTTATTACTCACCGCGCCCATGCGCTTGGTCGGCTGCGCGCGCTGGGGATGTATCTGAATGGCCGCCTGATCGCAATGCAGATCTATATGTTTTCAGGCCGGGACGCGCTCGCGATACGCACTACTTATGACGAGGCCTATGCCAGGTACTCCCCGGGAGTCCTCTTGCAGCTGGAGTGGGTTGCACGGCTCCATGCGACCCGGGAATTTGCGGGCGTCGACTCATGTGCGGCAGCGGATTCTGCGATGGAGGTCGCATGGGGTGAGCGCCGCGTCGTGAGCTGGATCACCTGCGGCAACTCGCGATGGGGCGACCTATTTGTGAGACTGTTGCCTCGGTTAAGACGGCTGAAACGCTCGATCGAAATCCGTCGCGACCTCGTGGAGCAGACACGAAGGACCTCCGAAGCTCACTACCGCGAGGGACTGCGCTCGCCCAAATTGACACCCGGGACCGTTGCGGGCGGCGCAATTGACATCTACCTGAGGTTCGGTGGACGGGAAATCGCGGGAACAGATGTGACGTGGCCGGGACAGCCTGCTCTCAACGGCGGGCGGGCTTTTCGCGATACGGCTCGACCGAGGCGACCTCCATCCGGTAGCCGCTCGCGCCCATCTGTGTCTGGCCGCGCTCGGTGCTCAATGTTCCGCTGACCCAGACTGCATCCATAGTTTTGACTCCCTTGATTCCTTTCGGCGCGAACACATGGACGATTTGGTTCGCCGGTGGCGGCGGGACGTGGATGCAGGCGCCGAAATAGGGCACCAGGAGGAACTCTTTCAATCCATCTTTCCCTTCCTCCAGCGGTACGATGAATCCGGGGAGCTTGAGCGTAGCACCTTGCAGCACAGGGTTTACCGGCGCGTTGTCCCACAGCTCGCGCAACTTCTCCATCGCGGCTATCGCGCGCCGATCGCCGTCCGCCAGCGTATCCAGGTTCAGCGCGCGCAGATCCTTCGCCGGGTCCCAATCCTTGGGCACGAGCTCGTCCCAGTTCGCCTCCCGGTAGGTAGCAGGTGCGCGAGTGTCTCCCGGTCGAGAGCTGCCGAGCCGGTCTCCGATGCGATATTGCGCCTTGCTCAGTGCCGCGTCCCCCGAATAGCTGGGCGGAACGAAGAATGCGACCCACCCGAGGAATGCGACGGCCATGGCAAAAAACAACTTGGTTTTCATGCTTTACACCTTCGGGGTCAGACCGTCGATCAATGATAGGCGATATGCGCGATAGGCGGGTATAAGACTGGCCAGCCAACCGGCTCCTAAGATACCTGCTAGCAACACGCCTTGCGCCGGGGAGGGCGCTGAAAACGCCAAGTCCAGCCCGAGGCGCGCCTGGACGATCGGCCCAGCCCCTGCCATGCCGGCGACCAGCAACACGATTCCCGCCACAACACCCGCGAGCGTGATGAGCCCGCCTTCGAGCGCGAGCAGGATGAGCACATGCCTCGGTCCCGCCCCGAGCGCGCGCAGGATGGCGAGTTCGCGTCGGCGCTCGTTCAGGCCTGCGAGCACGACCGCGACAAGGCCGGCAAGGCTGACTGCCGATACCAGCGCGGAAATCGCGAACAAAGCGCGCTCGCCGGTGCCGAGCACTTCCCACAGCTGATCGAGCGCTACGCCAGGCAGCACGCCCATCAATGGCTCCGCCTTGAATTGGGCAACATGGCGTTGGACCGCGAATACGCTCGAGCGGTTCTTTAGGCCCAGCAGCAGCGCCGTGACCGCGCGCGGCGCGAGGTCGAACTTTCGCACCTGCTCGGGGGAAATAGTGAAACCGGGAATCGGGGCGCCACCCTGCCAATCGAGGTGGATCGCTTCGATCGCTTCGAGACTGACATGTACCGTGCGGTCCACCGGCGTGCCGGTGCGCGCCAGGATGCCCGTCACGACGAAGGGCTTGTCCGCATGCTCGGCTAGGCTCACTTCGCTCAATCCATGACTTAGGGTGATCCGGTCACCGACCCGATAACCAAGCCGCTCGGCCACTTCCGCGCCCGGCACCGCTTCGAACAACTGCGCGAAAGGCGCCCCCTGTTGAAAGCGCAGCGCCTGCCTTTCGCCGTGGCGGAAATGCTCGAAGTAGTCCCGGGTGGTACCGAGCACGGGAAACCCCCGATGCGAATCACCGAGCGAGATCGGCACCGCCCAAGCGACCGCAGGATGGCCGGTGATCGCCTGGACACTCGACCAGCTCAGGTTGTTGGTCGCTTCACCGATGCGGAACACCGAGTAGAGCAGAAGCTGGATCGGACTGGTACGTGCACCGACGATTAGGTCCGTGCCGGAGACCGATTGGGAGAAGCTTTCTCGAACCTCGGTGCGGATGCGCTCGATGCCAAGCAGCAGGAAGGTCGACAATCCGATCGAGAGAACGGTCAGCGCGAGGACAAACCGCCGGTTCCACGCGCTTTTTGCGGCCAGCGAGAAGAGCGCTTTCAAAGAATCTGTTCCGCCGCCGGTGCACGGTTAATGGTGGGCAGCGACACCTGGCGGTCGAAGTGCGCGGCCAGCCGCTTGTCGTGGCTGACGAAGACGAGTGCGCTGCCCGCTTCCACGCACATCTGCAGGAGCAAGCGCAGGAACGCAGCCCTGCGTTCCTCGTCGAGCGCGGAAGTGGGTTCATCGGCCAGCACCAGCTCTGGTAGTCCGATGAGGGCGCGCGCTGCGGCCACGCGTTGCTGCTGGCCTACCGACAGTTCCGCGGCGGTCCGTTTCCAGAGGGTTCTTTCCAGTTCCATTTCGTTCAACAGGTGCTCTGCCTGCCTGCGCGAGGAAGCGAAATTCCTGCGGGAATTTTGCTCTCGCCGACGAGAGAGACGGCAGGGGAGTTCCACATTCTCCATCGCGCTCAAATACGGCAGGAGGTTGAACTGCTGAAAAATGTAACCGATGTGCGCAACGCGGTAGGCATCGCGAGCCCAGGGAGAGAGCGAGTTCCAGCCGCGATCGAGAAGCCGGATTTCTCCACCACGCGGGACCAGGACGCCGCCGAGCAGCGCCAGCAGCGTGCTCTTTCCGCAGCCGCTCGGCCCGTGGAGAAAGACGCGCTCCGCCGGCTGCATGTCGAACGAGTCGATGTCGATGCAGTCCGCAAACGCATTGCGCCAGCTGAACTTGAGCGAGCGCAAAGCCAGCACTGGTGCTGAGGCGGCAGGCGAACTCCCGTTCACCATGCCAGCGTCGCCGAAGTGCGGGTCAGCGTGCGCTTCAACTGCCGTTTCTGCGTGACCAACTGCACCTCGATGCGACGCAACCCCGTGAACCCAGAAAACATCGATGCCAGGTTGAGGCTCTTTAGCGCCTCCGGGCGCGCGCACGCGAACTCGAAGCTCGCGTCCAGATCGGCATGCTCTGCTTTCGCGGAAGGTTTTCCGGTCTCCTTAGGCGCCGCTTTCGCGCCTGCCTTGCCGATCAAGGCCGGCGGCAGCGCGGAAGAGGCCAACTCGGATTTGCCGAGCCGGCACTGCGCCTCGGAGTTGGGCTTGAATAATGCACCAGCGCCACGGAGCTTGTCCGCCATCGCCCGCACTGCCTGCTCCTGCTGCTTGTTGCGAGGCGCATGCTCGAAACCCACCAGATTGTCGAGCGGTGATTCCAGTTGCACCGTGAAACCTGCGCCTTCGACCGCAATGCTCAACTTTGCCACGCCGTGCGCGTGCTCCTGAGCATGCGCGGCACCGCTGGTCGCCAAGAAGCCAAATATTGCCGCCCATTGCGCGGCTGATTGCACCCGATATGACATGAAGCACTCCTTGCGTATTGTGGGGCAAGCAGCCGATGATTGATAATGACTTCTCATCATCGTATACTGGCTCCGGACTGTCAACGCCAAATGACAAACATCTTGAAACGCTCCACACGCCAACGTGACGCCATCCGTTTCGCGCTGCAGGCCGCGAAGCGTCCACTTTCCGCGCAGGAGTTGCTGGCAGCGACCCAGGCCAAGGTTCCCTCCCTGGGCATGGCAACCGTTTACCGGAATCTCAAGTTGCTACTAGAGGAAGGAGCGATCCAGGCGGTCGCTCTCCCGGGCGAGATTGCGCACTACGAGATGGCGAAGCTGGGCCATCACCATCACTTCCAGTGTACCGCCTGCGAGCGGGTGTTCGACGTTCCCGAGTGCTCTGACGATCTCGATCGGCTAGCGCCGCGCGGATTCACCGTGGAGCACCACGAGGTAACGCTCTACGGCCATTGCGCTGCCTGCGCGGCGCGAGAAAGAAAAAAGAAGACCGGATGATATTGATTTCCATCTTGCCTGCCACGCCGGCCGGGCGGCAGCGCGCTGTCCATGCTACCCGCCAAGTTAATTTGGGCAACCAACCATGACGACGCTCGCCTACATTCTCGCGGCCGCGCTCGCCGGTGGTGTCCTGGCAACGCTCGCAGCCGCAGCAACGCTGGCACTGCATTCGCGCTGGATCTCGCTCCTGGTGTCGTTCGCGGTCGGTGCGCTGCTGGGTGCAGTATTTCTAGAACTTCTGCCGGAAGCGCTCGAAACCGGAAGTGCCGCACACGTGATGGGTACCGTGCTGATCGGTCTGCTCGTCTTCTTCTTGCTCGAAAAACTCGTGCTGTGGCGGCATGCACACGGCCACGAGGAGCATCGCGTCGACATTGACGAATCCGAGCACGACCACGCGTTACATGAGCACGGGCCCGCGACAGCCGGAATCGATGGCGGACGCTCGGGCATCATGATCCTGATCGGCACCAGCGTTCACAACTTCTGCGACGGCGTCGTGATAGCCGCGTCTTTTCTCGTCGATATCAAGCTTGGCGTGGCGACGACGCTGGCCATCGTCGCGCACGCAGTGCCTCAACATGTGGGCGATTTCGCCGTACTTATCCACTCCGGCTTTCGGCGAGCCCGCGCATTTGCCTACAACATCGCGGCCGGTTTTGCGACGGTCGTCGGCGCGCTCGCTGGTTATTTCGTTTTCGCCGACAAACAGCAAGTGCTTCCCACCGTGCTCGCGGCGGCCGCGGCAAGCCTGCTTTATGTCGCGGTGGCCGATCTGATCCCGAGCCTGCACCGTCGTCCGGAACCTTTGGAGACGGCCAAGCAGCTATTGCTGATCGGACTTGGCATAGCTGTCATCGGCGGTGTGGGTGAACTTCTACATTGACCGCGCGCGCCCACATTGATCTGAGAGAAACCAAGGTCTTTCAACTTTCCGAGCCCGTTCATAGGAGGTCATGATGCGAAGAGCGCCATTTCTGCTGGCGGCGGCAGCAGCCTGCCTGCTTCAACTGCCCGCGTACGCCCAGACGAGTGACGAGCTTGCTCAGATCCGCCAGCAACTCGAAGCCATGAGGAAGAACTACGAAGCTCGCATCGACGCGCTAGAGAAGCGCTTGGAGCAGGCGGAAGCAAAGGCCGGTAATGCGCAACCGCAAGCGGCGGAAGCCGGTCAACAGCCGGACGCCGCGCAGGCCGCAGGGCGCCAGCAGCAGCGTGGCAACAGCTTCAATCCCGACACTTCGCTCATTGTTCAGGGCCGCTACGCCAATCTGTCGCGCGATCCGGCGACCTACCAGATCGGAGGATTCATCCCCTCGGGCGGGGAAGTCGATCCGGGACGGCGCGGCTTCAGCCTGGCCGAGTCGGAACTGGTGTTGAGCGCGAGCGCCGATCCGTACGTTTCCGGCACGGTGGTCGCCGCGCTGGCCCCCGACGGCGGGCTCGATGTGGAGAACGCTTATCTGCAGACACTCGGGCTACCGAACGGTTTTACGCTCAGGGCGGGCCGGTTTTTTTCTAGAATCGGCTATCAGAACGAACAGCACCAGCATGCCTGGGACTTCATCGACGCGCCCCTCGCCTACCGTGCCTTTCTTGGCGGCCAGCTCGGTGACGACGGTATTCAGCTTAGATGGGTGGCGCCGACCGAGTTGCTCGTCGAGCTGGGGGTCGAAGCGGGCAGAGGCCTCAGCTTTCCGGGGAGCGACCGTAACAAGAACGGCACCGCTCTCGGGACGATCTTTGGCCATGTCGGCGGCGATCTTGGCACGAGCAATAGCTGGCGCGCCGGGCTGTCCCTTGTGCAGACCTCGCCTGACGCTCGACTCTTCGACGACATTGACAGCGCCGGTACCGCGGTGACGAACGCGTTCACCGGGCACAGTCGGCTGTGGCTCGCTGACTTCGTCTGGAAGTGGGCGCCGGATGGTAATCGCTCGGCCCGTAACTTCAAGTTCCAGGCCGAATACTTCCGGCGTAAGGAGGTCGGCACACTCGCCTTTGATACCGCGACGCCGGGCGCGACGGCAAACGCGGGGCTCGCCGACAGCTACGCCTCGCGGCAGTCGGGTTTCTATACTCAGGCGGTCTATCAGTTCATGCCGAAGTGGCGTGTGGGTCTGCGCTATGACCGGCTCTCGAGCGGAACCGCAAGCATCGGCCAAGTGAATTCCGGAGCGCTGACGGCGGCGGATTTCCCAATCCTCGTAGCCTACAAGCCTACGCTGAGCGCCGCGATGCTCGACTGGTCGCCAAGCGAATTCAGCCGCTTCCGGCTGCAGTTCGCGCGCGATAAGTCGCGCCCCGGCCTGAGCGACAATCAGCTCTTCCTGCAATACATCCTCAGCCTCGGCGCCCACGGCGGGCATGCCTGGTAGGAGAACACTCTCATGCTTAGAGCGAAGCTTCTGTTTACAACGGCGTCATTAGCGGCCGTTTTCTGCGGATCGGCGCAAGCTGCGCTTAACGTTCTCGCCTGCGAGCCGGAATGGGGCGCGCTGGTGAAGGAAATTGCGGCTGAAAAGGCGACGGTCTACAACGCCACGACGGCGCTTCAGGACGTACATCATATTCAGGCACGTCCCAGCCTCATCTCAGCAGCCCGCCGCGCTGACCTGCTGGTATGCACGGGTGCCGAACTGGAAGTCGGATGGCTGCCGGTGCTCGTGCGCGAATCGGGCAATCCGAAAATCCAGCCCAACGCGCAGGGGTATTTCGAGGTCTCGCGTGCGGTCTCGCTGATCGAAGTTCCAGCGCGACTGGACCGTAGCGATGGGGACGTGCATCCGCAGGGCAATCCGCACCTGCAGACCGATCCACGCAATATAGCGAAAGTCGCCGCGGCGCTCGCCGAGCGCCTAGCGCAGCTCGATGCCGCAAACGCCGCTGGCTACAAAGAGCGCTACCGTTCATTCGCCGAGCGTTGGCAGGGCGCGATCGTCCGCTGGGAGGCGAAGGGCGCATCGCTCAAGGGCTTGCGCGTGGTCGAGCACCATAAGGCTTTCACCTATCTCTTCCGCTGGCTCGGGGTCGAGCCCGTGGCCTACCTCGAGCCGAAGCCCGGTCTTGAACCGACGACCGGGCACATGGCGGGACTGCTCGAGCAGCAGAAGTCGCGCCCGGCGAAGATCGTTGTGCGCACTTCGTACAACGACCCGCGCGCTTCTGAGTGGTTCGCGGAACGAGCGAAGGTCTCCGCGGTCATGCTGCCGATCTCCGTCGGCGGCAGCAGTGCGGCCAAGGACCTCTTCACCTGGTTCGACGACTTGCTCGATCGCCTGCTGAAAAACGCGGGATGAGCTTCTCGCCCGATCATCTGCCGATCATTTGGCCGGCCCTCGTAGCGGGTCTCCTGGTGCTTGCCACGCACGTACCGCTCGGATTGCAGGTGCTCAGGCGCGGCATCGTGTTCATCGACCTTGCGATCGCACAGGTTGCGGGCTTGGGCGTGATCGCAGCCAACATGCTTGGCTGGGAGTCAGGTGGAATCGCGGTCCAGGCAGCGGCACTTTCAGCGGCGCTCGCGGCCGCACTGCTTCTCACCTGGACAGAGCGACGGTGGCCCGGAACGCAGGAAGCGCTTATCGGCACCCTGTTCGTGCTGGCGGCGACCGGCGCGACACTGATGCTCGCGAACAATCCTCATGGCGGCGAGCACCTGAAGGACTTGCTGGTGGGACAAATTCTCTGGGTCTCGACGCCACAGCTCGTCGCAAACGTCGTCGTGTCGGTCCTGGTGCTGGCGCTCTGGTTTGGGCGTGGCGCCAAGCTGGGTTCGATCGGCTTCTACGCGCTATTCGCCCTCAGCGTCACGGCGTCGGTGCAACTGGTTGGCATCTATCTGGTGTTCGCGAGTCTCATCGTGCCGGCACTGGCTGCGCGGAGCATGCCGCGCTCGCTGATCGCGGGCTACGTCATCGGGACAGCCGGTTACGGCGTCGGTCTGCTGATCTCAGTCGGTCTCGACCTGCCTCCCGGACCTGTCATCGTCTGGACGCTTGCGGGACTGGCGCTATTGGTCGCCGCCGCGGCATGGATGTGGTTCCCGGCCCGTATTCGAGGGCTACGTAATGCCGGTTTTCCACCCACTTAGCCGTGCTCGTGACTAGCAGGAACACCTGGAGGTGCTTCGCGCGGTGGTGAAGGCTCGCCGTTTCGCGCCCGCCGCTGGCGCGATGGACGCGCGCTGGACGACCCCCATCAATAACGGCTGCAATGAGCCAGGGCCTGACGGGGAAACGCCGCCGTACGCCGCCAGAAATTCATCGCAATCAGAATGGCGCTCAACGCCACAGCACCTGGCCGAGTTCAACGCCAACGTTGAAGGCGACGATGTTCGACACAAGTCCGTCCTGGGATAGTTTGAATTCCTGAAGCTTGGTGGCCAGGCCGAACCCGTGAAAGAAGCCGAATACCCACTACCGCCACCTTCAGGTCCGGGCGAAAGCCGAACCACCGGCTGAACGCGCCGAGATTATCCAGTGCCTTGTACACGACGGACAATCCTATGATTGCATCCACGAGGTACGGGTTGACGTGCGTGCCGCTCAACACGCCGTAGAGCAGCGTGACGCTGTGGCCGATGGCGAACAGCGTGACGTAGGTGCCAATATCGCGCAGGCGATAGAGGAAAAATATCACCCCAAACAGGAAAAGCAGATGATCGTACCCCGGTCACCATGTGCTTGGCGCCGAGGTACGCGTAAGCCAGGAGGTGCGTTCCGCTGGTCTGCTCGAGGAAACTTCGGTCGTCCTCTGCAACACCGTGCGCAAGAACGGCCGAGCTGAGCAGCAGAAGCATCAGCCCGACTGCGACCGACCCGAAGGCAATATTGATTCTTTCACGTCCTGATTGGTCGCGGCGATTCTGCAGGGTGCGAGGTGCGGACGGCGTTCTCACGCCGGGCAAGATCGACAGTATAGCGGGTCGGGAAACTGCGGATCAACGCGTAACGGCGGGCGACCGGAGCGCCCACCAGCCAATCGCATACGCTAGTAGGACGGCGCAAAAAGCCATTGCGCCGCCGGAAGCAGCCGAGCGCGCCAGCAGACGGAGGGCTTCGATTGATGTAGCGGATTCAATGCGCGGCAGCAGAGAGGCGAGTGCCCCCCAAAGAGCCGCGCCCACAAACGCCATGAGCCACAACATCCGATTCCCTGGCGAGAGTCTGCCCTCGCGAACGACGGGACAGGCAGGCGCTCGCCTTATCCAGTTCGCGCACCACCAGGCGACGAACAGTGTGCCGAGCAGCGTGCTCGCGTGCTGTAGCATCTGAAAGACGCTTAGCCGATAGCCGTAGATCTCCCCTAGTACGCCTCTCAAGAGCGGAACGGAGGCGACGACCAGCCCGTCTTCGTGCGTAAAAGCGTCCCAGCCGAGATGCGTGAGCGCGCCAACCGCAAGCGAGAACAGCACTGCGGTCCAGCTTGCGCACGGTAGCAATGGTCCCCGTAGCAAGTGACCCGAGCGAGCGGCCATAGCGTGGGGAAGCAAATCGAACAGCGGCCTTTTGAGTATTAGGTGATATACAAGGTACGCTGCAAAGCTGATCGGCAGGCACAACCAAAGGACGCCATAAAGGCTGTGACTGTATGTCCGGTCTATGTCCGGCGCGAGAAGCCGGATGTCGGGTGCCATGCAGCCGATCACCAGCGCCGAAACGACGCCATATCGCCCGAGGATGCCTCTCAGCGGAATAATTGCAGCAGGATGCGCAATTGGATAAGGCAACTCACCCCCGCGAAGACGCAGTGACTCACCGCCCGGAGGGCGCATGAAATCTTTCGGATGCTGGATTTGCCGCGTTACAAGCCTGTCTTAGTCATCCAAGAGGGTACGTAGGCTGATCGGACCATCGCCGGACGCATATACTTCGGACCGGGCCTGAACCAACGCACCTCGAACCAACCCGTTACAGGAGACAGGATCGCGTGCGTCGCAAAGCCATCGCTTATGCGTTGCTGTCAGCGGCGCTTTTGGGCGCGAGTACGCCGGCTGCGAAAGTGCTGCTCGGCGAAATCCAGCCCCTTCAGCTCGCCGGTCTCCTATACCTCGGGAGTGGGATCGGGCTTCTGGCGTGGCTGGGACTTCGGCGCGCGTTCAGCGGCCCACAGGCAAGCGTTTCACTGCTCGGCTCGGATTACCTGTGGCTTCTTGCTGCGATCGCCGCTGGAGGAATACTCGCGCCGCTTCTCTTCGTATTCGGCCTGGTACGGACTGAAGCCGCTTCGGCGTCTTTGCTGCTGAATCTCGAAGCGGTGTTTACCGCGGTCATCGCGTGGGTCGTATTTCGGGAAAACGTCGATCGGCGCGTGTTCGCGGGCATGCTGGCGATCATCGGGGGGAGGTGTCCTGCTCTCCTGGCAAGAGATGCCCCGGGAACATCGCCTGGCACCGAGTGGCGGAAGCCTATCGGGCGGCGATGAAGGCCAACGAGTGACAAGAGAGGAGCCAAAGCCGCAAGTTCCCCCTTTGACCAAGTATGCTCCGGGGGTGACATAACCAATTTGATTCCGAGCGGCGGAACCGAATCGAAGCCGTTGGGGGTATCAATGGGGGTATCGCGCAATAGCGAACACGCGCGATGTGCCAAATTCTCCTATGAAATCGCCGTTGTAGTTCGATCTCCGCCGCCTCCACCATTCGACTGTCCGAGGGAGTCCAAGGAAGTCCTCGGAAGTCTCTCAAGAGCATGATTTACCTGTAGAAGTAGTCCATCCGGGTCTCGGTTGGTCTCTTGACAGCCAGACCGGTATGGGGGCGACTTTGGGGGCAACTCACCCAGGCCGCAATGGAGTTGCCCCCAAAATGCCGCTCACCGACACCGTTATTCGCAAGGCCAAGCCCGGCCCGAAGCCCCTACGCCTGTTCGACGCTGGCGGCCTGTACCTCGAAGTGGCCCCGAGCGGCGGCAAATGGTGGCGGCTCAAGTACCGCTTCGCCGAAAAGGAAAAGCGCCTCTCCCTGGGCGTGTATCCGGAGGTCAGTCTCAAGGAAGCCCGAGGCAAGCGCGACGACGCACGGCGCCTGCTCGCGAACGGCATCGATCCGAGCGCGCAGCGGCAGGCAAGCAAGAGCGCGTTGGTCGAGCACGCCACTAACAGCTTCGAGACAGTCGCGCGTGAATGGTTTGCGAAGTTCTCGCAGGGCTGGGTCGAGAGCCATTCCGACAAGATCATCCGGCGCCTGGAGCGCGACGTGTTCCCCTGGATCGGCGCGCGGCCCGTTAATTCGATCACCGCTGCAGAGCTACTGACTGCGCTTCGCCGGATCGAGAGCCGAGGCGCGCTGGAGACCGCGCACCGGGCGATGCAGAACTGCGGGCAAGTCTTTCGCTACGCAGTCGCCACCGGGCGCGCAGAGCGCGACCCGACCGCCGACCTGCGCGGCGCCCTGCCCCCGGTCAAGGAAAAGCACCATGCCTCCGTCAAGGACCCGAAAGCCATCGGCGCCCTCCTACGGGCGATCGACGGTTACCAAGGTTTGCTGATCACGAAATGCGCGCTGCGCCTCGCGCCGCTGCTCTTCGTTCGTCCCGGCGAGCTGAGAAAGGGCGAGTGGACGGAACTGAACCTCGACGGCGCGGAATGGCGCATCCCTGCCGCGCGCATGAAGATGCGAGCGCAGCACATCGTTCCCCTGTCTACGCAAGCCGTGGCGATCCTTCGCGAGTTGCACGCCCTCACCGGCGCGCGGCGCTACGTCTTCCCCGGCGCGCGCACGAACGGCCGGCCGATGAGCGAGAACACCGTCAACGCCGGCCTGCGACGGTTGGGGTACACCAAAGACGAAATGACCGGCCACGGCTTCCGCAGCATCGCCTCCACGCTGCTGAACGAGCAAGGCTGGCACCGTGATGCCATCGAGCGCCAGCTCGCGCATGCCGAGCGCAACAACATCCGCGCGGCGTACAACTTTGCCGAGCACCTGCCCGAGCGCCGGAAGATGATGCAGGCGTGGGCCGACTACTTGGACGGTCTAAGGGCGGGCGCGTACGTGATACCGCTTCACGGGCGCGCGGCCTAGGCGGCGCAAATATCAGGCAGGCCTGATGGTCCTCTTGTAGGTCTGCAACGCTTTGCGGAGCCTAGCATTCGGCGCCGGTGGCTTCTCCAGCAAGTTCACGAGAAACGCCGCGTCGTCGCTCGACAGGCGGATCACCTGCTCACGTTTTTTCCTGATCTTGATTGGCTTTGTTTTCATACTGTCAGGCAGCTTTTCGCCTTTCTAGCTGCTTGATCAACGATTCCGCCGGAATGCCAAGGTCGCTGTGCAGCCGCTGAATCATGGCGAGCGTCAACGGGCGCCTGCGGCTGAGGACTTCGTAAACGCGGTTGATGCGCCCGATCATGGGCACGAGATCCTTGGCAGTCAGCCCCTTTTGCTCCATACGGAACTTGACGGCCTCGATCGGATCGGGAAGGTCGAGCCGGTAGTGCTTGTTCTCGTACGCCTCGACGAGCGTGGCCAGGACGTCCAGACGCTCGCCCTCGGGCGTATCGCGTTCCGCCGCCATCAGCGCCTCGATCTCCTTCAGCGCGGCGCGGTAGTCCGCTTTGGTCTTGATCGGCTTGATTTCCATGTCGTCGTCCTTTCAGATCGTCTGCGCGTCTATCCGGTCATACTGCGCGTGCGTGCCTATGAACCGGATGTACACGACGCGGTATGGATAGTTGATCCAGACCACGACGCGGTACTTGTTGCCGGCGATGTTGAACACCACCCGCCCGTCCTGCAGGATGCTCGCGCTGCCGAATTCGCGTTTCACCTCGGCAGGCGAGCGCCAGTCCGCCCGCACCACATGCCTGTACCAAGCCAGCGTCGGCTCGCGCGCATCGGCGTAAGCGGCCTTGCCGGTCCAGAACTCCCGCAGCGTGGACAGGGCAATGACACGCATGGTGTACTATAGTCCCATAATGGGACTAACGCAAGGCGGTAACGTTAGAATTGCCCGCCTATGGCTGCCCTCGGCCAGGAGCGGTCACTCGCATAATGTCCGCTGAGGGCCCATGGAATAATTGCAGACGAGCCTACAAATGAACGCACCCTTGAACCTTCAAATCATCAAGTCCATTTCCGGCAAGCCTGAGTTCGTGCTGATCCCGGTCGCCGTCTATAACGCGTTGCGCGAACAAATCGAAGATGAAGTAGCAGGACTCGAAGCAACTGCGGAACACGGCGGCGATTACATTCCGTTCGCGCTGGAAGATTATGTGGACAGCCCTGTAGCCCGCGCCCGCATCAAGGCGAACATGACCCAAAGCGAACTGGCCAAGCGCCTGGGCGTCACTCAAGCCTATATCAGCAAGGTCGAGCACCAGGACAAGGTCACGCCCAAGCTATTCGCGAAAGTGAAAGCGGCGCTCAGATAACCCCCTACCCGCCATGCTGCACCCGAGTGTCGGCATGAAATTGCGGTAATCGCCATAGCCCAGCACTTCGGCAAAGTCGCGGCTCGACCAATACTCCACCCCGGCATCGCTCGCACGTTTATCCGCTCGAAGGGCGACGCATGGGCACCGGTTGTCTTCGTAATTTCCTTCGCCATTATTTCTTCCCGCCCACGCTCACTTCGACAATGGTCATGGTGTCGTTGCCGAAGATGTCCACCAGACGGCGGCGCTGAAAGCGATCTTCGCCAAGGTTCGGGCAAACTCCTGGGGTGAGAAGGTCAGTCGTGCGCCGACGAAGTCGACGCCGTGGCGCCGACCGACTTCCTCGAACGATGGACCGGCGACGTGAACGAAGCTGAGCACGGTCCATTCAGTCCGTACGGGACGGCGTGCTCCGTCCCAAGGCTGTCGCCAATGAAGCCGCAGTAGATACACTCGCCGACGTCGCGCGCATTGCGCGGAATTGGGAGAAATGCCACGGTTTCCGCTATTGATGCTTAAAACTCATAGAGGTGGCAGACCGCGTGTCTCCTGCACGACCGTCTCCCGGAAAGCCAAGCCTGGGATGGCTCTCCAGCATACGGTTTCGCCCGATCGGGGAGAGGCGAGCTTTATCCATGCAACGCCTCAATCGCCTTCGGGTTCGAAGCAACGATCTTGAGCAGCGCCCTGGCGGGCCCGGTGGGCTGCGTGCGATGCTGCTCCCAGTTTTGCAACGTGCGCAGGTTCACGCCGATCAGTTTCGCGAACTGGCTCTGGCTGATTTGAGCTGCCTCGCGGATGGTGCGCACGTCCGGCACGGGCAGTTCGGTCGTTCTTGCGCCACGCACGCTCTTGCCCGCCATATGGCGCTTCATTTCGCGCACGCCTTTGACCAGTTGGTCGAAATGCCGCTTATCCATTTTCAATGTCCTTCATCAGTTGTGCCAGCGTCTTGGTCTGCTTGGGTGTCAGGTCAGCTTGCGCGCTCTTGACGTAAGCGTAAATCAGGTAGATGCGCTCCATCGGCACATGCCGGTAGTAGATCACCCTCGCACCACCCCGTTTACCGCGTCCTCTCACCGCCCAGCGCAGCTTGCGCAAACCGGAACCGCCCGGGATGACATCGCCTGCGTCCGGCGTGGCAGGCAGGAAATTCTGCAGGCCGCGCAAATCTTCGTCACTCCACTGCTCGGTACGAAAAGCGATGAACGGCGTGAGCTCGACAAAGAGCATGTCTCTAACTATACGCGATACGCGTATAGCCTGCAACCATGAGCGAAATTCCGGGCGTGTTGAAGGCGATGGCCGGGAAAATTGACAGCGCCAACTGTTAGCACCGCTAACAGTTTGAAGCCATGGAACCGACCACCGAGCACCTGGGAACTTTCAATTCGAATGCGCGGTCGCAGTTTTAATCCGGTTGATGCCCGTCATCGCATCATCGCTCGCAAGAGCGCCGAAACCGGCCTCATCTCCTGAAAGCCGGTGGCCGCAAGGCTCGGAGATGCTCGTAAGCATCCGCCCCTCGGGGCGCCAGTGCTGCGCATGACGCAATAATTCGCGTCTCCTGCGGCAGCACCTCGTATTGAAACGCCCCATCCGGCGCGATTCCTGCGCCAGCCATCATCGAATGTAGCCATGGGAAGCTGGGAAGCCTCAAAACTACGTTCTGAAGCAATAGACAGCTACATTTTGGCTAAACAGGCATTGGAGCAGCGCGCCCGGCATTCACAGCCATTCTCAGCTCAGGCCGACCTTGGCATAGGGCGCCGGGGCGAAGCGGACATTCATTTCCCGCAGTGCTTCCTTGCCACGAATCGTGAGGTCGGTCACGAAAGCGAACTGCTCGCGGCTCTCCTGCACGTAGGCTTTTAGCTTATAGTGCGTGCCCCAGGGCTTCTCGCGCACCACCACGCTCACCTTGCTTGCGGGCATCAGGTAACTGCTCGCCTCGGCAACTTCGGCGAGGCGCTGCTTCGCCGCTTGTGCGTCGTGCTCCGGGTGCAGGTAGAAGTCCGCCACGCACAGCACGCCGTGGCCGCCGCTGGTCGAATTCGAGATCTTCTTCGACCACAGCCGCGAGTGCGGGATGATCACCTCGTTGTCGTAGGCCGTCACGAGGTGCACGGCGCGCACGCCGATCAGCTTGACCTCGCCGTAAGTGCCGTCCAGCTCGATCCAGTCGCCCGGCTGGTAGGAGCCTTCCAGGATCGTCACCAGCCCGGCCACCAAGCTGCTGGCGTAGTCCTTTAACACGAAGGCGAGCGCCAGGCCGACGCTGGCGACGATCGCGAGGAAGTTCTGGAAGGTCGGCTCGACGACGATCTGCACCAGTACGACGAACGCGCCGATGCCGATGCACAGCCTGAGAATAGGGATCACACGCAGGATCGGCAGCCGCAGGCGCTGGGGCGCGCGCTCGGCCGCCCCGCGCAGCACCCAGCGCACGCCGGACGCCAGCAGCCAGGCAACAACCAGCACGCTCACGACGAGCACCACTTCGTTGGAATCGATATTCCTCAGAATTCCCAGGTTGCCGGCGCCTTCGTTCATCTCACCCCCTCATGGCATTCGAAACATATTTCCCACATGGACGCGAGCATACGATCTGTTGATGCACAGCGGGGTTGACGGCACCACACTGACTCTGGTTCGCTGGCGCCGCTGTGTTTCCGCGCATTGTGAAGCGACGTTTTGCCTACACGCGTTCCGGGAAGTGGTTCGTGAAGGCTTTGCGGTTGCGGGTCCGGTACCGCGAGAAGTCATGCCGATCGAGCGTGATGACGTCCAGGAAACCCAGGCGATCCCCGACACTCACCAGCGACGCATCGGCCAGGTCCATTCCGTCGTACTTGACGGTCAATCGCCGCATGTGCTCCACGTCTCTGGCGTCGAGGTCAGCGACCAACAATTGGTCATCCAGGACCATGCTAAGCAGCCTTTCAACGCCGCGACTTGCGTACTTATCGAGCAAATAGGCCGCCTCGGTTACCACAGGCCAAGTGGTCATCAGTGGTAATCAGCAGTCCCCTATAGGTTCCGGCGAATTGCACAGCCCTCGCATGATCCGGATCCCCCGCGTGGATCAGGGCGAAAAGCGGGCCGGTGTCAGCGAGAATGTTTCTCGGCAATGATTCCACGAACCAGCGCCTTCGCCTGGGCAGCGACATTCCTCGGCTTGAGCGGTCCCTTTACCGAGCCGATGTATTTCCGTGCCCGCTCAAGCAGGGTCTTTGCCCTGCGGGGCCGACGGGTGATTGCGCGTGTATCGGACAGGTTCATGGCTAATCCTGCTGGCGAGATTGGATTCTACTACGCGCGCTTGCACGCATAGCGGACTCCTCTAACATCACACTGGTACTGCTATCCTGAGGCACATCACCCCCACTCGGAAGCAGTTAACACGTTGCTGTTGCCGCATCTGCCTTCAACGCCTTCGCCATCTCGAGCAGCTGTGGATAATTCTGCGCCACTGGGGGCATCCTCAACGCACGTGTTCAGCTACCGGGGAAATCCGGTGCACCAGGTCAATACAAAGGCCTGGCGGCTGGCGTTGCAGCGGGCGGGCATAGCGGAGTTTCGCTGGCACGATCTGCGGCACACGTGGGCAAGCTGGCACGCGCAGGCCGGAACGCCGCTGCACGTCCTGCAGGAGCTTGGCGGGTGGGAGTCTGCGGAGATGGTGAGGAAATATTCTCACCTGTCCACGGTTCACCTGACCGAGTACGTGGACCGCGTGTCGAGCTTGAGACTGGTTGTATCGGAAGGAGTGGCTTGCAGCGCTTGCCGTTCTACCAACCAGCCACATTCAGGCACAAATCCGTCACAGTCAGTCTGAACTCGTCACGATCTCGTCGCGCCGCGCTGAAACCGCCTACTCGTACTCGAAAAGCTGACGCGCCAGGCCAGACTGCCGGATGATCGATTGAAGCGTCCCGATGCGGATCTCGTCGTGCATCGGAACCGGGACAGTGACGGTGGAGGCCTCGGTGCGCTTCTGCATGACGGCGTGGCTGCCGCGCTGCCTGACCTGCTGAAATCCGTGCTGAGAGAGCAACCGGCAAAGCTCCTTGCCGGTAAAGACGCGCAGCCTACCCAACCGCGACCTCGACGCGCGTGACGAAAACATCGTCGTGTAGTCGCGTCTTGATTTCTGCAGGATCGGCGGACTCGAAGAACAGTTCGAGGGCCTCCTTCAGATTGGCCCGCGCCTCTTCGATGCTGTCCCCCTGGCTAGCAATGTCCAACTCGGGGCAAAGCGCGACGTAGGCGCTGCCTTCGCGTTCGATGATTGCCGTCAACTGCCGATTCTGCGCCATTATCTGCCGTCCGAAGTGTCCGCTTGTACAGTCTAGCACGCGAGCCGCATACGGCGACGGCGGCACGCCCCAAAGTGAACGACTTGCCCTGCGTTCACTAGGCCCGTCATATCGACGTCGAGTTTGTTGGCGCGCGATGAAAATTGACCATTTGAGCGAGGGACTGCGCGTTCAAAATTGACCAGGGTGTTCAACCAGCCAACTGCCCGTGGAACAGTGGCATGCGTATTTGAACGATCCGACTCTGGCCGACGCGATCCTTAACCGGGTTGTGCATGCGGCGCACAAGGCGCCGCTCAAAGGCGAATCGCTGCGCAAACCGAAGGAGAAAATCAAATCATGACCGCCTGCACACCGAACCACGGCTATCCATTTCACGCCATCGTGACCGCCGTTTCACCAAAGCGTGACCGCTTGACGTAAAACAAAAACCTATTCATGCAGCATCCCGCTACCGGTCACGATCACGCGAAACGACCGGTCACGTTCCGCGAAATACGCACTTTAGAGGACCGGCAGGACTTGCTGGGGCACCGATCGGGGCGCATCACGACGCACTACTCGGCGGCGGAGCTATCGAACCTCATTGCCGCCGCAGAGAAGGCCTGTCGAGTGAAGTCCCGCACTGGTCGTGCTGAAACAAAAAGCGGCGGGAGCAGGAAGCTCCCACCGCTTGATGTCAACAGAGAATTTTGGCGCGCCCGGCAGGATTTGAACCCACGACCCCTTGGTTCGTAGGTGACCGGCCGAGCGCAAGTGATTGATTGCAGTTAAATCTCGGTGCTGCCCGTTCCGCTCTTTTGCGCCGTCTTGGACGTAGTTGATCTGTTCAGTCCCCCAAAAGTCCCCATGCATATGAAGCGAAGCGACAAGCCGGCCAGCAAGCATTAATATTCCTATTTAGATATAATCTCTCTATGACTCAGGGCGAATTGGATAAGCCGAGGCTGTTGGAATGGATCGGAAGCTCGAAGAAAGACCTAATGGCACTGCCGGGCGAAGTGGAAGATGTGTTTGGTTATGCGCTGCACCTTGCACAGATCGGCCAAAAGCACGCCCAAGCAAAACCGCTGCAAGGCTTCGGGTCGGCCGGTGTGCTGGAGGTCATCGAGGACTGGCGCAGCAATACCTACCGCGCTGTCTACACGATTCGGTATGCGGCGAGAGTGTTCGTGTTGCACGTGTTTCAGAAGAAATCCAAGTCCGGCATCGCTACACCGAAGTCGGACGTGGAACTGATCAGGAGCAGATTGAAAGTGGCCGCGAAACGCGCCAAGGAGCTAGAAGATGAGCAAACGTAAAACCAAAGTCATTGACGGCATCGAGATTCACGAAGGTAGCGGCAATGTATACGTCGATCTCGGTTATTCCGACGCCGAGGAAATGCTGGTTAAGGCAAAACTGGTTCGGAAAATCTCGGAAGTGGTTCGCAGCAAAGGGCTGACCCAGGTCGAGGCGGCCAAGATTCTTGGCTTGACTCAGCCCAAGGTATCCGCCGTTCTTCGCGGGCAATTTCGGGGAATTTCCGAGCGCAAACTAATTGATTGCCTGACCAGCCTAGGGAAAGACGTTGAAATTGTCGTAAAGGACACCCCTCGGCGTCGAGCCGGCGGGAAGCTCACTGTGGTCTTCGCGTAGGGTTCTGGTCCAGACAGACTCCACCGATATCCAGAACGTCTTACCTCTCACCGTATAGATCTTCGTGACTGATCGCTCTATGCGCTGGCACTAGCGGAGTAAAGGGCGGAATATCGTTAGGATTTGCTATGTCCGGTACGTCGGCGTCGATATGAGAGAGACCGTAAGCTACTAGCAGATATCTAGCATCGCCGGCGTAAGGCACTCCGCTCTCTTCGAACAAGTCGGCCGGATGGCCTGGATCGACGAGTGGGGGGTCGGCATCCAGTTGACGCCATGCGCGGCGTCTTAGCTGTTGACGCACCGGATCGATGAGACTTCCGCCCCCGATTAGAAAGAGTTTAGCCCCGTACCAAGCGTTTTGCTGAGGTTGCTTCGAATAGGCTCGACCAAACGCCTCGCTATAAGTGTGCCCAATCGCGTCGCACATTCTCAACAGCCCGTCTATCGAGTGCGGCGGTCGAGTGTTGAACACATTGTTAACAGTGCCACGGAGCACTGTTGGGTCTTCCTGGCCAATCGCTCTCGCAACAGCATGCTCGATTGCGTCGGCACCGGGGGGATTGCACGCCGCGCCAAAAAAAGCCATCTTGCTTTTCGTCCAAACTCCACCCTGCATGGTGTCGACAATGCGAAACCAGCTAGACCCAGTAGTACCCGCTCCCACATCAACTACGGCATATAGCCCAGATGTCACCATAGGCGAATTGAACGCCCATATAAGCGCGGCCGACGCCTCGGCGCGTATCCAGTCCCTAGACTCGACTGCTTCATCCTTGACGATGTCCTCGCGAGCAGATCGAAGAAGTGCGATAGCGTCGTCGAGTTTCAGGCCATTTGCGAGATCAGATGGCTTGAGTCGAAACGCGCTTGCCGCAACTCTGGCTATCTGCAGGAAGAGCTTCGCGAGTTCCGGATGATCCAGTTGACTCATCGGCACCCCAAGCGTCATCGTCATCTGCACGCGCCCGGTTTTCGCAGGTGGATATCGACGTAATGCTTTATCCCCACGCTGAATCAAGTAAAGAACAAACAACGTGGACAGATCTTCAATGCTAAGTCCAGCTGGCGCCGTTGTCTCAATGCCGTAAAAATGTACCGGCAACGCCATACGGACCAACAGGTGTCGGCGCGCGTTTAAATTTGACCAGCTGTGCGCGTTGAATTTTGACCAGGGGCTTTTGGCCGCCTGTCATAGGCTGCCCTGTGGATAAGTGTAGCGTAGCCGCTGGTTTTGGCACCTCCGATCTTTTCAATTCGATACCCGGTTGGGTTGCGCGTGGGAATCCGCGTAGG